>Ga0310694_10000078_pt1 | contig 141429 bp, 79 predicted proteins | sample 174DNAGHGhighgp2_FD_203884 | JGI IMG/M metagenome (GOLD analysis project Ga0310694, IMG submission 203884) | Sheep rumen microbial communities from Palmerston North, Manawatu-Wanganui, New Zealand - 1742 DNA GHGhigh gp2 (v2) (version 2) | ecosystem: Host-associated > Mammals > Digestive system...
AGGGCTATGACTTCGAGAGCGACAACGAGTTGTTCGTAAGAAGCGACTTGAAGTACATCGGCGCAGGCGAAGACTCAATCGCGAGCGGCACGGAGGTAGGCAAGTACGGCATGAAGTTCGACGAGACGTACTTCGAGAACCAGAACCCTAACTTCAACAATGTAGAGATCACCATCGTAGAGGACAGCCTGGAGATCAAACCAGTTGCAGTCCACGTAACCATCACTAAGCATGGTGCGGAATATGAGTACGACGGAACGATTAAGACCGTCAAGGGCTATGACTTCGAGAGCGACAACGAATTGTTCGTAAGAAGCGACTTGAAGTACATCGGCGCAGGCGAAGACTCAATCGCGAGCGGCACGGAGGTAGGCAAGTACGGCATGAAGTTCGACGAGACGTACTTCGAGAACCAGAACCCTAACTTCAACAATGTAGAGATCACCATCGTAGAGGACAGCCTGGTGATCAAGCCAGTCGCAGTTCACGTGACAATCACGAAACACGGAGCAGAATATGAATACGACGGTCTGAGCCACGAGGTTAAGGGCTACGACTTTGAGAGCGACAATGAGTTGTTCGTAAGAAACGACCTGAAGTTCACAGGCGCATCAGAGGACAGCATTGCTACAGGCACATTGGTGGGCAAGTACGGCATGACATTCACTGCAGCAAGCTTCGAGAACATGAACCCTAACTTTGACAACGTGGAGATCACGATCGTAGAGGACAGCCTGGTAATCAAGCCAGTCGCAGTTCACGTGACAATCACGAAACACGGAGCAGAATACGAATACGACGGTCAGAGCCACGAGGTTAAGGGCTATGACTTCGAGAGCGACAATGAATTGTTCGTAAGAAGCGACTTGAAGTTCATCGGTGAGGAGGCTGACTCCATCGCAACTGGAACGTTGGTCGGCAAATACGGTATGGCGTTCACGGAGGCATCCTTCGAGAACTTGAACGAGAACTTCTCAGAAGTAAATATCACTATAAAAGAAGACAGCTTGGTAATCAAGCCGATCACAGTTAACGTAACCATCACTAAACACGGTGCTGAGTACAACTACGACGGTACAGCTAAGGCCGTTACAGGCTATGACTTCGAGAGCGATAATGTATTGTTCGTAAGAGATGACTTGAAGTTCATCGGCGAGGAGGCTGACTCAATCGCAACAGGAACGTTGGTCGGCAAATACGGCATGGCGTTCACGGAGGCATCCTTCGAGAACTTGAACGAGAACTTCTCAGAAGTAAATATCACTATAAAAGAAGACAGCTTGGTAATCAAGCCAGTGGGTGTTAACATCATTATCACTAAACATGGTGAAGAATACAACTACGACGGAACAGCTAAGACGGTTACTGGATATGACTTCGAGAGCGATAATGTATTGTTCGTAAGAGATGACTTGAAGTTCATCGGCGAGGAGGCTGACTCAATCGCAACAGGAACGTTGGTCGGCAAATACGGCATGGCATTCACGGAGGCATCCTTCGAGAACCTGAACGAGAACTTCTCAGAGGTAAATATCACTATAAAAGAGGACAGCTTGGTAATCAATCCGATTACAGTTAATGTAACCATCACTAAACATGGTGCTGAGTACAACTACGACGGAACAGCTAAGACGGTTACTGGATATGACTTCGAGAGCGACAATGTATTGTTCGTAAGAGATGACTTGAAGTTCATCGGCGAGGAGGCTGACTCCATCGCAACAGGAACGTTGGTCGGCAAATACGGTATGGCGTTCACGGAGGCATCCTTCGAGAACCTCAACCCTAACTTCTCAGATGTGACAATCAAGATAGTGGAAGACAGCCTGATCATCAAGCCAATCACGGTAGAGGTGACCATCACTAAGCACGGAGCAGAACACAACTACGACGGAACTGCTAAGACGGTTACAGGCTACGAATTCAGCAGCAACAACGCATTGTTCGTAAGAGACGACCTGAAGTTCATCGGAGCAGAAGCAGACTCAATAGCAACAGGTATAGAAGTAGGCAAGTACGGCATGACGTTCACGAAGGCATCCTTCGAGAACCTCAACCCTAACTTCTCAGATGTAACCATCAAGATAGTGGAGGACAGCTTGGTCATCAAGCCAATCACAGTGGAGGTGACCATCACTAAGCATGGCGCAGAACACAACTACGACGGAACTGCTAAGACGGTTACCGGCTATGACTTCGAGAGCAACAACGCATTGTTCGTAAGAGACGACTTGAAGTTCATCGGAGCTGAGTCAGACTCTATCGCAACAGGAACGTTGGTTGGCAAGTACGGCATGGCGTTCACGAAGGCATCCTTCGAGAACTTGAACGAGAACTTCTCAGAAGTAAATATCACTATCGAGGAAGACAGCTTGATCATCAATCCGATCACAGTTAACGTAACCATCACTAAACACGGTGCTGAGTACAACTACGACGGAACAGCTAAGACGGTTACTGGTTATGACTTCGAAAGCGACAATGTATTGTTCGTAAGAGATGACTTGAAGTTCATCGGCGAGGAGTCAGACTCCATCGCAACAGGAACGTTGGTCGGCAAATACGGCATGGCGTTCACGGAGGCATCCTTCGAGAACTTGAACGAGAACTTCTCAGAAGTAAATATCACTATCGAGGAAGACAGCTTGATCATCAATCCGATCACAGTTAACGTAACCATCACTAAACACGGTGCTGAGTACAACTACGACGGAACAGCTAAGACGGTTACTGGTTATGACTTCGAAAGCGATAATGTATTGTTCGTAAGAGACGACTTGAAGTTCATCGGTGAGGAGGCTGACTCCATCGCAACAGGAACGTTGGTCGGCAAATACGGCATGGCGTTCACGAAGGCATCCTTCGAGAACTTGAACGAGAACTTCTCAGAAGTAAATATCACTATAAAAGAAGACAGCTTGGTAATCAAGCCAGTGGGTGTTAACATCATTATCACTAAACACGGTGCAGAACACAACTACGACGGAACGGCTAAGACGGTTACCGGCTATGACTTCGAGAGCAACAACGCATTGTTCGTAAGAGACGACTTGAAGTTCATCGGAGCTGAGTCAGACTCTATCGCAACAGGAACGTTGGTTGGCAAGTACGGCATGGCGTTCACGAAGGCAGACTTCGAGAACTTGAACGAGAACTTCTCAGAGGTAAATATCACTATCGAGGAAGACAGCTTGATCATCAATCCGATCACAGTTAACGTAACCATCACTAAACACGGTGCTGAGTACAACTACGACGGAACAGCTAAGACGGTTACCGGTTATGACTTCGAGAGCGATAATTTATTGTTCGTAAGAGATGACTTGAAGTTCATCGGCGAGGAGGCTGACTCTATCGCAACAGGAACAGTAGTCGGCAAGTACGGCATGGCATTCACGGAGGCATCCTTCGAGAACTTGAACGAGAACTTCTCAGAAGTAAATATCACTATAAAAGAAGACAGCTTGGTAATCAAGCCAGTGGGTGTTAACATCATTATCACTAAACATGGTGCAGAATACAACTACGACGGAACAGCTAAGACGGTTACTGGTTATGACTTCGAAAGCGATAATTTATTGTTCGTAAGAGATGACTTGAAGTTCATCGGCGAGGAGGCTGACTCTATCGCAACAGGAACAGTAGTCGGCAAGTACGGCATGGCATTCACGGAGGCATCCTTCGAGAACTTGAACGAGAACTTCTCAGAAGTAAATATCACTATAAAAGAAGACAGCTTGGTAATCAAGCCAGTGGGTGTTAACATCATTATCACTAAACATGGTGCAGAATACAACTACGACGGAACAGCTAAGACGGTTACTGGTTATGACTTCGAAAGCGATAATGTATTGTTCGTAAGAGACGACTTGAAGTTCATCGGTGAGGAGGCTGACTCCATCGCAACAGGCACCGAGGTGGACAAGTACGGCATGACGTTCACGAAGGCTGACTTCGAGAACATGAACCCTAACTTTGACAATGTGGAGATCACAATCGTAGAGGACAGCCTGGTCATCAAGCCAATCACAGTTAAGGTGACAATCACGAAACACGGAGCAGAATATGAGTACGACGGTCTGAGCCACGAGGTCAAAGGCTATGACTTCAGCAGCAACAACGCATTGTTCGTAAGAGACGACCTGAAGTTCACAGGCGCATCAGAGGACAGCATTGCTACAGGAACATTGGTGGGCAAGTATGGCATGACATTCACAGCATCCAGCTTCGAGAACATGAACCCTAACTTCGACAACGTGGAGATCACAATCGTAGAGGACAGCTTAGTCATCACTCCACGCGAGAACGTAGTAGTCACCATCACTAAACACTCCGAGACAGTTATCTACGACGGTGAGGAGCATACAGTAAGCGGTTACGAGTTCGAGAGCAGCGATCCATTGTATATCGAGTCATACATGAAGTTCACAGGTGAGGAGGCAGACTCTATTGCAACTGGTAAGGAGATCGGAAGCTACGGTATGACGTTCGACGAGACTTACTTCGAGAACGTCAACGAGAACTTCAAGGATGTAACCTTCGTGGTTAACAGCGACGACAGCTTAGTGATTAATGCTTTGGAGGGTATCATCGTAACGATCACCGAACATGCAGACACGTTCATCTACGATGGCGAGTCACATACAGTGAAGGGTTATGATGTAGCAATCAACAGCGACTTGTACAAGGTGAGCGACTTCACGTTCAACGGTGACTCAACTATCAGCGGCACCACCGTTGGTAAGTACTCAATGCAGGTTGAACCAAGCGACTTCGTTAACAACAACGTAAACTTCAAGGATGTAACCTTTGTAGTCGTTCCAGATACGATGGTCATCACTCCACGTGAGAACGTAGTAGTCACCATCACTAAACACTCCGAGACAGTTATCTACGACGGTGAGGAACATACAGTGACCGGTTATGACTTCGAAAGCACAGATCCATTGTATATCGAAGACTATGTGAAGTTCAACGGAGTAGAGTCTGACTCAACCGCTACAGGTACTGCAATCGGCAGCTACGGTATGACGTTCGACGAGACCTACTTCGAGAACATCAACGAGAACTTCAAGGATGTAACGTTCATCGTTAACAGCAATGACAGCTTAGTCATCAACGCTTTGGAGGGTATCATCGTAACGATCACCGAACAAGCAGACACGTTCATCTATGATGGCGAGTCTCATACAGTGAAGGGTTATGATGTTGCAATCAACAGCGACTTGTATAAGGTGAGCGACTTCACGTTCAACGGCGATTCAACCATCAGCGGCACCACCGTTGGTAAGTACTCAATGCCAGTTGAATCAACCGACTTCGTTAACAACAACGTTAACTTCAAGGATGTAACCTTCGTGGTAGTTCCAGATACGATGGTGATCGATCCTCGTGAGAACGTAGTAGTCACCATCACTAAACACTCCGAGACAGTTATCTACGACGGTGAGGAGCATACAGTGACCGGCTACGACTTCGAGAGCACTGATCCATTGTATATCGAAGACTATATGAAGTTCAACGGAAACGAGGCTGACTCAACTGCTACAGGAATTGCAATCGGCAGCTACGGCATGACGTTCGATGAGACTTACTTCGAGAATATCAACGAGAACTTCAAGGATGTAACCTTTGTTGTGAACAGCAACGACAGCTTAGTGATCGATGCGTTGAAAGGTATCATTGTAACCATCACGCCAGTATCGGATACAGTATCTTATAATGATAAAGTACAGACCATAAGTGGTTATAGTGTCACAACGAATCATCCACTTTATACAGAAGAGTATATCACCTTCACGGGCGATGCAACAGCATCTGGTAAGTTGGTGGGTGAGTATCCAATGATGTTGTCGGCAGATGACTTCGTCAACAATAACCCTAACTTCGAGGATGTCACATTCGTAGTAGGTGAGGGTAGTTTGGTGATCGAACCAATCCGCACAGTGATTGTCCGCATCAAGGAGAATGCCGCCACTTATACGTATGATGGACAGGAACACTCAGTATATGGCTTCTCCATCACATCGAACGAGCGTTTGTACTCATACGTTAATGATTGTGAGTTCACAGGTAAGGATGAGGTGAGCGCTACCGAGGTTGGTAAGTACTCGATGAACTTGAAGGAGTCAGACTTCATCAATAAGAATCCAAACTTCGAGAATGTACAATTCATCATTGAACATGACTCATTGGTTATCTTGCCTCCAAGTGCAGTAGTGGTTAAGATCACCGAGCATGGCGGTAAGTTCATCTTCAACGATACAACGTATGTTGTGACAGGCTATGATGTAGCTATCGATAACGAGGTTTATACGGAGGCTGACTTCATCTTCAAGGGTGATTCAGTTGTAGCAGGTACAGAGGTAGGTAAATACACGATGGAGTTGAAGCCAGAAGACTTTGTTAACATCAATCCTAACTTCACAGATGTTACCTTCGTGATTGTTGATAACCAGTTGATTATCGACCCTATCAAGGAGATTATCGTCTATATCAAGGAGAATGCAGATACCTTCACCTACGATGGAAAAGAACATAAGGTATATGGCTTCACAATGACCAGCAACAGTAAGAACTACATCTACGGTGTAGATTGCAAGTTCATCGGTAATGATAATCTTTACGGAACAGATGCTGGTAAGTACTGCATGAACTTACAAGAGAGCGACTTCGTTAACTTGAATTCAAATATTGAAAACGTACGTTATGTGATTGAACATGATACGATGGTGATCCTGCCAATGTCTGGTGTGGAGGTAACCATCATCGAACACGGTGGCAAGTTTGAATATGACGGTACTGAACATACAGTGAGCGGTTATGATGCTCGATTCAATACAGAGTTGTATGGCATCGTCGACTTCAAGTTCACTGGCGACAGCATCATCACAGCTACTGAGGTAGGTGAATACTCGATGAATCTGAAGGAATCAGACTTCCAGAACATCAATCCTAACTTCACAGATGTTACTTTCATCATCAAGCATGATCAAAAGATGGAGATTGAGAAGATCGATGGCGTACAGGTAATTGTGAAGAAACGTGGTGCTGTTCTTTCTTACAATGGCAAGGTACAAAGAGTGACTGGTTATGATATCGTACGTATCAATGATCAACTCTATACGGAGAATGACTTCCGCTATATCGGTTCGCCACTCGATACTATTGCATCACGTCAGAATATCGGTAAGGTGACGATGAGCTTGACAGCCGATGACTTTGAGAACATCAACGAGTCCTTCTCTGAGGTTCACTTCGTAGTCATGGAAGATAGCTTGACGATCATACCAAATGATCATGAGGTAGTCACCATCCATGAAGGAGCTAAGTTGGTACCATTTGATGGTCAGGAGCATGAGGTGACAGGCTTCACCTTCACGAGCGAGAGCGGTTACTATACACGTGAGAGCTTCCAGTTTGTTGGACGTGATACCGTCCGTGGTACAGCAGTAGGTGCTTACTCAATGAACTTGAAGCCAAGCGACTTCATCAATATCGATACAAACTATGTCAATCCTAAGTTTGTCATAGTTCACGACTCTTTGGCTATCGTGCCATTGCAGGCAATCGTAGTAACCATCTACGAACATGCTGATACATTGACGTTCAACGGTAAGAAACAGACTGTTACAGGTTACGATATCGAGAGCAGCATCTCTTACTATGATGCAAAAGACTTCGTCTTCACGGGTGATAGCACAGTGTCAGGTACACATGTAGGAGAATATACAATGAAGTTGAAGGAGAGTGATTTCCACAACATCAATACGAACTTTACGGATGTCACCTTCAAGGTGGTTCCAGCCGTAACGAAGATTGTTCCTATGGATGTGCTTCATGTTACAATCCGTGGTAATCGTGATACGGTCACTTACGATGGAGCTATGCACGTGGTTAAGGGTTACACCATCGAGGCAGAAGAGGGCTTTGAGTTTTATAAAGAGTTCAAGTTCAACGGTGTTGCTGAGGCTACAGGATATAAGTTGGGTGAATATCCAATGAACCTGAAGGTTGAAAACTTCGTTAACACAAGCAAGGATTATACGAAGGTTATCTTCAAGGTGGAAGATGGATTGTTGAAGATCAACAAGGTGGCTATTCCAATCGTGATCACCGCTAACTCCTTCTCTAAGGTATATGACGGAACACGTTTAACGAACGATGGTTACTCATACACCATCGAGGCATTGCAGAAGGGTGATAAAATCAAGGCTACTATCCAAGGTACAATCACTCACGTAGGTGAGACAGTGAACAAGGTGGTAGGCTTCCGTATCCTTCGTGGTACTGAGGATGTAACCGACAACTATACAATCGGTAGAGCCGTAGATGGTAAGTTGGTTGTCACTCCTCGTCCAATCACTCTGACATCAGCAAGTGATGATAAGGTGTATGACGGTACTGCTTTGACCAACGACAGCATTGAAGTAGGCGGCATGGGCTGGGCTCATGGTGAAGGCGCTATCTATCAGGTAACAGGAAGTCAGACAGAGATAGGCTCAAGCTCGAATGTCTTCGATTACGCATTGACTTTGAATACTCGTCCATCCGACTATGAAATCGATACAGCGTATGGAGTCTTGACTGTCTATACTGCTAATGAGAAAGTAATCATCACTGCCGTATCCGACACCTTCTTGTATGACGGTAAAGAGCACAGTAATCCACGCTTTACAGTATCGGGTTCTAAGATAGCTAAGGGCGATACCTTGTATGCTGAGGTGGAGGGTAGCTTGACACACGTTGGAGAAGTGGAGAACAAGGTGGTTAGCTACCGTGTGATGAGAAATGGTCAGGATGTAACCGACTACTATAACTTCGGAAAGACCGTGTCAGGTACTTTGGTGGTTAAACCACGTAGAGTAGTGATCGAGTCCATGTCGGCATTCAAGGAATACGATGGAGTTGAGTTGACAAATGATTCCGTAGTGATAGGCGGTGACGGCTGGGCGAAAGGCGAGGAGGCTGTAGTGACAGTTGATGGAACACAGCTCTTCCCTGGCGAAAGCTACAACACGTTCGAGGTAGAGATGTCTGACAAGGTTGATATAGCAGACTACGATACAATTCATAAGGTAGGTATATTGACTGTCGGTGTCAATACACATCCGATCAGCATCGTCGCAGCATCCGATTCGAAGGTATATGACGGCAGACCATTGGAGAACTCAAACTTCACTTACACTGACAGCATCTTGGCAGAAGGTGATATCTTGTATGTTGAAATCGAAGGATCTATCACTGAGGTGGGTGTAGATACCAATAGAATCGTCAGCTACCGTGTGATGAGAGATGATGTGGATGTAACCGAATACTATACCTTCGGAAACATTGAGAATGGTGTATTAAAGGTTCATCTTAGAATTGAACCTGATAAGAGCATGTATATCACAGGTGTACATCACTCAATCGAGATATTCAACATGAATAAGACAGTACGTGTTTACGATGTCTTAGGACGTATGATCAAGATCAATGGTTCATTCGAGGCGTATGCAGGAGAATATTTGAATATCGATGTGATGAATCAAGGTGTATATGAGGTAGTCACAGACGATGAGGAGGCATACAAAGTAATCGTAAGATAAACAGATGGATTGAAGAGAGGCTGAAGTGGTGGAGAACATCCACACGACAGCCTCTTTATCATAGAACAGAGATTAGTTATGGTAGAGATAAGTCATAATCAGGAAAAGAAAGAGAAGAAGGAGTGGGCGATCATCAATATGTTTCGTTCCTGCTATCCCTACTTTCCGTTAGGCGATTTGGAGAAATCAGAGTCGCCTGATTTTCTGGTGCACACAGATGATAAGTTGATCGGCATTGAACTGACGGAACTGAAGTATGAACGTGAAGATAAGTTGTTCAACCTGCGTGCGCATGAAGACTTCCTTACCTATATGATGGAAGATGCCCAGCACATTGTGGAGCAGCAGTGTGAGTTCAAATTGATGGTGGAGGCGTTGTTCACAGATGATATCAGTCCGACGGTCCTTATGGTGAACGAGGAGGCCCGTCTGTTGGTACGTCAAGGTCTGGCTGAATCGATTGCCAAGGTGGTGTCGGATAATATACCCGATTCGACAGGAATGAAATACAAGGTGGATCGTAGTTCAAAGTATGGTTATCAGAACCTTCCATCCAAGATACAGAGCATCACCATTTCCAATGTGACTGGACGGTGGCATGACAGCCTGTGGTATGCTGCTATTGCTACGAAGGTGAAACCGTTATCCATCTCGAGTGTGTCACAACGATTGGTGGCGAAGAATTTTAAATTGCAGAAATACAATCCTGCTTGTGATGAGCAGTGGTTGGTGATTATCCAGAATAGTTTTTTGATGTCCAGCTCCTATAATTCAGTGTCGGCTAAAGATGCCCTAGAACATATCTACCGCAGCAAGTTCGACAAAGTGTTCGTATTTGAACGCAGTGAAGGCATGGTGACACGGTTACAGACGGAGAAGATAATTAAGAATTAAGAGTTAAGAATTAAGAATTAAGAGTTAAACGCACGGTCGGTTGGTTGTAGAGACGCCACGGCAGTGCGTTTTTTTTTGGTGCAATAGGCCCACAGATAACACCCTGCAAAAACGTGACATATTCCCGCAATGTGATACCCTAGCCCCGGATGGGCGTAACATTATAGGCAGGGGTGTAAACCCCTGCACAAAACATGGTGGACGGTATTAGAACCCTGGAGGGGTGACACAAAACAATACCTCCATCATATTGGATGATATGATATTAAAAAAAATGAGTCGCTTCGCGAGAAATCTTACAAATCTGTTCAAAATCTTACAAATCTATTTAAATCACACATGTGTCGTTCCTCCGGAACTCTAATTACCATCCGTTACGCCACACACACGGGCTCACGCCCGTGCCTATGATGTATCGCCCCTACCGGGGCTGGGGGATTGCGTATTATGTAATGTATTTCAATGCTCACCGTGGGGGATTAAAAATCATACGGTTGGTTCGTCCGTCTGTCACATGTCCGTGCGTATTACCCGCCCATTTAATTCTTAACTCTTAATTCTTAACTCTTAATTTTTTCATTATCTTTGCACTCATAATTAAACCAATACAGATGAGAACAATAAGAAATATGATAACCCTATCGCTGGTAGGTATGTGTATGGCCAGCTGTATTCAAGACGAGCCATTGAATGCGGAGGCCGATATCCTTCAGTGTAATTTGTCATCGGATAAGGATTATTTGGTGACTGCATCGGATACATTGATGGAGGTGACCAGTATTATGAACAACATTACAATTTTTGTCAAACCGGGATGTGACCTTTCTAAACGGGCACCTCGTTTCATCTTGACGGAAGGGGCGACGATTGAACCAGCCAGTGGATCTGTTCAGGATTTTTCGAATAATAAGACAGTGAAATATACTGTCACATCACAGAGTGGGGAGTGGAAACGTGAATATACGGTGGCCTATTATACCTTTATTTCGCTGCCGACTCATTTCGGTTTCGAACATTATCAGTTGAATGAATCCAACAAATATCATATCATCTACGAAGAGGTGGATGGCGTGGATGTGATGTCGTGGTGGAACTCAGGAAACCCTGGTTTCTGTTTAGCTTCTAGTGCGGGTCCTGATGGCTATCCAACGGTCTGCATAGAAGAGGGATATAAGGGTCGTTGTGTGAAACTGACCACCCGTTATGCGGGCAGCTTTGGTAAAGCGGCAGGTATGCCTATCGCACCGGGTAATCTCTTCGTGGGTACCTTCAATGTGCAACAAGCCTTGAAAGCACCTTTGGCTGCCACACGGTTTGGTACACCATTTGTAGAGGAACCAGATTCAATTGTGGGCTATTACAAGTATATTCCTGGCCCACAGATGACGGACGGTAGTTACAATGCCATCGGTGGTACGGATGACTTCAATATCTATGCAATACTCTATGAAAACACAGATGAGAACGGAACAGCTGTGATGTTGGATGGTACCAATTCATTGACGAGCCCTTATCTGGTGCTGTTAGGTCAGATGTCAGCCGAGGATCGGAAGAACACTTCGGAATGGACCCGATTCTCTTTCCCATTTAAAGCCATGAATGATAAAAAAGTGAACAAAGAACGAATGTCCAAGTATGGATATAATTTTGGTATTGTCTTTTCTTCCAGTTTGAAAGGAGATGACTTCACAGGTGCTGTGGGTAGTGAACTCTATTTGGATGAGATTGATATAGTATGTAAGAAGAACGACAAGTAAACGAGGAATAGCATGAAAAGAACTATATTGAAGATAGCCATACTGATGGCATCATGGGTAATCATGGCACAAGGAGTGCTTGCCAATTATCCACAGGAAATGTTTGCTGATACGTTGAAGAAAATATCGGCGAAGGATGGAATAGAAGTGACTAAAGTACGTCCATTTCCCTATTTTGAGGTGCGTGCAGGTTTCGGTATTGGTGGAACTGTTCCGTTCCCGTTGCCACCACAGATGCGTAAGATAGAAGGATTCAAGCCTTTGGGTAATTTTTCTGTTCAGACCTTGGCTAACATGCCATTCGATGAACATTGGGAGTTGCTGATGGGTTTGCGTTTCGAACGTAAAGCCATGACGGCGGATGCTACGGTGAAAGATTATAATATGTCTATTCAGGACGATGACGGCGGTACCATTACAGGACGATGGACAGGTTTCGTGAGTATGTCGGCCGATCAAATCATGCTCACCATGCCGTTGGAGGCTACTTGTAACATTACTTCAAAAGGATGTATCCGTGCAGGACTCTATTTCTCATACGTCACTCGTGGTAAGTTCTATGGAGAAGTGAAGAATGGATACTTGCGTGAAGGCAATCCGACAGGAGCCAAGATAGAGATTGATGAAGATCCGCAATCGTTTGAATTCAATGATGATATGAGACGCTTCCAGTGGGGGGGAACCATCGGCGGCGAGTGGCGTTTGTATAAGGCATTCTCTTTCTTCGCCGATTTAGACTGGGGATTGAATAATGTCTTCGTGAAAGATTTTGAAACCATCTCATTTGATATGTTCCCTATCTTCGGTACGGTAGGAATCGGTTATTCATTTAAATAAAAATGAGCAAAGAGGTAGGCGATACCTTTAAAGTGTGCATCTTTTTTCCTAATTTTGCACCGTGAAAAGAAAAAACGAGTAAGAAAAAGATACTAAAAAGGACTCTTTTACGTTCTAATAGCATCTTACAGGAAAAATAACAATGGCAAGTTTAAAAAGAAATAGTTTAGTGATTCTATTCGCCGTTCTATCCATCGGGATGTTGTCGGCACGTGGTGTTGGGAGAACGAATAATCTGATTAATGCAGATAATCGTCTGTATCACTTCGGTTTTATCTTAGGTTTGAATGCAATGGATTTCAATCCGACCAATGCTGCATTGGTGGATGAGGAAGGTACAGTTTGGTTTGGTGAAGATACACAGATGACACCAGGTTTCACCGTGGGAATCATCTCCGATCTTCGTATCTTCCGTTGGCTGAACCTTCGTTTCTGTCCGCAACTCTTTTTCAATGAACGCCACATGCAGTTCAAAGATGTAAATGGTAATTTGTCACCAGAAGGTGATTTGTCTATACAATCCAATATCATGGAGTTCCCATTGGATTTTAAGATCAGAGGACAACGTAAGAATAACTATCGACCTTATCTGTTGGCTGGTGCTGCCATGACATTGGATATGGGACGAGATGCTGAAGCCACCCTTATGCTGAAGCAGGTTGATTATGGAGTGGAGTTCGGTGTGGGATGCGATTTCTATTTGCCTTACTTCAAATTAGCACCAGAATTTAAAATCTATCTGGGCTTGGGTGATGTGATTGAGCGAGACAGACCGGACATCGCGGATGTCAGGGATTTGAAATATACCAATACGTTGTCGAAACTCACCTCTCGATTGTTTATTTTTTCATTCAATTTCGAATAATAAAGAATTCTTTTCCTTTTGAGAAACATTCTTGTCTGGCTATGGTATAGACTGGATAGGTGTGTGTTCAGTTATTTTCTTGTTTTCCCCAAAGATTCCAGAAATGGTGTACGGGACCATGCCCCTGTCCGATAGCATAGTCGGCACCATGGATGATGGCTTTTTCAATGTAGGCTTGAGCTTTCTGTGCAGCATCGTTCAGTTCGTATCCTTTGGCGAGCATAGAGGCAATAGCTGAAGAGAGTGTACAACCTGTTCCGTGTGTATTCTTTGTGGCTAATCTATGACTGTTGAGTTCGATGGTATCGCCCGTTTCGTTGTTGTAGAAGATGTCAGTCAGGAGGTCTTCCGTGAGGTGTCCCGCTTTCAGATACACCGATAGATTATAGCGACGAGCCAACGCTTGTGCGATGTGCGGAAGATCCGTTTGATTTTTTATTTTCTCCCCAAAAAGAATCTCTGCTTCAGGAATATTGGGGGTGATGATGCGAGCCAACGGAATCAATTCATCTTGTAGGGTTTGAATGGCCTCCTCTTCAATCAGACGGTGACCGGAAGTGGAGACCATCACTGGATCCAGTACGATGTTTCTTGCTCCATATTTGCGTAACATCTTTGCAACACTATGTACCACCTCTGATGAGTGAAGCATGCCGATTTTGATTGCCTTAGCACCTGTGTCGCTGAGTACAGCATCGATTTGTCCCTCGATGATGGCAGGAGATACCCCTTCCACTGAGATTACCCCTACCGTATTCTGTACCGTGATAGCTGTGATGGCAGATGCAGCATAACAACCGTTAGCAGATATAGTCTTGATGTCGGCTTGAACGCCAGCACCTCCGCAGGAGTCACTGCCAGCAATGGTCAGTACAATATCGTATGTTTTCATCCTGTTCGAATTTATTTGATGTGGGGCAAAGATAGTGAAAAAAGTTAAGAGTTAAGAAGGAAGAGTTATGGGTTGTCGCAATGTAGTGATGAAGAGACAAAATAATATTTGCCTCTTCGTATTATGAATGAGATGTATGACAATCATTATTATCTTTACAATTTTTCGATTTCATCTTGCGATAAATCTGTGATTTCCATGATGATATCAATCGGTGTTTGCGTATCTTTCATTTTTCTTGCAATTTGGAGAACTTTTTCTCGCATGCCTTGTTCAATTGAAACCTTGCTCCTTGCCCTCCTGAAATCCTTCGTCACGACAGGTTTCCTGCACAAGACGGTTGATGCGATAGTTGTCAAGACTCTTCTCATACATTAGCATCTCCTCCTTAGAGAAAGTGGAGAGATTAGCCAACTCCTCCATCTGCATGAAGATTGGTTTGTCCTTCTTAAAGGGGAATGATTTAAACCTATTCATATTCGTTAATACATATAACCACTTATCTATTTCACTTTCGCATTCTTTCTCCGTACACTTCTTGTAAATAGGAAGTTCCAGAAAATACATTGTCATGTGATCGTAAAAGACCTTATTCGTCAACACATCCGTCAGCATTATCTTGCGCTGTCGAGTATCAGGCTCGTCGCTCTCCATGTGGAAATTGAGCAGATAGATACAATAAACTGGTGTCAGTCGGTAGTCCCACTTTCCCCGGTCCTCTTTCTTTTCGTACCGCGACTGTGCCACTATGCTGCGGGCCATGTAATAGACCGTACGTTCCTTGAAGTATTGATGCGACTTGTACTGCATCTCCACAATGAACTGCTCTCCGTTGTCCGCCTCACAATAGAGGTCATACACCACACCGTGATCCCGATCCGAATCTGGCACCATCTCCTTGTCGAGAAACCAGATATGCCTGATCGGATGTTCCCGCATCAACAAATCGTTGAGAAACTCACGCATGTACATTTTGCGTCCAAAAATACGTTTAAAACCAGCATTCACCAAGGGATTCATAAATTTTTTCATCTTTTGTAAAAATTTTTTATAGTTATACAGATAGAAAATCCTTTCAGGAAAGAATCTTTCATGGGGACAAAGATACAAAAAAAATAAAAATGCCCATGGCAACTCTGTACGGATGTGGCGTGCCGCGTCCGCTGTGGTGTGTGGCGCATTCGTGCGGTCGGATTGTAGGAACGTGGCGTGCCGCGTCCATATTTTTTTTTTGAAGAACCTGTGGAGTAAATGCGTGTTGATTAACAATGACAATTTGACCTATTTTAACGATGAGTAATATGACAATATGGCATATTGTTTGACAATAAAAGACAAAAGAGGAAAGAAGAAGGGAATGGCATCCTATTTGAAGGGAATTAAGTGTCAAACGCTAAAAAATGTACAATTATGAATTTTAAAAATTTTACAATTAAAAGTCAGGAGGTGATTGAAGAAGCTGTTAAGCTTGCGCAGAGCAAGAATCAGCAAATCATCGAACCGGTACACTTATTGAAGGGCGTCTTGAAGTTGGGTGAGAATGTCACGCAATTTTTGTTCAACAAAGTGGGTGTTAATGTAGCCATGCTGACATCGGCATCCGATAAGATGGTAGAGTCCCTTCCAAGGGTAAGTGGAGGTTCTGATCCGTATTTGTCCAACACTGCCAACAGCGTATTGCAGAAGGCGGATGGACTTTCGAAAGCTGATGGAGACCAGTTTGTCTCCATGGAGTATATTTTGTTGGCATTGTTGGTTGAACAGAGCAACGTGTCAACCTTGTTGAAAGATGCAGGCATGACGGAGTCTTCTCTTCGGCAGGCTATTGCTGAGTTGAGAAAGGGTAGTAAGGTGACGGATGCTTCGGCTGAGGATAATTACGATTCCCTGAATAAATATGCTGTCAATCTAAATGAAAAGGCCCGTTCTGGTAAGTTGGATCCAGTTATCGGTCGTGATGAGGAGATTCGTCGAGTGCTGCAGATCTTGAGCCGACGTACGAAGAACAACCCTATCTTGATAGGAGAGCCGGGAACAGGTAAAACAGCGATTGCTGAGGGGTTAGCGCAACGTATTGTGCGTGGTGATGTGCCCGAGAACCTGAAGAGCAAACAGATCTACTCGTTGGATATGGGTGCGGTGATTGCGGGTGCTAAGTATAAAGGTGAGTTTGAGGAACGATTGAAATCGGTTGTGAATGAGGTAGTCAAGGCAGAGGGGGAGATCATCCTTTTCATTGATGAGATCCATACCTTGGTTGGTGCAGGTAAGAGCGATGGTGCCATGGATGCGGCGAATATCTTGAAACCAGCATTGGCTCGAGGCGAACTGAGATCAATTGGTGCCACTACGTTGGATGAGTATCAGAAGTATTTCGAGAAGGATAAAGCGTTGGAACGTAGGTTCCAGGTGGTGATGGTGGATGAACCATCGGAGTCTGATGCGATCTCCATCTTGCGTGGTATCAAAGAGCGTTATGAGAACCATCATCAGGTGCGAATCAAGGATGAGGCTATCATAGCTGCGGTACAACTCTCTAACCGATATATCTCCGATCGATTCTTGCCTGATAAGGCTATCGACCTGATTGATGAGGCAGCAGCTAAGTTGCGTCTTGAAATGAATTCTGTACCAGAAGAACTGGATGAGAAGGAGCGTGAGATCATGCAGTTGGAGATTGAACGCGAGGCCATCAAAAGAGAAAATGATACACAAAAATTGGAACAACTCTCTAAAGAGATTGCCAATCTGAAAGAGGAGAGTCAACAGATACGATCCAAATGGAACTCAGAAAAATCGTTGATCGATGAACAGCAGCAGTTGAAGAGTCAGATTGAAGATTTACGTTTTCAAGCTGAGCGGGCAGAACGAGAGAGTAACTTCGGATTGGTTGCCGAGATTCGTTACGGACGAATCAAGGAGGCGGAGAAGAAGATGGCGGAAATCAAACAGAAACTGATGGAGATTCAGACGGATTCTCCATTGGTGAAAGAGGAGGTCTCGGCCGATGATATCGCTGATGTTGTTTCGAAATGGACAGGCATACCTGTCTCTAAGATGTTGCAAAGCGAGAAAGACAAACTGTTGCATTTGGAGGAGGAGTTGCATAAACGTGTTGTCGGACAAGATGAGGCTATTGTAGCAGTGTCTGATGCCGTACGTCGTAGTCGTGCAGGCTTACAAGATCCGAAACGTCCGATTGGATCGTTCATTTTCTTGGGTACGACCGGTGTAGGAAAGACGGAGTTGGCAAAGGCTTTGGCTGAGTTCTTGTTTGATGATGAGAATATGATGACCCGTATAGATATGTCGGAGTATCAGGAGAAATTCTCTGTCACCCGACTGATCGGTTCACCTCCAGGATATGTCGGCTATGAAGAGGGTGGACAATTGACAGAAGCTGTTCGTCGTAAACCCTATTCAGTAGTTCTATTCGATGAGATAGAAAAGGCCCATCCAGATGTGTTCAATACCTTACTTCAGGTGTTGGATGATGGACGATTGACAGATAATAAGGGTCGTGTGGTGAACTTCAAGAATACGATTATCATCATGACCTCCAACTTGGGTTCTGACTTGATTCGGGAGAAGTTCGAGCATCTGAACGAACACAATCATGATGAAGTGATAGAGGAGGCTAAGAGCACGGTGTTGGAGATGTTGAAGAAGACAATTCGTCCGGAGTTTTTGAACCGTATCGATGAGATTATTATGTTCACCCCATTGACGAAGAGCGAGACGCGTAAGATTGTTGATCTGCAAATCGAGTCTGTTTATAAGTTATTGAAACAGAACGGTGTGGAATTACGTGTGACGGATGGTGCAAGGGATTACTTGGCAGAACAGGGATATGATCCACAGTTCGGTGCAAGACCTGTGAAACGTGTGATCCAAAGAGAGTTGTTGAATGAGTTGTCGAAAGCGCTTTTGTCGCAGAAAGTGAATCGAGACAAACCGATTGTAGTGGAGAAAAAAGAAGACGGAATCACTTTTGAGAATTAAGTGTTTCTGAGTTGATAAGTAGAGGACGTGTCATAAATATTGATGCGCCCTCTTTTTTGTTATGAATTGTCTCTTTTTTATTGAAACAGACGATAAAAAGAGAGGACTGATTTGTTTAATCTTTAAAAAAGTATTAATTTTGCGTAGAGTTTCGACGATGAAACCTTAAATTTTGTAATAAATTTCGAAAATTCGATGGAAGAATTAATGATTATCTTGTTCCTTATTGGTTATGCGTGCATAGCGATGGAACATTCGATTAAGGTAAATAAGGCTGCGTCTGCGTTGATGTTATGCGCATTGTTGTGGACAGTGTATATTACACATGCAGATAGTGTTTTGACTCAGTTTTCAACCCATGAAGAAGTTATAGCTCATGTAACGGGAACACAGATAATCGAGCATTTAGGCGATGTAGCATCTACCTTGTTCTTCCTAATGGGAGCGATGACGATTGTGGAGTTGATAGATGTCCACGGAGGTTTCTCCATCATCACCCGTAAAATCACAACCAAGGATAAAAGAAAGCTTTTGTGGTTATTGTCATTTATCACATTTATCATGTCGGCCATTCTAGATAATTTGACGACTACTATTGTGATGGTGATGTTGTTGCGTAAGCTGATTGCAGATAGTAAGGAACGTTGGATTTTTGCATGTTTAGTGGTGATAGCTGCAAATTCGGGAGGTGCTTTCTCGCCAATCGGGGATGTAACCACTATCATGTTGTGGGTACGTGGAAACGTGACGACCGCAGGATTGATTCCTAACTTGATTCTTCCTTCGTTGATATCTATGATTGTTCCGGTATTTTTTGCAAGTCGATGCTTGAAAGGTGAATTGCCAGAGGCTAAGCCTGATGAGAACGCATTGAATCATTATACACCTGTAATCACGCCAAAGGAACAAAGGAACATCTTGGTGATGGGGGTTGGCGCATTGGTTTTCGTGCCTATCTTTAAATCACTTACTCATCTGCCTCCTTTCATTGGCGTATTGCTTGGTTTAAGCGTGTTGTGGATTTATACAGAGTTGATGTATCATCAGAAGAAACACATTGCTGAGAGTGCAAAGATCAGCATTGGAAAGGTACTTGCAAGAGTGGATTTCACCACGATATTATTCTTCTTGGGTATTTTGATGGCCGTGGCAGCCTTGCAATGTGCAGGAATCTTAGGCGATTTGGCACTAAGGTTGGATGAGGCGATTGGTAATGTATATGTAATAGATATAATCATTGGTGCATTGTCGTCAATTGTAGATAATGTGCCGTTAGTAGCTGGATCTATGGGCATGTATTCTGTAGATGCGGTAGGTCCGTATGCTACGGATGGTGTATTCTGGATGTTCCTCGCATATTGTGCGGGTGTTGGAGGATCCATGTTGATTATTGGATCAGCTGCAGGTGTTGTGGTAATGGGGTTGGAAAAAGTACCATTCGGATGGTACTTGAAACATATCTCGATCTTGGCGTTGATAGGATATCTGGCAGGAGCTCTCTTCTTTATATTCCAAGAAGAAGTAATCCGTCCATGGTTATCCATATAAAGTAGTATCTAAATTTTCCATAATTGTAATTTTTAAGTTGTTGAGACTGCTTGGGCTTCGTGAGTAGCTTGAGCAGTCGTTTATTATGGAGGTAAGAGAATTGTTGAGGAAGGACTACTGATGAATGGCACATCATTCTTTTGAATAAAAGGATTACTTCTGATAAGGCAATATGTGCACTCTTGCCTGCTGAAGTGTTATTTTTTTGTCTAAAAATGGGAAAATATGAAATTTTTTTTTATTTTTGCGTTTGAACTAATATAGAATTTTATTAAAGTAACTATATTTTGACAATAAAATTGATTAATGATAAAAGGACTATACGGTTGGATAGAATAAGGATATAAGTGAGAAGAGACAAAGACATGATAATGTCTGTTTGAGTTAAAATTGTATATGACTTTTAAATTTATGGTTATGAAATGCGTATATAAAATATTATTGATGTTGATTATGCTGATGGGAGTGTCGGCACAAGCTCAGATTAGTTCCTTTAAAGCTTTTAGAGAAACGAAAGGGGCTGTGACATCTGATTCTAAGGATATGTATGTATGGGGACCTTGGATTCAAAGTTCGACTACATTTATTTTGAATTTGACTAAGCATGCAATATTTGTTGAGGATAAGAATACGAACAGCAAAGTAAAGTATGAGATTTTTGATAAACCTCAGAAGTGGATTGTAAAGAAGAATTACAAGTACATTAACTTTGAGTGTATGGAGTCAAAATCATTGGAGAAGTATTATGTACGTCTTTGTGAGTATGATTCTGGTGAGTTCAAGATTACGGTGATGTCTCCTAAGAATGCGGTTCGCTATCAGGTGATTTATCTGAAAGAGAATGATTCGGTCAATATTAATTTTGATGATATAGAGGAATCCTAAGGAAAAAAGAGAACATAACATATTTACACCGAGAGGACTTGTGGGGCTTCAGCCTGCAAGTCTTCTTTTTTTCTCTTATAATGTTCCTTCTATTGTTTTACATTGCTGTCCGCTAAAAATAAATTTATATATGATATGAGTAGCTTCGCTAGAAATCATACAAATCTATTCAAATCATACAAATCTCTATTGCAGCAACTTCTTGTTATACTCTGCCATCAAGTCCATTCGGAAACATGATTGTTTGATTTGTTAAGATTTGTAAGATTTCTGTCCGAAGGACACTCCTTTATGTTGCGCAAAATTGGAATATACTTTATCTGTTTCTAACTTTTAACGGATGGCAATAATTGTTTTATCGTTATTGCATGAAGGTGGATTAGAATGGATATCCGATGGCGAAGTGGAACGCACAATCCTCTTTCCATGTCATGTCGTTGAATCTCCATTTATTAGAGATCTTAGCAGGGTCGTAAGCTTTGGCTCCTAAATCAAAACGAATGAGGAAGTAACTGAAGTCAAAGCGTAGTCCTAATCCGTATGCCAAGGCAATTTGGCGGTAGAATGAGTTGAATCTGAACTGTCCTAATGGTTGTGCCTCGTAGTCTTTGATGGTCCAGATGTTTCCAGCGTCAATAAAAGCGGCTGCTTCGAGTTTCCAGAACAGCTTGGTGCGGTATTCTATGTTCATAAGGAGTTTGATATCTCCTGTTTGCTTTACGAAGTCTTGGTCGTTTTTGATCTCTTTTCCGTTCTCATCGTAGGCTGATGAGGTGTAGGCACCTGGACCTAGGCTGCGGACGGACCATCCACGGATACCGTTGGCTCCTCCTCCGAAGAATCTTTTCTCAAAAGGAATCACACTGGCATTGCCATACGGGAAGGCAATACCTATGCCTATGTGATAAACCATGTGGTTACGCTCATCCAGTTTCTGGTTGTATGCGTAATCGAGTTCACCTTTGACATATTGAGAGTAGGGGATGTTCCCGACTTCGTATTGTCCGTCGCTGTTCTTGTCGCTTTTGGCAAGTTTATTGATACCGTATAGAATGTTACCTGCGGTCTCAATAGAGGCTTTGTAGTAGGTTTTGTTAGGTCTCTGGGCAGATAACTGATTGTTGAAAGTGATGCTGAATCCTGTACTCATGATAAAGTGGTCGGAGTAACTCTCCCTCAGTACGGAGTATTTATTGCCGCTATAGGTCGCATTGAAACTGGAGTCGGTGGTGATGTTGATATAGTTCAGGTCAATCAGGTCGATTGTATATCGGTAGTAGCGTCTGTAGTTCCACATATATTTCATGCCAGTGGAGATACTGGTCCTTTTGTAGGTGTTGGGCCGTATCTGGTAGTTGTAGTTGATTTTGAACTGTGTGGAAGCGTCAATCCTACGTTTGAAATTGCTCTTCAAGAACGGGAAGATGAATCTAGGAATATCCAGTGAAACCTCACCACCGAAGTCCAACACGTATTTACTGAATATCTCAGAAAAAGAGGCGCCAGAATAGGCTTCCTGTGCGTATTTTGCTTTGATGCTGAATGTTTCGGATCCTCTGAAGACATTCTTATGGGCATAACCTATATTTCCTTCATAGCCTAGGTCACCACTGGAGTTGGTACCTACCAGTTCGGCTGACAGTGATTGAGGCTTGGCCGAGTAAAGTGTTATGTCACAATCCAATTCGTTTTGACCATTGTGAAGATCGTGGAACTTGATGTTGGATGTTTTCAGGATATTCAGGGAGTTGAACCGTGAATAGGTGCGTTCGACCATGAAGTCGCTATACATGCTATTGGGTAGAATCCTTAGATATTCTTCCAGTAAATGAGGTTGAATCAACGGCTTGCCATTTGAATAGATGGTGATATGGTCATTGTACATCAATGTGTCTAGTTTCCCCACGTTACCACTGTTGGTGGTGGAACCGTTGTAGGTGGTGATGTTGATATTACGAATCTTATATCGCTGGTGTTTCTTTTCCACTTTTGTTCCATCGGGGGTGATTTCGGTGTAAGGTTTTAGGATCATCTTTAGATTCACCTCGTGAGTACCCAAACTACTGTCGGCCGTGAAACTTATATACTCTTTGTTAAAATGATAGTATCCACGTCTTCGCAAGAAAGAGGAGATGCGTTCCCGCTCATCATCCATCATGTCTATGTCAAATAATCCCCCTTTTTTCAGTTTTGTGTTGAGGTATCCGTTGCGGGTCTTCAACAAGGAATCGATCTCAGGGTCGGTGGTGAAATTATTCTCAATCTCTCTTATACGATAAGGTTTGTTCGGAACAATTTTATAGGAGACATCGATTTTTTTATCTTTCACTTTTTTATAGGAAGAAGAAACTTCCGCATGCATATACCCTTTGGTCTTCATGTATTTTTGTAATTCCTTTTCTGATTGGAAAGTGAGGAAAGGGTCATATAACACGGGAGCTTCACCTATTTCCTTCAGTTTGCGATTGATTTTCTTACTGGAGTCTCGTCCCGAAAGATTATATACGCCGAGGTGGATACGGAAAAGACCGAATGCTTTGAAATTAGGTCGTTGACGTAGATAGGGCGTCAGCTCATTGGTGTTAACAACGTTATCTTCCACTTCGATATCCACTTTATTGAGAAGATAATTGCCGTCAGGTACATATTTGGTAGTAGAACATGAGGAAACGAGAAGCATAAAAATGCTTCCGATGAAAAATAGCATCAATAAATGAATATGTTTCCGCACGTTATTACCTTTTATTTTGCAAAGATACGATTTGTGGTAAACAATCTCTCTTAATTATCGTTAAACAAATAAGTTTTTTTATCTTTGTACTACTCAAGAATTGAAATAATGAATTAATTGTTGCGTTTAAGAGTTAGGAATTGAAATTATAGAATTATAAAAAGAAAGAGTATGGCTTTAATCAAATCAATTTCAGGTATTCGCGGAACGATCGGTGGTGAGGTTGGCGACAATTTGACTCCGTTGGATGTGGTGAAATTTACGGCTGCATTTGGTTCGTGGTTGATGAAGAATCATAAGACAGAAGGGAAACGTATTGTGGTGGGACGAGACGCTCGTTTGTCTGGTCCTATGGTGGATTCGCTTGTCGTAGGAACATTGGTAGGTTTAGGGATGGATGTGATCAATATAGGGTTGGCATCGACACCGACCACGGAGATTGCCGTGGTGAAGGAAAAGGCTTGTGGAGGTATTATCTTAACCGCTAGTCATAATCCTAAGCAATGGAATGCGTTGAAGTTGTTGAATGAGAAAGGTGAATTCTTGAGCGAAAAGGATGGAAAGGAAGTCTTGGCGATGGCTGCTTCCGATCAATATACGTTTGCATCTGTAGATGATTTGGGCACTGTCTCCCCTCGTTGTAATTACAATGAGATACATATCGGTGATGTGTTGGATCTGAAATTGGTTCATGTGGATGCTATTCGAAAAGCCAACTTCAAGGTGGCTATTGATTGTGTGAACTCTGTAGGAGGAATCATTCTACCACAGTTACTGAAATCTCTTGGTGTGAAAGAGGTGGTTGAACTGAACTGTGAACCGACAGGCTGTTTTGCACATAATCCAGAGCCTCTTCCTGCACATCTGACGCAGATCTCAGAGAAGATGAAGGAAGGGGGCATTGATGTAGGTTTTGTGGTTGATCCTGATGTGGACCGTCTGGCTATGATCTGCGAGGATGGATCTATGTTTGGTGAAGAATATACCTTGGTGGCTGTCTCTGACTATGTGCTTCGATATACGAAAGGAAATACCGTTTCAAATCTAAGTTCTACTCGTGCGTTGCATGATGTGACGGTGGCACGAGGAGGTTCTTATGCGGCTGCCGCTGTGGGGGAAGTGAATGTGGTGACTAAGATGAAAGAGACTAATGCGGTGATAGGTGGTGAAGGCAATGGCGGTGTGATTTATCCGGCTGCACACTATGGACGTGATGCATTGGTGGGTATCGCACTCTTCTTGTCGTTGTTGGCTGAAGAAAAATGCAAAGTGTCGGAACTGAGAAGCCGCTATCCTTTGTACTTTATCTCCAAGAATAAAATCCAGTTGACGCCAGAGATCAATGTGGATGGTATCCTCGCCGCAATGAAAGAGAAGTATAAGAATGAGAAGGTGAATGATATTGATGGTGTGAAAATTGACTTTGCTGATTCATGGGTTCATCTTCGTAAATCCAATACGGAACCGATAATACGTATCTATTCGGAAGCGCATACCATGGAAGAGGCGGATGCGTTGGCTAAGAAAATCATGGGAGAGATAGAGGCGTTGTGCTAAATCATTGGTCATTCTGCAAAAAAAAAACTGATTTACAGACAGGGGCTTATGTGCCCCTGTCTCTGTATAATGGAACAGTGGTTGGGGTAGTAGTGAAAAGAACAATACAATGTGTAGTTAATAAGATATGATTAAAATTTTCCTTTTTTTTAGCTTGATGTAGGGATTGGAACTATGCTCGTAATAGAGATACTTTTGCATCGTAAAATTAATAACAAGAAAACGATGAAAAAGATTTTTTTTACGATTGCGATTTCTGCATTGTTTTTTTCATGCAGTAATTCAGAAACGAAAATGAGTGAACAATGTAATTCGGAAAATGTGCCGGAATGTTGTAGAAACAAGAATGACGAGCTGCTTTTCCCTTCAGAAGTGTCTTCAAAAGGAGATTTGTATTTGGAGAAAGAAATCAAAGTACGTGGTTACGTAAAAAAAGTATGCCACTGCTCTGGCAAAAAATGTCAGGTGGCAGACAATGATGAGGCAGAGGTGTCTTTGATGGTGTTTGCTGGAGAGAAAATTGGAAAGTTTGATCAAGAATTGGTTGGCAAGATGGTTCAGTACACGGGCGTTGTAAAAGAGAATCGTATTACGAAGGAGATGATAGCTGAGTCTGAGGCTAAAATGGCTGAACAGACTGAATCGGTTGATCAGAAGCCTGAAAAGAAGTCTTGCTGTAGTACAGATACATCGGAAAAATCCAAGAGTAAAGAACAAGATCATTGTCGAAAGAAAGGACCTAGCATCCAAGAAATGAAAGAGTGGATGCAGGCAAATGAAAAGGATTATTTCCCTACTTATTCTTTTGTAGCCAAAAGTTATGAAGTGATAGAGTAATCGAATTCTATCTAGTTTCCTAATAATTAAGTTAAACATAAATCTGGGATCTCTTTAAAATTCCTTATTATCCTTTGCTGAAGTCCCTCTATGGATGAGCCATGAATAAGAGTCGGACGGTCTGGTACTCTTGCTTATGCTATCTGTCGATTGGATGAATAGAGAAATGGATGAATAGGGGATTTGAAGATGTCCTATGAAAAAATCTGTCTCTGTTTTATAAAATGGAAATAGTAATGTAAATGATTGTATATCATCTATTAATCAAATAAATCAACAAATAAAATCATGGTAAATAAGTTTTTAAATTTAAAAGGATTGGGATTTCTCCTTCTCCTTCTATCTGCTTTCGCTTCTTGTAAAGATGATACTGAGGCAGAAACTTCTGTGAATGTGAATCTTAGTGCTAAGCCACAGGTGGAAGGTTCGATCGATGCTGATATGTTGAAAAATCTGGAGGTGACAATTACAGAAGTGCGTAATCAGAATGCTTCAGTCATTTTATTGTCTGAGTCGGGTTTTGGAACAGTTACATTAGAGAAGGGCGTCTATAACATAGCAGTCAAGAAGGTTATTAAATCAAGTACGGATGCTGACTCTATCTATATATCTTCCCTTATGGAGAATGTCACGATCAATGATGAAAATCAGTTGATTGAGTTGAAGGTCATTGCATTACCTGCAAGTTCGTTAAATAAGGGATTCATTTTCAGTGAGATCTTCTTCAATGGAGAACAAAATTCGGGTCGTATGATGCATCCGGATCAATATTTCGTGATTTTCAATCCTACGTCAGAGGTGTTGTATGCGGATGGTCTCTGTGTGGCTGTGACACATCATCTCGCATGGCAGGATAAACAGTTGTGGTACGATGATTTCTATCCTAATCGTGTTCCTATCGGTGGTTTCGTAACTATTCCAGGTAGTGGAAAGGAGCATCCAGTTAAACCGGGAGAGAAACTTGTTGTCGCATTCACGGCAATAGACCACTCTGCTGTGGAAGGATATGATCATGCAGTGGATTTGACAGGAGCAGATTTCGAGGTCTATAAAGGCCCTGATAATAATGATGTTGATAATCCTGATGTGCCAAATGTTCTTCTTACGGAGAATGGAGACAGCTATGGATTCTTTTTCCAACCTCGTGGATATTTCTCACCTCTTATGTTCAAATTGAAGGATGGTAACAAATCGACTGTAGAGCAGTTCTATAATGAAAATATAAAAACGTCGAAACGTTTGGTGGCTGCTACTGACTCTACGGAAGAGTCTATTGTTGATATTCAAATTTTGAGTGTACCTGTCGATGATATTTTGGATGGTGTACAAACCAGTGATGTGCCACAGGATGTGAAGACTCGTGTGATTCCTGAGATTGTGGATCGAGGGAAGTTCCTTGTGAATGGTTGCCATAGACAAGAGTTGGCTATCCGTAAGGAGATTCATGTGGGTAGCGTGGTGTACTATCAGGATACAAATGATTCATCCAATGACTTTGTCATGCAAAAAGGGCAAAACTCATTTCCTAAAGGTTGGAGAAAAAAGTAATTAATTAAGGTTGTGTTCTATAAATAATTTATTCAGCAGAGGATAGGGAAGATGGATATGTATCTTCCCGTCCTTGTTCTTATTGCATGATGGTACGATTCTGTTTGATTGTTTTCTACTTTTTGATTGTTCCTTTCGTTTATGCGGTTGAGACGAACATGCTTCATAAGGTGTGTGGTAAGGTAGTCTCTGGTCGTGATCCTATCCCATTTGCTTATCTTTATATCGAAGAATTAAATCGTTCGTTTGCTTGTAATGTGAATGGTGATTTTTGTATGGAAAAGATACCTACAGGAACCTATACGTTGAGAGCCTCTTCGATGGGATATGCTGATGTGGAGATGAAGATTGAGGTTACACAAGCAGTTTCAGAACTGATTGTTCGCATGAAAGTGTCGAGTACGGAACTTCCTGAGTTTGAGGTGATGGCAAATCGTAAAATGAGTGATAAGATTACGGTAGGTGAGGAGGCTATTCAATATACTCAGCCGACCTCCTTGGCGGATGTCTTGCTGTTGCTTCCTGGAAATGTCTATCAAGAAAATAACATGAGTGGTTTTATTCAGCTATCTAACAGACAGGCGGGCAGTGATGCAAATTCCTCATTGGGTATGGCTGTGCTGACAGATGGGAGTCCGATGGGCAATGATGGAACAAGGGTGCAAATGGTGGGAATCACAGGCAGCACTTCTTCGAACGGTGGTGACTCAGAGTTTAAATCGCGTTCCGGACTGAATCAGGGAACCGATATGCGTTATATCTCTACTGACCATATTCATAGTGTTGAATTCACACAGGGAATCTCTTCGGCACGATATGGTAATTTGTCGAGCGGTATGATTCACATCAATTCAAAACATGGAGTCTCCCCACTCAATGTGCGAGCAAAGACCGATCTGAAGAATAAACTTTTCTACGTAGGCAAGGGTTTTAAACTATCCGACCGATTAGGTACGTTGCATTTGGGCGTGGATTATTTACACTCTGTGAAGGATATCAGGGAGGAGATGGATAAGTTCTCTCGTGTGACAGGACAGGCGTACTATAATAATAGTGTGAAACTTGGCTCTTGTAAATTGCATCTAGATGCTAAATTTAGTCAGACAGTAACGGTCAATAAAATGAAAAAAGATGAGCTGACGTACGAATATGAAGAGACTTATTTTGCCAATTACGCTAAGAGCGCATTGATGCTGAAAGGGAAACTGGATATTCACAGGAAATGGATCGACTTGGTGGAACTGACGGCCTCGGGTGATGTTACTTCTGATCGTGTGGATCGCCATAAGATGGTGCTTTCCTCTTCGGGCCCGCTCAGTGTTCCTTTGGCAACAGAGGTGGGGGAACATGAGGGACAATATCTGCCGGGTAAGTATTATAGCGATTTTCAAATTGAAAATATCCCACTTCATTTTTATACTCAACTTCATGCGGAGTCACGTTTCCATTTTTCTAAAATGTTTAGAATGAGTTTTCTGTATGGTGTGGATTTTAATTCTACAAAGAACTATGGACAAGGGGTGGTGCTTGCAGACCCGACTCGTCCGCCATTCCCATACGACAACTCGTATATGCGACCAAGAGCCAACTGTGATATTCCGGCATTGGAGACGGGGGGTGCTTATCTGCAGGATGATATGACACTCAATGTGACGGAAACAACATACTTCACGCTTTCTTTAGGCGGCCGTCTTACCAAGATGTTCAACTTGGATGATTCATACGAGTTGGCACATCGTGTCTTGGCTGAACCACGAACCAACTTCTCTTTCAAATTCGGGAAAAAGATGAAGAACACTTTACGGTTTGGTTATGGCGAAGAAAATAAACTTCCTACACTGGATTATCTTTATCCAGAAAAATTGTACAAGGATTTTTATATGTTGAATGCTTTCACTAATGAAGCGGCAAATCGACATCTGATCACCTATACCAATATCTTTGAGATGGAGAATAAGAAACTGACGGAAAATAAGAATCGTAAGATAGAATGGGGGTGGAGCGGAGAACTGAAGAATTGCTTGTTGAATCTCACATGTTTCTATGAACGTAGCAATAGTGGTTTTGATTATTTCTTGATTTATTCACCATTGGAATATACTCTCTATTCACAGCTCAAGCCGAATGTGAACATCTCTGGTGGAATGCCACAGAAAGAGGATTATGTGGCGGAACCTTATTCAGTGTTCGCTACATCGTCGTATGTTATGAATAGTAAAAAAACGATAAAAAAAGGAATTGAGTATAGATTGATTCTTCCGACTATCAAGACACTCCGCACATCTGTAGAGGTGAATGGAGCTTATTATAGAACTCGCTATGGATCCAATTTACCATCCTACTATTATCCGGGAAAGAGAATAGCGGACCGTCCTTATCCGTATGTGGGTATCTATGATATGGATGCACAGACGGAGAAATGTAGATTGAATACCAACATCTGGTTCAATACCCATATACCACGGATGAAGTTCGCTTTCACCAACTTCTTCCAAATTATTTGGTTGGAAACGGAACAATATGTGGATACACATAATAAAACCCCTTATCAGTATCTGGATCTGAATGGAGTGGTACATGATGTTACTGATAAAGAGGTGGAACTCATACGCTCGGATGATGCGGTCTTCCGACATCTGAAACGAACAATCCTGCCTATCGAATATGAAAAAGATGCAAAACCTATCGCCTTGTTATGGAACTTAAAGGCAACAAAGGAGTTTTCGAAAGCATTGAAAATCTCTTTCTTCGTTAATGGTATCTTGGATATACATCCGAAGTATGTTTCGGGCGAAAAAACTACTGAAAGAGAATGGACCGATCCACATTTCGGATTGGAACTTTATTGGTCGTTTGGTAAATGATTTTGAGTATGAAAACAGATGATATTCGTATTGATATATTAAAAATATCAAAAACGTTTTTGCTTACGTTGTGTGTTCTGAAAGGTGGAATCATTTCTGCTCACAACCATGCGGTGTATGATTATTTCAACACACCTTATTCCCCTTTGGAGAATGAATATATTCTTGTCGGTTCTGACAATGAGCGCATTGTGAACGGACAACGCTTCGCTAACCCTATATATTTTCATCCCCAAGCCATGGATAGCTTGTCTGATCTTTCTGACAAAAAGGCTGTCGTTTCGCTCTCTTATGGTGGTGGCCGACGGAAAGGCGACTTTTTACATTATGAGGGTGACCAGTTCTCTGACATGAGGGTGATGGGGGCTGGCTCGCATACTTATGATGGACATGGAACGTTGTTTGGTTCTGTTACGTATGCAAGGGGGGAAGATAAAGACATTTCTTGGAACGCTTGCCGTCATGCAGAGCTCTATTTCCCATATCTCTCTACGGATTCAGTCGGAGGTGACACTCGTTATGAAAGTTACAAGGTGTCAGGTGGTTACGCCTTCCCTTTGGGACGGTGGACACTAGGTGTTCATGGGGCGTTCGATGGAGAACAAGCCCATCGTCTTACAGACCCTCGTCTCCTGACTATCAACACATGGCTAAAAGCTGGTGTGGGGGTTTCTTGTAATCTTCGTGGTCATTTGCTTTCACTTACCTTGGCGTATGCAAGAAATAAGCAACATATTGCTTTGCGCTATTGGAGACCTGGTCAGCAGGATCGATTTTTCGTCTGCTATGGATTTGGTCTTTATGACAAGCGAGAAAGTGCAGTTCTCTTTAGCTATTCGAGGATGTATTATATCAACCAGTTCTCTACTCAGTTGGGATATGAATCACCAGATTCGCTTCCTTGCCGTGTCTCCCTCTTTTTAAGGACAGAAAAAGAACGAGTGGATACGGAAGAATCTGATATTCAGAGTTTGTATTATTCGATTAAAACCCATTGGGAACCGACGCTTAAGGTGTCATGGCTAGGCGATCACTGGGGTATGTCATTCCTAACACAGATGTCAATGAATGGACGAAAGGGCTATGAGAACATTCTCGACCGCTATTTGTCGGATGTGGGGAATAATATTTATGATTACAGAAAAATCTCCGAGAGACAAAATTATAGTCTGAAAGAGCATCAGATGTTATTCCGTTTGGAACCGTCTTGGTGTTTGACGGACAGAAACAGATTATTGTTGAACGTGGGAACTTTTCTTCATATCAGGGAAGAACGCTACGAATCAGAATCGTTTGAAATCTATAATATGGGTTGGACACCCCATTTCAATTTGATGTATAATTATGATGGACTAAAAAATAGATGGTCAGTTTCAATAGGTGGTGGTAAACGTTTGAATGGAAAGCATCGCTATTCGGTCACTCACCTTAATCAATCAATGCCTCATCTGGATTTCCAACAAGCATTTGATGAGTATGCCTATTATTGTGGTGAATTCCTCTTTTCTTCTCTGAATTTTAGCTATCTTTGCAATATAAAAAAAATCAGTCTTGGATTTGATATTCGTTGTTTCATGGGTAGAGGAGAAAGAGACAAGGAGGTGTCGTATTCGCAGAAGATAGGTTTTGAATCGTCTGCTCCAATGATTCAAAGAGAACCTGATAAACATGATTTTTATTGGGGACAAGCATCACTGCTGGTCGAATTTTAATTCATGTATTTTTTTTATTGAATGATATGAAAAGAATTATTGTCTATATAGTGCTGATTTACTCTCAGTGTTTGCTTCTTTGGGGACAGGAACAGGATAGTGTGATGAAGACTTCCGAGTTGGAAGAGGTGGAAATTAATGTGTTTGGAGGAAATATGAAGATGAGTAAGGTGAATCATGTTGAGCAGATAGGAATTGATAAGTTGTTTCGTGCCGCTTGTTGTAACCTTGGTGAATCTTTCACGTCGAATCCTTCCGTTGATGTCTCCTATAGCGATGCTGCAACAGGAGCTAAGCAAATCAAGCTCTTGGGATTGAGTGGAAAATATGTACAGATGTTGACAGAGAATGTGCCGAACCTTCGTGGGGCTGCGATTCCTTACGGATTAAGTTACGTGCCAGGTACATGGATGCAGTCTATTCAAGTGAGCAAGGGCGCTTCGAGTGTCAAAAACGGGTATGAGAGTACTACCGGACAGATTAATATAGAGTATAAGAAACCACAAGATGAAGAGGAACTCAATGGAAATCTTTTTTTTAATTCACATCTGAAATATGAGGTGAATGCTGATGGTAATATTCATGTAAACGACAAATTGTCCACTAACTTATTACTTCATTTTGAAGATCAACAGATGAAACATGATGGAAACGATGATGGCTTTATGGATACGCCTTGTCAACGTCAATATAACTTGATGCATCGATGGTCATATCTCTCGAACCGTTGGAAGAGTCAAATCCTTTTTCATGTCCTTCGTGATGAACGCAAGAGTGGCATGATTGAATCGGATGAGGCGAGTGTGCCGCTCTATCGGGTGGGGGTGACTACGAATCGTTATGTGGCTCAATGGAAGAACGCATATATTCTGAATTATCAAAAGAATGCTTCCATTGCGTTGATGTTGCATGGTTCGTGGCATGATGCGGATAATGAGTTTGGTTATTCGTTCTATGATGTAACCCAGAAGAATGGTTATGCTCAACTGATGTATGAGACAGATTTTTCTGAATCTCATAACCTGGCTGCGGGACTCTCCTTCAATCATGATCTGTACGATGAGGCTTCTTCATTATACTTAAATGGACAGCAATTGGACAGGGAAACCTCCTCGGGTGGGTATGTGCAATATACCTATAAGTTGAAACGAAAGATGACGGCTATGTTGGGCGGTCGGTGGGACTACTCTTCACGATATGGTGCATTCTTCACGCCTAGAGTGCATCTTCGTTATTCGCCGACTGACAAGTTCACTCTTCGTGCTTCTGCAGGGAAGGGCAGACGTACCCCTCATGCTTTGACAGAGAATTCTCAGATGATGGCTTCTGGTAGGTCTTTTTATTTTGAGGAGGACCTCAAGCAGGAAGAAGCCTGGAATTTCGGTATGTCAGCTCATCTCCTCTTGCCTATAAAGGAAAGAGACCTGGAGGTGAATGCGGAATACTATTACACAGATTTCCAAAATGCCATGGTGATCAATGTGGATGGTGCGAGAGGCGCACATACTGTCAGTTTTGAGAATTTAGATGGGTCCAGCTATAGTCATACGGTGCAGGTGGATGTGACCTATCCGTTTGCAGGACGTTGGGAGGTGATGGCGGCTGGTCGCTTCAATGATGTGAAGACCACGTATGACGGTGTGTTGCAGGTTCAACCTTTTTCTCCTCGCATGAAAGGTTTGCTGACAGTGTCGTACAAGACACGTCTTGATATCTGGCGCTTTGATGTGACGGGTCAGCTGAATGGTAAAGGGAAATGTTATGATCAGACTGATTATCCCGCCTATTTCCAATTGCAGGCACAAGTGTCTCGTGAGTTTCGCTATTGTACGTTATATGCAGGAGGCGAGAACTTAACCGCCTATCGGATGAAAAATCCTATCCTTGGAGCTTCAAATCCATGGAGCGACACTTTTGATGCCACGCAGGTGTGGGGACCTACGCATGGCGCAATGGCATACGTGGGCCTGCGTCTCCATTTGAAAAAGAAAAATTGATTGTGTAATTATGATATAATTTGATATGAAGAAATTTTTGTTATCAGGAATGTTCCTCTCTCTTGCCCTTTGTAGTATGGGTGCGGAGAAAAAAGAAAATGTGTCAAATCTGGATACATTAGTTGTGACGACACAACCTGTCATGCATTGCATGAAATGCGAAAATAAGATCAAGTCCAATGTCCGTTTTGTGAAAGGAACGAAGACAATCGAAACGTCTATCTCGGATCAGACAGTGACAATCATCTATGATAAACGGAAAGCCACTGTGTCCGACTTCGAAAAAGAGTTCGGAAGAATTGGATATGAAATACAAGTTCTTTCAGGAGGTAAATAACCAATAGTCTGGTCATCATCTTCCTATGATGACCACTTCTCCTTCTGCAGGTTGCTTTGTGTCACCTTTCTTGATGTGATTGTAGCGTCTGATCTGCCATTTCTGAAGATGGAACTCTTTGGCAATGGATTCGTAAGTGTCGCCCGCCATCGCAATGACTGATCTGCTTTTTCCACGGCCACTGACTTTGTGATAGCGATAAGGTGTGATGCTTCCCATTGAATGTACTCTTTTCTCCTCTGGGGTGAGGGTGGAATCATTCGTGTCGGTTTGCACGGTAGAGGCTTCGCCAGTGTCATATTTGTATAGTTCGTAAGTCTCTATTAGGTTGATGAGCTTCTTTGCATAATCAGGAGCGGTTGCATAGCCACACTCCTTTAGTCCTTTGGCCCATCCTTTGTAGTCGGTGCTCTCCAGTTCGAACAGTTTCTTGTAACGGTTTTTCATCAGGAACTGTGAATGATCCTCGTATGAGAGTTCTACTGATTTGTATTTGCGGAAACATTCGTGTTTCTTGTCGTCGTCGTGATAGACCTTTTCACCTGTCCAATCATCATGACATTTGATGCCGAAGTGGTTGTTGCTCTTTTTGGCCAATTCACTTTGTCCTGCACCAGATTCCAAGATGCCTTGTGCCAATGTGATGCTGGCTGGTATCTTATGTTCCTGCATCTTGACGACAGCTATCGGTGCATATTTTTGTACATAATCTACGTATGATTGTAGTTTGGGTGATTGTCCTGCAAAAGAAAACGATACATGTAAACATGCAAAGACCCATAATAAAGATTGTATATTCTTTTTCATCTTAATCTATCTTAATTTTTACAAAGGTAGTTAATTTTATTGATTAGACCAGTCCCATGTCATGAAAACTGTAATATAAATTATTTCCAATGATTACATGATCAAGCAAATGGATGTCGCATAGCTTGCAACTCTCCTGCATTTTGCGGGTGACTTCCTTGTCGGCTATGCTGGGTTCTGTTCTGCCCGATGGATGGTTGTGGACCATGATAATGCCTGTTGCCATCAGTTGAATGGCTTCACGAAGGATGAGTTTTGGGTCGAATATGCAGTGTGTAAGACCGCCTTCACTTACTTTTGATTTTTTTAACACCTTATTGGCGGTATTTAGGTAGATAATCCAGGCTTCTTCTTTGATGTTGTTAGATAGGTCGCTTTTCATCAGAAGATAGATGTCGTTACTTTTGTGGATGATCTGAATGTCAGAATCGGTCTCGGAATTGATTCTTCTGCTCAGTTCTAGTGCGGCAAGGATGGTCACAGCCTTGGCTTCTCCGATGCCATGGAATTGACTTGTCAACTCCTCCACACTGCAGTTCAATAGTTTGCGCAACTGACCATACCGTGTAAGGATCTTTTGAGAAAGTTCGACAGCTGTCTCATTCTTATTGCCTGAGCCAATTAAGATGGCTAATAATTCTGCATTGGATAGGAACTTGCGACCCTGTTTGATTAGTTTCTCTCGGGGCCTGTCTTCTTCCATCCATTCTTTTATTCGCAAACGTTCATGTTGATTTTTCATATTTCTGTAAATTTTTATGTTAAAAGGTAAGTGAAAAATGCACCGTTAATTGGTCTCTATTGCTTTCAGGTGATTTATCAGAGGATTTGAATACATCGTCCAGAATGATTCTTTTAAGAAAGGAATGTCTTTGTTTGGAAGGTCAATCTTTTCTATTTGATGATCGACATATTGTTCGAATGCTTCTTTCTCCTCTGCGGTGTATTGCGTTCCCAGATAAGTCTCCTGTTGATTCCTTTTATCTAGTGCAATGTAGTTGATAGGAAAGATATGATAGTTTTTATGAATCCTATAATCTATGAGCTGTGCCACTTTGTTTAGAACGGTGGAACGGTTATCCTCCTCGCTAATGGTTTCTTCTATCTCGTCGTTGATGACAGGTGTCATCTCGTAGTAGATTCTACCTTTATACCCCATGATGCCTACTTTCATGTTCAACAGATCATCAGCTTTCGTCTTTTGGTAGTTCTCATCGTCTCTTTTTTGTTGAAACTCTTTAGCTTTTAGATAATCACATGAGTCATATTCGTAGGAGATGCTGATAGGGGCGATGTTGAGGTCAAGAAATCCCTTTTTCAAGCTTCCGACAGAGCTGATGGAGAGCATTTTCAAAAGACTTTCTTGCGTGCTGTCATTGGAGTCTTTGGCTCTACCTTCCCGTTGGGCGATCCAGACGGAGTTACGCATCTCTGTGATGTTGCGGCGTATGTAAGCCGATAACTTGATGAAGGCGTTGAACAAATCTCTTTTGGTACCACTTCTTTTTACAAGGAAGCAACGGTTCATCCGAAGACTGTCAGATATCCAGGGTTTCACACAGAGATTGTCACCGATAGCAATCTCTGTTGTCTCCCAGCCGTTTTTGTCTAAGAGAGAGTTCAATATGCCGGCATCCATGATGATGTCTCGGTGATTGGATATAAATAGATATTTCTTTTCTTTTTGTAATTGCTCAATACCGTTGAGAAATACAGAACTTTGTTTGTTTTGAATGAGTCCAAGGATGAGTGGAGCAATGAATTGATGCTGGAAATCGCGTACGTTATTGATGCGACGTAGTTTGTTGATAGTCTCACTCGGATCCTTGTCCGGGAATATGAATCGAAGAACATCGTTTATTTCGGGAATTTCAGTAACTCTCATGATGGCAGCGTTAATCTCCTCGTCCGTATAAGATCGCATATCTTCAAAATCAAATTCTTTCTCCATTTTTTTTCGTTTGTTTAAATTTTCACAAAGTTATAAAAAAAGTTCTATTCTCAATCCGCACAATTTTGTTACATCCAATGCTGACACTCTTTTTGCACTGCACACCGCTTACTTCTTAAGATATATCAGTGCTTCTGGTCCCAGATTGAATAGAAGATCAATGATGCTTAATCCTCCTTGAAATCCGAACTTTTGATCAAACACTTGGTAATAGGGCTTTGTGACTGCCGTATCAGTTAGTTTGGGATGAAAGGTTTTTCTTAGATCTTCTATTCCTTGAGATACGATTTCTTCTTTCTTTCTATACGTGTCAGTCATCTGATAGTTAACTGGCAGGTGGATGAGTTGAAGAACCGTCTCCATTAAACCGTTGTTCAGATCGATTAGATAGTCGATCTTCTGTGTGAAGAATGGCTCGAAATCCTCTTTGTAGTATTCAAAAAAAGGTGAGGAGTTGTAGGCAGACTCTATGGCTCTCCAATGTGTCTGTTGCCATTTCTCTCGGTAGGATATGAGAATGTCTTTGGTCGGACATTTCTCTTTCGGACGGATGATAGGAACAACGAGGTCCATGGGACCGTTACTGGTCAGGATCCGACAGCGATTACGATATGTTTGTTTCTCGAAGTGATCGTGCTGTTCGATCAGTACATTCTCGGATTGACCAAGTGATATGTAATAGTCTATCGGTGCTAAATACAGATTACTTAACAGAATGGTGTTCATGGGGCTCAAGGAATTTGTCACTCTTTCTTCTTTTCTTTTTTCTTCAATTCGCCTGGCCGTTGTTGGTCAATCTTCCTTTCTTGGATATTCCAATCCTCTTCAACGCTCCATCCTTTTCTTAACCGTATAGGCTTATAGAAATAGTAAACCTCTTCGGGTTGAAGCTGTTTCTTGTAATCTCCAGTCGTCCATTTTCCGTCATTGTTGGTATCGACAATGATCTTGACAAAATAGGTTCCTGCATGTAGGTGGTTGAATATCACTTTGTTGGAGACATTCTTCTGCTCTTTGACGATGTTTTCTGTAGCGCCCATCAGTTGTACGATGATGTTTCCTTTGGTGTTGGTAAGATTCATCGTGATGGTGCCATAGTCATCTTCTTCTTTTTTTGAGAACGATATTTTTTCTTTCTCGTTGTGATTGCCGTAGAAATCAAATACGGCGGCAGAGTCGAGTATCAGCTTATAATTGGTGCCGGCAACAATCTCTGATGTGATGAGCATGTCTCTTCTGTTGGCAGAGAGCTTCAGTTGAATAGGTATCTCAATGTCGTCCGTATCTTTTTTGTAGTAAAGATGAATCCTCTCCATGTCGTATTGTTTCACAGGGAAGACCCATTCTATCCGGGCAGTGTCTTCAATCTCCACCGAATTAGGTTTGCTGGATGTTTTTAAGATATTCGTTCTTTTTCTTTTCAAGCCTCTCTTCTCATATTTCCTCTCATTGGCTTCTTTCGCTTTCAATTTTTTACTCTCCTCCTTTAAATAGGTGAAGTTGAGTCCAGCAATAAGTGTATCGCTTTGAGGAATGAGTTTTCCGATCGAATCTGTTTTCAAGTAAGAGAGGACAAACTTTAGAGAGTCCATCTTCATGATTGTCGTATCTGTGATCCAATATTTTAAGGTGTCGGTTTCACGAGATGGTTCGAGGATGAACCAGTCGTTGGCCTTGAAATTGACAGGTTGAATGGTTGGAATTGATTTCTCCATCTTTTTGAAGAAGAGGGTGAAGTATTTACGATCAGTCCGTTCAATTTTCTTGAATTCCTGCAGACGAATCTCTTTGTGGAAGAGTCTGAACATGAAGCTATCTGGCAGAAATTTATGCGTCACTTTCTTTCGAATCGTATCGATGGTGGCAGAGTCTTTGTAGATAGTGTCCCATTTAATTGTTGATTCCACGCTTGGAATGGGAAGTTCCATTTCTTGGAAAGCGATGCCTTCACCTTCTTGATCATGGATATTGTTATTGTTCAGATCCTCTAAGGCAAAGATACGATAATGTTGAGCTTTCACACCACGGATGGAAAAGCGACCTGATGCGTTTGTCTTACCGATTCTTTCAAATCGGGTGGTGGTAAATAGAGAATCAACATCCGAGGAGTAGATGCCGACGGTGATTCCATTGGCAGGTGTGAGGTCTTCGGCGTTCAATACCGTTCCGCTGATGGTTAAGGTGTCTAACACGTCACCCGTGGAGAATGTATAGATAAAATCATTCACAATATTATTTTCGGTGAAGTCGCCGATACTGTTATTAAAATCTATGGTGTAGGTAGTGTTAGGCTGAAGCGAATCTTTTAATTCGACGATGATCTTTTTACCGATTGCTTTTGCGGTAGGGGTTGATTTCTGAGGTGGCGAGATAATCAGTTTCTGAGACGGATTATCAAGCTGCAGGTATTCATTAAAATCTATTTCAATTCGTTTCTCCTTTACGTTTAAGCTATTGGGAGTCGGAAAACTCTTGACGAATGTTGGTGCTGTCATGTCTCTTTTCCCACCAGTCGGACCTTGAGCCATGTTGGCGCAGCCTGTTAGTATGAGAATCGTAACGAAGATGTATAAGAGTCTTTTTGTCATGATTAAACTTTATTCATGCGTGAAATTAAGTGATTGCAAAGGTATAAAAATAAAAGGTATTATGGGTATTAAATAAATAGTTGAGAAAAAAAAAGGAGGAAGAATTTTTTTAAATTGTAAATTTCGTAACTTTACAAAATTTTCAATGGAATGTTTTTCCCTATAAATCGGAGGGATCTTTCCTTTTGAGGTGCATTTATGGCTAACCAGAGCAGGGGAATACTGCTCTTAATATAATTATATTAGGAATGAATAAGATTGTTAACAAAGAAAATTTTTCTGAAAATGTTGTGAAATTGGAGGTGGAGGCACCTTTAATTGCAAGAGCACGTAAGGCGGGACATTTTGTTATTGTGCGTGTATGGGAGAAAGGCGAACGCATTCCATTGACTATCGCATGTGCGGATGAGAAAAAAGGAACGATAACATTGGTTGTTCAGAAAGTGGGGGTTACCTCAACAAAGCTTTGTGACATGCAGGTCGGAGACGAGATCGTAGATGTAGTTGGACCATTGGGTAAAGCTACGCACATCGAGAAATTCGGTACGGTAGTATGTGCAGGCGGTGGCGTGGGTGTTGCTCCATTGTTGCCTATTGTTGAGGCTATGAAGAAGGCTGGCAATAGAGTGATAACGGTTCTTGCAGCCCGCACGAAGGATCTTGTTATCATGGAGAAACAGATGCGTGAGTTTTCAGACGAAGTGATTATTATGACCGATGATGGTTCGTATGGGAAGAAAGGTCTAGTTACAAATGGTGTGGAAGAGGTGATTCTTCGAGAGAAGGTGGATCTCTGTGTTACCATTGGACCTGCCATCATGATGAAATTTGTTTCTTTGTTGACCAAAAAATATAATTTGCCAACCATTGCCTCCTTGAATACTATTATGGTGGATGGTACAGGTATGTGTGGTGCCTGTCGTGTGACCGTTGGTGGAAAGACAAAGTTTGTGTGTGTGGATGGTCCAGAATTTGATGCGCATCAGGTGGATTTTGATGAGATGCTTATGCGTGCAGGTGCTTATAGAGAACAAGAAAAGGCAGATATGTACAAAATCGCTAAATAATTTAAGTTGAGAAATATGGCTGAAGATAGAAATGTAGCGTGGCGTGAAGAACTGCGCAAAACAATAAAGAATAAAGAGAGAATAGAAATTCCAAGAGTTCACATGAATGAACTGAATGCACATTATCGTGCTCGCGTTCGTGAGGAAGTGAATCAAGGATTGACAGTGGAACAGGCTTTGATGGAGTCTAAGCGTTGTCTGGATTGCCCAAATCCTACGTGTATGACGGGATGTCCTGTCTCTATTAATATACCTGGTTTTATAAAAAATATAGAACGGGAGAATTTTTTGGAAGCTGCAAAGGTACTTAAAGAAACGAGTGCTTTGCCTGCTGTCTGTGGACGTGTGTGTCCGCAAGAAAAACAATGCGAGTCAAAATGTTTCTACAAACAGAAACTCGGTAAGGAAGCTGTGGCAATCGGCTATCTTGAACGTTTCGCGGCGGATTATGAACGTGAGAGCGGTAAGGTATCAACACCATCCATTCCTGCTAAAAACGGTAAAAAGGTTGCTGTGGTGGGTTCTGGTCCTGCGGGTCTCTCTTTTGCTGGCGATATGATCAAGAAAGGGTATGACGTGACAGTGTTTGAGGCATTACACGAGATTGGTGGTGTGCTGAAATATGGTATTCCAGAGTTCCGTTTGCCTAATAGCATCGTCGATGTTGAAATAGAGAATCTTTCAAAGATGGGTGTTAAGTTCGTGAAAGACTGCATCATTGGAAAGACCTTGTCGATGGATGATTTGAAGGAACAAGGATTCCAAGGTGTGTTTGTAGCGAGTGGTGCCGGTCTTCCTCGATTCATGAATATCAAGGGGGAGAATCTAATCGGTATCCTTTCATCTAATGAGTATTTGACGCGTGTGAACTTGATGGATGCATCCGACGAAGAAGCAGATACTCCTATATTTAAAGGTAAGAACGTAGCTGTAATCGGTGGCGGTAATACGGCTATGGACTCTGTTCGTACAGCATTGCGTCTTGGCGCTCAGCGTGCAATGATTGTCTATCGTCGTTCGGAAGATGAGATGCCTGCTCGTTTGGAGGAGGTGAAACATGCCAAAGAAGAGGGCGTGGAATTCATGACGTTACATAATCCAATCGAATATGTGGGAGATGAGAAAGGTCATGTTTGTAAGATGATTCTACAAAAGATGGAATTGGGTGAGCCGGATGCTTCTGGTCGTCGTTCGCCAGTTCCTGTTGAAGGTGCTATAGAGGAGATTGACGTGGATCAAGTCATTGTCAGCGTGGGAGTGTCTCCAAATCCGTTGATTCCTAATTCAGTTTCAGGATTGGAGGTTTCTCCTAAAGGAACCATTGTCGTGGATGTCTTTATGCAATCATCTATTCCAACCATTTTTGCAGGAGGTGATATTGTTCGTGGAGGTGCTACAGTTATTTTGGCCATGGGTGATGGACGTGCTGCTGCAAAATCGATGGATGAATATTTGAGGAAGTAATTTTTCGATAAAATAGCGAAGTTGCGTATGCCTATGGTGTTGATGTTGGTAAGATGTTAAAGATCAGAGGAATACGCAATTTTCTCGTTTCGTCCTTTCTGCGTCTTGTTGCTTGTCAGTAGGTTACGGTAGAGACAGTGTACAGATCGTTTCTACAAAAAGGAAGTCGAAATAGATTTGAATCTCACGAAATAAATATAAAGAACACACTTATTAAAAATTTAATAAAAATGAAAAAGAAGGGTATTATCAGGTTTGTTTATATTCTATTGGCATTAGGAAGCCTTTGTTGTTTGCCGTCATGTGATTATATTGAAAAATATATTGAAATAGGAGTTAAACGAAGTAACATGAACTTAGTTGTGGAAGTTTCTGTCCCAGACGTGCTTGAATCTTTAGCGGGACATCATGCCACGGATTCTATTTTCTCTTCGGCTATTGCTATAACAAAAAAGAAACAGGGGAATGACTCCTCTAACTTTGTAGATCTCTTTGTGGAGACCTTCAAATCCAATGGCCACTCATTACAACCTTTTTTCCCTTGCGTTTCAAACGATGATGAGGCAGCCAAAGTTTTGAAGGAGAAAGTCAAATATGCAACAGATAATACGATTTATGTCTTACAGTCACGATTGGAAATGTTTGACATCAAACAATTTGATGTTAAGGCTATGGACATCGATGGACGTATAGCTATCCAATTGCGTGGAGCCAAGGAACCAGAACGTATTTGTAGATTGATCACATCATCGGCTAACCTGGAATTTTGGGAGACGGCTTCCTTGACTGAGTTCATTTCGTCTTTTACCGCTATCAACGAAATGCTTAGAGAGATGAAAAAAGAAAAAGAATCTGTCCAAAGTGAAAAAGTGATAGATGAAAAAAAGAAGGCTGTAGATAGTCTATTCGCTTCTACAAACTATAATGGAGTTGAGGATAATCCTTTATATGATGTGTTTTTGCCAGAAATTAGTTCGGGAATCTATAATTTTGGTACTCCCTGTATGGGGGTGGCACGAGCAAAAGATACTGCAGAAGTGTCGGATTATTTTCGATTAGCAAAGGCAAAGAATTTTTTGCCATCATATATCTATCCTACGTGGACTCTTAAAAGTTATGAAGGATCCGATACGTATGAATTGGTCGCTCTTCGTGGTAAAGCAGGACATGCCAAAGCTGCCCTTAGTGGTAATCTTATTAAAAGTGCTGAAGCGATAAAGAATGAAACGAGTGTGTATGCTTCTATAAATTTTGAAATGACGCCTGAAGCTTCTGTAGAATGGGCTGATATAACAAGAAATAATGTTGGTAATTCAATAGCTATTGTATTGAATGATCGAGTTTGTTGTTATCCACGTGTAAATCAAGAGATTACGGAAGGAAAATGTGAGGTGACAGGGACTTTCACTCTAGAGGAGGCTGAAGATATTGCTACTCTATTAAATTCAAGCAAGTTGCCTGCCGTATTAAAAATTGTAGAAATGAATATTCTGGATAAGTCAAAATAACAACAACTATATTGGGGATGTATTTCGGACTGTTTTGTGCAGGATTCTAGTTTACTTGCACAAAACAGTCCGAAGTTTATAATATTGAATTCAACCAATATATTAGTAAGGTAAGTCTGAATTATTTGGAGCAAGCGGATCTTCTGTAGGATAGCTGGATGGCGCTGAAGTGTAGCTAGATGCTATTGATATGTGGGAGCCCCCATTCAGACGTGAGCTGAGACTTTTCCCGGATGGATATTCCGCATCGTCTTCTAGATTCTGGAATCGAGCCAATTCTTTCCTGAATCGTAATCTGACGTCTCCTACGGCACCATTTCTGTGCTTGGCAATGATGATTTCTGCTATACCCTCCGTGCTACCTCCATCTTTATCCGTTGTTAATCCATAATATTCAGGACGGTGGATAAACAATACCATATCGGCATCCTGCTCGATGGCACCAGATTCACGGAGATCAGAAAGTCCTGGACGTTTGTCTTCAGTTTTCTCTACACCACGGTTTAGCTGAGATAGAGCGATGATAGGAATATCTAGCTCTTTTGCTAATTGTTTTAATGATCGGGAGATCATGCTGACTTCCTGTTCACGGCTACCGAATTTCATGCCGCTGGCGTTCATCAATTGAAGGTAGTCAATGATGATGATTTGTACGTGATGATCTTTCACTAATCGTCTGGCTTTCGTGTTTAGTTCCATGATGGAAAGACCGGCAGAATCATCCAAGTAGATGGGTAGGGATTCCAGTGAACGAGAGCGTTGCATAAGTTGTTCCCATTCGTAGGATTCCAGTTTTCCGTTTTTGATTTTTTCTCCAGGGATCTCGCATACATTCACAAGAAGACGGTTGACCAACTGGACGTTGGCCATTTCCAATGAAAATACAGCGATAGGAACATTCATCTCGGCCATGTTCTTAGCCATGGAGAGAACGAAAGCTGTTTTACCCATGGCAGGACGAGCAGCAATGATGATTAAGTCGGATCGTTGCCATCCTGACGTCATTTTGTCGAGTTTGTGAAAACCGCTAGGAATACCGCTTAGTCCGCTTGTGTTCTTAGCTGCATCCTCAATTCGTTTGATTGCTTCTGCAATGACTGGATCTATTTTGACAAAATCCTTTTTTAAACTGTTGTTGGAAATCTTAAACAGTTCGCTTTCTGCTCTTTGTACGATGTCGTCCACATCCGTTTTCTCTTCATAAGCCATTCGTTGGATTTCAGTTGAGAAATTGATCAGCTGTCTGGCTAATGCCTTTTGAGCCAATACCCTTGCGTGATATTCAATATGAACAGAGGAGCTGACACCTGCGGTTAGTTTTACGATTTGGTATGCGCCACCCACCTCTTCCAGTTTACCCAGTTGCTGCAGTCTGTTTTGTACAGTAAGCATATCGATGGGCTCTTGCTTTATTGCCAAATCGTTAATGGCTTCATAGATGGTACGGTTGGCATCCTTGTAGAAACATTCAGGTTTTAGAATTTCGCATACTTCACTGTATGCATCTTTTTCCAACATCAGAGCACCTAATACAGCATCCTCTAGTTCGGTTGCTTGTGGAGGCAATTTTGCATAGGCTGTTTCGGGTTCTTTCCTTGAGATTCTTCTATGGTAACCGTTATTGGATGTCTCGTTTTCCATCTGTTTGATTTTTTTTATCCATTATTACTACGAATGCAAAAGTAATGCTTTTTCATGGGTGTCATTTAATAATAGCGCTTATTTTATCAACAAGTTTTTAAAAGCAAAAGATGGATGGGGATAAGAAAAGATGATTTGTGAAAATTATTAATTGATTGAATTCAACGGAAGTTTATCTAATCGAATGATTTTTCAGAAAAGAATAGGACTGAAAATGAATTTTTTTTGAGAAGAATTTAATTGAGTTTGACGATAAAAAAAATCTTTTTGGAAAATTTTACGGGATTGTTGAAAACTTTATTTTACTGAATGTCAATATATTAATCAATAAAAACGGAAAACCTTTCGAAGCTGTTAATAACTATTAGTTTGTTTTGTTTGGTATTTGTAAAAAGCGGAGTAATATTGCAATGCGAAACTTTTTGGTGACGTATATTAATTTTGAAATAAGTAGAAATTATAAATGGATAGTCATGTTTACTCTTACGATGAAGCGTATCAATCTTCGGTATCGTATTTCAAAGGAGACGAATTGGCGGCTCGTGTCTGGGTAAACAAGTATGCATTGAAAGACTCTTCAGGTAACATATACGAATTGAATCCTGATGACATGCATTGGAGGATAGCTAGGGAGATTTCTCGTATTGAGCAGAATTATCCCAATCCAATGTCGGAAGAAGAACTATTCCAGTTGTTTCAAAAGTTTCAATACCTTGTTCCTCAAGGAAGTCCTATGGTGAATATTGGTAATCCGTATCAGTTGAGTTCATTATCAAATTGTTTTGTCATTGGTATAGAGACAACTGGGGATTCCTATGGTGCAGTCATGAAGCTTGATGAAGAGCAAGTGCAGTTGATGAAGAGGAGAGGTGGAGTGGGACAGGATTTGTCTGGGTTGAGGCCTAAGGGAATGAAGGTGAATAACTCGGCTTTAACTTCGGCAGGAGTAGTTCCTTTTATGGAGCGCTATTCTAATTCCACAAAAGAAGTAGTACAGGAGGGGCGGAAAGGAGCTTTGATGTTGAGTCTTTCTATTAAGCATCCAGATGCGGAAGCATTTATCGATGCAAAGGTCGTGGAAAGAAAAATAACAGGAGCCAATGTTTCGATTAGACTGGATGATGATTTTATGCAGAGTGTTGTTGACAACACCATGTACACTCAACAGTATCCTGTAGATTCTGAGAATCCGTTGATTAAAAAAGATATATCTGCGGTCAATCTTTGGCGAAAGATTGTTCATAATGCATGGAAAATGGCAGAGCCAGGCATCTTATTTTGGGATACTATTATAAGAGAGTCTATTCCAGACTGTTATGAAAAAGAGGGATTTAAAACGATTTCAACGAATCCATGTGGGGAGATTCCTTTGTGTACCTACGATAGTTGTCGATTGTTATCGATTAATCTCTATTCTTATGTAAAGAATCCGTTTGAAAGAGAGGCTACGTTCGATTTTGATCTATTGCGTCGGCATGTTTGTAAGGCTCAACGTGTGTTGGACGATATTGTTGATTTGGAATTGGAAAAGATTGATAAAATCTTGAAAAAGATTGATTCCGATCCAGAGGCGGAGGAGGTGAAACATACCGAACGTGAATTATGGTTAAAAATAAAGGATAAAACATCGAAGGGAAGACGGACAGGTCTCGGAACAACTGCGGAAGGAGATATGTTGGCAGCTATGGGGCTGACATACGGAACGCCTGAAGCCAATTATTTTTCTGAGCAGGTTCATCAAGCCGTTGCGGTGGAAGCCTATCGGTCGTCAGTGATACTGGCAGAGGAACGTGGAGCTTTCCCTTTATATGATGCGGATCTTGAAAAGAAGAATCCTTTTATTGGACGTATTAAGATGGCGGATGCTGCATTGTATCAGCGCATGACAACGTCAGGAAGACGTAATATTGCTTGCCTGACAATCGCACCTACAGGTACAACTAGTCTTATGACACAGACCACTTCGGGTATAGAACCCGTTTTTATGCCTGTATATAAACGAAGACGTAAGGTGAATGTCAATGATGAAGCCGCCAGGGTGGATTATGTAGATGAAATGGGCGATTCGTATGAAGAATATGTGGTGTTTCATCGAAAGTTCATGACTTGGATGGAAGTCAAAGGCTATGATACAACAAAAGCTTACAAACAGTCGGAGCTGGATAAGATGGTGATGGAGTCACCTTATTATAAAGCAACGACGCAGGATGTAAACTGGTTGGGAAAAGTTCAGATGCAGGGAAGAGTACAGAAATGGGTGGATCACTCAATCAGTGTGACGATTAACTTGCCGGAGACTGCTACCGAAGAGTTGGTTGGTCAGTTATACGAGGAGGCATGGAAATGCGGCTGTAAAGGTGTGACCGTTTATCGGGAAGGTTCCCGTTCGGGTGTTCTGCTTTCCTCAAAAGAGGAATCGAAACAATCTAAGATGCTTTCAGAATTTGTTTCGACCCCTCGTCCGAAAGAACTGAATGCGGATGTTGTTCGTTTTCAGAACAATAAAGAGAAATGGATTGCGTTTATTGGATTGATGGATGGTCGGCCGTATGAAATCTTTACAGGATTGGCTGATGATGAAGATGGACTTTTGATTCCTAAAACGGTAGAAAGTGGTAAAATCATACGCAATATTGATGAAGAGACGGGGCGAAGTCGTTATGATTTTCAATACTCAAATCGACGAGGATATAAAACGACAATCGAGGGATTGTCCTACAAGTTCAATCCGGAATATTGGAATTATGCGAAATTGATTTCTGGAGTTCTTAGGTATGGAATGCCGATAGATCAGGTGATAAAATTAGTAGGTGGTTTGCAACTGAATAGTGAAACCATCAACAATTGGAAGAATGGAGTGGAAAGAGCTTTAAAAAAATATATACCTAACGGTACAGAAGCAAATGGAATGGTTTGTGAAAAATGCGGCGAGAAGACAATTCGATATCAGGAGGGTTGTTTGATATGTACGAATTGTGGATTTTCCAAATGCGGAAGTTAGTTAGAGGAAATAAAATAGATAGAAAAAAAGGTTTAGATTATGAGTTTTATGCAATACTTTGTTTCATAATTAATATGTTTTTTTGATTTGCAGTGTGAAGGTCTCCGGAGTGATCCGCAGGCCTTCTTTTTTTGTTATTGGAAATGCAAAGAAAAAGTTTTTTGCATTTCCCTCCAAATTAAATACTAATTATTTATTCCAAATTTCCCAAGAGGCTAGAGCTTGACCATGTAGCATTTCAAGACCGTTCATGGAGAAGGCATTCATCTCTCTTGCCATTTGGCAGAATTTTGTATTTTCCGGATTATATACTAAATCATATAAGAAGTGATTGCTTGTCAGGTGTTTATATGGTATCTCTGGTGCTTGGTCAATATTGGGATACATGCCTATAGGAGAGCAGTTGACAATCAGTAAATAGTCTGATAGAATTGTTTTGTCAAGGTCTTTGTATGTGATTTGTCCTTCCTTAGGCGTTCTGGAGACATATAAAGTTTCGATACCTAAATTATTTAATGCATAGTAAATAGCTTTCGAAGCGCCTCCTGTGCCTAGGATAAGTGCCTTCTTGTGGACCGGTTTCAAATGGGGCATAATGGAGTCCTTGAAACCAATCACGTCGGTATTGTATCCGCAAAGTTTCAATTCATTTCCCTTTCGTCTGAACTGGATTGTGTTGACAGCACCGATAGCCTTAGCAATAGGGTCAACCTCATCTAAATAGGCGATGACTTGTTCCTTGTAAGGAATGGTTACATTCAGTCCACTCAGCGTTACGGATGAGAGGAGATGTGGAAATTTTTCAATAGTATCCAGCTCATATAATTCGTATTGAGCATCGATATTTTCTGTGGAGAATTTCTCAGTAAAAAACTTTTTAGAAAAGGAATGTTTTAACGTTTTCCCGATAAGTCCATAATTTTTCATGGTCAATAGAATATGTTTGATGTTACATTTAGATAGCAGGAGTCTTTTCCTGTAGTGAAAAATGCAGTATCTTTATTTAAATTGATGTTTTTGAAATTCTCTTTATACCAGATTGTTATGGAGTTTATACCCGTAAGTTTTTGTGTCTTGTATTTTGGTAGAATGTTTGCAAATTCTTCCTGGTAGGAGTAGATGTCATTGGTGCCGATCAGGATTTTCTGATTGGCAGATAACGTATCGGCTCTTCTGTGCTGATCTTTTAACGTAGAAACGACTATGATAGTGTCGGATATGAAGTTGTTGACTATGTAGGCATATCCGCTTTGTTTGTATAGTGAAAGAAGTGTGTCACTGATGATTAAATTGTAATAGCCTTTAGAATCCTTTTTGTCCGGACCTGTCCAGAACTTTCTATAAGCTAGTTCTTCTGAGATGTGACAAGAATCTTTTGATATGGCAGAGATTGTTTTGATTTTATAGAGAGCTTTACTGGTTTCAATGTTCCATATATCATTACCAGGGACCTCCAATCTCTCGGCTATGTCAAGACTTTCACCATAGTTGAGGGTGATTGTTTTGGCTGTGTCATCGAGTACAACGTAGGTGATGGAGATAGGTGAATATTCGTCACATAGGTTGGTGATGGAATAGACATAATCCTGTTCTTTCGTGTCGCAACTGGTCATATAAAACAAGAAAGATAAGAGGCAGGTGAGTATGTATAATGTATGTTTCATTGAAAGAATGATTTAAAAACTGGGTTTTGTTTGGCTTCGTCGCAGACTTCCAAAAATAAGTTGAGACTATTCTGTTTTTCAGAACAAGCTTGCTCTAGGAATGCTTTTGCTTTGTCAAAGTGCCCCAATTTATAATGAGTCATAGACAAGAAAAGCTTTATATCTTCGGCTTCATTGTCTAGATCATACGCTTTTTCAAGATACAGCAAGGCTGTCTGATAGTTTTGATTGTCGAAATGAATATTGCCGATAGCAATGTATGCTAGCGTCTGAATGGGGTCTAATTGCAGACATTTTTGATAGCATGTTAGGGCTTTGTCTCTTTGTTCGAGGTTGATCAATGCCTCAGCCTTAAAGAGATAATAGGTTGCTTTGTCTTTGTTTCTTTTGATGGCTTCGTCAATCCAAAAGAGACCCTCATCGTATTTTCCAAAGTTGACGTAGGCAGCGCATAGATTTGACATGACCATATCATTGTCAGGATCCAAATCGAGAGCTCTTTTATAAATGTTGATAGCATCTTCGTAACGTTCCAGACATTCGTAACATTCGCCGATGCTTACATAGGAATCCGTATCATATCCCACGAGGTCCATATATTCTTCATGCGCTTCAATAGACTCTTCGAAGCGGTTTGCAAAAAAGAGAGCGTTTCCTTTTTGATAAAGGGAATAGGTATCATGCGGGTCTATTGTATAAGCATAGTCGTAAGCTTCACTGGCTTTGTCATACAGTTTGAGAGCAAATAAAATATTACCGATGAAATACCATGCCTGACGAGAATATGGATTGATGTCTAGAGCCTTTTCATAAGATTGTCGGGCCAATTCATATTCTTCGCACATCTCGTAGGTGAGACCGAGTTCAGAATAGAGTTCTTCACTCTCTTGGTTTATATTAATTGCATCAAGGAAGTATTTTTTTGCCAGTTCGAAAAGATTGGCGTTGCGGTAAGCTATCCCGATTTCTGCTAACATGTTTTCATGCCCAGGTTCATCACTTTGATTTGCGATGAATTTGAATATTCGTGTAGCTTCTGCATTTTGATTGGCACTGAGTAGTATTTTCCCCTTTGTGAGCAAAAAGTCAGTGTTCTTGTTGTCGATTTTTAGTGCTGTGTTGATAACGGAGAGTGCCTCACTATAACTTCCTTTGGCTGCTAATAGACGAGCTTTACAGTCCATTATGTCGGGTGACATGGGATGTTGAATTTCAGCATATTTGAGAATATCGAAACAGGTGTTGAAATCTTCCTGATTGATGTAGAAGTCAAATATTATAGCGTATTCTTCATCGTCAAAGTAGCATGTTTCGCCGCTCTTCTTGATATCTTCGTAACGGGAAACTAACTCTTTTTCTTCATCCGAGTATGATGGTTCGTCAAATAGCATGTTATAAATTCGAATTTGGAGAACAAAGGTACATGAACTAAGTGGAATTTTGGGAAGCGGGAGGAAGAACTTATTAACAATTTTTGTCGTGTGATGTTAATAAACTGTCAACTACTTCAATCTTTTTTTTGTTTTTGTTTTTTTCTGAATAAAAAAAATAGTAGTTTTGTGCAAATTTCAAAATTAAAAAATATAAAAAAACATAAAAACAAGAAAGGATTCATGAAAAGAGTTTATTTGACGATGTTGGCTGCTCTTTTATCTGTAGGTGCTATGTTTGGACAGGCGCGTAATGCAACCTTGTCGGGAACTTATTCAGGTAAAGTGAAGTATGCTGCGGGGAAAAATGCTTATCCAATGGATGAGTATAAGTTGGACTATACTTATAAGGTAGTAATGGGAGATCCTGTATGTCAAGCTAATTTGACATGGACAAGAAACAACTCCTATACGGTGAATAAAAAGACGGTGAATTATACCAAGTTGGGCGAGTATGAGGATTTGAAGACACGTTTCGATGCCTTGGCACCAGATTCTGTTACATTCACTTATACGATTCTGTTGTATTCAGATACGAAGAATGCGTACATAGCATCGGCAAAGTCATCAATTACGTTGCCATACATAGAGAAAGCTGGAGTGTCAGATGGACCAATTATTCCTGTAAACTTAACATGGTTAAACTCTTTTTCTAATGTTGTGTTGGGAAAACAGACAAAAGAGAAACCTGGTGTTGTGATTCCAGACGCTACTTTGGAGAAAGCATTTGAGGCTGATAAGTTGCAGTCAGGTAAATTAGATAAAAATCAGAAATGGTATGGTTTTAGATTGCGTAAGATCTTTAACATGTCTTCTAAGATAGAACTCACGAATGTTACGATGAGTGTTAAGTGGAATGATAAAGATTTTGATTATATCTCAGATGAATATGCAGGAAGAAAAAAAACAGCAGGATTCTTTGCAACAGGAAATAAAGAAAAAGCAATTGACGCCTATTTTGCTAATCGTACGAACTCGCCAGCTATCCAGACTCAGAGTCCTTTGTTCTGGAATTCAACAGTGATTCCTACCGACACATGGATGGAGGCTTTGGCAGAAGGAGAGAAGTTATATTCACAAAAGAAATATGGTGAAGCAGCTGTTTATTTCCAGATGGTAAGTAAAGCCGCTCCATGTTTTTCATATTCGAATGCTCGTGTTGCAAAGATTAGAAAATATTTGGATTATAAGAACAACCGTAATGTTGGTACGATGGAGTTCGTATATGTTGAGGGATCAAATGGTATGAGAGGATTCTATATGAGTAAGACAGAGATTACTCAATCTCAATGGAGAAGAGTAATGGGTTCTAATCCATCAAAATTCAAAGGACGTAGTAATCCGGTAGAAAATGTTTCATGGGAAGATGTCCAAGCCTTTATTAAGGAATTGAATCGTGAAACAGGTATGAACTATCGTTTGCCTCGTCTGAATGAGTGGGAATATGCAGCAAAAGGTGGTGCCAAAGGTGTTATGACAGAATATGCTGGAGGTAATAACTTGTCAGATGTTGCATGGTGTGCTTATAATTCAAACGAGCAGACTCATGAGGTGGGAACTAAAACACCGAATGAAGCAGGTTTGTATGATATGACTGGAAATGTCAGCGAATGGGTAGTTGATCAATTTGACAAAGATACACGTTTTGTAAAAGGTGGATCTTGGGCAGATGATGCATCTAATTGCACAATCTCTTCTCAAGAAAAAATTTCTGTAAAAACCAAAAATGGAAATATTGGTTTCCGCCTTTGTCAGGATGAATAAATTGAATCTATTTAATTACGCAAAAAAAAAGACATAAGATAATGAAAAAGAATATATTATTATATGTGTTGATGGGTGGAGCATCGATGTTTTCATTGAATCTATCCGCAGCAGAATTAACACAAGCAGACAAAGAAGCCAGAAAGTGTTATATGAAGGCTCTTGATAAGTATGATTCGGGAGAATATAAAGAAGCTTTGAAGTTTTTGGATCAAGCTGAATCTAAGTTGGGAGAATCGAATCCTCGAATCAGCTATTTGAAGGCTAGATCACAATATGCATTAAAGAATTACTCTGAAGCACAGAAAGCTTGTAAGGTGTATTTCTCATCTCCAGTGATTAAGGATGATGGATATACATTGATGACAAAGTTGAATGACGAGGTAAATCTGCTTGTAGATTCAATTAACAAAAAGACTCGGGATGATGTAGCTAAGCAACTGAATGAGGCTGCAGAAAAAGAGGCTGCTGCAAAGGCTGCAGCTGCAGATCGTGCAACAGTTTTGAAACAAGCTGCTATTCGTCGTGCTCAAGATGCTGTAGCACAGAAACGTTGTAAAGAACAAGAATTAAATGTGTTCCAAGAAGTTCAGAAGAAGAATACAAAAGAAGCCTATCAACAGTTTATCTATGATTATCCTTCAGGATACTATGTAGCACAGGCTAAATCAGAGATGAATAAAAAATGGCCATCACTTACTCGTGTATTGAGAAACAATAAATATGGTTATGTAGATAAGAGTAATTCGATGGTGATTAAGGCTAAGTATGATTATGCATCTGATTTCTCAGAAGGTATGGCTCGTGTGGCAAAAGCTGGTAAATATGGTTTTGTTAATGAGTTAGGAAAAGAAATTGTCCCATTGAATTATCAAACAGCTAGTAATTTCTCTTACGGATGGGCTGTATTGAAGAGCAGTGATAATTCAGCTTTCTTTGTGAATAAAATAGGGCAGAAGATGAATGAAGCTGTATGGTATGATGCAAAAGCATTCAGCGAAGGTTTGGCTGCTGTACAGAATGAGTTCTTCAAATATGGTTTCATCGATGTTGAAGGCAATGAGGTGATACCTTGCGAATACAATACTGTGTCTTGGTTCAAAGAGGGTCTTGTGGCTGTATCAAAGAAAATGGAGAATGGAAAGATTGCTTACGGCTATATAAATAAGTCAGGTAATCCTATTACAGCATTTGAATTTGATGATGCTAAGGATTTTCATGATGGCGTTGCTTGCGTGAAGAAGAATGGCAAGTTTGGTTTGATTGATAAGTTCGGCGGACCAATTACTGAATGTGAGTATGACTATATTTCTTCATTTAATGGTGAAGGATATGCATTAGCAAAGAAAAATGGTTGGGATGTTTATTTGGACCGTGAAGGTGTTCAATGGGCAAAGGCTAATGGTAAGTATATTAAGTTGAATTAAGTTCATAATGTAAAAAGATAAACGAGGCGACACTCTGTCGTCTCGTTTTTAATTATATTGATATGGCTGAAGTACAGTTACATACGGAGGAAGAGCAGAAGTTGATTAATGCGGCTTATCAGGAATTATTAAATGATTATCTTTCTTCTAATCACAGACGGAAAGTTGATATTATAAATAAAGCATTTAAGTTTGCTTCAATGGCTCATCAAGGGGTGAGACGTAGATCTGGAGAACCTTATATCATGCATCCTATTGCTGTGGCACGTATTGTGTCGCACGAGATAGGACTGGGGTCAACATCTATTTGCTCGGCATTGCTGCATGACGTGGTGGAGGATACTGATTATTCGGTAGAGGATATTGAGAATCTATTTGGTAAAAAGATTGCTCAGATTGTGGATGGCTTGACAAAGATTTCGGGTGGTGTCTTTGGAGAAAAGGCTTCTGCTCAGGCAGAAAACTTCCGTAAACTGTTACTTACCATGTCTGAAGATATCCGCGTCGTCTTAATCAAGATGGCCGATAGACTTCATAATATGCGTACACTTGGGTCTATGCCACCCGCTAAACAATATAAAATCGCGGGTGAAACGCAGTATATCTACGCACCGTTGGCAAACCGACTTGGCTTATATGCAATCAAAACGGAATTAGAGGATTTGAGCTTTAAATATGAACATCCTGATAAGTATGCAGAACTGACTTCCTTGTTGGATAACACGAGAGAAGAACGTGATAACTTTTTTACAATCTTTTCTGAACCAATCAAGAAGAAACTGGAAACCTTAGGGTATAAGTTTGAAATCCATGCTCGTATAAAGTCAATTTATTCTATATGGAGAAAAATGCAGGCTAAGAATATACCGTTTGAGGAGGTTTATGATATTCTTGCTTTGCGCATAATCTTCGATTTTAATGAAGGTGATGACGAAAAACAGGCTTGCTGGGCTATCTATTCAGCAATTACAGATATCTATAAACCACATCCTGATCGTATCCGCGACTGGGTGAGCACTCCTAAAGCGAATGGTTATGAGGCTCTGCATGTTACGGTGATGGGCCCTAATGGACAATGGATTGAGGTGCAGATACGTAGTCGTCGTATGGATGATATCGCAGAGAAAGGTTTTGCTGCTCATTGGAAGTATAAGACAGGAGAAAAGGATGATTCAGAATTAGAAAAATGGTTGCAAACCATAAAAGAATTGTTGGAAAATCCGGAACCTAATGCGATAGATTTCTTGGACACGTTTAAACTTAATCTGTTCGCTTCTGAAATTTTTGTCTTTACACCTGCTGGAGATATCCGCACCTTGCCTCAGGGAGCAACCGCATTGGATTTTGCCTTTTCTTTGCATACAGATGTGGGATTGCAATGTATTGGTGCAAAGGTGAATCATAAGTTAGTTCCTCTTAGCTATGTGTTGAACAGTGGAGATCAGGTGGAGGTGCTTACTTCGAAGAAACAAGTGCCATTGCCAGAATGGATTAACTTTGTGGTCACAGCACGTGCAAAAGCAAAAATCCGTTCTATCTTTAAAAAGGAATATAAGTCCTTCATCAATAAGGGAGAACATGATTTAGAAACCTATCTGACAGGAATTAATCAGAAAATGACGCCGGATAATCTATCCAAGATAATGGATTATTACAAGGAGACGAAAAAAGAAGATCTATTATATAAGATTGGAAAATCTGTTTACAACCTTAGTGATTTAACCAATACGGTGTTTAAATCGCAAAGTCGTTGGATGAAATACTGGAATCTTACGTTTAGAAAAGATGGAAAGAGTACATCACTTCCATTTTTTGGGACGAAGAAGCCAGATGCGAAGAAAACACTCACGTTGGAGGAAAACAACTCGGGTGTGACGTATCGTATTGCTGATTGTTGTTCGCCGATTCCAGGTGATGATATATTGGGATTCATGGAGGAGAATGGAATGTTGGTTGTTCATAAACGACAGTGTCCGGTAGCCATGAAACTGAAATCCAACTATGGTGAACGTATCATATCAGCTGTGTGGGAAACACATAAGATGTTGTCGTTCCCTGCAACAATAGAAATAAAAGGTGTCGATCGCTTAGGTGTGATGTGTGATGTTATCCGTACAATCACGGAGGAGCATGGAATGAATATCAGCCGATTGACAGTTGATGCAAAAGATGGAATCTTTGAGGGATTCATCACGATATATGTTCATGATGTAGAAGACGTGAATAACTTGTGCGTCTCTTTGATGAAGATTCAGAGCATTAATTCTGTAAACAGAGTGGAACATGTGTGATGTGACCCTGTTCCTTCTCTGATTACAGATTTTATTTTCCAATAATCATTATTTCAGTTCTTCTGTTGATGGCGCGGCCCTCTTCAGTTTTGTTGTCGGCTATGGGTTGAGTCTTCCCGTAGCCTTTATATTCCATTCGGCTTCTAGGAACGCCTTTTTTTGCCAAGTATTCAAGTGCTGCTTTCGCACGATCTGTTGATAGTGTCATGTTGTATTCATCAGACCCTTTATAGTCGGTGTGACCAGACAATTCTATTCGGACCGTAGGATTTTCTTTCATGAATTGAGCAACATGATTCAGTTCTATGAATGATTGTTTCTTCAGCGTTGCCTTGTCGAAGTCAAAGAAGATATTCTTCAGCGTCATTTTCTTTCCGATTTCAATCTTATCCAACGTCACATTGCTTCTTTCTTTTAGTTCAGACGGTTTCGTCGAATGGCTGTTTTTTGCGGCAAAATTGTCAGAATAAAAGATATATCCTTTTTTGCTCACGTTGACACCATACTCTTCACCTTCGGGGGTACATGTGATAAATTCTCCTGTTTCTTTGTCCGAAACAGAACGGAAGACCATTTTGTTAGTTTCTACGTTGAATACGTCGATTGTAGCTTGAATTGGTTTATTGGTTTGCGCATCAAGGATCTTACCTGTGGCATATTTCATGGATTTGTTAGGCTTGTAATTACCCTCCTTTAAAATCAGTTCGTAGATTTCTCGTCCCATGCCATTTTTCTCCTGCCCGTTAGAAGAAAAATAAGCTTTGTCACCATGTGCATTGACAATAAAGCCCACCTCATCTTTGCATGTGTTGATTGGATATCCCATGTTTTTTGGAGCAGTCCAGCCTCCATTCCCGTCTTTGTAAGATACGTACACATCATATCCGCCGAGACCTTTCATGCCTTTTGAAGAGTAGTATAATGTTTGGTTGTCGGCATGAATGAAAGGCGAATATTCATCATCAGGCGTGTTGATTGTAGGTCCTAAATTAACTGCCTCAGAGAATTTAAGATGTCCGTTGGATTGTATTTCAACTTTACATTTCCAGATGTCTGATTTGCCCAAGCCACCAGGACGGGTGGAGGCAAAGTAAAGTTCGTCGCCCGTTGGACTTAGAGAAGGACAAGTTTCCCAATGACGGGTGTTGACGTTGGCTCCGAGGTTGATTGCGGGTGACCATGAGTCTCCCTCTCGGATGGAGTAATAGATGTCACATCCGCCGGCTCCAGTGCTTCTATCGCAGGCCACGAAAAACATGTATCGACTATCCAGGGAGATGCATTGTGCACCTTCGTTTCCGATGGTGTTTATGGCATTACCCATATTTCGAGTTTTAGACCAGACATTGTTTACTTTTTTGCTAAGGAAGAGGTCTTCATGACATCCTTTTCCCCATTCCGATTGTCCCTGTCTTTTGTTTAGTTTGACTGTGGTTGAAAAGTATGATTCATCGGCGGTTATGCTTGGCCAATAGTCATCAAACTCTGTGTTGATATTTGGCCCCATGTTCTTATAGTTGAAAGGAACGGGTTGTGCTACCAGTTCCAAAGCATCCTCACATTGTTTTATGCCGATGGCTCCTCTTTTGTAGAATGTAGCATCGGAGGCAGGAATCATTTTATACCATTCGATTGCTTTTTCGTAGTTGCATGTCTCATGATATGCTTTCCCAACTCGTAATAATGTGGCAGTGTATCGTGGCATGTTAGGTTTTGCTACATATAGAAGGGTTGAGATACGTTTCTCTGAGTCACCCATTTTCTCATATAAGTCAGACAACGTCCAAGATGCCGCAATAAACTCCTTGTTGTTCCGTATCAGCTCTTTTAAGATAGGCAAGGCTTCTTTATAATGACCTTCATTCGCAAGAATGACAGCATTTTCGTATGTCTTAATTTCTTTTTGGGTTTGAGCGAACGAATAAAAAGAAGCGAAACAAATTAATATGAAAGTATAAACTATCCTCATTGAAAGCATATATTTAGTGTTAATAACACAAATTTAGGAAAAAAGAATAATTCAGGTGGAATATAAATTAAAAAAGAAAATTTGTGGTTCAAATTTATTGATGAATAGGTGGGAAAAAGAGAAAAAAAAACTATCTTTGCGAGTTATTTTATGAAAATAAATTTAAAATATTAATAATTAACTAATTAAAAAAATGCAAAACAAGGGATTTGTTAAGTTGATTGCAGTGACTTTCGCAATTGTCTCTGTTTTTTATCTTTCATTCAGTATTGTTTCGTCGCATTATGCTAGTAAAGCGGCTGAGATGTATGGAGAAGGATCAACAGAAGCGCAAGCATATCTTGACTCTTTGTCAGGTAAGAAAGTCTGGTTGGGATACACTTTGAAAGAGTGTCGAGAGAATGAGCTGAACTTAGGTCTAGACCTTAAGGGAGGTATGAATGTTGTGATGGAAGTATCTGTTGCAGACATTCTAAAATCATTAGCAGGGTCACAACAAACAACTGAGCCGTTCATGAATGCCATGAAGTTGGCTAAAGAAAAACAGTTGACAAATCAACGTGATTTCGTAGATTTATTCGCTGAATCATTTAAAGAGGTAAACCAAGATGTTCCATTGGCATCGGTTTTCTCAACATTTGAGTTAAGAGAAAAAATTAGTGCTACTTCAACAGATGCTGAAGTTATTAAAGTGTTGAAGAATGAGGTGGCAAGTGCAGTAGATAATTCATTCAATGTGCTTCGTTCTCGTATCGACCGTTTCGGTGTGGTACAACCTAATATACAGAAGTTGGATGTTGCAGGACGTATCTTGATAGAGATGCCAGGTGTAAAAGAGCCTGAACGTGTACGTAAGTTGCTTCAAGGTTCTGCAGATTTGGAATTCTGGGAAACCTATGATTTCGCAGAGATTTACACTAGTGTTGTTGCCGTTAACGAGATGGCTCGTGATTTGGCTAAGGTAGGTAATACTGAGAATGTTCAAGAATCAAAAGATACTGTAGCTAAGAACACAGAAGTTGCTACAGGTTTGGATAGCTTATTGGCTATCAACAATGATACTATTCAAAAAAATGAAAATGCAGAAGCATGGGCTAAAGAAAATCCATTGTTTGCTGTCATGCAATTGAATGTTGATCAGCAAGGTCGAATTGGTCATGGCCCGCTAATCGGTTATGTACATCAGAAAGATACGGCTCAAGTCGGAAATTATTTCCGTATGGCAAAAGAGAAACATCTATTGCCAAATGGATTAAATCCAAAATGGTCTGTAAAAGCTATCGATGAAGCAGGAAATTGGTTCGAATTGATCGCTATTAATTGTAAGAGAAGAGATGGAAAAGCTCCATTAGGTGGATCTGTTATCGTAGATGCAAATTCTGACTTCGCTCAATACACATCAGCTTCTACGGTTAATATGGAGATGAATCAAGAAGGAGCAGCTGCATGGGCTCGTTTGACAAAAGAGAATATAGGTAAGTGCGTTGCTATCGTTTTGGATGGTTATGTATATTCTTATCCACGTGTAAATGATGAAATTACTGGTGGACGTTCTGAGATTTCTGGACATTTCACTGTGGAAGAGGCAAAAGACTTGGCTAATGTGTTGAAGTCTGGTAAGATGCCTGCTCCTGCTCATATCGTTCAAGAAGATGTCGTAGGACCATCTTTGGGACAGGAGGCTATCCATGCAGGTTTGATTTCGTTTATTGTGGCATTTGCTATGGTGTTGATTTATATGATATTCTATTATGGATTAATACCAGGTTTGATTGCAGACTTTGCTTTGCTATGTAATGTATTCTTTATCTTCAGTGTACTCGCATCGTTTAGAGCGGTTCTGACGTTGCCAGGTATCGCCGGTATCGTATTGACATTGGGTATGGCGGTCGATGCAAACGTGTTGATTTATGAACGTATTCGTGAAGAGTTACGTAAGAATAGCAATGTCAAAACAGCGTTGGCTAAAGGTTATGAAAATGCAAAGAGCGCAATTATCGACTCAAATGTGACTACTATCTTAACAGGTATTATCTTGTTCATGTTTGGTACTGGACCTATTAAAGGTTTCGCAACTACGTTGATTATCGGTGTCGTATGTTCATTCTTTACCGCTATTTATATCTCTCGCTTGATATTTGAGTGGTTGTTGAATAGATCTTCTAAGTATGATAACCTTGCATTTACAACGAATATAACTAAGAACTGGTTACAGAACATGAATGTGGACTTTATGGGAAAAAGAAAGATTTTCTATGTTGTCTCTTCTGCATGTATCTTAATTGGATTGTGTTCTTTAGGTTTAAGCGGATTAAAGAAGGGGGTTGACTTCTCTGGAGGTCGTAACTTTATCGTTCGTTTTGAACAACCTGTGTCAACTGTAGATGTGGCAGATATGTTGAAGAACTCTTTCGATGGAAACACAGTATCTGTTATCACTATCGGTGATGCTAATCAGGTTCGTATTACAACGAACTATAAAATCATGGAGGATGATCCAAACATCGATTCAGAAATCGAAAAACGCATATATGATGGATTATCTCCATTGTTAGGCAGCGACGTTACATTCAATATGTTCACTAATCAATATGTGAACGAGAATGGCGTAGCTCGTCCTTCTGTAAAAGAAGATAGCTATACTTTAGGTTTACAAAGTTCTCAGAAGGTAGGACCTACCATGGCTGATGATATTAAGACTTCTGCTATTTGGGCTGTCTTGATTTCATTACTAGGTATCGGATTGTATATATTTATACGTTTCCGTAACATCGCATTTAGTGTGGGTGCTATCGTTTCTTTGACACACGATACATTGATTATATTTGGTCTCTTCTCATTATTGCAGAATATAATGCCGTTCTCTATGGAGATAGACCAGTCATTCATTGCAGCTATTTTGACTGTGATCGGTTATTCAATCAATGATAATGTGGTTATCTTTGACCGTATTCGCGAGAACTTAGGCTTGAATCCAAAAGCAAATGTTAAAGATGTCATCAATGGATCATTGAACCAGACGTTAAGTCGTACGTTCAGTACTTCAATGAGTACATTGGTTGTATTGATTATCATCTTCTTCTTTGGAGGTGAAACAATCCGTGGATTTATCTTTGCTATGTTGGTCGGTGTTATCGTAGGTACTTATTCTTCTTGGTTTGTCGCTACTCCTTTGGCATACGATATGTTGAAGAAAAAAGGAACAGACAGCCTGATTAAGAAAAAAGAAGAAGATGTTGTTCCTGCAAATAATGCTGATGTTACTATTGCTAATAATTAAGTAACAATAAATCTTTAGTAAAAAAGGTTGGGTTATTATCCAGCCTTTTTTGTTAAATAAGTGGTTTTATGAAAAGAATAATTATACTACTTTTAGAAGTCCTGGCGTTCTTTCCTTCCTATGCACAGATTAACATGCAAGATTCTACGGTGCAGGTTGTTGCGTATTGGGAAAAAGGGGAGAAATTATCGTATGTTTTGACAAAGTCTAAATATAAGATTAATAATACGGATAGTGTCTTAACGCGACAAATTAAATATGTAGTTGACGTGACGGTTGTGGACTCTACGGCTAAATCATATATAAGTGAATGGGTTATTCATAAACCTGAGGTTATTGTTGGACAAAATGAGCTTAAAAAGATTTTGTCGGAGGTTACATCTTTGAAATACAGAATAAAAACCAATGAGTTAGGTGTTTTTCAGGAACTTTTGAATTGGAAAGAAATTAAGAAGGAGAATCAGAATTTAATTACAAGGCTTTCCAAGAATTATAAGAATAATCCTATCATTACAGATCTTCTAAAGTCAATGACGAAGCAAATATCCACGAAAGAAGGTGTTTTGAAAATGTCGGAGGATATATTACATTTCTATTTCTTTTATGGATTGATTTATAAATTAGGAGAACCAGTAGAGTCATCATCTAAAGTTCCTTTTCTTTTTTCAGATCGTACTTTGGATTCAAAATGTAAGATCGGCGTGATGGAGTTATTCCCTGAGGAAGAATATTCAATTCTTTATTACACGGAGTTCGTAGAACCTGCACAAGTAAAAGAAGCATGCAATTCTATGTTTAATTCGTTAGTTAAAGCCGATGTGGATATGTTCAAGTCGTCTGATAATGAAATGTATGTTTCAGAGGATTCTTATATTCTTACGTTATCTTCTGGAATCCATGAGTCGGGATGGCCATTGTATTGGATTTATACCAAATCAATGAATGTTGGAACTTACCATCTGTATGAAGAGATTACGATGGAGATGGAATATGACGAAGAGGAAAAAACAGAAAAATAAATATATGATAATGAATAATTTGTTTGAATATCATCGTAGAAATACGATATCTGTAAAGGTAGGTGATATAGAGATAGGAAGTTCTCATCCTATTCGTGTGCAATCTATGGCTAATACAGATACCAACGATACGTCATCTAGTGTGGAACAAGCTATTCATATCGAACAAGCAGGAGGCGAATTGGTCCGTTTTACAGCACAAGGTGTTAAAGAAGCACAGAATCTTCGTAGTATCCGTGAGAATCTACGTATGCGAGGTGCTAAAGCTCCATTGGTTGCCGATATTCATTTCAATCCACAAGCAGCTTTTGAGGCGGCTAAAGTGGTTGAAAAGGTGAGAATTAATCCGGGAAACTTTGTTGATAGAGTTCATACGTTGAAACGTTTTGATTATACGGATGAAGAATATCAATTAGAGATAGAAAAGATAAAAAACAAATTGTATCCGCTATTGGATATCTGCAAGGAACATCATACGGCTATTCGTATTGGCGTGAATCATGGTTCATTATCTGATCGTATTCTTTCAAGATATGGTGATACGCCTCAAGGTATGGTGGAATCTTGTTTGGAATTTTTACGCTTATGCATTGCATACGATTTCTTCAATATTGTTATTTCTATTAAAGCATCTAATACGGTTGTTATGGTGCAAACGGTTCGTATGCTGGTAGAAAAGATGAACGAAGAGAAAATGGCTTTCCCGTTACATTTAGGTGTGACTGAAGCTGGAGATGGAGAAGATGGACGTGTGCGCTCTGCGATAGGTATCGGTGCGTTGCTTCAGGATGGTATCGGTGATACGATTCGTGTGTCACTTAGTGAGGCACCAGAAAAGGAAATTCCTGTTGCTCGTAAGTTAGTTGATTATATTCAGTCGTCTGCGGAGCGTCATTTGAAAGCAGATGGTATTGAAATCGATACCAGTGTGGTGAATCCGTATTCATATCATCGAAGAGAAACAATTCAACTAGACAAGATAGGTGGCGGAAAAGTACCTGTTGTGATTGCTGATTCGAACGTGGTTCCCTCTTTGACTGTAGATTATACAAAAGAGCAGTTGTCGGACTCTACTTCTTTTTCTCTTTGTTATGCTACATATTCCTTGTATGAAGAGGTGAAAAGTCGTCTGACTGATAAAACGGTTATTGTATTGGATTCAGATGGTTATCCAGACACGAGAGAGGGCATCAGTGGACAGCGTGCTTTTATATATCGTCTTATAAACGATGGAATAAAGAATCCAGTGATCATACGTCGCCGTTATGAAGATACTGATGTGGAGGCTGTACAAATAAAAGCAGCAGCTGATTTGGGTCTGTTCTTCATTGATGGATTGGGGGATGGTATATGGGTAGAAGCCCCTAATATTGATGCTAAACAGGTCATCTCTTTGATGTTTGCTATCTTGCAAGGTGCGAGATCACGAGTTTCAAAAACTGAATATGTATCCTGTCCTAGTTGCGGACGCACAATGTTTGATTTGGAAACCACCTTGTCGAAGATAAAGGAAAAAACATCGCATCTAAAGGGATTGAAGATTGGTGTGATGGGCTGTATTGTGAATGGTCCAGGAGAGATGGCAGATGCTGATTATGGATATGTAGGTTCGGCAAGAGGTAAGGTAAATTTATATAAGGGACAAACCTGTTTGGAAAAGCTGATTCCGCAGGAAGAAGCTGTGGATCGATTGATACAGCTGATAAAAGAAAATGGAGATTGGCAAGATCTCTAAGAAGAAAAAAAGCAGTGAGGTCTATGATGACTTCCCTGCTTTGAAATCTATATCTTACTGAAATAGATTAGAGTTATGTGATTTAGTTGCGTAGTTCTTTTCTTATATGGAGGGGGCTTGTTGAAGCCTCTGTCTCGTATTCTTTTGTGAATAAAGCAGCGATTTGTTGTCCATACGTTTTAGATACAGGAATAGACATATCGATCTCTGTATCAAGTTCAAGAATTAATCCCTCTTTTGTTTTTCTTAAGACTTTGACTTTGCTTAGATTGACGATATAAAATCGATGGCAACGGATTAGATTATAGGAAGAGAAGTTCTCTTCAATGTATTTCAGAGAGTTCCTGAGCATGTATTTCGTCGGTTCCTTCTTGTTGTTTAGGTAGTAGATGAATATATAGTTGTCGGCTGATTGGATGTATAAAAGATCTTCTAATCGGATCGAGAGACGAAAAACACCCTTTTCGTCATTGAAATTGATGACATCGTTTATGAGGAATTCTTTATGTTTGATTAGTTCCTTGATTTGGAAATTTTTCTCTTCAAGGGCAAAATAAAGCCAGCATATAATATAAGGAATGATAAGTAGAGAAACTACGGAAATGGTAGTTCTTGGTAATATAATATATAGATATGATCTGGTGTTAGGTACGCAGAGATTTCGGGCTACTATAGATAAGGAAAAGGATATCACGACCATTTCCTGAACAATCCACCAGCAAAAATGGTTGAAGGTGAGTTTTTTACGTTGATTTATCTTATAAAAAGTTATTCGACTTATTACTAACATCAAGAATCCTATGGAAATCATCAATGTTAAGTAGTATCTGTATTGATTCTCCTTGAGTTCTAGTCCTCTTATAGCAACATCTGGGTGATATATAAGAGAAAAAATAATGACAAAGAAAACAACAAAACACATAAAACGAAAAATATCTCGTTTTTGTGTCATGAATTTTGGTATATTTCTATTCATAAATTTTAAATTTCGTATGCAAAATTAATAAAATTCTATTAAATGGCAAATGCTAATTTTTCTAGTTCACCCATGCATATAAATTTTGGCACCTAAATAATGAATTTCGTCCCATAGGGCTTGTATTTAGTGGCATTTGTTTTTTTTGTAAATAGTGAATATCTATTTTTGCGATGTTTGAAAAAAAAGAATAAAATGAAGATATTAGGAACAGGCAGTTCGTTACCTCAGTATGAATTAACCAATGATATGCTGAGTGATATGATGGATACAAGTGATGAATGGATACGGACTCGAACTGGAATACGGAGTCGTAGAATTTTAACAACTGAGACGATTACCGACTTAGCTGTTGATGCTGCAAAAAAATGTATCACACAATCCAATATTCCCACTTCGGAGATTGATTATATATTATGTCATATTATCATACCTGATATGACGACGCCTTCGTTAGCAAGTGTGATTAACAAAGAATTGAATTGTACGTGTCCTACGTTAGATTTGAATGCTGCGTGTACGGGTTTTATTTATGCTCTTGATGTGGCAGATTCTTTAATTAAAGCAGGAAAGGCAAAAAAAGTACTGATTGTTTGTGCGGAGAAACCAACTCATTTTGTTGATTGGAATAAACGAGAGACATGTGTCTTGTTTGGTGATGCAGCAGGTGCTGTTATAGTCGGACAGGGAGGTGATGAGTGTTATTTTAAATTAAGTACGCACCCAACAGATGCTTTGGCTTGTAAACGAATCTCTACACCTTCGCCGTTTTATCAAGATAAAGAGGAAGTATATCCGTATTTAGAGATGCGTGGAAGAGATGTGTTCAGATTAGCTGTTCATAATTCGTTTGAAGATATAAAGAGTGTGGTGGATGAGGCAGGAGTCACTTTTTCGGATGTGAAATATTATTTGCTTCATCAAGCTAATGTTCGCATTTTGGAAGCTATCAGAAATGAATTAAATTTGCAGGAGGAATGTTTTCCTCATAATATAGAGTGTAGAGGTAACACCTCCTCGGCAAGTATTCCTTTGTTAATGGATGAGATGAATCAATCTAATAAATTTTCTAAAGGTGACACCTTAGTATTAAGTGCCTTTGGTGCGGGATTTACTTCGGGAGCTTGTTTACTTAAATGGTAATGAAATAAGAAATTTAATATAATTTAATATGATTAAGAGTAAGATTTGCGATTTGGTTGGAATCAAGTATCCAATTTTTCAAGGAGGAATGGCTTGGATTTCTGATGCGAATTTAGCAGCTGCTGTATCAGAGGCAGGTGGGTTAGGTATTATATCTGCGATGAACGCAAATGCGGAATATGTAAGGGAAGAAATCCGTAAATGTAAAGAATTAACTAAGAAACCTTTTGGTGTTAATATAATGTTGATGAGTCCTTTCGCTGATGATGTTGCGAAAGTGGTTGTGGAAGAGAAGGTAGCTGTTGTTACAACAGGTGCTGGAATGCCATCAAAATATATGCCTGAATGGAAAGCAGCTGGTATCAAGGTGATTCCTGTAGTTGGATCAGTTGCATTTGCTATTCGTCTAGAAAGAATAGGAGCAGATGCTATTATTGCTGAAGGAAGTGAATCAGGTGGTCATGTGGGAGAAACGAACACAATGGCTCTTGTGCCTCAGGTGGTAGATGCGGTAAAGGTGCCAGTGTTAGCTGCCGGTGGTATTGCTGACGGACGTGGTATGGCTGCAGCATTTATGTTAGGTGCTGAGGGTGTTCAGTGCGGAACCTGCTTCTTGGTGGCTGACGAATGTAAGGTACATGAGAATTATAAGAAGAAGATCATTTCTGCAAGTGATTGTGATACGATAGTAACAGGTCGTCGTTTGGGACATCCTGTTCGTTCTTTGAAGACTCGTTTCTCTCGTCAATTTGCTGAGATGGAAAAGGATTCCTCTAATACTGACGAACAAATAATGGCATTTGGATCAGGTTCCTTGAGAAAAGCTGTTGTTGATGGTAATATAGAGGAAGGTTCATTCATGGCAGGACAAATTGCTGGAATGATACGTGAGAATCAACCTGCTGCGGCTATTGTAAATAAGATGGTGTCAGAAGCAGAAGGTCTATTAGGTAATATAAATAATCGTCTTCAATAATGAGAAGAGTTGTTATAACAGGATTAGGTGTTGTTTCACCTATCGGAAACGATGTTTCTACATTTTGGCATAATTTGCAGTCGGGTGTATGTGGTATCAATACAATCACATTGTATGACACAACAGATATGCCAGTGAAAATTGCTGCTGAGGTGAAAGATTTTTCGGTAGAGGAATATGGCATAGACAGAGGGATGGCTCGCCGTTCTGATCGTTATTGTCAATTTGCATTGGCTGCTGCAGCTCAGGCCATGGAGGATAGTGCTATTCAAGGATCAATAGACCCTGCTAGATTGGGTGTCTATGTGGGTTCTGGAATCGGTGGAATGCAAACGTTTATTAACGAGTGTATCAAAATGAAGGAGGAAGGCGCTAATAGAGTTTCGCCTTTGTTTATCCCTATGATGATTTCTAATATCGCAGCAGGAAATGTTGCTATTGCAAATCATGCAGAGGGTCCATGTCTTCCTGTGGTTACAGCATGTGCAACTAGTACGCATGCAATAGGTGAAGCTTACCGTGCCATCGCTTATGGTTATGCGGATGCTATCATCGCAGGTGGTGCTGAAGCAACGATTAATCCATTGGCAGTTGGTGGTTTCACAAACTGTAAGGCTCTTTCGAAATCAACTAATCCGTTGGAAGCTTCTTTGCCATTTGATGCTCGTCGTGCTGGATTCGTAATCGGTGAAGGTTCTGGTATTGTTGTTTTGGAAGAATATGAACATGCTAAGGCTCGTGGCGCTAAGATGTATGGTGAATTATGCGGCTACGGAAATACATGCGATGCATATCATTATACAGCTCCTAAACCAGATGGATCATGCGCTTCGCTTGCTATTCGTCAGGCTATGGAACAGGCTAAATATACTTCTGATGATGTTGTTTATGTAAATGCTCATGGTACGGGTACACCATTGAACGATAAGTCAGAAACAAAAGCGTTGAAATTGGCATTTGGTGAGGAGGATGCAAAAAAATTGCATATTAGTTCATCTAAATCAATGACAGGTCATACGTTGGGTGCTGCGGGTGGTATGGAAGTGATTATCTCTGCTTTGTCTCTACAGAATGGTGTGGTGACTCCAACCATTGGTTTGACTTCACCTGATCCTGAGTGTGATTTGGATTATACTCCATTACAGGCAAAGATGGTCGATTTGACACTTGCATTCTCTAATTCATTAGGATTCGGAGGACATAATGCTTGTGTTGCAATCCGTAAGATATAAAAGACAGAATAACCTAACCTAACTTAACTTATCTATATTTATATAGTCCTAAGATTTACTTGTTTGTTAAGTTATAAAACCGTAAAAGAGAGATTGTTCGATATGAATAGTCTCTTTTTTCGTATTTTGTCTAAACGCCTTTTTATGTTGAAGACAGGAAATGTAGGAGACTCATTTGGCTATAATTAGAATGTTTCATAATTTTGCTATGCGTTTATGAAAACGTATAATTTTCATTGATTAGTGTGTATGTTGATTTTATATTACATTAATTGAGTGACATTAAAATTTTTTTTTATTTATCTTCTTTTATGAAAAAGGTTCTTTTTAACATTCTGCTTTGCTTCGGTGCATTGTTCAGTTGTTTTGCTCAACCAGAGCATCGTATATCATTGGGTTTCGGTTTGTTTAGTTATGCGTACATAGATGAGTTTATACGGGAACATACTGATGTTGATTATTGGTATCCAGGTGTGGATGACTATGGTACATATGAGTACACAGAGGAAAAGTTACAATCTTTACCAGTTAACTTGAATCTTCATTACGAATGTACGTTGGGCAAACACTTCGGTATCGGCCTTTGTCTGGGGTATGATCGCATAAGAATGAGACAAGAAACCGAGTATGTCACAACTGTTGGTGAAGAGGTAAGTCCCCGTGGATATAGATATTCTGTACGGGATACTCGTCACGAATATGGGAGACTTTATAGACATGTTTTGAGTGTCATGCCTGAGGCTACTGTCTATTGGTTCAAAAGACAACATGTTGCCATGTACAGCAAGTTGGCTGCAGGTGTTCGATTTAACATAGAGAAGAGAGTGATTTCTACTATGAACACTGAAGATACAAGATTAGCGGATCGTCATTTCTATTGTCAGGTTTCTCCTGTATGTGTTGAAGTGGGCGGACAATATTGGCGTGGCTTTGTAGAAGGAGGATTCGGCGCACAAGGTGTTATCCAGTATGGTGTGAAGCATACCTTCAAAGGCAAAAAAGAACAATCAAATGAGGATTAAAAGATATTCAATAGTACGTGCTGCGTTGACTATAGCGGTCTGTGGTGCTGTTGTGGGTTGTGATTCTTAGTTTAGTGACCTGAATTAATGAAAAGGAAGAAGATAAAAAAATCTGTCACATTACGTGACAGATTTTTTTTACGTATATGTATTATCTAAATTATTTCACATAGTCAGCTGCTTTCTCTAATGCTTCATTGATGTTTGAACATATATTTTCTTTTCCTAATAAAACATCCATTCTGGCTTTGATAAGCGTTTTTTCTACATGCTTGTTTACTCCAGATAGAACGACTCTGATGCCCGCTTTCTGAGATTGAATACAAAGATTCTCCAAGTTGTGTAAACCGGTTGAATCGATGAATGGTACTTTTCTCATACGGATGATACGAACTTTTGGCGTCTCTGCCACACTTTGCATTACCTCGTCGAATTTGTTTGCAATTCCAAAGAAGTACGGTCCGTCAATTTCATACACCTCGATGCCTGCAGGAATGATTAGTTTTTCTTCGTGTACGGCTACATCGAGATTTTCCCCTGGGTCGATTTCATCGTGGAATACACGGATAACGGATGTTTCGCTCGTACGACGTAGGAATAATACGACGGCAAGTAGCAAACCAATTTCAATGGCAATGGTTAAGTCGAAGATGACTGTTAGGATGAACGTAACCATTAGGACGGAGAAGTCTGACTTTGGACTTTTCCACAAAGAGACGAATGTTTTCCATCCGCTCATGTTGTAGGCAACGAATATCAAAACGCCAGCTAAGCATGGCATAGGGATATAGCCGACGAATTTTCCTAAGAATAAAAGAACAAGCAATAAGACGAAAGCGTGAATAATTCCGGCAACAGGTGTTCGTCCTCCGTTGTTAATGTTTGTCATTGTACGGGCAATGGCACCAGTGGCTGGTATTCCACCGAAGAAAGGTACAATGACATTGGCTATTCCTTGACCAATCAATTCGGTGTTGGAATTATGTTTGTCGCCTATAACACCATCCGCAACCATGGCAGATAGTAGAGATTCGATGGCACCTAACATGGCGATTGTAAAGGCTGCAGGGAATAGTTTACGGATGACACCAATGAGGTTCTGACTCTCACCTAAGTTCATGTCGGGTATTTGTGGTGTCGGTATTCCTGTAGGAAGTTCGTACAAATCACCGATTGTCTGGATGCTGTTGACCCCAAAATAGTTCTTGAGAATAAATACAGCAATTGTTGCAATGATGATAGCGATTAAAGAGCCTGGAATTTTCTTTGAAATTTTTGGCGTGAATATAATGATTAACAAACTGACGATTCCTGTGCCAAATGACCACCAATTGATTTTGTTGATGTTCTGGAAGTAGCAGATCCATTTGTGGATAAAATCAGCAGGAACTTTTTCTAAGCCTAGCCCAAAAAGATCATTCATTTGGGTGGAGAAGATAGTCAAGGCGATACCACCTGTGAATCCAACGATCACTGGATAAGGAACGAATTTGATGATGCTACCCAATTGCATGAATCCCATCAAGATGAGTAAAATACCTGCCATGATGGTAGCAATCATTAAGCCGGATAATCCGAAATCTTGTATGATGCCATATATGATGACGATGAATGCACCTGTCGGACCTCCAATCTGAACTTTTGAACCACCAAATAAAGAGATGAGTAATCCTGCAATGATTGCAGTAACTAAACCTTCTGTCGGTCCAACACCAGAAGCAATACCAAATGCAATAGCCAATGGAATGGCAACAATTCCGACAATGATTCCTGCCATGAAGTCGGTGATAAATTGTCCTTTGTCGTATCTCTTGATACACGAAAATAATTTAGGACTAAATACATCTTTGAATGATGCTTTCATACTACAAAATGATAATTATTTTATGTTATTAATTCGTCTTTAATCGAAATTTATATTATAACTATTTAATATTCAGATATAAAGCAGTTATAAAAAAAGAAGTGCAAATTTATCTCTTTTTATGGAAAAGACAAAATGACAAGCGGATTTTTTTTTGTATGGATGGTGTGTTATGAAATGAACACAATAAAATAGTATGATGAGGAAGAGATTTATAGTAAAAATGAAACAATAGTACATGTGGTTGAACGGTTTCTTATAGTGTGGTGAGGAAGATAGAGCTATTTTTGCCATGTTGTTAGGAAAAATATTGTGTGAATCTAAATATTGTTAGAAATGAAAAACACATTAAAAAAAATGTTGATCGGAGGAGCCTTAGGACTCTCCATCAATACTGTTTTGGCGGATAATCCTATTATTCAGACCTATTATTCACCGGATCCTGCCCCGGTTGTTATTGATGATACCGTATTTGTCTATACGGGAAACGATCGGGGTGGAGATTTTTTTACAATGGACGGGTGGCGAGTTTCGTCTTCCACCGATATGGTGAATTGGACTGACAGAGGTACAATCATATTGAGTTCCAGAGATTTCCCAAATGCTAAGGCGAATGGAGACTGGGCTGCTCAGGTCATTCGTCGTAATGGCAAGTATTACTACTATGTGACAGTGGAATCTTCAATAGGGGGAGGTCGTGCTATCAATGTAGCTGTGGCTGACAGACCGGAAGGCCCTTTTAAGAATGCTTTGAGTGGAAATAAACATCTGGCAGGACCGAGCTGGGAGTATATCGACCCTACAGTATGGATTGATGATGATGGTCAGGCGTATCTCTATTGGGGAAATCCAAAGTTGTTTTGGACAAAACTCAACGAGGATATGATCTCCTTCAATGGTGGAATTCATGAGACAGATATGAGCCGTGGCTTTGCTCCTTCGGGACAAAGTTCCACCTACACGGAGGGACCTTGGATTCATAAACATAATGGCAAGTACTATATGATTTATGCAGCGCAAGGCATACCAGAGTCTATCTCTTATTCGTGGAGCGACTCACCTACGGGTCCTTGGGAATATAAGGGTATCATTATGCCGAAGAATGAGCAGGGTGCAGCCTTCACCAACCATTCAGGTTTGATAGAATTCAAAGGACGTAGTTTCTTCTTTTATCACAACCAACGACGTGTGCCTGGTGCTGGAGGTTATAATCGAACGTCTGCCGTGGAGGAGTTTACATGGAACGCAGACGGTACTATCCCTGAACTGCACATGACCGACGAGGGTGTGAAGACCCCTATTCATTATGTGGATCCATTCAAACGAGTAGAGGCTGAAACAAAAGCATGGAGTTATGGTGTGGGGGCTGATAAGAATAACAATGGAGTTTATATTAACAAAATCCATAATAATGACTATATCAAAGTTCGTTGTCTTGACTTCGGAGAAATGGGCGCAGATTTCTTCACCGCTTCCGTCTCAAGCAAAAATAATGCGAGCATAGAAATCCATCTAGATAAACAGGATGGAGAGTTGATAGGTACGTTAAAAGTGGAGAATACGAATGGTGCATGGCGTGAGATAGAGTGCGAGGTGGCTAACACCATTGGCAAACATGATATTTTCTTCGTTTTCAAAGGTGCTTCTAATGTGGAACTATTTGATTTTGACTACTGGTATTTTACAAGCAATTCGGTGATTGTTCCTCAAACACCTTACAATGGTATAGCTCATTCTGTTCCTGGAAAAATCGAGTTCGAGGATTATGATGAAGGAGGACAAAACCGTGCCTATTATGACGCTGATAAGGAGAATCAGGGCAAACAATATAGAGAGGATAGGGTGGATATTGTAACGGTCGCAGTTGATGATGATCCATCAGAAGGTTATGCCATTGGATATACCAATGAGGGTGAGTGGTTGGAGTACAGTGTTCATGTGAATGAGACAAAGGTGTATGAATATGAGCTTCGAACAGCGTGCGGACTCAACACATCAGGAATACAATTGTTTTTGGATGGTAAAGAGGTGAGTCAGGAGATCGAGGTTCCCAATACGGTGGATTGGAACACCTATTCAATTGTAAAAGGAAAGACAGATGAATTGGCAGAAGGTGAACATATTCTGAAAGTGCAATTAACAGGATCTTATGCTAATTTGGACTGGATCCGTTTCATTGGAGAAAACGGTGATGATACAGAATATCGAGATGGATGGAGTGATGTCACTTATGACTTCCCGATGGAGGTGAGGGTATGTGATTTATTTGGTAAACAGTTAGATGTATTGACTTTGTATTCAGATAGTCAGATAAATGCACTTTCTAAGATGTTAAAAGACAAAGGATATTCATCTGGTGTGTATTTGGCAACGTCTGTATTCTTCCGTAAGTTGGTGTTGTGTAAATGACATGAAGAGATATCCTTGTGTGTCATGTGAAAATTTATGAAGAAACACAGGACAATATAGATAAATGTTTGAAAAAATTGTAATTTTGTGCTGGTCAAGAAAGTATTTACTATTTAAATCAAAAGGAGTAAAGTATGAGAAAAAAAATTATAGTTGCAATTTTTTTAATGTTATCGTTTATGGCAGCAAATGCAGCAGATAAGAGTGCACAGCAAAAAGATGTTGTGGTTGAATTGAAGACGGAGTTTGGAACCATGAAAATATTGTTGTATGGAGAGACACCTCAACATCGTGATAATTTCATAAAATTAGTGAAGGAGGGATTTTATGATGGGCTTTTGTTCCATCGTGTTATCAAAGATTTTATGATACAAGGTGGAGATCCAGATTCGAAGAATGCTCCAGCATCAAAGCAATTGGGTGCGGGTGATGTGGGATACACAATTCCGGCAGAGTTCGTCTATCCGAAGTATTATCATAAGAAAGGTAGTTTGGCTGCTGCACGTCAAGGAGATCAGGTGAATCCCGAGAAACGTTCTTCAGGTTGTCAGTTCTACATTGTTCAGGGAAAGAAAATGAGCGATGCGGAAATAAAACAGATGGAGATGGGAATGTTGGGTAAAGCCAAAGAGAAAAGATTCTATGAAATCGTGAGAGAACGAAGTGCAGAAGTTCAAAAGGCAAGATCAGAAAATGATCAGAATGCTTTGATGAAACTTCAAAGTGAGATTGTCGCACAGATGGAAAAAGAGTTTGAATCAAAGGCTTCAGACTATCAGATGCCTGCAGAGATGAAAGAGGTGTATAAGACAATTGGAGGAACCCCGTTCTTGGATAATGAATACACTGTCTTTGGTGAGGTAATAGAAGGATTGGATGTGATTGATAAGATTGCAGCTGTGGAGACCAATCCAGGGGATAGACCAAAACAAGATATAAAAATGACAATCAAGATAGTTAAGTAATCTTTAAAAAACAACGTTGGGGGTGTGTCAGAATTGAACTGAACCCCGAAAGTTTTTTTGTCCAACTTTCGGGGTTCAGTTCAAATTTGATGCACCCTCTTTGTTTTTAGATTAATTCCAAATGCTTTTGAAAAAGGTCCAGATGAAATAGCCGCAGACCATCATTTTGAAACCTGTATTGAATAGGAATCCGACAAATGATCCGAAGCCGGCTTTTAAAGCCTCATGCGCTCTTTTGCCAGAAAGTAGTTCACCTAAGATTGCTCCAATTATTGGACCTAAAATAATACCGAAGATTCCGAAAAAAAAACCTGCAAAAAGACCTATTGTACTTCCCCATACACCCCATTTGCTGCCACCGAATTTTTTGGTGAACCAGATGGGCAACATATAGTCAGATGCTTGTGCTATAATAGTGAGCACAATGAAAAAAATGAAATTGGAACTTGTGAAATCAACAGCATCGGTAAAATGAAGGAGAAGAAGTCCGACAAGCGATAGAGGAACTCCAGGAATGACGGGAACGATGCATCCAACAAATCCTAGGATGACAAGAATGCCACTGATGATAAAAAGAGCTATATCCATTGATTCAATATTTATGGAACAAAAATATATATTTTAAAATTTGGAAGGCTAAATTTGATAAAAAAAACTTTTTTTTGCATAAGAATCATTCAATTTAAAATGTTTTTCGTTAAATTTGCGAACGTTGTCGTATGAAGACAATTTAGAGTATTAACGCTTAGTAGATTAGAATATGCAAGAACAGATGAATTCTCAAGACGTAAATGAGGTAAATGAGGAAAACAATGTGATTCAATCTCCTGCTTTTGAAAGTTCAAAATCTCAGAAGAATGAAAAAGTTAGTGAAGATGTTTCATTAGAGACGGAAGCGTCTGAGGAGGTACTTGAAGACTATAATGATTATACAGAAGGCCAACTGGTGGAAGCAGCTAAAGAGTTAATGAAAAGTAACCCTGAAACCTATTCTTCTATTAAGGGAAATATGGAAGCGATTAAGCATGCATTCTATCGTAGGCTAAAAAATAAAAATGAGGAGTTGCTTCATAAGTTTATCGAAAACGGAGGAAAGAAGGAAGATTTTTCTCCTGTGATCAATCCGTTGGAGGAAGAGTTGCGTGAGATTTTAAATAAATTCAAAGAGAAAAGAAGATTTGAGATCGCGCGTGCAGAGGAGGAGAAAAACGAAAATTTAAATAAGAAGAAGAAAATCTTGGATGACATCAAAGCGTTGTTGGATTCAGAGGAGGACTTCTCGGTTAAATTGCCTCAGTTGAAGAAACTTCAGCAGGATTGGAGAGACGTGGGTGTGGTACCTGCCAGTGAAGTGAATTCTTTGTGGAAGAATTATCAGTTGTATATAGAGAATTTTTACGATAATCTAAAGATTAACAATGAACTAAGAGATTATGATTTTCGTAAAAATCTAGAGGCAAAGGTCGCTCTTTGTGAACAAGCAGAACAATTGCAGGATGAAAAGGAGATTCTTACGGCTTTCCGTAAGTTGCAAGCGTTGCATGAAGAGTGGAGAGAGATTGGTCCTGTTTCTCGAGAGAACAGAGAGAGTATATGGACTCGTTTCAAAAATGCTTCAACCGTTATCAACAAACGTCATCATGACTATTTTGACCAGTTAAGAAATTCTGAATTGGAAAACTTAGAGAAGAAAAAGGCGTTGTGTGAAAAGTTGGAATCCATTGATTTGACTTCTTTTAATACGTATAAAGAATGGCAGTCCAAGGCTGAGGAGATAATGGCTATTCAAGAGGAGTGGAAAAGCATAGGCTTTGCTCCTAAGAAAGATAATGTAACCATATACGAGCGATTCAGAACGGCTTGTGACAATTTCTTTAAGGCAAAAAATTCATACTATAAGAATGCAAAAGAGCAAGCGGTTGTTAATTTGAATAAGAAGATTGCTTTGTGTGAAAAAGCAGAATCGTTGAAGGATAGTACTGATTGGAAGCAAACGACAGATATTCTTGTTCAATTACAGAAAGAGTGGAAGACGATTGGCGCTGTTCCTAAGAAACAATCGGATGTGGTATGGAATCGTTTTGTCTCTGCTTGTGATTATTTCTTTGAACAGAAGAATCTTCAAACTAAATCATTAAAAGATGAACAAGAAGAGAATCTGAAGAAGAAGAAAGAACTTATTGAAAAGATAAATTCGTTGGAGATTGGTGAAGATACGAATAAATCATATGCAGATTTAAAGGCTTTGATTGCTGAGTGGAATGAAGTAGGTCATGTGCCATACAAGGAGAAAGACAAATTGTATAAAGCATATAAGACGGCGATTGATGCTCAGTTTGATAAATTGAATTTAGATCAGGCTTCTCGTAGAATGAATGTGTTTATGTCTAATCTGCAAGAGTTGAAAGGAAAAGGACAGGAGAAAGCATTCTATGCAGAACACAGAAAGTTGCTTCGTCAGTATGAAACGTTAAATCATGAGATTTCAACATACGAGAATAATATAGCCTTTTTCTCATCATCATCTAAAGGTGTGTCGGGAATGGTTAAAGAATTGGAGTTGAAGATTAATAAGATGAAGAAAGAACGTCAGCTTTTGATGGATCAGATTAAACTGATGGAGAAGTCGGCAGAGTAATATACAAAGCATAGTCTGATTATTATTTTATTTAAAGTTATATATATAATTAGTTTTTAATTTTTTTTGTAGAAAGTATGAAACCTTTTGATGAAGATTTGCAAGAGGATTCCGTGAGGAACTACAATGCAGAGGGGAGCGAAGATGCTCAACCCGTAAGAAAAAGTTTTAACCCTAATTTCACAGAGGACAATAAGTTGTCTCATCCTGTTGATGGACAGCGTAGGCCTCGTAAGCGAGTTGGAGAAACAACGAGATTTTCTCAAGGAACAGATTATTCGAACAATCGTCCTTACCGTCCTAGAAATGATTATAATCAGGATGGCGGATATGGACGTGGGGGATACAACAACCGTGGTTATAACAACAATCGTGGTGGTTACAATAATAATCGTTCTTACAATGGTGGTTATAATAATGGTGGTTATGAGAGAAATTTCGATCCTAACTTCAATAACGCATCTAAATTTGAAGTCAACTTCGATTTAGATGAAAATAATGGGAAACCAGTTGGAGAAGGAAATGGAATGCCACAACAATCATATGATAGAGAAATGAATTATCGTCAAGATAATCGTCAGTTTGATGGTTATAATGATAATCGTGGATATGGAAACAATAACAACCGAAGGGGTTATGGTAATGGAATGAATCGTGGCGGTGGTTATAACAACAATCGTGGCGGTGGTTATAACAATAATCGTGGCGGTGGCTACAACAACAATCGTGGCGGTGGCTACAACAACAATCGTGGCGGTGGCTATAACAACATGGGTGGTGGTTACAATAATCAAGGAGGTGACCGTCGTCCTAATTTCGGTGGCAAACAAAATCGTCAGGGAGGAAAAGGAAACTTCCAGAAGCCTAATTTGACTCGTCCGATTGAGTATAAGTCAATCGTAGAAGATCCAAATGAGGAAATTCGTTTGAATAAATTTTTGGCTAACGCAGGAATCTGCTCTCGTAGAGAGGCTGATGAATTGATTCAAGCGGGTGTGGTGACAGTTAATGGAACGGTGATTTCTGAGTTGGGTGCTAAAATCTTACGTAAAGATGAGGTGAAGATTAACGATCAGTTGGTTTCTCCAGACAAGAGAATATATCTTTTGTTGAACAAACCGAAAGATTGTGTTACCACAAGTGATGATCCGTATGCAAAGACAACTGTAATGGATTTGGTGAAAAATGCTTGTCGAGAAAGAATCTATCCAGTGGGTCGATTAGATAGAAATACCACAGGTGTGTTGTTGTTGACTAATGATGGAGATTTGTCTGCTAAGTTGACTCATCCAAAGTATAATAAGAAAAAGATTTATCAGATAATGCTTGATAAACCATTGGAAGAGGAACATTACAATCAGATATTAGCTGGTATTGAATTGGAAGATGGTGAAATCAAGGCTGATGAGTTACAGATATTGGAAGGAGGCGAAGGACGTATGGTGGGTATAGAAATCCATTCAGGAAGAAACCGTATTGTACGTCGTATATTCGAGCATTTCGGTTATCGTGTGGTTCGTTTGGATCGCGTTTATTTCGCTGGACTGACAAAGAAAAATCTGAAGAGAGGTCAATGGAGATTCTTGACAGAGAAAGAAGTATCTATGCTTCGTATGGGAGCATTTGAATAATTAGTTAATAGGGGATTTTATAATCCCCTTAAATTTGAATAATATGAAAGTGGATGTATTATTAGGATTACAATGGGGTGACGAAGGGAAAGGAAAGGTCGTTGACGTTTTGACTCCCGGTTATGACGTTGTAACTCGTTTCCAAGGCGGACCTAATGCTGGACATACATTAGAGTTTGAAGGTCAGAAATATGTGCTTCGCTCTATTCCTTCTGGAATATTCCAAGGGGGAAAGATTAATGTAATAGGAAATGGTGTTGTACTAGATCCTGCATTATTTAAGAAGGAAGTTGAGGAGTTGGAAAAATCTGGTCATGATTTGACAAAACGATTGTTCGTCTCCAAAAAAGCACATTTAATATTACCTACACATCGTCTTTTGGATGCGGCTTATGAATCGGCTAAGGGTTCTTCCAAAATCGGAACAACAGGTAAAGGTATAGGACCTACTTACACTGATAAAGTTAGTCGTAATGGATTAAGAGTGGGTGACCTGCTTTGCAATTTTGAAGAGAAATATAATCGTGCGATTGCTCGTCACAAAGAAATCTTAAGTCATTATAATTTTCAATATGATTTGGCTCCTATCGAAAAAGAATGGATGGAAGGAGTTGAGAAATTGAAACAATATAATTTCATTGATAGTGAGCATGTCTTGAATGACCTTTTGTCTGAGGGTAAAACCATACTGGCTGAAGGTGCACAAGGTACCATGTTGGATGTGGATTTCGGTTCTTATCCATTTGTGACTTCTTCCAATACCATTTGCGCGGGAGCATGTACAGGTTTGGGTGTTGCACCTCGTAAGATTGGTGATGTGTTTGGAATCTTCAAGGCTTATTGTACGCGTGTAGGTTCAGGGCCATTCCCTACGGAACTTTTCGATGAGACAGGTAAGAAAATTCGTGATTTAGGACATGAATATGGTGCAGTGACAGGTCGTGAGCGCCGTTGTGGATGGATTGACCTAGTAGCTTTGAAATATGCTGTTATGATTAATGGTGTGACGAAGCTGATTATGATGAAGAGTGATGTCTTGGATGATTTTGAAACAATAAAAGCTTGTGTTGCCTATAAGATCAATGGTGAGGAAACAGATGAGTTCCCATTTGATGTGACAGAAGGAAATGTAGAGCCTATTTATGCAGAGTTGAACGGATGGAAAACCAATATGACGAAGATGAAGAGTGAAAATGAATTCCCAGAGGAGTTTAATGCATATCTTGATTTCTTGGAAGATTATTTGGAAGTTCCTATTAAGATTGTTTCTGTCGGACCAGACAGAGAACAAACGATTGTTCGATATAGAGATTTTGAATAATAAATAAAAGATTAAGGGTATGCTTTCGTGGGATACCCTTTTTTGTTGTATGAAGTTAGACGAAGTAGCATTACAAAGATTTGTCAGAGACGAATTAGGACAGGATCATACGGGTCATGGATATCTGCATGCTGTTCGTGTGGTGAAAAATGCACGTAAGATATTGCGGAAAGAGAAGGGGGATGAACGGATTATTGTCACGGCTTGTTATTTGCATGATTGTATAGATCATAAATTGTTTGATGACATAGAAGGACAAAAGGCTAAAGTGAAAGTTTTCCTTTCCTCGTTATCCTATTCGGAATCAGAAATGAGTACGATTCTATTTATTATGGAGAATATATCGTTCAGTTCTGGGAAAAGTGCGGAGCTGACGGATTCAAATGCGAGAATTGTTTGTGATGCAGATAGATTGGATGCCGTAGGGGCGATAGGAATAATTCGAACCATAGAATACGGAGCCTCTCGGAATCGAGCTTTCTATAATGAAAAAATGGAAATAGGAAGGTTGGATAGTATTGAAAAAGATACATCGTTAGCTCATTTTTATGATAAACTGTTGAAGTTGAAGAATCTTATGTTTACAGAAACAGCGAAAGAATTGGCAGAGGAAAGAAGTTTGTTTATGGAACATTTCTTACAACAGTTTTATTCAGAATTGTAGCATAAGATGGGATCTGTGAATTTGCTTGGTAGGTGTCTTGATATATTTCGATTCTAGGAACCTTCACCATGTGTAAAAAAAGTCTATCTTTGCATGAAACACGAAAAAAAAGAATGTCTAATTAATTGTAGTTGTATATAAAATGTTTTCAGGAAGAGTACGATATGCAGTATTGTTGTGTTGGGCCGTTTTCATTGCAAATGCTCAGACAACTAAGGAGTATATGATGGACCATATAGTTTTAACCTCAGGTAATTATGTTCCATATCCAGATCAGTTCCCTGCGCAGACAAAAGCTCCTAAGGGTTATAAGCCGTTTTACATAAGTCATTATGGCCGACATGGGTCTCGTTATCATCATACGGCAAAAGATTATAAAAACATGTATGAAATGTTTGCGAAAGCTGACTCTGCCAATGCTTTGACAGAGAAGGGAAAAAGTGTCAGACAAAGATTTGAACAGATGTATAACCTCTATTATGACAGAGCAGGTGATTTGACCACCAAAGGTGCTATGCAACACAAGGGAATAGCGGAAAGAATGTACAAATCTTTTCCTAAAGTCTTCAAGAAGAATGCGAACATAGATGTTAAATCCTCCACATCGGTTCGCTGTGTGATGAGTATGGATGCTTTTTGTCAGCAGTTGAAAGCTATGGAACCTACATTACAGATTAATAATGAGTCCAGCAAGCGCTTGATGTATTATTTAGCAAACGATCCAATGGAAGACAAAAACAAGCGGTTGGCGAGAGAAGAGTGGGAGAAACCATTTGGAAATTTACATTACCGATTGATTCATCCTTCAAGAATGGTTCATCAGTTATTTTCTGATATGAATTATGTAAATGCACATGTGGATACAATCGCATTTATGCGAAAATTCTATGAAATCAAAGGAAGTCTGCTGAGTGACGATTCTCCTATAAACTTTGATGATGTATGGACGAAAGAAGAGATGTATAATAACTGGGTTGTTCAGAATGCGTGGTGGTATGGAGCATACGGACCTTGTCCGATGACCTTGAACAGAAGCCGTTATTTTGCCAATGATCTGTTGAAACATATATTGGATGAGGCAGAAGAAACCATAAAAAAAGGAGATGTACAGGCGAATTTGCGCTTTGGCCATGACACAGCATTGTTGCCTCTGACAGCGTTGTTGGGATTGAGTGGCTGTAATGATCATGTGACAGATTTAGACTCTTTGTTATTCTATTGGAATGAGTATCGGATTATCCCGATGGCTGCCAATGTACAGTTTATCTTTTATCGATCTAAAAAGAATACTGATATATTGGTGAAGGTTATGTTGAATGAAAGAGAGGTCTCATTGCCACTAAAATCAGAACAATCACCTTATTATAAATGGGAAGATGTAAAAAAATATTATAGGGATTTAATGAATAAAAACGAATAATAGACTATTTTCTCTATTTTATTCTTATCTTTGTAAGATTTTAGATGTAAATTAAGACGATAAAAAAAATTAAAAAGATGAATGTAATTACAAAGACGGTCGCATTACCAGACGGTAGAACCATTTCTATTGAGACTGGAAAGTTAGCAAAGCAAGCGGATGGTTCAGTTGTTGTTCGTATGGGTAATACGATGTTGTTGGCAACGGTTTGTTGCGCAAAGGACGCTGTTCCTGGCACTGATTTCATGCCGCTTACAGTAGAGTATAAGGAAAAATTTGGTGCCTATGGAAGATTCCCTGGCGGATTTACAAAAAGAGAAGGAAAAGCATCTGATTACGAGATTTTAACAGCTCGTTTGATAGACCGTGCTCTACGTCCTTTGTTCCCCGATGATTTTCACGCAGAAACATTTGTGAATGTTTTGATGATTTCAGCAGATGGTATTGATCAACCCGATGCATTGGCAGGTTTGGCAGCATCGGCAGCATTAGCAGTTTCTGATATACCTTTTAATGGTCCGATTTCTGAGGTTCGTGTTGCACGAATCAATGGAAAATTCGTGATTGATCCAACATTTGAAGAGTTGGAAAAAGCCGACATGGATTTGATGGTAGGTGCTACTTATGAAAATATCATGATGGTGGAAGGTGAAATGGATGAAGTTTCTGAACAAGATTTGTTAAATGCATTAAAGGCTGCTCATGAAGCAATTAAGCCAATGTGTTTAGTGCAGAAGGAATTGATGAAGGAACTTGGTACGGAGACAAAACGTGAATATTGTCATGAGGAGAATGATGAAGATTTGAAGAAAGATGTATGGGATAAGTGTTATGACAAAGCTTATGCATTAGCTACATCAGCAAATACAGACAAGCATGATCGTGAAGAGAAATTCTCATCCGTAAAAGAGGAATATGTTGCTTCTTTAAATTTGACAGATGAAGAATTAGAAGCAAAGATCGGTATGATTGATAGATATTATCATGCGGTAGAAAAGGAAGCTATGAGACGTTCTGTCTTGGATGAAGGAAAACGTTTGGATGGACGTAAGACAACAGATATTCGTCCAATATGGTGTGAAGTTGGATATCTTCCAGGCCCTCATGGTTCTTCTATCTTTACTCGTGGTGAAACACAGTCTTTAACGACTTGTACATTGGGTACTAAGTTGGATGAGAAGTTAGTTGATGAGGTGTTGGTACATGGTAAAGAGCGTTTCTTGTTACACTATAATTTCCCTCCATTCTCAACAGGTGAGGCTAAAGCTCAACGTGGTGTTGGTCGTCGGGAGATTGGTCACGGACATTTAGCATGGCGTGCTTTGAAACGTATGATCCCTGCTGATTATCCATATTGTGTACGTGTTGTTTCTGATATCATGGAGTCAAATGGTTCTTCTTCAATGGCTACCGTTTGTGCAGGAACTTTGGCTTTGATGGATGCTGGTGTTAAGATTAAGAAACCAGTTTCTGGTATCGCAATGGGATTGATTACCGATAAGGGTAATGTGAAATATTCTGTTCTTTCTGATATCTTGGGTGATGAGGATCACTTGGGTGATATGGACTTCAAGGTGACAGGAACAAAGGATGGTATCACTGCAACTCAGATGGATATTAAGGTGGATGGCTTGTCATACGAGATCTTGGAGAAGGCATTGAACCAAGCTAAAGAGGGACGCTTACATATCTTGAATAAGATTACTGAGACAATCGCAGAACCTCGTGAAGATTTGAAACCTCATGCTCCTCGTATCGTTGCCTTTGATATCCCTAAGGATATGATTGGTGCTGTAATAGGCCCTGGTGGTAAGATAATTCAAGATATTCAAGAAAAATCTGGAGCTACAATTACAATAGAGGAGATCGACGGTAAGGGTAAAGTTGAAATTGCAGCTACGAATAAAGAGTCATTGGATAATGCAGTTGCTCGTGTTAAAGCAATTGTTGCTGTCCCTGAGGTTGGTGAAGTTTATGATGCCAAGGTTAAATCAATCATGCCTTATGGTGCATTTGTTGAGTTTATGCCAGGTAAAGAAGGCTTACTTCATATCTCTGAAATAGAGTGGAAACGAATCGAAAAGATAGAGGATACAGGAATGAAAGAAGGGGATATGATTCAGGTTAAATTGCTTGATATTGATTCGAAGACAGGTAAGTTTAAACTATCTCACAAGGCTCTTCTTCCTCGTCCACAGAAAGAAGAGAAAAAAGCTGAATGATAATAACTTTGTTATATGCAGAGAGTCCGATTACAAAAAAATGTGATCGGACTTTTTTTATTCCCATTGATTAACGAAAAAGATGTATATTAGTGAAATTTTATTTATGAGTTGTATGGATCGTTTTTTTATTTCACTTGTTATATTCATATTGTTGGTACCGCTTCTGTTTCTGTTGTATTTTACAATGGTTAAGTATCGACCATTACCAGAGGAGAAAATTGATGAGAGTGAGGTGAGTGATGTGATTCCTGTAGATACTGTCTTTCGTTTCTGTTTATGGAATATTGGGTATGCAGGATTAAATAAAGAGATGGATTTCTTTTATGAAGGAGGAACGATGGTGAGACCCTCAAAAGAAACGGTCTATCATAACATGGATAGAATGACAGCTTTTTTAAGTAAGAACACATCCTGTGATTTCTATTTGTTGCAAGAGGTGGATGTTAACTCAAAACGTAGTTATTATTTAAATGAGGTGGATTTCTTGAATGATGGGTTGCAACTAGGGCATCATTATTTTGCTTTAAATTATAAGGTTGATTTTGTTCCTCTTCCAATAACAGAGCCAATGGGTAAGGTTGAGGCTGGATTACTTGTATTGACCAATAAAAAGGCATTCTTATGTAAGCGGTATGCGTATCCTTATAATTTTAAGTGGCCGTTATGTCTCTTTTTATTAGATCGCTGTTTTATGACATTGAGGTATAAAACAGATAATGGGAAAGAGTTGGTAGTGATTAATACGCATAACTCGGCATTTGATAATGAGGGGAAGCTTAGAATTGCGGAGTTGAATGATTTAAGAGATTTCATGGTGAAAGAGTATGAGAAAGGAAATTATGTTATTGCAGGTGGGGATTTTAATCAATCACCGGTAGGGACACAAAAATATGTAGAAGGGGAGGTGTTTGATGTAGTGGATTATATAGTTATACCAGATACATTATTCCCAGCTGATTGGCATTATGTATATGATAATAATCATGCTTCTAATCGTCGTGTTGATACCGTTTATGTTAAAGGGAAAACGCGTGTTTCTTTGGTCGATTTTTTCCTTACTTCACCTAATGTTGAGGTTGACACTGTTCAATGTCATGATTTAGGGTTTGAGAATACGGATCACAATCCTGTGGAGATGTCCGTTAGATTAAGAAAATGACAGGCTCATCGGCATAAAAAAAGAGGGCATATCTAGATGATATGCTCTCTTTCTTGTGATTATCAAATTGATTATTTAACTCCAACAACAACGTCTTTGTCGCCATCGATATTGATGTTACGGTTAACCTTAGCGTCAATAGTGTTAGACTTCATAATATCAGCCATATCAACGCCTGTAACTGATTTTACAACATCAAAAGTCTGTTTCATGACGGTTGGAACGTTTTGTGATACACCAGACATCTCATTTCCTGTAGTACCGTAGATAGTAACATCCTTGATTGTTGACATAGGTCTTGCGATGTTCTCTGCAACGACTGGCAATACTCTTTCGTTCATCTTTGTTAACATATCGATGACTGCAACCTGACCGAACTTAGCATAAGCCTCAGCCAATCTCTCTTTTGCTTCTGCTTCTGCATTACCTTTTGCCAAGATACCGGCAGCTTCAGCCTCTAAGTTTGCTTGTGTTGCCGTTGCTTGTGCTTTACCTTTTGCTTCGATACCGGCAGCCTCTTGAAGTGCTGCGTACTTGTCTGCATCAGCTTTTGCTTTGATAGCTAATGCTTTTTGCTCAGCCATATAGGCTTCTGCTTCAGCTTCACGTTTTCTTTGTTCCAAAGCAGCTTGTGCGTTGATCTCTGTTTGGTACTTATTAGCATCAGAAATAACTTGTTTCTCATATTTCTCTGCGTCAGCTTTAGCATTGACTTCAGCTCTCAATTGATTCTCTTTAATCTTAATCTTTTCTTCAGACAATACTTGTTCACGTTTTGTCTGTTCGATTTGAGCATCAACGGTCTTGATGTTGATAGTCTTTAACTGCTCTTGTTTCTCGATTTCGTATGCAGCATCAGCCACAGCTCGTTTTGTATCAGAAACTTGTTTCAAATCAGCTTGTTTGATAGCCAATTCATTGTTTCTTTCAGCAATTTCAGTCTCTGTTTTTACACGGACATCGTTAGCAGCTTTTGCAGCTTCTTGGTTTGCTATTGCAATATCTCTTTCAGCGTTAGCCTTGGTGATTGCTGCATTTTTCTTGATTGCATAAGTGTTATCAGCTCCCAAGTCACGAATCAAACCGTTTTCATCTGTTACGTTTTGGATATTACAAGAGATAATCTCCAATCCAAGTTTTCTCATGTCAGGATCAGCTTTCTTTTGAATCTCGTCAGAGAATGCATCACGGTTGGTGTTGATAGCCTCTAATGTTAGAGCTCCGATTACCTCACGCATGTTTCCTTCCAATGAATCCTGAACTTGTTTTGCCATCTCTTCTTCTGTCATGTTCAAGAAGTTCTTTGCAGCTAATCTTGTACCTGTTTCATCAGGGATGACACGAATCTTACATACAGCGTCCACATTAACGTTGATAAAGTCGTGTGTTGGCACCGATTTGTTTGTTTTGACATCAACAGTAACTTGTCCTAAGAATACTTTATCGAGACGCTCCAAGAAAGGTATCTTGAAACCTCCGGAACCAATCAGTACTCTAGGTGATTTTCTAACTCCGGATAGAATAAATGCTGTTGATGGTGGTGCTTTAACATACAATGTTATTGATAAAATAATTAGAAGGGCAATAAGAAGAATCCCTCCAGCGATAATGTAAGTTGTTTCCATAAATATTGTTTTTAGTTAAAATCTGAATGATATAATAAATAATATTCCGTTGTTTCTTGCTTTGTAATCGAAATCCCCACGAACATCAGTGTCCCATAATTTTCCTTGCTTGATTGTATTAACCAAACCTAATTCATAGGAAACAAGATAGGAAACTTTTCCCACTTCAATTCCTGTTGATATTTTAGAACCAAAGTCAAATCTTCTGTAGCCATAGTCATGATCGTCAGAGAATGAACTGACTGTTTCCAGCCTTCCTTCGTAAATATGTTTAAACGTGTTTCTACGATCTCCTGCTATGCCAATAGAAAAATAGGGGCCCACCATGAATTTCCATGCAACATTGTTTTCAATCGGTAATTCAACACCATATAAAATAGGTATCTGAATGTAAAGTAGGTTGGCTACTGTCTTATCTTTCGTGCGTAACTCGAATGGTCCTCCGTTGGAGATGGCATTGTCTATCCATTCATGTCCTTCAATTCTACATCCTTTGCGTTTGAAATTAGTTCCAATCTCTATAAATGATCTTTCCTTGAAGTTGATATCTACATCTATTCCAACAGCTCCGCAAAAAAGTCCTGTCTTTCCATAAGCATCATAAGCATTTCCCCATTGGTTGGCAAATCCCATTGCTGCATCAAATCCAATTCTTACAGGTTTTCTATATCCATCGTATTGTGCGGATAATTGAAATACCGAAAAAATAAAACAGCATGTTAGAAATAAATATATTTTTTTCATTTTTGTTAATTGTTACATCATATATGCAAAGGTGTGGAAAATTTATGAAAAAAAAAATTATTTATTGCAATTTTACTACAGTAATACCTGCTCCTCCAAATTCTACATGTTCATCTGTAGCTGAAACTACAGATGGGACGGTTTTTAGATAATCTCTAATGAGTTGTCTTAAGATTCCGGCTCCTGTTCCGTGAAGGATTCTTACTTGATCTACATTTAATAATATAGCATCATCTATGAAGTAGGTGATGGCTTGAAGTGCTTCGTCTCCTCTCATGCCACGAACGTCTATCTCACGTTTGAATTTGAGGTTTCTCTGATGAATATCTTTTGTCGTTTGTTCGGATATAAAACTGTTCTTTGAATTGTCTTTTTTGATTTGGTTGTTGCTGACAATTTCTAAGGTGTCAGTTTTAACCGAGGCTTTCATCATGCCAAACGCTACTGTCGCATTGTCACCTTTCAATTCAAGAAGTGTGCCATATGCTTTTTGCCCTTTTATTCGAACATTTGCTCCAATTGATAATGGCGTCTCTTCCTTTTTCGTCGGTTCTGTTTTCTTCCTTTTTTCTTTTTGTTTTATTTGTTCTAACTTTTTATCAATGGCATGTTTTTGATTCTCTTCGTTTTTTGATTGAGACTTGTAGTCTTCCAATTCTTTCCGGGCCTCTTTTGTTTTTTCTTTTTCTGCTTGTGCTTCTTTTATTTTTCGTATAGTGTTTTCAATGACAGAGTTTGCTTGTTCCAAGAGCCTTTTCGATTCTTGTTTTGCTTCATGCATGATTTCTTTCCGTTGAGAAGATAGAGCTTGTAGTTCATGTTCATATTTTTCTGTCAGCTCTTCTATTTTCTTCTCTTTTTGACGGATAGTTTGACGTTTCCCTTCCCAGTATCGTTTGTCTCGAACAATGTCTTGCAGGTACTTGTCTAAATTGACATAATCGGTTCCAACCTTATCAATGGCTTCTTGAATTACGTTTTCTGGCAATCCTATCTTTCTGGCAATCTCGATGGCAAAGGAACTTCCAGGATTGCCTATTTCAAGACGGAAGAGAGGTTTCATCTCATGTCGGTCGTACAGCATAGCACCATTGATGATACCCTCAGCCTCTGTTGCATAGTTTTTCAGATTGGTGTAATGTGTAGTGATGACTCCAAATGTTTTTTTCTGGTTGAAGTGATGAAGGAGTGCTTCTGCTATAGCCCCGCCAATCTTAGGTTCTGTGCCACTGCCGAATTCATCAATTAGTAAAATGGACTTTTCATCGCAATATTTGACAAACTGTTTCATGTTTGTTAAGTGCGAACTATATGTACTCAAGTCATTCTCAATAGATTGCTCATCTCCAATATCAATAAGTATCGTGTTGAAAATTCCCATGATACTGCTTGGATGAAGGGGAACTAATAATCCACATTGCATCATGTATTGTAGCAAGCCAACGGTTTTAAGACATACTGATTTTCCTCCTGCATTGGGACCGGAGATTAATAGAATTCTTCTTTCTTTATTTAGTTCAATTGATAGTGGAACTACGACCTTTCCGTTCTCCTTATGTGATAAATAGAGTATAGGATGTTTGGCTTCACTCCAATCTATGACTGTATCATTGGTTATTTTAGGCAGAACCGATTCTGTTTCAATAGCGAAAAGAGCTTTGGCTCGTATGAAATCAATATGACCAAGGTAATCGTATGAGTCGAGCATTTCTGGAATCCGTGGACGAAGCTCGTTACTGATGGCGGTTAATATCTTAATGATTTCTCTGCGTTCTTCCGCCATTAGGTTTCTAATCTTATTGTTGATTTCTACAGCTGCTTCTGGTTCAATGAACACAGTCTTTCCTGTTGCTGATTCGTCATGTACAATGCCTCTTATTCTTTTTTTGTAAGCTGGATTGACAGGAATGACAAGACGTCCGTCGCGAATGGCCGGTTTTGTGTCCGCATCAATGTAACCATCTGTTTGAGCTTGACGAAGAATGGCCGATACAGTTTTGGAAATACTGCTTTGAGAAATAAATATTTCTCGTCTTATGATGTTGAGCTCGGGAGAAGCATTGTCTTTTATTCTGCCGAATTTATCCAGTATCTTGTCGATCGCCCGAATGAGATCAGGAAATGTGAAGATGTCTTTGGATAATTCTTTGAGATAATAGAATTCACTCTCTTCTTTGTTGGAGAAGAAGGTGTTGATGAGACCGATTGTTTCAAGCGAACGACGGATGTCAAAAAGGTCCGATTCTTCAATGAATGTGCCTTCAATCGCTAATTTTTTGAGACAATCTCTGACGTCATAGAAGGCATCTTGTGGGAAATCTTCTGCATTTTCTATTATTGATACAAACTCGTTTGTTTGATTCAGATCTTCAATGATTTTGTTATAATTATTTTGAAAAGTGAGGTTGTCTATCCATTCATCTCCCAAAGAGGATAGTGTTTTGTTATGTAATATTTTTCGTATTTTGTTAAACCCTGTTTTGGTTTCAAAATTGGTTGGATAAATCATTTTCTTATATTTAAGGAAACGAGACGCACTCTTGTCGTGCACCTCGTTTCTAAAAATTAATATCGGTTATTAAACAATTGCAATGATAGTGTTGGTTGTCTCGTTAGGATTTAACGGATAAGGGTGACGGAGCCTTTCTTCTCTCCACTCTTGTGAATAGATAAGAAGTCGCTCTTGTAGGTTACTACATATCCATATACGCCTTCAGGACATTTGTTGCCATTCAAATCATAGCCATCCCATTCATCAAGTTTGCTATTTCCTTCAAATACGATAGTACCAAGTCTGTTGTATATGATGAAATGCATGCTGGTGATAAACTCTGTTCCGACGAATCGGAATGTACTGTTAAGATCATCGCCATTAGGTGTAAAGGCATTAGGTGCCCAGAAGTCTTTCCATACATATACAGTTGTTTCACCTCTGTATGTACATCCATCTTTATCCACAGCGGCTACTTTAACTAGGAAGGAGTCACCGTAGGTTTCTGGATATCTATAGACAACGTTTCTGCCGTAGATCTCTTGTGAACCATCACCTGGATCCCATGACCAGTTGCTTGTTTCAGGATATTGACCATCCATGCTGATTACAGGATTCTTATCTTCGATGACTCTTGGTGTTACTTGATACAACGTTGGCTTGAATTCCTCAGCTTTGATTTGAATTGTGTCAAATCCTGTACAACCAATATCGTCTGTACCGATGACAGAGATGCTGATGTCATCAAATATTGTTGCTTCTACATTTTTGCCTTGCATCTTCTCTATTTGGTTGTCTTTTGGTGTACAGTGCCAGATGTAATTCTCTGCACCTGTTGCAGAGAGCTTGATGTCGGTTCCTACTTCAGGACAACCTTTCTTGTAGTCTAAGTGCAATCTTACATTAGGAAGCGGATTGACTTTAACCGTGGTCGATTTCACTGAGCTACATCCGTTGTAGCCAGTTCCAACTACAGTGAAGGTCGTAGAATTCTTTAGAATATTGGTGATTGAACGGCTTGTCTCACCGTTGTTCCAGATGTATGATGCGGCACCACTTGCCATTAGAGTTGTGGATTCGCCCTTACATATAGAAGTCTTTCCTATGATTTCCAGCTCTGGAACATCTTTGGTTGTTACCTCGATGTTGATTGTGGACGTACACATGCCTAATGTACCTGTTAAAGATAATGAAGTGTTACCTTTTGGCTCGAATGTTAACGTTGATCCGGCAATGTTCTTGTTGTTTAATGTCCAGATGTAAGAATCACCACCTTGAGCAACTAGGTGAACATTGCTACCCAGACATACATCTGTTTCTCCTGTATAGAAGATAGATGGAGGTGCAATCGTTTTGATCTGTTTGAATTTCTCGTTAACACAACCATTGTTGTCAACACCTTTGACGAAAATGTAGGTTGGACGAGAAATAGGAACAATTACCTCGCTATTGTTGAATGATATGTTATCATCGTAGTTCTTGTCTCCATAACCCCAATAATAGGTCTTTGCATCACCTGATGCTATCATTGTCAAATCATGGTCGACACAAATCTCATCGTCGCTTATGATATCAAATGCTGGTTTCTGATTGACGGTTACTATGATGCTTGTTGTGTCAGAACATCCGATTTCGTTTGTTCCTTTTACGGTATATTTAGCATCGATAGTAGGGAAGGCTTCGATGCTTTCTTGACTGATACCATTACTCCATTCATAGTATTTTGCACCATAAGCCTTCAAAGATACAGATTCACCGCTACAGATAACTGTTTCTCCATCAATGAATACCTGAGGTCTTTCTTTGATGTTGACGGAGATAGATGCATCGGTTGAACAATCATTTGTTGTTCCTTTGACGTTATATGTCACAATACCAGCTGTTTGTTGAATGTCGCTCATCTGACTTGTAGTTGAACCCGTTGACCATTCATATTCGTTTGCGCCGAAGGCTGTGATGTTGATGCCTTCACCCTGACATACATCGGTTGGTGCTGCAAATGATATGGTAGGATAGGCTTTGCTATAGATAGTCTTTGTTATGCTATTGGTACATAAGTTTTGATCTTTAGCTTCAACCGTAAAGGTCGTGTTCTTGTAGATGTCTGCAGATACGGTGTTGTCATTGATGCTTCTGCTTTCTCCGTTCTCAGACCAAGTCCAAATGTAGTCATAAGATTCACCTGTGTTACTTACAGCAGATAAGTTAGCTTGCATTCCTTCGCAAACTGCATTGTCTCCTTCAATGTTGAAGTCAGGCAATGGGTTGACTGTTACTGTGTGTTTAACTGTGTTTTCACATCCGTTGACATCAGTACCTGTTACGTTATAAGTTGTTGTGCTCAGTGGCGTAGTCGTGAGTACGTCTGTTTGAAGTCCTGTACTCCAAATATAACTGTTTGCACCCTGAGCTGTAAGTGTAACAGGTTGATTGATACAGATCTTATCAGTACCAGAAATTGACACATCAGGCAACTCCCATATATTGATAGAGATAAACAATGAATCCAAACAACCATCGGTGTTACCAATTACTTTGTAGGTCGTAGGTTCATCTGGTATTACATTTATTGTATTACCGGTTTCTCCCGTTTCCCATTTGTATCCATTTGCACCTAATACTATGATAGAGGTCATCTTACCTTTACAGATGGTGCTAGGAGCATTGTATGTCAGTTTTGGATTATCTTTCTTCTTGATTTGTTTGGTAGCAGAAGAAGAACATCCATTTTCATCTGTTCCGATAACTGTGAATATTTGAGTAGATGAAATGATTGGACGGATGGTATCTGTTGTTTCTGTTGTTGGAGACCATACGTATGTTTTTGCACCTTGTGCAATCAATTCAGTGCTCTTTCCTTCACAGATGGCGGCATTTCCTTGTATGGTGACAACTGGTAATGGGTTCACTGTGATAGTGAATGTGTCTCTTGATTCACAATTGTTAGCACTCTTACCGATTAGATAGTATTCGGTAGTAGTGGTAGGAGAGACACTGATACCTGTTTGTGTGGAACCATTGCTCCAGATGTAAGAGGTTGCTCCAGAAGCTTGCATATATGTGGTTTGTCCGAAACAGATTTCGTCGTTTGCACCTGAAATCTGAACATTCGGAAGATCCCACTTCTTGACTGTTGTGCTAGCTTGTGACGTACATCCGTTTGTAGTACCATACACTGTATAGGTCTTTGTTTCCGTGATTGTGTCAGTGATACTGTTGTCTGTACGATCATCGTCCCATTTATATGTTGCAGCTCCTGTTGCCGTTAGAGTTGCTGTTGTTCCGTCGCACACAGCTGTTGGTGCGTTGATGTTGATTGTAGGGTATTTCTTCATCTTTACAGTCTTTGTCTGGAAAGATATACAATTGTTCTCGTTAACTGCTTTTACTTTAAATAATTGGTCTTTATCAATTGCATGTTTTAAAGTATCTGTTATGACATCAGCGTGAGAGACCCAAGTGTAAGTTGCAGGATCACCTTCAATCCATAATGTGTCAACATCACCTTCACAGACAAGCTCCTGACCTTTAATTTCGAAGTTAGGTAAGGCATTTATACGTACTGTGAATTCTGCATTGTTTGTACATCCAAAGTTATCTTTACCTGTTACAGTATATTTTGTGTCAACTAATGGATGCACAACAATTTGATTGTTGGTTGCTCCTGTATTCCAAGTATAGCTTATACCACCTTGTCCTTTCAAAATTATACTGTCATTTAAACAGATGCTGCTAATGTTGTTTTCTGATTCAATCTTGATTTCTGGTAATTCTTTGACGTTTACAGAGATTGAGTCAGTTGACGTACATCCATTGGTTGTTCCTTGAACAATGTAGGTTGTGTCTTTCTCTGGCACATCGACGAAACTACGTTGCGTGATTTCTTTATCACTTACCCATTTATATGTACTTGCGCCTTTTACAGATACTATAGCAGAGTTGCCGTAACATACATAAGATGGAGCATCAAGGATTAGTTTAGGGTATGCTTTCGAATCTACATTATGGGATGCACTATTGTAACAATTATGCTTGTCTGTCACTTTGACGTAGAATGTCTGATTGCTTGTTACGTAAGCTTTCAGTGTGTCTTTGTCTTTGAAGTCATCATATCCAGTCCATTCATATTTTGTTATTTCAAAATCATCGGTGCTCTTAGCTACAAGTTCGAATGTGTCTTTCTCGCACGATTCGTTGATGCCTTCGATGGTTACGATTGGCAATGGATGTACTGTGATGACTGTGTCGGCACTGTTTTGACATCCATACTTGTCTTCTCCCACAACACTATATACAGTGGTGTTAGAAGGAGATACGATGATATGATCTTTCTTCTCTTTTGTGCTCCAAGTATATTTGCCTGAAATTCCACCTTTTGCGTTGAGCTTGATTCTTCCTTGTCCTTTACAAATTTCACTAGAAGAAGTGTTGTCATCAGCATTGAAGGTCTCAATGCTGATTGTTGGCAATGAAAGAACTTTTATAGGAAGATCGAGTGTGGTTTTACATCCATTGGATGTACCAACAACAGTGAAGACGGTATCTTGTGTGATAACATCCGTTCTGTAATTTTTTGTGGAGTTGTCGTTGTCCCATACATAAGAGGTTGCACCTTTAACTGAGATTGTTGATTTGCTGCCGTAGCAAACCTCTTCCTTGTAGGTGTAATCTAATGTAGGGTGATCAATCTTAGTCACATCATATTTTGTTGTGAATTGACATGCATTGTGGTCAGTTGCTACAACAAAGAATGTCGTATCGGATTCAATCACAGCCTTGATTTCATCCGTGTCATACCAAATTGTATCCGAACCGTTTTCATCTGTTATCCAGTCATATCGAACAGCTGTTGCTGAGCTGGCTGTGAGTGTAACTTCCTCATTCTTACAGATTGCATTCTGTCCGTTGATCTTTAAGTCGGTTGGCAATTGGTTGACGGTCACAGTATGTTCTGCTATTGATTTACATCCGTATTCATCTGTACCTGTCACATTGTATGTTTTGGTGGTTAATGGACTCTCGGTGATGCTTGGTGTCGTTTCACCGTTGTGTCTCCACTTATAATCCAATGTTCCAATTCTGCCTTCTACCAAGTTTCCTCCAGCTATCAGTTCAACGCTATCATTCAAACATATAGCATCCTTCGCCGTAATAGTGAATATTGGTAATTGAAGAGTGTCAATTGTAATGGTGTATGGGGTTGTACATCCGTTGGTCGTACCTTCCACATGGAATGTGGTTGGTTTAGTTAATGTGGCAGCAAATGAATTGTCCTCCGAACCGTCTTCCCATTTATATGATTCTGCACCACTTACATATATAAGTATCGTGCCGTCATAACATACACTATCTCTTCCTGTATTGGTTTTGTGGGATAGGATAGGATAGTCTTTGGCTTTTACTTCATAAGATGCTGAATCAACACAGGAGTATGCATCTTTTACGACAACCCAGAATGTTTGAGCATCATCCTCGATTGTTGTTTTTAAAATGCGGGTGTTTGCGCCCTCGATGACTTCACCATTTGTGTGCCACTCGTAAGTTGCCTTGGAAATGAAACCTGTTTTGAGCGAAACTTCTTGCCCACGACAGATATACTCTTCTCCATTAATTGAAACTTTTGGTAATGCACGAACGGTGACGTCTATTTCGTCATTGCCCTTACATCCGTGAATGTCTGTTCCATTTACAGAGTAGGTGGTGATGCCGCTCTTAGAAGGAGTGACTGTAATTCTGTCTGTTGTTTCACCGGTGCTCCATTTGTAATTTCCACTAGCACCACCAGTGGCAGTTAATTCAGTGGATTGATACAAACAGATTGGCGATACATCTTCTATCTTGATGGTTGGAAGCGCCCACACCTTGATAGCTGTATCTATGCGTGAGGTACAATTGTTGGTTGTTCCTTCAACGTAGATCTCAGTTTTCTCTGTTACATTGTCTAACTTGAGATAGTTATTTGTTGAACCGTCACTCCATACATATCCGTTGTTAGCACCTGTGACGTAGATTGTACGGGATTCTCCGTAACATACTGTGTCGATGTCCATTCTCAGAGAGAGAACAGGGAACTCTTTTACTTTTACAGAGATTTCTTTCTTTGACTGACATTTATTGTTGTCTTTTGCCCATACAATGAATGTTGTGTCTTGTCCTACAGCATGTTTGTATTCGCTATTTGATGCGTAATCACCATCTTTGTTGTCTTCCCAAACATATGATAATGTGTTATCATCGGCTTGGATTGTAACTTCATCACCTCTACATATTGGTGAGTTGCTGCTTAGCTTAAATTGAGGTAATGAATTGATGGATACGATAGCTTTATTTTCACCGACACATCCATTCTTGTCTGTTCCTTTCACTGTATATGTGGTAGGCGATGTCAGCGTTGGTGTGGTGAAATATTCACCATTTTCAGAAGCATCGTACCAACGGAAGGTGACGTCCTTACTTTTTGAGGTAGCTAATAGACGAGCTGTATCGCCATAGCATATCACTGTGTCTTTGGTAATAATCACAGGCAATTTGTACATGTTTACTGTTATTGTAGTATCACTTGTACAGTGTGTCTCATCCGTAGAGATAGCTTTTACATGGAATTTAGTTTTATTCTTTGTGATAATCTCTTGAATGTATCGTTCAGTTTTGTTGTTATCCCATAGGAATGTTGCATCAATGTCAGTCTTGACCTCAATGTAGGCCTGCGTGTTGTAGCAGACTGCTTTGTCAGCTTTGACGACAGAGATGACAGGGTATGAATTAGCTTTGATAGAATGTGTGGCACTCTCTTCACATGCCAAATTGTCGTTGGTGTAACCATGGACAGTTAGCGTTGTGTCTTGCGTAATCTTAATTGATAATGCCTCATTGCCAACAGTCTTTCCTATGGTGTCATTTTTGCTATTCAACCAAACGTATCTTAAGTTATCATTGTCAGCCTGTAATGTTGCTTCTCCGTTGACACATATCTCTTCAACACCTACGATATGGAAAGTTGGACGCTCTTGAAGAGAAACAATGATCTCGTCTTTGTTCTCACATCCAAATGTGTCTTTTCCAAATAATTTGTATGTGGTTTCTTTTATCGGATATACATGATAAATAGTATCATTAATTGTATATGCGTTGTTATCCCACTTGTATGACCATCCTTTTGTAGGATTCTCAACATTTAGGTCTATGGTGTTGTCCCTGCAGATGGTGATACTTGGAGAACCTTCAATTTTTATTGTAGGCAAATCTCTTGTCTTGATACTGAACAATGAATCAGTTGAACATCCATCCATAATACCTGTTACATTGAAGTTGACTACCGCGTCTGTGATAGTCGGTGTTGTGTAACTACTGCTTGTGGAAAGTGTCTCTTCATCTGATTTCCATGTATATCTTACCAATGGGTTAAGACCTGACATGGTGGCCGTTTTGCCATAGCAAACTGCAGAGTCAAAGACTATGTCAAGCGTTGGTCTTGGCTTGGTATTGATAGATACGGTAGAACTGTCAATACAACCTTCTTGTGTCTTTGCATAAATGACAAATTCAGAAGATTCTGGATAATTACCCATGGTGTATTCATGAGAGAATAAGCTTTCATAAGATTCTCCGTGATTTTCCCAACTATAGACTAGTGATTTGTCAGTTGTTGAAATTTCTACAGTTCCTTCTTCACATGCGTTCTTATCGTTGTTCAATACAATTTGAGGAAGCGGATTGACAGTGACAGTTGCAATGGCAGTATCTTTACATTGATTTCCGTCAGTGTCAATGATTTGTCCTCCGATGACACGATATTGAGTGGTGATTTTTGGATCAACCTCTAATGAGTTAGTCATTTCAGAAGTGACAATAGCTGTTTGTGCGGTTATATTGTCCCATTGATAAGAGTCTAATCCCTCATTTGCTTTTAATTCAACTTTGTCGCCATAGCAGATAGTCGCGTTTCCAAGTGTAACCTTTGGTATAGGTACTCCGATGACATCAAAAGTGTCATTTTCTGTACATCCATCTTTTGTGGCAGTTACAATAAATCTGTTATTGTCATTATTAATGACATGATAGAGTCGATTGGTCTCAGAAACAATGGAACTACCATATTTCCATTGGTAGCTATCGGCATCACCACCAACTACGATTGTAGCATAGCCCATTTTACATACTTTATCTGTCACTTTGACTGGCGTGATGGTAGGCTTGTTCTTGACCTTTATCTCGAATGCAATAGTAGTGTCACAAGGTAAGCCAGTTTGATCCGTTGCTGTTACATATACAGTTGTGTCGCTTGTGATTCTAATGGCATGTTTATTTGTTCCTGCGCCTTTTCCAATTCTTTCTCCAAACTTGTCTGTCCATCTATATTTATAGTTTGAATTAGGATCATTTGGAGTGACCTTAAGAACAACGTTGCTACCATTACATACCCTGTTATTACCTGTGATTCGGAAGTTTGGTCTATACTGAATATTTACTTTGATATCATCTGTGTTAACACATCCATTTCTATCTTTACCCCACAACGTATGAACTTCTCCATCAACTGTCGGTCTTACAGAGTAGGTGTTGTCGGATTCTCCAGGTTTGTTATCCCACTTGTAAGATACTCCATTCGATGCTTCTAAGGTGACACTGTTGTTACTGCATGTTATTGCATACTCATCACCGTTGTTGATAAGTATATTAGGTAAGTTGAAGGTGTCAATTTCCCATGTCTTGGTAGTTGAACACCCTTCTTTTGTACCTTTGACAGAGATGGTCGTCTTCTTAGTTATTTCTTTGGTTGTGAATGTAGAACCTATGTTACTATTGTTATTTTCCCACACGTAGGTGGTTTGATAAGAAGAGAACTGGTCTGCATTATCAGAGACTGAAAGAGTCGTCGATGTGTTGTAACAGATTTTGTTTTCTCCTGATATAACTAAGTCTGGATTGTGTTTTCTGATTAGTTGATAGCTTACTGGATCGGAAACACAACCTTTCGAATTCTTAGCCGTAACAGTATATGTTACGTCGTCTGTTACAGCAGGTGTTGTGTACTTGTAATTCTTTGTGCCATATCCATCGCCCCAGTTGTAGCTGAGTGATTGTTTGGACGCTTTTATAGTTGTCGTTAAGTTTTCACATACTTTGGTTATGGCTGGAACTGTAAATTCAGGAAGTGAGTTGACAACAACTTTTATAGACTCTTTGTTCTTACATCCATTTACGTCTGTTCCTTCAACGATGTAAGTAATATCGTTAGATGGCGATTTTGTAATGGTTGCATTATTTCCGTCGGCCATGTTCTCCCAGATGTATGTCTCTGCACCTGTAGCAGTGAGCGTGATAGACTCTTTGTAACAGATCTCTGTCTGTTTATTTTGGATAGGCTTATCAGCTGTGATTGATATTTCTGGCATAGCATACGTTCCGATAGTAAACGTACTGTCCGTTGTACAACCATTGGTGGTTCCATGTACTGTAAATACGGTTGACGTATTGATTATCTCGTTAAGAGTGCTTACCGTCTTGCTGGTGTGATCCCAACTCCATGAGTTAGCACCACTAGCAATGATATTCGCTGTTGCTCCTTCACACACTTTGTCAGGTCTGTCGATCTGAAGAGTTGGGTTTGCAATCCATGTTATTGGAATACTCTTTTCAGCAACACAATCATCAGTGTTGACAACCCGTACGGCTATAATCATATCTCTTTCAACTTTAGGAGAGATTGATGTGCCAGTGCTAATCAATGTTGAGTCTGTTCCAACAACGTCAAACCATTGAATGGTCTTGATGTTGGTTGTTCCAGCAATGCTCAAGGAAGCGTTGGTTCCATCACAATAGCTTCTCTTTCCTATTATGTCGAAACTAGGATTGTCTTTTCCGTATATCATGAATGATGCTGTTGCATCACAACCCTCAGTGTCATTGTATTTGAGCGTTGCCGTAACAGAGTATGTTACAGTTTCGTTTGGCGCAGGTACGGTGATTGTTGTGCCTGTTTCACCAGTACTCCATCTGAAGTCATCGTTTGCTATGGTGTTTCCTGCTGTGTCTCTGACTGTTAATTCAGATGATGCGTTCTTACATATAAAGGCTGGACCATCAATTTCCAGCTCAGGACGTGGATGAATGGTTATATCCACAGATTCCTCGTGTGTACAATTTAAGACTTCAGAGCCTGATGCATATTTGTTTGTACCTTTTACTGTATAAGTGACAGATGACTGACCTGTCAGATTGCTTGTTCCTGTTGACCATCTGGTTAGTGTATTTTCATTATTGTCTGGCCATAGGTAGTAATCTACGCTGGTTCCATCTTTTGCTCTAGCTTCAAGAGTAATCAGATCGTCCGTACATATATCTTCTGTGCCAGACAATGAGAAGTCTGGTTTCGCTTTTGTTTCAACAGTAGTTTCTGTTGTGTATGTACAGGTTATGCCATCTTCTGTGTATTGTGTGGTTAGTTGATATACTTTAGAAGGGTCGGAGAGAGTTTCTTCGAATATCTTGTCCTCTCCTTCTGAACCTCCATTCCAACTGTATTTATTTGGAGTAGGATATCCATTTTTTGCTTGTGCTTCAATGTGTACTTTATCACCTTTACATATAGCTGGTGATGTTATCAGATCTACAATAGGTCTTTCTTTGACATTGACAGTAAAGGAGTCTGTCGTACTACATTGAGTGTGTTTGTCTGTAACTCTCAAGGAGTATGTAGTTGATGCAGAAGGTGCTACTTCAATGCTGTTATCTGTCTTGTTTGTACTCCACAAATAGTTCCAATCATCATTTTGTGATTCTTGCAATTGGATGGATTCATCAATACAGATATAAGCAACTCCATTATTGTAGGTTGTGTTATCTTTTACACCAATGATTTTGATTTCTGGTAACTCGTTAACTGTAATCGTGATGACCGAATCCGTTGAACAACCGTTCATTGTGGCATGTATATTATACTCGCTGGTTGTTGTTGGACTTAGTGGTTGGAATGTTCCATTGGTCTCCTCGAATGCAGAATCACCTGATTTGTTTGTCCATGTGTAGTTGTTTCCATCCGCACCAGCTCCTGATACTGTGATGGCTGTACTGCTATTGAAGCAAACCTCTCGTTTTCCAGAGAAGTAAAGCGTTGGATTAGGTTTCTTATATATTGTATATTCTTTTGAAGTTCCTTTGCAGAGATAATTGTCTGTACCGGTAACTGTGAATGTGGCATCTGCTGTGATGACAGGATGAATGGTGTCTGTAATGTCGTTTGTGCTCCATTTATAAGTGCCGTTTGCTCCGGCACCAGATGCCCATATAGTTGCCTCTTGTCCATCACATGCGTTGAGGTCACCATTGATTTTTATGGTTGGATTTGGTCTAATAGATACAGTGACGGTATCAACACCTTTACACAACTTATCATCTGTTACTTCGACAATGAAATCGTATGACACATTGGCGTTCGTTAGCTCCATTGTGATAGGATTTTTCTTGTCTTTGTTTTCACTGTCTATATAATTGCTCTTCCATAAGTAGGTGTAAGGCGCAGTTCCACTGGTTACTGTTGCACTTAGTTCAGCTTGAGATTTAACACAGATGACGTTGTCATCATTCACATCATTTGTAATGTCGGCTTTAACATCTGGCAAGTTGAAGAATCTTGTTGTGACTGATTCTGTTTTTGTACATCCGTTCTTCTCTACGGTGACGTGGTAGGTGTGTGCCTTGTCAACCTTTTGTGTGATTGAACTTAACACACTGATGCTGTCGTTACCTTCTTCCCATAGATAAGTTGAAGATGGAAGAGAAGAAGAGGCTGTTAATGTCACATAATCGTTCTGACAAACTTGATTGTTTCCTGTGATTTCAATTTCAGGATTTGGCTTCGATGTGATAGTCTTTTCAGCTTTTCCTTTACAGTGTAGGCTTGAATTGTCATCACAGATTACGACAAATTTGTTTGCACCATTGGCAATTGTCGCAGTTACACTTTCTCCCGTTTTGTCATTCGCCCATGATTCGTTAGACCATGTGTAAGTGTATTCGCTCTTATAGTCTTTGATGCTTAACGTTACAGTAGAGTCAACGCAGACTTTTTCTTTAGATGCAATCTCCACTTTTGGCAAATCTTTTACATTGACGGTATGCCATGCAGTGTCTTTACATTGGGTCGTGGCGTTAGTTCCGACCACGTAGTAAGTGGTTGTTGTTAGTGGAACAACCTCGTTTTCTGAAGAAGTCGTTCTGTTGTTCCAAACATAACTTCCATTATCACCTGCACCAGATGCAGTTAGTGTTGTTGGGTCTTTAAAGCAGATTTCAGAAGAACCATTTTTCTGGTTGTTGATTTTGATTTCTGGCAATGCTTTTGCCGTAATCTTAATGGAAGTATCCGTTTCACAACCTTCTGCAGAAACTAATCTTATGTTGTAAGTCGTTTCTCCTATTACTTTTGGTGTTAATGACAATGATGTCTGAGATGTTGTAGAGTAAGCCCCGTTTTCTTGCTTTAGGTAATTCTTTCCTCCTGAATTACCTACTAGTGTGATTTCTGCTGTTGAACCGATACATACGCTTGATTCTCCTTTGAATTGAATAGTAGGTGTCTTTTTGGTAGTAATGTCAACGGATTGTTTGTTAGAACATGTTCCATCGTTTATTTCTACGACAAAGCTTGTGTCTTTCGTGATGGTCGGTGTGAATGCACTGCCATCGTTAATCTCTTTGATTGGCGTAATGCCGTCATTCTTATACCATTTAACGCTATACGTTCCTTGTACAGTTAAGCTTGCTGTTGTGTTTGGACATACGTTCCGATCTCCTAAAATAGTAATAGATGGAATGTCGTTCACATTAATTTCAATGTTCGCACTATTCTTACATTGATTATTGTCTTGAGCCGATACTGTATATGTTCGTTTTCCTGTCTGAGTAGGTGAGATTACGACAGTAGAAGAAGATGATGAGCCTGCCGGTACATTTTGTGGTGTACCTATGCTTCTGGCATCTCTATTGGATGACCATGAGATGTCGGTGATAGTACCGTTTCCATTTGTGGCAGTTGCTGTTACGCTCAATTCTTTGATTTCAGATCCAGTTAAACACATTTCTGTTCCAACAGGGTTGGTGGAAATGATTGAAAGCGATGGCAGATTCCAGATGTCTGCATATCCAGTCTTCGTTGCTGTACAATGTCCTAGTGTGCCCACTACGGTGTATTCTGTTCTTTCGTTCAGTGATGGCTCTTCATGGTATGTGCCTCCGTTTTGGGTGTCATCATTCCATGACCACACGTAGGTTATACCTGATGCATTAGGGTTTGTAATGGTTGCCCTTGAAGATTTACCTTTACATACATTGTCTGCTGTGATGGTGAAGGAAGGAACGATTGCTTTTTTCGCTTCGTATGTCTCTGTGCTTTGACATGTCAATATGGTAGCTCCTGTTCGATGACTCTCTTTCGCAATGACAGTGAAAATTTGGTCATTTGTGATGATAGGGGAGATGAATTGACCGCTATCTCCTGTTGAATTGAGACGGGTATTTCCATTATACCATTCATATGTACTACCACTACCGATGGCTTCCAATTGAAGGGTAGAGCCTTCGCACACAGTCTTGTCGTCTGTGAAGTCGATGCCACGGCGTACAATACTTACGGATGGTAAGCTATATGCTGTTACGTCGTATGAAGCTGTATTTTTACATCCGTTGTTGTTGGTTGCTTCAACGGTGTATCTTCCTTGCTTGTTGACTGTGATAGGATTTTCTTGTTCATTATATCCTAACCAGTGGAATGTGACAGTCTCGTTACTTCCAGCTGTTAATGTGGTATCTTTACCTTGACAGATGTCGGCACCCGTTATGTTGATTACAGGTAATGCGTTAACAGTGACATATATGGAATCTACTGTTGTACAATTGTCAGTGGATGTTCCAGTAACTTTTATTTTCTTAGAACCGATTTCTGACTCGGTTGGTATATAAGTATAATCGAGGTGTCCAGCCTCTCCATTTTCCCATTGAATTGAAACGTTGGTTCCGCCTGTAGCTGAAAGTTTCAAAGGAGATTGAACACACACTTTTCGACCATCAAGCCCTGGAGTGATGGTTAATGTTGGATTCTTATTGACGATTACTGTATAACCTTCTGATTCAGAAGAACAGCTCTTGTTATCTTTGCCTTTCACTGTTGCAACAAACGTCTCTTTACAATTATTGATTGTGACGGAAGAAGCGTCTGCTGAATAAATGAGGTTGGATGCATCTATAGATGGTGTGAATGACCAACTATAACTGCTTCCACCTTCTGCAGTCAATGTGGTTGAACCATTCTCGCAGATCTTATTTACACCAGTGATGATAATTGGAGTTGGTGTGTTGACCTTTACAGTGTATGAAGTAGATGACGTACAATGGTTATCGTTCTCTGCAGTGATTTGATAGGTGGTTTGTACGGTTGGATGTACTTCACGACGATTGCCTTCGTTTTGATCAATGTTCCATGACCATTTTGTGGTATTCGTTTTGTTGTCTTCCGCTTCGATGACAAATTTGTTATTGTTCAAACAAACTTCAGAGTTTCCGTTGTTTTCGAGTGTGTTTCCTACACTATCTTTTAATACAATATTAGGAAGTGCTTTTGGCGCAATCTTTATGGTTGAGTCTTTTGATGGACAACCATTTAAGTATGCTTTGAATGTAAATTCACGTTCATTTGTTAACGCATCTGGACTTGTCCATGATGTGTTGTTTTGAGAATTATCAGGCCATTCATAATAGTCAGCAACAGATCTGCTTCTATCTACAGAAATGACAGGCTTCTTACCAAGGCACACAATTGGTGTATTGTATGCTATGAAAGGTAATGGTTTCGCATTTACAATTTTGGAAGCGTTGTTTTTACATCCGTTTTGATCAACGACATTCAAAATAAATGTTGTTGTGTCATTTAGGTCGTATGTCAGACTCTTTCCGTTCCCATTTGCAATAGAGGTTGTGTCAGATACAGCGTTGATGTAAGCCCACTGATAACTTTGGTAATTGGCATTGGCTGTTAGTACTATTTTATCATTAGTACATATTTCGGACAAACCTTCAATTTGAACATTTGATTGAGGATGTACATTCACAACAAAGCTTCCTTTATTCTTACAATGAGTGGATTCATCCGTAACTGTCACTGTGTAAGTTTGAGCGTTCTTTGTTTCTGCTGTAACTTTAATGTTTTGTGTTTCCTCGTTCGTGTTCCATGAGTAAGTAGGATTTTGAGAATTTGTCTCAGCCGTTAATGTGGCATTTGAGTGGAGACAGATGGTGGTGTCGTTATAATTTCCTTTGTCTCCTTTGATAGCTACTGTAGGCAACGGATTGACAATTACAGGGATAGTAGTATCAGTATAACAAGCTCCGGATGTAGCATGAATACTGTATGTTTTATTCTCTGTCAAGACCTCTGTAAGTGAACTTCCTTCTTTATCACCTTCAGAAGTCCACTTGTATTGCTCAGCACCAGATAAACGTATGGTTCCTTCTATGTTGTTATTACATCTAACAAGGTCTCCCAATGCCTCGATTTCTGGTTTGTTTGTTTTGTTAATGCTTTTTGCTATTTCTTTAGGACATTGAGTGGCCTTATTGACAGCGGTTAAGTATAGTGTAGTTGTTGGAGCTGTCGAATAGGTGATCTCCATACTATAATCATTTGTACCAATAGATGGACGTTGTCCATTTGTTTCTGGTTGATCATACCATGTAAAGGTGTAGTTGTCTGTGGTTGACTCATTGATGATTGTTGGTTTTAATTTTACTGTGTTTCCAACACAAGCGGCACCTTCTTGTATGATATTAACATTTGGCAATGGATTAACTGTCACCGTGACAGAAGCATCCTTTGAACATCCATTTCCATCTGTCACATTAACGGTATAAAGAGTGGTCGTTTCAGTACTGTCAGTAATGCTGCGTGAACCATTTGCGTTTAATATGACATCTTTCTTTTTCCATTCGTAACTATAAGAGGCTTGACCTATAGGTTCAGCTTCAAGAGTAACACTTCGACCGTGACAAATTGTTTGGTCAGGAGTGACGGTGAAGCGTGGTAGAGGTTTAACGGGAATGGTAAAAGTTGTTTCTGCTAAACAGTTTGCATTGCTCTTGGCATTGATTGTGTATATACGATTTTCAGAGAAGTTGTGTGTGACGGAAGTCGCATTGCTTAATGAACCGATATGTTGAGTTGGATTTGAGGCATTTGCCCAAGACCAACTGTATTGTGTGTTCGGTGTTCTTTCATTTAAGCTGATAGTATTGTTTGCTCCTGCACATACCTCTGAGAATTGAGGGGCGATATTAGGTTTTTTGTTAACGATTATGTCATATGTAGCATTGGCACTACAACCATTTTCATCTGTTCCTGTCACTTTGTAATAGACATTTCTTGTAGCTGTAGTGGAGTAGGTATTGGATGTGGTTGGAGTTAGAGGCGTATAGTCTTTTTTGTTGTCGGATTTGCTCCATGTATAACCTGTCGTTGCGTTCAATCCTGTAGCCACTAGGCTAATAGGATCGTCTTCACATTTTCTGCTTTCTCCTGCTAACTCGTTGTTAATTTTGATAACTGGTCTAGGATTGACAATGATTTTGTAGGATGCTGTTGATTGACATCCAGTTGTTCCGTTTGTCGCTGTAGCTGTGTAAGTGGATGTCGTAATAGGACTTTCTTTTACACCAGTAGGTTCTACACTACCTGTATTCCACTTGATGGTTGATTCACTTGCACTTGCATGCAATTCTATTTTGTCATTTATACATATTTTGCTTTCGTTCAGGTTGCCAGTTGCTGTTCCTGCATTACTTGCATCGAATGTGATAACAGGCTTGCTGTTCACTTGGATTCTTATGATAGTATCGATTGAACATCCATTGTAATATGCAGTAATTGGATATTCTGCATATACATCATTTGTAGCATGAATATTCTCCAATGTTCTTGTGGAACCAGTTGTTTCATTGTCGGTTTTCCATTTAATAGATGTGGCATTGCTGACGGTGATGGTTTTGTCCTCTCCCTCGCAGACGGTTGGTGTTCCCCAATCTATGTTGAGTCTATCTTTCACCTCTACCTTGTAAGGCGTTGGCAAACTATTACATCCGTTTGCACTTGCTCCAACGACACTAAAGGTGGTTGTTTCTTTTAGTCTGCCCACATATTGATGGTCGTCTTGTTGTGTAACAGTATTATTGCCAATTGTCCAGACATAACTTTCGGCACCAGTTGCAGTAACGGTTGCTTCGTCGTTGTAGCAGATGGACTTACTACCGTCTAGTATCACATTTGGTATTTCGTTTACGACAGCAGTAATCTTTTCTGTATTTGTACATCTTGTGATATTATCTGTTATTGTAACATTGTATTCATGTGTTCCGACAGAGGTTGGAGTGATGTTTGCAATCGCACCATCAGAGGTTAATCCATTACCGTTGAGCCATGCATAATTATAATTGCCACTTCCAGCAGCTGTAAGTTTATCTGACTCTTTGTAACACATGATGATTTTTCCGTCTGTGACTACGTGATCTGTAGCAGAGATAGATGCTGTCGGACGAGTATGAACAGTTGCAGTGACTACTTTTGCGTCTGTTGTACAGCCGTTCTTTGTGGCTGTGACACTATATGTTCTCGTATGCTCGAGAATTTCTGAATAATTGGAACCGGTAGCATGAGCCGTCTGATTGTTTCCATCTGTCCATGTCCATGTGTAGTAATCTGCATTTACATCACCGTTTGCTGTGGCTTTTATAGTTGAGATGTCTCCTGGACACGATGTTACATTAGGTGCATCGAATGTTGGGTAAGGCTTTGTTTTGATTGTATATTTCGCTGAGCCCTTACATCCGTTATTATCTGTTCCTTCAACAGTGTATATCTTTTCAGTTTGGATACTTTCAGTTTGGAAGGATGCTCCTGTTCCATTTGGAGTCCATGTGTAATTTGTGTTGCCGGTTTCTAATCCTGTTGCGGTAAGTGTTAAGTTTTGACCTTTACATATTGTTGTGTCTCCTGCTGTTTTCTCGTTTATGTATAAGATAGGATTTTCCACAATTCTTACATTGATAAAGTCTGTTGCAGTACATGAATTTCCATCCGTAACGGTTACAATACATTGTGTAGGGTTACTTGTTGGCCATACCATTGCTTCGTTTGTTTGAGATGAAGACATGTTCCATGAGTATGTAACATTGGCAGGAGTAGCTGTGGCGGCAAGTTCTAGCGAACCGCCTCTACAAACGTAATCTTTTCCATTCTTGCTGGCTATGGTGACACTCGGATTAGGATGGACATTGACTATTAGAGAGTCTATTGTTGTACAGCCATCGACAGTTATAGATGCTTTAAATTTATAGGCTTTTTCTACTTCTAGTTTAACACGACGAATGTCTGTGGCCTTTTGATTTCCGTTGTTTCCACATTCTGTGTCTATCCAATAGATGTCAGCATTCTTAGAGGAAGAGACACTCAATTCGATGAAGTCGTTGAGACATGCATTCTTGACACCTGTAATTGTCAAGTCTGGTGCGTCGTTGATTTCAATTACATGAATCTCTGGTTCGGAAACACAACCGAATGTGTCTGTTCCCGTAACCTTGAATGTGGTTGTTCCAGTTAGATTTGATAGTGTGATGTTGTTTGCAGTAGTGCTTTCTGCCGTTGCATTGTTGTCTCTTAACCATTTCCAGCCATCAGCGTTCATCCCGTTAGCCTCTTTGTTGGTAGGGGAGGCGGTTAGTGTGACCTCGTTTCTGCCTGCACATACATCTTCAGGATTTTGCTCGATTCTGATTCTTGGCAGTGGAATCCAATTTACGTTCTTTGGTGTTGCTTGTATTTGACAACCGTTTGGATCTGTCACTGTTAGTTCAAAGATTGTTGTATTTGCCAATGTCATCTCTGGAGTTACGGCATTGGATCCACCTTGTGGCACCCATGTGAAGATTCTAGCATTAGAGGTGACATCGTTGCCATCTGCATTTCTAACAGTGGCGGTCAGTTGGATTGTTTTGTTTTCACAAACATAATTGTTGCCATCTATCTCTACAGTATGTAGAGGGTAAATGGTTACGTTCTTTTCTTGATATCCTCTACAGCCATAGTTTGATACAGCAACAGCTTTGAATGTTGTGATGTCGTCACTTAGATTGCCTGTGTTGATGTAACTCTTGTCTTCTCCAGTTATTAGATTATCGTTTTTATACCATTCCCAGCTGTCTATAATAGCAGATGCTTCTGTGTTGCTGGCAGTCAAGTTTGTGGATGTGTTTATACATACAGGATTTACATCAGCTAATGTCACAACAGGCTTTGGTCTGGCGGTGATGGTGATCTCTGCTGATGCTTTACATCTTGCAGTTTCAGTACCATTAGTGTATTCTTTTGTTGTCTCTTGAATACCTTCTGCAATGAATTTTGTTGTGGCGTTGATTACCGGTTTGATTGTATTACATGCACCGGTTGGACAAGTCTCATCTCCAACGTACTTGTTTTCATTGGATAGACTTGTTGTGTACCATTGATATGTTCCAGCATTTTCTGCTGTTAGTTCTACTGAATCACCTATACATATATCTGTGGATGCTGGGACTCTTATGCTAACGGCAGGTAAAGCTATTACATTAATTGGATAAGAGACCTCGTTTGAACAACCATATTTGTCGGTTCCAATCATCTTTAACTCTGTGATGGAACTGTTTGCTGCTGTTTGTAGTGTTTTTTCTGTGTCTCCGTTGCTCCACTGATATAGACTATCATCATCGAATGAGGCAGTTAGCTCTATTGTTTCACCTTGACAATAGATATGCTTTCCTGTGATTTCAATTTCAGGTTTTGGCTTAATGTCTATTTCAATTTTTTTCTCGGTCGAACAGTTGTTCTCTGTACCTATAACATAGACTGTATAATTGGTTGCATTGTCTGCAACTTCTTTGGTGTGTCTGGTTCCTACTCCTATAGAGTCTTGTGAGTGTCCTCCTGTTGCTGAATACCATTTGTATGTGGCAGCACCACTGGCGGATATATCAACACGATCCCCTTGACAGATAGGTTTGGCATCTGTCCGTATTTCTGGGTATGGATTTACTAATACTGCTTTTGTCTTTATAGCATAGCAATTATGTTCGTTGTATCCTGCCACAGTAAACAAAGTTGTTTCTGCCAATTTTGCCATTATGGTTGAGTTCTCTTCTCCGCCGTATGTTGTGTCTATGGATGCTTTATCTAGTGTCCATGTGTATTTGCTAGCACCACTTGCACTTAAGGATGTTTCTTTCCCTGCACAAATAGCATTTCCGCCTTCAATTGTGATGGTAGGTCGGTCATAGACAACAACAGTGAATTCTGCATTACCAGGGCAACCACCAGCTGCAGCTGTTGCAACTACGTAATACGTCTGATTTGTGATAGGTGAAACAGTAATGCTGTTGCCTGTTTTATTCATACCGGTCCAACTCCAAGAATTGATATTTATAGAACAACTTGCTGTTAATGTTGTTTGCTCACCTTTACAGATACTATCTCCTGTTATAATTACTTTTGGTTGAGGATTGATGGTTACGGTTTTGAAAGTGTCTGCCTCACATCCATCTTTTGTTCCATGAACATAATAGGTTACTTGTCCGCATCCGTTGCAGTTAGGAGCATGAATCAACGCATCACCTTCCAACCCCTTTACAGTATCAATCTGTAATGAGTCTTTATATTGATAAGTCCACCAATAAGTTCCTTGGTCTGCACCTGTCGGAGCAATGGTGATTTGAGAACCTTCACATACATGGTCGTTTCCAATTTCTCCTAAGACAGGTTTGGCTTTCACTGTTACTTGGGCATATTCGTCGTTTGTACATCCGTTTGCGTCAGTTCCTCTTGCATAAACTTTGATGTCTTTGTTTATTATCAAATCAAGTTGATTCTTTGGCATACCTTGACTAGGAACAAGGAAGGTGGTATCGTTGCTATTACCTATGATGAACCACTTATAATCTACAAGACCTTCTTCTGCAATAAATGTATCACGTTCACCTGGACATACCCTTGCTTTTAATGGAGTGACAACAAATTCAGGTTTGTTATAGACTTCAACTGGTCTTGTGGCAGAGACGCTACAAGTTCCGTTGCTCATCGTGATTGTGTAAGATGTGCTTGCTACAGGTGTAGTTGTGAGTGTCGCCTGTTTCGTTGTGTTTGCATCATTCCAAGAATAAGCATAACTGTTTTCTGCAGGTTTGCCATTTGGATATGTTGCTGTGTCACTAGCAACCAATGTGATCGGGAATCCTTTACATACACCGGAATCACCCTCTATCTTTATTTCAGGATTTTTGTTAATTGTTAAAGGTATGTTGCGTACATCCACACAGAACGTATCTGTGTAATATATGTAGCTGGTCAGTTTGTACGATGAAGATTGTGGCACTTCACTGACAGAACTTTCAGATGGTACTTTTAACATTGGTCCATCGTTCCATTGACAGGAATCAACATTATATACGTTGATAACTACGTTTTGTCCTTCACATATTGGAGTTACAGTAGGGACGTTTGGCTCTGGATTGGCACGAACTATCAGTTGTTTTTGTGTTGAATCTGTACAACCAAGATCATTTGTTCCCTTTAGTGTATAGGTGTAAAATCCTGTTTGTGTATTTGACACAGTGATGGATTCTGATTTCCCGAGTTGGGTGCTGCCTTGAGACCATTCGTAACTTTGTTTTTCTGTGGCGGATGTTAGACCTTGAGCTTCCCATGTGGCACTTCCGTTTTGACAAAGTGCTGATGGACCCTCAATGTTAAGTTTTGGCAGAGGTTTGACATTGACCCAGATGCTATCCATTGTCCTACATCCGTTTCCGTTTGCAGTTACGATATAAAGAGTGGTGTCAGTCGGACCTACACCGATTCCAAATCCTTTTTCTGTATTACTCCATGTGATGTCATTTTCGGTGAGAATGTGAGTGTTTATTTCTTCTATTATTAGATTTGTTGTCTCACCTTTACAGATGTCTTTGTATTTTTGGTTGCCGTTTAGACTATATTCGGTAAAATTGATAGAAGGAACAGGTTTTGTTGAAACCACGAAATTTTTATGATATGTACACTGTGTGCTTCCGATTTTGACATTTCCTTCCATCAGATCTTCTTCTCTGATTATCTCTACACGATAAGTACCTACGTTTCCTTCATTTCCTAATATGCTGAAGAAAGCGCTGTTGGTGGACTCGATAGAGTCTTGAACAATGGATTCACCTATACATTCATCGTTATTATTGATTGATGTGCATTTTTTCCAAACATATCGGTTGTTTGGCGCATTGTAGTTGGTGACTTGCAATACGGATGTTTCACCTTCACAGATATTGGTGATTCCGTCCAATTGTAGGGTAGGGTGTGGCTGTACTTTGAAGTCTTTTTCGTATGACATTGTACATCCTTTAGCCGTTGTCACGGTTAAGGTCATTTTGTATTTACCTTGGTTTGCAGTCGTCCATTCAAATGTTCCTTCAGGATTTTTGAGCGTTGGATTTGCTTCAACATCTTCTTTTGTATATGATGTGAGGGTGCCAGAAATACCATGGTTGTCGGTATAAGTCCATGTCCACGATGTGATGGTATCTGGTTCAATCATTTCACCATCCTGTAGGATTTCCGTAATATGAGTTTTGTCAGTGAAGATGACATTGTTAAAACAGGCATTACTAGGGATAAAATCCATAACGATTGGTTCTTTTGCGATACGAGTGGCGATAGAGATGTCGGAGCACTCTTCGTTAGAACCTTTGATGGTACAAATATAATCCACGTCTTGGATTTCGGCGCGATTGACGTATGCAACACTATCGTCATAGGGAACGCCAGATCCATTTACATCTACTAGTGTAACTCCATCGGATGTGTGCCAATAATAATTTCCTTTTCCAAAACCTCCTGGAACTGTGATTTTTACCTTGTCTTGGTCTGGACAATTATCCACATCAATTCTCAGTTCCATGGTTTCTCCTGTCAAATAGCCATAAGACCAGTGTCCTCCTGCCATGACATGTTTGGTGGCTCTTCTGTTAGTGTAATTTTTGTAGGGTTGTGTTCCGTTTACCCAATCCTTTCTGTGTTGATAACAATAATTACATTGGCTAATTGTAGTGACACCATTAGCATTAGTGTTTACGCCATCATAATAGGGATAACATGTGCCACATTGGTTACAAACGTAAAGTTCCAATAAACAGTCATGAACATATCCTTCGATGACTATTTCATATCCGATGAAATCCCTTAGATCATAGATATTAGTGGTCCATTGTTTGTAGGTTAGATTATTTGAGGAATAAGTTGTGTATTGACAATTTTCCTGATTCGGACATTCGGGGTCTTTTACTCCGTATTTTATGTTTCTTAAAGTGCCATCATTACTACTTGCATTTCCACAATATTCTCCACAAGGCAGAACTCTTGTTTGTGTGCCATTATTTGCTGTGACACTTAAGCACATAAGAGGGTGCTCATCTCCGAAGTGTGCTGCTCTATCGTTTCTTGGCTCAAATAACACAGAAGCATAACATAATTTCAACAATGTGCTTTTGGGAGTTACTCTAAAACGGTAGGTTAGCTTATCTGCCACAGCTCGTTCTTTCCATAAGTTAGGTCTGCTGTAATTGTAGAGGTTTTCTTCGTCTTTCGGACATCCAATAATGGCGGCAGAGTTAAAATCGGGTGGTAGTGTCATTAACACACAGTTACAGTTTGCTTTGTTCATGTTTTGGTCTTTTACACGTGTCCTTACAATGGAAAAATCTCCGTGCATTTCAACATAAGAACCATCGTTACGGCTCGAATACCGCCAAGAGTCTCCATCTCCATTTTTCAATGTCCACACTTGATCGGATTCAGGAACAGGCGTGTTGTAGTAATCTTGTCTATGTTGATTTGAATAGACATTAGAACTATTGACATCGTCAAAATTGATCGGTCCAAAATAAGCATAGTATCGTTCCCAGTTGGAAAAGTTTCCAAATGAGAAATCAAGATTGGGGGTGTCTTCATTCTTTGCATAGATATTGCATATAGAAATAATAGACATTATAGTGATAAAAATACCTTTCGGCATTCTGTTTGCTGCGTTAATTTGTTTCATAATCTACTCTTTTTTAGTAAGTTAGATATTTTTCCCTATTTATGATTTTAAGTTATAAATATACGTTAAATTTTAATTTTTGCCTAAGAGATAGTTAGAATGAATAAATTTTTTGATTGTAGATTATAAAAATATATTAATATTGACAAATATTAATCGATAGATTTTTCCTTCTTTGGTATCCTGAACGAAAGGAGTATTTCATGTGTGTTGCTTGGTAGGGTGCTGCGTGTGCCTAATCCGCATTCGTAGATATAACCGAAACGAACTATATGATATTCAAATCCTACTAATATGGATAGGTATGAGGGATTACATCCATTAATTAAATCAGGTCTCCAAGAAAATCCACCCCAAAAAAGACGATTATAAAATGCTAGAACTCCCAGGTCGGCTAAATGTACTTTGTTGCGATTCATATACCCTAAATCTATCATCAAATCCCATAGTTCGTTTAGTTGTTGCGTGAAAATAGAGTAGGCATAGATATGTCGGTCGGAGGAATAGGAGGTGGAGGCATTGTTTTGTATATGTGTACAGGAAACACCTAATGTTAAATTCCTTCTGTTGATCTCAAATCCTAAATCGAAATTAGGTGTGATCTCTTTCTCTTTCCCTGCTTGAAGTTTCTCTTTTTCCATCCTTTCTGCCTCTTGCTCTAATGTGTTGGCTGATGGGTCATATATACCTAAAAACATTCCTGCAGATATACCCATGGAGAGTATCCAGTTGGGGTTCAAGTCAATTTGATATGAGTATTCAGCTTTAATCTCTGTCGTGCTGTGACCTATTCCTAATGCGTCATATGATAATGATAGCCCGACTCCTGATTGAATCTTCTGGAAATAATTGGTCGCATTGAGTAGAATGGTGTGGGGGGCATTGTCAACTCCTAACCATTGTAATCTCCCTAATAAAAACAGATCTACATCGCCCGTATTCCCTACACCTGCTGGATTTATGTTTCCTCTGGAAAAAGTCTGCTGCGTGAAAAAGAAATCTTGTTGTGCTGTCGCGGAGAACAGACAACCTAGAACAAACAGTATGGTCAGTAATCTCTTTTTCATTCTTGTCGTACTTTTATTTCCACTCTTCGGTTCAACAAATGCTCTCTCTCATTCTTCGCATGTGGAATGGCTAATTCCAGTTCGCTGCGTCCGATCATCTTCATGCGTCTCGGATCTACGCCACGACGCACCAAAACATCGTACACCTTCTTCGACCTGCGTTCAGATAGCTTTTGATTATAGGCTACTGTTCCTCTCTCATCTGTATGCCCAATCACATCAAAGTTTTTCCCCTTATGATAGTCAATAAATCTCATGATGGTATCAAACTCTGCACTGTAATCGGTGATGAAATTGTCTTGGTCGAAGATGAAATAGACTATGCAGGTATTAATGTCGGGTAGCTCTACTCTTGGTCCACCTTTTGGTGGTGCAACAGTTATTGAATCTCTCTTCGTATTGTCGTCAGGGTCCTCCGTCAATTCCTGCGGATGACGAACCAGCGTGTCAATCTGCGGATTTAACGGATCGGGAAGTGATGGTAGCGAATCAACCAGGAGCGTGTCTGGTTTTTCAGTTATAATAGGCAGTGAGTCTGATGGTATTGTGTCTTTCGCTACTTCTTTTTCTTTCCCATCGGTAACGACGGGGTATCTCCAACTCCGATAGAAGAGGGAGGAGCCTTGCTCTGTCACACGTTGCTTCTCTTTGGCAAACACTTGTGCGGATAAGCTCAGCAAGATAAGTAGAGAAAGTATGTGTTTCATGGTCCTTTAGTATTCTTTTTTTTCTTTGAATGTGTGAATCTTAAAGAGTTGGTCGAAACGCATATAGATGCCGGCAGATATGTCTGTAGATGCTTCGTCGGTATCATAATAGAGTTGGAACTCTCCGCCAAATGAGAAGTGCTTGTATTTATATCCGTAGAGAATTTTTCCTGTAATCAGATGTCTGTATTGTCGTTCGAATGTTTCGTCAAAGTAAGACCTCGATTGGAAAAGGTAACTTCCTCTTCCTGATATGAATTTATTGCCATACCAATATCCTGCATTGACCTTCCAATGATGCTTTATCCCCGTGTTTTGTACACATACTTGTGGATAGATTCCATAACCGTTTTGATAGTGGGTATGGATGTGTTCTTCATTGGAACGATTTGAGAAAAAGAAAAATGGTATGTCTGGGGTGATTATAACTTTATCTTTTATCGTTATATCTGCATTGATTCCTGTCGCCACATTCATTAGTGTTTCAATGCAGGTGTCTTCCACTGCATCGATTTGTCCACCTCTGTGGTTCATCATGAGATGGAAGGGTATGTTGATTTGTGCTTTATGTGCTATCTCAGGTGTATGGAAGTTGTTTTTCCATCCGAAGGTGAATCGTTCTTGAAAATCAGATCCTGGAATAATGAAGTCTTCCCAGTTACACCACATATCTGAAGTCCAATATTTTGTGATGGTTTTTGCGGATAATCCCATCTCTTGATTGTCGTAGAAGAAGCGATCGAAATCATACATGGGTTCGTATAAATTATGATATATGCCGGGATTTAACGTCCCTCCTGTCAGTGTCAACCATTTGACGGGTTGAAATGTCAGGGATAGAATGGGGGATACATTTCGAATGGTTTTGTGGTCGCCAGCGAATGCCATGAGGTGAATACCTGCTCGGATGCTTGCTTTTTCGTTTATTTTGTAAAGAAATGAAGGATCGAAAATAAATCCCAATGCGGTATATCCTTTGGTGTAGGGTAGAAAGTATTCCGCATCTCTTACAAACGTTGTTGTATTTGGAGAAAAATAGAGTGTTCTGTTTTCTGCTCTTTCATAGTCATAATACAAAGGAAGTGTTTGTTGTGGAGCCAACTTTAGGTATATATGTATAATTTCACACAAATCCGTAGTGACAGATTGAGTCGACTCTAATGTTGTAGGTTCATACAATGACCTTACTCCCGCATGTGATAGCAGCGTGGATAGAAATAGGATAGAAAACAAAAAACTTCTTTTCATGGTATATTCGAAAAAGAAAGCGTTGGAACAGACTGCTCCAACGCTTTGTGATATGAAAATTAATATGATCTTGCAAATAACACTCTGCATTTGGATGGCTTGCCAGTCACCATGCACTTGCCTGGCTCTTTGTCATCGTCCAAATAGGTGTCGAAAGGAACACAACGGATGGTTGCTTTAGTCTCTTCTTTGATTTTAGCTTCTGTTTCTGGTGTTCCATCCCAGTGGGCTAAAATGAAGCCGCCTTTTTCGATTTCTGTCTTGAACTCATCATAGCTATCCACTTTCTTAATCATGGAATTACGATAGTTCAATGCCTTTTGGAAGATGTTCTTTTGAATTTCAGACAAGAGGTTCTTTACATATTCTGCAATTCCGTTCATGCTGACATTCTCTTTCGTAAGTGTGTCGCGACGTGCCACCTCGATGGTGTTGTTTTCGAAATCACGAGGACCTACGGTCAAGCGGACAGGAACACCTTTCAATTCATATTCTGCAAATTTCCATCCTGGTGTCTTGGTATCGTCAGAATCATATTTGACAGAGATACCCAATGCTTTTAGATTGGCAATCATCGCATCGATTTTTGCTTTCATCTCATCGGTCAACTTCTTGAAGGCAATAGGAATGATAACCACTTGGATAGGTGCTAAGTTTGGAGGCAATACTAATCCATTGTCGTCTGAGTGTGTCATGATGAGTGCACCCATCAAACGGGTGGATACACCCCATGAGGTAGCCCATACGTAATCGAGTTTTCCTTCGCGCGTTTGGAATTGAACATCGAAAGCTTTTGCAAAGTTCTGACCTAAGAAGTGGGATGTACCGGATTGAAGTGCTTTTCCATCTTGCATCAATGCTTCGATGGTGTAGGTGTCAACTGCCCCGGCGAAACGTTCGGTCTCAGACTTCACACCCTTGATGACTGGCACAGCCATGAAGTTTTCTACAAAATCGCCATATACATTCAGCATCTTTTGTGCTTCTGCTTCTGCCTCCTCATAGGTTTCGTGTGCGGTGTGACCCTCTTGCCACAAGAACTCTGCAGTACGAAGGAACAAACGTGTACGCATTTCCCATCGAACAACGTTAGCCCATTGGTTACATAGAATTGGAAGATCACGGTAGGATTGAATCCAATTTTTGTAAGTGTTCCAAATGATAGTCTCTGAAGTAGGACGAACGATCAGTTCCTCTTCCAATTTGGCATCAGGATCAACTACCACACCACTGCCATCTGGATTGGTTTTCAGTCTGTAGTGAGTAACGACTGCACACTCTTTTGCGAATCCTTCCACATGATCAGCTTCCTTGCTTAAGAAGGATTTCGGAATGAACAATGGGAAGTATGCGTTGACGTGGCCTGTCTCTTTGAACATGCGATCCAATTCGTTATGCATCTTTTCCCAAATTGCATAACCGTATGGCTTGATGACCATACAACCTCTAACTGCGGATGTCTCTGCCAAATCCGCTTTGATAACTAAGTCGTTATACCATTGTGAGTAATCCTCACTGCGTGGTGTTAATTCTTTTGCCATTTTATAGTTTATATAGTTTCTTTTTTCAATGAATCAGTAAAATAAAATACTGAATCTAAACAGTTTTTTGTCCATCTTTATAAAGACGAAGATTTTAGATTCTTGCGGAACGATTCATCAAGATAGCATCTGCAATGGTGAGCGCAGCCATAGCTTCAACAATAGGCACAGCTCGAGGTAATACACAAGGATCGTGTCGTCCTCTTGCCTTGAATGTGATCTTGTTGCCATTCCGATCGATTGTTTCCTGATCTTTCAATAAGGTAGGAACAGGTTTGAATGCTACACGAAAGAAGATATCTTCTCCGTTGGAGATGCCTCCTTGAATACCACCAGAATTGTTTGTTCTGGTATGAATCTCTTTGTCTTTTGTGTAAAATACGTCATTCAGTTCTGATCCTTTCTTTGTGACACCTTCGAATCCACATCCATATTCGAATCCTTTGGTGGCATTGATTGAAAGCATAGCTTGTGCCAATAGAGCATGGAGTTTTCCGAACTGAGGTTCTCCTAGTCCGACGGGACAGTTTTGAATGACACAGCTGATGACACCTCCAATGGTATCACCTTCCTCTTTCGTTTGTTTGATGAGCTGTTCCATCTCGTTGGCTACAAGTAGGTCTGGACAACGTACAGGGTTTGTCTCGGTTAATTGTAGGTCCAACTCTTGATACGTGTGGTCTGTTTTTATATTCCCAACTTGAGAGGTATAAGCATGAATGTTAACCCCCCATTTCCTTAACATCAGTTTTGCGAAGGCACCACCAGCAACTTGTGCAATGGTGGTTCGGGCAGAACTGCGACCTCCTCCGGTGTGGTCTCGAATGCCATATTTGCAGTCGTATGTATAGTCTGCATGAGAAGGTCGGTATAAATCCTTTAGCTCTGAATAGTCTTTGGAGTGTTGGTCGTTGTTTCTGACCTCAAAAGCAATGGGGGTGCCTGTTGATTGTCCGTTAAAGACACCTGATAGTATTTCTATTTTGTCAGATTCTTGACGAGCGGTGGTTAAAGCAGATTGACCTGGTTTTCTTCGATTAAGTTCATTCTGAATAAAATCCAAGTCGATGGATATACCCGCAGGATATCCATCAAGAATGCCACCGATGGCTAATCCGTGAGACTCTCCGAATGTGGTTAATTTGAGTATATTGCCGAAAGAATTCATTTTTCCTGAAGCATTTGATTATGCATCGTGTTTACAATGCCCACAGCCACCTTCGTTGCAGCCATCTTCTCCACAACCGCCTTCGCAGTCGCCGCAACCGCCGCCGCAACCACCACATTTGTGAGGGTTAGTAGCTACTGCAATTTCTTCTTCAGTCGCATCCCTAACCTCTAGAACTTTTCCTCTGAAGTTAAGATTTTCTCCAGCTAATGGATGATTGAAGTCCATTTTTATTTTATCCTTGCCTATTTTTAAAACAATACCGTTTATTCGGTTCCCATCACCATCCATCATAGGTACTATGTTGCCTTCTTTGATGTATTCGTCATCAAATTTGCCATCTACCATAAAGATGTTCTTGTCTAATTCAACAACTCTTCCATCTTCATAGTCTCCGTATGCATCTTTTTTGTCGATGGTAAAGTCAAATATGTCGCCGACCTTTAATCCATGAAGGTTTTCTTCGAATTTTTCCAACATCATACCTAATCCAAATGTGAATTTCAATGGTGCAGAAGCTGGAGCTTGTTCCCATAACTCAAGTTTGTCATCATCGTTTCTTACAAATAGATCGTAGGAAACAGCAACAAATTTTTTATCTTCAATAATCATAGTTTATATTGTTTGTGAAAAATTTCGACAAAGATAAGACATTAAATTAAGAATTAAGAATTAAGAGTTAAGAATTAGATGAGAATAGAAGTGTAAAGGGACTCATTCCTTGTCCGTATGCATATTTTCATTATATATGTTTGGATTCCTGTTGAGGCAAACATTCTCCTTGTGTTAATTGTTTTTTTCGGGAAAATCATTGTAACTTAAAAAGTTTCATTAAATTTGCTCTGAGATATGAAACCGTTTTATACACATCATAAAAATTTGAAGAAACCATAAATATAATACAAAAATGAAAAACAAGTTAGTGTTGTACATAATGTGTTTTGCCTTGTTGACTTCTCCTTTCGCGGAACTATTTGCGGATGGTTCTCGTGGTTTATGGGCATGTAAAGATGGGAACAAGGTGTTTGTCAGTTGGCGAATGCGAGCAACGGATTCTCCGAAGTCCACTACATATAAGTTGTATGCGGATGGAAATCTTGTCTCTACTTTGACTGATCGAACAAATGTGACGTTATCGACTCAATATCAGAATTCCACGTTTTCTCTTGAGGTGTTGGATCGAGATGATAAATTGATTGATTCTCATACAGGGGTGAAATGTGTTCCAGAAGCATATCATTCAATTCGAATGGAACATCCAGCTAATTATCGATTGCCGGATGGTAGTACGGTGGAGTATCATCCGTATGATTGTTCTGCATACGATATGGATGGTGATGGTGAACAGGAGATCATTGTCAATTGGTCGGCTGGCGAGGGCGAGTTGGCTAAGCCAACAGCACCTCCAATTTTAGATTGCTATAAGTTAGATGGTACTCGTTTGTGGAGAATTGACATTGGACCTAATGTGGTAAATGGCTGCCGATTTACATTCTTATGCTATGATTTTGATAGTGATGGATACGGGGAACTGATAGTTAAGACTGCTCAGGGATCAAAAGATGCAACGGGTAGATACCTTTCAACAGGTCCTGCAAAAAATGCTAATCATCAAGCCTCTTCTGTTAATTCATCTGGCGTGATCACCGATGCAGGACAAGAGTGGATTACTTGTTATAGTGGTGTGACAGGAAAAGAATTAGCAACAATTGATTATTGGCCTTATTTTAATATACAACGAGATTGGGATGACCGTCCAACGGATCAAGATGGCTCAACATACGGTCATAGAGGTAACTGGATGAAAGGCTGTGTGGCTTTTTTGGATGTGAATGGTAAACCTACACCTTGTTTTGTGACGACTCGAGGTATCTATACGTACTCTTATGCAGCCGCATATTCTTGGGACGGTAAGTCATTGAATAATTTATGGAAACATTCTTCTGATGTTCAAGGTCAGGGAATATATGGACAAGGTGCTCATAGCATTACGTGTGGAGACGTGGACGGCGATGGCTTTGATGAGATTATTGTGGGCGCAGCCTGCTTGGATCATGATGGTAAACTATTGTGGAGAACAGGGTTCGGTCATGGTGATGCTACCCATTTAGGTGAGTTCGACCCTTCTAATGATGGAATGGAATATTATATGATTACGGAAGATGATTATCCACCTTATGATTGCGCCCTGCTAGATGCTAAGACTGGGAAGGTGCTTTCTGCAAAAAAAATAACAGATGGTGATACAGGACGAGGATTGATTATGGATTGTGATGGGAATTATGACGGTTCAGAATATTTTTGTTGGTCATATCCAGATATTTATACCTGCAAAGGTGATGCTATATCTGAGTGGCATGTGGGGTCAACCAAAAGTAGTTCGATAAATTTCCGTATCTATTGGGATGGTGATTTGCTAGATGAGTATTCGGATAGGGGACATGTAGATAAATGGAACAGCGGCAGTAAAACCTGGGATCGTGTTTATACCTATGGTTACAAAGTGACAATTGATGGTACATATATGGAGTGGGGGGCTAATATGAATAATGCCACCAAATATAATTGTTGCTTGCAGGCGGATATCATTGGAGACTGGCGTGAGGAATCCATTTTCTGGACATCTGTTAATGATAAATATTACATAACGATTTATCACTCTACCATTGAAAGCAAATATAAATTACCTTGGCTTCGTGATGATCATGTATATGATATGGCTGTTGCTTGGCAAAATTGTGGTTATAATCAACCTCCTCATTTGGGATATAGTCCGGTGGAATATTGCAAAAAATTGGAAAACCAATCGCCTGCAACGATCGGACGTTGGGGGTCTGGGGGAGCTCGCAATCAAACTGTCAACGTGGGTTCTCCTATGACGGCTACAGTTTATAATTTCACAAATGCAGAGAGTGTAAAGGTGATAGGTTTGTTGCCTCCTGGCGTGACTGCTACTGTGCAAAATGGACAGATTAGAATTGAGGGAACACCTACAGAACTGGGTGTTTATCAGTATTCATTGATTACGGTGGGTGCTTATGATGGAAATGAAGTGACCGATACGGGTGGTACAATTACTGTTCCTTATGGTGCCTCTTCTCTTTCTAAAGAAAATTTAACCAATGCATCTCAAGAGGTTTGCCAGGATAGTGCTATTGCGGATATTTATTTTTCATGGGATAATGCCCAAACTGTTGAGGTGACAGGCTTGCCTAACGGATTGATTGTGGAGGTGGATGATAATGCTAAAAAAGTGCATATTTATGGAACAATTAAGGATGAATTGGGTGAGTATCCTTATACGATACAGACGGTTGGGGGAAATCCGAATGCATCCATCGAAGAAAAGATTATTGTAAAGAGATCAGAATATACGGATGTGTCGGATGTGAATCTCTTTGATTTTAATGTGTTGATAAGTCCGAATCCGCTTGTCTGGCAATCAACTTTGTCTGTCATGGTAAATGTTCCGTGTGTGGTTCGTTACTCTATGGTCGATTTATTAGGTCAAGTGGTGTTGCAAGCGTCTCATTCTGCAGAAGTGGGCGAGAATACGTACACCTTACACAGGACAGACTTGAAGAGTGGCGTATATATGCTTCAAGTTATGGTCGGAAATGAGTTGCGATGTCTTAGATTGATAGTTCAATGAAGATTGATGCTTTATTGATATGGTTGTTGATGTTGCCAGTTGCACTTCATGCGACGATGTTATCCTCTACAGATTTTGAAAATCTTCGTCAAGGAGAACCTATGTCTCGTGCTATGTTTCGGGACAACGGGTTCACTACAGGAACATGGGATAATTCGTTGGATGTTCGCACAATGATTGATTCTACGCAAGCATCCTCGGGTTTACAATCAATGAAAATCACTTATCCGAAAGGAGGATATGGACCTGATCAAACAGGCTGTCAGGTAAAGTTGCTATTCACGAGTAGGGATGAGGCTTATGCATCTTATTGTCTGCGATTCTCTGAGAATTTTTCATGGGGAACGACCAGCTATGGTGGAAAATTGCCTGGTCTGTGTGGCGGTGCATGTTGCTCGGGTGGTGATGTGTGTGATGGCACGAATGGATTCTCTGCACGTTTGATGTGGAGAACGGGTGGTAAAGCTGTTCTCTATTTATATCATATGGATAAACCCGGTAAATATGGAGAGGATCATGACTTAATCTATCCAAATGGCTCTTCTGTGGTGTTTGAGCGGGGAAAATGGTATCATATTGCTGAACGAGTAAAAATAAATACAAATGAATCTACTCCTGATGGAGAGGTTGAAATATGGGTGAACGGAGTGCGTGTTTTGTTGCTGAATGGACTTCGCTTTACTACTAACGGTGACAAAGTGGATAATCTATATATATCAACGTTTCATGGAGGTGATGATGAAACATGGTGTCCAACTGAAACTTGTTACACATGGTTGGATGATATTCGAATCGGAACGAACTATTCGGATGTTGCTTATCAGTCATGTAGAAAGCCGAACTTAGGGAAAGATAGATCCTTGTGTACAGGGGCTAAAAGCTATCAACTTTCGCCAGATGTACAATATGACTCAAATCTGTATCAATGGTTATGGAATGGGAAACGTATCTCCAAAGAATCTTCTTTGACAGTTTGGAATGAGGGATCATACGTTTTGGTGATGGACAGTGATTGGTGTAGTAGGCGAGATACTGTTGCATTGCTGTCTGAATTAAAACCTGAGTTGGGGGAGGATGTGCATATTTGTGCCTCTTCATTTGTGACGTTGAGTTCAAACTTGTCAGATGATACGTTTAGTTATAAATATGAATGGAGAAAAGACGGTGTATTGTTGGATTGCAAAGAATCAATTCTGTCAGTGAAAAATGCGGGGGTGTATCGTCTAACTGTTGCATCAGTTTATTGCGATCCAGCTTCGGATGAGATAACGGTTACATCAGGCCTTTTGCCGGTTCAGGATATGGAGGGTGCCACGGGCGAAGCAATGACGTTAGAGGTGAAAGGAAATGGAAGTTATGTGTGGTATGAAGATGCTGATTTACAACATAAAATTGAAATCGGAAACCTTTGTTCGTATGTAATGCCAGCACAATCTCGTTATTTGTATGTCAAGGATGTTACGTCATATACAGGGTTGGTAGGAAAAAAACAGTTGACTGCCAATGCATGGACGAGAAGTGACATGTCGGAAGGTATGCTCTTTACAGTGTATAAAGAGTTGACAATTGATTCAGTATCGATTTATCCAACAGCGAATTTGACGGCTGTTATACGCATACTAAGTGAATCGACAGGAGAAGTCCTATCGACACAGGAATATAAGCAACTTATGCCGGGAGAAAATAGATTACCAATCAAGGTGACATTAAAACCAGGTAAATATCGAATGGATGCTTTAGGAACCACGGCACCTTTGTATCATTCTCATACAGATGAAGACATAAAATTCCCTTATGTGATAGATGATATGATTTCTATAGACGGTGCAAATCTGTCGTGGATGAATAGTAAGCCTTGGTATCTCTATTTTTACAATTGGAGGGTGTCTTGCGGAAATGTATGTGCAGCAACACCTGTGTTGCTGAGAAATGTAGAACAGGTATCATCGACAGAAACATTCAACGGCTCGTTGAAAATTTATCCGAAATATACAGATGGAGATCTGCATATTGATGGATTGACAGGTAAATCTATTATCACAATATATTCCCCAACAGGACGAAAGATGTTGTATCGTCGAATGAAACAATCTAATGTTTATTTTTATATAAGAGATTGGAGTACAGGTGTTTATATGATTGTTATTGAAGACGAAATAGGAGCTAGTTATTACCAGATAATGAAATTCTGATGTAAAAAAATTTAAGTTTTTTTTAGATTTGGTCTGTTATATGGGGATAATTGTTTAACTTAGCAACCGATTTTAAATTGTGAGTTTTTATTAAATTATTTAATATGAATGAACCAAAAACAAAAGGTGCGTGGAAAATAAAAACGCTCCTTTCTATTGCAGGAAAGTTGCAATGGATGAAATTGGATAAGGCATCAAAAGATTGTAAAAAAGCCCAGGAAAAAACGTTGCGCCAGATTTTGGAATATGCAAAAGATTCTGTCTATGGGAAAGAACATAACTTTTCAAAGATTTTGGAAGCAACAACTCCAGAAGAGTTGTTCAAGCGTTATCAAGAAAATGTAAAACCTAATGATTATGAAGATTTTCGTCCATATGTAGAGCGTCACAAACACGGCGAGGCAAATGTCTTGTTCCCAGGAAAACCTAAGATGTATGCTACAACATCAGGCACAACAAGTGAGCCTAAATGGATACCTATCACGAATGAATACTATTCAAATATTTATAGTAAGATGACCAAGGTATGGTTATATTCTTTCATTAAGAATAGACCTAAAACCTTTGAAGGGCAGATCGTCTCTATCGTAGGAAAAGCGATTGAAGGAGCTGCACCTGATGGAACTGTTTATGGATCTGTTTCTGGTGTGACACAACGTGATTGCCCTGAATTTATCAAGGTGGCTTATACAGCACCTGCAGATGTGTTTACCATCTCAGATTACAAGGCTCGTTATTATTGCATTATGCGTCTGGGTATTGAGCATAACGTACATTTGATAGTGACTGCTAATCCATCTACTATTGTTGAGATGCAAAATAACGTCAATGAATTCTATGATGATTATGTTGATGATATTGAGCATGGAACAATCAGCAGTAAGATTAATGTATCTGACGAAATCAGACAAAATATTATCAAAGCAAAGAATCTACAGCCTAATCCAGAAAGAGCAAAAGAGTTACGTGAATTAAAGGCAAAGTATGGCACTGTGCTTCCAAAGCACTATTGGCCAAATATGCAAATTCTGAACACATGGAAATGTGGTAACACTAAGTTCTATTTGGATAAGTTCAAAGATTCGTTCCCTCCTCAGATGATGCATCAAGAGTTTAGTTATTTCTCATCTGAGTGTCGTGCTGGATTGGTGTTGGATGAGACAAACGGAACAGTGTTGTTCCCTCACATGCATTATTTTGAGTTTGTAGAGGAACATGATTTGGAAAGTGAACACCCTACATTCTTACAATTACATGAATTGGAAATTGGTAAGCGTTATTGTCCGTATGTTACTACATGGGCTGGATTGTATCGCTATACGATGAGTGACTTGTTGGAGGTAGAAGGTTATTATAACACGATTCCAAAGGTACACATGGTACAAAAGATCAATGGTATTGTGACAATGACTGGAGAGAAACTTCATGAAACACAATTCACAGGTGCAGTGGAAGAAACAGCTAAAGAGTTGAATATGCCAATCAAATTCTTCATAGGATTTGCAGATTTGAGTGTTTCTGCATATCATTTCTATTATGAGTTTGAAGATCAAAATGTTACACAAGAACAAGCGGAGGCATTCACTCAATCGGTTGATACGAAGTTGAAAAAGAGAAATATGGAATATGAGGCAAAACGTGATTCTTTGCGTGTCCATGATCCGATTACTCATATCTTGGTGCCAGAATCTTTTGAGAAATTTAAAGCTCGTTGTATAGAGGAAGGTGCTCGTGACGGACAATTCAAACTCAACTTGTTGCTTCAGGATGAAAAACGACATGCTAAGTTTAAGGATTTGGTTAAAAAATGAATGTTGATTTAAGTAAAGTACGTGCCATCGTCTTTGATCTCGATGGCACGTTATATGATAACAGCCGCTTCCCTTTCTGGTTGGTAACTTCAAGGGTGGCGGATACTTTTGTATTTAGTGCGGAAAGGAAAGTGCGGCGAATGATGAAGGGAATGGACTTGGATAATGTTGATTCCTTTTATGATTCTTTTTTCTCTCATCTGTCAGATAAATCACGGTTTACGGCAGAAGAGGCTCGTGATTGGTATTGGAATGTATATATGGAGATGTTTCCTAAGATTCTTCATAAACATTACAAGGCTAATGCGGGGGTTGAAGAAGTGTTTGCTTGTTTAGACCATATGAATATACCTACCGCTATTTATTCAGATTATCCGTTGGTTAAGGAGAGAGTTGAGGCATTGGGATTACCATCCGATTTGTGCGAGAACTATTGGTCTGCTCCTGATATGGGGGCGTTTAAACCAGCTATACGTCCGATGCATGAGATAGCCTCTGCTATGGGAGTTGAGGCGGCTGAACTGTTGGTTGTAGGAGATCGTGTTGATACAGATGGAAAGTCGGCTTTCTCTTGTGGCGCTCAGTTTATTCATATTTTAAAAAAGAAAAATTCGAAAGATCCTTCCTCTGCCTATGTGTCAATGCATTGGGATGAGTTTGTTCAGTTTATAATGGACTGGGAATGAAACAGAAGTTCCCATTAATACTACTTATGTTGTTATCTATTGCCTTTGTTGTTTCGGCAATAGATATTCAAGATACGTGGTTAACATGGTTGCTGGAGTCAATGCCTGTGATCATAACAGTCCCTATTTTGATATATAGTTATAAAAAATTTACCTTTTCGAATTTTGCCTATCTCCTGATTTTCATTCATTCTCTATTGTTATTGTACGGAGCGCATTATTCGTACGCCAAGGTGCCTCTTGGCTATTGGATGGAGGATCTCTTTGGCTTTACACGAAACAATTATGACAAAATCGGTCATTTTATGCAAGGCTTTGGTCCGGTGATTTATGCACGGGAACTCTTTTTGCGTTGTACACCTATGAATAGAGGACGATGGGCATCATTTGCTTCATTCTGTGTGGCAATGACAGTGTCTGCACTTTATGAGATTATTGAATGGGCAGCATCTATGACCAATCCGAAAGATACTGAAGCATTTTTGGGAATGCAGGGTTATATATGGGATACACAGACGGATATGTTTATGTGTATGATAGGTTCGTTGCTTGCATTGACGCTCTTTTCTTCATTCCATGATAAATCAATGGGATGTGTGGAGGCGTAAGAAAAGATCAAATGTTTTTTAGATAAATAAAAACAGAGACAGCTTTTTTAAACTGTCTCTGTTCATGTTTTATGATTTATGGATTTTATCCTTTGTCGTTTGGTTGAACACTAGGCCATGGGTTTTCAATAATACCCGCCATCTCACACATTTTGGCATGTACACGATCTCTGAGTTCATCTACCGCTTCTTTTCTTTGTAAATCAAAGTTTGGATAAATAGGTTCGCCTATGCGACAGGTGTACAGCGGTTCTGTTTTATTGAAGAGTTTGTAAATTCCTGTACGCTCACGATAGACAATGACCATAGGTAAGATAGGCAATTTGTATTTATATGCAAAGATAAAAGCGCCTTTACGGAAAGGACGAATCGGTTTGTAGTTATTCCAGCGACACTCTTCAGGGAAGACGTGGATCCATTCCTTTCGTTCGTGTAGTGTGTCGAATGCCTCGTTGAATTTTTTCATAGCACTCATGGATTTAGGAACAGGGATTCCGCAAGTGTGTCTCATGTTATCTCGGTCTCTGGTCTGAAAATTATCTGCCCATGCAGGGTACCATATTCTAAGTCTTCCTGTACCATTCCATACAGACAAGAAATCCCAGCGGTAGGCATGGTTGCAGACGGTGACTGCACCATTGGCAAAATCCTTTTTGAATTTCTTGATGTTTTCTTTGCCTTTGTATCTCATTCCGAAATAGACATAATTGAACCATTTGCAGATGAAGTTGTTACGAAAAAGAGCCCACAAATGTCCTATTTTCCATTTCCATGAGTTGTCCAAATATGGATAATTTTCATCGAACACTTCATTGTAGATGTTCTCATAGCTTAATTTATGGACGAAGGGGTCATCTTCTGGAAAAGTGTCTTCTACGTCAGGAACATATTCGTCCTCCTTCACCTTCATCATTTTATATCGCTTATTTTCTAAACAAGATGCCATGACTATTTTTTTTATGTGTTATAAGATAAATAAGATATTTTATATCCTTTACAAGTTTTGTAAGTAAGGATTGTTTAATTTCTCATATTTTATGGTTGATGATCTCCCATGACCGCTATAGATGATGGTGTCATCAGGCAATGGTAACAATTTTGTTTTTATGCTGTTAAGTAATGTGTCGTAATTGCCTCTATGTAAATCAGTTCGACCTATGCCACCTTCCAAGATGGTGTCACCAACGAAGACACAATTTTCTTTTGGCATATAAAAGGCAAGTCCGCCTGGCGAGTGACCAGGGACAGCTAAAACATGGAGTTCCATTGATGCTAATTGAAGACAATCTCCGTCGCTTATGTATCTCTGAAGCGGTAGAGCGTCCTCGTCAATAGGCATTTCAAAAAGAGCAAGTAGGTCTTGATAGTGATTCAAAAAGAATATGTCTTCTTTGGATCCGATAGCTCCGACACCATATTTTTCTTGAATATATCTGTTCCCGTAAATATGGTCAAAATGCAGGTGCGTATTAAGCACCATGCGAATTTTCAATTGGTTTTCTTCAATATATTGGGATAATATTTTTTTTTCCTCATTGCTTTGACAGCCCGGATCTATAATAATTGTCTCAAAAGTATTTTCATCGGTCAATAAATATGTATTGACCTGAATTCTATTGAAAATGAATTTTTTAAGCTTCATTTTGTATGATTCATTTTTTGTTTGAATTGTCTTCGCAAAGATATAACTAATTTTTGTTTTTTTTTATGTAAATTTGCGTCGTTAAGTTTAAGCATAAAAAAAATAAGATGAGTGTATCAGAATTGAGTGAACAGGAGATTCTTCGTCGAGAGAGTTTGAAGGCTCTGAAGAATATGGGAATTGAACCCTATCCGGCAGCTGAATATGTTGTATCAGCACATTCTACAGATATTAAAGCAGAATTTAAAGATGATGCGCCTCAGAGAGAGGTTACAGTGGCAGGACGAATCATGTCTCGTCGTATCATGGGTAAAGCATCTTTTATGGAATTGCAGGATAGTAAAGGCCGTATTCAAATATACATATCTCGTGATGAGATTTGTCCTGATGAAAACAAGGATATGTATAATGTTGTTTTCAAAAAGCTGTTGGATATAGGTGACTTTATAGGAATTAAAGGCTATGTGTTCCGTACTCAAATGGGTGAAATATCTGTTCATGCATCTGAATTGACTGTACTTAGTAAATCATTACGTCCATTGCCTATCGTTAAGTACAAGGATGGAGTGGCGTATGATGCTTTTGATGATCCAGAATTAAGATACCGTCAGCGCTATGTCGATTTGGTGGTGAACGGAGGCGTGAAAGATATTTTCTTGAAACGTTCTCGTATCATAAAATCGTTACGTGATCAATTGGATGCAGCTGGATATACCGAGGTGGAAACTCCAATTTTGCAATCCTTGGCAGGAGGAGCAGCAGCTCGTCCGTTTATTACTCATCATAACACATTGGATGTTGATTTATATCTACGTATAGCAACAGAGTTATATTTGAAGCGTCTTATTGTCGGTGGTTTTGAAGGTGTTTTCGAAATCGGTAAAAACTTCCGAAATGAGGGTATGGATAGAACGCATAATCCAGAGTTTACTTGCATGGAGTTGTATGTTCAATATAAGGATTACAATTGGATGATGAATTTTACAGAGAAACTCCTAGAAAATATATGTATCGCTGCAAATGGTTGTAGCGAGACAAAAGTGGGGGATAATGTAATCAGCTTCAAGGCTCCATATAAACGAATCTCTATTTTAGACTCTATCAAGGAAAAGACAGGATATGATTTGGAGGGCAAATCGGAAGATGAGATCAGACAGATCTGTAAGAGCCTGAAGATGGATATTGATGACACCATGGGTAAAGGTAAATTGATAGATGAGATATTTGGCGAGTTTTGCGAAGGTACTTATATACAGCCTACCTTTATTACTGATTATCCTGTAGAAATGTCTCCTCTTACTAAGATGCATCGTTCAAAGCCAGGCTTGACAGAACGTTTTGAGTTGATGGTAAATGGTAAAGAGTTAGCTAATGCATATTCAGAGTTGAATGACCCGATAGATCAGATGGAACGTTTCCAAGAACAATTGAGATTGTCAGAGAAGGGTGATGATGAGGCGATGTTCATCGATCATGATTTTGTTCGTGCATTGGAATATGGTATGCCTCCGACTTCAGGTATTGGTATCGGAATTGACCGATTAGTGATGCTGATGACAGGTCAAACAACAATACAGGAGGTTTTGTTCTTCCCTCAGATGCGTCCTGAAAAGAAGGCTCAGGTGAAAGAAGAAAATGAATCTAACGAAAAATAAATAGATATGGAGAAAGTACCAAAGATAGCTGTCATGGGTGGTGGTAGTTGGGCAACCGCTATAGCTAAGATTTGTTTAGCTCAAAGGGATAGAAGTATCTGTTGGTATATGAGAAGAGATGAACAAATTGAGGAGTTTAAGAAATATGGACATAATCCATCCTATCTGTCAACTGTTCAATTTGATACTGAAAGGATTTATTTCTCATCGAATATCAATGAAATAGTGAAGAAATCAGACATCCTCATTTTTGCGACACCCTCTCCATTCCTAAAACAGCATCTGAAAAAACTTCGTGCTTCTCTGAAAACAAAGATTGTTGTTTCTGCTATCAAGGGTATCGTCCCTGATGAGAATCTTAACATTTCGGAGTATTTTCATCGTATTTATAATGTGCCTGCAGATAATCTTTTGGTTATCTCTGGCCCTTCTCATGCTGAGGAGGTGGCAATGGATCATCTTACGTATTTGATGATTGGAGGTCATAATCGGGATAATGCGAAACTGATGGCTGAGATGTTACAATGTCACTACGTTAAAACATCTGTTGTGGATGATGTGTTTGGCTTGGAATATGCCTCTGTCTTGAAGAATGTATATGCGATAGCTTGTGGTATTTGTCACGGACTAAAGTATGGTGATAACTTTCAGGCTGTATTGGTTTCCAATGCAATTCAGGAGATGAACCGTTTTTTGAACGTGGTGGATGAGAAACAACGTAATATCAATGAGTCTGCTTATTTGGGAGACTTGTTGGTGACGGCTTACTCTAAGTTCAGTCGTAATCGTACATTTGGTACTATGATAGGGAAGGGATATTCTGTTAAAACAGCTCAGCTGGAGATGGAAATGATTGCAGAAGGATATTATGGTACTAAGTGTATCTATGAAATAAACAAAGGCTATCAGGTGAATATGCCTATCCTAAATGCAGTGTATAATATTTTGTACGGTAAGATTTCGCCTGCAATAGAGATTAAGGTGTTGAGCGATTTGATGCGATAAACAATAGAAATTAAAAATAAAAAGCAAAATGGAGAACATTAAGTTAAACATTGAAAACGCTTTTGCATGTGAAGGCGTATTTGTGTCAAAACAAGCTGTTGCAGCTTATGATGCAAAGGTAAAGAATTGCATGGAAATGTTGCACAAGGGTACTGGACTTGGTAATGATTTCTTAGGTTGGTTGACGTTGCCATCTTCTATTACGGAGAAGTTTATGGATGAGATAATTGCAACGGCAGAAGAATTGAGAAATCGTTGCGATGTCGTTGTCGTTGCAGGTATTGGAGGCTCATATCTTGGTGCTCGTGCTGTTATTGACGCTTTGTCAAATGCGTTCTCTGCTTTTCAAAAGAGCAAAAAGAATCCTGCTATCGTGTTTGCAGGAAATAATATCAGTGAGGATTATTTGGCTGAATTGTCTGCATTCTTGCGCAGAAAACAATTTGGTATCATCAACATCTCTAAATCAGGCACAACGACAGAGACAGCATTAGCATTCCGTATCTTGAAGACTCAGTTGGAAGAACAGGTTGGTAAAGCTGAAGCTCAAAAGAGAATCGTTGCAGTGACCGATGCAGCTAAAGGTGCACTTCGTAAATTGGCTACACAGGAAGGATACAAGACATTTGTTATTCCTGATAATGTTGGTGGTCGTTTCTCCGTGTTGACTCCAGTTGGTTTGCTTCCAATTGCTGTTGCAGGATTTGATATCAAGAAGTTGGTGGCTGGTGCTGCATCTATGGAGAAACTTTGTGGCATTGATGTTCCTTTCTCAAAGAACCCTGCTGCTCAGTATGCTGCAGTTCGTAATGAATTGTATCAAAAAGGTAAGAAAATTGAAATCTTGGTTAATTATCATCCTAAATTACACTATATAGGTGAATGGTGGAAGCAATTGTACGGAGAGTCTGAAGGAAAAGATCTGAAGGGTATTTTCCCGGCAGCTGTGGATTTCTCTACTGACCTTCACTCTATGGGACAGTGGATTCAAGAGGGTGAACGTTCTATTTTCGAAACCGTAATCTCCATCAAGAGACCTAATAAGAAATTGGTCGTACCTTCTGATAAGGATAACTTGGATGGCTTGAATTTCTTGGCTGGCAAACGTGTTGATGAAGTAAATAAGATGGCTGAATTGGGTGTCGTATTTGCTCACGTAGATGGTCAAGTTCCAAACTTGCATATCGATATGCCTTCTTTGAATGAATATTATATCGGACAATTGTTCTATTTCTTCGAGAAAGCTTGTGGTATCAGCGGTTATTTATTAGGTGTTAATCCATTCAATCAACCAGGTGTTGAAGCATATAAGAAAAATATGTTTGCATTGTTAGGCAAGCCTGGTTATGAAAAGGAAACAGAGGCAATGAAGGCTAGAATTAATAAATAATGAATAGTTGATTTGCTTAAGGTTATATGTTATATGGGAACCGTGTCTGTGAGAATCCTCTCAGACTCGGTTCTTTTTGTTATTTGCTCATGGAATCTTTAGGATTTATACAATGGTGTTTGGATAATTTGAACTATGGAACGATCATGCTTTTAATGACTATCGAAAGTTCATTCATTCCATTCCCTTCAGAAATAGTTGTGCCTCCTGCTGCTTATATGGCTGCTGCAGGAGAAATGAGTTTGTTGGGTGTTATCTTTTTTTCTACATTTGGTGCTGTAATCGGTGCGACGATTAATTACGCCTTGTCGTATAAGTTAGGTCGTTCATTTGTATATTGGTTTGTAAATACAAAAGTAGGGCATATGTGCCTCCTGTCTCAGGAGAAAATGGAACGTGCAGAAGATTATTTTAGAGAACATGGTGTCTCATCCACTATAATTGGCAGATTGGTGCCTGCTGTTCGTCAGCTAATATCCATTCCTGCTGGATTATCTAAAATGAAATTCTCCATATTTATCTGCTATACTTTTTTAGGCGCTGGTATCTGGAACTCTATTTTAGCCTTTATTGGTTATGGTTTGCATTCTATTGTGCCTAAGGATCAACTTGGAGAATATATAGCACAATATAAACCGTATCTGTTCTGGGGTGGTGTGTTTATATTTGTGTGTTTTGTAAGTTATTTGATTATATCAGGAATAAAAAAACAAAAAAAATAAAATGTTATGAATAAGAAATTATTAATTTATCAAATTGCGTGTTTGGCTCTTTCTGCTACAGTCGTTTTCCTGGCATGGAAATTGTCAGATGCTATTGACTCATCAAAGGATGATCAACAGTCCAATAATATTGTAACTGAGGAGTCTGCTTCTCAAGCTTCTTTTGTGATTGAAAATTCCATACAAGATTCAATTGCATTGAATAAGCCTACAGAGAATCAAAATCCTTCATTATACGTGGCTCTTCAAAACAGAAAGACTGTACGTTCTTTTTCTGACCAGTTGTTGTCTGATCAACAGATATCAAATCTTTTGTGGAGTGCATGTGGTGTGAATCGTGAAGATGGCAAATTGACTTCTCCAACAGCTCGCAATGCACAGGAGATTGAAGCTTATCTGTTTACGCCTAAGGCGATATACTATTATCAGAAGGAGTCTCATTCTTTGAAATTATACAAGGAAGGTGATTTTCGTGCTAAGGCTGGTAATCAAACATTTTTTGCAACGGCTCCTGTGGCAATCGCATTGGTTGGTAATTTCTTAAAAATGGAAAACTTTGATGAGGAAGGAAAACAATTTTATTCAGCTACTGATGTAGGATATGTTAGTCAAGATATCTATTTATATTGTGCAGCTGATGGATTGGCAACTGTTGCTTGTGGAAATATTGACAGACCAGCTATACTTGAAGTGTTGGAGTTGAAAGATGCTAAACCTTTGTTGTCTCATCCTATTGGATACGAACAATAATTTATTATTATGTTGAAATGAAGGGCAAGTTTATTGTCATAGAAGGATTGGATGGTTGTGGAAAATCAACACAGCTCTCGTTGATGGCTGATGCTTTCCAAAACAAGGGAATCGATTGTAAATACATTCATTTTCCTATGTTGAATCAAGGCATCTATGGAACCATGGTAGCTGAGTTCCTTCGTGGTGAATATGGTTCAATTGAACAGGTTCATCCGAAACTTGTCGCCTTGCTGTTCGCCAATGATAGAATGGAGCATATTCAGACAATAAAGAATTGGTTGAATGAAGGATGTTGTGTGTTTGCTGATCGCTATGTCTATTCTAATATTGCTTATCAATGCGCTAAATTACAGGATGCAAAGGATAAACTGAATCTGAGAAATTGGATTTTAGAGTATGAGTATCAGCATAATCAGTTGCCACAGCCAGATTGCTCGTTCTTCCTAAATGTGCCACTTTCATTTGTGCAGAAGACTTTGACGGAAAATCGTACAGGTGAAGACCGTGATTATTTGAACGGGAAAAAGGATATTCATGAATCATCAATAAACTTCCAAAAGGCGGTGTATGATGAGTATATGATTCTGCTTTCGGAACAATCTCAGTTCGTTAATATTGAGTGTTTCGATGAAAATAACAATTTTTCACCGAAAGAGATGATTCATCAAAAGATGATGAGTTATTTAAACAGATAATGAATGATGGAGAAAGAGACAAAAATTGTTGTTATTGGCTTAGGATATGTTGGCTTACCTCTTGCTCGGTTGTTTTCTACCAAATATCATACGGTGGGATATGACTTAAATAGTCAAAGAGTCTCGGAACTGATGCGGGGTGTTGACTCTACATTGGAGGTGCCTGAGAGTTTGCTGAAAACAGCTTTGCATGAGAATGGCTTAACGTGTACATCTGATATAGAAGAAATCAGAGAGGGAAATTTTTACATTGTAGCGGTTCCTACTCCTGTTGATGCCAATAACCGCCCAGATCTTTCTCCGCTCTTGAAAGCCAGTGAAATAGTAGGTCAAGTGATAAGTAAAGGTGATGTGGTTGTATATGAATCGACTGTCTATCCTGGTGTTACAGAGGAAGAGTGTATTCCAATAGTGGAACAGATTTCAGGTTTAACGTTGAATCAAGATTTCTTCGCAGGATACTCTCCTGAAAGAATTAATCCTGGTGACAAGGAACACACAGTAGAAAAAATAAAAAAAGTGACATCAGGTTCTACTGAGGGAATAGCAGATTATATTGATAAGGTTTATTCTTCCGTTTTGTTGAATGGAACCCATAAGGCACCATCGATCAAAGTGGCGGAAGCTTCGAAAATCATAGAAAATGCGCAGCGTGATGTCAACATTGCATTTATGAATGAATTGGCTAAAATCTTTAATGCAATGGGAATCGATACCAATGATGTTATTGAGGCGGCATCAACCAAGTGGAACTTTATCAAAATGCGTCCAGGATTGGTGGGCGGACATTGCATTAGCGTGGATCCATATTATCTTATTCAAAAAGCTCAAGTGTACGGTGTGCTTCCTAGAGTTATGACGAATGCACGTCGTTTGAATGATGGAATGGGAGATTATGTAGCAAATCAGGTGATCCGATGTATGAATAAGAAAGGTGTCATGGTAAAAGATGCCAAGATTCTGATCTTAGGGGTTACGTTTAAGGAGAATTGTCCAGATGTTAGAAATACCAAAGTGGTGGATATTTATCATACTTTGTGTGAATATACTTCTAATATAACTATCTATGATCCTTGGGCTGATGCTGAACGTGTGATGTCGGAATATCATATTGAGATTTCTAATGAGTTGCCAGATGATCATTTTGACGTGGTCTTATTGGCTGTGGCGCATGATTGCTTTAAGAATCTGTCGCTTCGTTCTTTGTTGATTGATGAAAATAAAGGTGTTGTATATGATGTAAAAGGTGTGGTTGACAGAAAGGATATTGATGGTAGATTGTGATGAGATGAAGAAGAAATCTATATATTTATGTCTTGCTCAAATGAGTCGATCGGGTGCGGAGCAACAATATGTGAAAGAGGCTTTTGATACTAATTGGATAACACCCTTAGGACCTAATGTTACTGCTTTTGAAAATGATATAGAACAATGGATGAATCGTTCGGGTTCATCCAAATATGTAACTGCTCTCTCTTCTGGAACAGCCGCCATTCATTTGGCATTACTGATGTGCGGTGTGACACATGGTGATGAGGTGATCTGTCAAAGTTTCACCTTCTGTGCTTCGGCTAACCCAATTATTTATTTAGGCGCGATACCTGTGTTGGTGGATTCTGAAAAGGATAGTTGGAATATGGACCCTGAACTTTTGGAACATACTATTCAGGATCGTATTGATAAAACGGGTAAGAAACCTAAAGCTATTATTGTTGTGCATCTTTATGGTATGCCAGCAAACATGAATCGACTGGTAGAAATCTCACATAAATATGCGATTCCTTTGGTTGAAGATGCTGCCGAGGCAATGGGGGCTGGTTTCGATAACCATTACTGTGGTACGATGGGAACCTATGGTGTGTTTTCCTTCAATGGTAATAAGATGATTACCACATCGGGTGGGGGAGCATTAATCTGTTCTTCTGTAGAGGAAAAAAATAAAGCGCTGTTTTATGCTACGCAGGCGCGTGAGAAATATCCTTTTTATCATCATGAGAGCATAGGTTATAATTATCGGATGTCTAATGTGTCTGCAGGAATAGGAAGAGGGCAGATGACTGTTTTGGATGAACATGTGGCTCACCATCGTCGATTAGCGCACTATTATCGGTCTGCTTTTGAGAGAATGGACGGCATACTATTCCATGATACACCTGGCACTATGTATAATCCTAATTTTTGGCTATCTACGATATTGATTCAGCCTTCGGTTAAAACGAAAAATAAAATTGATAATAGTTTTCCTGCAGATATGGTGGCTCCTAATGAGAATGTTGAGGCTCTTCGTCAGTTATTGCAGATGGAAAACATTGAGACACGTCCTTTGTGGAAACCGTTGCATTTACAGCCAGTCTTTTCCTCGTTCCCTATATATGAGAACGGAACCTCATTAAGCTTGTTCCGTCAGGGGCTTTGCCTTCCATCTGGACCTTGTGTGACTATTGAAGATGCTCAATTTATTGTAAAAAAAATACAAGAATTCATTTTTTGAAATAAAGAAAAACTTGGATAAAGGTTGGTGATTTAAAATTTGTTTTCTATCTTTGCATCCACATTTAAAGATTGCCTTATGGTGTAATGGTAGCACATCAGTTTCTGGCACTGCTTGTCCGGGTTCGAGTCCTGGTAAGGCAACGAAAAGTTTAAAGGGGGTGTATCAAAATTCGAATTTTTGATGCACCCTTTTAACTTCCTGAGAATCGAGTGGGGACTCGCAGAAACGACATTTTGGGTTTTTCAGTCAAATATTCGATTCTCACGAGCCAGGGAAC
>Ga0310694_10000079_pt1 | contig 141271 bp, 121 predicted proteins | sample 174DNAGHGhighgp2_FD_203884 | JGI IMG/M metagenome (GOLD analysis project Ga0310694, IMG submission 203884) | Sheep rumen microbial communities from Palmerston North, Manawatu-Wanganui, New Zealand - 1742 DNA GHGhigh gp2 (v2) (version 2) | ecosystem: Host-associated > Mammals > Digestive...
GAGAGTATATCAAGCCAACGACATAAGAGCCAAGCTCCCCGAAACCGCAGAATGCTGGACTGGGATGTGCTACTTCGCCAAGAATGTGATGAAGTTCTTCAGGGAGCTTTGTCATACCTTATACGATTTATTGAGATTTTTAACTTTGAGGGCCTTCTGGAGGGGCGGGCTGAGACCTGTCCGCTTGGTGGCCGTCAATTAATCAGTGAACACTAATTATTTCTCCGGCACCGTGATTCATAAAAAAAGACCTACCCTCCTACCTAAATCTTCTGAAACGCCTTTGTATAAAGGGGAAACGAATAGGTAGGTGTTGCTCAAACACCTACCTAATACCACTTTGAGTACAAAAAGTCCTTTTAGTGTAGGAAAGAATTGTGAGGACTTGGCTATCCCCTCAATAACCCTATGCTATGATTGTCAATAACTGACGGAAAAGCCTACAGTAAAGAAATCATTCGTATTCTCCTTGTTAAACTTAAACTTCATCGCATCCCAACGGTAGCCAGCAGTGAGGAATACATCGTATTTCTTTATCGTTATCACTTTGACGCCAACACGAGGGGTGATATAACAAAAAATACTGTTTGATTTTTGTGTTTCCCATCCCCCATTATACTTATAACTCGCAGAGGACCAATGCCACCCTAAGCCAACCTGTCCTTCAATATACAGGAACTCCATGGGCCAATATTTGTATTTTCCACCAGTAAAGAAACCCCAATCTTGGTTGTTTTCAATCTCAAAATAATCGTTTTTTACATCCTTGTAATGGTCGAAATAGATTCCGAAATCTAGAAATCCAAGCCAAGAAGAATTGGCACTAATACCAAATCCGTCTTTTATGAATCGCAAGTCTAATTCATAGTTTTGTTTTGGACTGTCTGTGGACAATACTTCACTTTCTGTTGCATTCTGCGCATAACTAACTGTTGCAAATAACATGCAAAATACTGTAAATACTAATTTTTTCATCTTGTTAAATTTAATAATGCGGAACCATTCGATGCTATGTATAAGTACGAACAGAAACGCTAATCTATAAGTTATAATTGAATAAATTCTCTCTATACGAATATTTTTTGAAATGATATTCGGGCTGTATGATGTAGAGTGACCATTGCCGGCCTATAACACAAAGTGATAAAACTACATCTGGATTATTTCTTGCATCTATTTGTCTTTATCTTGGTCTTCACCTGTTGTTGGATCGCTAATCACTACATCCCAAGGCAGACGGAGTTTTCCCTCCTGCTTCTTCACCAGATACGGTACATTGTCAATCACTACAACTATTCCTAACCAGCTATGAACAGTATCGTGAAGGCTATACAATGATTGGAGTATATCTTTCAACTCTTCGTAATAAGCTTCATCTCCAGAATCTAGGTATCCAAATTTTTCACGCGTTTCTTCCAAGTTTTGAAGAGTCTTAATATATTGCATAACGTCCCCTAAGTCTGTTATGCCATTCCTCCAATCAAATGTAGGATCAACGTATTCACCGTCTTCTGATATAGCCAAATATTGTGGGGCACTTACCATAAATACAGTTCCATCAGCTTTGACATAAGCACTTCCGCCCGTACCACCAACCGACCATACTTCTATTTTTGAACCTTCAGTACCTGTATATGTTGTTGTGAAATAGGAACTGATACCATATTTGATGTCATTGTTAGGATATTGCTTCTCTAATGACGATGTTATGGTGGCCGACCACATACAGGTTTTCTCATCGTAGCTAATTTTGGCAGAAACATACTTAGCCAGCTCCTGAGTATTAAATCCTTTAGTCGTGAAACTCTTCACTTCGCCCAGAATAACAAGGTTTGCTATCTTGCGCACTGCACAATAATAATATGTGGTACCTGTTTCCAAGTCTTCCAAATAGCCGTTGGAGAGTTTGACCTTGCCCTTGCTTATGTTTTCTACTGTCAGACTTGCCTGATTTGTGTCGTATGCTATCTGAAATTTGTCTACAAGGCCGATAAAGGCAGTCCTTTCCTCAACGGTTGTTGGATTTGGTGTTTCAATCTTACCAACAGCCTCTTCTAAGCTAACTGTGGTAAACGACCCAGTGCTGCCATAGATATAAGTGTCAGCTGCACCGAAATAAGAGCGATAGTAGTATTGTGTTTTTTCATCCAGACCACTTACAGTCACTACAAACTTACGTTCGTCCTCAAGTCTGTTTCCTCTGAACTGTAGTGATGAGCTGGCAGGAAAAGAGCTGCTTTGTGAAATCTCTACACCGAAAGCCTGTACTCCAAGTCCAAGCGTAGCCTTTACTTCGTTAGGCAGATTCAAATACCCCGTAATTTCCACTTCAATATTGTCATTACTGTCAATGGAAAAACTACCATAGCTTCCTGTCACTACAAGGTCTGTAGTGTTGTCTGCACCTTTGTTTGGGTCTTGCCCGTCATCATCGTCGCTGCTGCAACTTGTCATTCCCATGCAGAGGGAAATGAGCAACAAATAAAAAAAACTTTTCATACGCATTGTTTTGTTTTTATGTGAATAATAAAAAGGGATTAGTAGTATGGGAATAAGACACAAAAAGAAAACGTGGACAATTTACTTCGTCTACGTCATCTGAGGTATTGGGGATAACCTTACAATCTTAAACGAGTAAAAGTCCACGCCATCCGGCGCGAACTCCGACTTCTGTTCTTGATTGTATCTTTTAATTCCCCAATTATCAGATGACAAGAATCTAAAAGCGGATATTCATCCTATATGTCCTTTTCTGTTATATTTTCTTAGCCCATAGGCATTCAGTTTTAACGATTCAACATTCTATTTTATCTGCTGGATTATTTCATCCAAGCCAATAACATCTATCTTGGGAAAATCCACCCTCTTCAGCACATCAAAGTGGTTGTCGTCTGTTACCACGAATTTTGCATTACATGCTACAGCACAGTCTACAAACTTATCGTCATCAGGGTCGGCTTCGATAAGATGAAAACGATAATATGGTGTGACAAACAATGTGTACGGGTTGTTGGTGATAACGCCAAGTGCAGCCTCTGCAAACTCAGGGCTGGTATAACGCTCCAATATCTCAGCATATTCACTGAGAATCTCTGTGGATACGCACATGACATTTCTTCCGTCAAGAAACGACAACCACAAATCATGGTATCGACTACGACGGGAAATGCACTGTGTCAGGCTGTTTGTATCAACAACAAGTCTTGCCATCGCCTCTTGATTTTATTTGGCATGCAAATCCTTATGGCGAAGTTCGTCCAGCTTTTCTTGATTCAGAATGCCCTCATCCCACAGCCGATCTGCCTCTGCATCAAGGCGAGACTGGAAATGTTGTGTAAGCACCGTCTGAATTTCACGGGCGTACTCCTCGCTGTTGTTGAATGCGAACAATTTCAGCAAGTGCATTTGTGTAGGGTTCAATGTAGCTGTTTCCATATCGTTATTCTATTTCCGCAGGCAAAGATACAAACTTATACAGATAATTCCAAACATTTCGTGTTTTTTTTCTGTGAAAGTTGTCAAAAGCGGTCAATTGGGTTTTGAGATGTTGTAACTTTGCATTGTGATAGAGAGACAACGACGGCGAGGCTGAAAGGGAAGCCTTCCGAGGGTGAAGGAGACAGGGTCTTACGCTGTAAGGGATGGCACTTTACACTGTAAGGGATAATCGTTTTTGGGGGTAAACTCCTATCCGCAACAATGAAAGGTCCTATCCCCAACGATGAAAGGGCCTATCCGCAACAACGTAAACTCCTATCTCCAACAAGGTAAAGTCCTATCTTCGACAATGAAGACAAGAATAAACTGATTTTTTAAAACTTTTGTGTATGAACAGACAAAAACATCTCAACTCCTACCTGAATTTCAGGAAATGCCTATGTATAAAGGGGAAACGAATAGGTAGGTGTTGCTCAAACACCTACCTAACACCTACCTATACACCTTTATTTCATGATTACTTTTATAGCCTTTTCGCCTACCTTGACAATAGCTATTGAGCCTGACTGTATGCTGGTGGCGATGGTAGCTACGTTGTTCTTGCTGATGGCCGAGCCAAGCTGCTTACCATCCGTGGAGTATATGCTGACGTTGGTTTTGTCGTCAACACCTTCTACCGTAATGAATCCGTTGTCCGCCTTTACCAGAACGGGACGTGCAGCTATCTGAGCCATACCATCCGTAATGCCTTCCGTCTGTGGCGCTGCATCTATCCAGCAGAGAGTGGCTGTGGCTGTTTCAGGAAGCTATTTCCTGACATACAGGATAATAGGTGTCAAGTCGCAGAAAGTGTATAAGGCCTTGAACACGGACATCAGGAAATTGCTGAGTCAGGAACAGAAGCAGGCAATGGCTTCCGCAAGATGCTACACGACGAGAACGATGCGCCGACGATGGACGAGTGGCTCAAAGAGGCGGCAGCATGTCAGGCCAAAGAGATAAGGGGTTTTGCCGAATACATCAGGAATGACAGGAAGGCAGTTGAACAGGCATGCTGTACTTGTTTCAATAACGGACTGCTGGAGGGAACTGTCAACAAGACCAAGGCTATCAAAAGGAGCATGTACAATAGGGCTAAGGCCGAAGTGCTAAGGGCAAAGCTGCTGTATGGCAATCTGAAATGGGACTGGAATTATCACCTAAATTGACGCAGAACCATTTTTTTCTTAAAAAATAGTGAATAACGTCACTCTCGGTGCTATCTGTCTGTGAATAAATGAGATAGACTATGACGATGTGCTCAAAATAACATCACTATAACGTCACTTTTCGTCATTTTCGAGTCAAAAACATAGCATTTCAAGACCCAAAACAGCTTGAAATGCCTTTAAATAAAGGGAGTTTCCGAATAACATCTGCGGTGGAAACTGTCAGTTCCCGCTATGGAAACTGTCAGTTCCCGGCCAGATACTGACAGTTCCCGCTGTGGGAACTCACAGTAACTAAGTTAGATGACCCGACAATTGATGGTCAATGAGGGGGCCATTTATGGACATTATATGTTTAAGACAAAAACCGTAATAACACTGATGTTTTCGATCTTCGAGCTTTCGTGCTGCTGTCATGGCTTTGTGCCTGTAAGCAAGCTTACTGCCACATACTCTGCCATCATCACCCCTTGCTTCGCAACTGAAAACATCATTCGAGGCAAAAACAATAAAAACCATTTCCGTTGTACAAAACATTGGGTATCGGACGAATTGTTTTTTTGTTTTTGCCACTCATGATGGCTGAGTTTCAAAATGAAACCGTAGTGGGCTGTTGCCATGTGCGAGCGCTTGCGCTCAGGCACAATGGTAACGGGCCAATACGATAGAGCATCGCTCTCAGCCGTCATGAGTGGGGTTTTTATGGTTTTTGTCCTCATAAAATGAACTTCAGAAAGTTGAATCAATTAAATTGCTCGGATTTGCACGTAAATTGGAAAAATAAGAAAAAAACTCATTTTTATTTGGCAGTTTCGTTATAAACCCGTACTTTTGCATTTCCGTAAACAATAACGTAACAATAACTAAATAAAACTATTATGAAACAAAAATTTTTACTAAAATCTATGCTCCTGCTATGCATTTTAGTGGGGGGGGTAAGTTCTGCGTGGGCAGATGACTATGAATTGTATTCCGGTACAATTACAGAGGGAGATTACCTAATTGTTTATAGTGGAAAAGCCATGAATACGACTGTTGAAGGTGATCGATTACAATATGCAACAGTTACAGTAACAAATGATATCATTACGACTACCAATACAGACATTGTATGGCATATAGCAGCAAGCGGAGACTATTGGACTCTTTATAATGCTAAAGCTAAGGCTTATGCAGCAAGTACTGGAGCAAAAAACAAAGCTCAAATGCTTAGCGATGGTACTGATGACAAATCACTTTGGACTGTAACAGGTTCTTCTACTTACGAATTTGTAAACAAGAAAAATACTGCGAGTAAAGTAAATGCCAACCTTCGTAATAATGGTACTTATGGCTTCGCCTGTTACGCAACAGGAACTGGCGGTGCATTAAGTCTTTATAAGAAAAAAGCAGTAGTCGCAACAGCCCTTGCTGTGAAGACCGCTCCGACGAAGTTAAACTACAAGGTTGGCGAGAAGCTGGATCTGACTGGGTTGGTGTTGGATGCAACGGTTGGTGGCAATCATGTTGATGTTACTACCGGCTATACAGCTAAGATTGGTGAAACTGCTGTTACTTCTGGTACAACAGTCCTTAATTCTGTTCGTGCACAAACAGTTACCTTTACCTATGGTGGCCAGACAACTACTCAGACAATCCATGTAGGTGAATTGACGGGCATTGAGATCACGACGGAACCCGATAAAACAGAATATAATGAAGGTCAGACCTTTGACCCGACGGGAATGGTGGTTACTGCTACATTCTCTGATGGAGAGGAATCTGCTACAGAATGGACTGAAGATGTTACGGAAGATTGCACATTCGAACCTGATGGAGCTCTTACGACCTCAGATACGGAGGTTACGGTTTCTTATGAATGGGATAAAGTTAATGATACAGCTGATCAGAACATCACTGTGACTGCAGGCGTACCTTACACCGTAACCTTCGATGCTGGTTCAGGCTCTTGTGGCACAGCATCACTTACTGAAGCCTCTTTTGCTGCTGGCGTAACGCTGCCTACAGCAACCATCGGTGTAACGGGTTGGTCATTCGCAGGTTGGGCTACAGTAGCTACCTCGAATACTGATGAAGCTCCAACGCTGTATGCCGCAAGTAGCACATATAAGCCTACGGACAATATCACATTGTATGCTGTATATAAGTTCGCTGATGCGAGTGCATATAAGCGCGCTACTTCGGTTAGCGATATAACCTCCGCTTCGTCTGTTGTTATTGTAAGCAATGCAAACAGTAAAGTTCTAGACACTACTTTTGGAGGATCTGTTACAGCCCCGACTGAAACCAGTAGCAAGATTACTGCACCTGAAAAGGCGATCTTTACTCTGACTGGTAACAACAGTGATGGTTACACTTTGACAAATAGCACAACAACCATTGGTGCTACAAGTACTGATAATAGTACTCAAATCTCAAGTACAACGACTAATAAATTGTGGGTTGTCAAAGAACATAATACAAGTAATACGTTCTATTTTGAGAATGTGGCAAAGGAAAACCTCTGTCTGGAACATTATAATAGCAGTGGTTATAAATGGATGGTTTATGCTCCAGGTACACCGAGTGGTAATGCTGCAGTGGCTATGAAAGTTTACGTTCCAGTTTTGGTCTACAACTCTAACCCGGCTGCAATGGTTAATCCGACCGTTGCCTTTACGATAGCAGGAAACAAGAGTTTGTATGTGAAAGATGATGCAACGTACGATAATGCGGCAAATGCAAAGAATGGTGATGATCCTTATGCCAAGACTATTACCTATACATCAAGCGACGAAACTGTAGCTACTGTCACTTCTGCTGGTGTGGTTACCGCTCTGAAAGCTGGTGAAACCACGATTACGGCAAAGGTGGCAAAAGAGATAGGTGTGAACTCTGAGGCTTCAACAAGCTATACCGTTACTGTTAAAGATGCAAAGACCATTGCTGGTTTGAAGGCTATAACAAGCAGTTCAAGTGTAGTTACATTTACCGCTGACCTGACTGACGCTGTTGTTACTTATGTCAAGGGAAGTCATGCCTTTATTCAGGATGCCTCTGGTGCAGTTTATGCTTCTTGCGGAAGCTCTTTGACAGCAGGTGACAAGATTAATGGTGCCGTTACTGGTAGCATCAAGGCCGCTAATGCAATTGATGAAATCACCGCTATTACATTGACCGCTGCTACTGTGACTGATGATGGTGTCATTCCTTCTGCAGAAGTAAAGACTGCTGCTCAATTGGTGGCGAACAAAGCAGATTTGGAAGGAAAACTGGTTAGCATTACAGGTGCAACGGTTACAGCAAGCTTGACAAGTGGTAGTGCCAGCGGTGGTAAGATTAGCGATGACAGCAAGACTACCGAAATTAACCTTTATGCTCCAGATAGCGACATCGAGGCTCTGAAGGATGCTGAAGGAACATTTAATGGTTACATCACGCTGTATAGCGGTTCTACTATCCGCTTCAACATCTTTGAACAGTCCCAGATTACGCTGACTAAGAATGCTCCTACAGATCAGACTCTGACCTTCGCAAGCGATGCTGTTGAGTTGGATGAGGAAACGGATGCATACACGGCCTTTACAGGTCAGACTGTCAGCGGTGCTCAGGGTACAGTAACATACTCTATCGATAGCGATGATGACGATGTTGTTACCAGCATCAATAGTGGTACAGGTGCTGTTGTATTGAGCGGTAATTATGGTACAGCCACCATTAAGGCCGCAGCTGCTGCTAAGGATGTAACCGAAGCAGGTGTTACCACTCCGTATAAGGCTACTACGAAGACATATACCATTACTGTATATCCTCGTTATACTGTTACGTTCAATGTGGATGGCGTTACAACGACTCTCCGTGAAACTGCTCATGGTGCAGGTGTTACTGTTCCCACTCCTGCCGCTACGATTGGCGACTACACCTTTAGGGGATGGAACACTTCTGCAGTAGATCCCACAGATACCAAGCCTGCAGGTTTGACCGATTTGGCTGCAACCATCTATCCTGAAGATAATGATGATGAGTATTACGCAGTGTATGCTCAAGCAACAGGAACGCCATTGGTTGAGCATACATCTACCTTTACAGTAAAACAGTCAAGTGCTCCTAGTAGCAGTCCTTATACTAGCGATGGTTCTAACTGGACATGGTCTGGTGTGACATTCTCAAATGACGCAAGTGCATATATGCCTGCTGGTTCATCAATATCTTTCACTCTTCCTAGTGAAGGCACGGCAGTGTCGCTTACCATTACAAGTACAACTAATACTTGGGCCGGAACAGATAAGGTTGAAGTAAATTTAACAGATAACTCGGATAATGCTATTAAAACATTTAATGTTAATTCTTTGTCCTATGACTTCACCTCGAGCTATGATCATGCATCCTCTTATACTCTAACCGCACCTTCTGGGAATTCAAAGAATGCTTGGGTTGATCATATAACCTTTGAATACACTACAGGTGGTGTAACTTACTCCGACTACCGCACCTCTCTGCCTATAGTTGAGGTAACCATCGCTACCTCTGGTTACGCTACATATTGCTCTTCACATCCTCTCGACTTCTCTAATATTGAAGGTTTCACCGCTTGGCGTGTGAGCGACATCTCAGCAGACGGTACTGTTACTTTCACTAAGATTACAAATACTATCAAGGAAGGTCAGGGCGTAATACTCTACAACAAGGATGCCGACCATGAGAAGACAACTACTGTTATTATCCCTGTTGGTGAAAGCGAAGGTGCAACGGAGTTCACCGCAGCAGAGAACCTGCTCGTTGGTACCACAGCTCCCACCTTCGTCAATCAGGAGGTAGGTGACTACACCAACTTCGCACTGAGCGCAGCAAATGGCGACTTCCGAAAGATCAAGGCTGAAGGTATGGTGGTTCCTGCAAACAAGGCATACCTGCCCGTACCTACGGATAAGATTCCTAAAACAGCAGCACGTCTGACCTTTGTCTTTGAGGATGGAGAACAGACCACAGGCATAAGTGAAGAGTGTAGAGTGAAGAGTGAAGAGTTTGCTCCCGCCATATATGACCTGCAGGGTCGCAAGGTTGCTCAGCCTAAGAAGGGCCTCTACATCGTGAACGGACGTAAGGTCGTGATGAAGTAAATTATAATCAAGAGATTTGTCGTAGACCCACGAGAACTCGCAGTAATTAGAGAATTAGAGATTTTTGTTTTGAACATATAATTTCCATATAATGACCCATATAATTGAACATATAATATTTATGGAAAATTACTGCATTCCTCGTGGGTCTTCGACCGCTCGGCATCCCGAAGGGTGACGCATGCTACTGGAAGGACGCAAGAAATCTCACGGATAATTTATGGTAATTCGTGTTCAAGAAAAAAATAACAATTCATGTTAAACTAAAAAAATAAAGGAACAATGAAAAAGATATATCAGACACCCAATACAGCGATAGTAAACATCAATGTCAATCAGCATCTGCTTGATGCATCCACTCCCAGTGCAGTAATCAACAATACAGAAATTGATGACAATGACTTCGCTTCTCGCAGAGGTTCTTGGATAGATGATGAGGACTAATTAACTGAACTTTTCCACCCTTTTTAACGACCACAGATTACACAGATGTCACAGATTAATAACGTATTACAGCCGCTTTGCGGCAATTTTGAAAGGATTTCACAGACTCTTCCCTGCTAATTTGTGAAAAGCAATCGCGGCTTTAGCCGCTGTAATCTTAGAAAAACCAGTGTAATTGAAAGCCCATGCGCAGCTAGAATCCGTGAAATCTGTTAAATCTGTGGTAGGAAAAGAAGGGTGGGAAACTTGAATTCGTTAACTTCGATAATTTCGCTAACGAGAAAAGAGAGGCTGTGTCATCATCAACGACACAGCCTCTCTTGGGTTCCAGTATTTTGACCTTACTGATTAGTTGTTGTATTCCTGCCAGCTCTTGATCTTGATGTCGTCAAGACTCATGGCGGTGAAGGCTTCGATGAAGGCCTTTGCCAAGCGGACGTTGGTCATCAGAGGGATGTTGTGGTCGATGGCACCGCGACGAATCTTGTAACCATTGGTGAGCTCGCGAGAGGTGTGGTTCTTGGGTACGTTGATGACCAAGCCAACCTTGTGCTGTGAGATGAGATCCATTACGTTCATTGAACATTGACCATTGACCATTGAGCAATCTTCATCAGGCCATGCTACAGAGATGGCCTTCACACCGTTGTCGTTGAAGAACTTAGCAGTACCGGCAGTGGCATAGATGGTGTAGCCCTTCTTTGCCAACTGCTGTGCAGGCTCAAGCAGAGAGACCTTACCCTTAGCACCGCCAGAAGAAATCAGCACGGCATCCTTAGGAATAGAGTAGCCAGTAGCGATGAGCGAGTTGAGCAGAGCCTCGTTGAGGTCGTCACCCAAGCAGCCTACCTCACCAGTAGAACTCATATCAACACCCAGCACGGGGTCAGCATTCTGCAGACGGGCAAACGAGAACTGAGAGGCTTTTACGCCGATACGGTCGATGTCGAACTCACTCTTCTCAGGACGCTGATAGGGAGCGTCGAGCATAATCTTGGTGGCTGTCTCGATGAAGTTGCGCTTCAGAATCTTCGATACGAAGGGGAACGAACGAGAGGCACGGAGGTTACACTCAATTACCTTCACCTCACGGTTCTTAGCCAGGAACTGGATGTTGAACGGACCGCTGATATTGAGCTCGGCTGCAATCTTATAGGCAATCTTCTTGATCTGACGGATGGTAGAGAAGTAGATGTGCTGGGCAGGGAACACCATCGTGGCATCGCCAGAGTGCACACCGGCATACTCCACGTGCTCAGAGATGGCGTATTCGATGACCTCGCCCTTGTCGGCAACGGCATCGAACTCAATCTCCTTGGTCTCGGTCATGAACTTTGAAATAACCACAGGGAACTCCTTTGATACCTCGGTAGCCATGTTGAGGAAGCGATGCAGTTCTTCATCATCGTAACACACGTTCATGGCAGCACCAGAGAGTACGTAAGAAGGACGCACGAGGACGGGATAGCCCACCTTGTCGACAAACTCTTTCACATCGTCGAACGAGGTCAGCGCACGCCATGCGGGCTGGTCGATGCCGAGCTTATCGAGCATAGCCGAGAACTTGTCACGGTTCTCTGCACGGTCGATATTGACAGGTGATGTACCAAGAACGGGCACGCCCTGACGATAGAGCTTCATGGCGAGGTTGTTAGGAATCTGACCACCCACAGAGACGATCACGCCGCGGGGCTGTTCGAGATCCATCACATCGAGCACACGCTCCAATGACAGCTCGTCGAAGTAGAGACGGTCGCACATATCGTAGTCGGTAGATACGGTCTCAGGGTTGTAGTTGATCATGATAGACTTGTAACCCAGTTTGCGAGCCGTATTGATGGCATTCACAGAACACCAGTCGAACTCTACGCTTGAACCGATGCGATAAGCACCAGAACCAAGCACAACAACCGATTTCTCATTATTATAATAGGTGATATCGTGAGCCACAGCGTATTTCTCGCCTTCCATATTACCAAAAGCAGGCACATGGGTGTAGGTGAAGTAGAGATAGTTAGTCAGCTCAGGATGCTCTGAGGCAACGGTAGGAATACGCTTAACAGAAGGCACGATGCCACGCTGCTTACGAATCTTACGTACCTCGAGGTTCTCCTTCTCCATGTTGGTTGACTTGGTCTTCAATACGAAGCGGGCAATCTGGAAGTCAGAGAATCCACAACGCTTCACCTCTAAAAGCAGTTCGTCGGAGAGCTCTTCTAACTTATTGTATTTCTGCAATTCGTGCTTCAGGTCAACGATGTGTTTCAGACGCTCCAGGAACCACACGTCAATCTTCGTGAGCTTCTCGATGCGCTCGATGGTGTAGCCCTCTTCTAGTGCCTGTGCGATAGCAAAGATACGCAGGTCGGTGGGGTTAGCCAACTCATCATCGAGGTTTTCGAACTTCGTATGGTCGTTGCCTACGAAGCCGTGCATACCCTGGCCAATCATACGCAGACCCTTCTGGATCATCTCCTCGAACGAGCGACCGATAGACATGATTTCGCCCACAGACTTCATTGAAGAACCAATCTGACGGCTAACGCCAGCGAACTTCGTCAAGTCCCAACGAGGAATCTTACAGATCATATAGTCGAGTGAGGGAGCGACGTATGCTGAAGAGGTGGTTCCCATCTCGCCAATCTGATCGAGGGTATAGCCAAGTGCAATCTTGGCAGCCACAAAGGCAAGGGGATAGCCCGTTGCTTTTGAAGCCAGAGCAGATGAACGGCTTAAGCGGGCGTTGATCTCGATGATACGATAGTCGTTGGTCTCGGCGTTGAAGGCAAACTGGATGTTGCACTCGCCCACGATGCCCAGATGACGTACGCACTTGATGGTGATTTCCTGTAGCATCTTGACCTGCTCTTCAGTAAGCGAGCAAGTGGGAGCTACCACGATAGACTCACCCGTATGGATGCCCAGAGGGTCGAAGTTCTCCATCGAGGCCACGGTGAAGCAACGGTCGTTGGCATCGCGGATGCACTCGAACTCAATCTCCTTCCAGCCCTTGAGGCTCTCTTCTACCAGAATCTGAGGTGCAAAGGTGAAGGCTGATTCTGCCAACTCCTTAAAGGCTTTCTCGTCAGGACAGATACCAGAGCCGAGTCCACCCAGGGCGTATGCCGAGCGAATCATGATGGGGAAGCCAATCTCATGGGCTGCCTTCAGGGCATCGTCCATGTTCTCTACAGCGTGGCTTACGGGAGTCTTCAGGCTGATCTCGTCGAGCTTCTTCACGAAGCGGTCGCGGTCTTCAGTATCCATGATAGCCTCGACGCTGGTACCTAATACCTCGACACCATATTCTTTCAGCGTGCCGTTCAGATAGAGTTCGGTACCACAGTTCAGGGCTGTCTGTCCGCCAAAGGCCAGGAGGATGCCGTCGGGACGCTCCTTCTTGATAATCTCCGTCACGAAATGCGCGTTAACCGGCTGGAAATACACTTGGTCGGCAATACCTTCCGAAGTCTGGATGGTGGCAATGTTGGGATTGACCAACACACTCTTGATACCCTCTTCACGCAGGGCTTTCAGGGCCTGTGAGCCAGAATAGTCAAACTCACCTGCCTGTCCGATTTTCAGTGCGCCCGAACCGAGTACGAGCACCTTCTTAAGATTCTTTTTGTTCATGTAAATATTGGGGTTAAAGTCATTTCGCGTGCAAAGGTACTTATTTTATTTGAAATATGGTGTCGTTTTTTGAAATTATTGCTTCAAAAAATGACACCATGAATATGCTGTTTATGAAAATGCATCTCTTATCGTTTGATACTGAAAAATCCGATGCGGTGGTTGCGCCCTTTCCTTCCCAAGGAGCGGAGTTGGTAGATGCCGTCGGGCAGGTTGTCTACATTGAGGGAAGTGGTGTAGGGACGGATGGCAATCTTTTTGCCATCCAGTCTTTCGATGATCACGAAGTCTGCGTCCAGCGTCTGCTGCTTGTCGGGCAGGGCAATGGAATGCCCGTTGGTCTTGCTGATAGTGGTAGCGGCATGGCTGGGACCGGCGTTGAGCAGCAGTTGGGCTGGCTGGCTCTCCATGCCGTAGCGGTTCATGGCAGTGACGGCATAGTTCTTGCCGTTGACAGGTACTTGCAGACTTGTCGTTGTCAGGCGCATGGCCATCAGGTTTTCTGCCTTGTTGATGTCAACGGGGAAATCCTCGCTGGCATAGATATTATAAAGAAGGTAGGGAGCATCGCTCAAGTCGGTGGCAGCATCCCAGGAAAGCTTGTTCCCGCTGAGTCTCAGCGACTTTGGCTCTGACGGTGCGCGCTGTCCGGCCCACGTCATGGGCGGCAGTAGTGCTGGCGTTGCGTCGAAACGACTGCCGAAGTCGTAGATGCCTTTGACGTTGTCCGTAAAGAACTTGGAGCGGAAGTAGCAGTGTCCTAATCCTAAGTCACGGCTGACGTTCATCTGTCGCTTCACTTGATCAAGCGTCCATTTCCCCTCATGCGGATCCAGGAAGTAGATACCCAGTCCTGGTACCACGATGCGACCGTAGCTCTGTTCCTTCCAGTCGATGGCAAAGGGGAAGAAATTGTTGCCTTGGAAATACATCATGGGGAAGAGAGCGTCCATGAGTCCTTCGCGTAGCCAGGCTTGAGCATCCTGGCATACCGTCGTGCGTGCGTTCCAGCCTCCTGCACGATAGCGACGCAAGTCATCGTATTTGCCTATTGGTGCGCATGATAGCTTGACCCAGGGCTTCTTGCTTTTGACCGCCTTGTTGATTTTTCTGACGATGCTGGTGATATACTCACGGCCCTGCGACCGACTGACTTTTATTTTCCAGGTCTCAGGATAGCGGATGTAGTCGAGGTGGATGCCATCGACATCGTAGTTGTTGACAATCTCTTTGCAGACAGATGCAATATAGTCGCCTGTCTGTGCCTGCTCTGGATCCATAAATCCGTCTTCGCCAATACGTTTGATAAGCTTGGGGAATTTCTGTCGCAACTGCTTGCATCCCAGTTTGTTCCACTTTCCAACGGGTATTGTTACAACCCAAGCATGACACTCCATGCCGCGCTTGTGGCATTCGTCAATGCACAGTTGCAGGGGGTCGTAGGTGGCTCTCTTGCCTGGTGTGCCTGTGATGCAGCCGTCCCAAGGTTCTATGGCTGAAGGGTAAATGGTGGTGCCTCGTACACGTGTCTGAATCAATATGGTGTTGATACCTGCCTGTTTGAGCTTGTCGAGTGTTTCTGACAGTTCTCTTTTCTGGGCTTCTGCATGGTATGAGTGAGGCCAGTCGATGCCTCCTATCGTAGTCAGCCAGACGGCTCTTACTTCGTGTTTTGGTGATTGTGCGTATGTGTTAAAAAATAGACATACAAGTATAAGGATGCCGATGATTTTTTTCATTTTTGCAAATTTGCGTGCAAAGTTACTACTTTTAGGTGAAGAGAGGAAGATGAGGAATAAAGATTTTCCCGTTTCTATGTTTTTTTAACTTTTTCGCTTTTCGGCATAGATTTTGCTGTTTATGGAAATAAAGAAAGGAGTATAGATTATGGCATTCATTGATTATTATAAGATTTTGGGGGTTGACAAGAACATAGCCCAGAAGGATGTGAAGAAGGCCTACCTGAAACGTGCCAAGCAGTTTCATCCCGATTTGCATCCCGATGACCCTAAGGCAAAGGCAAAGTTCCAGGCTTTGAATGAGGCCTATGATGTGATTGGTGACCCTGAAAAGCGTAAGAAATACGACCAGTACGGTGAGCAGTGGAAGCAGGCCGATGCCTTTGGAGGTGGCGGTGGCTTTGGAGGCTTCTCGCAGGGTGCTGGTGGCGGTTCGCCGTTCGAGGGCTTTGACTTCTCTGGCTTTACTGGAGGAGGAGCCGGCGGTTTCAGCTCATTCTTTGAGGATTTGTTTGGTGGAGGCGGTATGCGCGGAAGGGCAGGCGGCTTCAGTCATCAGCCTCGTGAGACTCAGGCCAGTGTGAATATAGATATGTACACGGCATTGTTGGGTGGTGATGTCATCGTGACAGTACCCGACGGTGGCAAACTGCGCCTGAAACTGAAACCAGGCACGCAGCCTGGCACGAAAGTGAGGCTGCGTGGAAAGGGTAGGGATGGTGCTGATTTGATTATTACCTATCAGGTGACGCTGCCTACAAACTTGAGCCCGCGTCAGCAAGAACTTCTCAGACAGATGCAGCAAGGATAAACTGCTCGGCTCGATCAAGGTCTTCTGGGGTGTCGATACCTACGGTCTCAACATCCGTCAGGCCTACTTTGATGCGATAGCCGTTTTGCAACCAACGCAGCTGCTCCAGACTCTCGGCCAGTTCCAGAGAACTTTGGGGCAGCTTCGTTATTTCCGCCAATACGTTGCGACGGTAGGCATAGAGTCCGATGTGCTTGAGGAAGGGGAAGTGCTGAAGCCATTCCGACTGCTCCTTGCCTCTGACGTATGGTATGACGCTGCGGCTGAAATACATCGCATAGCCATTGACATCGCAGACAATCTTGGGAGAATTGGGATTCTCAACAGCTTCCATTGACTCGAATGGCTTTCCAAGTGTTGCTATCTGTGTCTGGGGATCATCGAAGAGATGCTTTACCGTTTCTAACTGTGACTTCTGGATGAACGGCTCGTCGCCTTGAACATTAATGATTACATCGGCATCAGTCTGTAGTTTTTGGGCAGCTTCTTCGATACGGTCGGTACCACTCTTATGGTCACTGCGAGTCATGACGGCACGACCGCCAAAACTCTCTACGGCTTTGAAGATGCGTTCGTCGTCGGTGGCTACATAGGCTTCACCTAAAACGCTTACAACTTGTTCGTAAACTCTCTGGATGACAGGCTTGCCGCCCAGCATGGCGAGCGGTTTTCCTGGGAAGCGCGTCGAAGCATATCGCGCTGGAATAATACCAATGAATTTCATTTGCTTTGCTAAATTTTGACGCAAAGATACAAATATTTCTTAATTAATTGGGTTTAATGCGTAAAAAATATTGCAGGTTTGCGTTTTTTTTGTACCTTTGGAGTGCTAAACTTGAAAACAATGAAAATATCGACATATATTCTATCTTTTTTCTTGCTTACTATTCCAGTATCGCTTGATGCCCAGAAAATAACCCTTGGGACGTGTGTCACCAAAGACGGCGGTGACTATAACGGTGAGATGGTGGCAGGCAAGCCGCATGGTAAAGGCAAGACAAAATGGAAAAACGGCAATCAGTACGAGGGTGAGTATGTGAAGGGCAAGCGTGAGGGTTACGGCATATACACTTTTACGGATGGTGAGCGGTATGAGGGACAATGGATACAGGATCATCAGCATGGTCAGGGTACCTATTATTTCCAGAACAACAATAAGTACGTGGGGCTGTGGTTCAAGGACTATCAGCAGGGCTACGGCGTGATGTACTATTTCAACGGCGATACCTACAGGGGCAACTGGCATGAGGACAAGCGCAACGGCAAGGGCAAGTATGTGTATGCCAGCGGCGCTTATTATGACGGTGACTGGAAGGATGATATGAAGTGCGGTCATGGGAAGCACGACTGGGCCGACGGGTCAACCTACGACGGTGAATGGCGTGACAATAAGCGTAATGGCAAGGGCATCTTCAAATACTCTACCGGCGATGTCTATGTAGGCCAGTGGCAGAACGACGTTCAGCATGGCAAGGGCATCTATCGTTTCCAGAATGGTGACATCTATGAGGGCGACTATGCCAACGGGCAGCGTACGGGCAATGGTATCGTGAAGTTAGCCAACGGTGACAGATACAACGGACAGTTCCTGAATGGTGACCGATACGGCAACGGCACGGTGCAATGGGCTAATGGTAATTCCTATACCGGTCAGTGGAAGAACGATATGCCCAACGGTCACGGGAAACTCACTACGAAAGCCGGTGATGTCGTTGAGGGACAGTTCAAGGACGGACAGCCGGACGGTGAATGCATAGGACACATGGCCGACGGTTCGAAATTCAAGGCTCAGTATAAGAATGGTATGCGTCATGGAGCTGCTATCGAGGAAGACAAGGACGGCAAGCGCATTGAATGCAACTATGACAACGGAAAACGTAACGGCCCGTTTGTAGAGAAAGACCGTAACGGAGTTGTCGTGGCTCAAGGCACCTATAATAACGGCTACCGTAAAACAGATAAATAAACCACTTTATAACTATACATTATGATTATCGACACACTTGACAATTTGAGCAAATACGTTGGAATAAATCCGCTGTTTGCTGATGTGGTAGAGTTTCTGAAAAAGAACGACCTGAACACGATGGAGGCTGGTAAGTATCCCATCAAGGACAAAGACCTCTTTGTCAATATCGCTATTGCCAAAGGCAAGGCCCCTGATGAGGCTGTGCTTGAGACTCATGTCAAGATGATAGACATTCAGATTCCCATCGACGGTCCTGAGACCTATGGCTATACGCCTCTGTGCCGACTCCCTGAAGTAGAGTATAATGCAGAGAAGGACATCACGAAGTATCCTGACTTGATGGCAGAGAGTTTCATTGACTGTTTGCCAGGTATGTTTGCCATCTTCTTCCCACAGGATGGTCATGCCCCCTGTATCTCTATGGCACCAGAAATCAAGAAAGCTATCTTTAAAATTAAAGCATAAAAAACAAGCATTATGGCAACGACAAGAAAATCCGAAAAGAAAACTGTGGAGCAGCCTAAGCATATAGGCCTTGTTCAGAATGACTCATGGCTGGAACCCTTCGAGGAAGCTATCCGTGGCCGTCACGATCATGCTGTGTGGAAACTGAATCAGTTGACGAATAACGGCAAGAAGTCATTGAAGGACTTTGCATCCGGACATTTGTATTTCGGATTGCACAAGCAGCTGCGCGGCTGGGTGTTCCGTGAGTGGGCTCCCAATGCTACGGAGATTTACCTGATTGGCGACTTCAACAACTGGCAGGAGGACGAGAAGTATAAGTGCAAGCGCATTGAGGGAACGGGCAACTGGGAACTGAAACTGCGTGAGCGCGACCTGAAGCACGGACAACTTTACAAGATGAAGGTGAAGTGGAACGGCGGTGAGGGTGAGCGTATTCCTGCCTGGTGTACACGTGTGGTTCAGGACGAAGAGACTAAGATATTCTCGGCTCAGGTATGGAACCCAGCCAAGAAATATGACTTCAAGAAGCAGAACTTCAAACCCAAGAAGAACCCGCTGCTCATCTACGAGTGCCATGTGGGTATGGGACAGGATGCTGAGAAGGTAGGTACCTATAACGAGTTCCGTGAGAACGTGCTGCCGCGAGTCATCAAGGATGGCTATAACTGCATTCAGGTGATGGCTATTCAGGAGCATCCATATTACGGTTCGTTCGGCTATCATGTTTCTTCATTCTTCGCTCCATCAAGCCGTTTTGGTACGCCAGAGGAGTTGAAGCAACTCATCGATGAGGCCCACAAGAACGGTGTGGCTGTCATCATGGATATCGTGCATAGTCATGCGGTGAAGAACGAGGTCGAGGGCTTGGGCAACCTGGCTGGCGATCCCAATCAGTTCTTCTATCCCGGCGACCGTCACGAGCATCCCGCTTGGGACTCGCTCTGCTTCGACTATGGCAAGGACGATGTGATGCACTTCCTGCTCTCCAACTGCCGTTACTGGCTTGAGGAGTTCCAGTTCGACGGATTCCGCTTCGACGGTGTCACCTCCATGCTCTACTACAGTCACGGACTGGGTGAGGCCTTCTGCGGCTACGGCGACTATTTCAACGGTCACGAGGACGATAATGCCATCTGCTATCTGACGCTGGCAAACAAACTGATTCACGAGGTGAACCCCAACGCCATTACCATTGCCGAGGAAGTGAGCGGTATGCCTGGCTTGGCTGCTAAGTTCGAGGACGGCGGCTTTGGCTTCGACTATCGTATGGCGATGAATATTCCCGACTACTGGATCAAGACCATTAAGGAACAGCCTGACGAGAACTGGAAGCCATCAAGCATTTTCTGGGAGGTGAAGAACCGTCGTCCTGACGAGAAGACTATCTCATATTGCGAGAGTCACGACCAAGCTCTGGTAGGCGACAAGACCATCATCTTCCGTCTCATTGACGCTGATATGTACTGGCACTTTGCCAAGAAAGACATCAACGGCGTGGCTGAGCGCGGCATTGCCCTGCACAAGATGATTCGACTGGTTACCGTTGCTGCTATCAATGGCGGTTATCTGAACTTCATGGGCAACGAGTTCGGTCATCCAGAATGGATTGACTTCCCCCGTGAAGGAAATGGCTGGAGCTATAAGTATGCCCGCCGTCAGTGGAATTTGGTTGACAACAAGGATCTGTGCTACCACTGGCTGGGCGACTTCGACCGTGAGATGCTGAAGACTATCAAGTCGGTACGCAACTTCCAGGACAAGCCCGTTGTGGAGATTTGGCATAACGACGGCGACCAGATACTGGCATTCATGCGTGGCGACCTGCTCTTCGTGTTCAATTTCTCACCCACGCAGTCGTTCACCGACTATGGCTTCCTCGTTCCTACAGGCAGCTATGACGTTGTTTTGAACACTGACTCGAAGGACTTTGGTGGCTTTGGCTTCGCAGACGATTCGGTGACTCATTTCACTAATTTCGACCCGCTTTATGTAAAAGACCACAAAGAGTGGCTGAAACTCTATATTCCTGCCCGCTCGGCTGTGGTTCTTAAGAAGAATTGATGGACAATCAGATTTTTTCCAATAAAGATGGCACCATCACCACAAAGGTGGTGTGTGCCATTTCTTTCTTACTGTTCTCTTTCCTGTGGCTCTATGGGTTGCAGGCCGACACACTTACCATAGCCCAGCATGTGCTGAGCCAAGGTGTCACCCATTATAACAAGACGGTGGGTACCATCATCTCTATTCCGGTACTCATGTCCGTTCAGTTCCTCGTGGCACATCTTGTGAAGATGCCGCGTCACACTTATGCCTTGAGCTATTTCCCCTCGTTGCTCATCCTGGCATTCCTTTCCGACCTGAAGGTAGATGAAAACCATGAGGTGTCCGTATCTTCGTGGCTATGGCTGTTCCCCTTGATGCTGGTTCTTTGGGGGGCGTGTGTGTGGCTGGCTCGTCAGGCGTTGCCGTTTGCCAATAACCAACGACAATATGTGGGTGTGATGTCAACGCGCACGTGGCTCAATCTGATTCAGATGATTGTGATGATGCTACTTGCTGTATTGTTGGGCAACACGAATGCCGTTTACCTTTATTGCACCCATGCCGAGGTCGCCCTTGTTAACAATGATGTTGACGAAGCCATCAGGGTGGGGGATGAGTCGCTCGAAAGCAATGAACGGCTGACGATGCTTCGTGCGTATGCGCTTTCAAGAAAAGGTGTCTTAGCTGACAGACTCTTCTCTTATCCTGTCAAAGGCACCTCCCAGTCGCTTCTTCCCATGGAAGTGAAGCCCTTGATGCTCGCTGAAGACTCCATCTGGAAGTTTTTGGGAGCCAGACCGCACGCGGAAATGCCTGTTGAGCGTTTCTTCGACCTGTTGGAAAAAGATTCCCTTGCAACGCCTGCTGTGGCAGACTATAGGCTATGCGGCTATCTGGTGGATCGTAATCTGGATGCTTTCGTCAAGATGCTACCTGCATATTACGAGGTGACCGACTCGCTGCCCCTTCCCCAGCATTATCGTGAGGCTCTCGTCCTTTATCATCATCAGGTCAAGTCTCCGAAGATAGAATATCGCGACTCGCTGCTTGAAGAACAATGGAATGCTTTGCAGCAGCTGAAATCAGAATACAAGACGGATAGCGAGCGTCACTACCACATCTTCGAGTCGTTCCAGAAGTCTTATTGGTATTATTTCTTCTATAAGGATTAGGCTTCCCTTATACCTTATTAATATCTACGTAGCCGTGGGTCACAGCGTAGATGGTAAGAGCTGACACGCTTCTCAGCCCCAGTTTCTCCATGATGTTCTTGCGATGGGTGACCACGGTGGCCAGCGCAATGTTAAGCTTATCGGCTATCTCCTTGTTGATATGGCCCTGTACAATCAGTGCCATCACCTCGATCTCGCGGTTCGATAGGACTCGCTGCGTCAGTGCTTTCGGCATTGGTGGCAGGTTGCGCCCGTGGTGATGCCCCTCTTGGTTCAGGATCAGGAGCGACCGCACCAGTTCATGCTCTGGCACATTGACGCACAGTGAATGGAATGCCCCCAGATGGCTGCTGTCGTTCAGCGACATCGTCAGTACGATGGTCTGGCGCGGATGCTCTGCAAAGAACTGCCTGTTCTCCAGAAAGATGTTCATTGCCACGAAATAGTGCATATAGTGCTCAGGATGGTTGGCCTGGAACTCCGTCATACTTCCAAACCCCTCAATTTCCGCAATGGGCATGAAATTCTGAAGCAGCTGCTTCAATCCGATGCAGGAAAGCGTGTTCGCGTCAATGATGGCTATTTTGGGACGTTGTTGGTTCATACAGTGTGCAAAGTTACTAAAAAATGTCCATTTCTCAAAAAAGAAATGGACACTTTTTATATGTTGATATGGAAGGACGTGGAATCAGAACTCTTCGACCTCTCCTACGGCTTTGTTCTCTTCAGTAGCAGCAGCCATTTGCTCGGCCAGCTTGTCAGGGTCTTCGATGTTGACTGTTTCCACCTTGGTAAGGTCAACACCATCGATATTGCTGGGGTCGATGCTGGCATCCTTTAGCTGACCTTCCTCGTTGTAGCCCTTGCGCAATGCACGGATGGCCTTTGACTGCTCTTTGATCATGTTGACGATTTCGCCAACTTCTTGTGTACCCATCTGAGCAATCTTGGGGCCAGCCTTGATGTATTTTCCGTAGGACAGTGCTTTCATGCCAAGTCCGGGCAACGATGCGGTGGCAGCTGCCGAGCTGACAGAAATCAGTGCGATGTCAGCCAGCAGGCTAGTGCCTTGCAGCGTCAATTCGGCATATTGCTGGAGTGCTTTTCCTGAACTGCGGTAGTTACCTTCATCGTCGAACACGCCCATGACTTCCTTCTGCTCGCCGGTCTTCTTGTCGGTGACGATACCTTTCTTCACCTTATAGAACACGATGCTGTCGCTGTAGGTGCGAATGCGGTAATAGATGGTGTCGCAGGTCTTCAGGTAGTCGTCGAAACCCTCGTCGCCAGTCAGTTCTGGCATTTCCCATACGTATGGCTTGGTGTCCTTCTTTTTCTTCTCTTTCTTTTCTTTCTTGTCTTGAGCAAATGTCTGCTGAGGCATGATGATTCCCATTGCGAGTGTGCAAAGGAGAATGGTAAATAATTTTTTCATCTTGTTTTTAAATTATAGGGTTAATAATGATATAAAAATGAGGTTTTATTTCTTTCCGAAAACGATTTTCAGAGTTGAGTCGCCACGATCCTTCATGGGGATGACCTTGTTGGCCTTGATCTTCCCGTTGTGTGCTCCCACTACTACGATGAAGTCGTATTCGCCAGCCAGTACTTGGAACTTGAAAGAGCCGTCGGTGGCTGATGTCGCCAGTTCATGGTCATTTTTCCAATAGACGTTGGTGCGTATGCTTTCGCTGACAGTACCCTTGACTCCATAGAACTTGCAGCCTCCGAGGTTGCTTTCCTCGACGAGGCCTTGATGGAGTTCAGAATAGAGTGTCTTTCCTTCCAGAACGATGCCAACCTTGGCTCTCTCGCTGATGAGTTTCTCCATCTGTGTCTTGAAATACTCGTCATCAGTAGAGTTTGCCAGTGAGCGGTAGGCGAGGATAGCCTGATCGAATGCCTTGAGGAGCAGTGCTTTCTTCACCTCGCGTTTTCCGCTGACGATTTCATTGATCATCGCTACGTATTTCTCGGCCGATGTCTGTATGGTGTCGTATTTCTGGGAAGAGGCTGCCTTGTCAAGTGCTATGCTGCGCTGCTGTTCGTTGATGCCTTTCTCCTTGGCAGCCAACAGGAAGAACTCAGCTGCTTTGGCATATCGGCGGTCTTGGAACTCGTTGTCGGCTTGTCTGAGATACTCGCCGTATTGTGTTTCAACCACCACTTTCGTTTCGTTGAGCACCACGATGTTATAGGTAAGCAGGCTCATGGGGCTCATGCCTTTCACCTGATTGTAGTCGATGGTCATCTTATTGGTCTTGTCGCCATAGACCTCGATTTTCAGGATGTTGGCCAGTTGGTTGGAAACGCTGTTGAGTTCCTCTGTGAGTTGAGGAATCTTAGCCTGGAGTGCATCGTAGGTGTCGTTGTCGAGTGTTTCGGCCTCTTTGGCAAGTCGTTTGTTGGCTGTTTCCAATTCCTCGGAAAGGGTACTTTCTTTCTGTGCCAGTTCGGCATACTGCGTGGCATCGAACACGAGTGAGTCGAGGTATGTGCCTGCAGCACTTCTTCCGTAGCGTATAGTGTGCTTCAGGTTGGGGCAGTTGACGGTGAGCTTGATTTTGCTGTTGAACACAATCAGTGCCTCGCCTTTCTTGCCGTTGATCCATCCCATGTTGCTGTTGGGATCGAGCTTCAGGTCAATGCCGTTCTCTACTTGGTCGATGTCGAAGTAGATTTGCTTGTTGGCTGTGAGCATCACCTTTCCCGTCTTCTGGCTGTTGGTGGTGCCGTATTTAGTGACGGTGAAGAAACGTGCGCTGCTGCCCGTGATGTCGAGCACCATCTCATAGTGGTACATATTACCCACTTTGACGGCTTTGGGCGACTGTGGGTCTTTGTTGAGGTTGGTCGTGATAACCATATCGTTGCTGTTGGCAACGAAGACCACACCAGCCTTGCCATTGAGGGATGCGACATTCCTGGTCAGGGAGCTGTTCTGCGAGATGGTGATCATCTGTTGTGCGTGTGCTGTCAGGGCGCAAAGACACAGCAGACAGGCCGAAAGAATCTTGCTGACAGTTTTCATTGTATCATCTCCTCTACATCGTCAATACTAAAGATGTCTTCCTGCTTCAGCTTATTGCCTCCGCTCTTCGGGCCTACGTAGGTGGGCTGCCAGGTACGTACCTTGATTTCCGGATGGTCTTCGTCCCTGAAGTCCCAGAGCAGGAAGACGTATCCGTCGTCGCTATAGTTGCTGGAACGCCATTCCTGACGCAGACGTACGCCATAGACGTTGGGGTTGTTTTGCGACTGGGTGACACCGCATTCGCCGTCGAGCACTTCAAACTTTACCTCAATGTACTTGTTGCGTGCAAAGGCGCGACGCAGGTTGGCAAGATATTGCTGCTTGTTCTGACGGTTATAGACCACCTTGGTGTTTGCCTGTCCTAAGTCGTTGGGACGTGTCTGTACCACGGTGCCGGTAACGATGAGGGCATCGTCGCTGAAGATCTGGTTCATGAAGTTGATATCCTTACGGCAGTAGGCAGTACGGAAACGCTCCACGAAACTCAGGATTTTCGTTCTGCGCTCCACGCTGGCCACATTGCCGCATTTCTCCATACTTTCTGAGACCTGGGCATCGAGTGCGAAGCGGAATTCCGAGATGTCGCCGTTGCGGTCGAAGGTGACAGCGACTTCCTGGAACGTGCTTTCCCTAACCACCTCGCCATCGGGGTCAAGAATCATGGGGATCTGGCGAACGAAGAAGGTACCGTCCTTCATAGGCCAGAGGCGGTCTACCACTTCCTCATCATCGCACTGGAAATGGGTCATATCCCACAGCGTAGCCAGCTCGTCTTTCACGTCGGCCTCGCCAAATTTTGGTGTGTGCAGAGGCAGATGGCCTAAGTTCAGGTCTCGCTTCTGCTGGTATGCTGCATTGATTTCCGTGAGGAGTGCAGCTAAGTTGTTCTGTAGTTTCTGAACCATTGCAACATTGTCATATCCATCGTCGGTAGTAAGCGTTACGTTGATGGCATGAGTGCTGACAGCGGTCAGTATCATGAACAGGCTGCAAATAAAAATCTTTTTCATCTCTTATGTGTTTTATTCTGATTACTGATTCACTTTTACGCCAATGGCTCCGCGACCCTTGTAGTTTGCCAGCTGGTCGGCATTGCCTGTGGCAAGGTTTTTACGGCTTTCACCCTCACTGAGGACAGCTTCCACGTTGCCCTCCTTGTTGAATACCACCATGATGTATTCCTGCTGGTTCTTGTCCTTCAGGCCTTTCAGGTTGTCGTATTCTGCAACCTTTCCGCTCTCCTTCAGCTCCTTCAGCTTTGAAGCCAGCTGACCGGTGTTGGTGACAGAGAGCAATTCGCCTACCACCACATCGTGGTTGGTGAGTGGAGCAGCAGCGGCTACCTTGGCACCAGCCACTTCTACAGGGGTCTCTCTTATCTCCACGTTGTCGGCAGGGATGATGTCCGACTTCTTCACATACATGAAGGCACGAAACATATTTGCCCTGGGCATCGTGATCTGCTCTACGTCGTAGTTGGTGTTCTTGGTGATGATTTTCGATGAGCCGGCAAATTTTTTCTTTTTTGCGGCCCATTCGTTCACGTTGTTATGAAGCATCTCCGTAGCCAGGTCGATAGCCTGCTGCTGATCGGTGGTGGTCACTTCAGCATAAATGTAATTGCTGTTTTTCTTGATGGAAGCAATCTTTTTCTTCTGCTCTTCCACGGTCTGGGCAAACGAAGCCATTCCGAAAAGCATTGCAAATAGAATGATGAGTGATTTCTTCATGTCTTTACTTATTTTATGGATTCATATTCTACGTTGTGTAGTAACTGTGCACTGACATTATAAAGAGGTATATAGGCGTACATACGGGCTTTTGCCAAAGAGGTGCTGCTCTCTTTTATCATGCCTTCAGGAATGTCGATGCTCAGCAGATGGACATAGCCGCCTTTCTTGTTGACCATGAATACCGTGCCTTCATACCATCCGTTCTGCTTGCTCTTCAAACCGTAGTAGGGTAGGCACCCCTCTTCCATGCACAGCTGCTGCCAGACACGATAGGTGGTGCGAAGGCTGTCCACTTCATAGCCGTACTTGTCGATGGTGATAACCAGAGGCAGTGCGTTGTTGCTCTCAGGGGCTATCATCCAGTTGTTGATGGTCTTCGTGGCACGCGAGGCATCGTCAACCAGCGTCCAAGGCATATTACTGGCCTTGCGGGTGTAATAGATGTCGTTGCGTACCATAGGGCTCATGTAGTAGCTGTCAGAGCGTGTGTACTCCGTACCGTCTGCAGGTATGTTTCCTGCAACATCGGAAGAGGCGGGATGAGCCTGATAGCGGCTCAGAAGTCGAATGAACCGATGCTCCAGCTCCACGGCATCGCAGCCAGTGAGCAACTGGTAGTCCATGTTGAACGAGAGTTGGAGTACAGTCTTGTCCTCTACCGTCCATGAGACGCGATATATATGCAGGTCAACGTATTCGCTGCTGAATACTGCCGTTGTGTCGAGCGTCAGGGCTGTGTTCGTGTTTCCAATATTGAAGTTCACCTTCTCCCATTGCATTCTCTGGGCATCCTCCGTTTTGTCTGGTGTGGCCATGCGTGCCAGCAGGTAACGCTCCAGGAAGTCGTACACGGGAAGGGGCTGTAGCCGTCGCAAGGACTCAGGGAAGAGTTTCAGGCCGATATGGTCTATTTCGCCCCATTGGTTCTTACGAATGGTCAGTGGGTGCTGTCTGTAATGATAGGTATCTGTAGTCCCCACAGGCAGTGTGTCCAGCTTCTGTAGGTTAAGATAGCCGGCGAGCCTTTCTAATCGCTGGGTATCAAAAGAGGTAGCCCTCATGCTGATACAGCATGTGGCTACCATCAATAATACTATGATACCTCTTCTTGTCATTAATGCAGCTTGATTTTCGTCACAGTACCGTCTTTCTGGTAATAAGTGACAAAGCTGGGCTTACCGTTCTCGAAGATACCCTGGATATACTCACCTGGCTGTGCGGTATATTCTGCATTCAGGCGATAGGCACGGAAGAAGGTGACCTTACCTGTACCGTCGGGCAGACCGTTCTTGCGAGACCCGGCATAGTTTCCGTATCGCTCGATTTCAGATTTCGGTCCTTCTGTTGTTTGCTTCTTCTTCACCGTTACGTTGACACTGGCGTTGACGGCCGACTTGCTGGCAGCAATCGTGATGGCTGCGCTACCTTCCTTCACGGCAGTGACATTGCCATTAGCATCGACAGTAGCCACTGCCTCGTTGCCTGATGACCAGGTGAGCTGTTCGTCGTTCTTCTCAGGAATGGCCGTTGCAGTGAGCTGCTTGCTCTCACCCTCGGTCAAGGTGAAATCGCCCTCGGCAATGCTCAGCTGTTCAATAAGGATTTCCTGGGGGGGCGTTTCCTGTTTTGGTTTAACGGTATCTACTTTTTCTTTCCCTCCCTTTTCTCCTCCTGGCACAGGTTCTGTAGCTGGCTTGCTGAAAAGGAAGTAGGCTCCAATACCCAGACCTGCTACCAGAACTACGGCAGCGGCAATGATGCCTATCAGCTTTGTGGGGAATCCCTTTTCTACAACTTCCTCCAGTGTATGCTGGTGACAGCAAGGACATTCTGGAATGCCGCCTAATGTCTCTATGGCATCGATCTTGATGATTTCATTAGAGTCGGCTTTGGCACAAGCACCAAAGTTGATACACTTGTATTGTTTGATGTCTTTATTATTTTTGTTAGCCATGTTGTTATAAACTAATTGTTATACGCTTCTATTTTCTTTTTTAACTCAATAAACTGCTAAAGTCTATTCCACCTACGTTGTTGTCCTGCTGAGGAGCATTCTTACGCTTAATGGGGGTGGGGTCTTGGATAATGGCAAGTGCCTTCCTCGTCCATCCCACGAACTCAAGGAACTCAGGTGAACCTTGGTTGCCACCACACTCAGGAAGAACCACCTGTCCCAAGAGCTGCTGTACTTTAGGAATCATGGTTTGCTTGCGCAACTCAATGTTCATCAAGGTAGTAGATGCCACATCCTCGTACATATCCTTCAGCTGCTCGCCGAAGTCCTCAGTGAATTTCTGGCTGTAGCCGATGCCAGTGAACTTGTCTGCCAAAGCATTCAGGGTCTCCAGTCCAAGCAGAGGATCCTTGGTAACGGTTCCGAAAGCCTTACGGCCTGTTCCGTCGGCCAGGTCACCATACTTGATCAGGTCGAGGGCATAGTCGGCAATAGCGTAGGGCATGAACATCTCACGCAACTGAGAGCCCAAGAGCTCGCCCTGTACCTCCAGCTTGGGGAAGTCTTCGCCAGTACCCTCTCCGTGGAGCACGACGCGCATCTGACGGCTTTCGTTGCCGTTGACCAACAAGTCGTAACGCTCCTTGTAGAATGCCAGGTTCTTGAGACAACGAACGGGGAAGCAGTAGGTGATGTTCTGTACTGTCAGCTCGTTCTGACGTGTGCCGTTCATATCGACATATACATGCGTGCCAGCTGTTACGGCACCGATAAGGGCATCCTTCAGCTTGGTGGCAAACTTCTGTACCGTCTCATTGCCCTCAACCTTCGGCAGGTTGATCAGTACTACTTTGCGGTTGATGTTCATACCTTGCTCTGGAACGGGGTTCTGGCCTCCGATGCTGCGCTGCAATTCGGCAGAGTTCAACTCCAGGAACACGCCGCTTTCCTCGATGATGCTCTTGGCAAACTTCTTCAGCTCTTCGCCGTCGCTGTAACGCTCGCTGAGCTGTTCCAGGATGTTGCGGTTGATAAGCTTCTCGCTGGCTTCTGTCAGCAGGTCTTCGTGGATGGCCACAGACTTCTGACGCACTACGGTATCCATCAAGTCAGCAATAGTGTCCTTGTCGATAACGGCGTTGGCATGTTGGAAAGTCTGCTCTGACCCGATGATGTCAACCAGTTTCAGACGCACCTCATCGGCTATTGACTTCTGACGCTTCTGGTCAGTGATAACGCGCTGTGTAAACTCTTTCACACGTTTCTGGTCGTAGAAACGGATGACGGTGTTCTGGAGATTCTCTATGCCGCCTTCGTCCTGACAACGGGCTCCAATCATCGCCTCGTTGAACTCGATAGCCTCGTTCAGGGTTGTCACGAATGACTCAATGCGGCTGCGAAGCAGATTGAGCTTCACGCTGAGAGCGGCTAACAGCTGCTGGGCAAACTCGCCTCCCAGTACTTCGCACTGCTTCACCATGATCTGCTGCATGATGGTGCTGTGCTTGGTCAGATACTTACCCTTGACAACAGCCTGGATCAGCACGCCGGCAAAGGCTTTCTTGTTGAGGTCACGCTGCTGGATGAGCTGGTCGATGAGCTGACGGTTCTTCTGCACAGAAGCCTCCATGTTTTTGCGCTTCTTGCCCACTTCGGTGTTGATACAGTCGATAAGCTGAAGCATATTATAGAGTGAGAGGTCGCCCATCTTCCACTGGTCGAAGATATAGCGCTCAATACGGTCGCATATCTCCTGGGCATGTTGCTCGCGAGCGGCTGTCTTGCCCTCGTAGAACTGTACTGCGCCCAACTGACGGAAGAGCTCGTTGTAGCCTTTCTGACACAGTTCTTCCAGTTTTGCCAAAGGCTGGTTCTCTTTCTCTGCAGCCTGTGCCCAACGTGGGATGATGCCTGCCCAATAGGGTGCAAAGGCACCAAACTTGTTCTCGTCGCTTGGGAGGACGGGAAGTTCCAGCATCAGGTGCTTGTCGCTGATACGCCACTTCTCCTGAAGCTCTGGCTTCAGCACCTCAGAGCTGTAGTCCTTGTTGGCTGGGGTGTCGCGGAAACCAAGGTCATCGTTCCAGTTGTTGTAGCGCATCTGGAGGAGCGACTGGCGTCCAAACGAGAAGCTGAAGTACTCGACGATTTCCTCTTCAGGAATGATGACGCGCTTGAAGCCGAAGCTACTCACTGCCTTTGTACGATAGGGCTGGATAGCTCCATTCTTTGCTTTCTCATAATATTCCACACGCCAGTCATTGATATTCTCGAACGAGTAGGCACGCAGGAACTCTTCGGTATTGCCATTGTTCTCAAGGAAGATGCGGCTGTAGGTGAAGTCGGCCAGAATCTGAGGAAGCTCGTGCAGGGACTCTACGGTATAGCCATGCTCATTGACATTACTATAGAGAATCAGACCGTCGGCAACCTTCTTTACCAGATCCAGATCCAGACGCTCGTGCTGTCCGCTGACATCATAGGGCTTGAAATTGCCAGTGAGCAATGCGTTGAGCTCTTGGATGGCTGCATAGCCATTGGCATGATATCGGCCGGCATCGCAGGTTCCCGGAGGAGCCAACTCTGGAACCATTGCATTGACAACAATGGCTGTACCCGTCTTTCCGTCTTGCGACAGCTCGTCGCGGAACTGAGGTATCATACGTGTCTGGGCAATGACATCGATGATAGAGCCAGAACCTGTTCCACCAGCAAGGCCGGTGAAAATATAGATGTTGGTTCTCGAAGCCTTACTGATGGCATTGACACGCGAGAACTGCTTCATGATGCCCTGCTTGTACTTGTCGATATTGGAACCGAACAGGATGCGGCCGGCACGACGCTTCTGCGCCGCGGCAGCACCTACCTCGCCCAATGTCTTGCGCATCACCTCAGCATCGCCGATGATGCCTTTCAGACCCGGGTAGTTACTGGGATTTGCCAAGACGGCGTTGATGTCGATGCCCTTCACATTGACAAACTCGTTTTCAGAGAACTGGGCATTCTCTCCTAATACCTGCCAGGTCTTATCGTCTGGCTTCATCATCTCTATGCTGGAATCGACATACAAAAAGCCAATAGGCAGTTGTGCACGCTGCTCTGCATTGAATTCCTGATACAGGCGTTTGCGGAAGGCTTTAAGGACTTTACCTCCGGTACCTCCAAGACCGACAAGAATATGATTCTCTTTAGCCATAATAAAAAATATTTAATGTTTAATATATTTCATCTAAGTTATTGATGTCGTATGTGTAGTCAGTAGGCTTGTTGAGCCAGATAATCGCAATGGCAGCCACTATCATAAACCCTAACGTCCATAATACGCGCCTAAGGATATAGTAGTTCATGGCGTCATGGATATCGTCGGTGATAAAATCCACCAGCGTATGCCCTTTGGCCATATACTCCTGGGCATCGCTGATGTCTATCTTATTAATAATAGGTGTAACTATCGGATATTCCTCTGATATCTGGTCCAAGATGTTGCTGATGTCATTGATATTGCCACTTACGGAGCCAGCCATATCCTCGCCAGTGGAAACAAGCATATTGGCATACTCGCCAATATCGGTGAGATAACCCTTCGCATACATCGTACCCACCATCATGGTACATTGTGCACCTGCCAAGAGGAAAAAAACGAGCAGCACGGCGTATGTCCATACGGATCTGGCACGATCCAGGACTTGGCATAGCAGCCATACAGCTGCAGTGAGGAGGAGGGCAATCAAACCTCCCCAAAAGATACTTCCGATAATGTTCCCAATGATGAACATAGCTAATTCTTGGTTTTAGGTTTGGCGAACATGGCATTCGCACTTCTTTATCTCAGACCGTTTTCAGGTCTCTGTATAGAATGCAAAGATACGAAGAATTTCTATAGTAACAAAAAAAAATGGGAAAAATTTGCTTGCCCTCGTCACTTCTCGCTTACTTCTCGCTCCTCGCCATCATCCACTTTTTCCACAATCGCCTTTTGGGGATACTCCGTTTTTTGCGTTAGAAAATAATGTTTTCCAGCATAGAAAACATCGTTTTCTGCCCAAGAAAACGATGTTTTGAGTGTTTCTTTTAGTATCCGAACAAAATGAACAGACAGAAATTATTATAATGTCGGTTTTTTTTCGTACTTTTGCAACATGTTAGAGAAAATGACAAGGGCTGTCTGCGAGATAGCCAAAGAAGCGGGGACGTATATCAGGGAGGAACGAAGGAATTTCTCCTTAGCGAGTGTGGAGCGCAAACATACTCACGACTATGTGTCGTATGTAGATAAGGGTTCTGAGAAACGGATAGTGTGTGCTCTGAGAAAACTACTGCCAGAGGCGGGATTTATTACCGAAGAGGGTACGACAAAGACGGATGAAAGCTCCAACCTCAAAACTCCAGCCTCAAACCTCGTTTGGGTGGTTGACCCGCTCGACGGCACCACGAACTTCATCCATCAGTATGCACCCTACGCAGTGAGTATTGCGTTGCTGAGGGGGAAAGAAATCCTGTTGGGCGTGGTCTATGAGATTTGTCAGGATGAGTGCTTCTATGCCTGGAAGGATGGGGGTGCCTTTGTGGAAAGGGGAAATGATAAGGGAGAAAGGGTCAATGTGAAGTTGCAGGTGACTGCTAACAGGATTGACGATGCGCTGCTCTGCGTGCAGCTGCCCTATAACAGTGAGGCTTACAAGCCCGTGGTGAAGCATCTGATTGACCGGCTCTATGGCAACGTGGGCAGTATCAGGATGTGCGGGTCGGCTGCTATGGCGCTTTGCTACGTGGCTGCTGGAAGGTTGGACGGCTATGTGGAGAAGTACATAGGCCAGTGGGACTTTATGGCAGGTGCGCTGATTGTGGAAGAGGCTGGCGGCAAGGTGACTGATTATCAGGGCTCGGATGATTTCACGCAGGGCAACAGTGTGGTGGCAACGAATGGCATCGTACAGCAAGACCTGTTGGATGTCATTGGTGAGGTACAATAACACGATAGATACGATGGAGGATTTCGTACTGAATGATCACAACAAGGAGGAGTTCCCGCCTGCGCATACGGCAGAACATCTGCTGAACCAGACGATGATAAGGCTGTTTGGCTGTGGCCGCAGCTACAATGCTCACGTGGAAAGGAAAAAGAGCAAGATGAGCTTCCACTTGGAGCATAAGCCGTCGAGACAGGAGGAGAAGGAGATAGAGCGGAGGATGAACGAGCTGATAGCGGAGGACTTGCCCGTAAGGTTTGAGTTCGTTACACGCGACAACCTGCCAGAGGGGGTGACTTTGGACCGTTTGCCCGACGATGCCAGCGAAACAATACGGTTGGTAAGAATAGGTGACTATGATGTGTGTCCGTGTATTGGAAAGCATGTGAGGTCAACCAGTCAGATAGGACGCTTCGAAATGTTAGGTACTAACTGGGATGAGATGGAACATTCCTTCAGGGTGAGGTTCAAGATAGTATGAGATTAGAAGGCTATCTTCGAGAATACGGGATAGTGGTCAGAGTAGGTTAGCTCCTTGATATAGTAGGACTCACTCTGGAACTGCTCGTCATGGAAGATGTAGTCAATGCGAACCCGCTTCTTGCCTGAATAGGTGTACATAATCCCTTCGCCGCCCTCGCGGAAACCGTCTACGAGGTCGCCCAACATGGTCTTGTAGACATAGGAATAGGGTACGTCGTTGAAGTCGCCGCAGACAATGACGGGATATTGCGAGCCCTTGATCAGTTCGGCCACCATGTCGGCCTGACGGGCTCTGATGGCCATGCCGCGAGTGTAGTTGCCGTAGAAGGTGCGGATCAGGGCATTGTCTTCAATAGAGCGACCTAAGGCCTGTTCCTTGCCCAGTTGGTGGAGAACACGGTTGAAGCCGGTGGTCTCCAGATGGCAGTTGAACACCCTGACAATACGGCTGTTGACGTTGATGTCGGCCCACATGGCACTGTTGTTGGTCTTGCCGAAGTCGATGATGTCGTGGCGTTCAATAGGGTAGCGGCTATAGATGACCATATCGTTGCGGCCCGTTGCCATGTGTGGGAAATAGGTCTTGTAGCTGGTGGAATTCAGCTTGTCGCCGCGTATGTCCTCATATTCCTGAATGCAGAGGATGTCTACGTTCTGTCTCTTCATTTCGGAAAGGATATCCTGCGACTTGAAACCAGATGTCTCGCGGCTGAACTTTGCCACATTGTAGGTAGAGACCTTGATGCCAGAACGGTTTGTCTCGCCATGATGGAAGAAAGATGGCTGATAGACAGAACCGATGTAATGGATGCTGCAAAGCAGGGTGACGGCAGGTATGGCCATCCAGTGCCATTTGCGGCGTATGACCCAGTAGAAAAGCAATATGATGTTGAGTCCGAGAAGGAACGGAAGGATGTAGACCAACATAGCCATAGCTGTGCCAGTAGCAGGGTCTACGGTGCCGCCGAAAAGTCCGAAAAGCGTAAATGTTGCCGTCATCGTAGTAATGACGAGCAACATCAAAGAGATGTATTTGTAAACTGCCAGCTTCCCCATTCCTGTCTGATGTTAAGTGCCTATAAAGTGCTCTATCTTCTCAATGAGGTCTTCTACATTGAAGGGCTTGGCCATAAACTCGTCGCATCCTGCAGCTTTTGCTTTGCGAATGTTTTCAGGGAAAGCAAATGCGCTGAGTATGATGATGGGAACCTTGCTGTTGACTTCTTTGATAATGCGGGTGGCATCAAGGCCGTCCATCTCGGGCATTCTGACGTCCATGAGGATCAGGTCGGGATGCTCTTCCTCATTCATCATCACAGCCTCTATGCCATTGTGTGCACGCAACAGGTTGTAACGCATTTGCAGCACAATGCGTACTAATTCATAGTTGCTCTCTTCGTCTTCTACCACGAGAACAGTCTTGAGGGCTGTCTGGTCCACAGGACTGCTGACACGGAGTGTGCGCATATTGGAGGAGCGGCTGGTAACGGCCATACCGCTGACGGAACCGCTGAAGGGCAGGGTGAAGGTGAACAGGGAGCCTTGGCCCAGCGTCGACTCCACCTGAATGGTGCCACCCATCTTCTCAACGATGATACGACAGAGGGCAAGTCCCAAGCCGAAGCCGCGCTGCTGTTCTGCATCCTTGGAGGCATAGGTGTCGAAGATATGGTCTATGAATTGCGGGTCAATACCTGTACCTGTGTCTTTTACGAAGAACTGGATTTCGTCTGTTTCGCTGATCAGCTGATATCCGTATGTGATTTCGCCCTTTGAAGTGTGCTTCAGGGCATTGGATATCAGATTGGAGAATACCTGGGTGAGACGGTTCTCGTCGGTATTCATGGTGACAGGCGACGATGGCTTCTTGAATACGAGATTCACGTTCTCTGGACAGCGGAACTTGAACAGCTGCTTGATGCTGTTCATCATGTAGTTGAGGTCGGTGGGTACGTTCTTGACAATGATTTCACCCGATTCCACGCGTGAAAGGTCGAGAATCTCGTTGACCAGACTTAAGAGGCGGTTGTTGTTGCTCTCAATGATTTCCATATAGTTCATACGGTCTTCCTGAGAGTCCGTCTCTACCATCACTCTTGAGAAACCCTCGATAGCATTAAGGGGAGTGCGTATCTCATGCGACATGTTGGCAAGGAACAGAGATTTCATTTTGCTGGCTTTCTCTGCCTTTGCTGCTTTCTCTTCATATTCCTTCAATTTGCTGTTAGCCTCTTCCAACTGTTTGCTGGTAGTTTCAAGCTTTTGGCATATTTCGGAATATTTTTGCCGAAGTAATTCCGTTTCTTCTACACCCATGTTCGAGAGATATTGCAATTTTGAGTGCAAAGTTAATAATTATTTTTCTAAACAGCCAAATTTTTTTACAGAAAAAAGGATTAATTATTATCCTCGCTTTGCTTTTTCCCATGTGCCGCTGGTCTTGTGGCTCATCAGATAAGAGATTCCTTTAAACACATTGATGTTCATGAACAGGAAGTAACATGGCACATAGAGCAACTTGTTGCGATGTCCTATCTTCTTGAGCAGATGGCCTGTCAGTGCTGCTGCATAGAACAGTAATTGTATGATTCCGATGACGTAATAAGTCCAATGACCGTCGAAGAGGATCAGTAGGATGTTAAGCGGTATGAGCGCAAACAGTGCAAAGGGAGTGACGCTCCAGCGAAGCACGCGGTGTGAGATAAACTGGAAGGCCACTTTGGGATAAGCGAAGGGGTTCATAAGGCTGCGCAGCCACCAGATGCTTTGCAATCCGCCTGCGGCAATGCGCCGTTTGCGTTTCGACTCCTCTTCTGTGTTGGCAGAACCGTATTCAGTGGCATAAGCATTCTTGGTGTAGGCAATGCGGTGACCGTCTTTCAGAATGAGCATCGACATCATGAAATCGTCGAGAAGTGCATTGCCGGGGGCTTCTCGGTAGTGGCTCATCCTGACTGCGAAGAGTTCACCGGCAGCACCCATTGCCGAATAGAGGTCACTGTCCCATTGCTTCAGTTTGCTCTCGTACTTCCAATAGAGACCTTCGCCTTCAGCAGTCGCCTGACCGGATTTGCGTGGTTTTACGCGCTTCTCACCAGATACGCAACTGACGTTTGGACGCATAAACTGTCGCACAATCTCACGGATGGCATCAGCATTGAGCATCGTATTGGCATCGGTGAAGATGACGTATTCAGACTTGTTCTTACGCAGACCGTGCTGCATGGCTACTGCCTTGCCTTTGCGTTCAGGCGAATAAACCAGTTTCACCTCAGGATAGGAAGCCAACAGCTTGTTGGAGTCGTCAGTACTTCCGTCGGTCACCCACATCACGCATAGCTTGTCTTGAGGATAGTTGAGCTCGCGGATGTTTTTCATCTTCTCCTCAATGACATCGGCCTCATTGAAGGCACAGATCATCAGTGTCACCTCTGGCAGCAGCTCCTGGTCGAGGGGGAGGATAGGCAGGGCTTCTCTTCTTACAAACAGCTTCTTGATTTTCAGGATGCTATACAGCACGGCACCGTAGCCTAAGTAAGTATATACTACGAGTGCCAGACAGAGCCAGAATAATATCTTGAACGAAATCATAACGCGCAGTTAGTATTAGTTTGATGCAAAGGTACAAAGTTTTTTGGTAATTGTACTCTTTTGTGGAAAAAAGTTTTGTTATTATAAGAATCTTTAGTATCTTTGCAGTCAAACTTAATACTATAATTATGAAAAGACTATTATCCTTCAGTATTTTTATGCTATTGGCTATTGCCGGATTTGCGCAAGGCGTGAGTGAAGAGAATCCCGTCGACAAGACATCCCTCATCACAAACCCCAGTTTCGAGAATAGTACCAACGGATGGACTTGCGAGAACTTGGGTTCTCAAAGTAATAGTTCGTTTACGAAGAAATCTGGTAGCTATTATATTGAGAAATGGACGAGCCAGGGAAACACAGTGGGCGATGCGATGGTGAAACAGACGCTGAAGAATGTGCCTATAGGAAAGTATAAAATGACCGTTGCAGCGCAGAACCTGTCGCAGGCGAATACGACGAGAAAAAACACAGGTGCCTATATCTATGCGGGCGATCAGAAGGAACCGGTTTATACCCCTGCCGACTATTCTGTGATATTCACCAATATCATAGGTGAGGTGGAAATCGGATTCGCGGCTCAAAACGCTACCGGCAACTGGCTGGCAGTAGATAACTTCCGTCTGTATCAGATTGGCGAGATTACTGCTGAGGAAGTCGTTGCAGAACTGAATCGTATCATTGCCATTGCCGATAGTGTGAAAAACAATATGATGTCGGCTGCTGCAGCATCAGCACTTCAGCAGGCTATCACTGAAGCAAAAGCCATTACCATGAGCTCTTCCGAGGCAGACATACAGACAGCAGGAAAGGCATTGCTGACGGCTATTGACAATGCGAGTGTTTCGATTGCAGAATACAAGGCATTGACAGACAAAATCACAGAGACAGAAAAAAGCTACGACGAGTCGAAGCAGGGAGCTACCGATTTCAAGGCAGAGCTCGACAAAGCCAAAGCACTGGCAGCCAACGCAGATGCCACTTCTGAAGAACTGGCACAGCAGATCGCTGATCTTGACAGAGCACGGCTGGCATTCTGTCTGGCTAATGCTACACCAGGTACTGGCACTGCCCCCAAAGTGACCGTCACCCATCACTATGTGGCAACAGGTGCCACCCAGGCACTGATGCGAGCTACGATGGTGGGCTCAAATATCTTGGAGCGTGGTGTTTGCTGGAGCACAGAGCATAATCCTACGGTGTTGGACAACAAGTCGACAAAGTATTTCGACCTGAAAGGCTATCTGTTTCATATCAAAGGACTGACTCCCTCTACCGTTTACTATCTGCGCCCATACGTGATGAACAAGACTTATACTGTGGCTTATGGCGATGAAGTGAAAATCGTCACACATCCACAGGGAACATGTCGCGGAACGTGGGACGAGGGTGCACCCGACGAGGCTGCCAATGCCCGATGCCGCAATGCCATCCAGCAGACTATCAATTATTTCAATGAGTGGACGGGAATCAAAGGCTTTACGCTGTCAGGTCATTATGGGGCTCAGACTCCCACGGCCGACTGCTCGTATGGCGGCTGGATGCGCATCGGTCCCAACGCCGGCAACCAGGCTATTGGTACCGTGCTTCACGAAACGGGTCACGGTGTGGGCGTAGGTACGCACTGGCGTTGGTATGACTGTGCAGATACGCGTGAGAACACCACTCACGGCCTTTGGCTGGGACGCGAGGCTAACACGGTGCTCCGCTTCCTGGAAAACTGTGACAGCAAAAAGGTGGCTTTCACTGGTGATGGCGTTCATGGATGGGGAACAATTGATAACAGAGTCACTGCTACGGCACCCAATGCCTCAATCACTTTCGACTGGCTGGTGAATGGTTCCGATAAGGACAAGCATAAGGAAGAACAGTACATCGGCGGTATGTGTATCCTCTACGGATTGTTTATCGACGGACTTTGTCCCACAGGTAGTGATCCCAACGGTATTTCCGGCTATACCTATAATTTCGATGACGCCAAGAAATACTATCTGATGAATAAGCATACTGATCGTGGATTGGGAACAGGATTGCTGTTCCAGAGTACCAAAGGATATGCGGTATGGAGACACATTCTTGAAGAAGAGACTGTCAACGACTCGGCAGCATGGTACATGGAATATGATGCCAAAAACAGTCGGTATATGTTCAAGAATGCTGCTACAGGACAATATCTGACACGATCGGGCAATTACATGAAAACCAAGAAGGTCACTTCTTCCATTTCTTCCAGTGAGCGATTCCAACTGATGCCCGACAGAGTGGACGTCACTGTTGGGTCTGAAGAGAATAGCATCACCACTCATGGATACTGGTTTACATGGAACGACGGCGAGAACAAGGCTATGTCGGCTTCTGCTTTCACCAGCATCTTTGGCTATGGACAGGCTTCGGTTGCGGCCTTTAGTTTCAAAAACACGGCTACCGCTCAGCAATGGATTATTATCAGCGAAGATGAGTTAGAGGCATTTAAAAATGCGCTGATAGCCACCAGTATTCAAGATGTCAACCGTCATAATGATACCATGAATCAAGAAATGAAGGGTATTTACAATACCGACGGCCGACAGTTGCAGCAGATGCGGAAAGGACTGAACATCGTTCGCTATCAGAATGGTGATACCAGAAAGGTTATAGTGAAGTAGACCAATATTGAAAACATAAAGAACCCCCTCAACACCATGATGTGCTGAGGGGGCTCTTTTTGGTTCACTTGCTTACTTCGTTTTCCTCCTGCATATCTATGAACTGACGATTCGTGTCATAGAACTCATATTGCAGGAATGCCATCTTCTGGTTGGGAATGATTTTGACACCAAGTCCATACTTCAATTGCCAGCGACGTTTCAGCGAGAATACCCCCTGATTAATAAAGGCCGCAACATACGGATGGACATGCAGTGTGAAACGCTTGATGCCAATCTTGTTGACAAGTCGGTCAATCTTACTTTCAAGCTGATCCGTAAACAGAATGCTGGACTTGATCTTGCCTGTGCCGTGACAGGTGGGGCAGCTCTCTTCTACAGCCACGTCCATAGCAGGACGCACACGCTGACGGGTAATCTGCATCAGTCCGAATTTCGAAAGTGGCAGGATATTGTGGCGAGCACGGTCTTTCTTCATGTTCTCGCACATCCGCTCATAGAGTAACTGGCGGTCTTCGGCCAGGTTCATGTCGATAAAGTCTACGACAATGATGCCGCCCATGTCCCTGAGGCGTAACTGGCGTGCCAACTCGTCGGCAGCTCCCAGGTTCGTTTCGAGCGCATTGGCTTCCTGGCCGTTTTCTTTCTTGATACGTGTACCACTGTTGACATCAACAACATGCATGGCCTCCGTATGATCAATAACGAGGTAGGCTCCGCGTTTGTAGTTGACTGTACGTCCGAATCCCGATTTAATCTGCTTGGTTACGTCAAAGTTGTCGAAAATGGGTACATTGCCTTTGTAGAGTTTCACAATGTCGGCCTTTTCCGGTGCTATCAGCGAGACGTAATCGTGAATCTGATTATAGATTTCGGAATCGTTGACGTGGATACCGTCATACGTGGGATTGAACAAGTCGCGTAGCAGTGCAACGGCTCTGGTCTGTTCCTCAAAGACCATCTGTGGACGTTCTGTCGTCTTCTGTACCTTTGTGATGCAATCATCCCAGCGCTTAAGGAGTACTTTCAACTCCTGGTCCAGCTCGGCTGCTTTCTTGCCTTCCGCAACAGTACGTACTATCACGCCGAAGTTCTTGGGCTTCATGCTCTGTACCAGCTGCTTCAGTCGGCTACGCTCTTCTCCACGTTTAATTTTACTTGATACAGAAACTTTATCGCCAAATGGGATTAAAACCATATAGCGTCCAGCAAAACTCAAGTCGCAAGTGAGTCGGGGCCCTTTGGTGTTAATGGGTTCTTTGACTACTTGCACCATGATTTCCTGTCCTACCTTCAGCGAATTCTGGATGCTTCCTTCTTTGGGAAGGGTAGGTTGGATGACGGCTTTCTGTAGGGGATAAAGTTTCTTCCTGTCACTTGTTACCTGTTTAAGGTATTTCTCGAAAGAATTGAATTGAAGTCCTAAGTCAAGATAATGTAGAAAGGCATCTTTCTCAGAACCTACATCAACGAAGCAAGCGTTGAGTCCAGGCATCAGTTTCCTTACTTTGCCCACATAAATGTTACCCACAGCATACGAAGCCTCGCGAGGCTCGTTCTGATATTCCACCAAACTCTTGTCCTCCAAGAGTGCAATGGAAATCTCTTTGGGTTGTACATCAATGATAACTTCGCTTGTCATGTGTGAATTTTAATTGATTTGTTACAACAAGAAACTGAAAAGGGCGCACCAAACACATCAAATTGTTCGGTACACTCCTTTCATTTCTTCATTTTCCGTCTATGTGAGCTTACTTGCTCTTATGACGATTCTTGCGCAGTCTCTTCTTACGCTTGTGAGTAGCCATCTTGTGACCCTTCTTTTTCTTTCCGTTTGGCATAGTTGTTAAAAATATTATTTGTTATTTGAGTTTAAAATCACTTTCTATGATTAATTATTCTCCATGCGTTCAATAAAACTCTTGCAAGGCTTGAAAGCAGGGAGGTCGTGTGCGTCAATAACCAGAGTGGTGTTCTTGGAAATATTGCGGGCGGTCTTCTGTGCACGATGCTTCACGATGAAGCTGCCAAATCCACGCAGGTAGACATTCTCTTTGTTGTTAGCGAGACTGGTGCGGATTTCCTCCATAAACGACTCTACAACAATCGACACTTCCTTGGCATTAACGCCGGTTTTCATAGCTATCGTCTTGACAATTTCAGCTTTGGTCATCTCTATTTTCTCCTAATTCTTTTATGTTCTTATTATTTTGAGAGTGCAAAGGTACTTATTTTCAGCGTGATATGAAAACTTTTTTGCTTTTTTTTCAAAAAAACATTCAAAATCCTTTGTTCTTAGTCTTTGAAATAGTCTTCCAGTTCATGTTGGGCCTCAGAATTGACATCAGATAGGTCACGAATAATATGTCCTTTCTCCAGCAGTGCTATGCGTGTGGATATGTCCATAGTGTGTTGCAGGTTGTGGCTGCTGATGATAATGGTGGCCTTAGTATCCTCGACATATTGCTTGAGCGTTTTTTTCAGGATGTTCTGGCTTGTGGGATCCAGGAAATTGAAAGGCTCATCCAGAATGACAATCTCCGTTTCCCTGATAAGTGCCGAGATGATACCTACTTTCTGTTTGTTTCCAGCAGACAGGTTGCGGATCAGTTTTTTCTGCCCAAACACCTCTCCACCTGCAAAGTGCTCATACTTTTGCAGCCTTTGCGACATGACATCCGTTGTCAGTCCGCTAATCTTGCCTAAGAAGTCGAAATATTCCTCAGGGGTGAGATAGTCAATCAGGAAGCCTTCGTCAATATAGGCACTGACGTATTTCTTCCATTCTTCTGATGATGCAGGATTGATACCGTTGATGCTTACAGTACCATGATCGGGTTGTAGCAAATCAAGTATCATGCGGAAGAGGGTGGTCTTGCCTGCACCGTTGTTGCCTACCAAGCCGAGGATATCCCCGTCGTTGATAGAAAACGCAGGGATATCGCAGGCTATTGTCTCACCAAATTGCTTCTTAAGATTGCTGATTGTAATCATAATTCTCAATTCTCAATTCTCAACTCTCAATTAAACCAGTCCTTTGCCGTGACAGTTCTTGAATTTCTTTCCGCTACCACATGGACAGGGATCATTACGTCCAGGCATCTTGTCTCTGACGATAGGCGTGCGAGGCTGCTGTGCGCGTGTGTCGTGCTGAGCGGCAGCCTGCTGGCCTCTGTCCACGAGTTGCTCTTCCTGGACATTTTGCTTGTTCTCCGTATATTGCTGGCGGTTGGTATGCTCTTCTGGTGCAGCCTCACGTACCTCCTGTTGCTGCATCTCTGGTATCTGACCGCGATTCAATACCGACATGGTGCGGTTGTTCATCTCGTTGATCATGTTGTCCCATACCTTGGCACTTTCCAACTTAAAGATAAGAAGTGGGTCTTTCTGCTCGTAACTGGCGTTCTGTACAGAGTGGCGCAGTTCATCGAGTTCACGCAGGTTTTCCTTCCATGAGTCGTCAATGATATGAAGCAACATCTGCTTCTCAAACTCCTTGACCACTGCCTTACACTCTGTGTCGTAGGCTTCTTTCAGGTTGCAGGCGATATTGTAGACACGGCGACCGTCAGTGATGGGTACCATGATACGCTCGTACATATGTCCCTGTTCCTCGAATACGCGCTGAATCACAGGCCATGCTACCTCGCGGATGTGTTCTGTCTTGCGGTTGAAGTTTGCAAGTGCGGCCTGGAAGGCCTTTTCAGCCAATTCTTCTGGCTTGGTATTCGTAAACTCCTGCTCAGTGAAAGGAACCTCCATAGCAAAGAGATGCAGGAACTCCTCTTTGCAGCCTTCGTAGTCGTTGCGCTCGATGATAGTACTCACGCGATCCCAGATGGTATTGGCGATATCCATTCCGATACGCTCACCCATCAGGGCGTGACGACGTTTCTCGTAGATGACAGTACGCTGTTTGTTCATCACGTCGTCGTATTCCAGCAGGCGCTTACGGATACCGAAGTTGTTCTCTTCGACCTTCTTCTGAGCGCGCTCAATGCTCTTCGAAATCATCGGACTCTCAATCATCTCGCCTTCCTTGAAGCCCAGACGGTCCATAACAGATGCAATACGCTCTGAAGCGAACAGACGCATCAGTTTGTCTTCCAATGATACATAGAATACAGAAGAACCTGGGTCACCCTGACGTCCTGCACGACCACGTAACTGACGGTCTACACGACGACTCTCATGACGCTCTGTACCTATGATAGCCAGACCACCAGCAGCTTTTACCTCTGGTGACAGTTTGATATCGGTACCACGACCAGCCATGTTGGTAGCAATAGTTACAGCACCCATACCGTTGCTGTCTTGCTGACCAGCCAAAGCCACGATGTCGGCCTCCTTCTGGTGCAACTTAGCGTTCAGTACCTGATGGGGGATACCCTCGCGCTTACCCGTCTCTGGGTCAACATACATATCGAGCATACGGCTCAGCAACTCTGATATCTCCACGCTGGTGGTACCAATCAGGGTGGGGCGGCCGGCCTTACGCATCTTCACAATCTCCTCGATGACAGCACGATATTTCTCACGAGCGGTCTTGTAGACGCGATCATCCATATCGTTACGAGCCACAGGCTTGTTGGTAGGAATCTCCACCACGTCCAGTTTGTAGATATCCCAGAACTCACCAGCCTCAGTAGAAGCCGTACCCGTCATACCAGCCAACTTGTGGTACATACGGAAGTAATTCTGCAAGGTAATGGTGGCAAAGGTCTGAGTAGCAGCCTCTACCTTCACGTGTTCCTTGGCTTCTACGGCCTGATGCAGACCATCGCTCCAGCGACGGCCTTCCATGATACGGCCTGTCTGCTCATCTACAATCTTTACCTCGCCGTCGATGACCACATACTCATCATCCTTATTGAACATCGTATAGGCCTTGAGCAATTGCTGCAGGGTATGTACGCGTTCACTCTGTACGGCATAGTGGCTCATCAGCTCGTCCTTCTTGTTCAGACGCTCTTCGTCAGTAAGACCCTTCTCGGTCTCCAATGCAGACAACTGTCCGGCAATATCAGGCAACACGAAGAGCTCAGCATCGTTCACCTGCTTTGCCAACCAAGCGGTACCCTTATCAGTGAGGTCGCAAGAGTTCAGCTTCTCGTCAACCACGAAATACAGGGGCTCAACAGCCTCAGGCATCTTGCGGTTGTTGTTCTCCATATATTTCTCCTCGGTCTTCAGCATACCAGCCTTGATACCTTCTTCAGAGAGATATTTGATAAGTGGCTTGTTCTTGGGCAGCGACTTGTGAGAGCGGAAGAGAGAGAGGAAACCCTCATCAATCATCTCCTTGTTGTTGGTCTTCTGACCCTCGGTAATCTTCTGTTTGGCATCAGCCAGGAGCTGAGTAGCCAGTTGCTTTTGTACGCCGAAGAGCTTTTCTACCAGTGGCTGGTATTCCTCGAACATCTGCACCTCGCCCTTGGGTACAGGACCGCTGATAATCAGAGGTGTACGTGCATCGTCAATCAACACCGAGTCAACCTCGTCGACGATAGCGTAGTTATGAGCACGCTGCACAAGGTCGGCAGGTGAGATAGCCATATTATCGCGCAAATAGTCGAAACCGAATTCATTGTTGGTGCCGAAGGTGATGTCAGCCTGATAAGCCTGACGACGGGCTGGGGAGTTGGGCTGATGCTTGTCAATACAGTCAACACTCAGTCCATGGAACATATAGAGCGGTCCCATCCATTCCGAGTCACGCTTGGCCAGATAGTCGTTCACCGTTACCACGTGTACGCCGTTACCGGTTAGCGCATTCAGGAATACGGGTAGGGTAGCCACCAGTGTCTTACCTTCACCCGTTGCCATCTCGGCAATCTTACCCTGATGCAGCACCACGCCGCCGAAGAGCTGTACATCATAGTGTATCATCTCCCATTTCAGGTCGTTGCCTCCAGCTGTCCAGTGGTTGTGGTATATCGCCTTGTCGCCGTCAATGGTGATGAAGTCCTTGCGTGGGTCGCCAGCCAGTTCGCGGTCGAAGTCGTTGGCAGTGACGATGGTCTCCTCGTTCTGCGCAAATCGGCGTGCTGTCTCCTTCACGATGGCATATACCTCGGGCATCACCTCATTGAGTGCCTTCTCGTATTCTTCGAGAGCTTCTTTCTCTATCTTGTCTATCTTGGCAAAGATGTCGGCACGCTCGTCGAGTGGAGTATCCTCAATGGTTGCTTTTAGTTTTTCTATCTCTTCTTTCTGTGTCTTTGCTGCAGCCTGCACCTGCTGTCTGATCTCCTGCGTACGAGCACGCAGCGCATCATTGTCAAGTGCCTCAATCTTTGGTGAGGCAGCTTTTACTAATTCTACGAAAGGCTGAATCTTCTTCATGTCGCGTGACGATTTGTCACCGAACAGAGCCTTTAGAATACTATTAAAGTTCATATTTTGTTGTTGTTTTTGTTTCGTTAAAATGAAAATTGCGTGCAAAGTTAGCGATTTTTTGCCATAATACAGCATAAATCGGCCATAATTTGATGATTCCTCTTTAGAATAGGGGTTTCGACGAGCACGCATTAGGAGCCCTGATGCGTATGCAGCGTGCTACGGTAGGTGCTATTTGATCTACCGTAACAGGTGTCTGTATGCGCTCTGCTTCTGTTCCTGCTCCAAAGAAAATGATGGGGAACTGTATAAACGAAGCTCTTGATATCTCGCTCTCCTGAGTGTCTTCGTTGAGGATTGTCCAGCCTGGTGCCGTTTCTATGATGATGTCGCCGCAGTTGTCGAGTGTGTAGCCATTGCGTACCTTTTGTATCTGTTCGTTCTGACTGGTCAGCAACTGCAGTGAAGTGTACACGTTTCTGACTCCTGACATCATTGCCAGGAACTCCTGCGAACGGTTGAGGGCATCGGTCATGCTGATCTTCCTGGTTTCCAGTAGCTGGCGGTTCAGGAAAATGTGGTTCCGATAGGTTGTCTCTACATAATTGCCCTGTCCCCAGATGGCTCCTAAGTACATATTCATCAGGTTCACTGTCCGAGCCATATAGAATGTGCCAGAGGGAATCTTGTATGCACTATAGTCCACATCCTCTTCATGGCAATAGCCCGTGCTGGTAAGGACGTAGAGTACGTTGTCGTTGCCTATTGCTTTGTCCAGATGGTCTATCAGCCGTCCCAACTCATTATCCAGTCGGATATAGGTGTCTTGCACTTCCAGCTGACAATCGGTCACTGCCTTCTGGTCGTATGTTCCTGCGTAGTAAGTGATGCACAGCAGGTCGGTCACTTTGTCGTTACCCATCCCAGTGCTGCTGACACATTGCATAGCCATTTCTGTCACGTCTTCATTGACCAGTGCGCTGGTCTTGTAAAGCTGATACTGGCGTGTGCCGCTGAACTTATGATTGAATGGCTTTACCTCGCCCCCTTGGGTAAGATAGGAGTAGTTGCTGCCCAGGAGCGAGATGGGTTTCCACTCCGTAGATGCTATCTTGTTACGGGGTGCGCTGAGCCTGTTACAGGCCTGTACCCAGAGGGGTAGTGCCTGTGAATAGTAGGAAGTAGAGCACCATGTACCCTGGTGATTATCAATCCATACGGCACCGTTGGCAGCATGGCCTGCTGACAATAAGGCAGCTTCGCGGAATGGGGCTATGGCATATACGACGGCTTTTCCCTCTGTTGCCACTTTCAGCTCGTCGCCCAGTGTTGACGTAATCAGTTGGTTGGGCGATGCTGTCTCTGTGGTGCTGAGTCCTGGGAATTTAGAATCGTCCACACATCCCACCGTTCTCAGCGTCTTTCGGTTCAGCCAACGCTCACCTATTATATTATTATAATAAGGTGTAGTACCGGAATGGATGGCGGCTGTAGCAGAAGCCTGGTCAATGGGTGTAAACGGGTAGGCTGCGTTGGTATAAACCTTTCCCTGTCCAAGCAGTTTCTGGAATCCCTTGTCAGAGTAGAGTGGTAAGAAGGCTTCCATATAGTCGCTGCGCAACTGGTCGATGGTGATGCTCACAACCAGTCGTGGCGCACCCTTCACAGTCCCTTGCACCTGAGCAGTGATGTATTCCGCGTTGAAGCCAAGAATGGCAAGCAGCGTGATGTATAGATTCTTATTTGTCATTGTAGTGTCTTAGATATCTTGTCAGCAAACATAATGCCACAATTTCCATTCCCTCTGCGTAGTCTTGCCAAAAGCCTCCGATGAAGAATGCTATTGTCAGTATCAGGCTGATGTGGAACCACACTGTCTTTCGGCCTTTCCATACTTTCCAGATGAAGAAGAGTGATAGTGGATTGAATACCATGATCTGCAGGTTGATGCTGGTGGCAGGATGCTCCGAGAAAATCATGACAAAGAGTGCTAACCCGCCGAGACCCGTCAGTAGCATCAGTATGACATCATACCATCTGGCGGTGATTTTTTTCTTCTGTTCGTAGGCCAGAACCGCTAAAGATACTATCAGCAGCAGTATGCTGCATTGTAGGGGTGTCAGCGGGAAATCCTCTTCTATGATTTGCACACCAGGTGTCACTAACTGTCGTGTTTCCTTGACCAGCGGCACTTTCACGCTGTCACGGTCAATCACGGCACGTGAGAAGTCATAGCGTAGGTTCTCTGGCAGGAAATGCTGTTCTCTCTGGGTGGTTCTCCTGTCAGCATTGATGCCCAGCAGGATGTTGTTGCCGAATGTTGCCCAGGGATGATGCTTCGTCTTCTCGTTGATCATCTCCCGGTACGACGGTTCGTAGCCTGTCCTTGGTTCGTAAACGATTTTTCCCCTCAGATTGCGCTCTATGATGTCCCTGGGTCTGGTGGAGCAGTTGTCATAGAAGAAATTGTACCTGTAGATACGATTCTCAGGGCTGTAGTTGGTGAAGAGCGAATTGATGATGTCCTGCTTCTCTTCAGCAGTGAGGTTCAGTACCTGTTCCGTGACCTGGCTGCCCCATTCCTTATAATACATCAGGAATGGCATAGTAGGTGCTGCTCCAAGCATATAGTCTGTTTTCCCGAAAACGAATCTCAAGGCGAAGTGAGGTGTCTTGAAATTGAACTCGCCGTAGTTGAAAATGCAGTCAAGGTTGTGTCGGGGGTCTTTCAGTCGGATGGCACTATGGCCGTAAAGACTATATACTTCTTCATGTGGCGAACAGGTGACCAGCCCTATTTCCACGCTGTCCATCTTGTTCTCCTCTTCTGTTTGGGCTGGTGAGCTTATTGAACAGAAAAGACAGACAATGACAGTAAAAAGAGTCCTAAAATTGTTTTCGAAATGTTTCACGATGCAAAATTAATCTATATTTTCCACTTTCGGTGCTAATAGTTCGTTTTTTTTTAATAATTTTGCACCCTGGAAAAGAAAAAGTATATGAACAAACAAATAATAGTAGCCGCTTTTGCATTTCTTTCTGCTTTGAATGTACAGGCTCAGAGCGGTACCAATTCCCCCTATAGCCAGTATGGCTTGGGTATTCTCTCAGACCAGTCTCAGGGTTTCAGCCGAGGTATGAACGGTGTAGGTCTTGCGCTCCGCAAGGGTAATGTGGTGAATACGCTGAACCCAGCCTCATACTCTGCCGTTGACTCTCTGACCATGATTTTCGATGTGGCTCTTTCCGGTCAGATCACTAATTTCAAGGAAGGCAATCGCAGGCTTAATGTGAAGAATGCCGACTTTGAATATGCTGTGGGTAGTTTCCGTCTGATGCCTAATGTGGGTGCCAGTTTCGGTGTCTTGCCTTATTCCAATATCGGCTATGACTATTCCACTACGCAGACCCTGAACGAGTCGCTGGGCTCGGTACCCATTGAGATGAAGGGTTCCGGCGGTCTTCATCAGGCATTCGTGGGCTTGGGTTGGAAGGTGTTCCGTTCGCTCTCCGTAGGAGCCAACGTGGCTTATCTGTGGGGTACGTTCGACCGTTCTGTAACATCGGGCAGCACTACCTATGTCGAGGATTTCTCCAAGTCGTTCACAGCCAACGTGAACAGCTATCTGATTACCCTTGGTGCACAATGGGAGCATCCTTTGACACTGAAGGATAATTTGCTGGTGGGTGTTACGGTAGGCCTGGGGCATAAGCTTCACTCCGATGTTGCTGTCAGCGATGGCGACTCTACGGTGTTCTCTGCCGAGAAGGGTTTTGAGCTGCCAATGACCTACGGTCTTGGTTTGGGGTGGACTCATAGCAAGAAGTTGTTCGTGGGTCTCGACTTCACGATGCAGAAGTGGGGTAGTGTGGAATTTCCTGGTACTGTCCAGCAGGGTTCGAAGAAAGTGTATGCCCTTCGCAAGGATATACTGAAAGACCGCTTTGGCGTGAATGCCGGTATCGACTATGTACCCGATCCCGCAAGCCGTCGTAGTTTCATCAACCGTGTACATTATCGCTTTGGTGCAGGCTATGCTACACCTTATTATTATATTAATGGGAATGATGGGCCCAAGGAGTTGAGTGTCAGTGCCGGCTTCGGTATTCCTTTGCAGAATGCCTACAACAACCGTTCTGTACTGAATATCAGTGCCCAGTGGGCGCGTACGTCTGCGAAGGACTTGATTACTGAGAATACTTTCCGCATCAATCTTGGCCTGACGTTCAACGAGCGTTGGTTTGCTAAATGGAAAGTGGACTAAGCGGTCTGCGACCTAAATAAGAATTGATAAATGAGAAATGATAAGGGTATTGTAATGATTGACACGATGAAGAAAGACAACACATTCCGTTGGCGTTCTGTGCTGATGGCTTTCTCATTTGTCATTTATCATTTGTCATTTAGCCTTGCTTGCAGCGAGGCGCACGAACATACTGCTCCTGCCGTGAATCCTGAAGATTCTGTGTCGATGATGACCTCGTATGGGGTGAATACTTTGATCAGTGACTCGGGTGTCATCAAGTATCGCATCGTTGCCGAGCGTTGGGATGTCAATACTGTGCGCCAGCCCTCGCGATGGGAGTTCATGAAGGGCATCTTTTTCGAGCAGTTCGACGAGCAGTATCATGTCAAGGCTTATATCCAAGCCGATACGGCATGGTATTTTGACCAGAAGCGTCTGTGGAAACTTCGCGGTCGTGTAAGCATCCGCAATACCGACGGGCTTGTATATACCAGTGAGGAACTCTATTGGGACGGTCTCAGTCACGAGTTCTACAGCACTGTCTTTTCGCGTTTGGTAACCCCAGAGCGCACCATCGAGGGTTCCAATTTCCGCAGCGACGAGCAGATGACCCACTACAGGGTTACCAATTCCGTAGGTTCCTTTATCCCCAGCGACTTGGATGACGAGCCTTCCGACTCTACCTCAACCGAAAAGAAATGACATCGTTAATCATAGGACTTATCATTACCATGGTTTTCTCGGCCTTTTTCTCAGGCATGGAGATTGCCTTCGTGTCGAGCAATAGGATGCTGGCCGAGATGGAGCGTGAGAAGAACACGCTGCCCCAGCGTGCCCTCGCCCTGTTCTACAAGCATCCCAACACCTTTGTCTCTACGATGCTGGTGGGCAACAATATCGCATTGGTCATCTATGGCATCCTCTTTGCCAAGATTTTCGATGCCACGCTCTTCTCGGCCCTCGACCCCGCAGCGCGTGTCACTGCCGACACGTTACTCTCTACGGCTATAGTGCTTTTCACCGGCGAGTTTCTTCCGAAGACTATCTTCAAGAGTAATCCCAACACCATGCTCACCATCTTCGCACTGCCTGCGTGGCTCTGCTATGTGGTGCTCTATCCTATCTCGCGCTTTGCCGCATTGCTCTCCAAGGGACTGCTGGCTTTGGTTGGCGTGAAGATGAATGTAGCCAATGAGGAACGTGAGTTTACGAAGGTTGACCTCGACTATCTGGTTCAGAACAGTATCGACAATGCCAAGGACAATGACGAGATCGACGATGAGGTGCGCATCTTCCAGAACGCACTTGATTTCTCGGACACCAAGGTTCGCGACTGCATGGTGCCTCGCACCGAGATTGATGCCATCGAGGACACCTGTAGCATAGAGCAGTTGAAGCAGAAATTCATTGAGAGCGGTCATTCGAAGATAGTAGTCTATCACGAGGACATCGACCATATCGTGGGCTATATCCACTCTTCCGAGATGTTCCGTAATCCTGAAGACTGGACCAAGAGCCTCCGCACAATGACCTTTGTGCCAGAGACGATGGCAGCCAGCAAGATGATGCAGACCCTGCTCAGCCAGAAGAAGTCTCTGGGGGTGGTGGTCGATGAGTTCGGAGGTACCAGTGGACTCATCTCGCTTGAGGACATCGTTGAGGAAATCTTCGGCGACATTGAGGATGAGCACGACTCTAACCACTACGTCTCAAAGCAGCTCGACAACGGCGAGTACCTGCTTTCTGCCCGTCTGGAGATTGAGAAGGTCAATGAACTATTCGACCTTGATCTGCCTGAAAGTGATGATTACATGACCGTGGGCGGGTTGATTCTGCACGAGTATCAGAGCTTTCCCAAACTCAATGAAGTGGTGAAAATAGGCCGATTTGAATTCAAAATCATTAAAAATACAGCTACGAAAATAGAACTTGTGAGGCTAAAAGTGACAGGAGATGCCAATTTTTTGTAAAAAAATGCCGTTAATTCAAGAAAACTTAGTAACTTTGCGGGCTGTAAAAACGAAAACAAGAAAATAATAAATAAAAAACTAAAAACAAACAAATGGCAGCAATTGGAAAAATCAGAAGCTGGGGCCCCGCGTTGGTCGGTATTTTGGCCTTGGGTTTGCTCGGCTTCATTGCACAAGATGGTTTTAGCACATGTAGAGGTCGCGCTCAGATGAACAGCAGCGTGGCTGGTTCTATCGATGGCGAAAAGGTTGACATTCAGGAGTATCAGGCTCTCGTTGGCGAGTACCAGGAACTGCTGAAGCTTCAGGGGCGTGACAATCTCGACGAAGATCAGCTCAACAGCCTTCGTGACTACATCTGGGAAATCACCGTTCAGAACAAGATTATCGAGAAAGAGGCTAAGAAATTGGGACTTACCGTCACCGACGAGGAAGTCATCAACGTGCTCAAAGAGGGTACCCATCCTGCTATCATGCAGACACCCCTTATCTCAGAGTTCGTGAATCCTCAGACCCACACCTTCGATGCTACTCGGGTCAGTGCCTATCGCGAGTACATGAAGTCGCAGGCTCAGACCAATGCTCAGGCCGCCGAGCAGTATATGCTCTTCGAGCAGTGCTGGCCTCGCATGGAGAAGATGCTTGCCCAGAAGATTCTGGAGAACAAGTATCAGATGCTCCTTGCAGGATGCGTGCTCTCAAACCCCGTTCAGGCCAAGGCTGAGTTCGACAACCGCAACGTGGAGAGCCAGGCTATCGTGGCTTCTTTGGCTTACAACAAGATCAACGACAACGAGGTTGAGGTGACCGAGGCCGACATCAAGGCTAAGTACGACGAGCTGAAAGAAGGCTTCAAGACCTACCAGGACACCCGCGACATCAAGTACGTAGCTGCCAAGGTGGTGGCTTCACAGAAAGACCGCGAGCAGCTCATGTCTGTCATGAACAAGGCTTACAACGAGCTTCTGGGCGACAGCATCGCTATCAGCGAGATCTTGCGCAGCTCTCAGAGCACAGTGGCTTACCTGGGTCTTCCCCTCTCACGTGCCGCTCTGCCTTCTGATCTGGCCGACTCTATCACCCACATGAACGCTGGTCAGGTGACAGCTCCCTTCGAGAGCCGCGACAACACGTTCAATGTAGTTAAGTTCATGGGTAAGGTCACTGTAGCCGATTCTATCCAGTACCAGATGCTTAGCCTCGTAGGTGCTCCCAACGCAGCCGCTTCAGCCGACAGCATTATCAAGGCCGTTGCTGCAGGTCAGCCCCTCGACTCTATCTCTAAGAACTACGGCCAGCGTTCCGAGAAGACTTGGATGCGCTCTACTGAGTACGAGAGTGCCAACTCAATGGCAGCCGACAACAAGACACTGTTCAGCGCACTGCTCAACACACCCGTTGGTCAGGTGAAGAATATCACTCTCTCGCAGGGTAACATCATCCTGCTCGTCAACGACCGCCGCGGCAGCGTCGAGAAGTACGACGTAGCTATCGTGAAGCGTCCTATCGACTTTTCTAACGAGACCTACAATGAGGCCTACAACAAGTTCAGCCAGTTCGTCAGCGAGAGCCAGAACGTAGCCGGACTTGAGGAAAAGGCTGCTGAGTTCGGTTACACCGTGCTCGACCGCACTATCACCAACGCCGACCATACCATCGCTGGCATCCGTTCTACACACGATGCGCTGAGATGGATTTTCAACGAGGCCGAGGAAAACCAGATCTCTCAGGTCTATGACCGTTGCGGCAACAACGACCAGCTCCTCGTAGTAGGTCTGAGCAAGGTCAATCCTAAGGGCTACGCTTCCCTCTCTTCTGTTGAGGAGAACCTGAAGGCTGAGGTGCTGCGCGACAAGAAGTTCGCTAAGCTCGCCGAGCAGCTCAATGGTGTGAAGACCATTGCTGAGGCTCAGGCCAAGGGTGCTACCGTTGACACACTGCGTAGCGTCACCTTTGCTTCGCCCTCTTACGTACCCTCTGTCATGATGCCCGAGGTAGCACTGAGTGGTGCCATCGCAGGTACAGAGAAGGGTGCTGTGGCTAAGGCTCCCGTCAAGGGCTACGGTGCTGCTTACTTCTTCCAGGTAATCGACCGCGCTCCACGTTCAGGCGTGCAGTTCGACGCTACCCAGCAGATGAACACTCTGCGTCAGCAGGCTATGCAGCAGACCGTCGGTATGGCTCTGCAGGAGCTCCGCACCAAGATGGATATCGAGGACAATCGCTACATCTTCTTCTAAGCAGCGGTTCCGATAACATACCCAAAAAGAAGAGGGGGTGAACATTTTGTTCATCCCCTTCTTCGTAGTTGTACGCTAACATCTGCTTTTTTTTCTCCTTTTCTTTTGCATTTCGCTCATTTATTTGTAACTTTGCGGGCGGTTTATGAAGACGATAGAGAAGAAAGACGAAGTCTATTCTGCCGTAGAGCGCATTCTGGATAATTATCTGGAGATGAACAATCACCGCAAGACGCCTGAGCGCTATGCGATTCTTCGTGCGGTTTACGATATGGAAGGACACTTCACCATTGACGAACTGGGCGAGAAACTGGCGGCAGAAGACAAGTTTCCCGTCTCGCGTGCCACGCTCTACAATACGCTGAATCTCTTCATGGAATTAAGGATAGTGATTCGTCATCGCTTTCAAGGCACTACGAAGTACGAGTCGTGCTATGCTGGCAACAACCACTGTCACCAGATTTGCACGGTGTGTGGTAAGGTGTCTGAAATCAAGGTTCCAGAGGTGGCCAGTGTCATTGAGACGATGCACCTGAAACGCTTCCGTAAGGACGGTTTTTCGCTTTATATCTACGGCATCTGCTCCACTTGTCAGGGGGCTATTACGAGAAAAAGCAAAAAGGTGAAAAAACAGAATACAAAAACATAATACGACAATGAAACAAGGTAAGGTTGATGTCCTGCTCGGTTTGCAGTGGGGCGATGAAGGTAAAGGAAAGGTTGTTGATGTACTGACACCGAAGTATGACGTGGTTGCCCGTTTCCAGGGTGGTCCTAACGCTGGTCATACGCTGGAGTTCAACGGTGAGAAATACGTGCTCCGCTCTATCCCCTCAGGTATTTTCCAGGGTGGAAAGGTAAACATCATCGGTAACGGCGTCGTATTAGCTCCAGACCTCTTCATGGAGGAGGCAAAGGCACTCGAGGCTTCTGGCCATCCCCTGAAGGAGCGTCTTCACATCTCGAAGAAGGCTCACCTGATTATGCCTACTCACCGTGTGCTGGATGCTGCCTACGAAGCCCAGAAGGGTAAGAACAAGGTGGGCACCACAGGTAAAGGCATCGGTCCTACCTATACCGATAAGGTTAGCCGTACAGGTCTGCGTGTAGGCGATATCCTTGAGAACTTCCCCGAGAAGTACGCAGCTGCCAAGGCTCGTCACGAGGCTATCCTGAAGTCGCTGAACTTCGAATATGATATCACTGAGGTTGAGAAGAAATGGCTGGAGGGTATCGAGTACCTGCGTCAGTTCCCCATCGTAGACTCAGAGCATGAGATCAATCAGATTCTGCGTTCTGGCAAGAGCGTGCTGTGCGAAGGTGCTCAGGGTACCATGCTCGATGTAGATTTCGGTAGCTATCCCTTCGTCACCTCTTCAAACACCATCTGTGCTGGTGCATGCACCGGTCTGGGTATCGGTCCCAATAAGATTGGCGAGGTGTTTGGTATCATGAAGGCTTACTGCACACGCGTTGGTGCCGGTCCTTTCCCCACAGAGCTCTTCGACGAGACAGGCAAGAAGATTCGTGACCTGGGTCATGAGTACGGTGCTGTGACGGGTCGTGAGCGTCGTTGCGGATGGATAGACCTCGTAGCCCTGCGTTATTCTATCATGGTGAACGGCGTTACCCAGCTCATCATGATGAAGAGCGACGTGCTCGATGGCTTCGACACCATCAAGGCCTGCACCTCATACAAGGTGAACGGTGTAGAGACACGTGACTTCCCCTACAACATTGAGGAAGGCATCGAGCCCGTTTATCAGGAGCTGCCCGGATGGAAGACCGATATGACCAAGTTTACCAGCGAGAGCCAGTTCCCCAAGGCTTTCAGCGACTACATCGCATTCCTGGAGAAAGAACTCGAAACACCAATCACTATCATTAGCATCGGTCCAGACCGTGAACAAACTATCGTGAGGGACATTAAACATTAATAATTAAACATTAAATTTCAGATAATTAGGCATTTGCATTAAACATTATGAAGGCTGACAACCAAATAGTGCTAGATTCACCAAATATTGGTTGGAGTTTCTTATGGAAACAGAATATATCAATGATACTCAATTTGATTCAATAAACGATGATATAGGGAGAATTATTGGAACACTCGTTAATATCGTTAATTCAACGAAGAGTCATAATGTTTAATGTTTAATGTTTAATGTTTAATAAATATGAAACCAAGTATTCCAAAGGGAACTCGCGACTTCGGCCCCGTAGAGATGGCCAAGCGCAACTATATTTTCAATACCATCCGTAGCGTGTACGAGCTCTACGGATTCCAGCAGATTGAGACACCCGCCCAGGAAACCCTTCAGACGCTGATGGGTAAGTATGGCGAGGAAGGCGACAAGCTGCTCTTCAAGATTCTGAACTCAGGCGACTACCTCTCGAAGATTGAGGATAGTGAACTTACAGAGCGCAACACTCTGCGCCTGGCATCTAAGATTTGCGAGAAGGGTCTGCGCTATGACCTCACTGTACCTTTCGCCCGCTACGTGGTGATGCACCGTGAAGAGTTGCAGTTGCCCTTCAAGCGCTATCAGGTGCAGCCAGTGTGGCGTGCCGACCGTCCTCAGAAGGGTCGCTATCGTGAGTTCTATCAGTTCGATGGCGATGTCGTAGGTTCCGACTCCCTGCTCAACGAGGTGGAACTGATGCAGATTGTCGATACCGTATTCACCCGTTTTGGCGTTCGCGTGCAGATTAAGATCAACAACCGCAAGATCCTGACGGGTATTGCCGAGGTGATCGGTGCTGCCGATAAGATTGTGGATATCACCGTGGCTATCGACAAGCTCGATAAGATTGGCATCGACAATGTGAATGCAGAACTGCGTGAGGATGGTCTCAGCGATGAGCAGATTCAGAAGCTCCAACCCATCATCATGCTGGAAGGCACCAACGAAGAGAAGTTGAATACCATCGCTGAGGTGCTCGCATCAAGCGAGACCGGTCTGAAGGGCGTAGAGGAAACCCGCTACATCCTGAATATGCTCAGTGGTAATCATAATTCTCAATCCTCAACTCTCAATTCTCAATTGAACAACGAGATTCAGCTCGACCTGACATTGGCTCGTGGCTTGAGCTATTATACAGGTGCTATCTTCGAGGTGAAGGCGCTCGATACGCCTATGGGCTCGATTTCTGGTGGTGGTCGTTACGACAACCTCACGGGCATCTTCGGTATGCCTGGCCTTTCTGGTGTAGGCATCTCGTTCGGCGTGGATCGTATCTACGACGTGCTGAATGCCCTCGACCTCTATCCGAAGGACTCGCTGCAAACTACGCAGGTGCTCTTCATCAATTTCGGTGAGAAGGAGACGACCTATTGTCTGCCCATCCTGTCGCAGGTGCGCCAGGCAGGCATCCGTGCTGAGATCTATCCTGACAGCACGAAGATGAAGAAGCAGATGTCGTATGCCAACGCCAAGCAGATTCCTTACGTCGTACTGGCTGGCGACAACGAAATGGCCGCTGGTAAGGTGACGCTGAAGAATATGGAAAGCGGTGAGCAGCAGCTTCTTACAGCAGAAGAACTCATTAACGCAATACAATGAAACAAATCAAACTACTTACTATGTTGATGGCCTTGGTGCTCCTTTGCACCTCGGCCACCAACAAGAAAACTACTACTATCTTTATAATTGGTGATTCCACAGCTGCCAAAAAGGATATTTCCAACGGCAAGCAGGAGCGAGGGTGGGGTATGGCCCTTCAGGAATACTTCGACCCAGAGTACATCGTGGTGGATAATCACGCCGTCAACGGACGCTCTTCCCTTTCCTTTATCAACGAGGGCCGTTGGGACAAGGTGCTGGAGAAGATGAAGCCAGGCGACTACGTTATCATCCAGTTCGGACATAACGACGAGAAGCCCAAGGCCGACCGACATACCGATCCAGGCTCTACGTTCGACTATAATCTGGCGAAGTATGTGCGCGAGACGCGTGAGCACGGTGGCATTCCCGTATTGATGAACTGCGTAGTGCGTCGTAATTTCTTTGTGAAAGCCCCAGAGATTGAGGACGATGAACTGCTGCGCACCACCACTTTCAAGGACGGTGTGAAGATGATTGAGGGCGATTCCCTCATCGATACCCACGGACTCTATCGTGTGGCACCTCGTGATGTGGCTCAGCGGATGAACTGCCATTTCGTAGATGCCAACAAGATTACCCACGACCTTGAACAGGGACTTGGTCGCGAGGCCTCCAAGAAGTTGCATATGTGGTATCGCCCAGGCGAAGAACCCAGCGAACCGAAAGGCAAGCAGGACAACACTCACTATAATATCTATGGTGCGCATGTCGTGGCCGGCCTCTTAGCCGATGCCCTCTGCGAGGAAATTCCCCTTCTCTCAAAGTATCATATTAAGAAATAGTCCGAATATAGTTATGAAAACGAAACATATTATGTACCACCCCACAGGGGTATGCTCACAGGTCATCGATGTGACGGCCGACGAGAACGATGTTATACAGCAGGTGTTTTTCCTTGGAGGTTGCAACGGTAACCTGCAAGGAATAAGTGCGCTGGTGAAGGGGCAGAAGATTGATGATGTCATCAGCAAACTGCAAGGCATCCGTTGTGGCATGAAGCGCACCTCTTGTCCTGACCAGCTTACTGAAGCACTGAAGGAACTAAAGGCAATCGAAGCTTCCTTTTTATAAATCTTACACTTCGTTGCTATCTGTTTTATTATCAGAATGATATATATGATGTAAGATTTTATGTATCTTACACTGTCTAACACTGCCTGTTCTTCATGTAAAACAACTTGTTTTACTTCTTAAATCGATATCTTTTAGAGTCGTAAATGGCATACTTTAGAAGGTAAAACAAGTTGTTTTACTGTTAGAAGTCATATTCCTTCAACTCTAAAGACTGCTCCTTTGCTGTTACGTTTGCGCTCATATCCCATATAAACCAGCCTCATTCTATAATTTATGGGTAATTCATGGCTATTCATGGTAATTGCTGCCACCTGCTGCCACCTTGCCGCCACCACTTTTTGCCTATAAACAGGGCGTTTCAGAAGATTGGTGGCAGAGTGGCAGCAATTTTAAAATTTTCAAAATTTGTATGAGTTAAGCAAATTGCTTGAATATAGGACGCTTTTTCCAACAAAGAAGGCTTGTGAAGAGCAATTATTGTTTTGATTAGAAAATAATTTGTATCTAATATTTGGTTTTTCATTCAAATTGCATTATCTTTGCAAACGTAAAAAGTTATATGGGCGTAACATTCGACGATACAGAGAAGAAGTTTGTGTTTGACTTCGAGCATGATGGCGCTGATGATATTGTTTGCCTTATAGGTAATGACTATCAGGTAGAGGCATTTGGTAAATGCTTCTATTATGGCTATGAATTCTCAGAGCAGATTGACAGTTCTGTACGCACCGCCTTTATCAAATATGTTAAATTCACAGATGCATTACAGGATACGCCTGATTTAACGAACTTCATCAAGAAGGCCGTTGATAATCTTGACAAGCATATCAATCTGTTTGATTATGATTTGGTAGTTATGCCAGAATCATCAAGCAAGGTAAATCAATATATGTTGCGCTACATCTACCGTTTTGCTCAGCCAACCTTGAGGAAAATGGAGTTGGTAAAGGCACTTCCATCAAACATTTCATTTGATATGGACGGTTTTGAACAGTCATATTTGGATGATGTACTAGAGAATGGACGGCCTCGTTATACTGAGGCTCAGAAAGAAGAAGTCCGTTTGTCAATCAACAAAATGCTTGATCTCATTCACCAAAAGGATTATTTCACAATAGCAAAAGACGTAAAGAAAAGTCGTTTCCGTCCCTACATGATTCAATTCTTAAAGTTTGCTTCAGATGCTGATAAGGAGCTTTATGCAACCATTCGAAAGCAGAATGTATTGGTAATCGATGATGTGACAACTAGTGGCTCAACGCTTAACGAAATTCTTCGTTCCCTTAGAATAGTCAATGATGACAACAACATCACGATATTCAGCCTTATAGGACGAAAGGATTTGATGGCAGATTCATTTTGATGTAATCACCAAACGAGGACATAGCCCACAAGGTTATGTCCTCAGTTTTTCCATCAGTAATATACCATCATCCTTCTGCCATCTTACATCATACATCTTTCCTCCCTACCACGTCCATATAGACGTATTTGTATTATTGCTGTGCTGCTGCGTGTTGCGATTGCCGAAGTAGTCGTAGGATGAAGTGGATGAGCCTTGCGTCTGACCATACTGGTTACGATAGGTCGTTGTAGTATTGCCGAAATAGTCCGTGGATCTGGTAGATGTTCCTGTAGAACGTCCATAAGGGTCGGAATACGTGGTGTTGGTATTGCCAAAGTAATCCGTGTTAGAACGGGCCGTACCAGTCGTGTTTCCATATTGGTCACGATGGGTGGTCGTTGTGTTACCAAAGTAATCTGTGGAAGTTGTAGATGTACCTATCGTGTTGCCATACTGGTCGCGATGAGTTGTCGTCCTATTTCCGAAGTAGTCCGTTGACGAGGTAGATGTACCAGTCGTCTGTCCATACTGATTGCGATGCGTCGTTGTCTGGTTCCCGAAATAGTCGGTAGAAGTTGTTGATGTGCCGACGTCGTAATACTGAGCGTTTACTGTGGCTGCAAATACGATTGCCACGAACATCATTAATACCTTTTTCATAATCATCATTGTTTTAGTTGTTATTGATACTGCTGATTATCTCCTCTTTCTCCTTTGCTTCTGTTTCTCCTTTAGTTGTTCCATTGCTAGGACAGCCCGATACGACCCATTTTTCTTGCCTTTCCGATAGTCTTTCTTTGCCTGCCGTTCATTTCCCAGCATCTCATAGGCACAACCACGCAGAAAGAAAAGCTCCCCGTTGTAATACTGAGTTTCCAATGCTTCGTTTACATAATAGATAACGTAGTTCCATTGCTTCTTGTTGAAAGCCTCATCAGCCAGATTGCTGTATTGCTCAAAGTTTGCCTTCCGCCTTGCTGCCGTCTCTGCCAATGCTCTGGCATACATATTCATCATTCCATCATCATAAATATCCTTTGTAGGCATTTGCAACCAAGTGTCGTAGGCATATACCTGAGCGTTTGCTCCCATAGCCATTGAGCACAGCAGGATCATTGTCAAAATCTTCTTTCTCATAATCATATCTCCTTTTTTGTTTGCAAATGTACGTGTTCATTTTGAATAATCCAAGCAAAAAACAATCGCAAGGCTTGTGGAAACATTCTTTTGGCATAAAATAGTTTTCTTTTAGAAAAAAGTTGTATCTTTGCAATGTCCAATAGTTAAAGGCTTATGAACTATCCTTTGATATCAGAATATATAGAGGCAATAAAGTCGGCAGAAGACAATTTCGAACAGTTGAAAAATCTTCGGCCTGTACTAGGTGATGACGGAATGCCTGTGATGACAAGTGGCAACTTTGCTGTGGTCTCTAAGATGAGGAATGGGCGAAGTGGAATGTTTTATATGGTAAGTAAGTATGACAACAAAAGAGTTACATACCTCTCGGCAACGTTACAGTCCGATTGCACTATTTTGCTTTTGTTGCATGGTAAAGTTGCTATATTGTTGTATTGTGCGGATATTCCATATCTTTGCAGCAAAAAAATGACAAGCAATTGTAAGTTTTATCTAACAGGTAGTACCCATGGCAAAGGAAATAGACAATAATGACACAAGAGAGCTCATTGGTTTTTACCAGATGGGGTTAGACAGCATCATACAAGGATACTATTCAATAACCTGTTTTGATGGGAAGGATTCTTCATGGATAGATGAAGGATATCATCCATCAACAGAATATATTATTGTAATTGAACAATCAGGTGTTGTCCAGTATCAAAAAACAATAGAGTCCTTTTTTGGTATCACATCTTTTGCTTCTAGTGATAACAAACTGTATTTAGGTTGTGGAAATAGAATCAGCGAACCAATTCCAAACACAGTTGGAGTTCAAAAAGAAATAGAAAGTCAGGATGATAATAATTCTGGATTTGAACTATCTAGCCATACTGTACTTCCTTCGTATTTAGACGATTCAATATACGGTGAATTCTTTGGAGCAAAATATCAGCCAGATTATCAGCGATACGAATACAATTTGAATCTCACAGAAGAAGAACTGCTTATATATTTGGGAACATATTTTCCCAGATCGTTTGGAGAGAGTCTATGCATTTTCTCGCCAATTATAAGATCAGAAACTGTTAACTCAGAATTGAGTAAAAAGGATTGTATAAACATTCTTGATATAGGTTGTGGTTCTGGAGGTGAGATTCTTGGCTTATTGCATGTTTTAGAAAATATCAAAGAAAGTAGTATTCCCATCAATATATATACCTTTGACGGCAATCAGCTAGTTCAAGATATTTTAATGGAGTTGGTTAGCCAATTTCAAAATGCCACAAAAACAAAAAGGAGAATCCAAATATATACAAATGTACAGCGGATAGACAGCATTAACGATATTGAAACAATAAGAACAAATATAGGTAGTTTTAGTTTCGATTTTATCTTATGTAATAAAATGTGTAACGAATTGATATCTAGAGGACACATAAAAGATGCCTACCAAATAATGTGCAACTCTTTTACTCCTTTATTGGATAGCAATGGATTGTTACTTATTTTGGATGTTACTACAAAAGATGAAAATAGTTCAAGATTCTATCCAGAACTATTAAATGAGCAAGTTAATAAGTTTGTAATAGGACGCAGCAAAGAGTTTTCAACTTTGCTACCAATTTCTTGCGCTTTGCATCCTAACTGTATAAATTCATGTTTTACACAACGGAAATTCTACATATCTCATTCACAAAAGCAAAATGATTTATCCAAAGTTGCATACCGTATTATTGCTAGAAAATCTTTGTGTGAAGAATTCGTAAAGGAAATGGGAAATATAAAAGAAATAGTTAACGAGAGTAATGGTGATGCTGGAGACTCAGCATATTGTCCATTTATAAAAATATAAAACGATTATGATAATAGAAAGTTTTTATGTTAAGGAGTCTCAACTTGACCTCCAACAGAAAGTAGTCCTCCAGAAGAAATTGGCTCAAAACCTGGTTGTTACAGGAGGTGCTGGTAGCGGAAAAAGTATTCTGGCTCTTCTAAAAGCTAAAGCCATGTTAAGCAACAGCGATAGAGTTCTATATGTTGTTAAGACAGTTGCTTTAAATACTTATATGGACGCTGGCGTTTCTGCTGAAGCCGAAAAAGAGAAGAAACAATCCGCAGTCGGAAATGCTGCAGACAATAGAATATGGGGAAGACTAAAAAATTCTATTTCCAGTTATAACCATTGTTTTAGGTGGGTAAAAGTTATTAAAGAGGATGACGATGGAAACGAATACTTTGAATGGGAAAAACAGGGATGGAAAAAAGGACATTATGATTATATCATATTAGATGAAGCCACCGATTTGAAAATGCCAGAAATCCAAGAGCTAATAGATCATTGCACATATTTTGTAGCATTTGGTGATGATGATCAACAACTGTTTTCGTTTATCGATACTAGAACAAAGGTTTCTCAAATAGCTGACAAGGTAGGTGTAAAAGATAATATAGATAATCTTATCTACAATCATAGATTGCCAAAAAAGATTGCACGTCTTGTTGTTTATATTCATCCTAGAATTAAACCAAATACGTCTGATTCAGATAACTTCATTCGGCGTTGCTTGGTTGAAGGAACAGAACTACCACATGTCTTTCAGTATCCGAGGGAGAATGAACAATATGATGAAATAATCAAAATAGTAAAAAATAAAAACGGCGGTCTCAAAAGTGTCGGAATACTATTTCGTGATAATGAAAGTATGAAAAGAGCCTATCGGTATTTTACCGAGAACAATCTACCAACTTCAATGGTGATTGATAGCAAAGCAATTGGTGAAGACTTTGATTCAGCATCTCCAAATCTGATGACATATCATGGTGCTAAAGGCCTTCAGTTTGAAACGGTATTTATTCCCAATTGTTCGGATCCTGGTTCTGACAAAGCTCCGCTATACGTTGCTCTCACAAGAACATATTCCTCTTTATACATTATGTACACAGGAATTAAACCCTATTTCATTACTCAAATTCCATCAGAATTATACGAAGCCAATAATGAAGGGCCACATAGGAAATTTACATTTGGAAATAAAAACACATCAAACTCAACGGATTCTCCATTCTAAAACATCAAAATTATGAAATACTATATTCCAACATCAACTTTGAATGTAAGTAATATACTTTCTTCTGGAAGTATATCTCCTTATAGTTATTATGGAAAAAGAAAATTTGGCATAAAAACATTTGAGCCAATAAAAGAGTGCGAAAAGTTCAAGGACCAAATAATTCTATTTAGGAAATACCCAGTATTTTCTATTATCAGTGACAAGGAATCATACCCTATGTGCATTGAAATTGAGATACCAGACAATATGGTAGTTCAATCAAACATACCAGATATTTGTTATGTTTGCGAAACTATATATATTAGTCCTAAAAATGTTTTTTTTGTCTTTAATAGTGAAGAATATCTTAAGAAGTCACTATTTTGGATAGAAATAAGCGATGAGGCAAAATTCTTTGACCAATACAAGGATAAGTTTGTTTTGAGTGATGACAAAAAGGATACCTTCGATTTGACTACCAGTACATTAAACAATCTTATCATTGAAAAAACTCCAGATATAGAAAAAGAAGTCCTGAAAGACTGGAAGATAGATAAGATAAGAGGGTCATTGTGTGGTATGTTTGTCGGAACTAATGGATTTGATGGGGGAGACAAAACTGGTGTTGGCTATCGACGAAATAAAATAAAGGAACTGATTTCGCAATTATTGTACATCTTTGATGGACATGACAAATTAGTGAGTCAGGCATATCTACTACAGAAATCAGCATTAAGTGAATTTGAGAAAAAGGAGCAGAGTATATATCAATTATGCTCTAGCCAAAAAGACGGACGATTGAACATTCTGTATAATGAAGACAATAAGGTTCGTGTCGACTTTTATAATAAACTTTTAAATCGCATTTTAGTTAATAGTGAGCCCCTTGCGCAACAAGAAGTAAGCCAAGAAGGAGGGAAACTATTATCTACTCTATATGGGAATCGTTGGAAAGGTTCTCCTGATTATAATTACTTAATACAATTGTACAACAATGTTACTAGATATGACAATTTCGAATTAAATTCCAACGGATCTATCATACTGCGTTCTTTTTCCGCTTTTGTCCAACGCGGTTTAGGAGAGTGGGATAAACTTAGAGATTATCTGAACGAACGAAATGATATTTTGCCAGACAGACGTTTCGTATATGGTTTATATGGAGCGCTTAATGGTTTTTCAACTCTTTCTAAAACTCTTACGGACACAACAGACATTTCAGATAATGCCATAACTGATTTTATTAATGATATAAATGAAAAAACATTGATAGATTTTGATAATGACTTTACCGAAAAAGATTTAAAAGATAGTGGTAAGGAGGAGGCTACAGTTGCCACCCCAGCAGATAACTTGGGTGACAGGGTTCAAGAAATAGTGGCCTTGCATCCAGAAGAAAAGGCTCTAAAGGATTGGCAAAATGAAATTAGGGTATTTGCTGCATCTATAATAAAGAGAGATAAACAAAAACTCCTTAATTCTCTCGAAGATGCCCTTAGTCAAAATGGTAATAATCAAGATTATTTCGTTTTTATAACGATACTTGATAACTTCGAAGGTTGGAAACCTGGTAAAAATGGTCCAAGTACTACGTGGAAGAGATTACAAGAACATTACGTGCCAGATTATGAACAACGTATGGGTAAACCTTCAAAGAAGCAAAGTCCTACAAAAAAGAATGTTCAACAAGAAAAAGGGTTGTTTGATGGCATTATGGATGGATTACAAAATGTCGCTCAATCTGTTAGAAATGCTTTCACAGGAGAAAGCGAATCCCGCAAAGGGAAATGTATACTTGATGACAAGTCATGGATATATGAATGCGCTTCATTGATTTCAGATTCTCGTGCAAAAAAGCAATTTATAGAGGATATGGAATGGTTTGTCGGGAATCACAATGATACATATAACGACAAAAAGAAGGGCGAAATTAAAGGTTACTATGCTGGACATGACAGAACCAACGAGCGTGTTGTTGAAAGAATTAGAACTTTTCTAGATAATAAATTGAAGCCACGTAATAATAATTTGCAATGGCTTGCTGACATATATGCAAACATTCCAACAAATCAAATAGTTGATTATATTTCAACAGCTTATGGCATCTGAAAAAGTTTCAATTCGTATGGACTCTGGAGAGGTTGTAGAAGCAACAACTCCTGTTATTATCTCTGCTAGTCGTTCAACGGATATTCCTGCCTTTTATGCCAGGTGGTTCTTTAATCGCTTGGAAAAAGGTTATTGTGTATGGTATAATCCATTCAACCAGCAACCAATGTATATCTCGTTCAAGAATTGCAAGGTTATTGTTTTTTGGACAAAGAATCCGGAGCTAATCATTCCATATCTGCCAGAACTTGACAAACGAGGAATACATTATTATTTCCAAGTGACTCTGAATGACTATATGCTGGAGGGTTTTGAACCGAATGTGCCACCTGTGGCTAAACGCATAGAATCATTCAAAAAGTTGTCACAACTGATAGGTAAAGAAAGAGTGATTTGGCGTTTTGATCCTCTCATCGTGACACCCAAACTTACACCTCGTATGCTGTTGACACGAATCTGGCATATTGGCAATGAGTTGAAAGGACATACAGATAAACTTGTATTCAGTTTCGTTGATGTGAAGGCATATCGGAAAGTACAGAATAACTTAATCAAAGAGACTTCGTATTTCACGAAAGAAGATGTGGAAAAGGCAGAGATGTCAGATGCCCAACGGATGGAAATAGTTGATGGGCTTGTGAAACTGCGTGAGATATGGAAACAGGATGGATGGATTCTGCAAATGGCCACATGTGCAGAAGATATGGAACTATCGCAATATGGTATAGAGCATAATTGCTGTATTGATAGCGAACTGATGAAACGTGTTTTTGCAGACGATAAAGAACTTTTATATTATCTCCATACCGGTAAGTTACCAGAACGTGATATGTTTGGTGAAATACCACCAATTCCTGAAATACCAAAGAATTTGAAAGACAAAGGACAGCGTAAGATTTGTGGCTGTATGGTAAGCAAAGACATTGGCATGTATAATACTTGTCGTCACTTCTGTGTGTATTGTTATGCTAATACCAGTAAGGAAGCTGTGCTTAGGAACAAGGACAAGCATAATGTTGATAGTGAAAGTATAATTGGATAGTAAATAATGTTTAGATTAATATGAATATATTTCGTAATTACAAAAGGTATTGGATATATTCAAAAGACAACTTGGAGTTTTATTTAAAGAAACAGAATGGTTTGTTATATATTTATAAACATGAAATATGTACACATCGGGATGATTGCAGTAATGATTCATTATGGATGGATATTGGCTTCTTGGACATTAAAATCCTATGGAAAAGTTCTTATAGTGATGAGAGCTATATTTGCATTATTATGATAAAGGATATTAATGGGAAAGGACGTATCATTGATCTGTTAAGTAAACAAACAATCCTTGAGAAGTTTATTTACAATAGTTACAGAGGAATTGCAAGGAGAACGATTTGTAAAGATATTCATGATTATAATTCCCAACACAAGAAAGATGTGGTCGTGAGTTTTTTAAATAAGAAGACGAAATATTTTGCGTTATATTCCTTGGAAGAGAGAAACTTTATTTTTGGCCCGTATAATTATGTTGATATTGAAGATTATCAATTTGGAGTCATATTGGATGAAAAGTTAATCGTAGATAATAATGGGGATATGTTGAATCTGTCAGAATATGAAGCAACCGCAGATTCAGAAGTCTATTATAATAAGGAAGAAAACGATTATGTATTTGTTAGAGACGTAGATGGTTCACTTTTTCATTTTTTTGATTCAGATAAAAAAGACGAAAATCTTTTGAAGTTGAATTTTGAGGAATATATTGTTACGTTTAATAAAGAGACGGAAGAACTTCAAACAGAGTCTATTAATCAGAATGAAACGGATCTTGATGACTGGAGTTGGGCAACTGACATAGCGTTTGAAGGATATAGCAGATTAGAGTTGGGCTTAGACTGATATTTGCTTATAATGGGTCTCAATTATTTAAAAATGAGTGTCATCGCAAACGATATTAAGGATTTGATATATAATGACGAAAGAATAAATGTAACTTGGTATATTAAGGAAAGTAGGCTCGAATCATAGTTTAGCCATACTCTGGGCATACTCAATGAATATGCCTATAGTATAGGAAAAACGAGGGAAGTGCGAGACAGAAAGATTGCAAATGTTTAGGGCTGAAGTGAGATGTAATACTATTCAACGAATATAAACGTTATTCGACAAGGCGGTGAAGCAACTAAGAAATATGAAGGATGATAAAGATTAAGTATAAACTGTTAGAGATACAAGATTGGCTGAGGGAAGAGATAGAGGACATGGGCGGTATGCATATATTCCTTTTAGCGTGCGTTGTTACGCTGGTGTTACTTCCCTTTCTTATATTCTTTTTCTTTTTGTTGGTACCATCCTATAAAGGAATCTGTATGCTGATGGAGGCAAAGGAACTGGGATTCAAAACATCGTTTAGAAAGCATTTTCAGACGGACGACTACGAAGAAGAGCAGAGAAACAAAAAGAAAGAGAGGGAGAATAGGATGGAAGAAAAGCTGCCAAAAGGCAGGCTGAAACGATTCACAGAATGGGAAGACTGGCCAGATGCTCAAATCGTTGACGGTGTAGCTGTATATGGTGCAGAAAAGCGCACACTATTATATGTTGATGAAAGTGTTGAGGAATATGATATTCCAGAAGGGGTGGAGAATATCTACCACCGATGTTTCTCGCATTGTACAAAGCTGAGGCACGTGGGATTGCCGAAAACGCTGAAGCGAATAGGCAATAGTGCTTTTTCTCAATGTGTGTCGCTTAAGGAAGTTGTTATTCCAGATTCTGTATATGTCGTAGAGGAATATGCGTTTACAGATTGTTCATCATTAGAGCGCGTCGTATTATCTGCAAAGATGCAGTATATTCCATATCGTATGTTTAATAATTGCAGAGGGTTACATGATATAGTTCTTCCTGAGGCAATGATAAGAATTTGTGAAGAAGCCTTCAGACGTTGCTATTCCTTAGAATACATAAAAACGAACGAACAACTTCAGGTTGTTGATGAAAAGGCTTTTGAAGATTGCCGTTCTCTGAAAGAATTTATCATGCCAGAGACGATGAAGAGAATGATGATAGGAACCTTTGACGGGTGCCATTCACTGGAGCATATTCATTTTTCATCAACAATCAAAGATTTCGGAGGAAGTTGCTGCAAAGGGTGTTGGAACATAAAAAGGATAAGTATGCCTGCAATGAGCGAGGATAGAATGAAATACTACCAAGATATGTGGGAAAAATACTCTGATCAGGTCGATATCTCTACATCAGAATGTCCATTACCAGAGAGTATGTTTTGGACTATGGGAGATTCCCTTTTCTGGGGTGTTCCAAGACTTACAAATGTATGTCTTGTGTTTTGCTTCTCGAAAGAAAAGGAATATACAATCCCCAGCTTTGTAACGAATGTCAAACAGGAGGCGTTCTCTTCTTGCAAGGATTTGAGAACTTTACGACTGAGTCCATATTTGTGTATAGGTGCTGATCCTACGGAACAGAAGACGATAACGCATGGATTTATTTATGAGTATTGGCCTCAAATTGATAGTATAGTATTTGATGAATCATTAAAGCATTCAAAATATGCGATTGCGATAATAGGATAATTGCCATGATTGATAGTAATAAAATAAGATTCAGATGCAGTTCATGTTTGGTGCGCTTCCGGAATATTCCTGGTGGCCATCTGAGGGGTGCTGTCTATATTGAGAATGAGTATCATAAGAAGATGAACCGCTATCTGCGCAGATGGGGATGGTGGTTGCAGAGATGGGTGTTTCATACATATGAATGTGGGTTTGAGGATTTGACTTATTTGCCAAGCGTTTCAAAGAAAATAAAAAAGAGGAAGAATGTACTTTATCAGATTCCATTTTTATCAAAGAATCTGTTGAATAATGTCCCAGACATCAAAACTACAGATTTGTTGAATTTCCTAGAAGACCCAGATGATGCCAGATTCCTGAAACCAGGCTTTCTGTTTCACAAAGAAACATTGGAAGATGGTATATCTATTTATGAATATTATCCATTAGCGGGTATGGATAATAAGGTGCTTACATATAAGACCCAGATAAAGGAAATACTAGAAGCACATAAACAGAATGCAAAAGAATATATATTCTTAGGCGGTGTTAGTTTCGATGGTGGCGGAATAGGTCATAATGGCGTATATTGTTCTCGGTGTGAGAAGAACGAGGATTATGCGGATAATATGTTTGAGTCTTTAGACTATGAGACTCGTACAAAATTGAATTTATTTAAGAAGCAAGTCCGAGAATTGCAGGATTGTGGTGTGCCACTGGCTTTGTTGGAACACATGCTTCATCAAGACAAAAAGCTGAGCAAGCTAGTCATCACAAAGAAACACGATATTATCTTGCCTGACTATAATAATATGGTGATAAAGATGGAACCACTCGTGAAAGCCGTATTTCTCTTGTTCCTAAGACACCCTGAAGGAATAGTGTTTAAGTGTTTACCTGATTATAGAGAAGAACTAATCGATATTTATAAAGACCTAAGGCCACTTGGATTGAATAATCGTTCTTTGCAGAGCATTGAAGATGTGACGAACCCATGCTTGAACTCTATCAATGAAAAGTGTGCTCGAATCCGTGCTGCATTCATTAATAAATTTGATGAGCATCTTGCAAAGAATTATTTCGTAACAGGTGAGCGTGGCGAAGCCAAGAAAATAGCCCTACCTCGTGACTTGGTGGTCTGGGAATAGGGAGAAGTATGATGGCTGATGTATGATGGAAGATGTTAGATGTTAAAAGACAGCGGCAATTTTTCTGATATTCTCTAAACGCTTCATAAACGACTTGTCTTGTTTGGCTTTCTGCATATTGTAATCGGCCTGGAGACCAAGCCATATAGTGGCTGGGGTACCCAAAGCGGCCTCTAACAATAGTGCGTATTCCGTAGTAACAGGGCGCTTGCCATTGAGAATCTCATTGAATACAGTGCAGGAGACTCCCATCTGTTCTGCGAGTCCTTTCTGCGTTAAGCCACGAGCCATAATTTCATCTTTTATCATCTCTCCTGGATGTATCAGCATAGATGATGTCATGTTGTTGGCAATCTTGCTTTCCTTGATCTTTATCGTATCCATATGTATCTCTTATTTATAATGATTGGATAATTCCATAATGTTGCATATCGTGACTACTGGCTCGTCCTCAGTTTCTGTTAGCGTGAACTCAACCCTATATTGATCATTGGCTTTTACAGAGAAACGCCCTTCTTTATCTCCATGAAGAGCTTCAAAGTGCAAAGACTTGAATGGGTATAAGTCCTCTTTGCGTTTAGCCTGAATTAGGTATTTCACCGCTTTCTGATAACCTCTGATAATTTGAGGCTGGAATCTTAGTTTCTTTATTCCTGTCTCTCCCTTAGAGTAAAGCCTCTCTAAATAGTCTTCATTGAATGTTACAACCATGTTGCTTATTACGATATCTGCGTGCAAAGGTAAGCAAAAGAATTGGAATTCGCAAATTATCGAATCAATTATTTCAATATTTTTTCATTTCCACAAGCCTTGTGGAGGGAAATCGTTTGGTGGCGGAGTTGGAAAAACCTAACTTTGCAACCAAACTTTTATTGATATGGGAGCAACATTAACGATTTTGGTAGGGTTAGGATTGTATACGCTCTTCTTCTACTACAAAAGTAGAATTAATGAGCAGGACGATAGCATAGACTATTCAGAGGAGGAACAACAGCGTGAGATAGTTCCTACAAGGACGTTGGTTATGCGTATACTAAGGAGCATAGGAAGTGAGCCTCTGGCGGAGGAAAATACTGGTAGAATTTTTTTCAGTTATCAGGGTGAGCAATTCTTTATTGCCTGCAGTAACGATAGTCCGTTTATCACCATATATGACGTATGGTGGTATCAGATTTCTATGGATGCAGACATAGAGGAATTTGCCTGTATGCAGAAAGCGGTAAACTATGTGAATGCGTATGCTAACTGTACAGCCTTATATTCTACAAATGAAGAGGAAAGAGTCTTTGGACTACACTTAAAGAAAAACATTCCGTTTATCGTACAGATACCTAACATAGAAGTTTATCTGAGAAGTACGCTTGAAGATTTCTTCACAGCCCAACGTGCTATAATTACAGAGATGGAGAGAAATAAGGTTAAGGAACAACAAATATAAATAATGAAATTATGACAGACTACGAGTACATTTATCAGCAGATGAAAAAAGCTCATTATTCTGGATGGAATGATGAGGAGCTAAGAAAATGCGTGGATATGCTGATTGGCTTATCACACGAGCAGTTGTTCTCGCTTTATACCTGTAAGTGGCTGAAAGGCGACAAAGTAATGCGAGAAGAGATTATTAAGTGCATGTATATGGATAAGATTGGGAAGAGGGAGGATCGTATTAAGAACTTGTCCACGGATGAACTTATCGAAGAGTTTTATGACAAGAAGAGTGGAAACATCTCACTAATCAGGAATGAGATGAAATACCGATATAAAGAGAATGTCGGCGATGACAGAATGAAAATCAGCATTGCATTCAAAAACTCATCAGTAGGCGATCAAACATGGATAGAACATCAGGAAAGGAAGGAAAAGGATGGAACACAAAAATGAGATAATATGTGATACCAGTTACAACAACATGTACGACATGTTGAAGGACTGCGTAAGTGAAGTGCAGGAAAACGCAAAGAATAAATATCTATCAGGAATATCAACCGGATTTAGTAACTTGGATAAACTGACGTGTGGCTTTGAACCAGGAAAGGTGTATGTTATTGGCGCAAGACCTGCCATGGGGAAAATAGCATTTATGCTGTCGATGATAAGAGGCATCACCTTAGAGAGCAGAGTGCCTGTGCTGCTGTTTTCAACGAATCACATGAAGTCGGACTATATTTACAGACTTCTGTCCATTCAGTGCGACATTCCTACATCACAATTACAAAAGGGGTGGCTGAAGCCGCATGAATGGGACCATCTGGATAAAAGAACGCCTTCGTTACTTAATGTGCCGTTGTTTATACACGATAGTTTGGATTTGCCACTAGACGAGTTGGTGGAAACGGCACGTCAATGTATCAGAGAGAAAGGAATAAAGATCATCTTCGTCGACTGTCTGCAAATGATAGATTTCGCAAAAGCAGAAGGAACTCCTTCTGAGAGAGTGGCAAAGGTGATGAGTGCGCTGAAAGAACTGGCTTATGAGACAAAGTTGCCTGTTGTCGTAGGAGCGATGTTGAATAGAGGCGTAGAACATAGAGAAGGACTTGATGGTAAGCGACCTCAACTAAGAGATTTAGCGAACTCCAGTTTTATAGAGGAACTAGCAGATGTCATAATGATAGTACATCGTCCAGAGTATTATATGATTTTTGAAGATATACATGGACGAAAATTCCGTGGAAAAATGGAAATCATCGTGATGAAGAATGCGCTTAGACCATTAGGTAGCGTATTCCTTGACTATAAGCAAGAGACGGGGCTTGTAAGTTCGAGAGAGGACACAAATGCTTCGAAGCCTGTTCTTCTGAAAGATTTTAGAACGGATAATAAAGCAGTAAAAAGTTTAATAAAGACATTCGATCTCAAAGAAGATATGCCATTTTAATTCTATGTTATATTTTTTTAGTATCTTTGCAAAAAGAATGGAAAACTATGGGAGAAATTAAGATGTTAGGCGCACTGGCGGGTGATATCATCGGGTCGGTGTATGAGTTCGCAAATACGAAGTCTACGGACTTTGAGTTGTTTACGCCGCAGTCGAGGTTTACGGATGACTCGGTGATGACGCTGGCGGTGGCGAAATGGCTGACGGAGGATAGGACGCATACCTTACAGCATTTGATTAGCTGTATGCAGGAATTAGGACATCTTCATCCTGACGCTGGCTATGGTGGGAGATTCTTGGGATGGCTTTACGAGGATAATCCGCAGCCCTATCATAGCTGGGGCAATGGTGCTGGCATGAGGGTGAGTCCTGTTGGACTGTATGCCAAAAGTCTGGATGAGGCTCTGAGTCTGGCTGCTATCACGGCATCGGTGAGTCATAATCACCCAGAGGGCGTGAAGGGGGCACAGGCCATAGCGGTATGTGTATTCTTGGCAAAAGAGGGGAAGTCGAAGGCAGAGATCAAAGCGTATGTAGAGGAGGCATTTGGCTATGACCTGAACAGAACGATAGAAGAGATTCGTCCTGACTATTATTTCGATGTGTCGTGTCAGGGAAGTGTGCCGGAGGCAATCATCGCTTTTTTAGAGGGTAACTCGTTTGAAGAGGTGATACGACTGGCTATTTCTGTTGGGGGTGACTCGGATACCATCGGGGCTATGGCTGGAGCAATAGCTGCTAGTATGTATCCTATCCCAGAAGAGATTGCCAAGCGGTGTGATGATATTCTGACGAAGGATCTTAGGGAAATAAAAGACAAATTCCTTGATATGGTTGAAGGTTGAAAGGATTCTCGCAAGCCTTGCGGTAATTTTGTGATATCGATATAATTTTGTACCTTCGCAGCGTGATTGAGAAACAGCAGACAGCGGAAGAGATGGCTCTGGAGGTGAAACGACTGACGGAGCAACTGATGGCGGCAGAGAGGAAGGATTTGTTGCTGAGGGCTATCGGTGTGCCTTTGCTGGAGGAACTGCGCATAGAAGCGGCACGGGGAAAGCTGTCGAGACTGGTAATCACAAAGGACTATAGATTCGTGTTGGCTGACTATCATCAGGAGGTAGAGCTACAGCCTGTACACAAAGCGGTGTATCTGCTGTTCCTGGCTCATCCTAAAGGCATTGAGTTTAAACGACTGGCTGAATACAGGGAGGAACTGACGGGCTATTATATGCAGACTGCTCGCTGGATGGATAAAGAGAAGATTGAGGAAAGCGTAGAGAAGCTGGTGAATCCACTGGATAATGCTATAAACGAGAAATGCTCGCGTATCAAAAAGGCTTTTCTTGAACTGATGGATGAGTACAGGGCGAGCTATTACTTCATTAGCAGTCATACGAAGAAGCATATAGCAGGACGAATATGGTACGAGAGACTGAAGGTGATAACACTGCCAAGAGAACTGGTGGAAGTGATAAGTGAAGAGTTGAGATATGGAAGACGTGAATGAGATACTGAAGCAGTTTGGTGATGTGAAGGACAAGATGCAAGGCATCATCAAGGTGATTGGCGTGGGAGGTGGTGGCTGTAATGCTGTCAGGAACATGTATAATGAAGGCGTGGATGGCGTGACATATGCCGTTTGTAATACGGATAGTCAGTCACTATCACGTTCGCCGGTACCAGTGAAGATACTGTTGGGTGACTCTGGACTGGGTGCCGGTGGTAATCCAGAACTGGGAAAGAGTGAGGCAGAGACAACTGTAGCTGACATCGAGAAATTGCTGAGTGACGGTACGAAGATGGTATTCGTGACGGCAGGCATGGGTGGCGGTACTGGTACTGGTGCAGCTCCCGTGGTGGCTGGTGTCGCGAAGGCAATGGGTATGCTGACGGTAGGCGTGGTGACCATTCCTTTCTATTTTGAGAAGAAAAAGAAAATCATCAAAGCACTGAAAGGCGTTGACGAACTGAGAAAGAATGTGGATGCCCTGTTGATTGTGAACAACGAGCGTCTGTGCGATGTGTATGCCGATTCAGATATCTCTGTGAAGGACGCTTTCCTAAAGGCCGACAATATATTGATGGATGCCGTGAAGGGTATATCGGAACTGATTACGCTACCCAGCGACGGAGGTATCAAGAGTGACTTCCGCGATGTGGAGACAACGATGAAGAATGGCGGTGGGGCTATTATGGCGATGGGACGTGCCAGCGGAGAGCATCGCGTGGAGAAGGCCATCCTGAATGCCCTCGACTCGCCTCTGATTTACGGCAACGATATAGGAAAGGCGAAGCGTATCTTGTTTAATATCTATGCCAGCGACGAACATCCTATCTTCGTACGCGAACTGCAGGAGATAGATGATTTCTTTGATCAACTGGATCCGAATATCGACGTGATATGGGGTACGGCTACGGATGACTCGCTAGGTGAGGATGCGAAGGTGACAATCTTGGCAACAGGACTGGAAGAAAGCGAAGAGTGGAGAGAGGAAAGTGGAGAGTGGAGAGAGGAAAGTGGAGAGTGGAAAGAGGATAGCTATTATGAGGAACTGATTCCAAAACTCTATAAACCTGTGGTAAAGAAGATGGCTGACGTTATAGCACAGGATCAGGAGTTGCCTTTCGAGGTGGAGGCGGCACCAGAGCCAGAGCCGCTTGTCGATAAAACAGATGTTCACAAATCCTCTGCGCTGGATAAGCTGATGGAGTGGCTGAATAGCTTTGGGGAATAATAGACTATAAGCTATAATCAAAAAAAACTTCAAAAAGTTTGGGGGATTCGGAGAGACACTCGGTGACAGGCCCCTGTCTCGTAATGATGTCTGAGGGCTAATGGAAGATGGATGATGGATGATTTTTCACAAGCCTTGTGGAATGCGTATATTATAGGAATAGACGATATTTGAGTATCTTTGCAACATGTAAATGACAGATGTGTATGAAGAATTATTTGATAAGCGAGGCAATAGGCGATATAGCGGGGAGTGCTTATGAAGGCAAATCTCGTCGTATAAAAGACTATGATAAAGTGAAAATGTTCAGCTCAAGAGCCCACTTCACAGATGATACAGTGCTTACTTTTGCATGTGCAGAAGCATTCATTGACAAACTTGATATGACAATGAATCTTTGGAAGTGTGCAAACGAGCATCGCCATGCAGGTTTTGGGAGCAAGTTCAAGTTGTGGATGGCCAGTCATCATCCGAAGCCTTACCGCAGTCTTGGCAATGGCTCTGCCATGCGTTGTTCATCGGCAGGATGGTTGGCGCAAACGGAAGAAGAGTGCATTCGTATGGCACATGAAACAGCAGCCCCCACACACAACCATCCAGAAGGTTTCAAAGGTGCAGAAGCAACTGCTCTCGTCATCTTCCATCTGAAAAATGGTAAAGACAAGGATTTCGTTCGCGAACAAATCCTTGATAGATACTATCCAGACTGGTCAAATAAGAAGTATGCAGATTTCCATGACTCGTATGCATTTAACTCAACTTGTGCAGGTACTGTAGGCCCTGCTATCATTTGTTTCATAGAATCCAAAGACTATGTTGATTGCATCAAACTTGCCATCTCTCTTGGCGGTGATGCCGATACTCTTGCCGCTATTGCGGGACCGATGGCATACGCCTATTACAAGAAGATGCCCGATGCTCTTGTCTATCAAGCGTTGAAGAAATTGCCAGATTGGATGGTTGACGTAAGTGAAAGATTTGACGACATTGTAAATAAAGTGGAAAAATCATGAACTATCCATTGATATCAGAATACATTGAGACTATTAAGTCGGCAGAAGATAACTTTGAGGAATTGGGTTATCTACGTCCAGTTTTGGGTGCTGACGGACTCCCTGTTATGACTGGTGGTAACTTTGCTGAGGTATTCAAGATGAAAGATGTGGAGAATGGAAAGCTCTATGCTATAAAATGCTTTACTAAAGAGCAGAAAGGGCGTACGGAGGCTTATAGGCAGATTTCGAAAGAATTGAAAGATGTTTCCTCTCCGTACCTTACAAATGTTCGATATATAGAAAAGGAATTGTTTGTAGATACTGATCAGACAAAAGAAACCGAATTCCCTGTATTACTGATGGACTGGGTAGAGGGCAAGACACTGGATAAATACCTTCGTGAGAATCTTGGTGATAAGTATGCATTAGAGATGCTTGCTTATCGTTTCAGCCAGTTAGCCCAATGGCTTTTGCCCCAGCCCTTTGCACATGGCGATCTAAAGCCTGACAATATTATAGTTCGTGAGGACGATACTCTTGTCCTTGTTGATTATGATGGAATGTATGTGCCTGCCATGAAAGGACAAAAGGCTCGTGAGCTGGGGTCACCAGATTTCCGTCATCCATTGAGGACAGAAAATGATTTTGATGAGCATATTGATGATTTCCCGTTTATATCAATTCTGTTGTCAATCAAAGCAATTTCCATTAATCCTTACTTGTTAGAGAAATATGGCGCAGCTGACAGGTTATTGTTTTCTGCTAACGATTACAGAAAGCCTTGCGAGTGCATGTTTTTAAAACAAATTTTTCCATCAGAAGATAATTCATTAAATAGGCTCATCAGCATACTTATCTTGTATCTGGATAATTATTCGTTCAATATTGAAACCGATTCTTGGTGCATAAAGCAAAGTGATTTGAATTGTTTTAATACAAAAGTGTCGATAAATGACGTAATTGACAAATATGTTGATATGTGGGGGAATGAATATAGTAAAGACAAAAAGAGATTATTAAAGGTGGGACATCCCGATGGCTATAGTTACGATTATGGAGGATATGTTAGATATGAATTGGAAAAAGGGTTAAAAGTAATATGTGATAATGCTTTTGTTGGGAATGTTTGTTGGCCAGATTCTGCAGCAATGCCTGCACGAGCATCATTAGCTACATATAGTGTCTTACAAAACTCAATAATTGCGATTGGCGATTACGCCTTTAAAGGCAATAGTATTTTTGATACTTTTGTAATACCAGAGAGTCTCATTTATATGGGAAGAAACCCTTTTGCTTTGACTGATGTCTATGATATAGAAGATCATTCAGGAAATTATTATGTTACCTACAGAACTGCGTTATATACAAAAGATAAAAAGACACTAATTCATGACTTTAAAGAGCGGTCAGGATGGTACCGACTGCCTAAATATGTCGAATGCATAGGGGAATATTCATTTAGTAGGTTTTCTTTTAAAAGAGAAATCGAGCGCAATAATATCTTATACTTATCATTGCCAGATAGTGTAAAAAGAATAGAAGATTATGCTTTTATGAATTGTAATCTTGTTGAAATAAGAATGCCTAGAAATATCGAATACATTGGACATAACATATTTAAGAATTGTCATAATCTCCGTGAAATACGTGTACCTAAAGAATCACTGGAAACATACATGAGATTGTTGCCAGAACAATATCACCACAAATTAAAAGTTGAAGTCCCTTTGTTAGATGAACATTCTTATGCTGATTATGTAGATTTTTTAGAAGAAATGCAAAAATATGAATACGAAATAGGATTTGTAGATTACATTGCAAATCGATATTAATTTGGGTCATTAACGGGAAAGGATAAATTTATGGTGGAAGCTACTGATACTATATTCCAATACTATCTGGTAAAAATGGATTCTATTAGTGAATATCTTACTGAAAAGTATCTAGATAGTAATTCTATAGAAGACACCAAACACTACCAGACAGTTATCATACAGAAGATCGTGGGGATGTTTCATACTATTGTTATGTTAACAAAAGAGACGCAAGATGAGGTTTCTGCAAGATGTATTCTTCGTGCTATTCTAGATAGTGTTACAACATATTGTTTTATATATCAAAGAACCGATAAAGAAGATATGCTTTTTCGTCACTATTTATATGCTTTAGACGGATGGAAAAACTATGAAGATTGTGCTATTGGTATCTCTGAAGAAAACGATGACAAACAGAAACGATTAAACCTTTGTAATAATATCATTAAGAAGTTAGAAGATAAACTTAAGCATCATTCTTACTATTTACAAGATAGTTCGAAAGTCGGAAAGTTGATCATCAAAAGAAATTGGAAGTATAAGTCGTTTCACAACATTTCCGAATTATCTTATGCAAAAATGTATAACGAAGTCAAATTCGACGCTAGTTTGTCTAATTATTATCAAGGCTACCTATCTCAATTTGCTCATGGACTATGTTTAAGTAATAAGCCTTGCCCAACCCAAGATTATATGAAAATTGTCCTCTATGAAAGCATTCCTATAGCCGATAGATTCGTTAGTGCGATTACTTATATCTTTCATGATGAGAAAATGAAAGAGCATTTTCTTTGTTCTACAAAGTGTAAAGAATTTCTTAATTCTAAGAACCTCAATTATGATGATTTAAATGGATTAGCGAAAGCATATCTTCATAATGACAAAACTATATTGATATGATTGACGAAAGAGAAATATTGAAGCACAATATGGAAATGGCTGAACATACAAATGGTGCGGCCCAGTTTCTTGGCTCACTGATTGGTGGACAATATGTGACGAAAGAGCAGGCTCGCGAAGCAATGGACTATCTTCTGGCTTCGACGAAACGGAATATAGAGAGTTATCCTTATGCGACTCGACAGGAAAAGGATGCAGAGATACAACGGAAGGAGTTTCTAATGAATATGCTTAAAGAACAAATGGGTCTGTAAAAAAGTGTTCTAGCTCATGAAAGAATTCAGAATATATATTACCAAGTTATTTATCATTGCGTGTGCAGTATTTATAATAACATCATGCGATGAGAAGAAACAATTTGGGGGATATCTATACCCAATTCGAGAGAATGGGCTGTATGGGTATATAGATTCTGTAGGTAATAGAATCATAGAACCTGAATTTTTGTGGGTGTCAACTTTCCATAATGGACTAGCGATGGCTGTCGTTGATACAATTTATCGTGTAGTTTCTGACTCAATGGCCTATGAAGTCGGAGAAAGAGATACTATAATCAATGTGTATCGAATGTATGCCAAGTATGGTTATATTGACAGGTCTGGAAAACTTGTGATAGAGCCAAAGTTCGTCAGCTATGTTAACATGAATGAAATTGGTGATGTTACCAATGACATGGACGATTGCAGCAATGCACTAGCTAGACATTCGTTCAGAGATGGGCGAGCACTGTTTTGTGATACGACAACATGGAGAGATGGATATATTGATATAAAAGGTAATGTTGCGATAGCCCCCAAGTATTATTATTCTAGACCTTTTAGCGAAGGATTGGCTGTAGTAAGGGAAAATGTTGGCGAACAGTTATACTTAAATGGATGGCGTATCACCGCAAGTAAACTTCGTTGTGCTTATATCGATACATTAGGGAATGCTATAACGGATTTTAAATTTGAGAAATTATCAAAATTTAATGGAAAATGTGGTGTCGGTTCATATAAAGAGGTCTTTAATGCTTCATCTGATGAAAAAGATAGTTTTACAGAGCATAACTATATCATTGACAGTGATGGCAACCTTGGTAAAGATTTAGGATTCTGGGATGAGTTTTATGGGTTTAGCCGAGATGGAATCAGCGTTACTAGGCAGGTAATGCGTCTTCATGTATATGATGGAATGCACGACTCTTATAGTTTCATAGATGAAGAAGGAAACTATTTAAAGCCATTAAAAGGGCTATCAGATTATCAATTAGATTCATTAGGTAGGTGCGATGACATTATGCAAGTATTCCCCGAAGATTTTGATATAGTGGATGCTACATATTTCAGCAATGGTTTTGCTGGTGTCTCGCCTGATGGTGAACACTGGTTTGTAATAGATAAATACCTAATCATCCATGGATATGGGAAGGAATCTATTTTTGATGGTTTCCGAGCATTCAACAATGGGTTGGCTGCAGTCAAGAAGAATGGCAAGTGGGGCTTTATCAACAGGAAAATCAAGGAACAGATTCCATGTAAGTATGACTCTTGCGGTGTTGTATATCCATATTTGGAGGAAGTCTTTGAATATGACATACAAGGGGAAGTAAAGAAAAAAGCATACATCAATAGGGAAGACTGCCTTGTATGGGAAAGTCCTTTGTACAATTCAGAAAAGATAGATAATCGGTATTCGATTAAGGAAAGCAAAGATTATGGAAAATGGATATACGAGTATAATCCACTAAATATGGTTCTTATATATCTGATTATCGGAGTTGTTGTCTTGCTAATTGCTATCTGTGTTATTTGGGATTCAGTATCCCACAAATCATCAAAAGGTGAAAACCTTAAGGAAAAAGTCATTCAAAATGAACCAGAGAATGAGGTGGTTGTAGATATTAAACTAAGCAATGTTAACGATGATGATATAGATGAGATTCTAACATATCCAACGGTTGGCCAATACACAGAAACTATCAAGGAGTCAGCAAAAGCGCCTGATGAATATTTTGACAAACTAAAACATCTACGTCCAGTACTTGACAGCAATGGCGAACCAATAATGAGTAGCGGAAACTTTGCAGTTGTCTTTAAGATGCAAAACGAATATGGGAAACTATATGCAGTAAGATGTTTCCACAGGGTACAACAGGGAAAAGAAAAGAACTATAAGTTGATATGTGAAGAATTAGCAAAGGTTTCTTCGCCTTATTTGTCACCAATAAGATACTACGACAAAGAACTGTTTGTCGACTCAGGTGAATATCCTGTGCTGTTGATGGACTGGGTTGAAGGTATAACTTTGGACAAATACGTCCGAAAGGTTATTGACGAAAACAAAGCCTTAAACCAGTTAGTTACTAACTTTAAGAACCTTGCTATATGGTTATTGAATCAACCATTTGCGCATGGAGATTTAAAACCAGATAACATATTGGTGAAGAATGACGGCTCACTAGTTCTTGTGGATTATGATGGTATGTTCGTACCAACTATGAAAGGACAAAAAGCAAGAGAGATTGGCAGTCCAGATTTTAGGAATCCTTCAAGGACGGAAGATGATTTCAACAAAGACATTGATAATTTCCCAATAGTTTCTATATTGTTATCTTTGGAATTGATCGCAGAGAAAAGCGAATATTGGGAAAGGTTTGGCCAAGAGGATAGATTGTTATTCTCGCATGATGATTATTTAAATCTTAGAGGTAGCGGTATTTTCAAAAGATCTCTTACATCGTATGCCGATGATATTCCCGAACTTGCAGTCATGTTAGAAAGAATGGTTAATGGAGAACCATGCAATGTAGACAATGTTAAGAAACTTTTGCTTACGAATAATTTGCATGAGCGGCTTCAACCAAATAAGGAAATAGAAAGGAAAGCATCCTGGTTTGTTGGAGGTTGGTTCATTTTGGTATTATTCTTACCATTATATTTGAGATCAGTAATCTGTTGGCACATAGTGATGTTATATTTGACAATATTATTCCTTATAGCTTTGATGTTCTTTATTATAGTTTTCGTTGATAGGTTAAGGCCAAATAAAAAAGAACATATTGGTACAATCGGTAACGAAGGACCTGCGGGATTCTTTGGGTGGATAAATTTTATCCCATTATTGTTGATGACTGACTTTTTTACGGAATGGTTTAATAGTATTGTTCCTTTCTTAAGTCAACCGTTTTATAAAGGAGAATGGTATATCACAGCTTTGATGTGGGTCGTATGGTGGTATTCAAATATGGCAATCATTTCTATGCCAAACTATCTTTTAGAATGGAGATTGAAACATTTTAGAACCCAAGAAGAAATCATTGTGGAACAGACAAAACAAGAACTTTTAGCTATAAGGGTAGAAGTTGAAAAAGAAGATAAGCAACGAGAAAAGAAATTGAAAGAAAGACAAAGAAGGTATGGATACTATGATGACTTGCCTTTTTAAGAATAGTGATTATGATTATAATTGAATCAAAACGAAAAAAGCCTGCTACGATATTGAAGAAATATCCTAATGCGATATTGGCTGATGTAACGAGTGGAGCAAAGGATGGATTAGCGAAACTGAGTCCATTCTATCCTCATGGTGGGATTCCAGTACCATTTAGCGAGGGTTATACGGCAACTTGCGTGGAAGCCATATGGCAAGGACTAAAAGTGTTTGAAGGGGCAGATGTAGATACATCTTTGTTCTATAACGACACGATGAAAGGGCTGAAGCGGACCGTGCGTCGATTTGGGAAACCGTTGGGACACCGAAAGGGGGTAAATGGAACAGAATTACTTGGATATATTGATGCAAGGAAATTGATTTATATTCCAACCTACAAGTGGGTGTTGGAGAACAAAGTGCCACACATCGTAGAACGACTGAAGGCTGCTAATGATGAGGGTAAGACGATAGTACTGTTGGATTATGATACGAATGCTGACGTGGAGAATTCGAAGAAACCGCTATCGCATGCTTCATTAATCAAGGCTTATGTAGAAGGCATCTATCCCTATGGAGAGATTCTTGCAAGTGAGAACAAACAGGAAAAAGCTTCAAGAAAGAGTAAAAAGTCTAAGAAGAAAGACAATAATCAAGAGTTGAATTTGTTTGAATAATAAAGGTATTGGCTATGGAAAAGAAATGTAATTGGCAAGAATTCAAGGCAATACTTGATCAACATAAGATAACGAAACTTTATCATTTTACGGATAGAGACAACTTAGAATCAATTATTAAGAATGGAGGTCTATACTCATGGATGGACTGTAATCGTAAGGGTATCAAGATATCGAAACCTGGAGGAGGTGATCTGTCTCGTTCGTTGGATTTGAAAGATAACTTACAAGATTATGTTAGGGTGAGCTTTACGAGAGAGCATCCCATGATGTATGTCGCAATGAAAGAAGAACGCATTTCAAATCCATTGATTCTAGAAATAGATCCTGAGGTTATATATTGGTCTGAAACAAAATATGCAGATAGTAATGCCACAAGGAATGATGCACATGTTGGTAAAGGATTTGAGGACTTCAAATGCATTCATTTCTCGTCTGTAAAAGCCCATAAGCATTTTGATTTGCCTGAAGAAGAGCAGCCATACTTTCAGGCAGAGGTGTTAGTGAAGAACTTTATACCATTAGAGTATATCAAGAATATCGGTAACTTTGGTATTCCTATTCCTTCTAAGCCAAAAGCTCTACAAGTCAAGAATCCATATACAGCTCAGATTACAAGGAATACGCCTACGGCGTTTATCTTCTTGGTAGATCAGTCTGTTTCAATGAAGCGAACCACGAATCTCTATGGAGAAGAGATATCGTTGGCAGAAGCTGTTGCACGAATCGTAAACAATCAAATATATAACTTAATTTTGAGGTGCATAAAAATGGATGATGTAAGACATTACTATGATATAGCAGTCATCGGTTATGGACACGAAGTGTATAGTGGATGGAATGGAACATTGGAAGGTCGTGATTTCGTGTCGCCTGAAGAGATAAAGAATAATCCATATAAGAAAATAGTTGTTAGAGAAGAAGTTAGGACTCGCAAGGGAACTCAAATTAAAGAGATAGAGAAAAATCAATGGCTAGTTGCGAAATGTGATGGACAGCGTACGCATGTTCACAAAGCATTTGGTAGAGCAAAACTCTTACTTGAGAATTGGATGAAAGATCATCACGAAAAAGATTGTTATCCTCCAACAATCATCAATATCACAGATGGACATTTTACAGACACAACAAGAGAACAATTAATTCAGCAAACAAATGAGTTAAAATCAATGTTTACCAATGATGGCAATGTCTTATTGTGGAATATTCATATTACTCCAAATAGTGTAGAACAAGTATTACTACCTGTTGGGAAGTCAGAACTGAAAGGAGACAAATACTCAGAATTACTTTATGATATGTCGAGTTTGTTGCCAGAAAGGTATAATGCTGATATTGAGAGTAAAATGAATATTGCAGCTGGTGATGTCAGGCATGTCGCAATGTCTGTGAATGTTGATACATCAAGGCTAATGCAATTAATGGATATTGGTACACCTACAAATATAAGTCAGAATCAATGAAAGCATATACTCTATCGAAAGAATTCATTGAATCAAAATGGGTAAGAAACCCTATCAATGAAGATGCAGTAAAAGCAACCCTAGAATGGATAGCCGTTTCTGATGGTGCTGGAGGTGGTGGTATCTTTGCAGATAAGTGGTCCAACTATCTGGTGGAACATTTGCCCAATGAGCCTATTACCAATTTTGAAGCCTTCGACAAATGGATAGAAAGCATTTGGGAGCCCTTCTATAACGAGTGCGAAGCAAGGGCTCAGAAAGAAGGGGGTATGCTACTCAATAAGTTCTATGATGAAGGCTCGTTTGCAACATTTGTAGCTGTGTGGAAAAATGGCATGTGGATTAGTTATGGTGATAGCGTGGCTTTCTGTTACAACCAAAAGAGTAAAGATTTGCAGTGTTCTTTCACTCGACTTGCTGACTTTAACAATCCTCCTTATCTTATTAATTGCAAAGATCCTTTAGACGAGAAGGGGTTTCGAAGAGGTCAGTTAGCCATAGATGATGATTGTGTCATAATGGCTGCTAGTGACACTTTGGCTCACTATATCTTAATGATGTACGAGGTATCTCATAAAGATAGGTTTTCAGAGGAATTACAAGAAGCTATTAATGCACAGACAAAGAACAGCAATTTCATTAAAACCGCAATGGCTATTGAAGGATTGGATTTTGAAAAAGATGTTATCTGTAAATTGCTTAATTGTTCCACTTGGCCCATTCTACAGAGCCATATCAAAGGCCTGAAAAAGAAAGGCTTAATAGGTCATGACGATTATTCACTTGTAATCATGTAAACATATGGATGACAAAGGGTATAAGGGTTACACCCCAGACTATATCGACAGGCTGTTGCCAAGTCAAATATTCGTGTTTGGTAGCAATACTTTAGGCTACCATACTGGTGGAGCATCTGGTACTGCTCGGAAGAAGTTTGGTGCAGTATGGGGCCAGGCAGAAGGATTGCAAGGACAGAGTTATGCAATCCCTGTGGATTTTGGTAAAGGCATACGCAAAGATACAGAGGTGAAAGCCTCCGTTGACAAATTCATAGCCTTTGCAAAAGAGAACGAGAAACTGTTCTTTTTCGTTACTCGTATCGGATGTGGTATCGGTGGGTATAGAGATGAAGAGATGGCTCAGTTCTTTAAGGAGGCTTTGGAGGTTAAGAATATCTGCCTTCCCAAGAGTTTTGTTGACGCGCTTAAAAACGGAGAGGTCGTATATGACCTTGATAGATTTGTGAATGCTCAGGATTCAGAAACATACACTTATGCTGATGCTCTAAATGAGATTAAAGAAGGACATAAACAAGGACACTGGATTTGGTATGTATTCCCTCAAATAAAAGGATTAGGCCATAGTTATAAGTCCGAATTCTACGGTATAAGCAGCAAAGAAGAAGCAAAAGTTTATTTGGAGCATCCTATTCTTGGAAAAAGATTAAGAGATATTACTCAGGCTCTGTTGGATTGTAACAATCCATCAGCTTTCAACATTCTAGGGTTTCCTGATGTGTTGAAGGTGCAGTCGTGTATGACATTATTCGATATGGTGTCACCAGGCGACATTTTCAATAACGTACTTGATAGATACTACGAAGGGAAACGATGTGAAAAGACCATAAGACGAATGGGCTTTCGCGATGAAAAGAATAAGAATGCTATAAAAATTAGTAGATTGACTATTGCGAAAGATTGTACTATTCTTTTGTCTGACTATCAGAAAGAGGTAAAGATGGAACCCATAGTCAAAGCCATATATTTGCTCTACTTAAAACATCCAGATGGTATTGCCTTTAAGTGCTTGTCTGATTACAGAAAGGAATTGGCAAACATCTACCAAAAGATAAAGCCCTTTGGTTTAACAGAAAGGGCAATAAGGAGTATTGAAGATGTGACAAACCCATTGCTTAACTCCATTAACGAGAAATGTTCACGTGTTAGAGCGGCATTTCAATCAGAAGTAGATCCAACGTTATTAGAACAATATATCATAACTGGCAAGAGCGGGGAAGTTAAGAAAGTCATGTTATCCAGAGATTTGATTGTCTGGGAATAAAATCGCAAATCCACAAGCCTTGTGGCGAGAAATTGCTTGGTGGCAAAGATATAAGTATGTATCTTTGCCACTATATTTTAATATCGAAATGAAAAAAGTAGAAAAAGTTCAGAATTACGATATGAATGGGATGATGAGCGATAACAGCTATATCAACATGCGGGAGATGTTGAAGGATTGCATATCTGACGTACAGGTAAGGACTGCAAATACAGGTGTGCCAGGAATCCCCACGGGTTTTCAGCCTTTAGATGACTTGATAGGTGGCTTCGAGAAAGGAAAGGTGTATGTTATTGGTGGAAGACCTTGCATGGGAAAAGAAGAGTTTATGTTATCAATCATAATAGACATCATTATGGAAACCAAATTACCCGTGTTGTTTTTTTCGACGAATCATCAGAAAGCTGACAATGTACAAAGGCTTCTGTCCATCCATTGTGACATACCTGTTATGCACTTGTTCCAAGGTCTTTTGGAAATCCATGAGTGGGAAAGGTTAGACAAACGAGTTAGTGACCTGGTAGATGCACCACTTTTTATGCATGACAGTTTGGATTTGCCACTTAGAGAATTGATTGAAACTGCACGGAATTGCATCAGAGAAAGGGATGTACATGTCATTTTCGTAGATTGTCTGCAAATGATAGATTTTACCAATGAAGACGATAATCCCTCTGACAGAGTAGCGAAGGTGATGCTTTCGTTAAAACAATTGGCTCATCTAACCAATGTGCCTATAATAGTAGGATCAATGTTAAGTAGAGGAATAGAATACCGGGAAGGACTTGAAGGCAAGCGGCCTCAATTGATGGATTTAATGAATTCCAGTTATATCGAGGGGGTTGCGGACGTTATCATGATGGTACATCGTCCTGAGTATTATCACATTTATCAAGATGATAATGGACGAGACCTGCATGGGCGGATAGAAATCATTGTGGAAAAGAATGCCCTAAAACCATTGGGTAGCATTTTTCTGGACTATCATGAGAAAACGGGTATAGTATACTTATGGAAGAATAGTAAAAGCAATTCAAAGCCAATCAGCCTGAATGAATTGAGTTCAGATAATGAGGCTGTGAAAAAGTTAATCAAGGCTTTTGATCTTGAAGAAGAATTACCATTTTAACATTATAAAAAGATGAAAATATGACAGATTTCGAGTACATTTTGCAACAGGCAAGACTGTTCCATTATAAGGGATGGGAAGACAGCGAATTAAGAAAGTGTGTGGATATGCTGCCATCACTTTCCAGACAAGAACTTGTGGCTTTATATAGGAGTAAGTGGATATCAGACGGAAAAATCATCAAGCAGACGATATTCAACATCCTCTTTAAAGACCAGGTTGGAAAACGTGAGGAGCGTATCAAGACGGAAGATACTGATGCTCTTATACAGGAGTTTCAAGACAAGAAGGGCGGTAATGTAGCATTGGCGCGGAAAGAACTGCGTGAACGATATAAGGCTGGTAAAGACAAACAGAAGATTGCTGGAGTGTTCAATGCCTCGACAAAGAGTGATCAGCAATGGGTGAAATCCCAAGTTCGCAAGGAGAAATATGGGGAACCGAATAAAAATTATTCATGGAAAAAGCCATTGTGGAAGTAAATGACCATCGAAGAGTTCATAGATAGAGCGATCATTTCTCGACAGACAATTGAGATTGAATATTGTACCCGCAATGGTAAGGTGCTTACCTGTGAAATTACTAATATCGGCTATTCTAACTACTATGGAGGCGGATATATAGTGGCTTATCGAACAGATATGGGTGAAGACAGGACATTTAAGGTAAGTAGAATCTTGAGCGTAAATGGGCATTCCTTCTCTCGGATTTTTTGGCAGCAAATTGGCGATAACTTTAAACGGATTTATTGATTATGGAGTGGCATATAATAGGCATTCTTGCTTTCGTGGTGATTTACAATCTCTATCGCTATTATCATGAGGATGAGAGTTATAAAAAGAATCCGTTAGTTTCGGAAACATCAGAAAACAAACAAGTAGCAGAAACGAATAATATGGAAGAAACAATTAGCACAAGACAATTGGCCTTAAATACTATTGAGCATATTGGAAGTGAACCCAAGTATACAGAAGAAGGCCGGATTCAGTTTGAGTATCAGGGCGTGATATTTCTGATGGAGGCAGTTAATGATTGTATGTTTGTGAATCTGATATGGCCCTGGTGTCATAGTTTCTCAAAGTTCGACATAGACGAGTTCGCAAGAGTCCGTCAGGTGGTGAATGACATGAATGCGAGGGGAACTGCATCTATCTTTTATGGCATTACAGACTCTGATGACGTAGCAGTGCATATAAAGAAACATTTCCTGTTAGTGCCGCAGATTCCAGATTTGGAAGACTACATGAAGTTGATGCTGGATAGCTTTTTTAGAACGGCCAGAACTCTGGACTTGGAAATCGAGAAATGCAGATTACAGGAATGTGAGCGATAACTTTGAGATTATTTTATTAACTTTGCAACAAATTATATTAGTATGAAGGATATTGGGAAAAAGATTGCAGAAACGGTGTGTGAGGCGTGGAATACACTTGACGGTTCTCTATTCGAATCAATCCTAAGTGATGACTTCGAATATATATCTGTGTGGGTGTTAGAAACGATGAAGGGTAAGGATAAGTATCTTGAATACATCGGGGGTAAGTTTGAATCAATTAGGAAAGGGAACAAACCTGTCTCAGCAGAGATCTTGTATCAGGAAATTATCGACAAATACGTGATAGTTCTAAACCAAGGTGGCAATTATGCAGCTCTTGAACCAACCATACAAGGTGATAAGTTAAAGAGCCTGTGGATGCGCCCTGTGGATATGACATTACCCGCAGTGTTTACATCAAAGAAGCCAGATTACGCAGAGAAGACTAAGGAAGAAAAACAAGAAACAGAGTACGGAAAGTTTTCAAGGCTATTCCTTGAAGCAATGATGGCAAAGGATTTTTCGTTAATTGAAGACCGTCTGGCTGATGATGTAGTTCAGATTCTATACGATTCCAAGGAGTTCGTAGGTAAAAACGAAGTCATTTCATATTGGAATGGATGGCTTGAAAGATGGAATGAGCCTGCAGAATCCACAAGATATGAAGTAAAGCATTGCAAATACTACAATCGGGAGGTGCTTAGCATTCAGCCGTCTGGTTCAAAGAATCTGTATCAGATGGCAAGAATTGAGGATGGGAAAGTCCAACAACTAGTACTTTGCCCTAACCCATTACAAAGTCCAATGATTAGGTATTGGGATTTGGATCATTCACCTTTATTGTTTAAAGACCTTACGGTCATGCCTCATAGAATGGGGAAAGACCTCGAACCCCGTCCTTATAGGATTCCATGTATGAGGTGCGGATGTAAATCGGAAAAACTTCAATTGTATGAGTACACTCATGAAGCCGGTCCTTTGGGCTATAAAGGAGAATTGTCTGTCTGTACAAATTGTATGGAAGCGGTGGAGTTCTTGCCAACGATATTGATCAGATATTAATTTTCAAATACGATAATTATGGGTAGCGTTAAGATGTTAGGGGCACTGGTAGGCGATATTATCGGGTCGGTGTATGAGTTTTGCAATACGAAGTCTACGGACTTTGAACTGTTTAGTGACAATAGCAGGTTTACGGATGATTCTGTGATGACACTAGCGGTGGCGAAGTGGCTAACGGAGGATAAAACGCATACTTTACAGCATTTAATCAATTGTATGCAGGAATTAGGACATCTTCATCCTGAAGCTGGCTATGGTGGGAGATTCTTGAGATGGCTTTGGGAAGATGATCCGCAGCCCTATAACAGTTGGGGCAACGGGGCTGGCATGAGAGTGAGTCCTGTTGGACTATATGCCAAAAGTCTGGATGAGGCTCTGAGTCTGGCTGCTATCACGGCATCGGTGAGTCATAATCACCCAGAGGGCGTGAAGGGGGCACAGGCCATAGCGGTATGTGTATTCTTGACAAAAGAGGGGAAGTCGAAGGCAGAGATCAAAGCGTATGTAGAGGAGGCATTTGGCTATGACCTGAACAGAACGATAGAAGAGATTCGTCCTGACTATTATTTCGATGTGTCGTGTCAGGGAAGTGTGCCGGAGGCAATCATCGCTTTTTTAGAGGGTAACTCGTTTGAAGAGGTGATACGACTGGCTATTTCTCTTGGTGGTGACTCTGATACTATCGGTGCTATGGCTGGAGCAATAGCTGCTAGTATGTATCCTATCCCAGAAGAGATTGCCAAGCGGTGTGATGATATTCTGACGAAGGATCTTAGGGAAATAAAAGACAAATTCCTTGATATGGTTGAAGGTTAAAAGAATTCGAAGAAAAAAATCTTCAAAAAGTTTTGGTAATTCGCGGATTCTTCGTATATTTGCAAAAAAATAAACCCTATTACTAACAAAATACTAAAGTAAGGATTATGAAGAAAAAGTTTATTTGCGCCGTTTGTGGATATATCTATGAAGGCGATGAAGCTCCCGAGAAGTGCCCCATCTGTAAGGCTCCTGCCTCAAAGTTCTCTGAACTGAAGGACGATGCCGATATGACATACGCTACCGTGCATAAGATTGGTGACGGTAAGCCAGAGGGCGTATCAGAAGAGATGATTAACGACCTGCGTGCCCACTTCAACGGCGAGTGTAGTGAGGTTGGTCAGTATCTGGCTATGGCTCGTCAGGCCGATCGTGAGGGTTATCCTGAGATTGCAGAGGCTTTCAAACGCTATGCTTTCGAGGAGGCCGACCACGCCAGCCGTTTTGCTGAGTTGCTGGGTGAGGTCGTTTGGGATACCAAGACCAACCTGGAAAAGCGTGCTGCTGCTGAGGCTGGTGCTTGCGAGGATAAGTTCCGTATTGCCAAGAACGCAAAGGCTGCTGGCTTCGATGCTATCCACGATACCGTTCATGAGATGGCTAAGGATGAGGCCCGTCACGGTGCTGGCTTTGCAGGGTTGCTGAAGAGATACTTTAAAGATTAAACATTAAACATTAAATTCGCTTCGCTCAGAAGAGTGAAAGATTAAACATTAAATTCGCTTCGCTCAGAAGATTGAAAGATTAAACATTAAATTCGCTTCGCTCAGAAGAGTGAAAGATTAAACATTAAATTCGCTTCGCTCAGAAGAGTGAACAATAAAAACAGGAAAAGTCCGTTTTATCTATGTATGATAAGACGGACTCTTTTTTTTATCTCTATATTATGGGCTTTTGTGGCCTGTACGGATGATGACTCGTTTACCACGAGTACGTCAGCACGCCTTTCGTTTTCTACCGATTCGGTGAAGATGGATACGATCTTCTCTGCGGTAGGTTCAAGAACATACGATTTCTGGGTGTATAATCATAATAATGATGGTTTGCGATTGCTGAGCGTGCGACTCCTTCAAGGTAACCAGACGGGCTTTCGCGTTAATGTGGATGGTTCGTATCTGGATAATACGCTTGGCTCTGTCGTTACGGATTTGGAAGTGAGAAAGGGCGATAGCATCCGTGTGTTCGTAGAACTGACGGCACCTGAGAATGGACAATTAGATCCTCAGATGATAGAGGATAAACTGGTGTTCCGACTAGAGAGCGGGGTAGAGCAGCAGGTGGTGCTGCAAGGCTGTACGTGGGATGCGCTGCCTATGCGGAATGTGGTGGTGAGCAAGGATTCGCTGATAGAAAGTAAGAAGCCTATTATTATATATGGTGGACTTCGCGTGGATAGTGCCGTTACGCTGACCATCAAGAACACCACGCTGTATTTCCACGATGGTCCGGGGCTGGATGTCTATGGATGTTTGAAGACGGACAGTGTTGTGATGCGAGGCGACAGGTTGGATAGAATGTTTGACTATCTGCCATACGACCGCGTGAGTGGACAATGGGGTAAGGACGGGGGAATCATTTTCCATAAATCATCCACGGGGAATGTTCTTTGGAATACCGAGATTCGCAATGCTGGGAAATATGGTATTCTATGTGATTCGGCAACATTTGACGCTAACACCTTGAGGCTTGATATGTTCCGTTGTGTCATCCATAATTGTAAGGGGGCAGGATTGGCCAGCTATCATGCCAATATCCGTCTGCATTATTGCCAATTGTCGAATACACAGGGCGACTGCCTGGCAGTCTATGGTGGTAATGCCGATGTAAAGAAATGTACTATCGCACAGTTCTATCCTTTCGTCGGTGGACGAGGTGCTGCCCTTCGTTTCAGCAATATCTTGCCCCTTTATGGAATGAGTTGTGACAGCAGCATCGTTACTGGCTATGACGAAGACGTGGTGATGGGTGTTTCTGTCGATTCCGTCAATACATATCAATACCACTTCTCTAACACGCTGCTTCGCACACCGTATGAAGAGGGCGTTGACACGCTGCTCTTCGAGAAAGTGATTTGGGAATCACCAAAAGATTCCATTCAAGGAAAGAAGCACTTCAAACTCGTGGATGAGGATAACTTGAAGTACGACTTTCACCTGGATTCATTATCTACCGCAAAGGGACTGGGCTGCTACGATTAGAACTCCGTAAACGATAGCGGCATCAGGTTCTTGATACCATCCATTACGTAGATACGGTTGCGTCCGTAGAGCAGGATGCGAAGTGGTTTATCGAAACGTGTCTCAGTCTCTATCATCACTTGTCGGCAAGTGCCGCAAGGACTAACGGGTTCTGCTGTCAGCTCGCCACCAGGCTCACGGGCAGCAATGGCAATCATCTCAATCACTTCTTCCGGGTACTGGGCACCAGCAGCAAAGATAGCTGAGCGCTCAGCACAGATACCTGCAGGAAATGCGGCATTCTCCTGATTACATCCTGGCAGCACCATGCCATTCGACAACTGAATGGCAGCCCCTACGTGGAAGTGGGAATACTTCGCGTAACTATTGTTGGTTGCCTCAATAGCCTTCTGCAGAAGGAATTGCTCGTCATTGGATAGTTCCTCCATCTGGCATTCCATGATGAGGGGCTTTAATTTCAGTTCTTTCATATTTTTAGCTTTAGGTATTGTCCGGTTATACTATTCTTACATTTTACAATCTCTTCAGGCGTTCCTGTTGCCACAAGATTTCCACCCTTGTCGCCACCATCAGGACCGAGGTCAATCACATGGTCGGCCAGTTTGACGACATCTATATTATGCTCAATGATAAGTACGGTATGGCCGCGAGCAATAAGGGCATCAAGTGACGACATCAGCCGTTTTATGTCGTGGAAATGCAGACCTGTGGTAGGCTCGTCGAAGATGAAGAGGGTAGGCTCTTGTTTCTCCTGTCCGATGAAGTAGGCCAGTTTTACACGTTGGTTCTCACCACCCGACAGTGTGCTGGAGTTCTGCCCCAGTTTGATATAGCCCAGTCCTACATCCTCAAGGGGCTTCAGACGGTTGACAATCGTTTTCTGTCCGTGAGTGCCAAAGAAGTCGATAGCCTCGCTGATGGTCATATTCAATACATCATCGATATTCTTGCCTTCGTACTTCACATCCAGAATGTCGTGCTTGAAACGTTTGCCGTGACAGGCTTCGCATTCCAATACAAGGTCAGCCATGAACTGCATCTCAACGGTGATGGTTCCAGCACCTTTACACTCATCGCATCGACCTCCGTCAGTATTGAACGAGAAGTATTGCGAGGTGAAGCCCATCTGTTGCGAAAGGGGTTGCTCGGCAAAGAGGTCACGGATGGCATCGTAGGCTTTCACGTAGGTAGCAGGGTTAGAGCGCGAAGATTTACCGATAGGATTCTGATCTACGAACTCTACACGACGGATAGCATCGATATCGCCAGCCAAACCGCTATATTCGCCTGGCGCATCACAGACATCACCGAGATGGCGCTTCAGGGCAGGGTAGAGGATGCCTTTAATAAGACTCGATTTGCCTGAGCCTGATACACCCGTCACAACGGTGAGCACATTAAGAGGAATCTCTACATTGATGCCACGAAGGTTGTTCATACGGGCTCCGCGGATGTCGATATGACGGTTCCAAGGGCGACGGCTTGTTGGTACAGGGATGGTCTCTTCGCCAGAGAGGTATTGAAGGGTGTAGCTTTTGCTGTCTTTGTTAGTTTTACTAGTAGAAATAGTCTCATTAGGATTTCCTGCAAAAACCACTTCGCCGCCAAGCCTGCCGGCATCAGGGCCTATATCGATGATATAATCTGCTGCACGGATAATCTCTTCGTCGTGCTCTACTACCACGACGGTATTTCCCAGTGCCTGTAGTTCTTTCAATACGTGAATCAGTCGGTCGGTATCGCGTGAGTGCAAACCGATGCTGGGTTCGTCAAGGATATAGAGTGAGCCTACGAGACTGCTTCCAAGGGATGTACAGAGGTTGATACGCTGACTCTCACCACCAGAGAGTGTATTCGAAAGGCGGTTGAGCGTCAGATAGCCAAGTCCCACATCCAGAAGGAACTGCAGTCGTGAGTTAATCTCTACCAAGAGGCGTTTTGCTACCTCTGCATCATGTTCAGAGAGTTGCAGATGGACGAACCAATCTTTCAGTCTGATGACGGGCATCTGTACCAAATCGGTGATGCTTCTGCCGTCAATCTTCACGTAGTCGGCCTCTGGTTTCAGACGTGTGCCGTGACACGTAGGACAGGTGGTCTTTCCACGATAGCGAGCCAACATCACGCGATATTGGATCTTATACTGGCTCTCCTTCACCATTTGGAAGAAAGCGTCAATGCAAGGCTTTTCCTTTGCACCGCGATCAGAAGGCAGACCGTGCCACAGCCAGTCTTTCTGTTGTTGAGTCAAGTTGTAATAGGGCTCGAAGATGGGGAAGTCATCGTTAGCCGCATGGTGTATGAACCAGTTTTTCCATTCGCCCATCTTTTCTCCGTGCCAGCATACCACGCAACCGTCATAGACGGAAAGACCAGTATCAGGGATGACGAGATGTTCGTCGATACCCATAATCTTGCCGAAGCCCTGACACTCAGGACAGGCACCAACTGGGGAGTTAAACGAGAATAACTGATCCGTAGGCTCTTCAAACGTGATACCATCGGCTTCGAAACGTGTGGAGAAATCGTAAGTCAATCCTGCAGGCAGCACCATCAGGCGCATCTCACCGTGCCCCTCGAAGAAGGCTGTCTCTGCAGAGTCAACCAGTCGACTAATCGTCTCCTTGTCGTTTGCAGAAGAAAGACGGTCGATGACTAAGTAAATTGGTGAAGGGTTTTCTCCCTTTTCCAGAATATCGTCGATGCGCACCACCTCGTTGTCCACGCAGATGCGGCTATAGCCTTGGAGGATATATGCCTTGAGCTGTTGCTCCAGCGTACGACCTTCTGGCACTTTCACGGGAGCCATCACCATGATCTTGGTACCCTCAGAGAACTCCAGCATTTTTTGTACGACATCCTCTGTGGAGTGTTTCTTCACTTCCTCACCGCTAATAGGCGAGAAGGTATGTCCTATGCGGGCAAAGAGCAGTCGCATATACTCGTAGATCTCTGTAGAGGTACCCACGGTACTACGAGGATTACGGGCAATGACTTTCTGTTCTATAGCGATAGCAGGCGGGATGCCACGTATGAAGTCGCACTCAGGCTTATTCATACGCCCTAAAAATTGACGGGCATAACTGCTCAGACTCTCTACATAGCGTCGCTGACCCTCGGCATAAAGCGTGTCGAAAGCCAAGGACGACTTACCGGAGCCTGACACACCGGTTATGACAACGAACTTATTACGAGGGATGCGCACGTCAATATTCTTCAGGTTATTGACGCGTGCACCCTTGATTTCTATGTATTCTTGACTCACCTTATTATATTAGATGCGTTTCAGAACGAGCAACAGGTGATCCCATACCATTTGTACGGTGGGGATATACAGGCGCTCGTCTGGCGTATGAACATCACGGAGTGTAGGACCGAATGAGATCATGTCGATATTTGGATAGCGCTCTGAGAACAGACCGCACTCCAATCCAGCATGAATACCACGAACGATGGGCTCTTTGCCAAACAGTTCCTTATAGGTCTCTACGACAGTATCGCGCAACTTACTCTCAGCCCTCATCTTCCATGCGGGATAACCATCGCTGCTATGTGCTTCGGCACCAGCCAGTTGGAAAGTGGCTACAATGGTAGCGCACATATTGTCGAGGTTTGACATCACGTTAGAGCGCTGAGAAGAGAGGATAGAAATCTCTGTATCTGATGAATGGATAGCTGCGATGTTTGAAGATGTCTCTACCATACCATTCAACTCAGGATCCTGACAGATAGCGTAGATACCATTATCTACGGCCTGGATAGCCCATACGAAGTTGCGAGCCACCTTTTCTTCGATGACGGGCTCGGCATCGGTGCTTTCCATTGTCCAAACCATCTGGGTATCAGTAACGTGGAACTCATCCTCAACCTGAGCGGTAAAGACGTTCCAGTCGGCTTTTACATTCTCCTTGGTATCGTGGGGGACGGCAATCACGAACATACCGTCACGAGGAATGGCGTTGTGGAGCTTTCCTGAATGGAACTGAGCCAGACGAACGCCCTCATAGCGGTTCATGGTCTGGAACAGGAAACGACCCAGCAACTTGATGGCGTTAGCGCGCTTCTTATTGATATCATCACCAGAGTGTCCACCCGTAAGCCCCTTCAACTGTGCACGCAGGAAGAAAGAGCCTGCAGGAGCCTCTTCACGAGAGAAGGTGAACTTGGCCTGTGTGTTGCGACCGCCGGCACATGATACAAACATCTCGCCCTCATCCTCAGAGTCGAGGTTGATGAGGTAGTCGCCAGTCATGAAACCAGCCTTCATCCCCTCGGCACCGCTAAGGCCTGTCTCTTCATCACGTGTGAAGACGCACTCCAGCGGACCGTGCTCGATATCGTTTGCCTCAAGGATAGCCAGTTCGATAGCGCATCCGATACCATCGTCAGCACCCAGTGTAGTACCCTTTGCCTTCAGCCAGTCTCCGTCAACGTAAGTCTGGATAGCATCCTTGTCGAAATCGAAGTCCACATCCACCAGCTTGTCGCATACCATATCCATGTGGCTCTGAAGGATGACGGTCTTTCTATTCTCATAACCCTTGGTGGCAGGTTTGCGAATCAGCACATTGCCCGTTTCGTCGACTTTCGTCTCAAATCCGTGGCTCTCACCCCAGTTTTTGAGGTATTCAATCATCTTCTCTTCACGCTTCGAAGGACGTGGTATTTCATTGATTCTGGCAAACTGCTCGAATACAGAAGCAGGTTTTAGAGTGCTTTTATTCATTTTTAAATGTTTTATTGTTAATGTTCAATATTAAATTATTACCTTTGCAACCGCAAAGTTAGTAAAAATGGTTGAAATAATCACAATCAGCACGTTAATAATTGCTATCTCGATGGCATTTTTGTGCATAAAACTGGTTTTTCGCAAGAATGGTCGCTTCTCGTCACAGCATATTCACGACTCTAAGGCCATGCGGCAGCGGGGCATTCATTGCGTGATGGATCAGGATCGCGAGCAGCGCACCAAAAGTCGCTTGGCAGTAAACGAAAGAAATCACTAATAATATCAATAACAAAGAAATGAAAAAGAACTTTTTCCGTGCTTTTGCACTCCTGACCCTTGTAGGTCTCACTTCAGCATGTAATAACTCGGCTCCCAAAATGGACGAAGAGCCTGAGGTGGCAGCATCAAATAGCAATGGCTTGCGTATTGCCTATATTGAAATCGATACGTTGACAGCTCAGTATGAGTTTGCAAAGGAAAAGTCTCTTGAACTGGAAAAGAAAGGCACAAATGCCCGTAATACCATTCAGAGCAAGACCCAGCAGCTTGAGAAGAACGCACAGTCGTTCCAGCAGAAGTTGCAGAATAATGGCTTCACTTCTCGTGAGCAGGCTGAGGCCGCTCAGGCTAATCTTCAGCGTGAGCAGCAGAATATCATGGCTCTGCAGCAGCGTTTGGAGGGTGAGCTGGCAAGTGAACAGCAGAAGTTCCTGCAGGCTTTCCAGGATAGTCTTGATAACTTCCTGGCCGACTATAACAAGGACAAGAAGTATGATATGATTGTTAACAAGGCTGCAGTGCTTTATGCTAACAAGCGTTTCGACATCACTGCTGATGTGGTGAACGGTATGAATCGTCGCTACAAGAAGGAGACTGCATCTGACTCTGCTAAGACGAAGTAAGTCTTAAGATATTCAGAATACACTGCATAACCATTATAAAGAGGCTTTACCAATGACGTTGATTATTATCTTACTACTATTGCTTAGTTATCTGCTGATTGCAACAACACATCTTACTGGTGTGAATAAGGCGGCTATCAGTATATTCCTTGCGGCAATTGGTTGGGTGGTCTATATCATCTGGGGAGCCGACTTTGTAATGGATATGCATCCTGTAGCCTACGAGGCATTCCTTAATGGCAATGCTTCTTCCAGTGAACAGGTTAAGAACTTTATCTACGAGAATGTGTTCTTGAACTACGTAGGTAAAGCGGCTGCCATCGTGATGTATCTGCTTGCGACGATGTCAATTATTGAAATACTCAACAACAATGGTTGCTTCGACTTTATCAGCGAATGGATTCGCACGCGTAATACGAAGCGTTTGCTGTGGACTATCACAATGGCTACATTCATCCTCTCGGCAAATTTGGATAACCTTACTACCACGATAGTGATGCTGGTGATTATGCATAATATTGTCAAGAGTCGTGCCCAGCGTATGCTTATCGGTTCGGCTATTGTCCTGGCAGCTGTCTGTGGTGGGTGTTTTACGGTGATTGGCGACCCTACAGGCTTGTTGCTATGGGCTAACGAGGCTGTGACAGCGTCAAAGTTCTCCAGTTATCTGTTCTTGCCTGCATTGGCATCTTGGATAGTGCCTACGGCTCTTATTGCTCGTCAGTTGCCTTCTCGTCTTGATATAGAGTGGGGTGTAGCTCCATTTCGTGGCGATGACACCCGCTTGAACCGTTGGCAACGAATGCTGATGTTTTTCGTAGGCATTGGCGGGTTGTGGTTTGTGCCTACTTTCCTTAGTATCACTCGTCTGCCGGCTTTTCTTGGGGCCTTGGTGGTGCTTGCGTTGTTATGGGTGGTCAACGAGGCATTCAACCGCAAGTTGATGAATGCCGACCAGATGTCTCAGCGCCGTATTCCGCGTGTTATTCAGTATGAGGCTATCCAGCAAATGCTCTTTGTGATGGGTATTATGCTGGGTTTGGGTGTGGTAAGTGAAACGGGAGTCTTTACTGATGTAGCCGACTGGATAGACGCTACGATAGGTAATCTTTGGGTAGTGGGTATCCTGTCTGGTCTTCTCAGTAGTCTTGTCGATACGTTTACCATTGCAGCCAGCGACATCTTCTTGTATGATGTGTGGAATGCTGGCGACTATGCCCAGAATGGTACCTACTGGAAGGTCATTGCCTATTGTACTGCCATTGGTGGATGTCTGCTCAGCGTTGGAAGCGTATGCGGCTTGGCCCTGATGAAGATTGAGCATATCCATCTGAGCTGGTACGTCAAGAATATCACCTTCAAGGTGCTCATAGGATGGCTTATAGGTTTGGCTATCCTATGGGGCGAAGTTGTGTTCTACTCTTGATTTAGTTGAAGAAATTCCACGACACACCGAAATGAATCACGGATTCATTCTGTGCGTAATGTGGTGTGAGGAAATAATTCCTGCCGAATGATGATGCAGTAGCATTCTGCATTAAAAGGAAGAATCGCGCATGTTTCAGGTGCATGTTGGCATAGACATCGACGAAGGGGAAGTTTCCTAATTCCACCCTCGACTGACTGTTTTCCTGAACGGCAAACTGATTGATAGCCGGACAGAAATCAGGCGCATCGTATTTGCTGAACCATGTAGCAGCACCACCCAGTTCTACACGTAGCACGCCGGCTACCATAAACTGTATGTACAGATTAGAGAATGCGTTTAATGTGGGGAGAGGCAGCACATCTTGGTTTGATGAAGACTGATAGGTCAACACGTTGTCCCAGTGCAATGGGCCTAACTGGAATTTCTGATCCAGTTGTGCCGTGAGTATGTTAAGGTTGCCTCCATGCTGTCTCACGCTTGCCGTGAGCAGTGTGTTGGCATTGTCGGCTCGTGTGTACGACATACCGTAGTAGGTGTAGTTTTGTATCTCCTCCACAGCAACACGCAACGTGGTCTTTGTTTTCTCGTATGTGAAATTTCCCTCTATGCGTGTGCGCATTTCCTTGTCTAACGAATTGTCCCACCAGAAGTGTTTTGTATGTAGCTTACGTTCATACAGCGTGGGGTTTAACCTGTGGACATAGCCTTTGGCAATAAGGCGTACGGTGTCTCCAAGGAGTGGGAAGTTCAAATCGACTTTTCCGTCAATCTTCAGTTGTCCAATGTCCTCACCTGCTATCCACGTTTCTGCCAACAGGTCATAGTGCAGTGTATGTCCCTGGGTGCGTTGCAGCTGTCCTCCAACGCTTATGCTATGTTCGCTGATCTTTCCCGTATAGGCACAGCTGTCCGTGATGGTCATAGGCATTTCAGCCCGTCGCAGTTCATGTGATGCAAAGAGCTTCAAGCCAGCCATTGCATACTTGTTGAATCCTTCCATCAGTGCAATAGCGAAGGTGTTTTTTAAACTGAAATACTTTGTGACATCAAGTATGGAGTCGGCGGAATACGTTTTCTCAAAGGTGTCGTAATACTTGTTTGCATAATAGCCTTTGGGAGATGCATAGACTTGATAGCTGCGGTCGTGGCTTGCTATTTCTGCTGTGTGAATGAAACTTGTTACGGGCTTGAACTCGCGTTTCATGAACAGCATTGTTGAGTCGACAACCATTGTGTCAGCCAGTGCGTCAATGCTGTCTTTCATGTTTTCTTTAGCTGAAGCCAGAGCGAATTGTTTGGCTGTCTTTTCTTCTTCTGTCATGGGTACCTGCTGATAGAATCCCACGCTGTAGCGATGAGTCAGGAACAGATGCTGGTGGTCGTTGCGATTCCAGTTCTGTTGCAGGATGACGGGTATTTCGTTGGCAGAGTACGACTGCTCTGTAAGTTCTGGATGGGTGATGTAGTTGTCGTTTGTTATACCGCCATTTTCCGTTGCTTTCTGATGGTGGGTGGAATAGAGCGCGTGCAGCTGATACTTGTCGCCCATGTAACTGGTATAGAACGTGGCACCAAAATGGCTGATACTTTGATTCTGTAAGTATCCGCGTGCATAGGCGTAGTCCAAGTCCATGCCCATTCCTATGCGTTTGCCTGCATTCACGGCGAAACGTGCATCCAGATGGTCTTCTCCGTTGGTCTTGTCGCCGCAGTTGTCGTAGCTCAGATTGGTGATGGGCGAGAGCGTGTTTGTGAAATGGAAGTCTTCTGGCTGGCGCAGCACCATGTCGTACACCTCGGTAAAGGCAAACTGCTGTTTTTCCTTACGGTCTATGAATATGCGGTTCTGGCGGGCAGTATAGTTGTTTCCAAGGGTGTTGAACTGCATCTGCTTGCCCATTGCCAGTGTTGACTGCGGATAGAGGTGTGGCATGGTGTCAACATCAACTTTCCTGATGTCGCCGAACTTTCTGTCTACCGTCCACGCATAGATGCCTTTGGGTATTTCCTTGTTTTTCTTTGTTGAGTCGTTCTTGTGAGGATTGAAGTTGCTGCTTTCATTGATTCCTTGGTCGTCAAAACCGTTGTCTTCGAAGTTGTTTTGTGCCAACAAATATTGGCCGTTCAGTAAACTGACGGCCATCATTGCAAGAAGCAGATACTGCTTTATTCTCATATTTTAAGTATGCGCAATGCTAATTCTACGAATTTGAATATACACGAAATAGCCAAGACCCACATGCCTGCTTGCCTTCCTATGTAGAAATAAACTATCAGACCTGCAATGGCACCTGCCATGAAGATGATATTCAGCCAGAAGCGCAACTCCCGCGTCTTGCTGGAATCGCGGAAAGGCTCCAAGTTGTGGCGTTTCGGATGTTCTACCTTGTCGCGCTCTTCTGGCGACAGCAGTGATTCTATCTCTGCCATGTCTTATTTCTGCAGTAGCTGGGTAAAGCGGTTGAAGATATAGTCCACACGGTCAATGGTCTTACGACGGAACTTGCCGCTGACGCGTGCCAGCTTGGTCTTTTTCTTGTTCAGGCCATACTGGTCGGTAATCCATTCCTCTGCCTTATAGGTGGTCATGTCGCGCTCTTCGTCGTAAATATATACGATGCGGTTCAGTTTAATGTCAGCCTGTCCGTCTTTGCAGTCGGCAATAATCTGATAGAGGAAGCGTGTGCGATCCAGGTTCAGCGGTTTGTTCTTGAACACGAGCCATTCCTGGAAGCTTGCCACCACTCTGTTGTTGTCGGCATCCTCCAACGTCAGTCGGCTCTGCTCTATCTGGTTGGGCTCTTTGGTCATCACCTGCAAGTCCTTGCGCAGCAACTCGTAAATCTGTTTTGCGCTCTTTCCTGGTGCATTGATGGTTTTGGTGAACACTACATGTCCGTCAACCTCAGGAACCGCACCAGCCAGGTATTTCTGGTCTTGGCTGTTTACCTGTACCTGCTCCCAAGTGTTGTCCTGAGCTGCAATGGCCAATGGCATTGTCAGCATCATAGCTATGAGTAATTTTTTCATTTCTTTTCAGTTTTTTTATTGATGATGCAAAGTTACTAAGTTTTTTTCTTACTGCCAATAGTTCATACCACGTTTAAGGATTTTTTCAGTAAAATGTCGTTTTTTATTATAATAATGTGTAACTTTGCACCCGCAAAAATCGAAAGTTATGACACAGGAACAGGATATCAAGAACGCCATTGAGGTGATGCGTAAGGGTGGGGTGATACTCTATCCTACGGATACCGTGTGGGGCATCGGTTGCGATGCAACGAATGCGGAGGCCGTGAAACGAGTGTACGAGATTAAGCAGCGCGACGATTCCAAGGCGCTAATCTGCTTGGTGGACAGCGATGCGCGTCTGCAACGCTATGTGAGGAATGTGCCCGATGTGGCTTGGCAGCTTATCGACTGCATTGACAAGCCTACAACATTGATTCTGGATGGTGCCGTGAATCTGGCTCCCAATCTGATTGCCGGCGATGGTTCCATTGGCATTCGTGTTACGCAGGAGTCCTTTTCAAAAGAGCTCTGCTTCCGCTTCCAGAAAGCTATCGTTTCTACATCGGCAAATATCAGCGGTGAGCCGGCAGCCCAGAACTATCGTGATATTGACCCGCGTATTCTTGAAAAGGTGGATTATGTGTGCTGGACGCGCCGTCAGGAACATAAACCCCATCAGCCTTCCAGTATTATCAAGCTGACTGAGGACGGTCAGGTGCAAATCATTCGCAAGTAAGATTCGCATCATTCGAACGATTCGTTCGATTCGTGTTCGGATAAAAAAAAGACTCGCTACTATTTTGTAGCGAGTCTTTCAGTTATAAAACTATTTGTGTTGGCAATAGACTTATACGATGCTGTGAAATTGACTTCGTCGAGCTTATACGATGCCCTGAGCCATCATGGCCTTGGCAACCTTCATGAAGCCTGCTACGTTGGCACCCTTCACGTAGTTGATGTAGCCGTCTTTCTCTGTACCGTACTTCACGCAGTTCTCGTGAATGTCGTTCATGATGCGCTTCAGATAGTCGTCAACCTCCTTGGCAGTCCAGCTCAGACGCTCAGAGTTCTGTGACATCTCAAGACCAGATACTGACACACCACCGGCGTTAGAAGCCTTACCAGGAGAGTAGAGCAGCTTGGCGTTCTGGAAAATCTTGATAGCCTCGGGGAGGGTAGGCATATTTGCACCCTCGGCAACAGCTATGATACCGTTGTCCACCAGAGCCTGAGCCTCGTCTGCGTTGATCTCATTCTGAGTTGCGCAAGGCAGAGCGATGTCGGCCTTCTCGTACCAAGGACGCTTGCCCTCGTAGTACTTAGCTGTAGGATACTCCTGTACATATTCCTTAATACGTCCGCGCTCTACGTTCTTCAGTTCCATGATGTAGTCGAGCTTCTCACGTGTGATACCGTCCGGATCATAGATGTAACCGTCAGAGTCTGACATAGTCATTGGTATAGCACCCAACTGCAGACACTTCTCAGCAGCATACTGAGCCACGTTACCTGCACCAGAAATCAGGACCTTCTTGCCTGCAAGCTCGATGCCGCGAGTAGCCAGCATAGAAACGAGGAAGTAAACGGTACCGTAACCAGTAGCCTCAGGACGAATCAGAGAACCGCCGAACTGGATGCCCTTACCGGTGAGCACACCCTGGAACTGATGGGTCAGTTTCTTGTACTGACCAAACAGATAGCCAACCTCACGGCCACCTACGCCGATGTCACCGGCGGGAACGTCTTCATCGGGTCCAATGTGACGATAAAGCTCGTTCATGAAAGCCTGGCAGAAACGCATCACCTCAGCGTCGCTCTTGCCACGGGGTGAGAAGTCTGAACCACCCTTAGCACCACCCATAGGCAGAGTTGTCAGAGAGTTCTTGAAGGTCTGCTCGAAAGCCAGGAACTTCAGGATACCCAGGTTTACTGACTTGTGATAACGGATACCGCCTTTATACGGGCCAATAGCGTTATTGTGCTGAATGCGATAACCCATGTTTGTCTGAACATTACCCTTGTCGTCTGTCCAAGTAACGCGGAACTCAATCACGCGATCGGGGATGCAAAGACGCTCGATCAGGTTGCTCTTTTCAAACTCGGGGTGCTTGTTGTACTCTTCCTCAATGGTGGGAAGTACCTGACTTACGGCCTGAATGTACTCGGGCTCGTTAGGGAAGCGCTGTTTCAGCTGCTCTACAACTTGTGCTGCATTCATAATCTTTTACCTTTTAATTTTAATGTTGAACTAATAGTGATTTTTAAATTTCGGTTGCAAAGGTAAAGCAAAAAATCGAATTACCAAACATTTTATCGTTTTTTTTATCAAAAAACTATCTTTTTGACAGTTTGCTGTGCAAATAATTGACTTATGTCAAGAGATTGTACTTCTTACAGCCATTTGTCGTGCTGTTCTTTTTCAGCATATCATATACCATGTTCACATCATTCTTATGGATTTTGTTGGCATTTTGTTAATTTCATTGAAAACCGATAGCACATTGACCAGTTTTTGTACCAAAATCTGGTCATCTAATGACCAGGCATTGGTCATCGCATGACCAGGCATTGGTCATCGGATGACCGCGCCTTGGTCTCCACATGACCGCGCCTTGGTCTCCGCATGACCGCGCCTTGGCTTTTCTGTGACCATGCTATGGGTACTATCAGTTTTCCATGAATGATATATGGAGAAATAAAAACGGCTCTTCGTCATTTTGGTTGAAAAGTTTGACGAAGAGCCTTTTACGGTGACTTGCACCTGATTTAGTCGATGATTCTCACGCCACCCTTATCGGCAGAAGCGACGCTTTGGGCGTATGCACGCAGTGCCTTGCTGACCACTCGGTTGCGCTTCAGGGGCTGCTGCGGACGGGCAGCGAGCTCCTCGTCTGAGAGGCGTACGTTGATAGAACGGTTGGGAATATCGATTTCGATGATGTCGCCATCCTTGATCTTTCCAATGTTGCCGCCTGAAGCTGCCTCGGGCGAGATATGTCCGATAGAGAGTCCGCTGGTACCGCCAGAGAAGCGTCCGTCGGTAATGAGGGCGCACTCCTTACCCATGTGCATAGACTTGATGTATGAGGTGGGGTAGAGCATCTCCTGCATACCAGGACCGCCCTTTGGACCTTCGTGGGTGATGACCACGCAGTCGCCTTTCTTTACTTTACCACCAAGGATGCCCTCGCAGGCGTCTTCCTGAGAATCAAACACCACAGCAGGACCTTCGAAATGCCACAGGCTCTCATCGACACCTGCGGTCTTCACTACACATCCATCCTGGGCAATATTTCCGAAGAGTACAGCCATACCGCCATCTTTGGTGTAAGCATGTTCTATGTCGCGGATACATCCGTTTACACGGTCGGTATCCAAACTTTCCCAACGTGTATCCTGTGAGCCCATCTTGGTAGAGAACTTACCGGCAGGAGCACTGTGATAGATACGGTCGGCTTCAGGGTCAAGACATTTACTGTTTGACGATTTACTATTTACGATTTTTCCGTCCTCAAACTCCAAGCCAACAATGCTATACTTTACAATATCCTCGCCCAAAGTGGCACCGTTCACACGCTTGCAGCTGAGGTCAAGCAGGTTGCCCTTTGCCAACTCGCCCAGGATACCCAGGATACCGCCTGCACGGTTCTCTTCCTGGATAGAATACTTCTGCCAGTTGGGAGCCAGTTTGCAGAGGAAAGGCACTTTTCGCGAAAGGGCATCAATATCGCTCATCTTGAAGTCCACGCCACCTTCCTGAGCCACAGCCAAGAGGTGAAGTACGGTATTGGTAGAGGCACCCATGGCAATATCCAGCGTCATAGCGTTGAGGAAAGCCTGACGGGTAGCGATACTGCGAGGCAGAACGGAGTCGTCGCCGTCCTCGTAATAGGCGAAGGCATTCTTCACAATCAGTTTGGCGGCATCACGGAAGAGTTGCACACGGTTTACGTGCGTAGCCAGGATACTACCGTTGCCAGGCAGCGAGAAGCCCAAAGCCTCTGTCAGCGAGTTCATGGAGTTGGCGGTGAACATACCAGAGCAGGCACCGCAACCCGGGCAGGCACTGTGTTCTACCACCTCCAGTTCCTCATCGCTGACGGTGGGGTCGCCCCCCTTAATCATAGCCGTAATCAGGTCGGCATTCTCGCCGTTCACCTTACCGGCCTCCATAGGTCCGCCACTGACGAAGACGGCAGGGATGTTCAGTCGCATGGCAGCCATCAGCATACCAGGCGTCACCTTGTCGCAGTTGCTGATGCACACCATAGCATCTGCCTTGTGTGCATTCACCATATACTCTACAGAGTCGGCAATGATGTCGCGAGAGGGCAACGAGTAGAGCATACCGTCGTGACCCATAGCAATACCGTCATCAACGGCAATGGTGTTGAACTCTGCTGCATAGCATCCCAGCTTCTCAATCTCTGCCTTCACAATCTGACCAATCTCGTGCAGATGGGTATGACCGGGCACGAACTGTGTAAATGAGTTCACTATGGCTATGATAGGCTTGCCAAACTGTTCGCGTTTCATGCCGTTCGCTACCCAGAGGGCGCGAGCGCCAGCCATTCGTCTGCCTTCAGTGCAGACGCTGCTTCTCAGTTGATGTTTCATTTCTTCTATATCTTTTGTGTTAGTTGAAAATCTGTTGCATAACTGCCTCTTCACTGTCTTCCGGTCCGTCGACAATTTGCATATCATCCTCGCTATGGCAGGGGTCGAAGCCGGGAGGAATGTCGAATTGGTCTTCCTGTGAATAGGGGAGTGTGGGGTCTGCGTAGACACTCTTCATATAAAGAGCGAATATAGGCAGTGCCATAGAGGCTCCCTGACCATAGGCCATAGAGTCAAAGTGGATGTCGCGATCGTCGCCTCCTACCCAGCAGGCAGACACCAGCTTAGGGGTTACTCCCATAAACCAGCCGTCGCTGTTGGAATTGGTGGTGCCGGTCTTGCCGCCAAGCGGTGCCGTCAGGTTATAACGGAAGCGCAAACGACCAGCAGTACCTCCGTCGACAACGGCACGGAGCATATAGAGCATCTTGTCGGCAGCCTCGCCGCTGATGACCTCGTTCATGCGAGGTTTGAACTCTGCCAGCACGTTGCCCTCGTTGTCAACAATCTTGGTGACGTACATTGGAGCCGAACGAATGCCGTGGTTGACAAATGCCGTATAGGCGCTGGCCATCTCGGCAACGGTGATTTCGCAAGGACCCAGACAAAGGGCTGGCGAGGGCACTATCTCCGGATTACGGATGCCGTAGTTATGGAGCAGGGTCACGAAGCCTTCGGGCGTCAGGCGATGCATCATTAAATAGGCAGAAATCCAGTTGTTTGACTGCTGCAAGCCCCATTTCAGGGTGACCATCTCACCATAGCGAGCCCGACTGCCATTGCGAGGTGTCCAAGGCTGCCCGTTGACCATGTAGGTCTCCTGAATGTTTGGCACTTCGTCGCAAGGTGTCATGCCATTCTCCATGGCCAGGGAATAGAGGAAGGGCTTGATGGTAGAACCTACCTGACGGCGGCCTTCTGTAGCCATGTCATAGGCGAAATACTGGAAGTTGAGACCTCCGACATAGGCCTTTACGGCACCTGTGCGGGGCTCCATGCTGTAGAAGCCTGTGCGCAGAAACGACTTGTAGTAGCGGATGGAGTCCATGGGGGTCATCGTAGTGTCCTTCTCGCCATGATAGGTGAAGACTGTCATGGGTACAGGCGTGGCAAATGCACGGTTGATTTCCTCGTCTGTACAACCGTCGGCTCGCATCACACGATAACGCTCTGACTGACGCACGTTGCGTTGCAGGATGCGCTGCACCTCGGCTTGCGAGAGATTGCGCGAGTAGGGCGCATTGGGCTTTGAACGGTTGCTCTTGTTGAACTGAGGCTGCAGATAGTTCACAATATGCTCGTGGCAAGCTTGCTCTGCATAGTGCTGAAGACGAGAGTCAATGGTAGTGTAGACCTTCAGACCGTCGGTATAGATGTTGTATTTCTCGCCGTTACGCTTCACGTTCTTATTGCACCAGCCATACAGAGGATCGCTTTCCCAATACAGTGAATCCATGTGGAATTTCACGTGGTTCCATTCAGGATAGTCGCTTCTGACGGGTTTCTTGGCCGTCATATAACGGCGCAGGAAATCACGGAAATAGGTGGCTTCACCATCGTTATGGTCAGCCACATGGAACCGCAGGTTCAAAGGCACCTGACGGCAACTGTCGAACTCTTCCCGTGTGAGATAGCCGGCTTTCAACATCTGACCTAATACGACATTACGGCGTTCCAGCGAACGCTCGGGATATCTTACAGGGTTAAAATACGACGGGTTCTTGCAGAGACCTACCAGTGTGGCACTCTCCGTTGGTGTCAATTCAGAAGGCTCTTTGGAGAAATATGTGTTGGCAGCTGTCTTGATGCCTACGGCATTGTGGAGGAAATCGAAGTAATTGAGATACATGGCAATGATCTCGTCCTTCGTGTAGTTGCGCTCCAGCTTCACGGCAATGACCCATTCGATGGGCTTTTGCAGGGCTCGCTCCATCGTGGAATGAGCAGTCTCGGAGTAGAGTTGCTTTGCCAACTGCTGGGTGATGGTAGAACCACCACCGGCATTCTTCTGTCTTAACAATCCGCGCTTGATGACGGCTCGCCCTAAGGCGTAGAAGTCTATGCCGGAATGTTCGTAGAAGCGTTCGTCCTCTGTGGCAACAAGTGCCTGGATAAGTGAGGGAGATATTTCTGAATAATCCACCATCACTCGGTTTTCGCGGCTCATGCTCCATGTACCCATCAGCTGCCCATCAGCCGAATACACCTGAGTGGCATAACGGTTGATGGGGTTCTGTAGGTCTTCAATAGGAGGCATATAGCCGATTTTACCTTCTGATATGGCCCAAAAGCACACCCCCGCGCCAATAACTAACACGAGGAGTGCTGTCCATATCAGAGCTAAGATCCATTTTCTCATGGGCTGTTAATCCTCTTCTGGCGTAATGAGTTTGTAGCCCTTTCCGTGAATGTTGATAATCTCAATCTGGGGATCGTCCTTCAGATGCTTGCGCAGTTTGGTGATATACACATCCATAGAGCGTGCATTGAAGTAGTTGTCGTCAATCCAGATGGTCTTCAGGGCGAAGTCGCGCTGAAGAATTTCGTTAGCATGAGAACAGAGCAGAGCCAGTAGTTCGTTCTCCTTGGTGGTCAGCTTGGTCTGGCGATCACCCAGAGTAAGCAATTGCTTTTGTGTGTCGAATACGAACTGGCCGATGTGATAGAGCGTTGACTCCTTGTTCTTCTTTCCACGAACTCGGCGTAGAATGGCCTCAATACGGAATACGAGCTCCTCCATAGAGAAGGGCTTGGTGATATAGTCGTCGGCACCAATCTTGAAACCTTCGAGGATGTCTTCCTTCAGTGTCTTGGCTGTCAGGAAGATAATAGGTATCTCTGCATTGGCACTGCGGATCTCCTGAGCCAGCGTAAAGCCGTCTTTCTTAGGCATCATCACATCGAGTACGCAGATATCGAACTTGGTCTTCATAAAAGCCTTGAAACCAGCTTCACCATCGGGGCAGAGCTCTGCCTCGTAGCCTTTGGCTGCCAAATACTCACGCAACAGCATTCCGAGGTTCTCATCGTCCTCGCAAAGCAAGATTTTCAGTTTGTCTTCCATAATCGTAATGTTTTAGAAATATATGTTATAAATAGGTTTATTCCTCTTTCAATATAGGGAGCGTCACAGTGAACTTGGTGCCTTTGCCCAGTTCGCTCTCGCACTTTATCTCGCCTTCATGCAGGTTGATAATCTCCTTGACATAGGCAAGACCGAGTCCGAAGCCTTTCACATCGTGCACGTTTCCGGTGTGTACGCGATAGAATTTGTCGAAGACTTTCTTGACGTTCTCTTTTTTGATACCTTGTCCGTCATCCCTTATTGAGAAGTACAGATGCTCGCCCTCGTTCCAAGTCCGGATATGGATATTCACTGGCTGGTCTGTCTTGCGGTATTTTACGGCATTGTCCAACAGATTAGTGATGGCGTTCTGGAAATGTACCTCGTCAACGAAGATGGCTGAGTCGACGGCCTCAATTTCGGTGTAAATCTTACCGCCTGTATGCTCAACACGCAGATTGAACGTGGCTGCTGTCTGTTCAAGCAGTTCATTCAAATCCAATTCCTTTTTCTTGAATGAAGTGGATTTACGGTCGAACATGGACATCTGCAACACTTTTTCAACAAGGAAACGCAGGCGTCTTGACTCGTCGCCAATCACGGTGCTCAGGTGTTTCATCATAGAGGGACTCTTGGCTACAGACTCGTCGCCTAACATCTGGGCTGCCAGCGAGATACTGCTGATAGGAGTCTTCAGCTCATGGGTCATGTTGTTGATAAAGTCGTTCTTAATCTCTGTATAGCGCTTCTGTCGGAAGATGATGACAATCGTGAAGACGAAAGTTATCAGCAGTACGATGGTGAATATGACTGCGGGAATCATAAAACGTACGCTGGAATAGATGTACGAATCCATGTTGGGGAAATGAATCTTTACAATGCCCATCTTGGGAGTGGGGTCGTTGCGGAATAGGGTTTGCGAGTAGCTCCACTGAAGTCCGTCTTCTGTGTAATCCGGACAACGATACACCTCACGTCCATCGGTCGTTGATACAGTGAAATGGTAGGAGATGTCTATACCGTTGTTCAACAGCTCAGCACGGATGTCTTGGTCTAAAAGTTTGAAATTGACCCGTTCCTTCAATGGCTTTTCACTTGCTGTATAAAGGATGTTGTAAACGACCTCGTCAAGCAGGGCTTTCTGATAGACATAGCGATTACGGATAATCTCCTGAAGGGATTTCGTGGCTTCGGAAAGCTGATCTTTGTCGGTATGCATCATCATCGCTTTGGGTACATTGGCTGGTTTTGTCGTAAAAGTCTTGAGCTCAAACTCAGAGTAGAATGTACCGTCATCAGAAGATACGGAGAACTGGTGGGCATGTTGTATGCTGCCGTCTAATCCGTTGACAATGATTGAGTCTTGTTTAAATGCATTCCGTTCTACCTCGTTGACGTCTTTCTCAAGATAACGCAGAGTCTCGTTCATCTCCAGATTGCGTGATGCTTGATAAAGGCTGCGATTCACACTCTCGTCGAATTGCTCTTTTTTCATCTTCGCAATCTCTTCGATATACGAGATTTGTATGTATAGCAAACCAAGGAACGAAAGTCCCATGATAATTGCTATTGTCCATATTGTAGATTTCTTCATCGTTGCTTATCGTTAGAATGATGTTGCAAAGATAAAAAGAAAAAACGTACAACAAGTATTTAAGTTAATTGTTTTTGTTAAATTTTAGGGTATTTGATAAAAATACAGCATAATAGTTGCTTATTTTTAATTATACATGAGAATACTCAATCCGTACCTAACGAATGCATTGTTCTTGTAGGAATTCGTCCCATTGCCCTTGATAGCCATTAAATACATTCAGGTCGACTTCAGATTGTATACCCTTTACGTTGCCATCGCCGCTAAGTTGCCATATAGAAAGATGTATGTCAGGTTTGTACTCACCGTATCTGGCTATCCAGAAGTGGTAGTTGTCCTTTAAATCGGGAGCGTTGTCTAACCAGGTGTTGGCAAATCTTTGGTTGATATAGAGAAGGGGACGAACGCCAATGCGCTTTTCTATGATGTTGAGCCAAATCCGGATGTTTTTGAATAGGGCATTAGCACCACCCATCTTTTTGATTTGATAATCACTGGGTTCTATGTCAAGCATAGGAGGCAAATCACCACGGTTGAATTTTGAGTTTTTAATGAAATGTGATGCTTGTAAGGCGGGATCTTGTTTCGTGGAGAAAAAATGGTAGACACCTACAGGAATGTTGTTTTGTCGGCAATTCCTGTAATCGTCGGCATAATACCGATTTTTTATCGATACACCTTCCGTTGATTTTATATATACAAAAGATACGGGATAGTCAACGTCTCCTATGACTTGTTGCTCGCTAATGCGGCGACCAAGTCCGCAAATGCGAAGCTGTTTCCAGTTGATGCCGAAACGTCTGCGGCCCTTCTCATGCTGGTAGCGCGAAATGTCGATACCGTATATCCTTTCTGTCGTATGCACCATGTGTTCCCCCTTAAAGCGGTTCATGTGCCATATTCCTGCTTTCATATTCAAAGGGGATACGCAGAAACCGAATCCGTGACGGCTGTCTCTTTCCCAATGGCCTTCATAGTATGTGCCATCGGCTGCCTGGTATGCCCCATGCCCGCTTGCCATCATATACCTGTTGAACTGACCGGCATAGGTTCCCAGTGAGTCAATGCGGATGCCATAGACAAGGGTGTCGGCATGAAAATGACCTATAATGATGCGTCCGTAGAGGTCTTTGACTATGCATTTACCTTCACGTGTGTAGTCATTCCTCCTGAAAATATTGGTCATCAGTAGTTTTCCCTTAGGCATATAGGTGGCTAAGGTGGAGTCGCCCTCGTTTGCATAGCGTGCTACCATGTCAAAACCTTCGTCTTGTACAGAATGGCGTTGCAGGTAATAATTCAGTTCTTTTTGAATCATTGGGTTTCGTTGACTAAACGAACTGACTGCGAGAATGATGGCTAATAAGTATTGCATGACAGAAGCGAAAGATGTAGAATGCTGTTAAAACTTCACGATTGCTGGTTCTCCTCCCATGAGAGTAAGGCCTTGATAAATGTTTCGTAGGGGTTGTTTCGAAACTTTTTTGCTTTTGTGCCTTCTATTATAATATAAATAAGGTAGATGACGGTGCAAAGGAGAAATCCAGAAGCATATGCATACATCGCCATGTTCTTGTCTTTTACCAAGAGGCTGAACAACGCTACAGGAACGGCAAAAGCTAAACAAAGAATGAGGAAGCGGTATTTCTGCCATGATTCCTTGAAGTCCTCGAACTTCTGCTTCTTTTCCAGATAGGCCTCAAAGGCTTCTTCTGTGATGTTGTAATTCTGGATTTTGGGAAGGGTAGGGTCATTCTTGTGATCTGTACGAATGTCCCAGATGTGTCCTTGGATGGATTCCAAGGAGATATGGTCGATATATGAGCGGTCTATTTGAAACATATTATTGCCCCTAAGTTAGGGGTTGGGGTCTGGACAAGCGAAAAATTGGACCCAATATAGGTTATTCTAAAATGATAGGGGGTTGGGAATCTGCGCTTGTTCAGACCCCCAACCCCCTAACTTAGGGGGTATATTTAACAAAGTCTGCGTGAACCGTCTCCGATAACAACATCAATGACTTCGGGCTCATGGCCATATTTTGCAGCGAACTTTGCCTTTGCGTCAGCAATGAACTTGTTGTACAGGTCGGCACGTACGAGGTTGATGGTGCAACCACCAAAGCCGCCACCCATGATACGAGAACCAGTAACGCCATTCTCCTTGGCGATGTCGTTCAGGTAGTCGAGCTCTTCGCAGCTTACCTCATATTCCTTTGACAGACCGTAGTGGGTCTCGTACATCTTCTGGCCAACGGTCTCGTAGTCGCCTTCCAGTAGAGCATCGCAAACAGCCAATACGCGGTCTTTCTCGCCCAGTACGAAGTGAGCGCGGCTGTAGTCCTCTTCGCCTACCTCAGCGCGAACTTCCTCCAACTGCTCCCATGTGCAGTCGCGCAGTGTCTCGAACTTGCCCTCTGGATGCTTGGCCTGAATGTGCTTCACTACGTTCTCGCAAGAGTTACGACGGTCGTTGTAGGGAGAGCCTGCCAACTCGTGCTTCACCTTACTGTTGAGCAGTACCAGACGGTAGCCGTCGGGCTTGAAGGGGAAGTACTCGAACTCGCGGCTACGGCAGTCGAGACGCATCAGACAACCGGCCTTGCCGAATACAGAGGCAAACTGGTCCATGATACCGCAGTTCACACCGCAGTAGTTGTGCTCAGTAGCCTGACCAGCGAGAACCATATCCCACTGAGATACCTTGTTTTCGCCAAAGAGGTCGTTCAGACCGCAAGCGAAGCAGCTCTCCATAGCAGCACTTGAAGACATACCTGCACCGAGGGGAACATCACCTGCGAAAGCAATGTTGAAACCCTTCACGGGAACGCCCAGCTTCTTCATCTCCAGAGAAATACCGTAGATGTAACGAGCCCATGAGGCCTTAGGACCTGCGGGGTCGCTCAGTTTGAAGTCCACGCGGTCCTTCAGGTCGATAGCGTATGCCATCACTGTGTCTTCTGTTCCGTTGGGACGCATCTCTGCAATAATACCCTTATCTACTGCTCCTGGGAATACGAATCCACCATTATAGTCGGTGTGCTCACCAATCAGGTTAATACGACCAGGAGAAGCATATACATTTCCTGTCTTTCCGTCGAAATGCTTGATGAAGCGACTTCTTACAAATTCAATGTCCATCATAATTCAAAAGTGTTTGTTAGTTATTATATTAGTAATAGGTAATATGTCTTACTTTACGTTAATGCCAATCTTGCTGCCCCAGTTGCAGAACCACAGTACGTAAGCATAGTAAACGAACATGAGCATGATGGCAACACCAACGCCGAGGGCGGGATTGTCAACGATGGCACCCATGACGAGAGGCAGAGTGGCACCACCAAGTACACCCATGTTGATGAGGCCTGAGGCATTCTTCGTATGAGGACCAAGCTCTTGCAGACCAAGGTTGAAAATCAGAGGCCACATTACTGAGTGGAACAAACCGGCAGCCAGCATTGCATAAACGGCAGCCATACCGGGCAGGAAGAACGAAATGCCTACGCAGCAAGCACCGAGAATCAGACAAGCTGTGAGCAACTTGCGAGCTTCGAACTTTGCCAGAATGGCAGAACCAACGAAACGGCCTACCATCATGCCGCCCCAGTACAACGGCAGATAGTCAGTTGCAGAACCAGGCAGGGTGGGGTCGGCTTTCCAATATGCAGGGAGCATAGAGGGAATACCAATCTCAAGTCCCATGTACATGGCGATTGCCAAAGCACCAAACCATACGTGAGGATACTTGAATACGCTTGACTTGTACTTGTTGGCATCGGCAACTGCCTCTTCTGCGTCATCCTTCTTGTCCATATCAGGATCGGGCAACTTGATGAAGAACAGGATAGCTGCGATAACCAAGGCGAAAATACCCAGAATCAAGAACGGTCCAGGCACATTCTCTGGCAATTTGGGCTTGCCGGCAATAATAACATAGGTAATGAAGATTGGAGCTACGGTAGTAGCCACTGAGTTCAGGGCCTGAGACAAGGTCATACGGAATGCGCCGCTTTCTTTCTTACCCAGCACCATCACGTAAGGATTGGCAACCAGCTGCAGCATCACCACGCCTAAAGCTACAATACTCATGCAGCAGAGGAATACGGTGTAGACGTTGGCTGTGCCAAGAGCGGCTGTAACGCCGAGGTTGTTGGCAATGAAGCCGAGACCTACGACACCCAAACCGAGAACGAGCGTTGCCTTGTAGCCAATCTTGTTCATCATCATGGCAAACGGAATGGAGAAGAAGTAGGCACCATAGAAGAAGGTGTTTACCAACTGGCCTTGTGTATCAGACAGCTTGAATGCCTCCTTACAGAATTCTATCATAGAGTTGTTCATCGTCGTAATGAATCCAATCAGGAAGCACACGATAAACACAATAATCAACGGGAACAAATAGTTCGGAGATTGTTTTTGTGACATGTTTTGTTTAGTTTTATTAGTATACTGGTTTAAGATATATAAGTAAGCTGTTTAGCCATCATAAATAGGCTACTTACGAGTGCTAAGTATGCTATTTACGATGGCTAAGTGTGCTATTTGTTATTCAGCGATGCCGAACTTGTAGATTGTCTTCTGCTTGTAGCGCTCACCAGGATTCAGTACCACGCTGGGGAAGTAGGGACGATTGGGAGAATCGGGGAAGTGCTGCGTCTCCAGACATACGGCTGAACGACGTGGGAATGTAGCACCCTGAGCACCCTTGTAGCCCTCCAGATAGTTACCTGTATAAAGCTGCATGCCAGGCTCTGTAGTGTAGCACTCCAATGTGCGTCCACTCTTAGGTTCTGTCAGTCTTGCTGCGAAGCTCAACTCACCCTCTTCCTGCTTGTTCAATACGTAGTTGTGGTCGTAGCCGTTGCCGAACTTAATCTGCTCATTATCAGCATCAATATCCTTGCCGATAGCCTTTGGCTGACGGAAGTCGAACGGCGTGCCTTCTACCTTCAGGATCTCGCCTGTAGGAATAGCTGTGGCATCAGTAGGCAAATAGAAATCTGCATTGATTTCGCAAATCAGATCGTCAATCGTTGGAGTGGGATCTGCTGTGCCAGCCAATGAGAAGAAAGCGTGGTGTGTCAGGTTCACGATGGTCTTCTTGTTGGTGGTTGCCAGATATTCCAGTACCAGCTCGTTGGCATCGGTAAAGGTGAATTCTACGGTCACATCGAGTTCGCCTGTATAACCTTCCTCACCATAAGAAGAAATGCGGTGTAGAGCCAGAGAACGGGGACCCATCTGACGGGCATCCCAAACCTTTGCATTGAATCCCTTCAGACCGCCGTGCAGGTGGTTAGGGCCGTTGTTGATGGCAACTTGGTACTCCTTGCCGTTCAAGGTGAACATACCCTTGCAGATACGGTTGCCCCAACGACCGATAAGTGTAGACAGATAGGGCTCGTTGCCACTCATCAGCTGCTGGATATTGGCATGTCCCTGAATGACGTTGCCCACATTGCCGTTCTTGTCTGGAACCATGATGGCACAGATAGCACCGCCATAGTTTGAGATTGCTACTTCGTAACCTTTGCGGTTGCGCAAAATGTAAAGGTCGGTTTTCTTACCATTGATAGTGGTCTGGAAGTCTTCGCGCTTCAGACCACAGAGATTCGCATTTTCAGTTGTGTTCGCCATAATGTTTGTTTTTAGTTACGAATTAATTATTCTTTTTGCAAAGTAACGAAAAAATACCGACTTGTGCAAACAAATCGGTAAAAAAATGGTGTTAAAAACAGCTAAATGCGTGATTTCATAAAATCGGCAACGACATAAGTGCTTCCGCCGATGAATATAAAGTCCTCACTGGTAGCACCTTGCAGTGCAGCCTGATAGGCTTCTTCTACAGTGGGGTAGCAATCGCCTTTAAGACCGAATTGCTCTCCGAAGATTTTCAGTGAAGTCTCTGGAAAGGCTCTTTTCGTGCTTCCTTTTGTATAGAAATAGGTGGCATTCTTGGGTAAGAGCGACATGATGGTGTAAATGTCTTTGTCCTCAACAAGTCCGAAAACGATGCGCATTTCACGGCATTTGACGTTGTTGAGCTGTTTGCCCAGATACTCCCATGCACCTGGGTTGTGACCAGTGTCGCAAACCACAGTCGGATTTTTCCTAATTGTTTGCCAACGAGCCATCAGGCCTGTGATTTTTGTGACGTTCTTGAATGCGTTGTCTATTTCGGAGGTGACATTGACAGAGTGGCTTTCGCCTTGTGGCTCTGTCATATATCCCATTTTCTCTAACTGACTGACTGCGGCAAGTACAGTGGCCATATTCTTGGATTGGAACGAACCGCTCAGTTCGCAATGAAGTTCACCGTAGTGCTTGGTTACGTAGCTGATACCTCCTTCTGGCATACATTCCCATGAAATGATTTCCTTCTGTTCTTCAGCATAAATAATAGGTGCGTGTACTTCTGTTGCTAATGCCTCAAATACCGATTTGGTCTCTGGGGTGGTCTCTCCGATAACCACAGGTATGCCTCTCTTGATAATGCCCCCTTTTTCTACGGCTATCTGTTCCACACTGTTGCCAAGAAGCTGTGTGTGATCTAAAGAGATGTTGGTGATAATGGAGAGTATGGGAGTGATGATGTTTGTGCAATCCAGACGTCCTCCAAGTCCAACTTCTATGACAGCAATATCAACATCCTTGTCGCTGAAGTATTTGAATGCCATAGCCGTTGTTAGTTCGAAGAATGTTGGATGAAGAGGTTCGAAGAAATCTTTCTCGTCTTCTACAAACTTGGTGACATATTCTTCGCTGATAGGAGTCCCGTTAATGCGGATGCGCTCTTTGAAGTCTACAATATGCGGAGAGGTGTATAAGCCTACGCGATAGCCGCAGGTTTGCAGAAGAGCTGCTATCATGTTGGATACAGATCCCTTGCCGTTTGTACCAGCTACGTGGATGCAACGGAAGTGCTCATGTGGATGTCCGAAGTGCTCGTCAAACTTCAGACTGTTGTCTAACCCTTCTTTGTAGCCACCAACACCTTGTTGTTCGAAACTGGGAGTCTGATGGAATAGGTACTCTGTGGTTTCCTGATAGGTCATACTTGAGATAGAATACTGGTTTCTTAGCTGAAATAATTCTTGAAGCGTTGGAAGATACTCTTCTTTGTCTGACTGTCACCTTTGAAATTGTCGCTGTCTTTAAACTTCTCAATAGCCACCTTCTCTTCGTGTGAGAGCGTTTTGGGAACATACACGCTAATATTGACAACTAAATCGCCGCGACCGTTACCATATCCCTGTACGGCTGGCAGTCCTTTGCCGCGCAAGCGCATGGTCTTACCTGGTTGCGTTCCATTGTCAATCTTTATTTTTAGCGTGCTGCCTTCAATCGTAGGAATGTCAACCTCACCACCAAGCGACGCTGTAGGGAAATCGAGCAAAAGGTTGTATATCAAATCGTTACCATCTCTTACGAATGTCTCATGCTCTTCTTCTTCGATAAAGACTTGGATATCTCCAGGAATGCCGCCATGATGCCCTGCATTGCCTTTTCCAGGTACATTGACCACCATTCCTTCTGCTACACCAGCAGGTATTTTTATCTCAACAACCTCTTCGCCTTTTGTTACACCAGACCCACCACATTGCGTGCATTTCTTCTTGATAATCTGACCTTCACCGTGACAGGTAGGACAAACACCTTGCGTCTGCATCATTCCGAAGATGCTCTGTGTGGTATGGGTAATGACACCAGATCCGTGACAGGTAGGACAAGTCTCGCGTCCGCTACCGTCTTCAGCACCTGTTCCGTGACAGTGTGAACATGTAATATCCTTGCGAACCTTGAACTTCTTGGTAACGCCCTGATTGATTTCCTCCAGCGTTAGGCGTACTTTCAGCCTTAGGTCACTGCCTCTATGCTGCTGTGGACGGCCTGCATGCCCTCCTCCAAAGCCTCCAAATCCGTGACCGCCGAAGATGTCACCAAACATAGAGAATATGTCATCCATATTCATCGAGGCTCCTCCGAATCCGTCGAAGCCTCCCCCTCCACTCATGGGACCTGCAAATCCGAACTGATCGTATTGCTGACGCTTCTGAGGATCGTGAAGAATGTTGTAGGCTTCAGCTGCCTCCTTGAATTTCTCTTCTGCCTGTTTGTCACCAGGATTGCGGTCAGGGTGATACTTGATGGCTATTTTACGGTATGCCTTCTTAATCTCATCTTCCGAGGCCGTCTTCTCAACACCAAGTACCTCGTAGTAGTCTCTTTTTTGTGCCATTCCTTATTATTGTCCTACGGCTACCTTTGCGTAGCGGATTACTTTGTCGTTCAGTTTATAGCCGGTAGCCATACAGTCGATGACTTTTCCTTTCTTGTCATCACCCATACCAGGCACCAAGGCTATAGCCTCATGCAGGTTTGTGTCGAAGTCGGCATCTTCAGTCTCTATCTTGCTTACGCCCTGTGCTTCAAGTGCTTTCATCAGTTTCTGATAAATCAATTGCATTCCCTCACGTAATACTTGTGGGTCATCGGTGTTCTTACCATTGGCTATTGCTCGTTCCATATCGTCGAGTATAGGGAGTAGGGCAGTTATGGTCTTCTCACCACCGTTCAAGATGAGTTCAGCACGCTCTTTCAATGTGCGCTTACGGTAATTGTCAAACTCAGCCACCTGTCTTAGGTATTTGTCCTTCAGGTCTGCAATCTGTGCCTCTGCTGCTTTCAGAGGGTCAACAGACTCATCTTGCTCTTCTTTGTTGTCAGACTTCTCTTCTGCCACTTCGTCAGTGGGGTTTCCTTCTGCCAAATCGTCAGTAGTCAACTCTTGTTCTTCCAAATTTATGTCTTTCTCTTCCATAATTCTATGTTTTTTCTGTTAGTTTGCAAAAAGTATGCCAACGTGGTTTTGTCGTGCAGTTCCGAATAATGCGTGCAAAGTTACAAAATAAGCGAGAGAAATAGAAAGAAAAGCAATTATTTCTATCTATTTCTTTTCATTTTGCTTTGTTAGGTCACTGCTTTTTTGTACCTTTGCATCGTCAATTAATTAATAGGTGTAAAATGATTACTTTTGCATTGAGCCTCTTGGCTCTTATTGCTGGCTATTTTATTTATGGCCGTTTCGTGGAAAAAGTTTTTGGACCTGACGATAGACCGACTCCGGCCGTTGCCAAGGCCGATGGTGTTGACTTCATGGTGCTTCCTTCATGGAAGATTTTCATGATTCAGTTCTTGAACATAGCAGGTACAGGCCCAATTTTTGGTGCCATCATGGGTGCGAAATTCGGACCTGCAGCCTATCTCTGGATTGTCTTCGGATGTATCTTTGCCGGTGCCACTCATGATTACCTGAGCGGTATGCTCTCCATCCGTAACGGTGGTGCCAATCTGCCTGAGATTATCGGTAAGTATTTGGGCAATGTGCCTAAGCAGGTGATGCTCATCTTCTCTGTATTCCTATTAATGATGGTGGGTGCAGTATTCGTGTATAGTCCTGCGTCGCTGCTTCAGAAATTGTGTATGGATAATGCTCCAGCAGTAGAATTGTTGAGTAGCAGTACGTTCTGGATTATCGTGATATTCGTTTATTATATCATAGCCACGATGATGCCTATCGACAAGATTATCGGTAAGATTTATCCACTTTTTGCCTTCTCGTTACTATTTATGGCAGTAGCCTTGATGGGGATGCTGTTTGTCAAGCAACCTGATATACCTGAGGTATGGGAGGGCGTTGGTGAGGCTTCGCTTACGGCAAAGAATATCTTTCCTTGTCTGTTTATTACGATTGCCTGTGGTGCCATTAGTGGCTTCCACGCTACCCAGAGTCCGTTGATGGCTCGTTGTGTGAAGAGTGAGAGGATGGGGCGTCCCATTTTCTATGGAGCCATGATTACTGAGGGCTTGGTGGCGTTGATATGGGCTACGGTAGCCATGTATTTCTTCTATAACGACCCAACGCCTGGTTATCAAGAGATGGCTGGTGGACAGGATGTTGTCAGTAAGGCTCCTGGCATTGTGAATCTAATTTGCGAGAACTGGCTTGGCGTATTTGGCAGTATCCTGGCTATTCTTGGCGTGGTGGCAGCACCAATCACCAGTGGTGATACGGCTTTGCGCTCTGCCCGTCTGATTATTGCCGACTTCATCTATTTGGAGCAGAAGAGTATTCGTAAACGTCTATATGTTTGTATCCCCTTGTTCTCAGCTGTCATCGCCTTGCTTATTTGGCAGATGGCTAATCCTGAGGGCTTCGATGTTATCTGGAGCTGGTTTGGCTGGAGTAATCAGACACTGTCAGTCTTTACCCTTTGGGCGATTACCGTCTATCTGGCTCGTGCTCATAAGAATTATCTGATTACGCTGATACCTGCTCTGTTTATGACGGTAGTCTGCGTGACCTATCTTTTCGCTGAGCAGATATTCAGTTTAGATATGATATATGTATCAGTTATCGCTTGCGTTACTGGTGTGCTGGCATTTGGCTGGTTCCTCATTTGGTATTTAAAATTCAATAAATCTCAAAAATAATACAATTATGAAAAAGATTCTATTTTCAATGTTTTGCGGGCTTGTGTTCTCGCTAACTTCTCAAGCTCAGACAACAGATCGACTCCCTTTCGCTAAGGATAAGTTCTACACATCGGCTAGTCTTTCAAATTTTGACATTAATTGGAACAAGAGCCAGAGTTGGCACATGGATTTTGATGTCAAGGGTGGCTATTTGTTTGAGGATGATTGGATGATAACTGCTAATTTGGGCTATGACTGGTATAAAGAAGGCAACAACACTTTCAAGGCAGGTGCGGGCTTGCGCTATTATATAGAGCAGAATGGATTGTATCTGGGGGCTGGTGCCAATTATTTGCACACCAACGCATACGATGATTTTCTGCCTACTTGTCAGATTGGGTATGCCTACTTCCTGAACCGTACGGTAACTATAGAACCAGAACTCTATTATAATTTGAGTTTCAAGGACCACACTAACTATAGTGGCTTTGGATTTCGTATCGGCATTGGTATATACTTTGAGTAATTTAGAATAGAGAATTATGCTGAGTGTAGAAGAATTGAATGATAAGTTGATAGACCTCGCTTTTGCTGAGGATATCGGCGATGGTGATCACACCACGTTGTGTTGTATTCCTGCGGATGCTGTAGGCGAATCGAAGTTGCTGATCAAGGAAGAGGGTATCTTCGCTGGCGTTGAGATTGCCAAGGAAGTGTTCCATCGCTTCGATCCAGAACTGCAAGTCGAGGTCTATGTAGAGGATGGTGCCCATGTGATGCCTGGCGACATCGTGATGAGTGTGAAGGGCAAGGAGCAGAGTCTGTTGCAGACTGAACGCCTGATGCTCAATATCCTGCAACGTATGTCTGGTATCGCTACGATGACCCATAAATATCAGCAGGCTCTGATAGATGCTGGCACCAAGACACGTGTGCTTGATACCCGTAAGACCACCCCTGGTATGCGTATGCTGGAGAAGGAGGCCGTGAAGATTGGTGGTGGCATGAACCATCGCATTGGACTCTTCGATATGATTCTCCTCAAAGATAATCACATTGACTTCTGTGGAAGTGTTCACAACGCCATCTCGCGTGCCAAGGCCTATTGTAAGGAGAAAGGTAAGGACTTGAAGATTGAGTGCGAGGTGCGTGACTTTAAGGAGCTGGACGAAGCACTTGCCGAGGGTTGCGACCGCATCATGTTCGATAACTTCACACCTGAGGAAACGGAGCGTGCTGTGAAGATCGTTGCAGGTCGTGCTGAGACAGAGTCAAGCGGTGGCATCACCTTCGACACCATGATTCCCTATGCTAAGGCAGGTGTTGACTTCATCTCGTTTGGCGCGCTGACCCATTCTGTGAAGGGACTCGACATGAGTTTCAAGGCCGCAGGAAGTGATAAACTGAAAATGAAATAATATAATGAAAAAGACTCTTATAATCGCATTGGTGACAATTTTCTCACCTCTCACCTTTTACCTCTCATCCCTTTATGCCTGCACTAACTTTATCGTAGGCAAGAAAGCCTCGGCCGACGGTTCTGTTATCTGTTCGTATAGTGCCGACAGCTATGGTATGTTCCAGGGACTGAAACACCAGCCTGCAGCAAAACACCCCAAGGGCACCATGCGCCAGGTCTACGACTGGGATACAAATAAATATGGTGGTGAGATTCCTGAGGCTGAAGAGACCTATAATGTCATCGGCAATATCAACGAGTGGCAGGTCACCATCGGTGAGACGACCTTTGGTGGACGCGAAGAGATGGTAGATACCACTGGTATCATCGACTACGGTTCACTCATTTATATTACCCTTCAACGTGCCAAGACCGCTCGTCAGGCTATCGATATCATGACCTCGCTGGTAGAGCAGTATGGCTATTGCTCCGAGGGCGAGACCTTTACGATTTGCGACCCCAACGAGGCTTGGATCATGGAGATGATGGGCGCTTGGGTGCCTGATTCTATCAAGAAGGGACTGAAGTCTTCTGTCAAGAAACAGTTGGGTCGTACCGTTTGGGTGGCTCTGCGTATTCCTGATGATATGATCTGCGGACATGCTAACCAGAGCCGCATCACCAAGTTCAATATGAAGGATAAGTCGGGCGATGTGCGCTTCTCAAAGAACGTGGTGTCTTATGCCCGTCTTATGGGCTGGTTCAGCGGTAAGGACGAGGACTTCTCGTATAATGCTGCCTATGCCGCTCCAGACTTCTCAGGGCGTCGTATCTGCGATGCCCGTGTGTGGAGCTTCTTCAATCGCTTTGCCGATGGTATGGACCGTTATATCCCATGGGCTGAGGGTCGTGATGCCAACGCAGAGGTGCTGCCTCTGTGGGTGAAGCCCAATAAGAAACTCACCGTTCAGGATGTGGAGACCGCTATGCGCGATCACTTTGAGAATACCCCCTTCTCACTCGATAAGGATATGGGCGGCGGTATTTGGGAGATGCCTTATCGTCCCACACCTCTTTATTTTAAGGTCGATGGAAAGGACTACTTCAACGAGCGTCCCGTTTCTACCCAGCAGGCAGGCTTCGTCTATGTCTCTCAGATGCGCTCTTGGTTGCCCCGTCAGGTGGGTGGCTGCTTCTGGTTCGCCAACGACGACGGTAACATGGTGCCTTTCACCCCTGTTTATTGCTGTGCTACAGAGGCTCCACGTCCCTACAATACCCCTGGTGCCGATGAGTTGAACTTCTCGATGGATAATGCCTACTGGGTACAAAACTGGGTCAGCAATATGGTCTATCCCCGTTACTCGATGCTCTTCCCCAGCTTGAAAGAAGTGCGCGACTCCCTCGATAATTCATACTTCCGTGCTCAAAAAGAGGTAGAGGATAAGGCACTCACCCTTGATGAGGCTGCCCGTACGAAATACCTTACCGCCTATACCGCTGAGAAGGCCAACCAGATGCTGGCTCGCTGGCGCCAGTTGGCCACATATCTTATCGTGAAGTACAACGATATGACGGTGAAGCCTGAGGAGAACGGACAGTTCACTCGTACGAAGTACGGTCTTGGAGCTACGGTGAAGCGTCCCGGCTATTCTGAGAAATATGCCCATGACCTCATCAAGCAGACCGGTAAAAAGTTTGAAAAGTAATTCTCAAATCTCAAATCTCAAGAAAATACATGGCTACAGTTGACGACAAGAAAGTGATTTTCTCAATGGTTGGCGTAAGCAAGACCATTCAGCAGAATCAGAAACAAGTACTCAAGAATATCTACCTCAGTTTCTTCTATGGTGCCAAGATTGGTATCATTGGTCTGAACGGAGCAGGTAAGTCCACATTGATGAAAATCATTGCCGGACTGGACCAACAATATCAGGGAAATGTAGTGTGGAGCCCAGGCTACAGCGTGGGCTACCTGCCACAGGAACCCCCTCTCAATGAGGAGAAAACCGTCAAGGAAAACGTCATGGAGGGCGTGCAGCGCGTCTATGATGCGTTGGCTGAATACGACGAAATCAACGTGAAGTTCGGCTTGCCCGAATATTACGAAGACCCTGACAAGATGGATAAGCTTATGCAGCGTCAGGCTGAGTTGCAGGATATCATTGATGCTACCGATGCGTGGAACATGGATTCTAAGCTCGACCGTGCGATGGCTGCCCTTAACTGTCCTCCTGGTGACTGGAGTGTGAAGAACCTCTCTGGTGGTGAGCGTCGTCGTGTGGCTTTGTGCCGTCTGCTGCTTCAGAAACCCGATGTGCTGTTGCTTGATGAGCCTACCAACCATCTGGATGCAGAGTCTATTGATTGGTTGGAGCAGCACTTGCAGCAATATGAGGGAACGGTCATTGCCGTCACCCACGACCGTTATTTCCTTGATGATGTGGCAGAGTGGATTCTCGAGCTCGATCGTGGTGAGGGTATCCCCTGGAAGGGCAACTACTCTTCATGGCTGGAGCAGAAGAGTCAGCGACTGGCTCTCGAAGAAAAGGCTGCCTCTAAGCGTCGCAAGACGTTGGAGCGCGAGCTGGAGTGGGTGCGTATGGCACCGAAGGCTCGTCAGGCAAAGGGTAAAGCCCGTCTGAACTCTTACGACAAGATGCTGAACGAAGAGCAGAAGCAGAAGGAAGAAAAGCTCGAGATCTATATCCCCAACGGTCCCCGTCTGGGCAATAAGGTCATCGAGGCCTCGCATGTAGCTAAGGCTTATGGCGACAAAGTGCTCTTCTCCGACCTCAACTTCAATCTGCCTCCTAACGGTATCGTGGGAGTTATCGGTCCTAATGGTGCCGGTAAGACTACGCTTTTCCGCCTCATCATGGGATTGGAACAGGCTGATGCAGGTTCCTTCGAGGTAGGTGAGACCGTCAAGCTCTCCTATGTGGATCAGCAGCATAAGGATATCGACCCCGACAAGAGCGTTTATCAGGTAGTAAGTCAGGGCAACGAGACCATCCGCATGGGTGGACGCGATGTCAATGTGCGAGCCTATCTGAGCCGTTTCAACTTTAGCGGAGCTGATCAGGAGAAGAAGTGCGGTGTGCTCTCTGGTGGTGAGCGCAACCGTCTGCACTTGGCTATTGCCTTGAAACAGGAAGGTAATGTGTTGCTCCTCGACGAGCCTACCAACGATATCGACGTGAATACCCTGCGTGCCCTTGAGGAAGGTCTTGAGGCCTTTGCAGGTTGTGCTGTCATCATTAGTCACGACCGTTGGTTCCTTGACCGTATCTGTACGCATATCCTGGCTTATGAGGGCGACGGCAAAGTCTTCTATTTTGAGGGCAACTACAGTGAGTATGAGGCAAATAAAGCTATGCGTTTAGGACTTGAGGAGCCCAAGCGTGCCCGTTATCGTAAACTGATGGACGAATAAAGTTTCGGGTTTTAAGATTCAAGTTTCAGGTGCGCTATTTTATCACTTTGAGTTACGACGGAACCCGCTTTCATGGATGGCAAGTTCAACCCAACGGCATCTCCGTGCAGGGTGAGTTGCAGCATGCCCTCTCGCTGTTGCTGCGCGAGGATGTTCAGATGACGGGAGCAGGCCGTACCGATGCCGGTGTCCACGCTAAAAAGATGGTGGCTCATTTCGATAGCGAGCAAGCTATCGACACCCGTCAGCTTACCTATAAGCTCAACCGTCTGTTGCCTCAAGATATCGCTGTTCAGAAGACGGAACGTGTTGCCGACGATATGCACGCCCGTTTCTCAGCCACTTCGCGTACCTATTATTATTTTATACATACGGAAAAGTCGCCATTCGACCGTCATTACTCTTGCGAACTCCATTATCCCCTCGACTTTGAGGCGATGAACCGTGCGGCCAGTCTGCTGCTTGACTACGAGGACTTTGGTGCTTTCTGTAAAAGTCATACCGACGTGAAGACCACCCTTTGTCACGTTACCTGTGCCCAGTGGCATCAGACCTCGCCCACCACTTGGTATTTTGAAATTTCAGCCAACCGTTTTTTGCGAAACATGGTACGTGCTGTTGTGGGCACGCTGATTGAGGTGGGGCGCGGTCGTATGACGATTGACGATTTCCGACGTGTCATCGAGGGCAAACGTCGTACCGAAGCAGGCGAATCAATGCCTGGAAACGCCCTTTTCTTGGTCGATATAAAATATTGATATGTGGTTAATCCTTGCGTTTCTCTCAGCTGCTTTTCTGGGCATCTATGATTCTTTGAAGAAGAAGGCATTACGTGATAATGCCGTCATCCCCATATTGTTTCTCAACACCCTCTTCTCGTCGCTCATCTTCCTGCCGTTCATCATTCTGAGCGGCGCAACCAATGTGCTCGACGATAGTATCTTCCATGTTGGTAGTGGTGGATGGGAAGTCCATAAATACATCGTGTTGAAAGCCCTCATCGTGCTCTCGTCGTGGGTGCTGGGCTATTTTGGCATGAAGCATCTCCCGCTCACCATCGTAGGCCCCATCAATGCCACCCGTCCTGTGATGGTGCTCGTAGGCGCCTTGCTCTTTTTTGGTGAGCGACTGAACGTGTGGCAGTGGGTAGGTGTGTCGCTGGCTGTTATCTCCTTCCTGCTACTCAGCCGTAGCGGCAAGAAGGAAGGCATCGACTTCAAGCACGATCATTGGATTTATATGATTGTTGGCGCTGCCGTGCTGGGAGCTGTCAGCGGACTCTACGACAAATTCCTCATGGCACCCGAGAGTGAGGGTGGGGTGGGGCTTGATCGCATGATGGTGCAGTCGTGGTACAACATCTACCAGTGCTTCATGATGCTGGCCATGCTGATGCTGCTGTGGTGGCCTAAACATAAGCAGACCACGCCATTCCATTGGGACTGGGCTATCATTGGTGTCAGCGTGTTTCTCTCTACCGCCGACTTCATGTACTTCTATTCCCTGTCCCTGCCTGCAGCAATGATCAGCATCGTGTCTATGGTGCGTCGCGGCTCCGTCATCGTATCCTTTATGTGTGGCGCTATGTTCTTCCGTGAGAAGAACCTGAAGGCAAAGGCTGTTGACCTGGCCCTCGTCCTCCTGGGTATGATCTTCCTGTATATTGGCAGTAAGTAAGACCTGTTTTGCAATTGTTTTGCAAAAAAGTAACAAATTATTTGCGGGAATGAATAGAAAGATGTAAATTTGCAGCCGAAAAGAAGAAAAAAGTAAGAAAATGTTATATCAGAGCCTAATAAACGCCATTATTATTATTCGACTGCAAATGTGCGGGCGGAAGTGATGAGGCGTACACATCAGGTAGGTAGATGCAAACATACATTTGAACCAAACAAGAGCCTTTCTCACTTCCGAGTGTGAAAGGCTTTTTCTTTGAATATATGTCAAATAATAAATATAAAGTGATTAGAAGACGATGAGCGACAGATTGTTTATTTTCGACACAACGCTGCGAGACGGCGAACAGGTGCCAGGATGTCAGTTGAATACAGTTGAAAAAATTCAGGTGGCAAAGGCACTGGAGCAGTTGGGCGTTGATGTGATCGAGGCAGGATTCCCAATCTCCAGTCCTGGTGACTATCATTCGGTAATTGAGATTTCAAAGGCTGTGACTTGGCCTACGATATGTGCGCTGACGCGTGCTGTGCCACGTGATATCGATGTGGCTGCAGAGGCTCTGCAGTATGCCAAGCACAAGCGCATCCATACGGGTATTGGTACCAGCGACGAGCATATCAAGTACAAGTTCAACAGTACGCGAGAGGAGATTCTTGAACGTGCTGTAGCTGCTGTGAAATATGCAAAGAGGTACGTCGATGACGTGGAGTTCTATGCTGAGGATGCCGGTCGTACAGATAATGAATATCTGGCGCGTGTCGTGGAAGCTGTGATTAAGGCTGGCGCAACAGTTGTAAACATCCCTGATACCACAGGCTACTGTCTGCCTGATGAGTTTGGCAGCAAGATCCGTTACTTGATGGAACATGTGGACGATATCGACAGAGCCATCATCTCTACCCATTGTCACAACGACTTGGGTATGGCTACAGCAAACACGCTTGAGGGTGTCTTGAACGGTGCCCGTCAGGTAGAGGTGACTATCAACGGTATTGGTGAGCGTGCTGGTAACACGAGTCTGGAGGAGATAGCAATGATACTGAAATGCCACAAGTCATTGGATATCGAGACACAGATCAACACGCAGCGCATCTATCCTACAAGCCGCATGGTGTCGAGCCTGATGAATATGCCTATCCAGCCAAACAAGGCTGTCGTAGGTCGTAATGCCTTTGCTCACAGTAGCGGCATTCATCAGGATGGTGTGCTTAAGAATGTGCAGACATACGAGATTATGGACCCAAAGGATGTGGGTATCGATGACAACTCTATCGTATTGACGGCACGTAGCGGACGTGCCGCCCTGAAACATCGTCTGCATATCAATGGCATCGACGTGAGCGACGAGGCGAAGGTGGACAAGATTTACCAGAAGTTCCTGGAACTGGCCGATTTGAAGAAAGAGGTAAGCGATGCCGATATTATGATGCTGGCAGGTGCCGATACTGCCGACCAGCACGCCGTGAAGCTCGACTTCCTACAGGTTACTACGGGTAAGGGCGTGAAGAGCGTTGCCTCTATAGGCTTGGATATCAGCGGACAGAAGTTCGAGGCAGCCTCTTCCGGCAACGGTCCTGTAGATGCGGCTATCAAGGCACTGAAGAAGATTATCCTGAAGCAGATGACGCTGAAGGAGTTTACCATTCAGGCTATCTCGAAGGGCTCTGACGATGTGGGTAAGGTACATATGCAGGTGGAATATCAAGGTTCGATGTACTATGGCTTTGGTGCCAATACCGATATTGTGACGGCTTCTGTAGAAGCTTATATTGATTGTATCAACAAATTCAAGAGAGCAGAATGAATACACTCTTTGACAAGATATGGGACCAGCATATAGTACAGGTCGTGGAGGATGGTCCCACGCAACTTTATATCGATCGCCTCTACTGTCATGAGGTGACATCGCCCCAGGCTTTCGACGGAATGCGCCAGCGAGGATTGAAGTGCTTCCGTCCTGAGCAGATTGTCTGTATGCCCGATCATAACACGCCGACGCACAATCAGGACAAACCCATCAGCGACCCTGTCTCGAAGAAACAGGTGGATACGCTGGAACGAAATGCCCATGAGTTTGGGTTGAAACATTTTGGTATGATGTCACCTGACAATGGAATTATCCATGTAGTAGGGCCTGAGAAGGGACTTTCGCTGCCTGGAATGACGATTGTTTGTGGCGATTCACATACATCGACTCACGGTGCTATGGGAGCTGTGGCCTTTGGTATCGGCACCAGCGAGGTGGAGATGGTGATGGCTTCGCAATGTATTCTACAGCAGAAGCCGAATTCGATGCGCATCACCATCAACGGCGAGTTGGGTAGGGGAGTCACGGCAAAGGATGTAGCACTCTATCTGATGGCTCAACTCTCTACTTCTGGTGCTACGGGCTACTTCGTGGAGTATGCTGGTGATGTAGTAAGACACCTTTCGATGGAGGGGCGCTTGACGCTCTGCAACTTGTCGATAGAGATGGGTGCAAGGGGTGGTTTTGTAGCCCCCGATGAGGTGACTTTTGAATATATAAAAGGTCGCGAATATGCACCTAAAGGTGAGGCTTGGAATAAGGCCGTAGCATACTGGAAGACCCTCAAGAGTAGCGACGATGCAGTGTTCGATAAAGAGCTGACATTCAATGCGAAAGATATCGAGCCTCGTATCACTTATGGAACTAATCCGGGGATGGGAATTGGTATCACGGAAAGCATTCCGACTGAGGGTGGAGTAGGCTTTGAGAAATCTCTGAGCTATATGCAGTTTAAACCTGGACAGCAACTGCTGGACACAAAGGTAGATTATGTATTTCTTGGTGCTTGTACCAATGGTCGTATAGAGGACTTCCGTGCTTTCGCATCACTTGTAAAAGGGCGTCGTAAGGCCGATGATGTGGTGGCTTGGTTGGTGCCTGGCTCATGGGCTGTGGATAAGCAGATTCGTGAGGAAGGTCTCGATAAGTTGCTTGCTGAGGCAGGTTTTGAGATTCGTCAGCCAGGATGCTCGGCCTGCTTGGCTATGAACGATGATAAAATTCCTGCGGGTAAACTGAGCGTAAGTACCTCAAATCGTAACTTTGAAGGTCGTCAGGGACCTGGGGCGCGTACTATTCTGGCATCACCACTAACTGCAGCTGCCGCTGCAATCACAGGTGTAATAACTGATCCAAGAGAATTATTATGAAACAGAAATTCGATATTATCACATCAACCTGCGTCCCTCTGCCTTTGGAGAACGTAGATACCGACCAGATTATCCCTGCCCGTTTCCTCAAAGCTACCGATAAAGAGGGTTTTGGCGACAATCTGTTCCGTGACTGGCGATATCGTGCCGACGGTACTCTGGTTGAGGATTTCGTCCTCAACAACCCTAAATACAAAGGCTGCATCCTCGTAGCAGGGAAAAACTTCGGTTCGGGCAGCAGTCGTGAGCATGCTGCATGGGCTATCGCTGGCTATGGATTCCGTGTGGTCATCAGTTCGTTCTTTGCGGATATCCACAAGAATAATGAGCTCAATAACTTCGTTCTTCCCGTCCAGGTGAGCGATAGCTTCCTCGCAGAACTCTTCCAGAGCATTCAGGATAATCCGGAGACTCAGGTGGAAGTCAATCTGCCTAATCAGACGGTAACAAATAAGGCTACGGGCCGAAGCGAGCACTTCGATATCAACGGCTATAAGAAGCATTGCCTGATGAACGGGCTTGATGATATTGACTTCCTGGTAGCCAATAAAGACAAGATAGAATCATGGGAACAGCAGAGAGTTTAAATAGCTATCATCGCACATTGCCCTTCGTAGAGATTATGGACTCTACGTTGCGCGATGGTGAGCAGACCAACGGTGTGTCGTTCCTGCCTCACGAAAAGCTGGTGATGGCGCGTAAGTTGCTATCCGATGTCAACGTGGATCGTATCGAGGTGGCATCGGCACGTGTCTCTGAAGGCGAGCGCGAGGCGGTGACAAAGATATGTGCCTATGCACGGAAACAAGGCCTTCTGGAACGTGTCGAGGTGCTGGGCTTCGTTGACGGAGGCAAGAGCATCGAATGGATTGCCTCGTGTGGCGGACAGGTGGTAAACTTACTGGCAAAGGGGTCGCTGAAACATTGTACGCAGCAGCTTCAGAAGATGCCCGAGGAACATATCAGCGATATCCAAAAAGAGCTGGAATATGCTGCCAGCAAAGGCATCAGCGTCAATCTTTACTTGGAGGACTGGTCAAACGGTATGAAGGATTCACCAGAGTATGTCTATCAGCTGATGGATGCTCTCACCTCTCACCTCTCACCTCTCACCTCTGTGAAGCGTTTCATGCTCCCCGACACTCTTGGCGTGATGAATCCCTTGCAGGTAATTGAGTATTTCCGCAAGATGATCAAACGCTATCCGACTGTTCATTTTGACTTCCATGCCCACAACGACTACGACCTGGCGGTAAGTAATTCGTTGGCTGCCGTATTGAGTGGAGCAAAGGGATTGCACGTCACCGTGAATGGGCTGGGAGAGCGATGCGGTAATGCACCGATGGCTTCTGTGCAGGCTATCCTTAAGGATCAGTTCCATGCGAAGACAAATCTGGTGGAGAGTCAGCTCAACGACCTTTCGAGGATGGTGGAGAGTTTCAGCGGTATCACCGTAGCCCCCAATCAGCCTATCGTAGGTGAGAATGTGTTTACGCAGGTGGCTGGTGTTCATGCCGATGGTGACACAAAGGATCAGCTCTACTATAACGAGTTGATTCCGGAGCGCTTCGGTCGCAAGCGTGAGTATGCATTGGGTAAGAACAGCGGTAAGGCGAATATTGCCAAGAACCTGGAGGAACTGGGACTGGAACTGACACCAGAACAGACGCGAAGGGTGACTCAACGTATCACGGAATTGGGTGATAAGAAGGAAATCGTGACGCAAGAGGATCTGCCCTATATCGTCAGTGATGTATTGAAACACGACGGATCGGAAGATAAGGTGAAACTGATCAGCTATATGGTGTCAACGGCATACGGATTGAAGCCTGGTGCCAATGTGCGTGTGGAGATTAACGGACAACAGTATGAGGCTGGCGCTACGGGCGATGGTCAGTATGATGCCTTCGTCAAGGCCTTGCGCTATATCTATAAGAAGTACCTGAACCGCACGTTCCCCGTCCTGGCTAACTATCAGGTTTCCATTCCACCTGGAGGCCGTACCGATGCCTTGGTGCAGACGGTCATCTCATGGCATCATAAAGACGGGTTGTTGCGGACTCGAGGCCTCGATGCCGACCAGACGGAAGCTGCCATCAAGGCAACCTTTAAAATGCTGAACATCATTGAAAATGAAAATAATTTGGCGTAATATCGAAATAACGTTATAACGTCATAACGAACAATTATATGAAACTGAAAATCGCAATACTTTCGGGTGACGGTATCGGCCCGGAGATTATGAAACAAGGTGTGGCCGTGCTTGATGCTGTGGCAGAGAAATGCGGACATGAGTTTACGTACGAAGAGGCTCTCGTGGGGGCATGTGCCATAGAGGCTTGCGGTGACCCTTATCCCGACAGCACCCACGAGGTATGTATGAATGCCGATGCTGTGCTCTTTGCTGCTGTGGGCGACCTAAAGTACGATAACAATCCCACGTTGAAGGTGCGTCCGGAGACGGGCCTGCTGGCGATGCGCAAGAAGTTGGGACTCTTTGCCAATGTACGTCCTGTGGCTACGTTCGATTGTCTGTTGCACAAGTCACCGCTGAAAGAGGAATTACTTCGTGGTGCCGACTTCGTAGTGCTACGTGAACTGACGGGCGGTATGTATTTCGGAGAGAAATATCAGGACAACGACAAGGCGTATGATACCGATATCTATACCCGTCCGGAGATTGAGCGTATCCTGAAACTGGCGTTTGAAATGGCGATGAAGCGCCGTAAGCACTTGACGGTAGTGGATAAGGCCAACGTCTTGGCATCTAGTCGTCTGTGGCGTCAGATTGCTCAGGAGATGGAACCGCAGTATCCTGAGGTACGAACGGACTATATGTTTATTGATAATGCCTCGATGCGTGTGCTCACAGAGCCTCGTTTCTTTGATGTTATCGTGACGGAAAACACCTTTGGCGATATCCTCACCGACGAGACATCGTGCATCACGGGGTCTATGGGCCTTCAGCCGTCTTCATCCCTTGGAGAGCATACGCCGCTCTTCGAGCCTGTTCATGGCTCATGGCCTCAGGCTGCCGGTCAGAACCTGGCCAATCCTTTGGCGCAGATCCTCTCTGCCGCTATGCTGCTTGAGCATTTCGGACTCAACAAAGAGGGTGCTTTGATTCGTGAGGCTGTCAACGCATCACTGGACGCCAATGTGCGAACGCCTGAGATTCAAGTGGAGGGCGGACAAAAATATGGCACCAAGGAGGTTGGTGCCTGGATTGTAGATTATATCAAAAAGTCGTAAGCGCTATTATTGCGCTTACGCTTTGATCTCCGAAATATTCTTGATAGTGATATCGCGCTGTGGGAATGGTATCTCGATGCCATTCTCATTCAGCGTATTATAGACGCACTTCAAAACATCGCTGATGACGTACGACTTCTTGACGGCATCAGCCCAAACGAAGAGTTTGAAGTCAACGCTGGAGTCGTTCATGCCGCTCATCACCGCCTTCACCTTCTTCTCAGGATCCATCCATTCGTGGTGCAATGAGTTGACGGCATTCTCCACGAGTTCAGTCACTTGTTTCAGGTTCGAGCCATAAGCCACGCCAAATGGTACTACGGCAAGGATATAGCCGCTGTTCTTGGTCAAGTTCTTGTAATTCTTGGCAAACAACTGACTGTTCTGGAACGTGATGATCTCTCCGTATAGTGATTCTACAACCGTTGACGTATAGCTGATAGAGGTCACCTTTCCCATCGTACCGTCAACCTCAATCCAGTCGCCTACCTTGATACGGCCAGCCATCAGCGTAGCACCATAATAGATATTCTCGATGATGTCCTTCGATGCGAAACCGATACCGGTGGACAGTCCGCCAGAGATAGCCAGTAGCCATGCTATGCTGATGTTCAGTATCGATAGCGACATGAGTAGCCAGATCCCCCATACCAGCACTTGAATCACATTGCGTCCCATCACTTCGCGGCTTGCGGCAGTCGATGGGTCCTGTGTCTTGTAGTGGTGCTTCAGCAAGGATAGTACCGTGCTTGCAACATAGGAGAATATAAAGAAGAGGTTGACTACCATGCAGAGCTTGATGATACTAATCTGAAGGTTCTTGAGGTCAATGAAGTTCTTCTTGAAAATCTGCCAGCACAGGTCGCTGAGGTTAAACACGTCGGCAGCCCAATAGATAGAGAGCATCACGGAAAGAACACCCATCACGGGGAGAACCACCTTGTAGACTAACATATAACCCCACGTCTGTGTAATAGGCTTATCGTTCAGGTGGTGTCGGATACCATATAGTTTGAGATATTGGCTCACACAGGTAATGGTCAGGATGCAGGTTAGCTGCATCGTCCACCAGATTAATATCTGCACTGCCATCAACGTGTAACCCATCCATGAGCAAATCAGTGACAGAATGAATATGGCCTGAAGCATATAGGTGTAGAACATATCCGACTGTGGGATGTTCTGATGGTGTTTTTTCATCATGCGCCATTGCCAAAGCGTACAGAGCAGGAGCAGTGGTGGGAATATCAGGTTCACCAACTCTCTGGGAATCAGTATGATGCGGAATGCAATAACAATGAAGCCCACGAAAAGGAGTGGGGCATAGATGCGGAGAGCACTGTGTATCTGGCGGCCATCGACTCTGAGGAGTAAAGAGATCAGGATGACACCAAGTAGCCAGGCAAAACTGATCAGCAGATTGCTGGCCATGAGGATGAAGTTCTGTTGCAGTGTGGCCTGCAGGATTCCCATGATGGCAGCAAATGTCACCGTGGTGGTCGCCATAATCACGCTGGACCGTTTCTTCAGGTACTCTTTGGTGCGGAATCGCTTAGGAAGCAGCCTGAATACCAGCTGATTGAGTATGATGGCAATCAATATGTAGAAGCCTATGATGACAAACAACTGGATAATGACCGAACTGTCCCAGTCGGAGTCTTCACGATGAGGTGTATATTTGTCTATAATGACCGACTTTGCCTCGTTCAGTTTCGTCTGAAAGTTTTTGAGTACGGAAAAGTAGTTCTCACCGCCATTCTTGAAGATACTGGTCTGGATATCGTTATAGCGTTTGTTTGCATAGTCGTTCAGGTTTTTCAGACGATTTTCTGCCATTTCGTAGAAAGAAATGTAGTCGGCCACTTGTATCCTGTTTTCTGTCAGCGTGTTCTGAATGTTGATAGCCAATGTCAGACAGACGCTACGGTCGGTCTTAGACCGCTCATCCAGCATCTCTGGTCTCATGGATTTCAGACTGTTGATCAGACTGTCATATTTGGCAATCTCTATGTCACTCTCCTCAAGATAGGCCTTGAAGGGCAGCTGTTGCTCCTGGAAAGTCTGGTATTGCTCTGTCGCTTCATGACAGGCGTATGTCATGTCGAACACATAGTTGGAATTCTGAGAGTACAGCATCAGGGCGTTTTGGTTGCTTCGGTTGATGGTCTCCTTCAGTTGATCGACAATCTTCCTGGCTTCCTCTTTTCGCTCGTCAGCCTGTAAGGTCAGCTCAGTATGCTTCTGCGTCAGTTCAGTACGCAATACGTTAAGCGTTTTTGCCAGTCCTTGTTCCTTCAATACTGCTGATGCATCCGTAACGATGACAAGCAGAAAGAGTAGGGATATTATTATCTTCTTCATGTACCTTGTTTGTATTTTGGCTGCAAAATTACGAAAAGTAGAGTGTAGAACAAAATAAATTCGTCTATTTTTATGCCGAGATACCTTAATTCCACCATCTTTTTTCCTGTTCTCTCTCATAGCGATAATGCTAAAAAAGTCCAATCCTTATATTAATATAATAAGGTGAATAATTATATGTTTGTCAAGAATATGGAAAACCTACAATTTTTTTATGAAAAAAAGTGCGGAAATGTTTGGCGGTTCGGGAAAAAGTCGTACCTTTGCATCCGCTTTCGCTCAAAAACGAGTAAAGCACTAAAGAAGAGTTCTTTGAAAGATTTACATAGACAGAAGTAGTACAAGAAGCGAGTATTTAATGTTTAATATTTAATGTTTAATGTTAGGTACTTGGGTGTAAGAAACGAACCGTTTAATTCTTGA
>Ga0310694_10000080_pt1 | contig 140144 bp, 126 predicted proteins | sample 174DNAGHGhighgp2_FD_203884 | JGI IMG/M metagenome (GOLD analysis project Ga0310694, IMG submission 203884) | Sheep rumen microbial communities from Palmerston North, Manawatu-Wanganui, New Zealand - 1742 DNA GHGhigh gp2 (v2) (version 2) | ecosystem: Host-associated > Mammals > Digestive...
CACTCAGCGCATGGATCGCATCGCCGAGAAAGGCATGGCGGCACACTTCCTCTACAAAGAGGCTCATCCCGACGAGGTGGTGAAACAGACGCCCGTGGAGGAATGGCTCCAGCAGATACGCACCTCGCTGGAAGACCCAAACAAAAAAGCCATCGACCTTGTCGAGGAATTCAAGGAAAACCTCTATACCAAAGAGATATACATCTTCACGCCTAAAGGGGAGACCTATACCCTACCCTCGCGAAGCACCGTGCTGGACTTCGCCTACTCTCTGCACACCGAACTGGGCAACCACTGCATGGGCGCCAAGGTCAACGACCGCGTCGTGCCAATCAACTACCGGCTTCACAGCGGAGAACAGGTGCAGGTGATGACGTCCAACACCGTGACCCCAGACGAGAAGTGGATAGAAATAGCGCAAACGTCTCGCGCCAAAAACAACATCAAGGACTATTTCCGCAACTATAAACGCGGTTTCCGCAAGAAGGGCGAAGAGATTCTCAACGAATTCCTGAAAAAAGAGAAACTGGGGGCCGCCTCGACACGCATGCCACGTCTGCGCAACTATTTCAACAGCGAGAGCGACATCGACCTCTTCTACCGCATCGCCAACGGCACCATCAGCGAAGAGGATATGCGACAATGCTTCCTGCTGGACAAACCGGAGCCTGAGATGCTACTATTCGGCGGCAGTATGGCATCGCTGCACACCGGCAAGAAAGCCACCACTTCTTCGTTCCTCGCCGACGACAAGCATGAGACGCTCGACAAACAGCCTGCGCCATGCTGCAAACCCGTACCGGGCGACCGCGTGGTAGGACTGGTGGAGTCGGGATGCATCATGGTACACCGCACCAACTGCCCGAAAGCCATGCACGAAATGGCTGCTCACGAGGATCGCATAGTGCGCATACGCTGGCGCCCGGGCGAGAAAATCGCCTTCCTGACGGGCGTCTCCATCAAAGCCATCGACCGCAAAGGCCTGCTACAGGAACTTACACGCATCATAAGCGACGAGATGGATCTGAACATGCGCGCCATTACACTCGAGGCGTCAGAGGGCGTCGCACGAGGCCTACTGATGCTCTACGTACACAACAACAGCGACCTGGACCAGCTCATCACTCGCCTGCGCACCATCGTAGGGGTCGAACAGATAGAACGCGTGTAGCGCTACTCCTTAACACTCTCCATTACAGCCAACGCTGCCGAGCGTCCGTCGTTGACCACATCGTTGATTGACATTGGTCGCTTGCAAGCGCCGCAGAGGTATAGCCCCTCCTGCTCTGTCTTACAGTCATACAGATGCGGGTCGAGCGACTGTGCAAAGCCGTATTCGCCACAGATGCCGGCAGCCTTTGCCAGACAGCGTGTACCCTCAGAGGCTTCCATCCCGACCATCAGCACCAGCAGGTCGGTGGTCATCTTCATGGGCAGACCCATCAGCGTGTCCTCGGCCTTAATCTGCACACGGCCGTCGAAGGTGCCTGAGGCCTCAGAGATGCGGCCACGCACAAAACGCACTCCATATTCCTGCTGTGCCTCGCGGTACATCTCCTCGAAATGCTGTCCCCACATACGCAAATCCATATAATAGATATATACCTCAGCATCAGGAAGCTGACGTTTGAGCTCTATTGCTTGCTTGACTGCGGTGACGCAGCACACCTTGGAGCAATAGTGGTTGCCTGTTTTCTCGTCACGCGAGCCGACGCACTGCAAGAAGACAACTCTTCGTGGCTGCTCGTCCATCGTGTTGACAATCTTGTTGTAACGTATCATCTTCTCCATCTCGAGAGAGGTGATAACGCCGTTGTAGATGCCGTAACCCAACTCCTCCTTGCGGTGGGCGTCGAACGGCGTGTAGCCCGTTGCCAGAATGACATTGTCTGCATAATAGACAGCGCCTTTGCTGTCGGCAAGACGCCATCCACGCTGGCTGTCACGACGCAAGTCAACAATATCAGTATCCAGATGTTGCGTTATGTTCTGATGAAGCAATTTCTTATTCATTACCTCAACCAACTTAGCCGCTTCGGCAAAATTTGGAAAGAGGAATGCCTTGTCGGCTATATTCTTCAAGGGAGAAGCCGACTTCTCAAATATGTTGACGGTAATGCCGAAATTGGCGAGCGTTGAGGCGGCCTCGATGCCGGCGGGGCCTGCGCCTATGATGGAAACAGTCTTCATTACAGATTATCGTGTTAAGGATGTTGTTATTATATGGATAGTGGGTTGTGCTTTTTTTGAAATACTATGTGCTTATAGCTGAAAATCTTATTCTTGCCGCAAACAGGAAGGCCGTGACGGACGAGGCAGCAGACGCCCTGAAACGCCCTTGTACTTCTCGTCGGGATTGTAGGCTATGCCGATTTTGTTGAACAGCGGCTCGCTCTGGACTTGATGAAGTTGAAAACCAAGCTTCCAGGGGTCGTAGCCCAACAGCAGACCTGTCAGCTCCTCGTATGTCAGCACCGGAATGCCAAAACCTTCTTTGTCGTAGGTCTTATGCTCCATCTCGGCGATGGTGTACTGCCATTTGTCGAGGAACATGTTGCATCCCGGACAGTTGGTCAGTATGAAGTCTGGCTCGTAGGGTTCCATGGACTGGAACTTCTTTTTGGTGTTGGCGATGCTGTAGCCACGGTTCTCCTGCACCAGATACTGCCGGAAGCCGAAACCGCAACAGTGCCGGCGTTCGGGATAGTCGATGACCTCGCCACCCCACGCCTCAATCATGCCTGCCAGCACATAGGGAAACTCCGCTTTGCCGATGCCACGCTCGGGAAATATCTTTGCGTAATGGCATCCGATATGCTCCACAACACGCAACGGCTTGCCCGTGAAGCGGTTAGTCAGACTATATTTCATTTTAGGCTTGAGGTCGAAACGGAATTTGTATATCACGTCCGACGGATGCGCCAAGTTTTTAGGAATCTGAAATTCGCGCTTGGTGGCTTCCCACAGGAACTGGCGGGTCTGCTCGAGCAGCGCGGGATTCTCCGCCCACTTGGCTATCACCTCGGAGAAGACACCGAAAGAGGTGACACACGACGGCACGTAGTTCTCATAGCCGCACTCCGACATGAGCGAGAAGAGGCGGGCGCACACCGTCATGGTGGTCTCGAGTGGCACCACGTCGCTGTGGTAGCCTATGCCAGTACAGGTATGCTGGTGCGGGTTGTCACATATATCCTTGCCCAGCTCCTCGCGCAGGATGCGCAGGAACGCAGTCTCAGAACCCGGGAAGAAGGTCTGGCGTATGCAACTGCGCTCATAGAAGAAATGGTCGTCAGCAATCTCTTTCTGATATTCGTTCCAAAATCGTTTTTCCATTGGAATCAGGTGTTGTTATCTGTTTTGACTGGTATAACCAGTTTTTATGGTTATCTTTAAATCAGTTGATAATGTTCTCGGCAACAATCTCGGCAATGTCCTTGACGGGCACTGTGTCGGCGTGCATAAAGGCTTTTTTGCACATCGGGCATGCCGTCGCCACTGTGTCCGGATTAGGAGCCAGCAGGTTGTCACGGGCGGCATTGCGTATTTTGGTCTGCTGCTCAAGGTCGATGACGGGGTTGCCCAGATTGAAACCGCAGCAGAGGCTCTTCTCCCTCTCGCTGTCGGTCTTGAGCAACGTGGTGGTGGCGCGCAGCACCTTGCGAGGCTCGTCATAGATGCCACATCCGCGGCCAAGCTCGCAGGGGTCGTGATAAGTCACCTTGCGGTCGTCCTTACGCAGCTTCAGCCGCCCACTCTCTATCAGCATGTTGATATACTCAGTATGATGCACGACAGGTATCGAGAGCTTGTACTCTTTTTTGAACGACTGGTAGCAAATAGGGCATGAGGTCACCAGCATGGAGGCCTTGCTGCTCATGATGAGTTCTGTGTTTTTGCGACGCAGCTCAAACGCCTGATGCTCAAAGCCCTGTTGCAACAACGGACGACCACAGCAGATGCTCTCGTCCTTGTCCATATACCAGTATTTCTGTCCAACGGCATTGAAGATGGTCTCCATGGCGTCGGTGATGCCAGGCGTGAGGTGCGACATGCATCCTCCGAAATAGACAACACGGCCTATAGCATTGAACGGCTGCGTGTTGCGCAGATAGGAATAGCCACCCTTTGTATCGATAGCAGCCTTGTTCTTGATACGCACCTGACGGCGGACGACAGAGAGGTCGATATTCACAGGGCAGTCGGCTACACAGCGGTCGCACATCAGGCAGTTCTCGGCTATCGGCTCTGCATTCTTCTGCAATTCCAGATTGCGTATCGACTGCAACATGTAGACTCCCTGCATATTGACGATGCCCAGCTCCTTGTTCATCGGACAGCCGTCGATGCAGATGCCACAACGCGAGCAAGCGCTGAGTTCGAACATGGTATATCCGGTCTTCTTGTCGCTGTCGCGGACACCCAGCTGGCGGAAATAGATAAGGAATACCTCCGTGAAGATGTGCATATAGCGCGTGAACGGCATCAAGCTGAAGAACAGGCCCAAAGCAACGCTGTAAAGCATCCAGCAGCTATATTCGAATGTGGGATTGGCAAGTCCTATGCTGTCCAGCACTCCTCCCAGCCATGTGATCATGAAACCTCCGTTGCCATACATGCCCGAAGTGACACCCTCCGAGAGCAGACGGAAAGGGAAAATGCACCAAAGGGCAAATTTTGCTACACGGTCCATCAGCGTGTGCCGCGTGGTGCGCTTCATGCCCATCGGACGTGACCATACCTTCTTGAACATGGCCAGAAACAGACCAGTGAGCACATAGAGCAACAGGACATCCATCAGATTGGCATAGAACACGGCCTGAGGAAAATCCACAAGATTACCATCTGGCTCGAAATAGTTGTAGAATATGGCCACCCAAAAAGGATGACCGTTAGGATAGGCAAGTATTGCCTGAACGGCTCCAACCACAATCAACAGAAACCAACCAAAAGCCAGGCTTCGGTGCATATAGCCCAGCAGCAAGTTTTTCTTCGTAATGCGCCAGTGCAGCAGTCCTTCGCGAAAAGCTTCCCAGATGGCGGGAAGGAAACGCCACGTCCATATATTCTTGCGTATGATGGCGCGCTGAAGCTTGTCGAAACCGCTTATCCAGCGCCAATATTTCCAAATAGAAAAGAAGAGAAGCAAAAAAACACCCTGCACAAAGGGAATAACAAAAACGCTGACGAGAGGCTCAGAATTGACGAGAGGTATGATAATGGCTAATACATAAAATAACGACACTCCCAACCAATACAGGATGGAAAAAACAAGGAAAGATACTTTCATCTTCATATCCTGTCCTCCTTCTCATATTGTTTGAACGTGTTTGACGGCACGTTTGCCAGTATTCGCCGCATATTGATAATCAGATTGCGCGTATTTACTCCACGCGGACATACCAGCAGACACTTGCCGCAAAGCATGCACTTCTGCAACTTCTCGTCGAGCCCTTCGTACTGTCCGCGCAAGAAAGCGGTGTGTATGCGACGTATGTTATAGTCGGTGAATCCCGCCGCAGAACAGGTGGCAGTGCAGCCACCGCAGCCAATGCACCATTTGAACGAAGGCACAATCTCGAGGAGACGGTCGACCTTGCTGTAGTCGGCCTCGTCGGCGTTAATCTGCCTTCCTTCGGAAATAGTAAAGCCAAAATTCTTCATTTCTACCCTTTAGTTTTCAAGTACTTGTTCTCTAAGTTTCATACCACCAGTCACTTCGAAAATGCGACGCACCTCGTTCAAATCCTCCTCCGAGATGGTGCGCAGGGCGCCGGAACCTGTGCCATGGTAGTTGGCACCAAGCTTAGGTGCAATATCCTCAATATTATCGATATACCATTCCCATATAGGGCCTTGCTCTGGATGGTAGTCCGGCGATACGCGGTCGGGGTGTACACAGTAGCCGATGTCGAGAATGTTTTTCTCGATGGTGTTCATCAGCTGCTTCTGCTGGCGGCCTTTCTCGCTTTCGTTGAAATAGCCGAGCTCCTGCGAGGCGCGACGCAATACACTGATCAGCTCACCAGGCACATTGCCACGAGGACAGCGTGTCTTGCACGACATGCACTGTCCGCAATACCATATCGTGTCGCTTTTCAGCAGCTTCTCAATCTCATTCTCGTCGCCACGCTGAATGGTGTCGCAGATTCGACGCGGGTCATAGTCATAGAATTCGGCCGCCGGACAGATGGCCGTGCAGACACCGCAGTTCATGCAGGCCTTCAATGCCTCCTCTGTGCGAGGGTCTTTCTTCAAGTATTCTGCCAGATTACTCATTCAAAATATTTTATCGTGGAAAAAACCTTTGTTTACTTGATAAGGACAATCCGTATTGTCACTTTAACTCAATTACAACTTCACCTTGTTGAGCGCCATCAGACGGAAGAAGAGCTTCGGGAAGGCCTTCTCACGATTGCGCGTAAGCATGTTGATGGCTATGTGCGGACGCTTGAGGACGGTGAGTTTATGAGCCTCCACCAACTCGATGAGGGTGCCATCGGGGTCTTCAACATAGGTGAAATGACCGCTTGCCTCGCCCATGTCGAAGTGTTCGTCGCCCTTGCAGCTGTCGACGGTGAATGGAAATCCCAGCGACGTGCAGTGCTTCTCAAGTTCACGCATATTGGTGACATCAAAGCATATCTGGATAAAACCGGGGTCCCCCCAAAAACGTCCTTCATAAATCTTACGCGGCTCGCGGTCAAGAGCTTGTATCAGTTCTATGGTGCTTTCGCCGAAAAGCGGAACGAAAGCGCCTTTGCGTTTACTGCTCGAGGCGAGAAGTACACGACGGAAACGCCCGTCGCCACCACGCATGAAACGGAGGTCGTCGAATGTGCCAGTCTCGTCGTAGACAACTTTGTCATAACCAAGCACATCCCTGTAGAGAGGAATGGTTTTGTCAATGTCGCTACAGCCAGTGATGGCGCCGACCACTCCCCCACTCAACTGGTTGCGCTCAATGAAGACTTGCTTCTGCTCAACCACTTGAAACCAGTTGCCCCACGGGTCCTCGACAATGAAACAAGGTGTGCCGTCTGGCAACGTGGAGAGGGGACCTATTTTGTCATATTTCTTCAACAGTTCGGTGCGGAAAGCCTCTGCATTGCGGCTTTTTACCTTTGCTGCGAAGATGCCTAAGTCACCGGCATGTATCTGAAACTTAACGGGCTGAGGTTTACGTTCGCTATATTGCCATATCTCGAAGCCACCGCCACCCTGCAGATTGACGGCGATGCAGGCATGACGTTTCTGAGCTTTGCCACCAGTATATGGAAGCATGCGCTCCGCCACAGTGTCGTCCTCCAGTACTCGGACATCCATCTGGAACATTTCAATATACCAACGCCACGAAGCGGCGAAGTCACTGCATCCTACTCCCACTTGCTGGATTCCAGACACAAAAAAATTATTGCTCATATAAGTATAAAATAATATGTAACTCTTTTATTTTCTGACATTAAAAGTAGTGATGATAATCTTGATATATTCAATAACAAAAAATGATACAAAAAATTGTGTTACAGCGTGTTAAAAGTATTAATAAAACTCAATTCCATTACACAGTTTTCATTTTCGGAAAACTATAAGCAGACCGAAAAAGAATTCATAAAAAAACAAAAAAAGGGATCTGACACAATAATTGGATATGCCTCGTCGTTATTGGGACGTGCTTACAACATTTCAAGATGTATTGAAAGGGCATTGTCTTTCTGACAATGCCCTGTTTTTATTCGATTTACAAAAAAAGACTATCCTAATACAGCATCGTATTCAGCATCGTTCCAATATGTCATACGACGGAATTCATTGGTGTTGTCTTTCTTGCGTGTGATGACTTTCTGGTCCTCTATGAATTGCAGTATGCGCTTGTAGTCAGCACAGTACTTCTGCCATTCAGCCTCATCAAGAACTTTTTTTTGCGAAAGATGGCAAAGCACCTGATAGGCATGGCGGAGCTTCGCGGCATCGTAATCCTTCCACAATTGGTTGAAACGGGCATGAATGGCATCCCAGCTGTCAAGGGTGCCGTTCTCGATGTCGCCGATGAGGGCCTTGAGGTCGGGCTCTGCAACAAGCTGACCACCGATGTTCACCCAGTTTGTGATACGGGTGCCGTCGCCGAGCGAACGGTTAGGTATAGAATCAGGATATGCCTTCACAAGATTCTTCATGGCATAGAAGATAAGCATGTCATAATAAGCTTTGTAGCCTTCACCAGCCTTGAGGACGACCGTCTTGCGCTTGCCCTTCTCCATGCCATGGGCAACAATCTCTGTACGTCCTTCGCGATTGGCCTCCTCCGCCCAGATGTGCAGGAGGTCACGACCCACAATGATTTCTTCCGCGGTGTCAGGAGCAAGATTGTCGAACTCAACATTTTGAGCCTTCTTCTTGCGCTTGTCGCGATCTGCGAACTTGCGGCTGTTGCGGTCCATAGCGTACATGTTATACATCCACCAGTAGGCGGGCATCACCTCAAGGCGGTCCTTCGCCACATTATTGTTAACCAAGGCAAAAGGCAGGGTGATGTTGAGTTCTGACGGATAATCGGCCTTGGCCAAAAGACAGTATGAAGCAAACCGGCTACTATGCTTGACGCTGACGCAAAGGCCCGGCCAGAAGCCACGACCAGCGCTGAGCTCGTTGTCGGCAGTACGGCTATTGTGGTTGCTGCCCAACGTGCCACCTGCAGCGACATTGCTCTGCCCCATCACCAAAGCGGCAATAAGGAATGAGTTGTTGTGATGCTGTTCGTGGGCAGGGAAAATAATGCTGTTGCCCACCTCGCAACGCGCAAGAGTAGAGTTGTCGCCGACGACAGAATCGTTGAGACGCAGACCATACTCCAGCTTCACATGCTCGCCCAACAGGAAACGCTCAGCGATGATACCATATTCGAGCTTGCAACCAAGTCCCACAACACCGTCGGAGAGCATCACACACTGCTCGATGCGCGACGGATCGCCCACCTCGGAGCAAACGGCGACATTGTGCAGACACTTAGTATTCTTTATTACAGCTTTTTCACCGACAAAACCATAGCATCCTTCATCTGAGGCAAGGGTCTTGCGGGTGATGACTTCGAGCTTTTTGACCATCTCCTTCTGACCACGGAAACGAGCCCACATATAGGCATCGCCTATCGTCATACCCCTGAACGGCAATATCTTACGCTTACCGTTTTCGTTCATCGGCTCTATCCAGGCGAAGTCATCATCAGGATTAGGGGCGGACGCTATCATTTCGTCGATATTGAAGAGCAGGCAGTGGTCGGAGACTGTATAGCCCGCCAACATCCTGACATTGTGTACGGCACAGTGGTTGCCGACAGAACAGTCGCGGAGCATGCTCCCCGTAATGCCCTCAGGCAGGCGGAGGTCGCCATCGCACAGCGTACTGTTGGAGACAGCACCAATAAAGACCTTCCCGAAGAAAGTGTTGTTATATATGGCACCACAATCGAACTGACCCGAGACCATGACATTGTTCCAGTCCTCAGCACGGTTGCCGTTGGACTTCAGCATCTCTATCTGTTCGGCGGTGAGATTTAGATATTCAGTTTTTTGCATATAAAAAATAAAATTACGGATAAATCCTGATATAAAAAAAGTTGCGTCGGACACTTAGCCCGACGCAACAGGGAAGAGACTACTTGCAGTCGTAGTAGCCCATGAAACGCTCGAAAGTTTTCTCTATGCGTTGTTTGTCCTTGAAGTATTGGTAAGTGCTCATCTTGAGTTCCACGGTTGCCTCCTCGTCACAGAAGACGGTTCCATGCTGGTGCATCTGCAGCATGCTGGAAGTCCACATGTGGTTGATGCCGTTCTCAATCATGTGATGCAGGGCACGGGCTTTCTTTGGACCGTTGCACAAAATAAGAACCTCACGGGCATCCATGACGGTGCCGACACCGACGGTGAGGGCCTGTTTCGGCACTTTTGTCACGTCGTTGTCGAAAAAGCGGCAGTTGGCCTGAATGGTGTCGGTGGTGAGAGTTTTGATGCGGGTGCGGCTGCTGAGGCTGCTGCCAGGCTCGTTGAAAGCGATGTGACCGTCGGGACCCACGCCACCCATAAAGAGCTCAATTCCGCCAGCTTCGAGAATCATCTCCTCATAGTGTTTGCATTCGGCATCGAGGTCAGGAGCGTTGCCGTTGAGGATGTGCACATTGGCGGGATTAATGTCGATGTGGCTGAAAAACTTTCTCCACATAAAGCTGTGATAGCTCTCCGGATGCTCCTCGGGCAGGCCAACATATTCGTCCATGTTGAAGGTTACCACATTCTTGAAACTGACAAGACCCTTGCTGTTGAGCTTGGCAAGGTGAGCATAAAGACCTTCCGGCGAACTGCCCGTGGGGCATCCCAACACGAACGGACGGTCAGGAGTCGGATTGAAGTCATTGATTCTTTTGGCAACATAATTAGCTGCCGCTACGGACATCTCGTCGTAGTTCTTTGCAATAAGTACGCGCATTGTTTAATGATTTAAGGAATGATTGTTAATGATATGATTTTTATATATATAGTTTTGCTCGATTACAATGCAATTACATTAAAAACCTTCTGAAGTGAGGAACTTGATACGCATGAGGCGTATTTCCTCCACCGAGTAGTCGGGGTCGTCCTTGAATTCCTCAATGGCATCGTCGAGCGAGTCGTTCTCGGCAGAATGCCAGTAGTCGAGGAGGACATCCTGATGCTCCTGCTCAATGTTAGCGTCAATATAGTAATCGATATTCAGTTTGGTGCCTGAGTATAGTATATGCTCCATCTCGGTTATGAGGTCGCTCATGGAGATGCCTTTGCCATTGGCGATGTCCTCGAGGGGCATCTGGCGGTCTATAGACTTGATAATATACACTTTAAGACCCGACTTGTTTACCGTGGAGCGCACCACTATGTCCTGAGGACGCTCAATCTCATTCTCCTCGACATAACGCTTGATGAGATCCACGAAAGGCTGACCATTACGCTGAGCCTTGGCGACACCGACACCGGTGCAACGGCTGAGTTCCTCGATAGTACATGGATACTGGATAGTCATATCCTTGATTGAACGGTCGTCGAAGATGACGTAGGGAGCCAGATTTTCCTTTTGCGCGATGGAACGCAGAAGGCTTTTGAGCTGAATGTAAAGTGTCTCATCACCCGCCGCTGAGCCGCCGCCGCCCATGGTGAGCTCCTCGTCGTCCTCATTGGCGGTATTGGAATAGTCGTGGTCGCAAGGCACCATGAGAGTATACGGGCTTTTGATGTACTTGTAACCCAAAGGGGTGATTTTGAGTACGCCGAACTGCTCGACTTCCTTGACAAGGAATTTCTCAATCAGGGCATTGCGCACAACGGCCTTCCAGTAAAGCTCAGAACGGTCGCTACCTTTGCCGAACTGTTCAAGCAGATTATGCTTATAGATACGCGTGTGCGAGTTGGTGCGACCCATGACGACGTCGATGACCTCCTGTGTTTTGAAGGCCTGCTTCATGGCGGCTATAGTTTCCAGTATATAGACCATCTCCTCCTTTGTCTCGACTCGCGGTTTTGGATGGAGGCAGTTGTCGCAGTTGCCACAGTTCGGCTGGTCGTAATCCTCACCGAAATAGCGCAGTATGTTCATTCTGCGACACATGGAACTCTCGGCGTAGGAGACGATTTCCTGCACCAGCTGACGTGCCATTTCCTGCTCGGTGACGTTCTTGTCGCTGACGAATTTGTATAGCCTATCTATGTCATGTTCTGAATAGAAGGCTATGCATTTGCCCTCTCCCCCGTCGCGACCGGCGCGGCCCGTCTCTTGATAGTAGCCTTCAAGGCTCTTAGGTATGTCATAATGAATGACAAAACGTACGTCAGGCTTGTCGATGCCCATTCCGAAAGCGATGGTGGCGACAATGACGTCGACCTCCTCCATCAGGAACTTGTCCTGATTCTCGGCGCGCGTCTTGGCGTCAAGGCCTGCATGATATGGAAGAGCTTTGATACCATTGATTATCAATAGTTCGGCGAGGTCTTCGACACGTTTGCGGGTTAGGCAATATATGATTCCGCTCTTTCCAGAGTTCTCCTTGATGAAACGTATTATCTCCTTGTGAAGCACCAGCTGATCGGCTGGCTTGGGACGTACCTCATAATAAAGATTAGGACGGTTAAAACTGGAAATGAATATCTTGGCATTCTCCATCTGCAAGTTGCGGATGATGTCCTGCTGCACTTTGGGAGTGGCAGAGGCGGTGAGAGTGAGGAGCGGTACAGTGTTGTTGATCTGGCTTATGGCATTACGCAGACGACGGTATTCGGGACGGAAGTCGTGACCCCATTCCGATATGCAGTGAGCCTCATCAATAGCAAAAAAAGTTATTTTCAGCTGTTTTAGGAAATCGATAGTCTCCTCCTTCGAGAGTGTCTCCGGAGCCACATAGAGGAGCTTGGTGCCACCTTGCAGAAGGTCGTCCTTGACCTCTGTGATTTGCTGTTTGTTGAGGGAAGAGTTGAGGAAATGGGCCACAGCGTCGCGACCCGAAGTATAGCGCACGGCATCGACCTGATTTTTCATCAGGGCAATGAGAGGAGAGACAACAATGGCGGTGCCATTGAGAATCATCGCAGGGAGCTGATAACAGAGCGACTTGCCACCACCAGTGGGCATGATGACAAATGTGTCGTTGCCTTCGAGCAGACTCCTGATGATATTCTCCTGATCGCCCTTAAAATTGTCGAATCCGAAGATATCGTGTAGATTTATGTTAGTCATCAAATACTTTTCTGCAAAAAAAAGCGTTGTATAGTTCAAAATAAATAGAAGTACAAAGTTACTGTTTTTTTTTCAAATAGCAAAAAAAATTGATTGTGAAGACAGGAGAAGAAATAAAAACCATTGCTTTTCAAGTTATTGAAAGCGAAAAAAAAGCAGTGGAACAGATGGCGGAACGCATCAATGACGATTTTGTGAAGGCAGTGGAAACACTTTTTTCAACAAAAGGACGTGTTGTGATTACCGGCATTGGCAAAAGTGCCAACATAGCGACGAAGATTGTTTCGACATTCAACTCGACTGGGACCCCCGCCCTCTTTATGCATGCCGCCGACGCCATCCACGGAGACCTCGGCATGGTGCAGAAAGACGATGTGGTGATATGTATCTCGAAGAGCGGCAACACACCGGAGATAAAAGTGCTGATACCGTTGCTGAAAGGTTTTGGCAACACGCTGATAGCCATCGTCGGCGACCGCGAATCGTTTCTGGCCGAACAGGCCGACATAGTGCTCGACACCACTGTGGAGCGCGAAGCATGTCCCAACAACCTGGCGCCCACCTCGTCGACAACAGCGCAACTGGTGATGGGCGACGCTCTGGCAGTGGCACTGATAGAATGCCGCAATTTCACAGCGCGCGACTTTGCACGCTTCCACCCGGGCGGAGCCTTAGGAAAGAAATTATATATGCGTGTCGACGACCTCTACAGGCAGAACGAGAAACCGGCAGTACGCCCTGACGCATCGCTCAGGGACACCGTGCTGGAAATGACATCGAAACGGCTAGGATGCACCGTGGTGCTGAACGACTGTGGCGAGAAACAGGAGATAGCAGGCATCGTGTGCGACGGCGACCTGCGCCGCATGATGAAAAAACGCGACAATCTGGACAACGTCACCGCGGCAGACATCATGAGCAAAAATCCAAAGACAATATCCAGCCATGAGTATGCCGTCAAGGCACTTAATATCATGCGTGCCAACGCTATAACACAGCTTATAGTGGTCGATGACAACGGACAATACGCCGGAATACTGCATATACACGACATACTGAGAGAAGGCATAATCTGAAATCAGAAAGCAAAAAATATGATTCTACGCACTGAACTGGTAGTAAAAAAATACAGGCAACGCACTGTGGTCAAGGGCGTCAGCGTCGACGTGCAACAGGGCGAGATAGTGGGACTCCTGGGACCCAACGGAGCCGGCAAGACCACCACATTCTATATGATAGTAGGCATCATCCGCCCAAATGCCGGCAAGGTATTCTTCGACGACACCGACATCACATCGCTGCCCATGTACCGCCGCTCGCAGATGGGCATAGGCTATCTGGCGCAAGAGGCGTCAGTATTCCGCCAGATGACTGTGGCAGACAACATTATGTCGGTACTGGAGTTCCAAAAAGAGCTGACAAATACGCAACGGAAAGAAAAAATGGAACAACTGCTGCGCGAATTCGGTCTGAACAGGATACGCAACAGCAAAGGCATACAGCTGAGCGGTGGCGAACGGCGACGCACCGAGATAGCCCGCGCGCTGGCGGCAAACCCCAAGTTCCTTCTTCTCGACGAACCATTCGCCGGAGTGGATCCTATCGCAGTGCAGGACATTCAGGACATCGTGGCACATCTGAAGGAAATGAACATAGGCATCCTCATCACAGACCACAATGTCAACGAAACTCTCCGCATCACCGACCGCGCATACCTGCTATACGAAGGAGCCGTGCTCCATCACGGCAAACCCGAAGAGATGGCAAACGACCCAGACGTAAGAGAAAAATATCTGGGACGCGACTTCCACTGGCTGGGCAAGAAGGAGACAAAGAAACTGAACATTCAGGACAACTGAGTAATCGCCCTCTATAAAACAAAGAAAAGACTCCCGCCAACATCCATAGAACAAGGATATTAGCGGGAGTCTTTCAGTCTGGTGCTATTTATCTTGACGACTTACAGAAGTTTCTTCTTCAGGTTGAGAATCATGTCGTCGGTCATCTTTTCCAGATCGTACTGCGGACTCCATCCCCACTCGTTGCGGGCGCAGCTGTCGTCCATCTTGTTGGGCCAGCTGTCGGCTATGGCCTGCTTGATGGGCTCTGGCTCGTATACCATCTCGAAGGCAGGGTAGCGTTTCTTGATGGCGTTGTATATGATTTCGGGGTCAAAGCTCATGCTGGTGACATTAAAGCTGTTGCGGTGTATCAGCTTGCTGGGGTCGGCTTCCATGATGTCGATCATTGCTTTCTGTGCGTCAGGCATATACATCATATCCATGTAGGTGCCTTTTTTCAGAGGACAGATGAATTTCTCGCCTTTTACGGCAGCGTAGTATATCTCGACAGCATAGTCCGTAGTGCCACCGCCGGGAAGTGTCTGATAGCTGATCAGTCCCGGGAAGCGTACCGAACGGGTGTCAACACCAAAACGTGTGAAATAGTAGTCGCTGAGCAGTTCGCCTGTGACCTTCGTGACACCGTAGATGGTGTTGGGGCGCTGTATGGTATCCTGCGGGGTGTTGTCGTGCGGGGTGCTGGGGCCAAAGGCTCCAATCGACGAGGGAGTGAAAACTGCGCAACCGAAAAGGCGTGCCACCTCAAGGCAGTTCACGAGGCTGCCGATACCGACATTCCATCCGAGCATGGGATTCAACTCTGCCGTAGCACTGAGGATGGCGGCAAGGTTATAGATTGTGTCGATGTTGTACTGTTTTACGGCGGTGGCTATCTGCATTATTTGCGTTGAGTCGATTCTCTCAACAGGGCCTCTCTCATAAGGGTCGCCTTTCAGAGGACGCAGGTCGCTGCAGACCACGTTGTTGTCACCGTAAATGTCTCTAAGATTACGTGTCAGTTCGGAACCTATCTGTCCGCCGGCACCGACGATAAGAATCTTTTTCATCTTTTCTTTATATTTTGTTCTTTTCTGTTCTTTGACATGTTGATGCGAAATGTATTAAACTCATAAATATCATATTTACTTTTTGTTATGAATATTACTCGCAACAACTTCAAGGCACAAAAGTACTAATTATTTTTAAATGATGTTTCTCTTTGTTTTAATTTTAGCAAAACAATAATTTATCGTCCATTGCGTTTCTTGTTTTTAAATGTTTTATCGCAATGCATACTTTCTTACGTTATTTGACTGTCCTTCTGTTTGCTTCGCTTCTTTTTGCCGGATGTGCCAAACAAGGTATGCCGTCGGGTGGCCCTAAAGATGAGAAACCTCCTGTTGCTCAATCGTTTCGCCCCGAAGAACGTATGCTGCGTTTTAAAGAGAATGGTTTCTATATTGGTTTCGACGAGTATGTGGTATTGAAAGATGTTGATAATAACGTCATTGTGTCACCCCCAATGGCTGTCAAGCCCGAAATAAAAGTCAAAGGCAAAGGCATCCAGGTAAAGTTCAACGACACTTTGTCGCCAAACACCACATATCTGTTTCAATTCAAGGACGCTATAGCCGACTTCAACGAAGGGAATCTGCTCCCCTCATTGGAGTATGTGTTCTCCACAGGTGATTACATTGACAGCATGTCCTTGTATGGTCAAGCTGTTGATGCCATGAAACTTACACCCGTCGAAGAACGTGTCAGCGTGTGGCTCTTGCCCGAGGGGACGCTCTCGGATATGCAGAAGGCTCTCGTCGACACTTCAATAAATGCTCCGCGCCCTGTTTATGTGACGCGTTGCGACAAACAAGGCTATTTCAAGTTCAATAATATTAAATCAGGCAGTTATGATATTGTCGCAGTGAATGATGAAAACAACGACCTTGCCGTAGGCAATAGTGAAATGACGGCGTTTCTCCAGAACTCTGTACAGAGTTTTAATATGCGCGACAGCGTCATTGTGGATTCGTCTGCAGTATTGCGTAGCATGGCCGAGAGTAACTCCGCAAAACTTTTTCTGTTCAAACCTTTGGTGCCTGAAAAACAGCGTATTGTCAGCAACGATTTTATTTCGAGAGGCTGTATCAGAATAGTCACAAACAGACCCATGACGGCACCTGTCCTCGAGACAGGCTCAACGACCGTAACTTGGCGTTTGAACAGCCATAGAGATACCTTGACAGTATGGACTATGCCACAACAAACTGATTCCATTACTGTTATGATTAGCGACTCTTCCGGAATAAATGATACGCTCATAATGCGTTGGCGCTCTGGTCGTGGACGGGGACGTGGCTCAGTGTCGTTGCCATCAAATACATTTAACTACTCCCTCAATACCAAGGTCTTGCCATACTATGATACGCTGTTGATACAGTTCGACACTCCTGTCGATACGACCCACTGCCGGCTTGATTCCACTGTCGTCGTGATGCGTCTCGCCGACAGTACCTCAACATCTTGTAATGTGCTTCTTAACGAAGACCTGATGTCGGCGCGCATACCATACCCTTTCCGTCAGGGTGAAAAATATGATGTTAATATCTTAAGTGGCATGTTCTATGATATTTACGGGCGTGGTGCCGACTCGCTGCATGCCGTCATTTCCGTCACCAAAGCTGAGGACTACGGCAATCTGTCCATCAAGCTTGAGCCCGATGATGTTGTCGAAGGTTTGCTGATTGTACAACTTCTGAATGAGAGTGAGAAGGTTGTAGATTCATCTTTCATGATGCAAAGTGGAACTGTCGAATTTAAGCACTTGAAACCAGGCAAATATAGAATCAGAACACTCTTTGATGAGAACGGCAACCGCCGGTGGGACACTGGCGATTTCGCCAGCTCTTGCCTGCCCGAGAGGGTTGTGTATTATGAAAAGACACTTGATGTCCGTGCCAATTGGGACTTTGAGGAAGTATGGAAGCTGAAAAAACAATAAAGAAATCCCTGTTCTCGGGACTCTTCTGGGTTCTGTTGGCCAACTTGATTGTCAAGCCTTTCTGGCTACTCGGCGTCGAAGTTGGTGTGCAGAACGCTGTCGGTACTGAGATGTATGGCCTCTACTTCAAGATATTCAGCATTTCATATATCTTCAATATTCTGTTGGATTTAGGTGTTACTAATTTCAACACTCGCAATATTGCGCAAACGCCTGTCCTCATACGCAAGCACCTTTCGGGAATTCTGAGTATCAAGCTGATGCTTCTGGCAATATATATTGTTGTCACGTTCACTGTCGGTGCTCTGATGGGTTACGACTCCCAGAAATTTTACCTGCTCGGCTGGTTGTGCCTGAACCAGTTTCTCAACTCATTGATTATCTATCTGCGTAGCAATTTCGAAGGACTGCTTCTTTTCCGCTGGGACAGTCTTCTCAGTGTCATGGATCGTCTGCTGATGATTGTGATATGCGGCCTCATGCTTTGGGCGCCGGGGGTTACGCTCTGTGGCGGACGAATGACAATATTCCATTTCGTTTATGCTCAGACTGCGGCGTACGTCATCACCGCTGCCATCGCCCTATGTGTGCTGTTGCGCCGTACAGGCGTGCGCCGTCTCCACTGGGACAAGCCATTCACCATTGCCATATTGAAGAAGAGCATCCCGTTTGCATTGCTGGTTCTACTGATGGCCAGCTACAACCGCCTCGACCCCGTCATGCTTGGCAAGCTCTCTCCCAACGGGATGGGCGATTATAATGCAGGCATATACGCAGGGGCTTTCCGTCTGCTCGACGCATTGACTATGATTGTCTACCTCGTGTCGATTCCCTTGCTGCCTATCTATTCCAAGATGACAAAAAAAGGCATTGACAAAGAGCTTCAGTCTACGACAAAAATGATGTTCTCAATGGTGCTTGTATTCTCTGTCACAGCCGCTTGCACTCTTTCGAGCCTCGATGGTCAGATTATGTCTCTAATGTACTCCGATAACGTAGGCGACTATGCCTCAGTGTTCCGCATCCTGGTGTTTTGCATTATTCCTATTTCAGCCACCTACGTTTTTGGAACACTCCTCACAGCCGCAGGCAAACTGCGTCAGCTGAACACTTTTGCCGCCATATCTCTTCTTGTCAACCTGACTGTCAACGTTATATGCATCCCTCGATGGGGGGCGGTGGGCAGTGCCTGGGCCTCAGTATGTGCTCAATGCTTTATGGCTGTTTGTGAGATTGTGGCATCGGTCAGGATTTTTGATTTCCATATTCATCGCCCTTACATAATAAAAATTATCCTTTTCACGTTATTTATAACAGTCTGTTCTTTGCTCGTCCCCCAAATGACCTGGTGGCTCGCTATACTCATCATGGCCACAGTGGCTGTTGGAATGGCAATGATGCTCAGACTGATTGACATAAAAGAAATAATCAACATTATTAAAAACTGAAAAAACAGTTCACCTATGAAAAAAGCATACGTTTTCCCTGGGCAGGGATCTCAGTTTGTCGGGATGGGCAAAGACCTGTACGACAACAACAAGCAGTGCCGTGACATGTTCGAGACGGCCAACGATATTATTGGTTTCCGCATCACCGACCTCATGTTCGCAGGCACTCCAGACGACTTGAAGCAGACCAAGGTGACCCAGCCGGCCATTTTCCTGCATTCCACCATTCTGGCTAAATATATGGGCGACAGTTTCCGTCCCGACATGGTTGGTGGTCATTCTCTGGGCGAATTCTCCGCCCTGGTGGCCGCTGGTGCCATGAGTTTTGAAGACGGCCTGCGCCTAGTCATCGCCCGTGCCAACGCCATGCAGAAATGTTGTGAGGCTCACCCCTCAACAATGGCCGCTGTGCTCAAACTTGACGACAAGACGGTAGAGGACATCTGCGCGTCTGTTGAAGGCGAGGTGGTGGTCGCCGCCAACTATAACTGCCCCGGTCAGCTGGTTATCAGCGGCACTATCGAGGGAATCAACAAAGCTTGCGAGCTTGTGAAGGAGGCTAAGGGACGTGCCCTACCTCTGGCTGTGGGTGGCGCTTTCCATTCGCCCCTCATGGAACCTGCACGCGTCGAGCTCAGTGCCGCTATCGAGAAGACGACTTTCCATACGCCTATCTGCCCTTGCTATCAGAATGTTAACGCGTTGCCCGTCTCCGACCCGGAGCAGATAAAGGCTAATCTGAACAAGCAGCTCACCTCGCCTGTGCGTTGGACCGCCACCGTACAGAATATGCTTGCCGACGGCGCCGGCGAGTTCATCGAGGTAGGTCCTGGCACTGCCCTGCAAGGCATGATAAAGCGTGTCGACCCCAACGCCGATGCCCATTCGGCAACGATTTGATTCCATGCGCTTTCATCTCAATCAACACAAATCTCTTTTGATTATGGATAATTACAAGAAACTTACCCGCAGCAGGTAAGACCGCAAAATAGCAGGCGTATGTGCTGGCGTTGCTCATTATCTGAACATTGACCCCACGGCTGTCCGCGTAATATTTCTGCTGGCCCTTATCATGGGTTCATTTGGTTTCTGGGCCTATCTGATAATGTGGATTGCCGTCCCAGAGGAAGATTGGAAGCAATTACCATAGGCCTTCCAATCCATAACGTCTGGAGGGTGAAGAACTATTTGTCTTCACCCTCTTATTATATAACCACAGGCCCCATTACATATCAAGCAATATGGTTAATACACAGGGCTTTTAATCGTCCAAGCATTTGAACACACGCCTAGCCCCGCCCCATGAATTACGAAAACGAGGTTCATCATAATTGCTTATGGCGACACAGTTGTCACTTTTATTGGCATGAATGAAAAGGAAGTTTTTAGTTGTAGGGTCGTAGTCAGATAAGGCAATGCCGACATGAGTGACGTCACGTTCAGGAGGCATCCCCGACACAAAAAAAATCAAGTCGCCCTTACGAACTTCGATGCAATTTATTTCACGTCCTTCTTCAGACAGTTGTTTTGAATTGCGTTTTGTGTTGACGCCGGCATATTCATATACAAAACGCACAAAGCCTGAACAATCAAAACTGTCCGGACCATTAGCTCCCCAGACGTATGGCCTACCTATAAAACGCTGGGCATATCTGAGCATCCGGTCAATCTTAAGTGTGCAATCCAAATCATCATCACCTGATTGGGCCATGGCAGTGCGGGATGATAAAAAAAGAATTCCAAACAGCAATGACAATTTAATAAAGGATGAAAAGAAAGGATGTCTAATGTTATATTTCATTGATAGCTATTCTGATTGGAGTAGAAGAAGCGGTGCGTGATTTTATCATTCGTTCTAAAGCGATGGCAGTCTGAAGAGGATTCAGAATACCTTTTCGAATAGATATTTCGACAAGTATCTGCCGTTCGAAGAAACCATCCGCCGAATTGCGCACAATATTACTAATACGAATATCATGTATATCACTCTTTTTAAGATTGAAAGAGTGTATCAATTTGTGACGGCAGAAAACAACGATATCAGATTTAGAAATTATCCTGTCACGCGACATCTGATAATAACGCATATACTGATGCTGGACTTCTTTGTCTTTAATGGAATTCTGACCTCCTATTGTATCAGTCAACAACTTTGTTTTCGACGGATCCAACTTCTTGGAATTAGAGTCCGACGAGTCTAATTCAATAGAAGACGCCGACATGGCAGAGCCCGCAGGGATATTGTTGGCTAATGTCCCTGATGTAGAGAGCCATAAAGCATCATAAGACGGCAAAATTCTATCCTTCAAGACAAAGTACGTGCCAGAATACTGAGACGGCTCCTTGACAACAGCCTGCTTTAGCGATGAGATCAGCTGCTGCAGATTATTCTCTGTTTTAGAGTCCAGAAGGTGGTCCATCATACTATAATTGTGTTCGTATGTCTCAAGAAGACTTTTTAGTTTTTGCGTCCATAATGCCGGCGTCAAACGTTCAGTGCCGACCTGCCGGACAGAAACAACATCATAAGGATCTTCATCCTCCGCTGACACTAATGTCAGGAATTCGCCATCCTCAACATCGACTTTGCACATCGGCGAGTTCTGGCTTAACGACATTGAATGAATATCAACATTAATGACCGGTACTGCATTGAGAAAAATATCATTTTCAGACAAGTCAAACTCGTCGTCAGCGGTGTTGATCTCCATGTCCAGGACAATACACCCGTCTTTGTATGACAACGGTGGATTAGAGCCATATCCCACCACACAATAATTACCAATATAGCAGCACAACGTGTCATGTATATTCTGGAGAGTGGCACATTGAAGTGCATTTTTCGAGTATGACAAACCTTTGAGAAAAGGCGTTACAAACGGTAGACAGTCATAATCAGACACATTGCAAACAGGGAGAGGCGAGTTGCCCGAATACAGTCTGATAGAGCAATCATAAGAGGCGTCCCTGTCGTGAATGCCGGCGAACGATGCGGAAGATTTGACCATTTTGGGTATGTATATACCAAGACCACCGATATTGTCAACGTTTTCACGTGCCTCTATCTCAATGTGCCATCGGCCACACGCAGACTTCTGTACAGAGCGGACCGACACGTCCATCACCGTGATTGACAACAAGGGCATAAAAGAGAGCCTGGAGCGCTTTGTACCGTCGTCTTTATCATACTGGAAAGAGACGCTGGCATCAAGTATCGTCGGAGCCTCATTCTTCTCGCCAAGGATATTCCTTTTTGCGGTCTGAAGCATGGCTATAGAAGGCACCGGCTGAGAGATGTAAGCCGGAGAACATAGGTCGACGCAGCTATTAGTAACAGAATCCCTGAAATCATCTATTTCCTCAGAGATAAGATTAGATTGATGGGTCACCGCAGCCAATAACATACGAGTGACCGGGTCGTTTTGCAGGTTATATAAAGCGGTATGGTTATCCGTTGGATCCAGGCCTTCTTTGCGCCATATAGAAATAGCGGCCTTCATCACATCATCTATCGATTGTCTTTTAGCCATAATTACCAGACGTGCATTTTTATTGTGTGTACAAATTTATCATTCATCATATTGTCGATGCTTCCAGAGATTTTGATTTCTATAGTTTTTGTCTTCGGAGCATAATCCATATTCACTTTGACCTGTTTCAATCTGGGTTCAAAGAGTTCGATGTTCCGCTTCAACTCGAAGGCGAAAGTGTTGAAATTGATACCCCTTCCCTGAATCTTATACTTGTAGTATTCAGACGCATCATCATCTGGGCTGTTTGAGAACAAAACGCCCTTATCCTCGTTGAAGTTCTGGAATCTGAAATTCTTGAAAATAAAACCGAATTCATTATCAGCCTCAAAGCCTCCGCATGGAGTACAAACTATCGTCTCGATGAAAGAACGGACAGATTGCTCAACATCAGAATCCGAACGGAAGCCTTTGCCTTTCTCAATCTCTATTGGTATAGAAGTGAACATACAGAAACAATTATTAAATAAGGTGTTCGACCCTTTATGATACGAGCCACATAACTTCATTTAGCCCATTGCTGACACTTTTGCGGCGACTATTGTCAGAGCAGCGAGATAGAGGAATCATCTGGTTTCGGCATCCCATATCTCTCCCACTACGGGAGGTTTGCGCAGAGGCTCTTCCCTGTGAGGTTTCTGTGTCGTCACCGCGGCCTCGAAACGAGACAGATAATCCGTCAAAGGGACAAGCGAGAGCATAATATCGTCGTTGTTGAAGATTGGCTCGTCCGGCAAGGCGGGCAAATCAGTGATATTAATCTTCATCATACCGAGTGCCATAACTATCTTCTTCAGCAGCAGATAGAAATGCTTTGGCATTTCGTTCCCGTCGTAGTTTTCCAGCTCTATAGCCAAAAAACGCATCATTACGAGCTCCTGATTTGAAAGGAGCGTAGAGAGGTGAGACAAGATAATGTTCAAGGAGAGAGAGCATTTATGTATCCAAGCCAAGAGTTCCGGGTGTGCGCTCATTGTCAAGCATGGCGGGATATACAATTCCTGCACCGCCCACTTGTCGTTCTTTAATAGGAGCTTGCCGATGGGGATAGCATCATGGCCGATGTTGTCGATATGACAGAAGTCGTATGAATATTTGGGCGATACGAGAGGGACGCCATTGATAAGTTGTTCGTCGGAGCCGGCGGGGTGGACGACGACATAGCATTCCCTGCCGCTTGCGTCAGGGCAGTGCCGTGAGAAGCTGTCGTCGCCTATCTGGATGAAATGTCCTGACCTTGAGACCGCCTCGAGAGAGGCGATTCTCACCTCCACCATATCCTCAACGACGATAATATGCACATTGAGGTCCGATTTTGGGAGGATCCCATGCCCTCCTATTACAGCCAACCGCCTTGCAGTCAGTATCATTGCATCGTTATAATCATCCACAGCCTCAAACGTTGCCGGCGTGATTTCCATACCACGATGCCATTTTATTTTTCTTAAAATGCCCATATTTCAACAAGTATTCTCAAAGTTGAGTATTATAATCAAGTGTTAGTTGTTCGCCCAGAACAAAAGTCTGGTCAGTATCTTTTATACAGAAATCGACATCGCAATCGAATGGCAGGAACCATTGCTCAAGAAACCAGAAAAACTCTTCGAGAGAGTCCATCTTTGCGCGATATTCCGAATTAGACAAACCCTTAATGAAAACAATAAAAGAGATAGCCTTATGATAAACGGAATTATCCTTATCCACGACATTATGGCTTATTCTGCATTCCGTTCTCTCGCCAAGAATCGCCCTTACAAAGAAAGAAATCATCTTCAAGTTGCCCTTGACTGCGTCACCGTCGAGAAGCAATCGTGCCAATTTTCGCACCAATGGGTTGCGTTCGCGCTTAATGTCAAAATCATAAAATTCCATAAGTACCAAAGCCTCTTTCTCCGTCTCTATCGAGTCAAGCGTTTTATGAAGTTCCAACTCGGTGTCGAAGAGAACATTATCTGGCACTTCAAAGAATGCCTCAATCAACTCTCGCTGTTTCTTGACTTTAGCACTCCGGACTTTAAAATTCTCATCATCCCCTCTTTCTCTGAGGTATTCTTCATTATAAAAAATAGCCTGTGGCAGTGAGTGCATAATGCCATTCCGCGACAGATCGACAAAACCCTCCGCACGGTTCACTTCCAAAACATCCGGACAGTATCCATTATAAAAACGGCCACGGTTGCGGATGCTCAAGTCCTTATATTCATTTTCGTCAGAACTTGAGAATAGCATTTCTGCACGGATGTCCTTCGGCAAATCAGTGTAGCGTCTCATAGTTTATCATAATAGTTGCGGTCAGCTGCAAGTTCCACAAAATGAACACCCTTTTCGGTAGTGACCTGTAATACATCCCAATAAGGAATACCCAACTGACGCAAAGTTATATCCTGATAAGGGAACGAGACATCAATGTTCTCAAATGTATTTTGATTAATGTCCGAATTAAAACGAGTATATAATTGTGGAATGGTGTCGATATAGTCAGCAACTTTATATTCCGGACACATCGGCATAAAAGTCTTGTTGTCACCACGTGTAACCAGTTTGTCAACAAAACGCGTATTACGAAGGTTGATCTCCACCTCCGACGCTCCAAGCGCACCCGAAAGACATTGCAAGGCATCCTTCACTGGCATATCAGCGCTCATACCATCAACAGAGACAACCGGCTCCCAATCCTCATGTGCCAAACAGTCGTCGGCCCATACAGCCGATTTATACACTCTGGTAGACATATGTGACCCTTCGTAGTGGAACCATCTGCCACACAACGAGGTGAATGTGCCTTCCTCTACATGCCCCTCATGAATAATCTTCATGGCCTCCTGAGCCTCAACCGCACCAATTATCGACGCTATGACCGGTGTTGTCGGCACACGCCCGTGCTGGGTGTTTCGACGGGCGACATCTGCGCACGACATACGATGGAATATTTTCTCCTTAGTCGATTCCGGAAGTTCACACTCATAGCAGTTCACGCCCTTTTTAAATACACGTGCCACACCTACAAGATTGTCTATTCCTCCATCAATCCACGGAACATTGGCACGAATACACTGACGGTTAAGTTGAAGACGGGCCAATTGGCTGTCAAGGCATCCTACCACCACGTCAACGTTACGATAAAGGCCCAAACCGACCTCCGTGTCCAAACGTCCTATTATTGGGTGTATGTCAACAGTGCGGTTTATTTCTCGAACTCGTTTGGCCGCAACATCTGCCTTATAAAGCCCCTTATCCGCATCCTCCTCACGGAAAAGGATTGAGCGCGTCAAGTTAGTATACTCTATCGTATCAAAATCAACGACATAAATATGACCAACTCCGAAGAGTGCAAGATTTTTCAACACTTCGTTGCCCAAGGCTCCGGAACCAACAACCATGACGCGCGCATCGCGCACCCTTTCTATCTGGAACCATGACAGAAGGTCAAACACGCCTTTCCCCCACTCGTTATTGTCTGTATTGTTTGATGATATTTGATTTGACATTTTACACAGATTCAATTAGAATTTATAACCTAATCCAAGGAATCCTCCAAGGGTGAATATTTTGGTACTTTCGCCCGAAATCATGTTTGAAAGACCGTGGACATAACGATTGTCTATCGCGTCATGAGTGGCCACAGGGGTTAACGTATAACCACATTTTGCACCCACCTGCAACGACAAATGGTCTCCAAATGGAACATGGATTCCTGCCGCAATAACGCCCCACAAAACAAAGGATTTAACCTCTGGCGAATAGTCTGTCTGGTAAGCAAGAGCATCGTTTACAAATCCGAGTTCACCAATGTTCCTGATTGTCACATTCCATGACGGATAATACCCCTGACATGAGTAATGCCCCTCGCCCTCAAACGTGCTGGACACGTTGAAGGCCAGCTTCAAACCTGCGTCTATCCATGCATGAATTCCTCCTGGCTGGAAATCGTTCCCCAGATGAAGCATTATCGGCACCTCAAGGTAAGAGAGACTGACAGCCTCTTTGATGTCCCAATAATGGTACTGGGCATCATAACCGTCACCGTCCTCATCAACTAGGCCCGGCACGGTATCATAAAAACCCTCTACAGAGCCTTTGCCACTATAATTACCGAATCCAACTCCGACCTTAAGCGCAAAAGGCGACGAGGGTGAAAAATAATATGTATAAGCTATCATCGCCTGAATTGACGATGAGAAATCATGTCCCCAAAGATCCTGTTTCGTCAGGTTGTTCCTCATCGTTGATGAACCATACGTGACTTCGGCCGAAAGCATGCTGCCGTTATCACCGCTGCCTTCAAGCGTTTTGCGCAGACGGGCTATCTCGTCATCCTTGTCTGCTATAACATTGTCCTTGTTGCTCAACTGCTCCCTCAGCATATCCAAATCCCTTTTCATCGAGTCATATTGTGACGACTTGCTCGACAACTCGCTTTTAACCCTGTTCAACTCCTGACTGTTACTTGCAAGTTCCGCCGAAACCTCGTCGTATTGGCGCTGCAAACGCACAATCTCCTCATTGTTATTTGTCTTTCCTGCAACAGTTGACGGTTTCATGGTTTTCATCCTGACAATACTGTCCCTCAGGATTTCTATGCGATCCTTTTGAGATTGAGTTGCCTTCGTCAGCTCCTGATTTTTGCTTTCAAGAGCCTTTTTCTGCTTTTCCAGTTCGTTGAACGGAGCATAGTTTATGTTCGTAATCAGCCAGGAATCATCTGGCAGCTTTTTATATTCAATCGTGATATTCTTCTTATTGTATGTACCCCTAACCCTTTGTGCATCAACAAAAGAAGAGGCAATAAGCATCATCGCTATCAGTAAAAAAATCTTCTTCATGACTATTTTTTTTATACATCCTTTTCAATATAGGTGAATCTGGTGCTTCCGATGGAAAACTCGGTTCCATGCACCATCGGAACGACAGTGTCTTTCGGAAGGCTTCTGCCCTGACGTGAAACACCACTGTCCAACACGCGCATAAATGGACGGGACTTCTCGAGATACAGCTCCACAGCTCTGTCGCTGATTCCTTCCGTCTTGTCCCAGTTCATCTGCAACACACAGTTCGCAGATTTACCTATCGACACCTTGTTGAAACCTCCAGTGACGCTCATCCACTTATAAATGGCGATGTCGCGTTCCTTGACACAGCCGTCAATTCTCAAGAAGTATTTCTCCGAAGCGAAATGAACAACAGCGATAGAACAGCCCAGACCAGCGGCATAAACCATATAGCCGATAACAGGAGCATACAGCCCCGAAACAAAGTATATGACAAGAAAACTGAAAATGACCGAGATGCAGCCTCCTATAAGAGCACTCTTCAGCTTTATCTCGCTCTTGAACCACAACACTGTGGATATAGCTAGTGCAAAGAACAGATATGGTATCCAGTCGACAAGGCCGTTCGTACCGGCCTTACCCGTCAAGGTCACTATCACAGAGCCTAAGAACATGGCTGCCATTCCTGCCACAGCACCACAAACGGCACGAAGCAGTATAGAGCCAAAAACCTTCAAGTCTACTTTTCTGAATTCAATGACGTAGGCAAAGAAGAAAACAAGGAAGAACCCCAACGACAAACCCTTCTGAAGCCAGCCACTCGTCTTCGTAGCCATGGCGGCAACGAGTGAGTCATGTTCTGCAACATCGGTTATCGACTTCCACGGGTTGAGCGCCTCGACCAACGACGACATCGCTCCATGCATGAATCCACACCTGCTCAAGAAGAAGAACAGCACCCATGCCAAGAGGCCGGCAACGAAACCTGCCAGAATCCACGGCAACAAGTGGGTGGCATTCTTTGGATCGGTCAAATGCTCTCCATTATAATAGTGAATGCCGGTTTTGCATTTATGACGACCATATTCCGGACAACGGCCTCCGTTTTCATCCCAGCACTCCTTGTGGACAATATGCTCACATTTTGAGACCACTTCCTCGCCCTCCTGCAGTGGCTCCTTGCAAAAATAGCATTGCTGCTCCACCACACCGAATTTGGCCGCGGAATATGGCCCGACATATTTCTTGAGGAACATGGAATAGCGTATTTTGGGCACCAAGAATTGCATAATGACGTATGTCAATGCAAGTATGACAACGCCAACCAAAAAACCTATCAGCAGAACAATCCAGGGACTGCCGTCATGCGTCACTACAATAACCGATTCCTTGCTTCCAAGAGAATAATGGCGTTCCCCAGAAGCAATAGCATCTTCACCATCCAGAAGCTCAACCATCAAAGTAAGCAACGAACCGTCATATCGTTTACCCTCCGGATTGATAAGCACCAGCTGATAATCAGGCGCTACCGAGTCCAGCACTCCCATCGTCAGCGTCTGAAGTGCCTCTGACGTGAATGCCTTTCTGAAAAAACCCATCGTGCCGCCACTTCCAATATTGCTGAATGCGTTGAGACTGTTCTCCATGTCTGAATCAAGCTCAGCATCTCCTCCAACATAGATACAGTACACAGGGATGTTGACATCCTTGCGGTCCATCCAGTCCATATATGCAAGATACGAGTCTGTATACTCGGCATTGCCTCCGTAATAATCACCCTTCTCATCCAACACCTTACCATCGGTGAAGAGAAACAGTATTTTGTCTCGCTCCGCATCCATTCCGAACTCCATGGACGACTTCACATCAGGAAAGTATGTCTGTTGCTCTGCCGACATCTCCTGCAGCTTCGCAAGCACCGATTTGAACAGCTGCTTTCCGCCACTGCACTCACTTTCGTAAAAATACGAACGTATTTCGTTGATATACCTTGCCGAATCTACCTTCTCGAATGTTTCTGTAACTCCATTGTCTCTCATGAAAGAGACAAAAACACGCGCCTCATTCCCGTATGCATAAACTATGTCCTTCACAATGCGGCGCTGGCTTTCTATGACCTCGCTCGATACCGAGGAACCCAAATCCACCAGCAACATAATGTCCATATTATCCATACGGCTCTGACGGTTACTGATATCCAACAAGGTGTCGATAATCGGAATATACTCTGCTTTCGACCCCTCCTCTTTTATCCTGAATATGTTTTTGGCATCCTTTTTCAGTATGTCTGAATAGAATACTTTTTTGCCCTCTTTCATCAACTTAAAGTCAACACGAAGGGTGTCACCATTTGGTGAGGATTTGACCTTGCCCATCTTGATCGAGAGCTCTTCAGCGTCAAATCTCGATTGTGCAGAAACAGTGAGTGGCAACACTGTCAATGCCACAAAAAATAGTGCAATTTTAACAATTAATTTCATGGTATGCTGTATGTTTATGTTTGCGTTGTTATTTATAGATTCTGCGTCGTCGCATCCATTCTTTCAGGGGTTTCATGGAGCATGTCGCGGCGTTGTCGATTGGAGGGAATGGGGCGTCGGTGGTGTCGCGGGCGAGGATGGTTATGTGGTCGTCGTCGCGGGCGAGGAATATGCACAAGGAGGACTGTGTCTGCGGATATTTCGTCGTCAGGTTGTCCTCTGACACCTCGGCGTCGACGATGAGTGGGCCAATGGCGTCGGGTGGTGCCGGTGCGTCGGCGTCGGTTGGGACGCAGTCCTCGACGACGAGGTTTCCGCGTTCGTCACGTTTCCCTATGACGATGGCGGCCAGCGTGGCCTTGCCACCGCAGTCGTATATGATGTCGTCTATGGCGTTGATGACGCGTCCGTTGAAATAGGCGTTCAGGGTGCGGCGGTTCCCCTGATGGTTTATCTGGACAGGATGATAATTCTCCAAATCCACCGTAGGGGTCTCAACACGCTCCTCTACAGCCGAATGGGCGTGTTCAGAGTCAATGTGTGCCTTTCGGCACCACTGGTATAGCTCCTCAAGCGAATACAGTCTGCTTAGATCTTCCTTGTTGTTCATGGTGCCATCGCTCTTGGCGCTGAATATGGCCAAATCAAGATTCGGTGTGTTGGTGTCAACAACAAAGGCGACAAGCCTCGTTTTCGCATCCGAATATGCCAATTGACGCTGAACGACAAGGTCATGTGACGAGAGGAACAAACCTAATCCGGGGTGTGAGTGCATCCAGACAGTATGTACATAGTCTCGCCCAGTAGACGTCGAAAGCTTTTCGATAGTAGCATTCAGCTTCACTCCTATCTTGAGACCGAAATTGAATGAGAACTCGCCGGGCTCAAGGTCATCGCCGGGCTCCACTATGTCCTCCAAACTGATATTGTAGCTCTTGTTCGCGGCGTCGGCATATTCCCAACAACCAACGAAGTAGCAGCCTGTCTCGTTTGTCAGTTCCGAACTGGCAAGTGATGCCTTGAAGAAATCATACATCTTCTTGACGACAGAATGATGCATATAGATATTACGTACAGCAGTATCTGCAAAATCTTTCGTAAGGTCTATGTGATAATAACTCGACTTGTCGGCATTGATAAAATCAAGACCCTGTATCTGCTTGTTCTCAACCACCTCAACCACCTCAAGTGCATGCGCCTTCTTTATGCTCTCCTGTTGCTTGACATTTTTCTTTTTCTTTGTTACCATCAAAACCGCAACAAGGGCCACAACAAGGGCCAAGACAATTGCAATGACAATGTACGGCAATGGGAATTTGCCCTTGCCATTCGAATCCTGCACCGCCGCTGAATCCGCCGTTTCCACAGCGACAGGAACGTTAACGACCGCAACAGCCGTTGGTATGACGGTATTGGTGATTATTTCTCCCGTATTAGGGTCAAGCGGCGACACCACCATTCTCGCACAAAGCCCAGAATCCCACAATTCATCTATAAGCTTTACCGTCATTGTATTATTCACAACATCCAATGAATAATACGTCTGATTGGCAGAACGATATGTATTCTGTGTGCCCAATTTCTTGATAAGATGTTTTGTCAGTTCATTGTCCATGTCGCCTTTCATACAAGGAAACCATTTCTCTCTGCTGACATTTGAGCTGATCTTAAGCTCGCTCTTCGCCTTATCGTATACAAAAAAGATTGTATCTTTATTAGCGCCGGCCCTAACAGGAAACAACAATAGAGCCAACGACACAATAAGAAATGCTTTATAAGCAATACCGGATAAGATTTCTTTTGCTGTCATATTCAATCATATTTCAATTGATGGTGTTTCTTTTGACTTCTTCGTCATCATTATGCTTCTTATTAGTGTTATAATCATCGTTACTGCCGCTATTATCGCCGCAACAACAAGAAGTATTTCTCTGACCTTCATTTTCTCTTTCTCAGGCAAGTCCTGTATCTTGTCCTTCGTCTTGCCAATTCTCTTATATAATGCTTTGACTGAGTCTTGTTCAAAGATGTCGCCACTCTTTGTCTTCAACTCTCCTATTTCACTCCACTTATCCTCCGCCCTCTTTTTCACACTCCTCAACGAATCGACAGATTTGCGGGCGGAATAGTCCGAGCCCTTGGCATAGAGAGTGTCGAACGCCCGGGAGAGGAGTATCATTTTTTCTATAACCTCGTATGACTCCTCCTCCTTGAGCCATTCCGCTATCTTCTGTTCTATTCTTTCCTCGCACTCACTAAAACCTGATATGTAGCTCCATAGCTCATCATGTTCTGATACGGGATACTGGGACCTGATAGCATCTTTGGTGTCGCGAAGCTGTTCGATGCGGTACTTGTATCGGCTATAATCTCCTGGCGTAACAATATCCCTTTCACATCTCTGCATATCAAGCAGCAAGTTCTCCAACCTGTATCGCACCTCTATCAATGAATCGGGAAGGGCGCGACTGTTTCTGGCCATGACCGGGCAGAGGCATGACACCAAAAGGGCGGCGGCTAAAAAATAGGTTCTTAACATATTGTCTTTCTATTCTGTTTGGTTTAGTTTACGTTGCTCCCATTCGGTCGCGACGTGGCCCGTTCGAAAAGCCTTTTGGCAGACTCGTAGCCTTTTATCACTTCGGCGCCATGCTTGCTGTTACGCTCCCTGTCGCTTAATGATCCTATTCTGCGGTCAAGCTCTAGAATCTTCTCGCGTCCTTGCTTTTTTGTCTCCTTTACATCTATATTGGAGTTGATTTTATCTGTGTATTTGACCAACAGTTTTGAACCTTCCTCTATAATCTTCAGCGTGGTGCCCGACGCTTCTCCCGTATGCTCCGCCCTGCCTCTTGGTCTGTCAACCGAAACGGAAGCCCTTTTGCACTCAATCAGATTGACTTCAGCAAAAACATTTGTTATCTCTGTCATCATTTTCGTCACTTTGCTGCATCTGTCACTGGCGGCCGCGTAGCGTGCTTCGAGCTCGGTCTTCCTGTTCATATATTCATTTTCGAATTTGTCCTTGCATTCTTTGCAGGTGGCGAACTCCCTCAGGCCGTTGGCCTTGGCCATCTCGGTATACACTTTGTTAATCTCTTCGTACAGATCCTTCATGTCATTATACAACTGGATGTTCTGTTGTGTCTTGCAGGGATCAGAGGGCAAGGTGATTGTCAAATCTATATCCGACACTGTGTAAAGGAAGCGGTATTTAATCTTGCCACTTGCCGTCTCCATTGTCTGAATAGGCGTGATGCCACGGAGCTTGACACTGATGGGAAGCTTAGGGTCGGCGACATTAAGGTGTGTCACAAACGACTCTCCTGCCTTGTACAGTTCTTGTTTGATGCCACTGCTCGGCGAGTCTGCTATGCTGAATCCGTTACCATATACAACAGGGCCAATCCCAAATGTAATGGAACGCTTGAAGGGGCGCATCATTTTCAACTTGCCGTTCAATTCTAGTTTCACGGCGCTCTTTAGTGACTCGCGCAGATATGACTTCATCGGGAACCACACCCTGTCGAAAGCGCCCTGTTTAGGAGTAAGACAAAGCGTCAGTTGCTTTGCCTGCATGTCGTAATACAACGAAATCTCGGCAGTTATCGGCATCCCATCACCATCAATGGTTTTGAGGGTGAGATTATCCTTATATGTCTGTCCCGCCTGCAAAAAATAACTTTGCGACTTGGCTGTGATGGCCGACAGAAGGAACGCCATCAGCAATAAGGGGATGAATATTTTTCTTTTCATGTTCGTTGAGTTTTGATAGTTTATTATGATTGTGATGCATGGTATTGCTGCAATTGCTCCACCCAGCCTTGTGGCTCGCCCTGTTCGGTTATCCACTGAGCCACAGCATCATCTTCTGGGAATGGAGGCACACCTATACGAGCATGATATGTCTCGTATCGCAGGTACTGCGCAACGCGGTTTATATACCACGCCAAATCGGTGAATGCCCCACAGGCATCAACGTTCAGACATACACGCCCGGCAAAGTCGCCATAATAGCGGATATTTGGATGCCACGGGTGCGGTATTTCCTGTCCAGTGACACTTTTGGACACAAATTTGAACTCCAATTTGGCATCGACACTCGGGTAATTGTTCGGAATGTTTATTCTCATAACAAAACGGTCGGCATAAATAGGTTTCTGCAAACCATTGGCGTCAGCCTCCTCCACGCCACAGAAGGAGTGTATCTTGAACACAACCTCATAGACGGTAGGCAGGCCCGCAGGATTACGCTTGCGGATAAGGTAAAACACCTCGCCGCGTTGCCCGTACTTGCTATCTATCGATTCCCATTCCTTAAAAAGGCGCGCATCACGTCCTTTGAACTTTCGGTCTCTGTAATCATCAATATCGCTCATAATGAAGTCGTCATCGGTTAATGAAATATCTCCTATATTGTTATTGTCATTATCATGTTTCTCCTCTTCTCCAGATTCAAGATTGGGGCGCAGTAGTCTCCATAGTTTCATTTCAAATACATTGTTTTAACAAGTTCAGTGATAAACAAAACTAATGTTTTCGTCAAGCCATGTGACCAATGTGGAACTTCTTCACATTGCCATGTCATGAAAACGCCCTGATGAAAAGGGACATGCGCCAGGGATAGGATTATACACAATCTGCAATGCATCACCATCCTCCACATTATAGTCTTCAAGATACATCTCTGTCTTTCCTATCTTGGGATTCAGGATGATTGGCTGACCCGCATCATCTGATTTGCCAAAGAAGTATTCAAGAGGCGCTCCGGAGGGGTCCATAGAAGGCATATCGAACATGTTGGTCTCTTTCACTTTCTCCATTAAAGTAGTGAGCGAATCGGACGGGGAATTGATTTTGAACTTGAGCGTTTTCCCCTGATAAGTCAGAAATAGGAAGAAATTTTCGTCCATAATTGTATGTTATTGAAGTTATTATTTATTTTATTACTATTTTTTCTGTGAGTGTACTTCCGTCAGTCATGTTGACATTCAGCAAATAAACACCGGAGGAGAGTGAGTGGTTAATCTCCTTCGTATTCTCAGTCATAGGCACAGACAGTATCTTCTGCCCGAATTGGGAATAAATGTCAACGCTTACCGGTTTCGAATCCTGAGACTGGACATCAACAGCGAACTGCCCATTCGAGGGATTGGGGAATACAGTCATTGCCACTTTATTATCACTCTGATAATTAACCGTAATATTCGACGTGCTGGCGCAAACCGAGTTGTTGCTCGAGGCCACCCATACACTATAGTCCACTGATGTGCCGGCAGTCTCGTCAGCCAGACGCAAATACTGCATGTTCTCGCCCTCTATGGCTTTACCATTACGGTACCACTGATAATAATAATCCGGTTCGCCCTCTGTACGCGGATATATGAGCATCCACGGATTCGATGACCCCTTGTGATGCTTCGCCACCAACGTCTTTATCTGAGGCACGGGAGTCTCATATATCGTGAGGACAAGATGGTCATCACTTCCGCAGCCCTCTGAATTTGTATAGGTCATAACTGTATCCACAGAATGGGTGAAAGTATGGCTGAGCGTGCCTCGGTTCCATGTATAACTCACACAGGCTTCCTCTTGCAGCGTATCATGAGTACTGTGGTTTATTGTAAGCATTAGCGAGTCAACATTAGGGCATCCCGCATCTGTAGTTGAAATATTTGTATAAAGGCCCGATGTGTTATACGTCACTCCATTCCAATAATAACTGTCACATTCCGTCACATTGACAAACGAATGCGACGAATGATTGACAGTGAGTGACAAGGTCACAGTACTGTCACATCCCTTTGCGTTTCCATTGTGGAAAACGAATGTTGGAGTCCCTGTTGAGGAAACATACTTATTGCCATGCCACCACAGACTGTCGCACACCGTCTGGACATCCGTGTACGATGTGCTGTTATTTATGGTGAGATATAGCGTGTCCACACTCGGGCAGCCGTCCACCGTGGTATAGTCCCGGGTGTACTGGCCCGACGTGGTGTAGGTTGTCCCGTTGAGGCTCCACACATAATTGTCGCAAGCTGTCGCCGTGAAGGCCCGGTGCTGACTATGGTTGACGGTAAGGTGTAGCATCACTGTATCCACGCAGACACCGCTGCCAGACTTCACGTAAACATAATCACCACTGGACGCATAAGTCTGTCCGCGCCATGTGATAGCATCACATGCAATGGCCACAGTGTCAACTCGCTGACTATTGTTGATGACTAATGCCAGATGTATCACACTGTCGCACTGGTTCGGAGCCTTGCCCCCAACAACGTAGTCCGTGGTGTTCGACGCTGTGTAATACTTTGCATTGCGCGGCCAGACGTAGCTGTCGCATTTACTAAACACCTCCGTCTTGTGAGGTGTTGGGTGTATTGTCAAGTTTAATGTGATCGTACTGTCACAGCCATCGCTGTTCGCATGAGGCAAAACTACTGATGGCGTATTCGTTGATACTGTATACTTCGTACCGTGCCACCACAAGCTGTCGCATGCTGTCACAACATCAGTATACGCAGTGCTGTTGTTGACGGTCAGTTTCAGCGTGTCCACACTCGGGCAGCCATCCACCGATGTGTAGCCTCGCGTATACTGGCCCGACGCTGTATAGTTGGTCCCGTTGAGGCTCCACACATAGTTGTCGCAGGCAGTAGCTGTGAAGGTCTGGTGCAACCCTCGGTTGATGACAAGGTGCAGCGTCACCGTACTGTCGCAGTTCTGGCTGTTGCCCGTTGCAACCAGATGGGTTGGAGTGCTCGTACTACTGTAGTACTTTGTGCCATGCCATATAGTGCTGTCACATGCCGTAACAACCTCTATGCCTTGCGTCGACCTGCGTACCGTAAGGTGCAGTGTGGTGGTATCAACACACACACCGTTTCCCGGCTTTACATTAATATAGTCGCCACTGGTTGTATAGTTCTGTCCGCGCCAATTGAACGCATCGCAAACACTGGCACTGGTATCAACCGACTGGCTTTTATTTATCGCAAGAGCCAAATGTATTATGCTGTCGCACTGGTTCGGAGCCTTGCCCCCTACAACGTAGTCCGTGGTGTTCGACGCAGTGTAATATTTTGCATTGCGCGGCCACACATAGCTGTCGCACTCGCTGTATATCTCCGTTTTGTGCGGTGTGGCGTTGATAGTGAGGTTCAATGTCACCGTGCTGTCGCAACCCACGTTGTTCGAGTGTGGCAAGACCACTGATGGCGTATTCGTTGATGCCGTATACTTTGTCCCATGCCACCACAAGCTGTCGCAAGCAGTAACAACTTCCGTTTCTGTAGAGCTGTTATTCACTGTCAGTTTCAATGTGTCCACACTCGGGCAGCCATTCGTGCTGTAATTGTGTGTGAAAGTGCCCGAGACAGAATAAGTCGAACTGTTACGGTCCCACAAATACATGTCACAAGCCGTTGCAGTGAACGTCTGATGCTGCGCACGATTAATTGTAAGATGCAGCGTCACCGTGCTGTCGCAGTTCTGGCTGTTGCCAGCAGGCATATAGAACGAAGGCGTACTTGTGCTATTATAGTACTTTGTGCCATGCCATATAGTGCTGTCACATGCCGTAACAACATCTATGCCCTGCGTCGATTTGTTAACCGTCAGGTGCAACGTAGTCGTATCCACGCATACCCCGGCACCAGGCTTCGCATAATAATAATCGCCACTGACATAATACTTCTGCCCACGCCATGCGATGCTGTCGCATACAATAGCCGTGGTGTCCCCTGGATTGCTGTTGTTGATGGTCAAATTCAGATGAATGACACTGTCGCAGTTGTCAACACTCTGCATATTTATTGTATACACTCCGGAGGCGGTATACGTCGTCCCATTAGTCGCCCACGTGTACCTGTCGCACGACGCCACATTGCTGGTCCGCTCGTATGTAGGCAGCGCCTCAACAAGGTAGTTCTTCACAGCGACAAGGTCGTCCGACGGGCTGAATATTTTCAAGCAATACGTTTTTGTCGCTGCAACGGCAACATTCATGCTTGTACCCGTTCCTATAGGCGTTGTCATATTGGTCGACAGAAACCACTGAAAAGTGTGTCCATCGTATCCTTCCGGAACGTGCAGGTCTATGCTGCTTCCTGTACATAGACTATGGTTCTCTGCGGCCAATACATTCACAGAGGTCGCACTGCTCATACCATCGTCAAGTGCGCTGGCACAAAACGGGATGCCCAGCATTGCAATCATCAAAAGAAGAATAGTAATTCTTTTCATCATATAATTATTTATTATTGTTTTATTCCCAATAAATTACACAAATCTCTCAACTCTTCGCCTGTAAGCGAGCTTATGTCTGCATGTATATATTTTTTCAATCTGTTTTCCATTTCTTTCCATTGCTCCTCATTCTCTTTTTGAGTCCTGTCTAATTCTATCGACGACCAATATGAAACGCCCGCGACGTAAGCATTGGAAACAAACTTGTTGGCAGTTTTTACTGTGGCAAATATCGGTATGAAATCAGTCACTTTGTCAAACTTCTCAAGCACGGAACCCATTTTCTCCTCATTCACCCCGAGCAGTTGCGAATAGTAGCGGCGCGTATCATCATTGTTGAAACTGGTATCAATACCTTTGGAGTCAGAGGTTACAGCGTCAGCGACATTGCCTACTGCACGTTCAGTGGCGTTGAGTCTGACATCTATGAGAGCATTGCTCCATTTCTCAGGCTTGTATTTTATTCCATGTGACCCCATTACCATCTTTGCACTTACTTTCCCGAAAGTCGAATTCACCTCACCCTTGGCAATCATTTTGCCAATATAACGTCCGCCATATTTCTTTATCTTCCCTCCTGTGAAGTTCACAACTATGTCCTTGCCAGCCTCTGTCGCTCCAGCCATCAGGTACATTTTGGCCTCGTCTCTTGCTTTCTTGGCCGCGTCTTGTTGAGTCTGCACCTGAAGCCACTTTCGCATCGATACCTCATTTAGCACCTCTGCCCTGAACCGATTGTCTATGAACTCCTCATTCAGCTTTTGTGTTTGTCCCTTGGCCCTGTCAGAAACAACTCCAGAATAAACAATTGTATCTACTGGCTGATCTGTCAATCCATAAACAACCATTGAGCGTCTTGCACTCTTGAATGCTTCAGTCAGCACTTTCCGGAATTGCTCACTCTCCGCATATCCTTTGAAATTGCGATGAGTCAGATGAAAAAAGTCAAGCAGATTGACCCTTTTCGTCTGAATTCGCGTTTCCTCGTATGTTATGGTGGCCTCTAATTGCATTGTCAGATTATCGAAAAAGTTGATGAACCGTTCTTTATTCCTATCATAATATCAACCCCAAGGAAGCCGCCTGTCTCTTTGTTGTAAAATCTCAACGCAGGCTTTTTTTCAACAGTACGCAAACTGAGAGCTCTACCGCCAGCAAAATAAAGCAGTTGCTCATCACCCTGAATGTCAACAAATTCAAAACCATTAGATATTGCATCCTCCAACATTTGCTGCCGCTTGGCAATTTCCTTCTCATCTAATCCAAGCGAATAGACTATCTCTCTTTCACGCTTCAGCACCATCGATTCATACATACCATACTGCCCGTTCTTCAACATCTTGCCTATTCTATTATAAAAGGTGAGTACCGCCGGTTTCAGATCCCTTCCGTCATCCAATCTCATACAATCACTCCACCTTTTTACAGGGTAATCTATCCGTGCTTCAAAAGGCTTGTTGTCTATTTTTAACGCACTTAGCAACGCTCCTCCTTCGATATAGGAACTAACAACAGTCCCTCCTCCTTGGAGCATGCCATCCACAACATCAAACAATGAAACCTCCACCCGTATGCTTCCTTCGTTAGACAAAGTTTTTTCTTTAATATCTGTGGCATCAAAAGGTGGTAACATCATTACAGTAAGCATCTGTATGCCGTTGTGGTCTATACACGGATTCAAAGGTGTTGAGAAAGACTGATAACCATCAACCTCCCCCATGAATATCGGGACATCATTCAGACGTATATCCGCGATGCAGTCTGTTATTCCTATATGTGCTACGTAATAGTTGAACATCGTTAATTTTATTGAATATAAATAATCAACCTCTCACGCCCACGCCGCCGGCCCCACCATCAATCCTCTTCCATTTTGCACCTGTAGTAACGTTTTGTACCTTGGTTCACCAGCCGGTCCCACCATCAATCCTCTTCCCTTTTGCACCATCCGTTTTGAAAACTTTATCCTTCGATTTCCATATTGTCCAAGGACCAAAATCCCACCCATCAAACTTCTTTTCTATTGGCTTGTTTTTCGAACCGAATTCCACATTCTTGACTCCTTTAGATGGAATCCAAAGCTCAAAAGAATAACAAGATTCGTATTCTGCATATATAGAAGCCTCTCCCAAGTTTAATTTGTTTCTTAGACATAAATATCCTTCATCCGACTCAAGATATAGCGTCCATTTGGCACTGACCTTTCCTCCTCCCTTCACATTAATCTTTACCTTTATAACCATTGAACCCTGCACCTTAACCCCCAAGCGAATCTCAAATGCCAGTTTTACTTCCAAAGAAGCTTTACTGTCCGACCATTTTTGTTCGCTTGTAGAGTTGTAATTAACCTCTAATTCTCCTGTAATGCTGGGCGTTACTACCAAATCAAAATAAAAATCAAAATTCTCACTCTTGTCTCCGAGCAGTTTGGCGAATCCTACCAAAAATTCTATCACCTTGAATATTGCAACAGACAATCCACCGGTAGCCACAGAAGCCCCTGCCGCTATCACGCCTAAGCCCTTCAGCACAAATATCATTATATCAATCACCAATTCTCCCTTAACCTCTAAGCTCAGTTTTCCGACCACTTCCTTGCCTATTCTTTTTAGATCGTCGCTCACTGCATATTTCCATTCCATTTCAAAATCTGGAGAAATTGACAATGTGAATGTCATCGCTTTGCCCGAACCGCTCAACACTCCTGCCACTCCCCCAGCCTCTCGACATGCGCTGGCTATCGTTGTTGCCGTGTCATACAAGTCCTTGAGCAACTTGACCAGTGATTTCAATGATTTTATAATGCCATTGTCGTCCTTCTTCTTGTCGTCCTTCTTCTTGTCGTCCTTCTTCTTGTCGTCCTTCTTCTCGTCGTCCTTCTTCTCGTCGTCATCATCTGGATCTATCTTTAAACTCTTGGTCTGGTCATTATATTCTATCTTAATCTCAAAGCTCCACGGTGTTTTTTCCCAGTTGGCGCTTTTAATAGATTTATCTTCCCATTTCGACGTGTTAACTCCACCATTACTGCTTCTTTTTTTATCTATACTGAACTCGAAATTTAAAAAGCCAACCTTCACACTATACGAAATATCAGGGTACGATTCTATCAGAATATTTGGTGCTATGCTTTCGTGACAACAGCTGTTATATTTCAGGTTTGTAAAGTAATAATAATCCACATCTCTCGACGTTAGAATAGGAAGCCCAATAAACTTATAACCAACCCTTAGGGAATCGGATACATCTCCCACAACATATCCTGCGGCAGCTCCAACAGCTGCTCCTCCCATCGCTCCAACAGATTCTCCGAAAGCTCCTCCTGTCTTGCCAATAGCAGAGCCCACATCATAACCTATTTCCAATCCAGCAGAGGCCATTTCAGATGCAGAATGGAAAAGATCATAATAATATAATACCAGCTTTTTGTCTTTTATATTCTTTTTCTCGCTTTTAATCTCCTTTGTATCCTTATCTGTATAATCAACGGTCAACTCCTCGTGTTCTTTATTATGGCATTTATTAGACCTACGGTCAGCCGTCAGTTCCACCTCTTCACCCTTATAATTAGTGATAAAGTAGAACACCTCCTCTTCGCTCGAATCATTGCTTATCGTTGCTTTGAGCGTCTTGTCTTCTGATGTCTGACTATTGTCTGTTGCCATATCTTTATTTATTTAGAAGAAGTACCCGAAAAGCCTCTTATTATCTCTATAAAACCAAATAGTATTGCTCCATATGCTATTACATAAGTACCGCCACCTTCTGCCGCAGAATATGTGGCTGCCGTAACCCCTAAACCTATCAGCATAACTACAGCTCCGATAGCCAGCCTCGTACCGTCCACTCCTTTTTCATCTTTACCCTCATTCTGAGCCAGAGCCTCAAAGTCGAAATCTGCTGCGGTGTACCATTTACCTCCCAGTGATGATTCTGTAACCGGGGTGTCGGGCGGAAGGTTCTGTTTCCGCATGTTTTTCGCACTCCTCGGCCCATACTGATCTCCATTTAGCTTATAAAGAAACCAGTACTGATCATTGTCCATCGAAAGGGATGGCATTCCGTTTATTTCATTATTGGCATTATTGTCCATTTCCATTATAAATTTTATTATTCAGTTTATCCTTATTAATCTGCCATTTTTCCTGAATACCATCGTATTCAGAAAGATTATAGTCCACAATTCTAGGCATCATGTGACCAAGTAGACCACCAGTTACTGATGATTTCGACACAATACCAGCAGTGGCGCCTATGACGTTCAAAACTGGTATCCCGCTTATCAACGCATCGCCAACCGCACCAATAATAGTATCTTTCTTCGTGTTCAGATTTCCAAGACTAACTCTGTCTCCTATCGCTGATGCGGCATAATTGCTGCTATCTATTGCATCCTGCGACCTCGACAAAATATCCGCCTCATTATAATATGCTGTTATCTGATAATCACGATTATTCTTCTTTTCCAACAAACCGTTTGCAGCCAATATCTTGTCCGATACACCCTCCGCGTTATACGTATATGTCGGCCTTCCTGTAGCCAAGCCCACATAGCTTGCGAGTGCTCCACCCAAAGAATGACCCACTATTGACAATGACTGGTCTTTGGGCAGTTTATTAATTGCCTTAATTATTTCGTTAGAAAGCTTTTGCTGGGAAAATTCATTCCCTGTCGCTTGCAGACCATTTCCTATCCAGTCTGCCAATTGCATGCCCGAACCAGCAAACCCCAATGTGTACTCCCCTGTCATTTCATTGTAAAAAAGCTCCGCGTGAAAGCCCGTACTGCTCTCCGACAAATTGGCTTGATGTATTGCCTTTGACAGCTCATACATCTTATGTCCTGGTTTGATTTTCCTCGGCTCTACTTTCACATAGTTTGTCTTCCCTATATATTTTGGAGCATCACCATAACATTCGTTGGCGATTATCGAATAGTCTATTGTCCTCTTTTCCGGCGACCTGTCTATGATTGCCAACTCGTTCCGCAAAGCCATCACTTCCTCATCATTCATTATATTTGCTTTGCGTTCCACTGCTTTCTCTTTCTCATCTTTGTTATACAGTACCACTGTTTTCTCTTTGTGGCCTTTCTTGTATACCAACTGTACTCTTGGTATCTCGCATGTGTACAACGTCTTTTCTACACCCTCAGCATTTGTGACGACAAGACCAGGTCCCATCTGCCCATGATGCACTACTTTTATTACACCTTTCCATGCGCATTCCAGGCAACTGGTTTCCAGAACTCCGTTCTGGGACATTATATCAACGTCATTCTTACCATTTATCCACGGAGTCAGTGTGTTGGGTATGCATGGCATAGGCGTCAACAAGCCATGATGCGCCGCTGTTGCGGCTTTCACTGAGGGATTAGCTAATGAACGGCACTTCCCAAACGGACGAATATTGACAATCGGCTTATAGTCCATTATATTCGCCATGGGCTTATTCTCTATATAGACATTTCGCATCGGCAATATGCCAAGCTGCGATTTCTTATCGCCCTCACTACAAAATAATGTAGCTCCTTGACATATGTATTTATTCTCCATCAAAACAATGTTACAATCAATTCAATTTAACTTTCAATGCTTTGATATTAACCTCCATCTTTGCCTCTTGATTTATCTTGTCACCTGCCTCTTCCTTTATAGTCTTTGCCTTGAGGTATGATTCATCCTCTATAGTCTCCACCCTGTCATTTGCTGACAACTTGTCTGTGTTCGTGACCGCTGTAGTGCGGTCTCCACCAACTTTCACAATCTGATTTACAGCAACAACTTGTTGATGGTTTGCGTTTATCGTATCATAACGGTTTGCTCCAACTGTATCTAGCTTGTTGGCATCAACCATTAGGGTGTCATTACTACCAATATGTGTGTCTCGATTTCTTCCAACATCTCTTCTCTCATCATTGCCAGCTACAACACTTATATCATGTCCTGCCTGCATGATGATATCATTATCAGCATATAGCTCTATATTGCCTTTCGACTGAAGCCTTATTAGTTTCTCATCTGTTGAGAAGGTCAGTATATAATTCTCTTTCTGACCTCCTTTATCGTAGTCATATATTCTGATATATCCGCCATCTCCCTCGTCATGTATCTCGACAGTGTGCCCATTACGAGTGCGTATGGCTTTGACATTATTAGTACCGTTTGGCCACGGCGCACCCGGATGCTGGCGGCCATGGTAAAGTGTGCCGACAATATACGGCTTCTCGCCGTTGCCATTCTCAAAAGCCACCATCACCTCCTCCCCTATTTCAGGGATGAAATAGAAACCCTTGTCGTCGCCACCGTGCGGCTGCGTGATACGCAGCCAGGGTGTAACAGCCATCCCCGGCTGCAGTTCCTGCCACAGGAATTTTACACGGATGCGGCCCAAATGCTCAGGGTCGGCGTTGTCAACCACAACGGCACGCTGGCTCTCGCAGATCGGATAAAGGTCCGTCTGCCCGTATGGTGGGTACGGCGCGTCTGACGGGATTGCGGTAACGGTATTCTCAAAATGCCCGTCTATTGTGGCATGGCATTCAACGCCTATTGCCATCAGTTCCTGATGGTCGATGAGGGACAAGCCACCTTCATCGGCTGTCTCCTGTATCGTTATACGGTCGCCTATACAAATGTCAGCACGATTGGTCTTGAGCGTGCACGTCATCATACGGCTCTTCTGCCCCCATCCCTCTACGGTCGAGCTGACCTGATTTTGTGAGAAGCTGGAATATTCTTGCGAAGTGGAATGTATATCCTGCAATGTTCTTTTGCGATAGGCCGAATGCGAATGTGCATACACCGTATCGGTAAGGTCATGAATGGCTTCTCTCGCGTTGTCGTAGCCATTCTGAACGCTGTTTTCGTGTCTTATGTAATCGTGTTGAGCATGCCTCAGCTCGGTATGCTCCATATTGAGACTGTAGCTATATCCCAATACGTCTGTGTCGGGATGCAATTTCACAGATTTGCCCGAAGGTGTCTGACCGAAATACAATTCGTCGTTGTCGAAGAACAGAAACTCTCCGTAGCGTTGCGCCAGACGTGAAATGAACTGATAGGTGGTCTCGTTATACTGAACAGTATAAGGCAAACGCGCTGTGAGCCGTGGTGCCATATCTGCTTTTATTGTCCCCCTATAGTCCGAAATGCTTTTTGTGATAATTTCAGTAAGCGACATGTCCTCAAATGAGGCACAGTGCGGATTGTCGACAAGAAGATAATCCGGGCTGTAGGCTGTCACATGATAATAGGCCGCATTACCGACAGATGATCGCGTATTCTGAACACCAAAAACAATGCCAGAGAATGTCAGCGTCTCCATGACATCATCCATACCCACATCACGACGCTGAGTCTGGATCTCCATCTGTATTCTCGAACCCAGCAAACGGGACGCAATATCGAAACGGACATCACCCTCGCTTCTCATTATTGACTTGCGACGAATGTCAAATTCCATTCTTGATGGTCGAAGGAGTTCCTTGTACAGGGCTATATCTGCTACGATATAGTCATCAAGAGAGAAACCTTCGATGGAGATTTGCGGTATCGTTTGTGTCAGTACAGCCATAATATAAAATCTCAGTCTATCATTTTGAAAACACAGTCATCGCCATCACCAAATGTCAATTCTCCAGCCGCTATCGCGATTTCTGTGTACATCGGCAATGAATTGCCATCGTTGAAATACTCTCGCAAGCCGACGCAATATGCATTGGTGAAATGTATTCTCTTGGATGCGAATTCACTATTCTTGTTCACACCAAAATATACAGTACCGTCCTTCACGAGGTCTTTGGCGAACATCCATTCGTGAAAGACCAGGTCCTTGTCGTCCGGTGAGACAAATGTGGCTTTGATGATGCCTCCACGAGGGCGGTCGGACGGACGTCCCGTTATGTCAAGCGATTGTGTGAACTCATATTCGCATTCAAGGAGACTATATGTCTTCACCTTGTTTTCATCAAAAACCAATGTTGCTTCTAATGCCATTTAGAGTGTATTTATAATTGAAAAACAAAGCATAGGGGCGACCCCGAAAGGCAGCCCCTATGCGGGGGCAATGCCTTACTTCCAGTTGTTGTGGAATTTGGCAGGAGTCGGCTCTTCGCGACCCTTGACATCGATGCCTTTGCAGGAGAGGGTGAATTCCTCATAGTGGCCAAGCTCGCCACTTTCGGTCTTATCCTCCCACACATCGTGGTAGTCGACGCAGTATGCCTCGTGGAACGTGATGGTCTTCATGTTCTTACGGTCGCGGGTCTCAACAAATTCAATCTCGCCATCCTTGTGCATGTTCGATGCGAGCATCCAGCGCAACAGGTGGGTGTTGCCGTTGTTGAGGGCTTTCACGCGGACTGTAATAGTGCCACCGCGCACAATACCGGTCATCTGACCTTCCTTGTCGGTCGCCTGGTTGAAACCATAGGTGACTTTCATAACCTCGCGGTCTACGTCACCCGTCTTGTTAGCCGTAATCCTGAAGACAACAGGAGTGGTGGTTTGATCAAGTTCTGCCATAGTTTTGTTTTTTAATGGGTTGAACAATAATAATAATTTATGAATAAGTGTTTTTAAATGTCTTCGCATGTCTTCTCATCCTTATCCGCCGAAAGCTTTATCGTGAAATTCTTGGCGGCATAATAAGGCTCAAGTGTCACGTTGAGACTTATTTTCTTTGTAGTCGGGTCCTGAATAGGAAGCTCCACTTTAAAATCCTTGAAAAGGTTGAGTTTCTTCTGCTGCTCGTTCAAGAAAGCCGATATCTTGTTCTGTAGCTTCACCGGCGTCTCATACGGATCCCAATTCTCGAGAGCCACATCGTGGACAAAATTCATAAGCACCTTCTTCACCCAGTCGAAAACGCGGACAATGGGGTACTCCGTCATAGCCTTGTTGTCACCATTGTACAACGTGCTGTTGTTGAACGCCATGACGCGACCCTCAGAATATACCATAGGGACAATCTGGTTATCCATCAACGATGCTATCTGCGTCTTCAGCAAGTCAACCTCAACGCCCTTGACGTCTGCAAGTGTACCATGTTTCTTGCCGGCGGCACCCTGAGCCATGTTGGCTGTCTCGTCATACAACATTCCGGCAAGCGCGGCGGAGGAGGGGATGAAAAAGGCCTTTTCGTCACTCTCGCGCTCCAAGAGTGATAAATTCTCTTTCTGACGTCCTACAATCCAGTTGCCTGTCATGATGACATTCTGCAATACCGCATCGCTGTCCTTATAGTCTGAGGTATTCTCGAGCAGGCTGTCGAAATCGTGTTCCTGATCATGGTCGGTCACAAGCATCACCTTATACTTATTGGCTATCTTAGCCCATTTCAGCAATGTCGCTTTGTCCTGCATCTTGTAGCCTGGAATGACCAACAGACTATAGCTTTCCTTCAGGCTCAGACGGTCAAAGCCATCACGGAGCAAATCATTGATCTGTTGACTCAACGTTGAAGACTCGTCCTCAAACTCAGCACTGTTGACGTTGACCAGACGCAAGTTGTACAGCTTCTCCTCATTGGCGTTCTTGAAGAAAAGGTCCAGAGAACGATATGTCTTTTCCAGCTTTTCTGTTGCTTCCAATGCCGTAGTGACATTCTTCTCGAGGAGCTTCTGGTATTTCTCCTCCATTTCCTTGCACACATCTGCATATTCAACTGAATTGCTCTTGTCGGCGGAAAGTATTTCGAGCCATCCGCGCAGCTCTTGAGCAAGTGCCTCTCGTTTGGCCTTATACTTCTTGTCGGTCAAGAATATTTTACGTGTGGCCGCTTTCGAAGGGTTCATATCAGCCGCTGCAGGAATGAAACCTTTGACAGCCATAAAACCGCCAAGCTTCTCCAGAGCTTCGCCTGAAGGCCTGACCGCCTGCTGCTGCGACAAGCTCTCTTGCTTTACGGCGGCTTCTTTCATTTGTGTATCTGCCATATAATAAATATTATCGTTTCTATTCTATTAATGTGTTTTAGCATTATGCTTTCTCCAGCTCGTCCAGCATTGACTGAAGGAGCGCCTTGAGGTCATCACGCGACTGGCTGTCTTTAAGGATAGTACGAAGCTTTGAATTCTGTTCTATCTGCTTACGGACTTTCGCCGCATTGTCTAAGTGCACTTTGATGTCTGAAAGGACTTGACTGTTGCTGACCAGGTTGCCCTTGCCCCCATTGACGTCAAAGTCCTTCATTTCGTTGAAATGAAGAGTCTCCGATACCGTCTCGCCATGCTCATTCTCAAACTCCACCTCTACCGATGGTTTGTAGTGGTCGAACACGTCAGCCATGGTTTTAGCGTCCTCGAACAATTCAGGCTCTTCGGTAGCGTCTGTTGTGAACTGGTCTATCAGCAGTGTCTTGTTAGCATCGAGAAGGTTCACTTTTGAGCCTTCGTCTTCCTCATCAAAACGTGAGATAAAATTTTCTTTCATGTTTGTATGGGTGATTTGTATTAATACTTAGAATTTCAGCTTTGCCATGCGTGCAGTCACCTTAACCTCCGTTATGGTGCAAATGCCACCAAGGCCCAGCACCGGCTTGCGAACCACCTTGTCAAACTTCGGGTACATGACCATATCGTAGCCCTCATTCTGTTTGAGAAGGCTATAGATGGCATACTCTTCCGTGCGGTCAATTCTTGGTATCGACGAGATGACATTACCCCTCATGAAACCCAACCGCTTGGCGGTGAGACGCTCCCAGTCGACACCAAAAATACGCGTTGTAACTGCGGATGCCTCTTTGGGCTGAGTGATGTCAAGATGCTCCGGTTTAAGCTCCACCGTCGGGGTAGAACTCAACAATGTAGAGTGCGTGGTGACGCAACTTGTGAACGAGAAAGCCATTGCCATAGCAATGAAAAGGAAAGTGATTTTCTTCATAGTATTGTTTTTTTGTTATTGGACTTTAAATTCAACATGGTCATCCTGCCACGACGCAACGACATGGTTGCCGGAGGCAACCTTGCCCTGAATAATAAGCGTAGAAAGCGGACGACGGAGCATTTTACGTATGATGCCTATTATCGGACGGGCTCCATACTGCGGATTGAAACCGCTCATCGCAACAGCCTTTTTGGTCTCCTCGTCAATCTCAAGCGTGATGCTCTGCTCGGCAAGCTGTTTCATCAGGTTGCGCAGATGAATGTCGAAGATGCGGACAACTGTCTGTTCTGTAATAGGAGCAAACGGAACTATCTCTGTAAGACGGCCTAAGAACTCCGGACGGAAATGGCCTTGCATGATGTCCATCAAGTCATTATTTGACGGAATGACTCCTTTATTGAATGAATCGACTATATACTGGCTGCCGATATTCGATGTGAAAAGAATAAGGCTGTTCGAGAAATCGCCCACACGGCCCAAACGGTCATGCAGCTTACCCTCATCGAGAATCTGAAGGAAGAGGTCGAAAACCGACTTGTGCGCCTTCTCTATTTCATCAAAAAGGACTACCGAATATGGGTTTTGACGAATCTTGTTGACCAACAAGCCTCCCTCCTCATATCCGACGTATCCCGGAGGCGCTCCATAAAGCAGGGCGACAGAGTGTTCCTCCTTGAATTCTGACATGTCGAAACGTATCAGTGCCTGCTCGTCGCCAAAAAGGAAGTCCACAAGCGATTTGGACAGCTCCGTCTTTCCCGTACCAGTTGGCCCGAGGAAAAAGAACGAGCCCATTGGCTGGCCTTTTTTGTTGAGTCCGGAGCGTGACTCATATATAGCGTCGAGTACGACCTTGATGGCATGATCCTGACCTATTACGCGCTTTTTGATGGTCTCTTCACCTCCAGCAAGACGTTCACGTTCTTTGGATTGCACTTTGCCCAGAGGAATACCCGTCTGCTTGGCGACAACAGCGAAGAGATCTGAGGGTCTTACCTTCTCCACCTTGCTTGCCGACATGTCTTTAAGACGTTTTAGCACAGATTCCAGATAATCCGCCTTTGCAGCATTGTTCTCCAACTTGGCAAAGTCAACATCGTCATCAATCTGAGCTGTCAACAAACAGCTTATCCTGTTGAACACTTTGTAGTGCAGCCATGAGAGCTGCATCGATTGCTGATTCTCATCCGCAATTTCCTTGGTCTTTTCAAGTTCAGACATTAGGATGTCATTGTCACCGGCAGAAATTGAGTTCATTGTGGCAATCTGGGACATTGTACGGTCAATGAGGTCAAATGCTGAGTCCGGAAGCGACTTCTCGGCCAAATAACGTTTCGCCAGCCGTATTGCCTCAACAAGAACATCGTCGTCAACTTGAAGCCCGTGATAGTCAACATAACTCCCTATGCTGCCCTTCAAAATGCGAAGACATTGTTCCTCATTCGGTTGCTCCAGCGTGAGACGGTCCAGCATTCGGGTGAATTCCTTGTCTGTCTCAATATTCTTTGTATAACCGCTCGTGGAACTGGTGCATACCAAGGAGAATAGGTTTTTCCCCATCTCGCGTTTTAGCATACTGGCCACTCCATAGAGCAGGTCTTGCTTGTCAAATATCTTGTCTATAGACTCAATTATCAATATGGGCGATGTGAGGCTTTTAAAATCATTAAATATCCCCTTGACGCGGTCTTCCACCTCTCCCTTATATGACGCTCCTGCTGTCAAGGCCCCAAGATCCAGTTCAAAAACGCCACACCCCTCAAACTGTTGAGGCGCATTGCCGCTCACAAGACGCTGGACAAAGCCTCGTATCAAGGCAGTCTTACCCACTCCGGACTCGCCTGTAATGAGTATGTTTGACTTCGTTTTGCGCCCAAGCACCTCGAAAATGCTGAATATTTCTCGCTCAAAACCAATGACAATCTCCGTATTGCCTTCTCGTTCCTTTTGAGTCCTGTCTATGCAATACTTCGACACAGACTTCAGACTGCCAGACGACGTATTTGAGAAACCTGAACCATGTACGGACGCCTGCTTTGAGGCCGAAGTGTGAGACAATATTTCCTGCGCCGTAAGAGGCAGGCTCTTCAATTCCTCGAGACTGAAGCCTACACCAGGAGTTACCAACGAAGCGAGCATGCACACGGCATCGACTTCAGTACGACCCATTTGCTCCTTGTAATTCTCCGCCTCGGACATAACAGCTGAAGACTCATCGGAAATACCGATTTCGCCCGGCCTACTTGTCTTGTCCAGCTGACCAATACGGGCATCTGTCCACTCCAAAATATAATAGTAATCCTTGTCTAATGTATTCTCGATGAAATCCACCAGACCAAAATCAGCATTAAGAATTGCGCGGAACAGGTGTGCTGGCGCAATCTCTGCATTCAGATGCTCTTCGGCATGGCGACGAGCTATATCAAGAACTTTGTCTATCATAATATGACAAGTTCATCCGACTAACTCCCCATGCCGGTATTTTAATGTAACAATAAGAAAAACGTGGGAGTCTGAACCTTTGCTTATCCTGATTGCTAGGCCTTCGCATTGCCTTTTCCAAAGGATAAGCAATGCAGATGCCCACGCTGATATGCAAAGACACTTCCTGATACAGAAATGGTTTAAACACATCACGGAGACGTCTTCACTGCCTTATCGCTTTGGATTATATTTGAAGTTGCGAAGTTCAGCAATCCGCGATAAGACGTCAAGTTAACGCCTTTCTTTATAACTATATCAAGCTTGAAAAATGATTGATACCATCCCCCAAACTCAAATGCAAAGATACATATAAAAACACAATATACAATAGTTTTTTTTAACTTTTTTTGCCAACTGCCTTATTTTCAATCAATATTTTCTAAAATATTTTCACATTTATCGGATAGACATGGCTTTTTTGGAAGGAAACAACATTGTTTTCAGAGTATTATTTCATCTATATATCACATAATGCCCGTTCTAAATCCTAATATTTTTTCATTGGCACAATATTTGACAACATTTGCCGTTTCGTATATCTCATCCATCATTTGGATGAGAATCATCATGCCTGACAATATAGTATGATTACCATCAAACAAATCTAAAACGATATAAAACATTGAAAATATTAGCATTACTGCTCAGCCTGTCGTTGCTGGTCATCACTCACGAACTGGGACATTTCTTTTTTGCACGCTTATTCAAAACACGTGTACGTCGCTTCTACCTTTTCTTCAACTGGAAGTTCTCGATACTTAAAGCCAAGAAGTTCAACGGTAAATGGCACTTCCTCTTCTTCAACGCCACAACGCCCGAGGAATGGGACGAGAAGAACCTGCCTGAGGAAGACAGAGACAACACCCTGTGGGGCATCGGATGGATACCGCTGGGCGGCTACTGCGACATCGCTGGAATGATCGACGAGACCAAGAGCGCCGAGGACATGGATAGCGAACCGCAACCGTGGGAATACCGCTCCAAGAAGCCCTGGCAGCGCCTCTGCATCATCAGCGGCGGCGTGCTGGTGAACTTCCTCTCCGCCCTGCTGATATACACCTGCATCTTTGCACACTGGGGCAAAAACGACTTGCCGCTGCGCAACGCAAAACTGGGATATGACTACCATGAACTGCTTAAAGAACAGGGACTTCAGGACGGCGACATCATCTACTCCATCGACGGCGAGGAGATGACCGACATAATGAAGACACAGCACAAGCTGCTGCTCGACAATCCTAAGATTGTGTCCGTGATGCGCCACGCCACCATTGCCGACACCGCGGTGAACGAAAATGGAGACACCACGGTGGTGATGCACGACACCACCATGATGGTGGACATTGCCATGAGCTATGACCTGCTCACAAAGATTGACCCCCGCGACACCAACCTGATGTTCACCGTCAGACAGCCTTTCGTGGTCAAAGACTTCGCCGCAGGCTCGAGGGCTAAGAAAGGCGGCATGTTGCAGCGCGACAGCGTGGTGAGCATCGACGGCGAGCAGATGACTTGCTTCACGGAGATATCGAAGAAACTGGCCGAGAAGAGCGGCGAGACAGTGACGATAGGCCTGTACCGCAACGGAGAATTGACATCGGTGGATGTCGACGTGGACAACAACGGCAAGATCGGCGTGTACCTCACCGACTTCCGCGACCTGTTTGAATGCACACATACTGAATACAATTTCTTTGAGGCCATACCCGTCGGCATATCATACGGCTGGAACCAACTGACGACTTACGCCCGCTCGTTGCGGATACTCTTCACCAGCGACGGATACAAGGGTCTTGGCGGTTTCGGCACCCTCGGAAGCCTCTTCCCGTCGACGTGGGAGTGGTATTCCTTCTGGAACATCACAGCATTCCTCGCCGTTATATTGGCATTCATGAACGTGATACCAATCCCCGGACTTGACGGCGGACACATCCTCTTCACCCTCTGGGAGATGATCACGCGGCGCAAACCCAGCGAAAAGTTTCTCGAGGTGTCGCAGACCGTCGGCATGGTGCTTCTGCTGGCTCTGCTCATCATAGCCAACGGCAACGACATACTAAAGCTCTTCAAATGAAGCGGCTTGACAGACTTGTGATAAAATCCTTCATAGGGCCATTGCTGCTGACCTTTGCGGTGGCTGTCTTCGTGCTGCTCATGCAGTTCATCTGGAAGTACGTGGACGACATCGCCGGCAAGGGGCTTTCGGTGGGAATCATACTGGAGTTGCTGCTTGACGCATCAGCCACGTTTGTGCCTATGGCAATGCCTATAGCCGTTCTCTTTGCCTCCATCATGACGATGGGCAATCTGGGCGAGCATTATGAGCTTGTGGCTGCGAAGAGCGGCGGCATACCCCTGTGGCGCACAATGATGCCGATGGGAGTTATAGTGGTAATACTCACAGTGATAGCCTTTCTCTTCGCCAACTACGTGATGCCGTCGGCCGTGTTGAAATACCGCATCACACTGTACGACATAACACGCAAGAAGCCGGCACTCAACATCAAGCCAGGCGAGTTTTACTCCGAGATAGACGGTTTCGTAATCCGCGTGAACGAGAAAGACCCCGACGGCAAGACACTGCACGACATCACCATATACGACAAAAGGGCAAAGGGCAACAAGGCCGATATCATCACAGCACAGCATGGCACTATGACCACGTCGGCAGACGAGAGATATATGCTTTTCACGCTCTACGACGGCTGCTCGTACAGCGAGAACGTCGGCAACGACAAACCAGAATCAGGCTACTTCACGCGCATAAAATTCGCCAAGAACGAGATGTCGTTCGACTTGTCAGAGTTTGCATTCAACAAGAGCGACGAGAGCATCTTCCAGGGCGGTTATCAGATGATGAATCTTGCTCAGCTGGATTCCAACATAGTGCGTCTGAAGCAACAGCGGGAGGAGAACTGCCAACGTGTTCAGGACAACCTGATGGCAGTGCGATACCGAGACGTTGGTAACCGCGACAGCGTGACAGCCTTTACGGCACCAATACAACAGCTGATTGACTCGCTGCCGAGAAACACACAAAGAAGGGTTTATCATGATGCCGTGACGAAAGCGGAACGATGCCTGAGCGACATCAAGATGCACAAAGAGACCACGGTATCGCAGAGCGAATACATCAACCGCCACTATATAGAGTGGAACCGCAAGCTGACGCTGAGCCTCGCCTGTCTGGTGCTTTTCCTTGTGGGAGCGCCTTTCGGGTCGATAGTACGCAAGGGAGGCCTGGGCTTGCCACTGGTGGCGTCGGTGATATTCTTCGTGGTATATTATGTAATAGGCATGATTGCCGAGAAAGCGGTACGCGAAGGGGCAATAGGGAGCATCGGGATGTGGATCTCGACGTTAGTAATGGTGCCTATCGGCCTGTTTCTCACTTATAAAGCAGTACAGAACTGAGCGTTGGCTCATCCGTTTCTTCTGACCTCCTCATCGCATTGCAGCAGGTCGTCGAGGGAGGGATTGGGCATGAAGGGGGCCTTTGCCATCGCCTGCTCCACGTAGTCGGCGATATCGACAAAGCGTAAGCGGCCATCGATGAAGCGCTGGACGGCGACTTCGTTGGCGGCATTCATCACGCAAGGGATGTTGCCACCACGTTTGATGGCGTCGTAGGCCAGCGGGAGGCAGCGGAACGTCTCGGTGTCGGGGTGCTCGAATGTGAGTTCCGGATGCTCGAAGAAGCTGAACCGTGGCAGATGGCTCTCGATGCGATGAGGATAGCTCAAGGCATACTGAATGGGAGTCTCCATGGTGGGCGTGCCTATCTGTGCCTTGATGCTGCCGTCCTCGAACTGCACCATGGAATGGACGAGACTCTGCGGGTGGACAAGCACGGTGATGCGGTCAGCGTCGACGTTGAAAAGCCATTTGGCCTCTATGACCTCCAGACCTTTGTTCATGAGGCTTGCCGAGTCGATTGTGACCTTGCGGCCCATCGACCAGTTGGGGTGCTTCAGCACCTCGTCAAGCGTGACATTGAGCAGTTGCTCACGCCTCTTGCCACGCAGAGAACCACCTGAGGCGGTGAGCAGGATGCGGTCGATGCGGTTGTGCATCTCGCCCTGCAGGACTTGAAAGATGGCGGAATGCTCAGAATCGACAGGCAAGATGGGGACATTGTGCTGGCGTGCCATCGCAGTGACGATGGAACCGGCGACCACCATGGTCTCCTTGTTGGCCAGAGCGATGACCTTGCCTGCGCGGATGGCGCTGATGGTCGGTTTGAGTCCGGCGAAGCCCACGATAGCGGCGACGACGAGGTCGACGCTGTCAATCTGAACGGCGTCGCAAGCCGACTCCACGCCAGCAAAGACCTTGACATCTGTATTATGAAGAGCATCCCTTACGATAGGGTACTTGCTTTTGTCGGCGATGACCACCATATTAGGATTGAACTCTAGAGCCTGTTCGACAAGCAACGAGGCGTTGCTGCCAGCGACGAGGACTTCGACCTCGAAGAGGTCGCGATGGCGGCGTATGACGTTGAGAGTCTGAGTTCCTATAGAACCCGTAGAACCAAGAATAGCTATATGTTTCATTGCTTTATGTTTTCCCTTTCCTCCACTTCCTTCCGCAAGAGGCTGTCGGCCTTTGAACGCACGTAAGGGGTCGGCTTCGCCTTGACGGTGTCATGTGACGTCGTTTCGGCGACATGTCGCTCGGCGGGGTCCTTGCCGAGCATAATATACTGAATGTCGGCGAGCATCTCCTCCTGCGACTTCAGCTCGGTCTCCAGCGAGTCGATGATGCGGGCGTTCTCGTAGGTCAATTCGACCATGCGTGTGTTGGAATAGCCAGGTATCAGCTCGCGGAGAGGGGTGAAAGCCAGCAGCAAGGCCGTCAGGAAGACGAGAACGAGAGCTGTGATGCCGAAGAAGACGAAAATGTTGAGACCCGACAACTGGAAAGAAATCTTCTCCTTGTAGGTCTCGGTGTCGAGGACAACAAAGCGGTGCTTGTGCTTGACGATGTCGCCAATCACGTGCCGTCCGTTCCATAGACGCTTAAAGAAAAGCTTTATACGAAGAAGAAATGCCTTCAAATGAATGAATGTTATTGTTGGTCAAAAAAGAGGGCGGTGCAAAAAACCGAATTGTCGCACCGCCCTCATATACTAATTTCTCATCATCTGAATTACAGATACCTCAGGCGGTTGTCGACAATCTTGACGCGTTGCTGGAGGACCGGGATGAGGTAGTTGAGAGCGTTCATGCTGGCGTTCTCGTAGCGCTGGCGAATCGTGCTGGCGTCGACGTTCTCGGCCTTGGTGCTGTTGTCGACGGAGACGACATAGACACCGCTGGCACCCTTGATGGGGCCGATGATGCCGTTGCCGTTCTTGGCGGCGATGGCGGCAGTGGCCTTGGGTTCCATGCCGTTGCGACCGAGGTAGCCACCGAAGACAACGCCAGTGACGGTGTCGACAGGGACGTTAAGAGCGGCAGCGATGGCATTGATGTCGTTCTTGCCCTTCATGGCCTCTTCGGCCTTGGCGGAGAGCTGTTCGCCGAGTTTCTCGATGCGGACGTAGTTCTCGATGAGCGGACGAGCCTGCTCGAGGGTGAGCTTGTTGGGGACATAGACCTCGCGGAGGCCGACGACGATATAGCTATAGTCGGAGCTGTAGATTTCGCCACTGACGCTGCCGGGCTTGCTGTTCTCGTTGAAAGCCCAGCGGACAGCCTCGCGGGTATTGGGATAGCCTGTCAGCGAGTCGCTCATGGAGATGAGGATGGCGCTACGCAGCTGGACGTTCTGGGACTGGGCGCCGTCAATCATGGCCTGACAGGTGCTGAACTGGCTGGCGAACTGGTTGGCGCGGTCGCGCACCTCCTTGTCGGTATCGTTGCTGGGGGTGATAGCCTTGTTGGCCAAAGCGACGCGATACTTGAGATTGGGAGTGGTCTTGCCGGTGACCTTGACGATGTAATGTCCTGCATTGCCGGGGATTTCCATCTCGAAATATTCGCCGACATTGTGGTGGACAATCTGGTCGCCGAAGATGAGTGTGCCATCGGGACGCCAGTCGAGGTCGCCACCGTTGGTGGTGTCGATAGAGAACTGACGTACTGCCTCTTCGAAAGGCATGCCGGCCTTAAGGCTGGCCATGGCGCTGTCGCAAAGATGATTAGCAGCCTCGACGGTGCGGGCGAGGTTAGCATTGTAGTTGTTGTTGGGGATGAAGATGACGGAGGCGCGGACACTGTCGGGGCGCATCTCTGTCTTGAGGACACGGCCCATGACATACTGGCCGTAGGTGTAGTGGTTGCCTTCGCTCTTGGTGATGGCTGGCACGACGGTCGGAGGTATGGCTTGACCGGCGTGGGAGCCACGGATGATGGTGTCGAGCGGAGCGGCGAAGATGTCGCTGCTGACGAAGATAGAGTCGTACATGCCGTGCATGTTGACGAAGTCGATGAGAGCCGGCTCATCGAGAGTCTGCATCTCGTTCCACCATTCGCCGATTTCCTGCTCGAGTTCAGCCATATCTTTCTGTGAGGGCTGAGCGGTGAAGACGGCGTAGGTGACCTCGCGCTGCTCGCGGTTGTCCATACGGAAGACGTCGCGGTTGATCTCGCGCTTGTGGGTGTCGAAGTATTTTTGATAGTCGGCATCAGTGAGCTCGACATTCATATCGGCCTGCGAATAGAGCATGCCAGCGACGCGGACATCGGATTGCTTGGCGCTGATTTCGGCTATTTTGGCGGCCAGAGCGTTGGGCATGTACATGGCGTTCTGGAGCATGGCGAAATATTTAGTGCGCTGACGGTCTTCGCGTACACGCTCCTGGAAGCGCAGCCACTGAATTTTGGCGACCATGGTGTCGGGCATCTGGTCTATCTGGTTGACGTAGTTGCTGATGCCCATGCGGTCGTATTGGCCAGTCTGCGGGTTGGTAAACTGTTGCTGAAGCATGGGGTGGATGAAGCGACCGATGTACATGTCGCTGACTTCGGCATCGCTGACCTGAACGCCGAGAGCGCTCATTTCCTTGTCGAGGAGACGCTCCTGAACGATGTCCTGCCATACGCTCTCCTTGAAGGCATAGCTGCTGTTGCCGCGCATCTGGTATTCTTCCTCCATCTGAGCCAGACGGCTGTTGAAATAGTCATAAGTAACCTCTTTACCATCGAATTTGGCGAAGGCTTCCTGTTTACGGTTCTTGGTAAGGTCGCCGATAATGAATGCAACGATAGCGATACCCACAATGAGTACGGCTATCCACGAGTGTTTTCTGATGTTTCCAATAATTCCCATTGTTATTGTAAATTTTATTAGTTTCGAACATGCTCATATTCAGCATTGTCGCGATAACGACATACTGAAACAAGTTTGCAAAAATACAAAGAAAATTATGTATTACAAACTTTTATGTCAAAAAGTTTTGACCGAAGTCTCTATCCTCTTATTTGACAAGATGTTAATATATATTATATAATATGTACTCATATGGAGAAACTGAAGGGAAGCAGGGCATCCATTCCTTCAAAAATGAGTATTTTCTCGTTCGAGACGAAACAGATAGTCCGCATGGAGCGTTTCTGTCGGTTCTGCTGTTCGGCCATCACCTGACGGCAGGCTCCGCAGGGCATTGCCGGCGAGAGCTCGTTCTGCTGATTACGAGCGACGACAGCCAGCGCAATCACCTCGCGTCCAGGATGCTGAGCCGATGCGGCGAAGAGGGCTGTGCGTTCGGCACAAAGGCCGCTGGGATAGGCGATATTCTCCTGATTGCTGCCTGTGACGACAGTTCCGTCGTCGAGCAAGACGGCGGCGCCCACGTGGAACTGCGAATAGGGAGCGTAGGCGGAATCGGCGGCGGCGATGGCGGCAGAGAGAAGCGAGCGGTCTACGTCTGTAAGCTCAGACCATGTACAAGACTGAAAGTGTATCGTTTGTGATTGTTCCATCTTTTTTGTTTATCTTTGCATAATTGTCAGAACAACGAGACACGGCACAAAATATTGTAAATGGTAAAGATAAAAGAGATAGAGCTTGGCGATTTTCCGCTATTTCTGTCACCGATGGACGATGTGACGGACGAGCCGTTCCGCCAATTGTGCAAGCGTCATGGCGCCGACGTGCTCATCAGCGAGTTCATCGCCAGCGAAGCCCTGATACGCGATGCCGAAAAGAGTCGCCGCAAGATGCTCTTTGCCGAATTCGAAAGACCCATTGGCATACAGGTTTTCGGCAACGACGAAGACTCGCTGCTACGCTGCATCGATGTGGTGGCCGACGCCCGGCCGGACTTTATCGATATCAACTGGGGCTGCCCAGTGCGCAAAGTGGCCGGCAAGGGTGCCGGCTCAGGAATGCTGAAAGAGCCTGAAAAACTGGTGGCTATCACCGCAGCGCTCGTCAAGCGCTCGCCCCTGCCCATCACCGTCAAGACACGTCTGGGTTACGACGAAAACAGCAAGATCATCGTCACCCTCGCCGAGCAGCTGCAGGACGTGGGCATCGCCGCCATCAGCATCCACGGACGCACCAAGACGCAAATGTACAGCGGCGAGGCCGACTGGACACTCATCGGCGAAACCAAAGCCAACCCACGCATGCACATACCTGTCTTCGGAAACGGCGACATCACCACACCGCAGCAAGCCGTAGAGGCCAGTCGCCACTATGGCATCGACGGCATCCTCATAGGGCGTGGTGCGATAGGCAGACCATGGATTTTCGAACAAACGAAGGCTCTCCTTGCCGGCGAAACGATAGTAGAGCCCACCGTTGCCGAGCGGGTAAAGGTCTGCCGCGAGCATCTGCTGGCCGCCGTCGACTTCAAAGGCGAGCGCCAGGCCATCTTCGAAATGCGCAAGCACTATGGCGCCTACTTCCGTGGCCTCTTCGACTTCAAGCGTTTCCGCATCCCGCTGGTCAGCGTCACCACCCTAGACGAGGTGCTGGACATCCTCGACCAGATCAGTGCACATTACGCAGAGTAACAAGAATCTACAAAATAAAAGAACCCCACACGGCAAGTATGGGGTTCTTTCGTTATTGTATGTTCGTTTCTTTTAGAAGCGGATACCCACCGAAGCCTGAAGGCTGTAGCCGCTAAGAGCAGGAGCGGTGGTGGCCTCAAGGCCTGTTGCTGCGGTGAAACCGGCGGGCAGCTCAACGCCGTCGCTGCCGATGTTGGCATAGTAGGGCAACTGGGCGTGAAGACCGATATATGTCTTTTCGCTGAGGCGGTAGTTGACACCCATCAGCACGTGGCAGCTGAAACCGCCGCGCGAAACCGACTCGGTGTTGCCGGCATAATCGTAAGCATTGCCGTGAAGCAGATAGCCCAGAGCGGCACCAGCCTCGAACTCAAAGCGATGGCCCAGCGGGAAAATGCGACGCACCTCGGCCATAATGTCGATGTCGAAGAAGTTCTCATCCAAATTGCGGAACGCTGTGTTGCCACCGCGAGAGCCTATGTTAAGACCAAGGAACATATTGCTCTTGAACCGATAGCCCAAGGTGATGTGTTCCGAAGGAATCATACTGTAAGCATCGGTGGGGTCGACGAAGGCCGACACAGGTGCATAATTGCCGAACTTTGAGAAACCAAGTCCGACTTCGGCCATAAAGCCGCCTTTCACTTCCTGTGCGCCACACACGGCTGCCACACAGAGAAGAGCAGTCAAAATTAAAGTTTTTTTCATTTTTTTAGATTTAAAGTTTACATTGGTTTAATTTTTCTTGCCAGTCGTGCGGCGAGTCCGGGGAAGAACTGTTTGATGTAGGCCATCAGCAACTCGTAGCGGCCCACAAGGACCTCGCGTTTCTTCTTATAGACAGCCTTGACAATCTTGTCGGCGGCCTGTTGTGGCGTGACGCCACCGGCCTGGCCGGCGTCCATCTTGCCGTGCTGGCGGCCGTCTTTCTCGAGGGCATATTTCGAGATATTGGTCTGAACTCGCCCCGGGCAGACGATGGTGACGCGTATGTTCTGGTCGTAGGTCTCGGCCTGAACGGTCTCGAAAAAACCATACAGGGCGTGCTTGGCAGAACTGTAGGCACACCGCAGCGGGAAGCCGAAGCGACCGGCGATGCTGGTGGTGACAACCAGCTGTCCCCCACCCCGTTCTATCATCCGTGGCAGGATGCTCTTGGTGATGATGACAGGGGCGAAATAGTCGATGTCCATCACCTTGCGGATAACGCGCATCTCGGTCTCGACGGTAGTGCCGCGCTGGCTGATGCCGGCGTTGTTGTACATTATGTCGATGCCGCCGAAAGTGTTCCATGCCTTGTCGGCGAGGGCCTCGAGGCCGTCGCTGTCGGAGAGGTCGAACGGGAGAGCTGCCGCGTCGGGGGCGCCCAGTTCTTTGCAACTGGTCACTACGTCCTGGAGCAAATCGGCCTCGAGGGCGGTGACGATGACCCTGGCGCCCTCCTCGGCGAAGCGAAGAGCCGTTGCCTTGCCTATGCCCGACGAGGCACCGGTAATCCAAACTGTCTTGTTCTCAAACTTTTTCATGCTGGTCGTTAAACTCTATTTCAACAGAAGCGGCTATTTCTCCTCGACCAAATCCTTGAACCACTGCGAGCGGTCGCAGCCCTCGCCGGTGTTGAGGAGGACGATGTCGCCGTTCTTGATCAAGCCCTTGTCGACGGCCTGGAAGAAGCCGGCATAGCACACCATGGAGGCAGGGCCCATGAGTGTGTCCTGACGTTGCTTCATCTCCTTGCCATGTGACGGCAACTCAGCCTCTTTGACGCGCAAGAAGGTGCCGCCGCTGCGACGCACCAGAGGAGCCACGAGCGGGTAGTTGCCCGGATTGGCGGCCGTGAGGATGCCTATACGCGTCTTGATGTCTTTCTTGGCTTCGTAGTCCTTCTCCCACCCTTCTGGAAATCCTGCGGCTGTGGCCTTCTCCCAAGCGTTCACCATGGGGTCGCACTCGTCCTGCTGGACAAGGAGCATGCGCGGGAGCGTCAGGGTGTCGTCGCCCGTCATAGCCTTATAGTCGCGGAAGCCTTTCTCGAAAGCCAACGGGGAGGTGCCGCCAGCCACGGCCTGCATGTAGACGGTGGGCAGCTGTCCTATCTGTCGGATGCATTCGTAGACGAGCAGTCGTTTCGACTCGATGCGGAGCGGGTCGGTGTTGCCTCCGCTGATAAGCACATGATTCTCTTTGTGATAAGCAGCCGCTTCGGCTTTGGCATCGCCATAGCCACCTTTGGAGATGACGACAGGCTGTCCGACCTTGCGGATAGCCTCGACGGTTGCAGGGTCGATGCAGTTGGGTGCGAACTCAGTGAATTTGATTCCCGCCTTGGCGAGGTATGTGGCGAAGGCGACACCGGCGTTGCCCGTGGAGGCGAGGCAATACTCCTTGACGCCATTCTCTTTTAGGACTGTTGCCGCGAGAGCGGCGCTAATGTCCTTGAAGGAGCCGCTACCGCTGTTCTGGTCGTTGCGGTAGACGTAGACCTTGCAGTCGATACCGTGCTGCCCGGCATAGGCTTCCAAATTGTTCCAGCGCTCCATGGGTATCAAACCCTCGCCAAAACTGACAATATTGTCGCGGTTGGAAATGGGTAGCAGGTCGAAATAATAGTCCTGATAGGAGCTGGTGTGAGGGTTGTCGAAGCGGAAGGGCTTGACATCGAGGTATTCGACCTCGGCATAACCGCTGCCGCATTCGCATTGCTGGTCCTGACGAAACCAAGTGGCAAAGTCGTTGATGACTTTGCCACATTTCTTGCATCTTAGTTGATATTTCATTTTCAGTTTTTCTTGATGATGTGCATATCGGGCATGGGCTTGTTGTAGAAGCCTGCATCAAGTTTTTTCTTCACCTCGCGGAAGACCTCGATGGTGCGGTTGGCATGTTCCATGGTGTGGACGGCCGTGGGGATGATGCGGAGCATAATCTGTCCCTTAGGCACGACGGGGTATACGACGATGGAGCAGAAGATGCCGTAGTTCTCGCGGAGGTCGACGACGACGTTGGTGCCCTGATTGACATCGCCCGGGAAGAAGACAGGCGTGATGGGCGACTCGGTGACTCCGGTGTTGAGGCCTTCGTCCTGAAGAGATTTCTGCAGGTAGGAGGAAATCTGCCAGAGTTTCTCGCGGAACTCGGGGTGCTGGTTGATGATTTCGAGACGGCGTTTGACACCCCAGACGATGGGCATGGGGAGGCTCTTGGCGTAGATCTGCGAGCGCATGTTGAAACGGAGGTAGGTGATGATGTCCTCGTCGTTGCAGCCGATGAAACCGCCGATGATGGCCATGGTCTTGGCGAAGGCGCAGAAATAGAGGTCGATGTCGTCGGCCACGTTGAAGTGGGTGTGTGTGCCACGGCCTTCGGGGCCCATGACGCCCATGCCGTGAGCGTCGTCGATGAGGATGCGGAAATTGAATTCCTTCTTCAGAGCCACGATGTCGGCCAGAGCGCCGAGGTCGCCCTCCATGCCGTAGACGCCTTCGGTGGCCACGAGGATGCCGCCGCCCTGCTTCTCGGCGAGGGCTGTGGCCTGTGCGAGTTGCTTGCGGAGGCTCTCGATGTCGTTGTGCTGATATTTGAAACGCTTGGCGCCGGTGACACGGAAGCCGTCGATGAGGCAAGCGTGAGCCTCACTGTCGTAGACGATGACGTCGCGGAGGCTGACGATGGTGTCGAGGATGCTAATCTGTCCCTGATAGCCAAAGTTGAGGAGGTAGCCGTATTTCTTGTGGGTGTATTCGCAGAGCATCTGCTCGACCTCCTCGTGGAGCGAGGTGTGACCGCTCATCATGCGGGCGCCCATAGGATAGGCCAGGCCCCAACGGCGGGCGCCTTCCTCGTCGGCGGCGCGCACTTCGGGATTGTTGGCGAGACCCAGATAGTTGTTGAGGCTCCAGTTGAGGACCTTCTTGCCGTTGAAGGTCATTTCGGGACCCAGTTCGCCTTCCAGTTTAGGGAAATAAAAATAGCCGTCGGCCAATTTGCGATATTGTCCTAAAGGACCGCCTGTCGACTCTTTAATACGTTCAAAAATATCTTTCATCGTAAATATATTTAGTTGTTCTAATAATCAGGTATCACACTGTGTGACAGGCAATAAAAATCGGAAAGAAAGAAAATGCCACGACACAGAGAATTAGCAAAAGTAATAAAAAATCTTAAAATAAACGTTTTTTCACTTTATACCAACTTGAAACGGACGCGCCAAGTGCCGAGCGATGAGCCTTCGGTGGCGGGAGTCCAGTCGTGGCTGATGATTTTGAAGGTGCCGACCTCTGCGGTGTTGCCGACATGTGTGCCCGCACAGGCACATATGTCGTAGTCGCCGATACGGACGAGGCGTAGCGTCTCGCTGGCATCGTCGGGGAGTTTGGAGAGGTCAACGGTATCGGGTACATGCTGACGGTCAACGTATTCGACGGTAACGGGGAGCGACTGCGCGATGACGGCATTGACGTTGGCTTCTATGGTCGTGACCATGTCCGCATCGGGAGGGGATGCCAGCAGATAGTCGCACTTGCTTTTTTTGCGCTCGATGTGAGCATTACGAGACCGCGGACAGCCGAACATCCTGACCATAGTCTGATTAAGAATATGCTCGGCCGTGTGCATCGGCGGGTACTCCTGCTTGTTGTGCTCGTTAAGAATAGGTTCTTGTTCCATGATGGTCAATATTTGATTATTGGTTATCTTCGTCAATACGCCAAAGACTATGAATGATTTTGTAATCATCAGCCCTTGCTTGTTCCTCATAACATAACGGATTACCTTCTCGCCAATGGTAAATAATATTAGCATCCGTGAGTTCGGGACGAAAGTAATCTGGCTTATCGCCCATTATATGTAGCGTATCGCCTGATATTTTAAAGTATATCGGTTTGTACAATATTGCTATATTGAAGGTGGTATCCCATACGTCAGAATGCTTGCCAATAGTTGACAAGAAAAGCACATCATGATCAGTGTCTCTGAAATAAACTGTCGTCTTTCCTCCAGAGCTATTGCCCACAGTGATTGGCTCGACTTTTACCAAAAGGTTGTTCAGACAAGAGGTTAGACTCAAAGAAACAACAAGTACCAACAGGAGAATCCCACATTTTTGAAGAGCCTTATTCTTTAAGAGTGTGTTTGTTCCATCTATATGCATCGGCGGGTATTCTTGCTTGTTGTGTTCGTTTAAGTTGTGTCCGTTTAATACGGATGTTTCCATAATGTAGATTTCAGAGAGATTTTTAAAAAGATAACGTCGGACACAACATTTTGGTATTTTTGACGTAATAAAACAGTTATGGAAGCGAAAAATATAATAGAGATCAAGAACAAGAAGGCAGACTATCAGTACTTTCTGATGGACTCGTTCACCGCTGGGCTGGTGCTTACCGGCACGGAGATAAAGAGTATCCGCGAGGGCCGCGCCAACCTGACCGACGCCTACTGCGCATTTATCGGCAACGAGCTGTTTGTAAAACAGATGCACATCAGCGAATACCGTTTTGGCAGCTGGCTGAACCACGCCGCCAAACGCGACCGCAAATTGCTGCTGAACCGCAAGGAGCTGCGCAAGCTGCAGAACAAGATAAAGGAACGCGGATACACCATAATACCCACATTGCTGTATGTCAACCCTCAGGGGTATGCAAAGCTGGACATCGCGCTGGCACGGGGCAAGAAGTTCTTCGACAAACGCGAGACAATCAAGGCAAAAGACACACGGCGTGACATGGAAAGGGAACTGAGATGATAGTATTCAAATTCGGCGGGGCATCTGTCAATAGCGCAGAAGCCATAAAAAATGTGGCAAACATCGTGGCGCACCACGCTGACGAGCAGCTTGTTGTCGTCATATCGGCCATGGGCAAGACAACCAATCTGCTGGAGAAAACAATTGCGGGCGTATGTCCGTCACACGAAGAATGCGACAAGCTGATAGAGCAATCGGAACAATACCATTTCGGAATTGCAGAAGAGCTGTTCGGAAACACTGACAATGAGACCTGTGAAAAGATGAGAGCCCTATTCGGGCAGTTGCGTAAAGAGACGAACAAGAAGGCCACAGCATACAACTACGACTACGACCAGACGGTGTCGTATGGTGAGCTGCTGTCGACCACACTCATCTCCGGCTACCTCAACCACGTGGGAATCAAGAACCGCTGGCTGGACGTCAGGGAGGTGATACGCACCAATGAGAACTATCGCGAAGGAATCGTGGACTTCGACACGACGCGTCTTCAGTCGCATCTTGTCATAGGCGATTACTTTCTGAATTCCAGCAACAAAATGATTATCACACAGGGATTCATAGCCGGCACAGGGCGAGGCACGACGACAACACTGGGACGCGAAGGAAGCGACTACAGCGCCTCTATCCTGTCCTACTGCCTTGACGCTGAGAGCATGACGATATGGAAAGATGTTCCGGGATTTCTGAATGCCGACCCGAAATACTTCGACAGCACTGTAAAAATCAACAAGATACCGTTCAACGAAGCTATAGAACTGGCGTACTACGGAGCATCGGTGATACACCCCAAGACGGTGAAACCCATACAGAACAAAGGGATAAGTCTGAATATCAAATCATTCATCAATCCTGACGCCGAAGGGTCAGTCATAGGGCCATTCGAAAATATAGAGCCCCTGACGCCACTATATATATTCAAAAACAACCAGTTGCTGATATCGATACAGCCAAAAGACTTTTCGTTCATAGCCGAAGAGAACCTGCAGACCATTTTTGCGGTGCTTGCCCAGCTGAATGTCCGCGTAAACCTGATGCAAAACTCGGCACTGAGCTTTTCATTGTGTATCGACTATAACGAGATACTACTCAAGCAGATAAGAGAAAGACTGAATGAGCAGTTCCGGCTGGTTTACAACACAGGCTTGCAGCTGATAACCATACGGTATTACAATCAGGACATCGTTGACGAGATAGTGGCAGGACGCAACATAATACTACAGCAACGTTCGCGCACTACAGTACAGTTACTTGTTGATTCCAAATGATATACCGACTCACAAAAAGCAAATTCGTTTTAGGTTTGCAGTGTGAGAAAGCACTGTACCTTGACGTGTACAAACCGCAACTGGCCTATTTTCCGCCAGAGACATTGAAGCGCTTCCGTCAGGGCCGCGACTTCGAAGCAAAGATTAAGTCGCTGTTTCCAAACGCTATAGATATAAGTCAGCGGCTTGGCAAAAACATTAGGAGATACCCTGAGCTGACCGCGGAGTTGATGAGCCAATGCGGAGAGGTGAACCTCTATGAGGCGGGGTTTGTATACAACGAAGTGCTGGTGCTGGCCGATGTGGTGCATAAAGATGCCGACGGAAACATCAGCATATACGAGATAAAGAACTCATTATCCGTGAAGGAAGTATTTCGTCGCGACGTGAACATACAGCATTATGTGATAAGCCATTGCGTAGACAATATTTCCTCGTTCTCAGTGATATACAATGATGGCGACGACAATCCGCTATATGAAGAGCTGTTGCCCCAGGCGCGAGAAGCGGAAGCGCTGATAGCAAGACAAGTAGAACATTTTCACGAAGTGCTGCAAGGCATGGAACCGGATATTGCGACAGGCGCACAGTGCAGCGAGCCATACGACTGCCCCTACCGTCGCTACTGTGAAGGGAAGGGTGAAAATGTGCAGCTGGACTTAGGGCTCTGACAGAGACTTATTTGCAGACGGTGAGCAGGGCGTCGCGAATCTCGTTCTCATCGAGAGAAACGTCTATCACAGGAGAGGCTATTTCTTGAAGCAAGACACATAGAATCAGGCCGTCACGGTTCTTTTTGTCGTTCCTCATATAGGAGAGAATGACCTCGGTGTCGCGCAGAGACAATTTAGGGAAACTAACCAAAAGATTCTTGAAAGTGAGGGCATCATCATAAACTTTCGGATTGAGACCCAGTTTCTTAGTAGACAAATACAGTTCGCATGCCAAGCCAATACCAACAGCCTGTCCGTGGGAACAAGCAATGTTGTGCTGCATGGCAAAACTCTCGATGGCGTGGCCGAAGGTATGACCAAGATTGAGAATTTTGCGGATAGAGGAATCGTACGGGTCAGCAGAAACGACAGACCTCTTGAAATCAATACAATGCAGTATATCATCAGTCTCTACATGCCTTTCATTCAACGCAGAAGAATAGCGGGAAAAGAAATTGTGTAATCTGTCGGCATCGGAAAGCAGCATATACTTCTCCATCTCAAAAAGACCGCTTATAATCTCACTGTCAGAGAGAGAGTCAAGAAAAGCAGGATGGACACAAACAGCGTCAGGCTGGTGGAAGAAGCCGACCTGATTCTTAGCATTGCTGATATTCACAGCCGTTTTGCCACCTATTGAGGCATCGACCATACCAACAAGAGAAGTCGGAATATTGATATAACGTATTCCACGCTTGAATCCCGCGGCGACAAAACCACCGATGTCGCTAACGCAACCGCCGCCGAGACAGAGGATTACGGAACGATTATCGGCGTGGCTGTCCAGCAAAGCCGACCAAAGCTGAGAAGCCACCTCGAGGCTCTTAGTCTCCTCGCCGACAGGCACTTCGAAGAACTCAGCAGACTCGAGAGCCGGGACCCTGCAAATCAATTCCGTAAGGCACGACGAATAGGTGTTTGCGTCAACAAAGATAAACTTCTTGGCATCAGCATAATTATCAGAGAGCAAGAGTCTATTCAGTTTCGACAAAGCAGAAATACGGGAGGGTAAAAGATATCTTGTTTTCATGCTAAAAGACACGTAGCAAACAATTTAGAATAAAAAACGAGTATAAAGAACAGGCACAAAAATAGGAAAAATGCGTGAAAGAAAAGCGAAAGGCGACAATAAAGCGGCTATTGACCCGTTATGATGCTAAGAATGAAAAAGAAAATAGAACTACTATCGCCTGCAAAGAATGCGGAACAGGGCAAAGCAGCCATCGGTCATGGAGCTGACGCACTATATATTGGCGCGCCGAATTTTGGTGCGCGTACAGCCGCAGGCAACAGCATAGAGGACATCGAGGAGCTGGTGCGTTACTCGCATCTATTTGGTTCCAAAGTATTTGTCACCGTCAATACACTATTATACGACGACGAGCTTGAGGCGGCAGAAAAGATGATATGGCAGCTGTATAACAGCGGAGTAGACGCACTGATAGTGCAGGATATGGGACTTTTAGAGCTCGACCTCCCCCCTATCGAGCTACACGCATCAACACAGACGCACAATATAGACCTGCAGAGGATAAAATTCTTAGAACAAGTTGGTTTCAAGAGAATAATCCTTGCGCGTGAGACGTCGCTGTCGGCAATGTCGGAGATCTCGAAAAACACGACAGCAGACCTTGAGGCATTTGTACATGGAGCATTGTGCGTAAGCTACAGCGGCCAATGCTATATGAGCCGGTATTTAGACACACTCTCGAGAGAGGGTGAAGCAGACATAAAAGCCATACGCTCAGGCAACCGTGGAAGCTGCACGCAGCCCTGCCGCTCAAGCTACAACCTTACGAACAGCGACGGGCAGACATTGATACGCAACAGACACCTGCTCTCGCTGAGAGACTTCTCAGCCTCGCAACACATTGAGAGCATGATAGATGCCGGCATATCATCTTTTAAGATAGAAGGAAGGCTAAAAGACATAGCCTACGTAAAAAATGTCACAGCATACTACCGTCAAATAATAGACAACGTGCTGGAGGGCAAGAAAGAGTTCCGGAAGGCATCTTCGGGGACGACAGTCTACTTTTTTGAGCCAGACATCGAACGCACGTTCAACCGAGGCTTTACAGACTATTTCCTCATACAAAGGCAGAAGATGGCATCGTTCGCCACACAAAAATCCCTTGCTAAGATGATAGGGACAGCCCTGCCGACCAGAAGCAACAAAGTGACGATAAAAAGCAAGGAATCAATCATTCCCGGCGACGGACTATGCTATTTCAACAACGATGGGACGTTGGAAGGCTTTCTGGTGAATCATGTGCAAGGAAACGTAGTAACTGCGAACAAAAGTCTGAATATCAGTAAAGAGAGTAAAATATGGCGTAACAACGACATAGCCTTTGAGCGCAAGATGAACGGAGATAGTGCGGAGAGGAAAATAACTGTTACCATGAAAGTTAAATACAGCGACGGAGCATTAGTGGCAACGGTGACAGACGAAGATGGCATAATAGGGGAAGCCAAGACAACATTCACATTTGAAGAGGCAAAAGAAGCCACGAAAGCAGTGGAAAATATTAAAAGACAGTTGTATAAACTGGGAGATACACCCTTCACGGCCAAAGAGGTTGAGACAGAACTGAGCTACGTGCCGTTCATACCCTCGTCAGTCTTAAATCAGCTACGGCGCGACGCCATAGAAGAGCTGAAAAATAATCGGCTAAAGCACTTCAAACCAGAGGTTTCATCGATTGAGAAAAATGATGTTCCGTATTTCGAGACGACAGCCAAGAGGACTGACAATATAATAAACACAAAGGCAGAGGAATTCTATAACCGACATGGAGTAAGCAAGATAGAACGAGGAGTGGACAGTATCAGCAGTGCGGCGGAGATGGCACGAGAAAATACCGTGCTGATGAGGACGAAATACTGCCTGCGCTACGAATTGGGGCAATGCTTGAAGCGCAAGTGCAACAAGCAGATAGACAAAGAATATCAGGAAGAGCTGTTCTTAGAGAACAACGGGACACGCTTCAAGCTGACCTTTGACTGCCAAAAGTGTGAAATGGCCATAAGAGCCACCCGAGGCTAAAAGCCCCAAGACCAAGTCTCTTCATTCACATAACTGGAAGCCTGATTGTAGTCCTCGTCGTTGTCGAAGAGCGACATACTGAAATTAAGGTGCTCGGCATCAAGGCTTGCGCTGAAGCCAGACTCTACAGGGATTGTCACGATGTCCAGACGCGGAGGGATATAGTCCTTCTTCATATTAAAACGGATTATTAGTTACTTATTATATAGCAGATAAATAGTTTGCAAATCAAAAAAATGACAATGTAAGCAGATAAAAGCACGTCTACAGTTCATGTGCTTTAGCCTCATTCCAAAGCATTTGCATCTCGTCGAGCGACAAATCGGAGACCTGCAGTCCCCTGTCGAGAGCTGATTTCTCGATGAAAGAGAAACGTCGGAAGAATTTATCGTTGGCGCACATCAGCGCATCGTCGGGATTAAGGCCCTCGTAACGAGCCCATTTAGTCAGCGAAGAAAGCAAATCGCCGAGTTCTTCGAGAGCATGCTGTCTGTTCTCATCAGAAGGGTTGGAATGCAATAAGTTGAGAGCGTCGACAAACTCGCGGTACTCCTCGTCGGCCTTAGCCTTAGCCGCGTCAGCGTCCGGGAACTTAAACCCCATGCCCTCAGCCTTTTCGTGCATACGAATCATCTTAACCAGCGGTGGCAGAGACTTAGGGACACCGTCAAAGACAGAACGTCTGCCCTCTTTCATTTTCACCTTTTCCCAGTCGGGGGCGACAGCCTGCACAGCGGGTTGCAAGATGCCGTCGCGGTCGGGCAGTGAGATATGCGGATGTCTTGAAATGAGTTTCTTACAAATACCGTCGAGGACGTCGACGAGAGAGAAAGTCCCCTCCTCTTCGGCAATCTTAGCATAGAAGACAAGATGCATGAAGAGGTCGCCGAGTTCCTTGCATTGCTCAGCAGAATCCTCCGCCATGATGGCGTCGGAGAGTTCATATACCTCTTCTATAGTGAGATAGCGCAACGAATGAGTAGTCTGGACACTATCCCAGGAGCACTCCCGACGCAAGATGTCGAGAATATTGCTAAGCCATTGAAGAGATTTCTGTTGTTCAGTCATAGTAAGGACAAGAAAAGTATCAGAAAATCAATATATAGCGCGAAAAGATGAGAAGTAATGAGAAATACAAAAGTACGAAAAAAACGATAAGAAACTATAATTTAGTATCTTTGCATGAAACAAAGAAAAAAGAGTAATTTTATAAATTGCTGATATGCAGACCGAAATATGTTGTAATTCCGTTCTGTCGGCACGTAATGCCAAAGCCGGCGGAGCCTATCGCATTGAATTATGCCAGGCACTTGGCGAAGGCGGGACGACACCGTCGGCTGGAGCCATAGAATACTGCGTCAAGGAGCTGAATCTGCAGACGCGAGTGCTCATACGACCGCGAGGGGGCGATTTCGTCTACGATGCAGAAGAGTTCAGGTTAATACTCAGAGAGATAGAATTAGCTCATAAGTTCGGGGCACATGCCGTAGTGGTAGGTTTTCTGGACGCGAACGGAGACATAGACACGGCGAAGACGCGAGAAGCCGTGCGTGCCGCCGAAGGGTTGAGCGTGACATTCCACAGGGCCTTTGACGAATGCCGCGCACCGCGCACCGCGCTTGAGCAGATTATCGACTGCGGATGCAACAAGCTGTTGACCAGCGGATGCGCCGCCACGGCGATGGAGGGCAAAGAGACGATTAAAGAGCTGCTGAAACAGGCCGGTAGCCGAATAGACATAATAGCGGCGGCAGGCATAACGGCAGACAATGTGGGTCAATTAGTTAGAGAGACCGGAATATATGAAGTCCACGGCTCATTGAAGCACACAGTGGGAGGACTGACCTGTACCGACAGAGAGCAAGTTCGTGAGTTCATGAGAATTACCGAAGAATTCCCCAACAGACCTATCAACAGATAAAGACAAAAGAATGAAAACGAAAAGAATCCTATTAGCAACAACAGCAGTCCTGCTGTTGCTCGTTTCGTGCCACAAAGAGAGACACTTCATCACCGACAAGGAGTACCGCTTACAGGTACACGAGGACTTCCTTGAACGACAGGCGCTTGCATCTGGCAGAGCCGATGCACTGTTTGCCGGTATGGACACGCTGGACGACGAGACGCGTGAGGCGCTGGAATTCCTCTACGCCTATATGCCCTACAGCGATCTGGCCGACTACGACCAAACATTTTACTTGCAGCAGGTTAGAGCAGCCTTTGCAGCCCGCGACCGCTTCAGTTGGGGAAAGAAAGTGCCCGAAGACATCTTCCGCCATTTCGTGCTGGTATACCGAGTCAACAATGAGAATCTCGACACTGCCAGGATACTGATGCAACGTGAGTTGGCTCCACGCGTTGAAGGTCTATCGATGTATGAAGCCGCCCTCGAAGTGAACCACTGGTGTCACGAACACGTAGCCTACCGTGCCAGCGACGGCAGGACATCGGCGCCGCTTGCCACAATGCGCACCTCACTGGGCCGCTGTGGCGAGGAGAGCACGTTTGCCGTCACCGCGTTGCGCAGCGTGGGCATTCCTGCGCGCCAGTGCTATACGCCACGCTGGGCGCACTGCGACGACAACCACGCGTGGGTGGAGGTGTACATAGCCGACAGCAACAGATGGTATTTCATGGGAGCCTGTGAGCCTGACGCGGAGCTCGACATGGGGTGGTTTGCCGTGCCCTCGACGCGCTGTATGATGGTGCACAGCAAGGCTTTCGGGCGCTACCATGGCGACGAGGAGGTAGTGAAACAGACCGCGCTATACAGCGAACTAAACCTGCTAAGCCACTACGCACCGACCAAGAAGGTGACCGTCACCGTATATGACGCCAACAACAAGCCCGTCGAAGGAGCTGATGTGAAGTTCAAGTTATACAACTACAGCGAGTTCTATTCGCTGGCGACGATAAAGAGCGACAAGGACGGCAAGGCGAGTCTGACGACAGGACTTGGCGACTTGAAGATATGGGCCACAGACGGTGAGCACTATAACTATGTGAAACTGAATGTCAGAGAAAAGAACGAGATAGAGATTTATCTGACACGCGAAGAAGGAACAGAGTACATGGAGACGATAGACGTGATGCCACCTGTAGCTGGCGAGGCAAAGATGACGCCCACACAGGAGAAGGTCGAAAGGAACGCAAAGCGCTTAGTCTATGAGGATTCCGTGCGCGAAGCCTATACCGCCACGTTCCCGACAAAAGAGAACTACAAGCAGCTGCTGAAGCCCAGTTACAACCTCAGCGACAAACAGGCGTGGGAGATTATCCACAAAGCCGAGGGCAACTATAAGGAGATTGTGAAATTCATCAACAATCATGCAGATGAGGATTTGACATATGAGGAATATATTACAGCCTGTGATTGTGACGGCTCGGATACATGCTACCTCCTGTATGACTACCTTAATACATTTAGTGACAAGGATATGCGCGACATAACAGCCGAAACGCTTGAAGCGCACTGGAACAAGCCGACAGTGCCCTGCATTATGGAGAGCTACGAAGAGTTTTACGTCAAAGGGATAATGCCGGCACGCATCAGCAACGAGATGGTGCGTCCCTGGCGACAGTTCCTAACAGAAAAACTGGCCGACATAAAAGACGCCAACAGCCTGATAGCATGGACTAAAGCGAACATTGCGGTCGACGATACCGGCAACTACTACAACTGCCCAATCTCGCCGCGCGGAGTCTATGAGCTGCGCCACAGCGACCGTCACAGCCGCGACATCTTCTTTGTCGCCGCCTGCCGCGCGCTGAACATACCGGCATATCTTGACAATGCCACCAACACCATATATGTATGCGAGGGAGATGCTGAAAAGCTCTGGAAGAAAGGCAAATGGACATCAGTAAACTTTGAAGAGCAAGCAGCAGAGCAGCCGACAGCCAAACTGACGCTGAGCTACAGGCCGAGCAAAGAGCTTGCCAAGCCTGTCTACTGGCCACACTTCACGCTTGCGAAGTATGTTGATGGCGACTTTGTGACCTACGACTTTGAGAACGACAGCCGGATGGACAAATTTCCTGCCATTATAGCTTTGGAACCAGGCTATTACTGTCTGACTACCGGTAACCGCTATCCCGAGGGCGACGTGCTGGCACGAGAGGAATATTTCACTGTCAAAGAGGGTGAAGCGATAAACAAAGAGATAGTAATCAGACCGTTGACGAAGAGAGAGACGAATGTCAAATATGCGACAATAGACCCTGAGCAAGAGATAGTTGGCGGCATGGCGACCCTTGCAGACTACGCAGGAGAGACGGGAATGCTCTTCATCTTCGTAGGCGACTACAAAGAGCCGTCGAAACATCTGATAAAAGAGATGCAAGAGCTTAAAAATGAGTATAAATCATGGGGTGGTATGATTTATGCCGTCGCACCAGAGTCGGCAAAGCCGGTGACGTGGGGTCTGCCCAACACCGACTACAGCATAGAGATAGAGGGGAGAGAGAACCAGTTTGAAAGTCAAATCATCAAAGCATTGAATATCAACCTAAAGAACGACTATCCGCTTGTGGCGATAGTGAACAAACGAGGCGAGATAGTGTTCTCGAGCCACGGCTATTCGATAGGATTAGCTGAACAAATACTGAAAAAGGTGAGGAGCGGGAAGTAAGTTTAATTGTTGCGTAAAAGCGTAGAATTGCCAAAGGCAGGAAATGTAAACTAAATCTGAATAGTTACTTAGAAGAAAAAATAATTTGCTATCTTTGCAGAAATTTTTTTTCCAGAAAAACAGCTTAATTTGTTTATAAAGATAAATAAACCAATACGTTAAACCACCATTAACAATTAGAAACACTATGTGCGGAATAGTTGGATATATCGGGGAGCAGGAAGCCTACCCCATCATGATTAAAGGGCTTCACAGGCTTGAATATCGCGGATATGACAGTGCCGGAGTATCGATGATAAACAAAGACGGCAAGCTGTCGGTATACAAGGCCACGGGCAAAGTGTCGGCCCTCGAAGAGAAATGCAGCAAAGAGGATGTCAGCGGGACGATAGGCATAGCCCACACACGTTGGGCCACGCACGGTGAGCCTAACACCGTCAATGCGCATCCGCATCTGAGCCAGAGTGGCAACCTGAGCCTTGTTCACAACGGCATCATAGAGAACTACAAGACGCTGCGTACCATGCTGGAGAAAGAGGGTTTCACCTTCTGCAGCGACACCGACACCGAGGTGTTAGTGCAGCTGATAGAATTCACGCAGAAGAGATATAAATGCGACCTGTTCACCGCCGTGCAGCGAGCGCTGAAGAACGTGATAGGCGCCTACGCCATAGCCATACTTCAGAAAGACCATCCCGACCAGCTGGTATGTGCCCGCAAAGGGTCGCCGCTGGTGATTGGTGTGGGCGTTGATGCCAACGGACGGAAAGAGTACTATCTGGGCAGCGACGCGACGCCCATCATCGAATACACCAATCAGGTGGTGTACCTCAAAGACGAGGAGATAGCCTACATGGACCGCAGTGGCAAAATGGACATCGTGAACCTCAGCAACGTGCACCAGACGCCTGAGATGCACACCGTTCAGCTGAGCCTTGACGAGCTTGAGAAGGGCGGATTTCCACATTTCATGCTCAAAGAGATATGGGAGCAACCCAACGCGTTGCGCACCTGCATCAAGGGTCGCCTTCATCCGAAAACGAAGGATGTAGTCCTGAGCGGCATCATAGACCACAAAGAGAAGTTCATAAAAGCGCGCCGCATCATCATCTGCGCCTGCGGAACGTCGTGGCATTCGGCGCTGATAGGCAAATACTTCATCGAAGAGGCCGCGCAAATTCCTGTAGAAGTGGAATATGCGTCGGAGTTCCGTTACCGCAACCCCGTCATCTATCCTGACGACGTGGTGATAGCCGTCAGCCAGAGCGGCGAGACTGCCGACACGTTGGCTGCCATCCAGCTTGCCGAGCAGAAGGGAGCCTTCCTTTATGGCATTTGCAATGTAATCGGCTCGAGCATCTCGCGGGCCACGCATAGCGGCACTTACCTCCACGTGGGTCCAGAAATCGGCGTAGCGTCGACGAAAGCGTTCACAGGACAGGTGCTTACGCTCTGCCTGCTGGGTTTGGCGATAGCGAAGGAGAAGCACACCCTGAGTGACGAGATGTTCCATATGCTTGTCGAAGAGTTGTACAAAATACCCGACAAGATGGAGTGGACACTGAAGAACAACAAGAATATCGACCAGTTTGCGCAGATGTTCACATACTGCAAGAACTTCATCTTCCTGGGTCGTGGCTACAACTACCCCGTAGCCCTTGAGGGAGCGTTGAAATTGAAGGAGATCAGCTACATACATGCAGAAGGCTATCCAGCGGCAGAGATGAAACACGGTCCCATCGCCCTTGTCGACGAGGAGATGCCGGTGGTGTTCATCGCCCCGAAACGAGGCATGTACGAGAAGGTGGTGAGCAACATACAGGAGATCAAGAGCCGCAAAGGCAAAATCATCTCCGTTATTACGGAAGGCGACACCACCGTCAAGAACCTGAGCGACTACACCTTCGTCATACCCGACACACGAGACTGTTTTGTGCCGTTGCTGGCGTCGATACCGTTGCAGTTGCTCGCCTACTACGTGGCTACTGCCAAAGGACGCAATGTCGACCAGCCGCGCAACCTTGCGAAGAGCGTCACCGTTGAATAAAGACGGAATAAAGAAACAAAAAAGCGAGTCAAATGGCTCGCTTTTTTTGTGACCACGCTGGGGCTCGAACCCAGGACCCCATCCTTAAAAGGGATGTGCTCTACCTGCTGAGCTACGTAGTCAACAACCTGAAGAAATTTGTGACCACGCTGGGGCTCGAACCCAGGACCCCATCCTTAAAAGGGATGTGCTCTACCTGCTGAGCTACGTAGTCAACGTATCGTATTACCCTCAAATTTGAATTTGCAAAAGTACTATTTTTTTGAATGCTGACAAAATAATAGTGAATAAAAATGTTTTTAAATATTGTATACTTCTAACATTCAATGTTTTATAATTTACTATATTATACAGTGGCAGCCGACAACTAATTATATAATGCGAAAAAGACAACAGTGGAAAATGGAATTTTGGCATAAAAAAGAATCGTGAAAAAAGAAAAGAAATGAAATAGAAGTGTCAAGTACTAAACAAGAAATTTTTGCGTTATATAATTTTAGTTAATCCCTAATAAGGGATAAATGCACAACATATTATTATAAAGAAAACATTCTCCGATTAAACATATAACCACCAAAAAATGGAACATATAATTAAAATAAAAGAGGGTTACGGCGACCTGAGTTTCCGGATGCCCATAGAAGAGGCCGTGAAGCTATTAGGCGAGCCGGACAGCATAGAAGGCATGGAGAACGCCATGGACGAGCCGACAACAGTAGTGCACTACGACGACTACGGTTTGACGCTGTTCTTTGAGGGAACCGTCCCTGTATTAGAATGCATAGACCTGTCGTACGAAGAGAGCACGCTGTTCGGGAAGAAGATATTCGACATGAACGAGCGCGAGATAGTGAGGTTGATGGTAGCGAACGAATACTATGAGCAGGACGTGGACAACGAGTCATGGGGCGAGCGGAGAATCTCTTTCGGCGAAGGGAATATCGACTTCTTTTTCGATAAGGACGTGCTGCAGTCGGTGATATACGGAGAATGAGCGGAGGAGCGGGCAAGAGAGATGAAATTATTTTCCACTTCATATTTTCCATCGATAGCGCTGTCGGCCGCCATGGTCAGATATGGCGGAGAGCAATCGAAGATAGAGATCCACGAGACCTTTCCCAAACAGACGCACCGTAACAGGACGGTGATTGAGACGGCGAACGGTGCCATGACGCTGAGCGTGCCCGTTACGCGCAAAAACGGCAACCACACGGCGACAAGAGACATTGCGGTGAGTTATGCCGAGAGGTGGAATTTCGTTCACTGGAGGGCAATAGAATCGGCTTATAACGCCTCGCCGTACTTCTTATACTACAGGGATGAAGTCGAGTCGTTGCTGATGAGGCGCTACAACTACCTCATCGACCTGAACGAGGCGACGATGCGGCTGATGTACGAGAAGATGAAATGCGAGTACCTGCTGGAATGGACAGAGGACTTCGAGAAAGACATTCCGCCGGAGGAGGACTACAAAGACAGGTACTCCTATAAAAAGAGAGACGGGCTGCCATACATGGAGCCGTACAGTCAAGTCTTCCATGGCAAGGAGGAATTCGACGGCAATGTAAGCTTTCTGGATTTGCTATTCAATTTAGGGCCAGAAAGTGTCGATTATCTTTCGAAGATCAGATGCTAAATTGCATGGAACATGCATTTTAAGAGGGATGTTTCACAAGAAACATCCCTTTTTGCATATTATTCCGGTCAAAAGCGAGTTAAAGACCATGGAGCATGATATTTAGGAGCCACGAAGCGGTGTAAGGAATCGTTGCGGAGCTATTAAAAGGCATTCATGGTAATGAGGAGGACAGAGATGTCGGCCGGAGAGACACCACTGATGCGTGAGGCCTGTCCAACTGTTTGAGGGCGCATCTTGGAGAGTTTTTCACGGGCTTCGAATGAGAGCGCCGTGATAGAAGAATAGTCGATGTCCTGTTTCAAGGGCAGGTCTTCGAACTTCAAGATGCGGTTGGCAACCTCGCGTTCCTTCTCGATATAACGGCTGTATTTAATCAAAATCTCCGTCGAGTCGCAGACCTCCTCGACCAACACCTGTGGGAGACTCTGGACAGCAGACCTCATCTCGGCGCTCAGCGAGAGGATGTCGGCAAAGGAGAGCTCGGGGCGGAGTAGCAGGGAGGAGAGCTTCACCTTCTGTTGCAAGAGGGCAGAGCCGTGCTGCTCCAGATAGTTGTTACAATCGGACGGCGCGATGGAAGTTGCATTCAGCAGAGAGGTCATCTCGTCGATGTGAAGCTGTTTGGCTTCGACGCGTCGCATACGCTGGTCGGAGGCGAGGCCGAGGGCATGAGAGAGGGGCGTGAGACGCCTGTCGGCGTCATCCTGACGGAGAAGGATACGGTATTCGGCGCGTGAGGTGAACATGCGATATGGCTCGTCGACGCCTTTGGTGACGAGGTCGTCGATAAGTACGCCGATATAAGCTTGAGAGCGGCTCAGCACAAAAGGCGAGTGACCTTTGAGCTTAAGGACAGCGTTGATGCCAGCCATAAGGCCCTGACAGGCAGCCTCTTCGTAACCAGTTGTTCCGTTAATCTGGCCAGCGAAATAGAGGTTTTCAATCAGCTTTGTCTCCAGCGTATAGGCGAGCTGCGTGGGAGGGAAATAGTCATACTCGATGGCATAGCCCGGCTTATAGATGGCAGCATTCTCGAAGCCCTCGATGGAATGGAGAGCCTCGAGCTGCACCTCGAGCGGGAGCGAGGAAGAGAAGCCATTAAGGTAATAAGAGTTCGTCCTTCTGCCTTCGGGTTCGACGAATAGCTGATGCCTGTCCTTGTCAGCGAAACGCTCAATCTTGTCTTCGATGGAGGGGCAATAACGAGGGCCGCGGCCTTTGATGCGTCCGGTGAAAAGTGGCGACCTGTCGAAAGCAGAGCGCAGGATATCGTGAGTCTTCAGATTGGTATATGCCACATAACAAGGCATTTGCTCCGTCAGCGACGAGGTAGTGTCGCTGAAAGAGAACTTGGCAGGATGCTCATCGCCATACTGAACGCCCAGACGTGCGAAATCGATAGAGCGTCCGTCGATGCGAACAGGCGTTCCCGTTTTGAGCTTGTCGACGATGAAGCCTTTCTCTTTGAGTTTATCAGAGAGGGAGAGAGCCGCCCTCTCCCCTATCCTACCGCCCTCGAAGGAGACGTCGCCGATGAAAATGCGACCGTTCAGGAAGGTGCCATTCGTTAGGACGACAGCCTTGGCAGGGACATATATATCCATGGCTGTGCGGACGCCAGCGACGGCATTGTCTTTTAAATCGACATCAACGACCTCGTCTTGGAAGAGAGAGAGACCCTGTATATTTTCCAGCCGATGCCTCCAGTTGAGCGAGAAGGCGGCCTTGTCGCACTGTGCGCGAGGGCTCCACATGGCTGGGCCTTTCGAGCGGTTGAGCATGCGGAACTGTATCATCGACTGGTCGGTGATGATACCCGACCATCCGCCCAGAGCGTCAATCTCGCGTACTATTTGTCCTTTAGCGACGCCGCCCATTGCCGGGTTGCACGACATCTGGCAGATAGAGTCCAGATTTTGCGTTATGAGCAAAGTTTTAGCTCCCAGGCCAGCGGCGGCGGCGGCGGCTTCTGCACCAGCATGTCCGGCGCCTACAACGACAACATCGAAAGCATCAAAGAGTATCATTAAAACGGAGAGATAATAGGTATAAAAATCAATTATTTATTATGTTCGTTTCACGTGAAACAGAGAGGATGTTCAGTGAACTGAAACGGCTGATTGAGTCCTCCTCCATCTGTCTCATGATAGTTGCATCATGGTCGGTCTTATCCTTAAAACCGAGCAGGTGAAGGACGCCATGAATGACGACGCGGCAAAATTCCATTTCGAAAGAGGAGCCGAATTTTTTTGCGTTGTCCCCTACCCTATCGACGCTGATGATGATGTCGCCCGAGACAATGTCGCCCTTGACGTAGTCGAAGGTGATGATGTCGGTGTAGGTGTCGTGGGAAAGGAATTCCATGTTGTAGTCATAGAGATAGTCGTCGCTACAGAAGAGGTAGGAAATCTTGCCCATTTTTTTACCATGAAGGGTGATGATGTCCTTAATCCAAGATTTCAGTTCCTGTTCGTGAGAAATTGAGAGGTTGACATCGGCAGAGGAGAAGAAAATAGACATTTTATGAGAAAATTAGTTTTTTGAACGAGAAAGTTGAAAAGCAAAAATCAATTGTAAAAACTTGATTTAAATGTAATTACAATTGATTTTGAGTATTTTTTCATCGTTTAGAATCGAAAAAAAGGGGACATCGCGAGAAGTTGCTCACCGAAACAACAATCTGAGCGACGAAAAAAAAGTCAGGACTGCAGAACTTTTTCGGAGTAGTACTCCTTGATGCGAGAGGAGCGTTCGAGGGCACGAGAGGAGTCGATGCCGTTGATGAAAAAAGTCATTCGGACGGTGCTGCCATTGTTCTCAAAACTGAGTTGGTCGGAGAGAGTTTTCATCATATAAATGCCGATGCCTTTTTCGTCTGAGGTCGGGATGTCGCCGAAGGCAGAATAGTCGAAGCCGTCTCCCATGTCGGAGACAGAGATGGTGACCCCTCCCCTACAGCGTTCGCATGAGATGGTGACAAACTTAGAGGGGTCGGAATTGTTGCCGTGGACAATAGCATTCTCGACAGCCGGGATGAGCGACATAGCGATAGCAGCAGCATAATTATTAATGTTATATGTGTCACAAATGTCGCTTATGAAAGCTTCGACGGCGTTCATTTTATTTATATCTGACTGAATAGTAATTTTTTCCATAATGATTAATTGCTATTATCACAGATACAAAGTTACAATATTTTTTGCATTTTTTAGGAAAACGCGGGATAAAATCTTACGAAGGGATGAAATACTTCCTCTTCGGGGCAGGGAGCAGATGCCCGAAGAAAGAAGAGAGACAGTATGATGAGATGATTGATATTAAGAAAAGGGAGAGGCAAAATGAAAGAGCGGTTAAAACTTGAAGAAGTAGTCGTTGACCTTGTTTTTGTAATAGTTGTTGAAGGATGGTGGAGCAGAGCGGAAGAGGTCGCTGTTCTGCTTGTTCATCTTCTCGAACTGCTCGAGGTCGGCAGGTGAGGGCTGGTAGATGTCCTTGCCTTCAGTGCTTTGCCGGCGTTCTTCTTTTTCGCGTTGCAAATCAGCTTTTTCGTGTTGTAGGAGACGAGTCATGATCTGTTGCTGGCGCTGGATGGTCTGACGGGTGATGGTCTTGTTGACGAGGTCTGTCTCGGTCTGCTCCATCTGGCGCATGATGTCGTCGATTTCGCGGGCGAGCTTGGCGTTGCCGCCGCTCTGCTCCTTCAACTCCTGACCATACTGTTGCATCATACGTCTTATCTGCTCCTGCTGAGCGGCCATCTTGGCGAACTCGGAGCTCATTGAGTTCTGCTTGCCGAGTTGAGTCCTGCCGGGCTTGTTTCCCTGTTTTTCAAGCTGTTTCTTCAGGGAGTTGATTTGTCGGTTCAGTTCTTCCTGCATCTGCCGCATAGACTTGGGCGAAGGTTTGCTTCCCGGGTTGCTGCACTGGTTCTTCATCTTCATACCTTGTCGTTTACAGCTGCCGCTCTTTTTTTGTTGCTGGTTCTGACGCATCTGGTTCTGCATCTGGTCGAGCGACTCGGCGAGAACGAGCGAAAGGTTGTTGAGCGATGTCATAGAATACTGCATGGGCTGCGACGGGGTAGTGTTGCGGAAAGAGCCATAGACAGACTGGTTGTATTGCAGCAGGTTAGACATTGACTTAGAGATGTTGGAGGAGATGGCCGCCAGCTCCTTGTTGATGACCGCGGCGACGGCGACCTGTCGTTTGGCTACGGCGCGGAGGGAGTCTTCGACATTGCGGAAGTCGTCCTTGAGGCGGCTCTGGTTATAGATTATTTTCTGGTATTTAGGGTCTTGAACATTGACAGCATTGATGTCGGAGATGAGAGCCTCCTGATTGAAAGAGAGCTGAACGATATTCTTGAGGAGCCGGCGGATTTGCTCGGAGTCCTCGGCGAGATCCTGTTGTTCCATATCCATCTGAGCCTGAGCAATCTGTTCGGAGAGTTCCTGCATATCGTCTGCGGCGGACTTCTGCGACTTGGAGGCATCCTTGTTCTTGCCACCAGAGAGCTTGTTTTCAGCGTCCTTTTGCTCATTCTCAATCTTTTTCTGTAGTTCCTTATTGAGGTTGAAATTGGCTGGGTTGTCGAGTTTCTTGTAGTCCTGCTGAATCTTATCAAGCTCGTTTTCGAGCTGTTTGAATTGTTCAGAGAGCTTCTGCTGCTCCTGTAGGGTGTTTTCCTTGCCGGCGCTTTTTTCGGACAATTCCTGTTGTTTTTTTGAGAGTTCGTCGGCCTTATTCACCGCTTCTTCGACACGTTTTTCGAGTTCGAGACGCTTCATAAGTTCGATGTTCTGGTCGAGCTGTTTCTCAATGTCCTCGTTCTTCATCTTGAGGTTCTCGAGTTCCTGCTGTACCTTCTTTTTGTCGAGTTCGTTCATGAGCTTGTCCATCTCCTTCATGAGTTCCTTCAATTCATCATTCATCACTTTATCAAGGAGTTCGTCAAGTTCCTTCTGTTTCTCGAGGAGTTGTTCGCTCTGCTCGCGATATTTCTGTTCGAGTCGGTTGTTTTCCTGTATCTGCTGTCTCATTTCGGAGAGTTGCTCCTTCATTTCCTCGTGGCGTTTCTTCAGTTCCTCGAGTTTCTGCTTGTCCTGCCATGAGAGTTCCTTCTTGTCGACGAGGCTGCGCATGAGCTCATTAATCTCGTTCTGAATCTTCTGCATGTCGGACAAGGCCGTTTCGGCGTGAGAAGAGATGTCGGAGGAGGCGTTGCGGATAATCTCATCGATTTCCTCCTCGGTTGGGACAGCCGTTTCAAATTGCTGAGATTTAGATGATTTAGGGCCGTTGATGGCATCGTTGTCCCATACCTCAAAATAGTATTTCACCCTGTCGCCCGGGTTGAGGGAGATGGTAGAGAAATCGAAGGAGTAGTAGAACTCCTGCGAGGTGGTGGCGGAGAAAGGTATATCGTAGCGCGAGACGAGGTGCTGAGAAGAGTCGTTGACGTTGGACACCTCGGTAAGGAACAGTAGCTTGGTGAAGCCGTAATCGTCTTTGAGCTGCCCTTTGAAGAAGACGCGGTCGGGCATGAGCGAGTCGTGGAGCTGGAGAGCTGAAATAGAGGGGTATGCGTCGTCGATGACTGAGACGGAGTAGGCGAGAGTGTCGGAGCCATAGGAGCCGTTGCCTACGAAGAAGAAATAGTCGAACGAAGAGAGTGCGCGGAGAGAAGTCTTGGCGCGACCGTTGCTGGATGGAGAGAGAGCGGAGAGCCTGTCGGAGGCTGAGAAGAGTAGCGAGTCGGCGTCCTTTGTTTGGAAAACCCACTGCAAGAGAGTGCCTTTAGGGACGGAGAGGTCGCCGATGTTGAGAAGCGTCTCCGGTTCCTTGGCGGTGTAGGCAGGGTAGGAGAGGAGGATCTGGAAATTGAGGACGGCGGGTCGTGGGACGACGACGATATCGTAGGGTCGAGAGAGAATGCCGAGCGAGGCGAACTGAATCTGGTGAGAGCGCTGTATATTCTTGAAGAGATAGGTATAATGCGTATTATCAACCTTCTGCATGCGGTAGTTGGAGCCGTCGACGACGATAGAGACATCGGCAGGAATCTCGTTGCCCTCGACCATAAGGCGCACCTGAAAATCCTGCTGTTGCTGTACGACGAGCGAGTCGTTCTGGAGGATGAAGGAGAAGGGGGCGGGCTTCTCGTAATAGGTGGAATGGTTGATGAGCCGCGATGAGGGTTCGGTGATGAGAGAGGGAGCGATTATGAGCGAGATGGCGATGAAGAGTACCGGCAGGGCGAGGTATTTGAGGTACTTGACGTTGCCTTTCAGGTTGATGGCGTTGAGGAATGGGATAGGGGAGAGGAGCGAGGCCTTCTGGTCGATAGAGGCCTGGAGGAGAAAGCTGTCGACGTTGTGTCCCATCTGTTGTAACTGAAGGAGGTTCAGCAGTTTGTCGCCCACCTCCGGGAAGAAGCGTCCGATGATGAGAGCAGCCTCCTCGTAGGAGATGCACTTGCCGAGGCGGAACATCTTGAGGAGCGGCGAGACGATGTAGACGGCAGAGATAGCGAGAGCCGAGAGGATGAAGAACCAGAAAAGGATGGTGCGGACAGTGGTGCCGAAATAGCCGAAATGTTCGAGCAGGACAACGAAAATGAAGAGGACAAGCACAAGAAGGAGAGTATAGATGAGGCCCTTCAAGAGCTTGTTCTTATAGTATTTACGAATAAAAGAGTCGAGTTTTTCTATGATTGAGGACTGAGTGTTCACCGATAGATATTATTTGAGCATTGACAATTAACGCAATAAAAGAAGAAAAATTGTGTTTAGTAGAGAGAAGCGAAAAAATATGTATATTTGCAAAAAAATAGGGCATGAGAAAAGTAATACTTATAACAGGCGCCTCGTCGGGCTTTGGTAAAGCGACCGCCGAGTTGCTGTCGGAGAAAGGTCATACGGTATACGGCACGAGCCGAGAAGAGCGTAATGACAAGAGTATCCATTTTCTGAAGATGGATGTTCGCGACAAGGAATCGGTGAAGGCCTGCGTGGCGAAAATTGTTGAGGCAGAGGGTCGTATAGATGTGGCGATAAACAATGCAGGAATGGGGATAGGAGGGTCGCTGGAGCTAGCGACGGCGGAGGAGATAGAGTTGCAGATGCAGACGAACTTCATGGGGTGCGTGAACGTGTGCCAGCAGGTGTTGCCCGTCATGCGCCGTCAGGGAGGAGGTCAGATTATCAACCTGAGTTCCATCGGCGGAGTGATGGGATTGCCGTACCAGGGTTTCTACTCGGCGTCGAAATTCGCGATAGAGGGCTTCAGCGAGGCGCTGTCGGCCGAGGTGAGAGGGTATGGAATAAAGGTGTCGATGGTGGAGCCAGGCGACTTTGCGACCAACTTCACGGCGCGACGCAGGAACTCGGAGTTGACGGCGAAAGACGGCGCGTATGGCGCGAGTTTTGCTCGTAGCATGTCGATTATCGAGAAAGAGGAGAACGGTGGCTTAAAGCCCGAAATACTGGCCAAAAAGATGGTAAAGATAGTTGAGTCGCGGCGTCCGCGGTTGCGTTATGTGGTAGCGAACCTTGAGCAGAGGCTGTCGGTGTTGCTGAAGCGAATACTGCCTGGAAACTGGTTTGTGTCGATACTACGGAACTACTACAAAGTGTAATGCACTTGTTGAGTTCGTGCTCGCTGCCGCGAGCGAAATCTTGCTAAATATTGTGAATTAGATGCTTTTGCCGAAGATGGCGCGAGTCATCAGAGGTTCAGTCTGATAGGTGCCCCATACCTTCTCGGCCTCGTTGCCTATAATCTGCGGATTGGTGTAGGCCCAGACGACGTTGTTCTTGATGGCGTTGGCATTCATCTCGGCATAGTAGATGGAATGAACGCCCCGCTTCTGCCACTCGGGATGAACGCCGTTGAGGAGGAGGTCGATGGAGTCGTACTTGTGCAAAGCCCTGAGGATGTGGTACCAGCCGAAGGGGAAGAGGTGTCCGTTGGCCCGTTTGTAGGCAGGGCCGAGGCATGGGATGCTGAGACCGAAAGCAATGAGGTTGTCGTCCTTGTCGACGACAAAATTGGCGAAATCGAGGTTGACGAAAGGGAAGTACTCCTTGACGTAGACGTCGATTTCCTTGTCGGAGAGCGGTACGAAGTCGTAGAGATCCTTGAAGGAGTCGTTGAGGGTGAGGAAGAACTTGCGAGCGTATGGATAAATCTCGCTGCGTTTCTTGAATCTGAGCAGCTTGAGGTTGTAGCGTTCGAGGATGAGATTGTTGATGCGTGCCACCTTGTCGGGGATAGGCTGGCTTGCCGGCATCTTGTACTGCTGCCAGCGGCAGAGGATGTTGCATCCGAGGCGCTCGATGAAGCGGATGTAATATTCTGGGTTATATAGAGTTGTTGAGTTCTGGTATCCGTCGAAGTTGTCGATGACCCAGCACTCCTTGTCCATATCGGTGAAGCCGAAAGGGCCTTCTATCTCGGTCATACCTTTGCTTTTGCCATACGCTACGACCTTGTCGAAGAGAGCCTTGCAGACGTCAAAATCGTCGATGAAATCGAACCAGCCGAAGCGAACGGACTTCTTGTTCCAATGCTGGTTGATGGAGTGGTTGATGATAGCTGCGACGCGACCGACGACAGTGCCGTCGACGGAGGCGAGATACATCTGAAGGTCAGAGTGTTCCAGCGAAGGGTTCTTGTCGGAGAGGAGCGCCTTCTCGTCGCGGTTGAGCGGTGGGATATATGAAGGGACGTCCTTGAAAAGTCGATTGGGGAGAGCGATGAAGCGTCGTAGGTCGCGACGGCTTTTAACTTCGGAAATGACAATGTTTTTCATGCTGGAAATATAACAAAAAACGAAGAATGCAAAAGGTTGGTTGGAGGGTATATATAACTAAAAAAGAGCTGTTTAAAACAGCTCAGTGAAGCTATAGCAGACCGAGTTTTTTGAAGCACTTGACAGTTTTATCGAGGGCGAAGTCGACCTGCTCGGTGGTATGTGTAGCCATCCAGGCGAGCCGGATGAGAGTGTCCTCAGGTGGCACGGCAGGAGAGATGACAGGGTTGACGAAGACCCCCTCGTCGAGGAGCATCTTGGTGACCATGAAGGTCTTGTCGTTGTCGCGGACGTAGAGAGGGATGATAGGCGTCTCGGTGTTGCCGATTTCGAAACCAGCATCGCGGAAAGACTTGAGAGCGTAACGGGCTACCTTCCAGAGATTTTCCTGTCGTTCGGGTTCGTTGCGCATGATGTCGATGGCTGCGATGACAGCCGCCGTTGCCGAGGGCGGTATGCTGGCTGTGAAGATGTAAGGGCGTACGTTGTGTCGCATCCAGTTGATGGTCTCCTTGTCGGCAGCGATGAAGCCGCCGATGGAGGCGAGAGACTTGGAGAAGGTGCCCATGATGAGCTCGGTCTTAGGGAGGAGCTCGAAATGGTCGGTGACGCCGCGACCTTCGCGGCCGAAGACGCCGAGACCGTGTGCCTCGTCGACCATGAGAGTGGCCTGATACTGGTCGCAAAGACGTTGAATATCGGGCAGTTTTGCCACGTCGCCTTCCATGCTGAAGACGCCGTCGGTGACGACGAGCTTAGCGGCGTCGATGGGGCAGCGTTGCAGAACGCGTTCGAGGTCAGCGATGTCGTTATGCTTGTATTTGAGAGTGTTGGCGAAAGTGATGCGCTTGCCCTCGATGATGGAGGCGTGATCCATCTCGTCGTAGATGACATAGTCGTTGCGTCCGGTCACAGAGGGGATGACACCCGAATTGGCCTGAAAGCCAGCGGAGAAGAGCATGACACCATCCTTGCCGAGGAAGTCGCAGAGAATTTCCTCAAGTTGTTTGTGGATGTCGAGAGTGCCATTGAGGAAAGGAGAGCCGGCGCAGCCAGTGCCGTACTTGTCGATGGCGGCTTTAGCAGCCTCCTTGATTTTAGGGTGATTAGTGAGACCGAGATAGCTGTTAGAGCCAAGCATGAGGATTTTTTTCCCATTCATGGTGACGACTGTATCCTGATCGCTGGAAATCTCTCTGAAATAGGGGTAAACCCCTTTAGCCTTAGCTTCCTGAGGGGCTGTATACTTGGCAAGTTTTTGCTGCAGTGGTTTCATCCAATAAAATTTACGAAATAATTTTAAAGTGCAAAAATATAAAAAAAAACGGATACAGATGAAATCAAGAGGACAAAAAATTGAAGAGCTGTGCGGTGAGTCGGCTGGTGCCTATTCTAAAAAATTGATTAGAAACAGTTTTCGTGTCGAGAAAAGACTGAGCGATGAAGAGGTAGAAGAGAGCGTCGTCGATGTCGGAGATGCCTCCGGCGGCCTTAAAGCCGACCATTTTTCCGTATTTTTTATAATAATGAGCGATGGCGGAGAGCATGACGAAGGCTGCCGAGTGCGTGGCGCCTACGGGAATCTTGCCTGTGGAGGTCTTGATGAAGTCGGCGCCGGCGTCGATGGCGGTGATGGCGGCGTGGTAAATCTGTTCGAGTGAGGAGAGTTCGCCGGTTTCGAGGATGACCTTGAGAGCGACGGCAGAGCCGCAGGCCTTCTTGACGGCGGCTACCTCGTCGAAAAGCCGGTCGAAATGGCCGGAGAGGATAAAGCCGCGGTCGACGACAAGATCGACCTCGTCGGCGCCGGAGCGGACGGCGTAGCCGGTCTCGGCGAGCTTGAGTTCGAGTGGGAGCTGTCCGGCGGGGAATCCGCCGACGACAGAGGCCACCTTGATGGCGGAATCGGCGCCCAAGATGCTCTTAGCTAGAGAGATATATTTTGGATAGAGGCAGACGGCGGCAACAGAGAGGTGGTGCGGCAGAGCGGCGGCATAGGCGAGCGTGGTGCGGCAAAACTGGGCGACGGAGGTGTCGGAATCCTTGCTGTCGAGCGTGGTGTTGTCGATGCATGAGAAGAGTAGGGACAACTCGTCACGCCGCGAGGTGGACGGGCGGTTCAAGAACTTGTCTTTTAATTCTTTGAGTTTGCTATCGACAATGCTTGCATCGAAAGAAAAGTCATTCATCAGTAGACTTATTTTTTTTCCTGTAGGAATTGTTGAAAGAATCGTGAGCGAGAGGAACGGAACTGTGGGAGGAGCGGTAGTCGGAGGAGTAGATGTTGGCGTTCATCATCTTGCGTAAGAGGGCGTTGCGGTTCATGGAGGCGCGGTTGGAGAGGAACTTGGAGAGGGAGGAGAGGGACTTGTCGTGGCTTTTGTCCAGAGAGTCAGAGAGATAGAGATGATGTCTGACATCGAGAATCATGTCGACGAGAGGGAGGCGGATGGGGCAGACCTCCTCGCAGCGTCCGCAGAGAGTGCAGGCGAAGGGGAGGTGTCCGCAGGATTCGAAAGACTCGAGGAAAGGGAGAATGATGTTGGCAACGGGGCCCGTGAAGACGTTGTTGTAGGGTTCGTCGCCGATGGACTGAAAGACAGGGCAGACGTCCTTGCACTTGCCGCAGTGAGTGCAGGCATAGATTTGCCGTAACGACTTATGGTGCAAGATATTGGAGTGCTGATTGTCGATGATGATGATGTGGTTGTCTGAATTTTGTGAGCCACCGAAGAAGAGCATATCCTGAGAGTCGCATCCGTTGGAATAGGAGGCGAAATTCTGGTAGATTTCGACGAGGTCGCTGTCGTTGAGGAGTCGGTCTACGGTGGCGAGGAAGAGGTTGGGAGAGTGGTTGTTGAGTTTATCGATAGAGTTGTTTGACTGGTTGAGGAGCAACAAGCGTCCGGTGTCGGAGAAGAGCATGTCGGCGACGAAGAACTGAATGTCGGCATTGTCGACGAGGTCGATGTTCTGGTCGCGGAGGAAATACTTGATGCCGAGTTCGCGGAAGATGGTGGAATTGTTGATGTTAGGCAGACGCACAGAGCGTACCTTGTAGTTCTTGAAGGTAGCTTTGAGAATGTCGAAGACATCGTTGTAGTCGGAAGCCCAATGAACAGAGAAGCCGTTGTTGGAGGCAAGAGACTCGAAACGAATCAGTTCCTCGTCGAGGTTTTCGATGGTGCGGAGATAGGCTTGCTTGAAGAGCGTGGCGGAATCATCGGAATTGACGAAGGGGTCTTTCTGTTTGCGGAGCCGGAACTTGTCGGAGTGGCTGTCGGACTTCAATGAATTGTCGGCCGCGGAGATGAAAAGGTTGTAGGCATCGCTGTTCATAGGCAGGGAGAGTGAAATCAGTCAATCAACTTATTGATTTTCTGTACACGGCGGAGGTGCCGTTCGCCGAGGAAGGGAGTGTTCAAGAAAATGTCGACGAAAGAGAGCGCCTCGTCGGCGGAGATGAAACGAGCCGGGAGAGAGATGATGTTGGCATCGTTGTGCTGACGAGCGAGCTCGGTGATTTCGCTGCACCAGCAGAGGGCGCACCGGACGTTGGGATACTTGTTGACTGTCATCTGCACGCCGTTGCCAGAGCCGCAGATGACGATGCCCCGGCGGTAGTCGCCACGGTTGACGGCGGCTCCGACCTGATGTGCAAAATCTGGATAATCAACACTTTCGGCGGAGTAGGTGCCGAAGTCTTTGACGTCGAAGCCGGCAGCTTGTAGGTGAGCGATGACTTTCTGTTTGAGTTCGAAGCCTGCGTGGTCGGAAGCTATAGGGATGATTTCTTTCATTGTTGAATTATTTTAGGACTAATAAAAGGCTTATAGGTTGTTTTTAAATTTTTATTATGTGCAAAGATATGAAAATGGAATGGAATGGTGCGGAAAAAATTATCAACAACGAGGTGTTATAACGGTATTGAAATTTATGAATTAGGGTGTCAATAAGTGAGGAAGTGTTCAAAAAAATGGTTGTGAAATCAACAAAAGCGAGGTTTTACGCAAAGATTTCGAAAGGAAAACTAACCGAAAAAAGGGAAATAAACAATGTGTTGAAAAAACGATGAACAATATGTTGAAAAGAGGCTCGAAAAGTAGAAGTCAGCGAGTTGAAATGGCGTAAAACAGTAAATAAAATGTTTAAACAGTAGAGATGAAAAAAAGAGTTAGGTGATGATATCAACAAACTAACATCATAAATAAAAAGGAAATAAATTTTTAAAAATTCAATTTTGTTTTTCTTTATTTGTCGGTTGATTTATTTTTTTGTATTTTTGCAAAATAATTAATACAGTGAAAGAAGAGAAAGTAGGGTATAATAATGTCTTGTAGATAGGGAGATGCGTTGTAGGTGCTTGAATTATTGTGTGAATAACACTGAGAATGGGCGATAAATGCCTGTGGAGCACTGGGTCTTCGTATCGAAAGAAAAAATGAACCTTGCTTTCGAAAAATGGCTAAAAAAACGCTTTATGAACAATGAAGAATTGAAAAAAGAGATAGCACGCCTGAAAAAGGAGAAGAATGCTGTCATACTGGGGCACTATTATCAGACGGACGATATACAGGAGATGTCGGACTATATAGGCGACAGCTTGGCGCTGGCGCAGGAGGCCCAGCGGACAAAGGCGTCGATAATAGTTTTCTGCGGAGTGCACTTCATGGCCGAGACGGCTAAGATACTGAATCCCGGGACGAAGGTGCTGTTGCCAGACGTGGCGGCGAGTTGCTCGCTGGCGGAGTCGTGCAACGGGGCAGACCTGCGGGAGATGAAGAGCAGGTACCCAGGACATATAGTTGTGTCGTACGTCAATTGTTCGGCGGAGGTGAAGGCCGAATCGGACCTTATCTGCACGTCGGGCAATGCTGAGAAACTGATAAATGCGTTGCCGAAGGAGCAGAAGATAATATTTGCGCCGGACAAGAACCTGGGCGGATATATCAATTCGAAGACAGGGAGAGAGATGGTGCTGTGGGACGGCGTATGCACGGTGCATGACGCGATGAAGGCAGAGGAAATATTACGTCTGAAGGCTGAGAATCCGGAGTGTCCGGTGGTGGCACATCCGGAGTGTAACGGCGCTGTGCTGGCTGTGTCGGACTTCATCGGTTCGACGAAGGCGATGCTTAACTACATAGAAAAGAGCGCGTCGAAGAAGTTTATAGTGGCGACGGAATCGGGCATACTGTATGAAATGAAGCTAAAAAATCCGGACAAGGAGTTTGTGGCTGTCCCGAACAAGAGCGGATGTGCGTGCAGTGAGTGCGAATACATGAAGATGAACACGTTGGAGAAGCTGTACAACTGCCTGAAGAATGAGGAGCCAGAGATAGAGCTGTCGGCGGAGATGATAGAGAGGGCTGCACGTCCGATAGAGCGAATGCTGGAGATGTCGCGCGAGTTGGGAATCATCAAGTAGGAGCGGGCGCGGCTATGATAGGACAGAAGGAGGTGTACGACAGGCTGGAGGAGCTTGGAATAGCGTATGAGTACTATGAGCACCCGGAGGCGCCGACGATAGAGATAGCGTCGAAGTTTTACAGGGGCGAGGGGACGACGCTGTGCAAGAACCTTTTTTTCAGGAACCACAAGGGAAACCGCCATTACCTGGTGATAATGGAGAGTGTTCACGAGATGGACATCCATGCGATAGAGAAGCAGCTGAGACAGGGGAAGCTGTCGTTTGCGTCGCCGGAGCGGATGATGAAGTACCTGGGCGTGCGACCCGGGTCGGTGAGTCTGTTCAACCTGGTGAATGACAGCGAGCATGCAGTGACTCTGTTTGTTGATTCGAACCTGCTGAATGTTGCGAAGGTTAGTTTTCATCCGAACGACAACAGGGCGTCGCTGGTGATAAGCAGCCGTGACATGATGAAATTTGTGGAGAGCATGGGGTGCGAATATGAGATTGTTGATTTGTATGATTTACAGGAAAAAGGGTGTTGATAAGTGTGTTCAAGCTGTTGATATTAATAATATTTATAAAAATCTGGTTAATAATTAATTATAGCGTTGTTTCACGTGTAACATTTTAGTGAGGGAAGAAGAGATGAAAACATTCAGTGTAAAAGTAAAGAAAACGGAGAAACTGTATGAGTTGATAGAGGAGTTGTTTCCGGACAGTAGCAGGACGAAGAGGAAGGAGATACTGGCGAATCGTGTGCTGGTAGCGTCGCGGAAAATCACGCAGTATGACTTTCCATTGCATGAGGGCATGACGGTCACGATACGTGGCGATGAGAACAAGAACAAGATGATGAACGGTAGGATGCCGATAGTGTATGAAGATCAGTATCTGGTGGTTGTCAATAAACCTGTGGGTTTGTTGAGCAGCAGCACAAATCCGAGTGATGTGACGGTTATCAGCGAGCTGAATGAGCATTTCATCCGCCGTCATCAGCGTCAGCGTGCGCATGTGGTGCATCGCCTTGACCGTGACACGTCGGGATTGTTGCTTGTGGCGAAGACGAAGGAGGTGGCCAGAATGTTTGAGAAAGATTGGAAAGAGAGGGTGTTTGACAGAGCTTATATAGCTGTGACGTGGGGCACGCCTGTGCCTCTGTCGGGCACGATAAAGACGTGGCTGACAGAGAACGAATATGGAGTTGTGTCGTCGCCGACCGACAATGGTGGAAAGCTGGCAATAACGAACTACCGCACGATACGCCACAACGGGCGCTATGCGTTGGTACAGATGAATTTGGAGACCGGCCGGAGGAACCAGATAAGGGTACATATGCGTGAGATGGGCCATCCGTTGCTGAAGGATCCGATATACGGTTACCGCGATGACAATTCGCCACTGAAACGGCTGGCTCTGCATGCTTTCAGGCTATGTTTCTATCATCCGGTGACGGGGAAAGAGATAAAACTGGAGACGCCATTTCCGGAGGAGTTTGTGGGCCTGTTTGAAAACAGGGTCAAAGAGGGGTCAAATACAGACAATAAAAAGGAAAAAGAGACGTTAAGAGTAAAAAAATAAATAATGGAATACAATACAAACAGAGAAAAAATAATGTTCAGAGAATATGGTCGCACTGTAAACAAGGTGATAGAGAACGTGTGTAGCCTGCCTGACGACGAGAAGAAGGGCGGGGCGGTGCGCGCCATAGTGTATATGATGGGCATGATATCCGGACAGTCGGTGAAGGATGAGGTGTCGTACCATAAGTTGTGGGACCACTTGATGGTGATGTCGGACTTCAAATTGGAGAAGTATTGGCCGTATGAAGCTGAGGAGATAGAGGGTTTGAAGCAGCGCCACACTATGTTGGACGTTAAGCCGGAAGAGCGGTTGCCATACAGCGAAAGGCAGATAAGCAGCCGTCAGTATGGGGCACATCTTGAGTTGATGATGAAGAAGCTGAAGGAGATGCCCGACGGAGAGGAGTATAAATATCTGGTGCGTCTGATAGCGCAGCAGGCGAAGCGTTCGTATTTGGCGTGGAACGGCGACCTGTCGGAAGACAAAATAATAGTGGAACACCTTGTAAAGATGTCGGGAGACGAGCGTGTGCGTGAAGTCCTTGGCGACAGCGCGATAGAGGTGCCCAGTGGCACTCTTCCGGTTGAAGAGAAGGCGCATTCGAAAAAGAAGAAAAAGAAGAAATGAATACGTTAGCAATATGAGTACGTTTGTAATAGAGGGAGGCCACCGCCTACATGGGACAATACATCCGCAGGGTGCGAAGAACGAGGCCTTGCAGGTGATATGTGCAGTACTACTCACGAAAGAGAGGGTGGTGATAGAGAATGTTCCCGATATCAGAGATGTGAACCATCTGATAGAGTTGCTGAGGCTGATGGGAGTGAGCGTAGAGGAGCTTCCGTGGAGCGGAGTTGGAAAGAGTTATGCTTTTTGTGCCGCAGATGTAGATTTAGAGGTGCTTGGTAGTCCGGAATACTGTTCGTTGGCATCGCGGTTGCGAGGTAGTATCATGATGGCCGGTCCGTTGCTGTCACGCTACGGCAAGGCAGTGATACCGCAGCCCGGGGGTGACAAGATAGGCCGTCGTAGGATAGACACGCATCTGTCTGGCATGGAGATGCTGAATGCGAAGATAGAGGACTTCCTGCTGCGAGTGCCACAAAGCGAGAAGGGTCCTTCGACGTCATACGGTGGTTATACGTTGACGTCGCCGGAGGGTCTGAAGGGTAGCGACATGCTGCTTGATGAGGCGAGCGTCACCGGCACTGCCAACATAGTGATGGCTGCTGTTCTTGCCAAGGGGAGGACGACGATAATGAATGCCGCGTGTGAGCCATACGTATATCAGCTGTGCGAGATGCTGGTGAGAATGGGAGCGAAAATCAGTGGCATAAGAAGCAACCGTCTTGTCATAGAGGGTGTGGAGTCGTTGCATGGCACCACGCACCGTCTGTTGCCCGACATGATAGAGGTGGGCAGTTTCATAGGAATGGCCGCAATGACGCAGAGCGACCTCACCATCGGTGGAGTGGCAATGGAACACATGGGTTTGATACCAAAGATATTCAGCCGTCTTGGCATAGAGATATGGCAGAGGGGTGATGACTTGTACATACCGTATAAGGAGGTGTACGAGATAGAGCGATTCATGGACGGGTCGATACTGACGATAGCTGATGCGCCGTGGCCCGGGTTCACGCCTGACCTGATAAGCATTGCGCTGGTCACGGCCATCCAGGCGCGTGGCAGTGTGTTGATACATCAGAAGATGTTTGAGAGCCGCCTCTTCTTTGTGGACAAGCTGATAGACATGGGGGCGCAGATAATACTGTGCGACCCGCACCGCGCGACGGTCATAGGGCTTGCGCGCGAGCATCCGCTGAAGGCGACGCACATGACATCGCCCGACATCAGGGCTGGTGTGGCGTTGCTGATAGCGGCGATGGCTGCCAGAGGGGTTTCGTATATAGACAATATAGAGCAGATAGACAGAGGTTATGAGCGCATAGACGAGCGCCTCAACGCCCTGGGAGCAAAGATTTCGAGAATATAATAGATAGTTTATACAATTAGATAAATAAAACATGTTTGGATTGTTCAAGAAAAAAAAGTCATTGCCAACGTTTGCGCCACTTGTCACCGACATGCACTGCCACTTGTTGCCATTGGTAGACGACGGCAGCAAATCGCTGGAGGAGTCGCTGGAGGTGATGGAGGCCATGAGAGAGGTTGGATATGAACAGATACGCCTCACGCCACACTTCAGCTACCCGCGTTATCCGAACGAAGAGGGGAACATACAGGAGCGCTACAAATACTTCTGTGAAGAGGTTGCTGCAAACAGTGAAGGAAGGCAGTTGCCGCGCATGACCAGCATCACCGGTGAATACCAGATAGACGAAGGCTTCAGGGAGCATGTGGAGAGCGGTAAGTTGCTGACCTACCGTTTTACGGATTCGAAAGAGGGAGCTGAGAAAGGCATCCTGCTTGTGGAATTCTCGTTGCATCACAAGCGCATGGGTATGGACGAGGCCATTTTCAGCCGTCTGATGGACGGATATGACGTGATACTTGCCCATCCGGAGCGTTATCCATACCTTGATGGGCAGAGTCCGATGATGGAGCAGATGAAGGAGCAGGGCGTATACTTTCAGGTCAACGTCCTGTCGCTTGACGGTTTCTATGGGGAAGAGGCGCGAAGGAAGGCGTTCGAATACATAGAGAACGGATGGGTGGAATTTCTCGGCAGCGACATGCACAATGTGATGTATGCCGAGGCGCTGCGCCATGCGTCGCTCAACAAGAAGATCATCAAACTGATGGAGACCACAGAATTTGAAAACAAAAAACTTGCTGTAAAGTAAAAACAACATAAAAATGGACATACTTAATGCAATCTCGCCAATAGACGGCCGCTACCGTGGCAAGACAGAGCCGTTGGCATCATATTTTTCGGAATCGGCGCTGATACGTTATCGCGTAAGAGTTGAAATAGAGTATTATATAGCCCTTCTGGGCGAGTTGGGCATGGAATGTGATGAACGTCAGAAGGCGCAGTTGAGGGAGATATACCTCAATTGGGACTTGTCGTCGGCACAGCGTGCGAAAGACATAGAAAAGACTACAAACCATGACGTTAAGGCAGTGGAGTACCTCATCAAGGAGAAGCTAGATGCGATGGGCAGTCAGCTTCCACGCGAGATGGTCCACTTCGGCCTCACCTCGCAGGATATCAATAACACGGCCTTCCCGATGATGATGAAGGAGGCGCACCTTGAGGTGGTACGTCCTGCCTACAATGAGCTGATAGACAAGATAAACAGTCTGGCAGAGGAGTGGAAAGAGATACCGATGCTGGCGCACACCCATGGCCAGCCGGCCTCGCCTACGGCATTGGGCAAGGAGATAAAGGTTTTCGTATACCGCCTGAAGGAGCAGATGAAGGCTTTGGACGCAGTGCCGTTCACAGGTAAATTTGGCGGTGCAACAGGCAACTATAATGCACATAGAGTAGCATATCCAGAGCATGACTGGCGAGCCTTTGGCGACCGGTTCTTGTCGAACTGTCTTGGCATAGAGCGTCAGCAGCTGACGACACAGATAGAGAATTACGACTATCTGGCGGCATACATGGACGGGATGCGCAGACTCAACACCATCCTTATAGACCTGTGCCGAGATGTATGGACGTATATATCAATGAACTACTTCCGTCAGCGCATCAAAGCCGGCGAGGTGGGCAGTTCGGCGATGCCACACAAGGTCAATCCTATAGACTTTGAGAATGCGGAGGGTAATTTGGGCATAGCCGACGCGTTGTTCACACATTTCTCGATGAAGCTGCCTATTTCGCGGATGCAGCGTGACTTGACTGATTCGACAGTGATACGTAATCTGGGTGTTCCGTTGGCCCATTCGCTCGTTGCAATACAGTCGTTGCTCAAGGGATTAGGGAAACTGTTGCTCAACGAGGAGCGGTTGTACGCCGACCTGGAGGACAACTGGGCAGTAACGGCAGAGGCGGTGCAGACGGTGCTGCGTAGCGTGGGTTACCCCAACCCATACGAGGCGCTGAAACAGCTGACGCGCACCAACGAGAAGGTGACTGCCGAGACGATGGCCAGCTTCATCGATACGCTGAATGTTTCGGAAGAGGTCAAGAAGCGCCTGCACGCCATCACCCCGCACAACTATCTGGGCTATGCCCGCGAGATGTAAAAGCAGAAAAAAGAGACAGTTTTGCAGAGTTTGACGGTCATAGAACTGAGACAGAGGAAGAGTTTGATGATTCTCTTCGTGGTTGTTGCGGTGTTGTCGGCGACGATGACGATGGCTACGGCGCTCAGTGTGACCGACTTCCTGCAGTTGATATTTCCGTCGGTAGGCGGTGGTGGCAGTTTTGTGGTGCATGACGGCAACCCCGTCATGAAGCTCATAGACCGCGTGTATGTATATCTGGCACAATACCCCACCACGCGTGCGCTGCTGCTCTATTCGCTGCTGCTCATAGTCCTGTACGGCATGAAGAACCTGTTCGGCTATCTCTCGGCGGTGCTTTTTGCGCGCATCAAGACAGGCGTGCTGTACGATGTGCGTAACAGGCTTCACCGCAGGGTGTTGACGAGCCGTTTTGCCGAATGGAGCTCGCAGAAGCAGGGACAATGGCTGTCGCGCATGAGCAATGACGTCGCCGAGTACGAGGCCAATGTGCTTGACAGTGTGCAGCAGGTTATTACGGCGACGCTCACGATGGTCATATATGTCTTCATGCTTCTGTATCTGGACTGGAGCCTGACCTTGATGGTTGTGGCAGTCATGTCCGTCGGTGCGTTGTTGCTCAGCGTGAGCCGCCGTCTGAAACGCCAGTCGCGCCAGTTGCAGGAGCTGAACGGTGAGTTGATGGCGACAACGCAGGAGACTATAGACTCGCTGAAGGAGATAAAGGCTGCTACGGCAATAGACTACGTCAACGAGCGTCAATGCGAACAAAATGAGCGCTATACGCGTCGTCGCGTGTCCATATACCGCCGAATATACGCTGCATCACCCATCAGTGACTTTGTGGGCAATGCCATAGTGGTGGCGATATTGTTTGTTGGCGCCATGCGGGTGCTGGGCGACACGCCGACGATGACGCCAGCGCTATTCGTCTCATACGTGATGATATATGTGCTGTTGTTGTCGCCGATAAAGGATTTGAGCAATGCCATAGCACAATTCAAGAAGGGTAGGGGTGTGGAGCAGCGTCTTGCAGAGGAAGATAGCCCTGCAGAACTTGTTGTTCCGCAGCGGAGTGACGACGGCGTCGAGGAGGAGCTACGGACATTAGAGTTAAGGAACGTAAGCTTCTCATACGGAAGGAACAAAGTGATAGACAATTTGAGTATGAGCATTGTTGTTGGGAGCCATACAGCCATAACGGGCGCCAGTGGGTCAGGGAAGACCACACTGGGCCGTTTGCTTGTTGGTCTGCTGGAGCCTGACGAGGGCGAAATACTCTTCAACGGCAAGGCTGTTGGCGCCGAGGAGCGTTCCAGAAGAGTGGCATACATACCGCAGCAGGCGATGCTCTTCAACGACAGCGTGGCGAACAATGTGCGTTTTGGAAGAGAGCTCGGCGATGCCGCCGTAGACAAAGCGCTGGACATAGCGCAATGCGGATCGCTGATGGAAACGCTTGAGGAGGGGCGTGATACCGTCGTCGGTGACGGAGGAGGGCGCCTCAGCGGTGGCGAGGCCCAACGCGTCAGCATAGCGCGTGCGCTTGCCGGTGACCCACAGATAGTGGTGATGGACGAGGCGACGGCGGCGCTTGATGCCGCGACGGAGCGGCACTTCACCGAGTCGATGCGCGAGAGCATGAAAGGACGTACCGTCATCGTTGTGGCACACCGGGCCTCGACGATAGCGGCATGCGACTATATATATCACCTTTAACATATTACAATATCAAAACCGTTCGAAAAAAATATAAAATTCCAGAGCTGAAGACCATAATTGTCCTGCTGTTGCTCATCATATCGGTCAGAGTGATGGGAGGCAATGCCGTGCCGACGCACGACACGATACCGTTGCAGGCGGTGCAAACCGCGACGCGTACGGTGGAGCTGTCGTGGCAAGCGACAGGCACAGAGTTTGAGGTGTGCCGGCGCTATGTGGACCAGATGGAGGCTGTAGTAGTAGGGACGTCTGCGGCAGGGGCGTGGACAGACCACCAGCACCGCTCCGTGTGCGGCGACACAGTTTATTATCAAGTGCGCTGTGGAATGGACACAGGATTTGCCGCGCTGATGGTTGAGGACATGGACGCCACGGCGCTTCCGGAGTGGGGCGTCGTCACAGTAGATTCGGCAAGTCAGAGGATTGTGCTGCGGTGGCAGGCGAGCGCGGACACAGACATACTGGGATACCTGATTTGTGAAGGCACACCGAATATCGGGATAGACTCCGTCTTCGGGCGTCAGAACACCAGCTACACCTACCAACTTGGCACAAGCTTGGAGATTCATAACTTCTCGCTCTCGGCGTTCGACAGCTGTCACCGCACCTCGTCGCTCACCGACGTGTGCCGAAACATAGTGCTCACGATAGATGGCGAGCCATGCAGTCGCCGGCTTTCCGCGTCGTGGAACCTATACAACAATATGCCTGGTGGCGTTGGCGAATACCAGCTGTGGGTCAGCGAGGACGACGACCCTTTTGTGTTGACAGAGAGTTCTGTGGGAGCTATGGCGGAGGCGACAGTCCTTGTTTCGGAGAGTTGCATGCGTGTGAGGGCGTTTGTCAAGGCCATTTCGTCGGACAGGACGTTGACGTCGATGTCGAATATAGTGGAATACACCTTTTCCACCACAGAGCGCCCCGCCTATCTATATATGCGGAAAATCAGCGCGTTGGGAGATGACGGTCCGTTGATGCTGTTGGCACAAACCGACCCGAGCTATCCTGGCGAGACGTACACGGTGTACAGAGGTCATGGACCGTCGACGATGTCGGCAGTGGGACGCTGCACGCCGAGCGCTGACGGGACGCTGCAGTGGCTCGACGAGACTGCGCATCCAGGCGAAGAGGTGTACTATTATGCCGTCGGCGTGCTGGACGGTTGCGGTCGCAACGAAGTGCTCAGCAATGTGGCATGTTCGATACTTCCAGTACTGACGTCGGATGCAACGGAGATAGTGCTTGACTGGAACAGCTACAGTGGGTGGGAGGGCACCACGTCGTATGAGGTGATGACAAGTCCGCTGAATGGTGACGACTGGCAGCCGATAGGCGTTGTGAGTCAGAGCAATAGTGAGCCGATGCAGATGGTCTATGATTTTGTCAGCCTGCCGACAGATGGGGCTGCGAAATACAAAATTATCGCCAAGGAAGGCGACGACTCGCGTTATGCACGTGGCGACACGTTGCAGAGCGTGGTGGTCTTCAACCGGCCGTACACCGACATCTGGGTCCCCAACGCGTTCACTCCCGATGAGAGCATCAATTCAAGCTTCCGCCCGTTGTCCGGCTACGTCAGCGAGGAGGGTTATAGCTTCATGATATTCAACCGTAGCGGTCTGGTGGTGTTCAGCACCAACGACCCTGCGGTGGCATGGGACGGCACCTCGGGCGGACATAGGATGCCAATGGGAAGTTACACATATAAAATAACTTACAATCAAAATGACGGTAGTCGGCAGCAGAAAATCGGCACCGTATTGCTGATAAGGTAAGAGAAACGAAAAGAGCAAAAACTAACGTAGATGAAAGTTTCGATATATAGCCGCAATAATTCAGTCAAAGAGAGCAGCGATGACCTGTCGGTGCTACGCAAAGCATTGGAACTGCGAGGGATAGAGGTGGTAGAGCAATGGACGCCGGAGCAGAGCATAGACATGATGATTTCGGTGGGTGGCGACGGGACGCTGCTCAGCGCCGTGCACCATATAGGTCCATGTGGCATCCCTGTTGTGGGAATAAATTTCGGGCATCTCGGTTTCCTCACGACCGCTGGACGTGACGATATCGACAGCCTTGCCGACAGTCTGCAGAACGGGCGCTACACCATAGAACAACGCACGATGCTTGAGGTACAGATAGACTCGCAAAATACTGATAAAGAGATATTGTACGCCCTCAATGAGGTGTATCTGCACCGCGTTGATAGTGGGTCGTTGCTCCACACAAGCGTGAGTGTTGACGGACAGAAGGTGGCGACCTATGCAGGTGATGGTCTTATCGTTGCAACGCCCACAGGTTCAACGGCTTATTCGCTCAGTTGCGGTGGACCCATTCTGGCTCCCGGTTGCGGTGCAATAGTCGTCACGCCCATAGCGGCGCACACGCTCACACAGCGGCCCCTCATCCTGTCGGACGGAGTGCGTCTGCGTCTCAGAGACCAGAACAGCACAGTATCGTACACCGTGGGAGTCGACTCGACGGTGCGTAGCGTTGTGGGCGACAGCGTCATACAGGTACGCAAGGCCGACTACTCCACTAGCCTTGTCCGCATAGAAAAACAGGATTTCTTCTCTGCCATTCGGGACAAACTGATGTGGGGATTGTGACAAAGAGATGCCATCAATAAAAAAGACAGAAAAGGGCGAAACTGTTTGTTTTAAAAAAATTTAGTAAATTTACAATTTCAAAAGAAACGCATCTAATGGAATTAAGCACTTATTTTCAACCGGTTAAAGTGACCACTTCGCAATGGGGAGGAGCCGAATTGGGAGGAAACATAGCCTCGGCCACATCAATATATGCCAAAGAGGGCGACTTTCCGAGCCTTGAAGGCGTGACGCTTGTGATGGTGGGAATACCCGATAGCGACGGCAGCTGTGAGGCGGCCGACGAGGTGCGCCGTTTCCTTTACCCGCTGGCCAAGCCAGTGGAGCGCATGGAGCTTACCGATCTGGGCAACATAGTGGTGGGAAAGACCGACGAAGACACACGCTTCGCCATCACCGAGGTGTTGTATAAACTGCTGGAACGCAACATGACAGTCATCATCCTAGGTGGCGGACAAGACATAACCTTCTCGAACTATAAGGCCTACGAAGTGCTGGGCCGTATTGTCAATATAGCCAGTATTGACTCGCTTTTTGACGTGGGCGACGAAGAGAAGCCCCTGTCGCCGTTCAACTGGGTTTCGCATATAGTGGCGCAGCAGCCTAACTATATGCTGGGATATGCCAATATCGGCTACCAGACCTACTTCTGTGGCGAGCAGCAGGCGCGATTCCTCGACGAGATAGGCTTCGACGCTTACCGTTTGGGCGACATACAGAGCGATATGGTGCGGGCGGAGACGCTGGTGCGTGCTGCCGACATGGTGTCGGTGGATATAGCCAGCGTGAGGCTGAGCGACGCTCCGGGGCAGGAGGGAGGCTCGCCCCATGGTTTCTATGGAGAGGAGCTGTGCCGACTGGTGCGTTTTGCGGGTCTCAGCGACAAGTTGACATCGATAGGCTTCTACAACTACAAGCCCTTGTATGACCGCCGTGGGCAAACGGCGCATCTGCTGGCACATGCTATATGGTATTTTATAGAGGGTTTTTTCGGCCGTGCCGCCGACTTTCCATACCGCGACAAGCAGAACTACCGCCACTATCTTGTCAGCCTTAACGACGGGAATGTGGAGATAACCTTCTATAAGAGCCGCAAGAGCGACCGCTGGTGGATGGAGGTGCCCTACAACGGCGAGGACAGACAGCGCTACCAGCACCAGCTACTGATACCATGCACCTACAGCGACTATGAACAGGCACAGCGCAACGAAATACCCGAGCTGTGGATGAAATACTATAAGAGAATCAACTGAAACGAGCAGAAAACACTATACAACATAATTCTTTCAAACCTCTTAAATAAATTCAACAATGAAAAAGAATCGTTTCATCATGATGGCCGCACTGGTGGCCGTATTGGCAGGATGCTCGAAATCGACTTACTATCAGGTCTACCAGACGCAGCCTGTCGACGAGAATAGTGTCGTCAACAACAACGGCAAGTTGCAGCATGATGCCGGCAAGCTTGTGGTGTCGTACAATTTCTTTGCCGAGAACGGCGACGGAGGCTTCTGGTTGACCAACAACAGCGACTCGATAATCTATGTCAATCTTGCTGAGTCGTTCTTTATAGTTGACGGACAGGCGCGTGACTACTATCAGGACCGCGAGTGGACCACCACCAAGTCGAGCACGATAACCCTGTCGAAACGCGAAGGCAAGACACGCAACGGCAAGAAAAACAAAGAGAAAACAGAAGGGACGAGTACTACGTCGGTCAATGCGTCCACGTTCAACGAGCGCAGCATGATCATGGTGCCTCCGCACAGCACCAAATACTTCACCGAGTTCAGCATCTGCAACACCGTGTTGGAGATGTGCGGTGTAAAAGACACCCCGAAGAAGAGCCGCCCGGACGGCAAGACATTCACTCTGGAGAATACGCCCCTCACTTTCGGCAACTTCATCACCTATACCGTTGGGAGCAAGGGTAAAGCACAGCATGTGAGCGACAACTTTTTTGTTTCGCAGGTCATCAACGTCAACGGCGACGCCATGTTCGAAATGGTGCGCCTGAAAGATGCTTGCGGCAAGGAGAAGGGCGACAAGGTGGAACAGCACAAGTATGCCACACCCGACAGATTCTTTGTCAAATACAAGAAATAAAAGCAATTAATAGGTGTCTCGGCAATTTACGTGCCGAGGCACCACTAACATAGAAGACTAAAAAAGAGAAAAGAAAGTTTAACCCTGGGGGTGCCCCAACTTGGAAAATCCAAAGGCTGAGAACATACCCCTATAACCTGATCCGGATAATACCGGCGGAGGAAAATTTATGAAAAAAAGAAAACTTAATGCAAGCGCATTGAGCAAGTTGCTCTGCGCAGCGGCAATGGTTGCCGCAACAACAGTCAGTTATGGTCAAACCCACAAAGAGCGTGACACCGTTCAGGTTCAGAGGCTTGAGAAGATAGTCATATCGAGTTCTCGAGCCGACAACAAGACGCCGCTGACAACTACCACGCTCACACGTCAGCAAATCGAAGATAACAAGGTAGCCACTTCGTTGCCGTATATGCTTGAGTTGCAGCCATCGGTGGTAGTGAGCGGAGAGAATGGCCCGACTGGCGAGACGAAGATGACGATACGCGGTGTGAGCGCATCGCGCATCAATGTCAATATTAACGGTATAACGCTTAACGACCCTGAGAGTCAGGAGGTGTTCTGGTACAACATTCCCAACTTAGGCGGAATGGCGCAGAGCCTCCAGATACAGCGAGGCGTGGGAGCCTCGACAGGTGGCACGCCGTCGTTCGGAGCTGCCATGAACATCAACACCCTCAATGCGATGTCGCATCCTTATGCGCAGATAGAGTTGGGCTACGGGTCGTGGAACACCTTGACGCAGGGCCTCACGGCAGGCTCGGGCATCACGAAACATGGCTTTTCGTTTGATGCTGCCTTCAGCAACACACAATCAGACGGCTATATCAGAGGCAGCGGTGCCGACCAGCAGTCGCTGTTCCTCACAGCAGCGCACTATGGAGACCGCTCGCTGACGAAAGCCATTTTCATCTTGGGCCACCAAACGACAGGCATCACCTGGAACGGTGCCACAGCGGAGCAGCTGGACAATGACCGTCTGTATAACCCTGCGGGCGAATATGTTGACGCAGATGGCAACATACGCTACTACAAGGACGAGGTGGACAACTACAACCAGCGCCACTACCAGCTATACCATTCGTTCATGGCTACCGACCGTCTGAGCTTCAATGCGGCCTTTGACTTCACCCATGGCGACGGCTACTACGAGAACTACCGCTTCAACAAGAAGCCCGGGCAGTATGGACTGTCGTTGATGAACGGCAATTCGCGTGGCAACTTCATACATCGCAAAGAGATGTACAACAGCTCATATACAGGTACATTCAACATGCGTTACCGTACCGACAAGAGCACTTTCGACTTTGGCGAGACCTACATCTATTTCGACGGTGACCACTTCGGCAACCTGCTGTGGTCGCAGGACAGCCTGTCGCTCAGTGGTGATTACCTGGCAGTTGACGAGGCCATGCCATACCAGTGGTATTTAAATACCGGTGTGAAAAAAGACAATACTTTCTTCGCAAAGCAGAACACAACGCTGAGTGAGCGTCTCAATCTCTATGTTGAGGCGCAGTTGCGCAACGTCGACTACAGCCTATTCGGTACCGAGGCCGACCGTGAGAACATTGATTTTCATGAGCATTACCTATTCTTCAACCCCAAACTGGGTGTGAATTACATTCCAGGAGAAGGTCAGCGCCTCTACGCAGTGGCAGGAATTGTGAGCCGTGAGCCGACCCGTAGCGACATCAAGGAGACCTATCTGGAGGGCGATACCATAAAGGCAGAGACGATGCTGGATGTGGAGTTAGGTTATCAGCTGTCCAAGAAAGACTTCACGGTGCATGCCAACCTGTATGCAATGTTGTATAAAGACCAGTTGACGCCGTCGGGCAACTACTCCCCATCGGGTTATGCCTTGATGGAAAATGTAGAGAAGAGCTATCGTCTGGGCATGGAGCTTGTTGCTGGCTACCGTTTCGCCCGCTGGTTCTCGCTGGACGGAAACTTGACGTTGAGCATGAACCGCATAGTGGACTACAGTTGCATGGTGACCCTCGATGACTGGAGTGACAAACAGCTTGTGGACTTTGGCACCACCGACCTGTCCCTCTCGCCCTCGGTGATTGGTGCTGCGGTGGCCACCTTTGTGCCAGTGAAGAATGCCAAGGTACAGCTCATGGCAAAGTATGTAGGCAAGCAGTATGCCGACAACAGTGGCCGTCAGGAGATGGAGGTGGATCCATACTTCCTGCTGAACATGCGTTGCAGCTATACGTTCAACTACCGCAACGGCAACTCGCTTGAGCTGCAATTGGCTGTGAACAACATCCTTGACACCGACTACCGCCTCAGCGCTTATGCGTCGAGCACCATCAATGCCGCTACGGGCGTGTTCACCTACGACCGCACCTACTTCCAGCAGCCGGGCATCAACCTGATGGGCCGCGTGGCATACAAATTCTAAAGAGAATGATATCTGTATTAGACATCATCGGAGCCGTCATCGGCCTGTTCTATATCGTCAGCGAATATAGAGCAGGCCGGTGGTTCTGGCCCTGGAGCCTGTTGATGTCGGCATTCTACATCGTCATAGACTTCCGTTCCGGCTACTTTGCCAACGGAGGCATTTGCATCTATAATTTCATTATGTCGGTCTACGGCATACTGGTGTGGCAAGGACTACTGCACAGCAAGGAGAAAGAAGAGCGACCGATAGGCTCGTGTCCAGGACGTTATGTTCCATGGATAGTGCTGTCGGTGGTGGCATTGACGATAGTGTTCCGTTGGTTGCTGGGCATGATGAATGAGAGCCAGTATCCGCTCTTCGACGGCTTTGCTGCTGCGCTGAACATTGTGGGAATGTGGATGTTGTCGCAGAAGTGGTGGCAAGTGTGGATATTATGGATGATCAACGAGCCGGTGATGATTGTGCTTTTCTGGCTGAGCGGCAACTACTTCTCGGCATTGCTGTATGTCGTGTTTGAAGTGTTCTGTATATTAGGGATAATAAAATGGAGACGCGAAAGTTTGAGATAGCGATATTGGCTGCAGGGGATTTTCCGAGGCACAAGATACCGTTGCGGCGTTTGCACGGAGCCGATGCCGTAGTGTGTTGCGACTCAGCCTATTTGGGTTATATGTCGCATAGCATGGACGACGGGCGATGTGTGGTGGTGGGCGATGGCGACTCGCTACCTTTGGCTGTGCGAGAGGCATTGGGCGACCGTTTTGTATGCATAGAGGAGCAGGACTACAACGACCTTCATAAGGCAGTGGCTTATGCTGTAGGACGATGGGGTGGTGTAGACCTGCGCATCTCAATATTCGGCGCCACAGGCAAGCGAGAAGACCATACAATAGGCAACATCAGCTATCTGGCTTACCTGTCGGAGCAGTGCCCAGATGTGGAGTTCGAGATGCTCACGGATTATGGGCGTTTTGTCTCGTTCAGGGGACATCGCCAGTTCGACTCTTTTGCGCGCCAGCAGGTGTCCATTTTCACCGCAAGTCCTGACGTGGAGGTGAGCGGCGTTGGTCTGGAATACCCGTTGCAGAGGCTCAAATTGCGTCATTGGTATAATGGCACATTAAACTCAGCCCTCGGCAACAGTTTTGAGCTGATGGGCGAGGGCTGGATTACGGTCTTTCAGACCTATGAGGCGAAATAGGATGCCGCTCACATCTTGTTCATCATCAGTTTGAGCAGATCCTGTCCGATGTCGTGACGGTAATAGCGTCCTTTCCATTGCACCTGTTCGGCGATCTGCAGGCTGCGTAGCAGGGCTGTAGGCAGTGAGTCTGCCATCGAGGTGATGCAAAGCACCCGTCCGCCGTTGGTGACGATGTTGCCGTGCTCGTCGAGTTTGGTACCGGCATGGAAGACAAGGCTGTCGCCAGCGTATTCAAGTCCGCTGATGATGTCGCCTTTGCGGTATTTTTCTGGGTAGCCGTTGGCTGTGAGCATCACGCATGCAGCTGTGCGGCTGTCGATGTCGAGAGACACCTCATTCAGCTCGCCCCTCCATGTGGCCTCAAAGAGCTCGACCACATCGCTTTTGATGCGTGGGAATACCGATTCGGTCTCCGGGTCGCCCATGCGGACGTTGTATTCAATCACGTAGGGCATCATAGTGCCGTTGTCGTCGGTGACGGCCATCAGTCCGATGAAGATGAATCCTTTATAGGGCAATTCATCCTTCTGCAGGCCTTTGACTGTGGGAGCCACGATGTCGCGTTCGACGTGCTGCATGAAAGCCTTGTCTGCAAACGGGACAGGGCTGACGGAGCCCATTCCGCCGGTGTTCAGACCGGTGTCGCCTTCACCGATTCGCTTGTAGTCTTTTGCCGATGGCAGTATTTGGTAGTGCTTGCCGTCGGTGAGCACGAAGACAGAGAGTTCGATGCCAGAGAGGAATTGCTCAATGACCACATTATTGGAGGCGTCGCCGAATTTCTTCTCCTCAAGCATTAGTTTCAGCTCCTTCTTTGCGTCGTTGATGTTGTCGAGGATGAGAACGCCCTTGCCTGCGGCGAGGCCGTCGGCCTTAAGCACGTAGGGAGCCTTCATGCTCTCGAGGTATTTGATGCCGTCGTCGATGGTGTCGCGGTTGAAGGTACGGTAGGCGGCAGTGGGGATGTGGTGTCGCTGCATGAACTGCTTAGCGAAATCCTTGCTGCCTTCCAGCTGAGCGCCTGCCGCCGAGGGGCCGATGACCATAACGTCTTTAAGTTCGGGGTCGTTGGCAAAAAAGTCGGTGATGCCAGCCACGAGAGGAGCCTCTGGGCCCACGACCAACATCTTGACACTGTTGTCGATAACAAATTGACGAATGCCTTTGAAGTCGTCGACTTTGAGTTCGACGTTGGTACCGCAGGCGCTGGTTCCGGCATTGCCTGGGGCGATGAAGAGTTTGTTGCATTTTTTGCTTTTGGCGATGCTGGCCGCAATGGCATGTTCGCGACCGCCCGAGCCTAATAGGAGGATATTCATGTAAGAGGGGTTTAATAGTTTCGTATGGAGTTATAGAAACGCACTTTGATGTCTTTTATTGTTTTGTTTTAGAAGAAGTGCAGATAGCCGTTGCTGTTTTCGGCCGAGACGCCGAAAGCCGTGCGTATGTTTTCGGGGGTGAGAGCCTCGTTGGTATTGCCGTGAAAGAGAAGACTTTTGTCGTGCAATAGAAGGCTGTTGGGGCAATAGTGTAGAGCCAGATTGAGGTCGTGGACAACGATGAGGATTGTTTTCCGCTCGTTGCGGTTTATCTCCTTCAGGAGCGACATGATCTCGAACTGGTGAGCGATGTCGAGGTTTGAGGTTGGCTCGTCGAGCAGCAGGATGGGCGTCTGCTGGGCGAGCGCACGTGCAATCATAACCCGCTGCAATTCGCCGCCGCTCATCTGTCGTGGCAGAGCCAGACGCAGGTGCCAAGTGTTGGTTTGGCGCATGGCGCGTTCCACGATGTCCCAGTCCTCTTGAGATTCGTTCTGCAGATGCCGCTGATAGGGGTTGCGCCCCATCAGGACAATCTCGAAAGCGCTGAAGTCGATGTCGGTGTGGTGATGTTGCTGTACAAGAGCTATTTTCTGTGCCCGTTGCCGTGCGTTGTAGTCGGCTACCGGCCTGCCGTCGACCTCCACCGAGCCCTGCTGCGGAAAGAGCAGTCCGGCGATGCAGCGCAGCAGCGTCGTCTTGCCGCAGCCGTTGGCGCCGAGGATGGCTGTGAAACTGCCGTCATTGACCGAGAAAGAGAGGTCGTTCAGTATGATTTTGTTGCCGTAGGAGCAGGTTATTTGTTTTACGTTTATCACAGGACGGATTTTTTGCTGGAATCAGGATTCGGACTTTCTTTTTGACTTGTAGAGCAGGTAGATGAACATGGGTGCGCCGAGCAGCGAGGTGATGGAGCCCACGGGCAGTTCGTTGGGAGGGATGAGGGTGCGTGCTGCGGTGTCGCACAGCAGCATGAATATGGCGCCGACGAAGATGGAGTAGGGGAGGAGCGAGCGGTTGTCGGAGCCGCACACCAGACGTATGCAGTGTGGCACCACGAGGCCCACGAAGCCGATGACGCCACAAGCCGAGACGCAGAAGGCCACCATGAGTGTGGTGAAGAGCAGCAGACGACGGCGAACCTTCTCGACCTCGACGCCCATGCTTTGGGCCGTTTCGCTGCCGGCAAGGAGGAGGTTGAGATCCTTGCCGTAGTAGAGCACGATGAGGATACCCACCACGGTGACGGGGAGCAGAATCCATACGTCCATCCACGACGAGGAGGCGAAACTGCCCATCGTCCAGAAGATGATGCTCTCCATCTTGTCCTGATGCAGAGCCATGAGCAGCGAAATGACGGCTGTGATGAGGAACGTGAGGCAGACGCCGGTGAGGAGCAAAGTGGTGGTATGCATACGGTTGCCGATGGAGGCGATTTTGAAGATGAGCAGAATGGTTAGCATGGCGGTGCATAGCGCGAGTCCGCCCACGCCCCACAAATGACTTTCGAGGCCCAGAAGAATGGCGATGGCGGCTCCCAGCGAGGCCCCCGACGAGATGCCCAGTACGTAGGGGTCGGTGAGCGGGTTGCGGAACACCGACTGGTAGACGGTGCCGCATACCGATAGGGCGGCTCCCACGAGGGTGCACAGAATCACGCGTGGCAGGCGCAGATTCCAGAAAATGGGCGACTGCAGCAGGCTTCGTAAGTCGTAGCGCACCACACCCCATCCGGAGCAGGCAGCCATGGTGAGCAGCGTCACAGCCAGCAGAGCGGTCGAAACAATCCATATCATGTGACGGCGGTTATGCATCTTTTTCGTTTTTAATGTTGTACAAAAAACCTTGCCATGTGTTGCGCCGTTCCAATTCGCGTGCTACAAGGATGGGAATCTCCTCGTTGCGCATCAGCTTGCCGTCGTGTCGCCGCCAACTGTTGGAAGGGAGGGCCTGATGGCGCGGAGGCACCTCGCCGGCGAAGCGTTCGATGGTTATGTCGGGGCGCAGCCGCTCAACGATGTCGCATACCAGCGCGATGTATTCTTCGACGCTGGCAAAGATGTTGCTACGTGCCGTGGTGTCGTTCTCCATGGCCGTGCCGCGAAGAATCTGCAGCTGATGGAACTTGATGCTGTTGATAGGCAAACGGTTGATGATGTCGACCTCGTCGAGCATCCGCTCGCGGTTTTCGCCGGGGAGGCCCAGAATGAGGTGGCCACCGCAGTGAATGCCCCGTTTGGCGGTGCGGACGATGGCGTCGCGGGAGGTGGCAAAGGTGTGGCCACGGCGTATTCGTGCCAGTGTGTCGTCGTAGCAGCTTTCGATGCCGTATTCCACAGCCACGAAGGTCTCCTTGCCACCGAAATGCCGTAGAGAGGCGATATAATCCAGTTTGTTGTCCTCCACACAGTCGGGTCGAGTGCCGATGATTATTCCGTCCACTTTTGGGTGGCTCAAAGCTTCCTCATAGCGTTGTTGTAGCGTATCCAGCGGTGCGAAGGTGTTGGAGTAGGCTTGAAAATAGGCCAGATAGCTGGCGGCGTTGCGGTAACGGTGCTCGTGGAACGAGATGCCTTCGTCTATTTGCTGGGTTATGCTCTTCAGAGGGGAACAGTATGAAGGGTTGAAAGCGTGGTTGTTGCAGAAGGTGCATCCCCCTTTTTCGCGGTCGGAGGTGTTGCGGTTGGGGCATCCGAAACCAGCGTCGATTGACAGCTTTTGAAGCCGCTGTCCATATTTTTTTTTGAAAAAGGCCGAATATGAATTGTATCTCTCTTTCATTCCTCGCAGCACAATATGTCGACCAGATGGATGCATTTAAGCCCGCTTTTGTTTTTGTCGATAGAGGATTGCATGTGAATGCGGCAGGAGCTCTCGGTTGTGACGATGTACTCGGCGCCTGCTGCTACGGCGTTGTCTGTCTTGCGTTTGGCAAGGTCGTTGGCAATAGATGAGAAATCGCTTGCGAACATGCCGCCCATACCGCAGCAGACGTCGTTCTGCGCCATTTCCACCACATGGAGCCCTTCGACGGCATTGAGCAGCGTTCTTACCTCGTCGTGAAGTCCGTTGTCGTCGGGATGAGCCAGACAGAGGTAGTCGTGCTGTGTGGCGCAATGGTCGGCGACAGTCACCGTGTGAGGGAAGCGGACGGAGGGGGAGTAGTGCATAATGTTGACAAGGAAATCGCTGAGGTCGAAGCATTTGTCGCAGAACTGTCGGAAGCTGTTGTGGAGGATAGTGTTGTGGAACAACTTGCCGAAATGCCTCTTGATGTAGGCGACACAGCCGCTGTCGCACGAGACGACATGCGAGCAGTCGTCATACAGCTCCATCATCTTCTCGCCCAGACGTTTTGCCCCTTCGCGGTCGCCCTGCATGAATAGCTCCCTGCCACAGCAGGAGACCTCGGCCGGATAGTGGCATTCGAGGCCCAGAGAGTGTAGCAAATGCAACGTTTTCCACGCCACATCAGGCCAGTACTGGTCGACGCAGCAGGGGACGAAAAGCCCGACTTTCTTGATGCTGTTCTGCATAGTAGAAGACATAATCCTTATCGTTTTTTCTGTTTGCAAAGATACTTCAAAAATATATAATGGCAGAAAAAAAGTTTGCAAATCGTTTTTTTTGTGTACTTTTGCATGTCGTAATGAAGACAAAAAGACGATATGCAACAGGAAATAATACTCATCTCGCTGGCCATTCTGCCGGTCATAGTGCTTGCCTTTTTCATCTACCGCAAGGACAAGTTCAACAAAGAGCCTTTGGACATGCTGGTCAAGGCATTCGCCTTCGGATGTCTCTCGGTTTTTCCTGCCGGAATAATCGAGGGGATACTCTCGTCGGCATACTCTATGTTCGGTGGCGACTATCTGCCGGGAGCGGTTTCGGGCGCCTACACCGGATTCGTTGTGGCCGGCTGCACCGAAGAGTTGTGCAAGTTGCTGTTTCTGATGCTGGCTGTGCGTCGGTCGGCGCATTTCGACGAGTATTTCGACGGCATTGTGTACGCCACCTTCGTCTCGTTGGGCTTTGCTGGGCTCGAGAACGTGATGTACGTCTTCAACCAAGAGACATTCGCAGCGTCGATAATGACAGGGTCGATGAGGGCCGTGCTTTCTGTTCCGGCACACTTCCTGTTTGGCGTTGTAATGGGTTATTACTATGCGCTTTATAGGTTTCAGCCAGAAGACCGAGGCTCCAATCTTTTCAAGGCGTTCTTCTTCCCGATGCTACTGCACGGCACCTACGACTCGCTGCTGATGATACCCGAGGCTATGGGTGCCAATGGCGAGCTGCTGGCAATGATATTCTTCGTTGTCTTCATCTATTTCGACGTCAAGCTGTGGAAGATAGGCATGCGCCGACTTCGTAAGCTGCAGGATTTGTCGGCCGGGCAGCAGACGGACAGCGCGAACGACGACAGCTACGGCAATGGCGGAGACGCCTTTACGGGTTTCAACTGGGATGTGTGATTTTTGTGTTGTTTTTTTTGAAAAAATGACGGTGATTTTGCGCTTTTTGCATGACAATTTTTGATGAATTAATGAGATAGAGTCTTTTTATCATGCTGAATTAAAATGATATAAAACTTTTTTTTGGAGGTTTTGAAAATGTTTGTATCTTTGCAACCGAAAACAATGGGGTATTAGCTCACTTGGCTAGAGCGTTTGACTGGCAGTCAAAAGGTAATCGGTTCGATTCCGATATACTCCACCAGGAATGAGGCTTAAACGGCCTCATTTTTATTCTAAGTCCCTTGGCTTTTGAGAGTTACAGCGATTGACGTGCGCTGTTGTGTGGCAAGCAAATTGCGCTTGTTTGTGCTTATTTGCCCTTGTTTTCCCTATTTCTGCCACATATCTGCCACAAAAAATCCTGTTAGTGATGCGGTTAGACCCCTTGTGGGTCCTTGTATTGTATTTTTGTCATTTGTGGCAAGAATCGAAATGAACGTATTAACTAAAATCAATAAAAAATGTCAAGGAAAGTTAACAACAGCAAAACAGCGATGGTTCACATCGAAGAAATCAACAACAAAGGAGGTGTCCGTTTCAGAATCACTTTTTCTTTGAATGGAAAGCGCATCCGTGAAACATTAAGTGAGATTCAGTTGGTGAAGAAAGGTACTCGTGAATACAAAGAGGCCAGAATGCTTGTAGACAGTATTGCTGCCCAACGAATGGAGGAGCTGAGGACTGGAACCTATGAAGGGCTTAAGGTAAAAAGTGCCATTCTGCTTAAAGATTGGATTGCACATTGTGCTGACAAGGCCGAGAAACATGCCATCGTGGGCGGTAGCCGAAATACTTGGGCGAGAATGTTGCGTTATACGAGTGTTCTGACACAAGGATATAAACCTGACATGAGGCTTGTGGAAGTCGATAAGGCCTATGTTCGTGGATTTATCAATTATCTGATAAACGATTATTGTCCCGGGAAAGGCAAAGAACATTATGCACCCAAGACAGCTGATAAGTATTATGGTTGTTTACGTTTTGTTCTCAATGAGGCAAAGAGGGAGGAGATAATTACCGTCAACCCATGTGAACTCATTTCTTCTAACGACAAAATCAAGGTTCCTGAAGGTGAGAAGTGCTACATAACCATTGAAGAACTTAAAAAAGTTATTGCAGCACCATCTAGAAGCAGGGCAAAAAATATTTTTCTTTTTATGTGTTTTAGTGGACTTCGCTTCTCTGATGTTGAGCAACTTAGGTGGGAAAACATTGAAACAGAGGGAGAGGAGTGGCGAATAGTTAAGGTTACACAGAAAACCAAAAAGGTCACATACCTTCCTTTAAGCGAAATGGCTAAAAAGTATATGCCAGAAAAAAAAGAAAGCGGATTGGTGTTTAATATCCCCGCCAATGGTTCTATGAATAAAGCATTAAAAACGCTTACAAAAAATGCTGGAATTAAGACGGAACTTGTGACTAAAGCTGGACGGCACACTTTTGCGACTACACTTCTGACACAAGGAGCCGACATATATACTGTTAGTGAACTTTTGGGCCACTCAAACCTTAACACTACCCGTATATACGCAAAAATTGTAGGAGAAAAGAAACGTAAAGCAGTTGACTTGTTGAACAACATACTTGATTAGAAAAAAGGGCGGCTATGGTATGTTTCATAGCCGTCCTTTTTTTGCTTACCTGCGATGATTAAGTGTGGCGAGAGGCTTTTTTAGTAAGTGTGCTGCTGCTTGGGAATCAATTTCGTCCTTAGAATTACATCTGGTTGAGAGCATCCACTTCTCTACGTCTTCTCGCTTAAAGTAGGTCATCTTGCCTCCAGAACTCTTATAGTAGGGGATTTCTCGACGAGATACAATTTTATATACATAACTCTTTGAGAGACCAGTGAGAGCCACAACGTCATCCATAGTCAAGATTTCTTTGGCAACTCCTATTTCTGATACCATAGTCCGTAACTCCTCAATACTGTCGTTCATCCGAAGCAACAGAGCCTCCGGCACTACAATCATTGGCAAAACGTTCCCTGTTTCGTCTAAAATGCTAAATCTATATTCTCTACAATAATCTGTGTTTTGGTTTAACATTATTTTTTTTCGCCCTTCGTAGCTGGCGGTGCTAATGTATTGTTGCTATCACTCTAAGCAAACAACAGATGGGATTTTCCGCTCTTTTGGTGGAGAGACAGCTCTACGGCATAATCCCTGAACCTGACAAAAAAAGCATTGAATATTTTTCTGAGTGAACCTCCTTTCTAATTGCTGTATGCGGATTGAACTGCTGATGTGATTTCGTATGCCGGGAAACCGTTTGAAGGGTCGGCATAATAGGCTACAAGGTAATCTATGGCCACTTGCTTCGGTATGCCGTCGAGCCTAAAGAAACGAGCAAGGATATAGAGGTGGCAGTTCCTTACACCGGGATTCATGTTATAGTGTTCCTCAAAAAGGGAGTGTGTTTTCTGTATCTGAAGCCTGAGTTTGGTGGGGTCATTGATAATCGGGGTAGTGAAGGTGATGTCGGTATGGGTAGGCTTGATTACCGGAGTTCTGTAGATTGGATCCGGAGTGAAGTGGTAATGTATGGCGTTGGGATTATAATAAGCCTTGCTGTCATAAGAGAAGAAACAAGCTCTAGACACATTGGAGCAGGACAAGTCAAAAACCAAATCGCTGCGGCCCATAAAACCCATATCCAATCCGAGTTTGTGATATAGTTCCTTGTGATAAGATGGGTCAGGGTTATCATGCAGTACTACCACCTTAATTCCTTTACCTGAGGGGGAGATAAAGGCGGCGGCAACATATAGGAAGTTCTTGATTCGTTTAAGCTCCCCCTGTATGTCCTGAACGTCATCTAAGTCAATACAAATAAGGGGGGAGTATTCCTGTAAGGCGGCATCTTCTCGACGTGTAAAAACGCCGCTGAAACATATAACAGGAAGTGTTCTTATCTTTAACTGGTTCCGGGTGTTATGGTCAGGAGATTTACGAATATCTTTGACAGCCTTTCCCAAATCGGGTGTCGGCTTTTTTATCAAATCAATGACATCGCCAAAAGGTTTGAATATGGAATATTTAGAGTCGATAACACTCTTGAAAACTGTAATTCTTATTTGATTCATTGTCTGGGCTTTTTAGGGGTTGTTTTTATGGAGGCAATTTATAGTGACATAATTTTTTATTAATTAGGGCATAAGAGTGTTGTTTTATCTTATTATATTATAGAAAGTTAGTCTAGTATGCCCATAATAATGCCAATGATGGACTATGTAATAGTGCATCATGTGATTGTTAGTGTTATTTTTCGTAGTTTAAGATAGTTGACAAAGTTATTATATGCTCTTTTTCTCTTACTGTCTTTGGGTATGATTTTATAGATGTCATCAAGAGATATAGAGAGGGTGTAAGGATTCCTATTGATGATGGCTGCTCTTAGATTGGGGTCGTAAGAATAAAGGGCTACCATATCAAAGATAAAGCCTTTTTGGTAGATAGTATAGGTAGGGCATGGTGTATGAAGTCCTGAAATATTACGGGTTCTTGGAGAATTGGCCTTGAAATACTCCTGGGCACGATAGAATAGCTCATAATTGCAATCGTCAGAGAAAAAGACCTCTATTGGTAAACTTTGATGCTGCCTTATTCGAAGTCTGCATATTGTCTGGATTATGAGCGACAATTTATAATCCGGGAAATCCACCTTCTCTCCAAACATCCTGCTAATATCTTTGGTCACGTTATCAGGGACTCTCCATTCACCCAAGAAATATACTGTCGAGAAATCCCTATACTCATTACTCCCTCTATCTAAACCAGAGCCTCGATATATTACGGCCAGATTAGTATCGACAGCCCCATTCTTGATCAATAGAGCCTTTAAGAGGTCTGGGAAGTTGTCTGTGGTTATCTTCTCAAACTTATCTGCCTCACCTGTGTTCTTGAATTTCTCTATTGTCTTCCACGTCACCAAAAGAACTTTATCGGTCTGGGTCTTATCAACCACCATCTTCACAAAGTCGGGAGCATATTTATCTATCTCCCCTACAACAAACCCCTCCTTGTTCTTTCGTTTCAGACGCATGGGGAAAGTGGAAAAAGTGATGTCAGAATTGTATCTATCGCCATTCAGAGGTAGGAGGCGTTTTGATTTAGGGAATACGATGTCAGCCGTCCCATCAAAGAGAATCACTATCGAGGTCATCATGGCTTCGGCAATGATGTTCTGATTGATGGGAGCAAAGCCATTATGTCTGACGTGTTGTAGTAACTTCCCCTCCTTATACTTCACCAGTTCCGATTTGCCAGTGAATATCTTGTCCTTACTTAACCGATACGCTGCTTCCATTTCCTCTGGTTTGCTGTAGGTGTGCTTATAGAAATGTTTTTTGCCTATCACAGTATCACCAACAAGAATACTCCCCTTATGAACCTTGGTCATATCAACATAAGTCAAAGCATCTTTAACCTTCTCCGGCACTTCAAAGGGATCAGGGTAGAAGGTTATCAGCTCATCTATCAGCACCCATCGTCTTTTACCATTCAATCCATAGCTCAGAAACAGCTCACAAGGGTCTATGATTGCTCTGGGCGATGTGATGATTAGAACACGATTGGAACTGAGAGAGGTCGGGTTGTTTCGATATTGTTCAAGGTTTGCAAGGTTGTCGGTATGAAGAATAAAGCTCCCCGGTATCTTCGCTCCTATCTCGTCTGCCGCCTTTCTGGTCGGCACTATGATTAGCACTCCCTCATTACTGTATTGTTGGGCTATTTGGGCTATTATGGTTGTCTTGCCAGCACCACAGGAAGAAGCAGAGATAAAGAATCCGGGGCTATCAGGGAGGGGAGAAGAGGAACCATTGGCAAAATCAAGCTGATGTTGTCCTGTTGTCGGGTCTGTAGTTATTCCTATCATAGCATTGGGTGTTAAAGGGAGAGCGGCAATAAAGCCACCCTCCCATGATTAATATTTATACTTCCCTTACAAATTATTTTTTCTTAGCCGTGATAGAATAGCCCCTTCCTGTCTACCCAGTTGCTCACCTATTTCTTTAGCGCTTAACCCCATTCCCCACAGTTCTTTCATACGTATTTCCTCCTCCGGTGTCCACGGTTGGTAGGCGTTGGCGTGTTCCTCCTTCTGTTTCGACATATAGGAATCGCCAGTATGTTTTGACGAGTCAGGTTTTGGTGGCTGAGGGTATTTCTTCTTTTTGAAGGCAAACAGACAGACAGCCAGTTTTTGTATCTCGTCAGGGGTGATTTGGATTAATTGTCCGTTTTGTGTGATGCAAACTGAACCACTAGGATCCTCTGCCACATCAATCTGTCCAAAAGTAGATTTAACCATGTAATTATCTGTGCCGGACTTCTTGTTGGATTTTTTCGGCTGATGAAATTCAGCCGTGTCATCACTGAGGTGTTTCATGAAATTTTCTACGTTCATATTTTTTTGTGGTTAAATTATTCATATTCAAAGATAGAGCCAATGTAGAGTGTTGTTATTCCCTCGTTGAACTTGGTGATGGTGTAGAGTTTAAACTCATTCAGTGTCATCAGTTCCTCTCCGTAGTGAATCAGTATGCCGCCGTAACCACACACATCGTTCTTCCACCAACTGAGAGGATAGTCCGAGGTCAGGCAGGATGTAGAGGCCGATTGAAGGTGTAGCATAACGTTCTGGAGGTGTTGTTGAGGGTTGCCGAGAGTAATAGTGTTGCCAGTAATAGAATAGCCAATACCGAGTTCATTTCGTAGGATATCGATGGCTTCCGTCCAAGTGAAATTTTGAAGGTCTAACGGCTCTCCCTCCTGTGCCCAGAATGGATTGCCAGCGTAGAAGTGATGCCCCAGTTGTTCTGCTTCGAGAAGGGGCTGGTTGGGTGTGTCTGATACTTGGAAAATCAGCTTTTCCATAAGATTATTACAGTGTCCTTACACTGGGCGTTAAGTGAAAGGGCTTGGCTTGCCAGACCAAGCCCATGCTGATAACAGATAATTAGCACATTGCAATGTCAAATCCCTGTTTGCCAACGAATCTGTCGAAAGCAGTTCTCATCTGTTTCTTACGAATCTCATCCTTGGAGACCTTGCCCTTATCACTATCATCGGACTTGGCCTCTTGGATTTTTTTCACAAATTCATCGGTTAGTGTTTCGTTGAGGAAATTGACGTAATGGTCAGTGGCGACTTCATCACCATATTTCTTTTGCAGGAGCTTCCATTGGGTTGCAATTTCCTTACTCAGTTCTTTGGTTTTGAGGGGAGTGAGATCCTTGACGAATTTCTCCAAAAGGACAGCCTGTATTCTTTTTGCACTTTCGTAGTGCATAAATACGTCTTTTGTGTCTCCCTTACACACCGCAGTTTTTAGCACACGGTCAGTTCCAAGTGTTGTCATCTGGCAAGCCGCCTGATATTTGAAGCCATGATTGACGAGGTTGTTGATTACCGTCCACCCCTCATGTGTGTTTTCACCTTCGTCGAGGATACGCTTCTGAACGAAATCCTGTGTCTTCCACTTCACAATATCGGTGTTAATGCAGGTGATACAGGCAGGCAAGTCGATAAAACCAGCACGGTTCTTACTAGGAAGCACTGCATTAAGTTGCGGCCAGTCAGACAACTCCATTGTTAGCAGGTAGTTAATTCTACCATTACCATCAAGCGCAACCAAAGATTTCGCATCTTCTGGGATTGGCTTGTCTCTGTCCGGATCATTGGCAAATCGGACTGGCTTGATGCCAGCAGCTTCAGCCGTCTTTTTGGTGACCACGATTAGAGGATGTTGCGCCCCCTGAGTCATAATACTTTCGCCAGTCGTGGATTCGTCTTTACCATGAGTTCGGTTGACCTTCGGAGTAAGAAGGGTAACACCGTTTGCAACAGCGGTATTGATGTCTAATATCGCATTTGTTCCATTGAGGAAGGGTGTCGCGGCAAAATCCTTCTCATCAAGAATCCGCTCAGTTTCCTCTTCAAAGACGGTCGTGATTATTAACAACTTTTCTTCCGCATCCTTGGCGTACTTGGGAGTGAAGTCCTTCTTCTCCTTTTTTTCTCCCCCCGTGGACTTCTTTTCCCCCTTAGCGACACCCACCACCGTACCATTGGCATCACTAGAAGATTGTGTCTCTACGGCCACTACATTGTTAGGGTTTTCGCTTTCGACAGTACCCTGAACTGCCGTCGATTCAGAAGCTATCGCACCCGAATCGATGTTTTCTTTATTTTCCATGTTTTTTTAATTAGTTATATGACCTATGTCACATTATTTCAAAGAACACTATCTGTACTCTCGTTTCCCTCTCGAATTCGCCGCAAAGATACGACCATTTCTTATACCTGCAATCCTTATAAATCACTCTATTTCAGCAAAATGAAACAATATGAACTCAAATGAAAGAATATGAAGGAAAATGAAAACAAGATATACTATTGCACAGAAAAACAGTGGTTTATATTTTTGATATGTAAACATAAAAAAACCACCTCTTTTGGAGGTGGTATAATTATTTGTGCAATAATTATTCTACTGACCCTGAAAATGCCCTAAAAAATCATTCTTTTTGGTGGGCGATATTCAAATTTTGATCTTCTTTTGGCACCTTCAAGCCAGAAAAGTCATTAAATGTTTCAATTACAGTAATTTTAAAATCATTATCAGCATCACGGGCATATCCGCTCATCCAACTGTTATCGTCTGGCTTTTCTCTATAACGTTCTGGTCTATCGACATCAAAGTAAGTAAAAATATCACAGTAATCTCCAGAACAAATAATTTTGCATTTTTTTAGATACAGCATGGCACGAGTTGCATCATCGCGACCATTGTTTAGGAGTCTCACTTTTTCATCACAATTAGGAACATCACGCCCCGTTATTGTACGAATAAAAGCGTTGACTTGCTTCTGCTCATTTGGAATATAGCCCTTATCTTTGGCAACATACCTCACAAAATCTTCAAATTTTTCTGTATGTTCCTCGTACCACTTCTTTAGGCTGTCAGACCATTGAAAATTGTTTCCTCTGTATGCAGCACCTTTATTACTTAACGAATCTACCTTATATCTTATGCGTCGTTTTGATGCTTTAGTGTTCGATGTATCATCGCTGGCATTATCATTGCTTTTTTCTTCTGCATCTATCATTGCCGGAATGGGTTCCACTACGGATTCATCAAAATAAGTTACTTCCTCACAGTCATCGTCTACGTTTAATGATTGGATTAGTTCAATTGAATCATCTATAAACGAAGATTGTTCATCAGCTCCTAAACGTCCCGAGGTATATCTGACCAATATGTCGCCAATATTACTGTAAATAATTTCTACATCCTCGATTGGTTCAAGATGAACCGAAGGAATTATTCTGTGAATTTGTTGCTCAATTTGATGCCGCTCCGAAAAAGACAGGTAGGGTAAAGCGGCAGCATATAAATATGGTATAACTTCAATTATGAGAGGAAACGTTTTATTCCAGGATTGTACTGCGGCATCCATCATGCAGTCATCTTCGCATTCAACTGTGGACGCAATCTTATTGGTCGCTTTTGATGCTTTAATAACAGATGACTCGGTATGATTAAATATTGCCTCAACTGTATCACGAGCTTTGTCTAAAAAAGCATAGAACTCGCTTTCATCGTATTCCGAATTATCTTTGAATATCTCTGAGGATTGCACATAGTTGGCAAAGTTAATACAATGATAAAGGATGTTGCAAGGTCGCTCAATAGAAGTCAGGTCGCACTCTGACTCCCTAACTACACTTTGAAATAATTTGTAATCACCTTTGCGTATAGATGAGAATAAATCTGATTTCATTGATAAAGACCCATCTATTTTCGCTATCAAAATATTTGCACATTCTGGACTAATCGTAGTTAGTGCCATAAAGACCTCTTGCTCATAGACCGAAACGACACTTCTGTTGTTATCTTTTAGTAAACCAAACAATTTTAATAGCCCTTCGAAAGCTCTCGGAGAATTAACGCATATATGGACTATGGTTTTCCATAGTGATAATAAATTCTGATAGTTTTCTTCTATAAAAGTATCTCCAACCTCAATTATCGATAACGACGAAGGGGCTGTCTGTAGTGGTTGGATTGTATTTTTTTTACTGGTCATTTCAAATATTTTAATGTTGCAAAAATACACATTCTTTTCGACATACTAATTGTCCAAATCGCTAAAACGCAGTCCAAATGCCGTCAAAATCTTAATAGTGAATAGAATAACCTTCAACACTATTATTATGCAGCGTACTTACACAAAACCCGCCGACAGTAAAGAGAGCCGTCCGAAAACTGCCGGGGAGGTGATTATTGAGAATTTTAAGAAGGACGGTAGCAAGGAAGCGAGGCAGTTCCTGAAACACTTAAACAAAAAGAAATGAAGAAAATGTTAACTACGATTTTGACGCGGCTCTTTTGCAATGAACTAAGAGACCGCAAAACAGAAGAAATGAAACCAGGTATGCAGGGTGTCGAAATGTTTATCCAGCCTGTAGAACCGAAGAAGACACGTTATAATGACCCTGACCTGAATATACTCGTCGAAAGATATGGGGAGTTGCAGCCGGGGAAAGAGATTACACTTGAACTTGGTGAGGCGGCGAAATTGCTAGGTCGAAAAAGAGTTAGGTTGGATGCGTTTTCGAGCCTGACCAAGAAATTGCACAATGAATACGGCGTGGAGTTGAAGATATACTCACGCAGAACTAAAATAGAAAAGAAAGGAGTAGAAGATGAAGATTTACATGGCAGGAACAGCGATTAACCTTCGTGGACATAAAGAACAATCCCTACAGAACTACCTTCAACTTAGATACGACTGCTGGCTTGGAAAGGACACGGTGAGAGTTGAGGTATCGAAGTTGGAACACAAATTGATAGAGCTGAAAGTTTACCGTACTTATGGTGATTGGTATGAAAATCCACAATGGCATAGCAACAGTAAGGGAAGTATTTTTCAGTTAGACGAATGGATTATAATGGGAGAAGGGTATCAGACAGACACTTATGCAGATTTAACCCAGCTCAACGGACGATACATAATCCGTGATGACATAAAATCCATTTTCCTGTATAGATGGCGAGAATACATCAAAGAAAACCATTGCAGTAGAATCAAAAATGTTGAATTTGAAGATTTTTTAGACCATTTCGACCTAAAGATTGAATTGGCGTAAGAAAAAAAGAGAAGCTACTTAGGACGGCTTCTCTTTTTATTTGCTCACTGCCACAACTCTTTCATTGGTCGAAGGTTCTTGCCGTCGCTTCCTGCTTTCACTGGATTTCCGAATTTGAAAAAGAAATCATTCATGTATTTGTCGACAGTAGTCCTATTTGTTTGTTTTTCATCAATAAACCAATCAGGTTCCTCTCTAAAATCCCTTTCTCCGTAATATTCTGTTATTGTATATAGTGTGGTTATCTTGCCATTCTCAAAATACTCTAAATACATAATATTCTGCCCCATGTGAACGCCTCTTCCTGATAGAATCTTACCCTTCCGTGGAATATATGAAAACCCAGAGGAAGTGAAACTTTCAACAACACGTCCATTTGCGATAGATAGTACATATGCACCTGTGGCAGGATAACCTGTTGAAATAACGAGTTCTGGAATATCATCGCCATCAAGATAGATATACTCCCATCCGCCAAACTCGTCAACCATGTCATCCATTTCATGTTCTTTTACATACGCTTGATAGATGGATTGATAGTCGCTTGTACCTTTTGACTTGCTTATCTGGTTGTCGTAAACGCCGACGATGTGATAGGCCGAGTCGATGACAAAATGCTTTTCCAATACGAATACAGAATATTTGCTTTTGTCCTCTCTGTCAATGGAATAATCCTCGATAACAACCACGGAGACCCGGTCATTACTTATTGGTTCCATCTTAAATGACTCTCGACGTATTGAGCTATGCTTACCGTGTACCTTAAATGTGTTGTCGTATCGCTGATGACATCCGATAACATAATCCCTATCTTTGTCGTAGGCATCCTGATAGCGTTCAACCTTCGGGGCATAGAGTGAAGCCAAGGTTGTAAAATCGTTCTCGCAAATGGCTGTACAATAACGTTCAACAACATTCGAAACGGTGTAATCATCTGGAAAGTTCACATTCATCGGACCCATTTGAACCTCACCCTTATCCTTGTTGTGTAGCAGTAGGAAAAGACCTAATGACAGCAGTATTACTACGGCTGAGATAACGGCGATAATGATATTGCGTTTCTTGTGGGGGACAGGTTTGGTATCGGCTTGGGAGGAATTGGCATTGCTCTTATCAGCACCTCGAATAGCAGCTACGCCAAGGTCGAACATATCTTTGCTGATTTCCCCGGCATCGAACCTCTTTTGAAGTTCCAAAAGTCTATTTATCTGGTCGTCAGTCATAGATGTTTATAATTTTGAGATTTGTTCCTCGTATTCTTCCTCCGTTAGTTTTCCTTCATCCTTTAGTTCCATAAGTTTGATTATCTTTCCGGCACGGCTGTCATCTTGGACGGAATCTTGAATACTTTTTTCGATAAATTGGCTTGGAATCGAGACTCCATTTTCTTGACAGATTCTTGTTGTTTCTCGTGTGAACTCCTCGGAAGATAAGATGCCAGCTTGTAATAATTCCTTCAACTTTCCCAAAGATTCGTCGACATAAGCTTTTGCCTCTATTACACGTTTTTCCTCTTCCTTGATTTTCTTTAGTTTATCTTCGTATTCGGTATAATCTATTGCACCTGATTCGAGGGCTCTTAATGCTTTCTGTTCTGGCGAAAGATTCTGATTTGTATTATTCGATGTTTGTTGTGAAATGAGCTTACTATAGTCATCTGCCGACTTTTCTTTCTTCGGCAAACCATTAATAATTACAGCAAGAATACCAACCAACAAGCCGATAAAAGCAAGTGCCAACGTCCAGTCGCCATTAGGACCCACATCGGTAATAATCTTAATGATTACAACAACAATAAATATTGCTGCAATAATTGATATTATAGTTTTCGCTTTCATGGTAATTTATTGTGTTATTAATCTTTGTAATTCATTTCCAAGTTCTTCTTCCAACTTCTGGGTGGCATTTTCGTCGCCCAGCTCGCTTCTTATGATTAGTTCTAGAGCTTCGTCGCTGCCCAATCCATTCTTGGGGTCTGCATCATAAACCCTTGACCCGGATGTATAATCACAATTTGAGGTGGATTTTCCAAGAATCTCATTTGTATAGGGGTCTCGCTCCGTGAACTTATGCCAGACGAACTCAGCCAATCCACATCCTTCGTTCCTTACCTTCACGTCTATGAGCCATGCTGGTTGTATGGTAAAATTGCCCTGCTCCAACAGACGGTATAGTTTCTTTACAGAAGCGGGATCATCTATCTCCACACGCTCCGAACCCTGTATATGGTGCTGAGTGCTTGTGGCGATTGATACCTTTTTCCCGTTTGAGTCTTTGATTTTAAAACACAAGTCATTCATACCTAAATCAGGGGCTGACAACTCAAACCTGTCGCCGGGATAATATCTGACGAAAACAGGTTGGCTGTTATAACTTAGACGCAGTAAGGCACTATGTCCATCCATGATCCACTCTCCGCATGAGGGTGTCCATTCGGGTTCTTGATAGACTGGCTCTTTTTGCTGTACAGTGGCAACTTCCGTGTAGTATTCATCATCTGTCGCCTCGCCTGTCGATTCTACTGTATCTTTGTTTGAGCCAACAGCAACCGAAATGACAATGATGGCTACAAGAACGACCGCACCAACAACTATCCACCAGTTAAAGCCTGACTTACTTGTCTCAGCTATCGGCGGCGTGGGTGTAATGGCTGGCTTCTCGTTTATTATCTCGTTGCGGAGTTTGTCCATTTCCTCCAGAGAAATCAAGCCATCGTCGAACAGTGTTTTTAGCTGTTGCAGTTTCTCAACCTTTTCTGATGGAAGTACATTAGCGGATGCCACCACAGAAGCCTCACCCTTCAAAACGGAAACCTCTTTGTCGAAAACCTCTTGCGTTATGGCTCCGGCATCAAGTTTCTGTTTTAATTCAAATAGTTGATTTATTTGCTCGTCGGTCATGGTGGTTAGATTTTTGCCATTTGCTCCTCAAATTCCTCTTGGGTTATAAGGTCGGCTTCCCGAAGTTCCATCAGCCTTGCTACCTTGTCGGCAGGGTCGTTTGATTCCTCTTTTGAACGTGTCAATGGTTTAGCCTTGCTCTTTTCGTATGCTTCGTTGGACTTCCGCTCAAATTCTTCTTCTGTCAGCAGCCCAGCATCCAACAGGGCTTTCAGACTCTCGACCGTCTTTTTGTAGCCGCCTGACTTCAACCTGGCATCGGCTAATTTCTGTTGGTATTCGGCTTCAGTGAGAATGCCACTTTTGCGGAGTTCCTGTAGTTTCAACTCTGTGTGTTTTAGTTGCAATTCCTCCGATGGTTTTCCATCATCATCGGTAGCTTTCTCTTTGCTTGAATTGCCCTTAATAACCAGTGCAACTATGGCAAGCAACACACCGAGAGTACCCAGAAGCATCATCCAGCCCATCTCGTCTATCTCCCCCAAATCGGGGAGGATGTTTACTACAAGTATTACAATGGCTCCAAGAATGAAGACCACTGCGATAACCGATACTAAAGATTTGCCTTTCATATTGTTTAATTACTGATTAATATTCAAACTGTCGCCACTCTCCATTAATGAGTTTTGAGTAAACTTCGGAAACTGGTTTGTGATTTAAATAAGTTGTTTTTACGCTAATATTCGTTGCTCTTCGACGATCTTCGTTGTATCTATACCATTCATACCCATTGCCATTGGCATCAATCTTACTCTCAAAAATCAAATAGTGGCCATTACCATTTTCATCTGGTCCGTATCTTCTCCAGTCACCAAAATAATTACCCTCTTCGTCGAATGTCATTTCTTCAAATACACTTCCATTTTCAAAATATTCAATTGCCCTTTGTTTTTTTCCATTAAGGTAAAAAGTTTCCTTTTTAGTCTTGCCATTCTCAAAATACTCAACACTTACTGTTTCATCAACGGTTGTCGATGCAGTGTTGTCGAGATTTCTGACAATCTCGGTTATCACAGCATTAAGATTCGTAATATCTCCACTCTCCCAGTACTCTTCTTGTACATAGTGCGAACTTACAGACTCATTATCTGATAAATAGTAAGTAAAAGTACCGTCTGACACCCAAGTCGGCTCATATTTTGAAGTATAACATTTCTTTGAGAAGCCATTGATTGTTAGAAAGTCCGTAATAGACGAGCCAACGTGTAGTCCTGATGTTGTGTAAAATTTTGGGGATGTATAATGCACTACTCCATCTTCGACAAAAAAAGCATTTTCATCAGAATCTTTGAAAGAAAATGAATAAATTGAGCCATACATTCCTACTTCTTCGGTCATTGAAAAATCATCAATCAACAACTTACCCAGTTTTTCACATTGTTCGTTGGCATATTGAGATAAATCATATGAGCCAAAGCCGTTCTTCGTTATTAAAAGACCTTTTTCGGCCGTGTTGGAATTTGTCGTGACATCTACGGGTGATGTTATATTAAATAGTTCAACAATACAACCGTCTATCTTTAACGTAACATTCTCTCCTAAAGACAAGTATTTACAATCACTCGGAACATAATCATCTGCTATTACTGTCTCGGCGTGTAAATACCCATCGCTATTCCCCAAATATTCTATCTTGGGCTTTTCGGACACATTTCTTCTCAATGTATCACTGTCGATACTATATTCACCTTTGTAGACAACATTATATTCATAAATTTCAAGGCCTGTATTATAGTTTTCGTAAAATCTATATAACCTTTTGTCCTCAAATTTTCCATCAGATGTAAATTCAACGACCCCACCCATATAAAATGAGTATCTTGAATTATCGACGTAACGAGCGTAAGCATACTGGCCGCTTAGTGGAGAATCTAACTGTTCCGTTGACTTGCCCCTGCCACAAGATATAAGGGTGGCAAACAATGTTATACTGATTGACACTAACGTAAGTTTATTTGAGACAGCATTCATATAATTATGTTTTTTGGGGTGGTTATTGCTTTACTTTATTAATTGTGGATTAATAATCAATAGTATTCTATTACCCTCTCCTGAATATATACAGGATTACATTCGTCGTGTTCCGGACCTTCGTCTTCATCATGATACCCGCTATACCATATCTTTTTTATCCAATTGCCTTTTGAGTCGTACTCATAAGAATAATGGTAATCGCCACGTCTTGCGGATTCCATATATTCTACGTCGCCTTTCTTATTATATACCCAGCGAGATACACTTTCCTGAATTACAGCACTATCTATTAGGATTTTTCCGTCATTATTGTATTCAGCAACCCTTTCAACATCGCCATCGCTGTTATATACAATCTCTTTTACCAAGGTTCCGTTCTTTTTATACTCCTTTACTTTGCATCTATAGTTAACATCACCATTCTCATCATAGATTATTTTTTCTATAACAGACGGGTCATTGGGAGATCTACGGACTACATAACGCCATCGACGACCTTCTTTAGCATCATATCTTCTGACTTCTTCTTGTTCTCCTGTTTTCTCATTATAAGAAAAGTCATACGACGATGCCAAAGAGCCGTCTCCATTGTAATTCTTTTGGGCTATTATCTTATCATTCTCAAAAGTGTTGAATGACTTATAAAGTAACTGCTTCTGCCGGTTGTATGCAACGGTGGAATCCATAAGACCACTAAGACTGAAGTAATTATCATATAAACAGGGTTCCTCTAGCTCATCAGTCAGTTCACCTTTCTCGAATTTACCGAAACGTTCAACTGCATAATAGTTTGTTGTTCGAATGTGTCTTACTTTCCCTTTAAGATTATAATCGGGTTTTGATGAATTGCCAGAACAGGCCACGAAAACAAGTGTGATGGTCGCAAAAACAAGGGTAATCGTTTTATTCATTTTTACAATATTAATTATTTGACATTTATAGTTTTTTCATAACAAATACCAACTATGGTACTGTTTACTTTCAATAACTCAGAATACGATATGGAGCAAATCTTTTTCGTTAGAAGAATTAAATTGGACAAATAATAGAGTGTAGTTCGGCAAGCTCCATCTGTACTCATTATTCTCGATTTCTTTCATGTCCTGATACTTTCCATATTTTCTCTGGAGCATAGAGAGCATCTTTTTTGACGATTCTGCATTAGGCAATTCGAATATAATATCCTCCAATCTTGAATCGTCATAACCATCGCATTCAAGCCCAACTTTCAAACCTGAAAGCCCCCAATAATTACCCTTGTAATAGTATATATCACAACCGTAGCCACCACCACGAGGCTGAAATTCAACCCCCTCTTCAACAAATCCCAAAGCAGAAAAAACACTCTGCATTGTTTCACGAGATTGAGACAGGCTAATTCCACAAAAGTCATTGGTTTGGGATGGGCAACTGGTGTTTGGGGTTGGTTTGTCATTAGTTTCATTTTCACAAATGTCCTCAGCCGCAACATCTGTACTATCAATGTTGTTGATTGGCTCTATTACGTTCTGTGTATGCCGAAAGGTCATCCGCTCGTTGTCTCTTATTAGTACAAGTTCTGTTTCTGTCAGACTTTCGATTTTCAATGCTACCGACGTGGATTTGGTACTCAGAATCAAGTCATCATCGCTTATTTTATAATCGTAGGCTTTACCGTCTGCGTCAATGAGTATGCCATCCTTTTTAAACTCAATCCAGTCAATCTTGCATTGATAGCTGATGCAATACCATTTACCGACAATAAGCCTCTGGCTACTTGGTTTGCAAGAAGACAGACAAAAGAGTATTGCTGCTAAAAAAAACGAAAAAAATAAAACCTTCCTCATGTTTTTTATTTTAATGCGAAAGTAATGGGGAGTTTGAATTGACAACGAACCAATTTGCCATCTTTAACTCCGGGAATCCATTTTGGCATTGTTTTTACCAGTCGAACTGCTTCATCGCCACATCCACCGCCTATATTACGGAGACATTTCACCTCCGATATTGAACCATCTTTCTCTATGATAAATGATACAATGACCACTCCAGAAATACCAGCATCTGCGGCGACAGAGGGATATTGAATATTATCAGCTAAATAGGCATTTAACTTCTCTGTGCCACCGGGGAAAGCAGGATCGCTGTCTGGGATGACTTGTCCTTCGCTTATTTTTCTTTCAAACTCGGTATAGAAGGTAGCGTATGCTTGCTCTATTTCACGGCTCTGTTGCTTTAATTGCTCAACTCTGGCTTGTTGTCTTGCTTCTTCCTCTTGGCGTTGGCGTTTGGCACTTTCTTCCATTTCCCGACGTTGGAGTTCCGCTTGGGCTTCACGTTCTTGACGCAACCGTTCTGCCTGAGCTTCTCTTTCTTGACGTTGGCGTTCTGCCTGAGCTTCCTGCTCCCGACGTTGCCTCTCTGCTTGTTCAGCTTTCTCTATTTCGGATAGACACTGATTATATATTGTTTCGTAATAAGCGGTCTTTTCCTCTGGAAACAGTTCAAACGCTTGGTCATATTTCTCTATTGCCTCAACGAATTTATTATTACTGCGTAGATTATAGGCTTCACTTATTAGGGCATCATATTTTTTCTTCTTCTCGATTTCTTTTACTCGTTTAATAATGGTCGTATTGGAATAGAAGGTTATTCCAACACCCCCTCCGTCGAGGTATGAAGCCCAACCATACAACACTGCACCAACCTTTTGTCCGTAATAGTTGAAGTTGGTATAATACTCCTTCTTTTCATATTCCACCGACTTGTAATTAAAATCTTCTTTAAAATAAGCAGATATGGCACTATATTCTGACATAATCCTATCGTATGAATCTGATTTCAGTAACCACTTGACAGATTCGACTTTTCCATCTTTTACTCCAATGGTAATGTAGTAATTCGTAACAATACCTCGATCCTCGTCCCGATATGAAATATAGTGAACGCCATCATTATCATTTGTACCACTTATGGAATAGTTGTTGCTGCGAATGATATTCTTTGCATTCGCCTCTGTGGTTCCTACAGGCACATTAAAACGGACAAGCTTTCTGTATTCCTTCTGTGCCATTACTACCCCACTCAACATCACCGCCACCAGTACCATCATTACTCTCTTCATCGTTGCGCCTTTTGTCGCCATTCTATCTCCCGGATTGGCGGTTATTAACTCAATAAAAAAGCATGGAGACAATGTCGTTGGTTTCAAATCACAGAGGTTTTGCCCGACCTTAGATAGCTTGAAACTTTAGAACTTTATCCCATGCTTTACAATATGCTAACATCGTTTCCGACGAAAACATACCAAACAAGCAAAGGCATCAGTATCGAAGTCTGCTATCTAATTAGAAATGGGCAATTTCTGTGATAGACCTGTACGAATGCTTTTATTGCTTCGCTTAGACAACTCGCGTCTAAATCAAATGCAAAAATACACATTTTTTCTGATACTGAGCCTTTGTGGGATAAAGTTCTTTTTCAATTATAAGAGAATCAATATCTTGCGAAACGATATTTTTCTAATAGAATCTGTTTAAGTATATGATTTACTGCAATTTCATACACAAAAATGTCATTTTCGGCCAGAACAAATAAAAAAGGAGACCTCGATGGGCCTCCTTGGAATCTGTGTTAGTGCTTGAAACGGTATCGGATGTTATTAATCTTGGTTTTCACAACTTCCACCACTATACGATAGGCAAAATACAGGTTGCTCATGGCTCGTCCTCCTCGTTGATGGTAAACTTGTGGAAACTGTAGAAGACATCACCATTATCCTCCTGCTCACGCTCCTCCAGCTCGTTAAGGGCGGTCTCTATTTCATCTTCCGTCTTTACATTCTTCCCTGTCTTTCCGCTCACATACTCCGCTGCCTCTTCCAGACTGTTGAAGTAAGCAGGACCGTCGAGGAAATCCAAGATATAACGTTCCGGAAAGTAGCTTTTACCGTCCACATCGTTAGTCTCGTAGATGATTTCACCTGGTTCTTCGGAGCGGTAGTAGATTTGGATGTTGGGGTACTTGCTTTTCAGGAATTTTCGCCATTCTCCCAGCTGAGACCATGCCGACATTACGGTCATATTAAGGGTGCAGCCGAAGAAACCGTAATCCACAATTTCACCACGACAAGAGACCTCATTCCAGTCGCCGCCGAGAAGAGAGACAAGGCATCCGCACCAAAGTTTTCCAAAGCCGTTTTCTACAAGGGGTTCGGGAAGGGAGTTGAGGTGGTCGATTTTTTCCTTCAAATCCACCAGCTCGCCTTTGTTTCCACAGCAGCGATACTCTGTGAAACACCAGTTAGGCATCTTCACCTCCTTCCATGTTGCAGGTTCGTTCAGAGAGGGTTTCGAGGGTCATCCAGCATACATCCGAGGTGTTAAACTGGTACTTATCCTCCAGTTCCTTCCTCATAAAGTCCTCGAAGTCCTCATATTCTTCACTTTTACGTTTTTCTTCTTCCGTGAGCTTGATCTTTACGACCTCGCCAACACAGAAGTTAAGTAGGATTAAATAATTGGGTTCCATAATCTTGTTAATTGATTCTATGACTACGAATAAAACTGATTTTAGTCGCCGAGGGATATAGACGGGAAATCTTATGGCGGGCTGTAAGTTGGTTTATTACTTCCAGATCCACCGCCACCTTCATACCGTCTGAACATTCCGGCGTGGTGATTAGAAATTCATATCTTATTGTCATCGTGTTAAGGGGTTTGGGCATAATAGGTTGAAAAAATGAGCGGGCAATATACAGAGACATATTTTTATTATCTATTGGGCATTTTATAGTACTCTCCTATAATATATATAGTGAAAATCAAGTAAATATGCCCACTAATGTAATATGTAGTGTGTAATGTCCGTAGGAGAGTATTATATGCTCTCCGAGGTGATAGGGTTAGGGTGTGAGGTTATAGCGTTTGATAAGACGTTGGACTGTTGTAGGTTGGAATCTGTAGCCTTTCGAGGTCTGGAATCCTTCATCATTCAGTGTGTCGGCCATCTGTTGAAGCGATAGTCCTTGTTTGACTAGAGAACGGAGCAAAGCCACAGCCCTCTTGTTATTGGGATTCTCATGTGCTTTCTTACGGTTGGTCTTGTTGCTTGCTTGGATGGCCTCTTCATGTTTATCCATCAGGTGCTCAGGATTTCCCAACTTACATCCTCTGCTCTTCTTTGCCTTTAATGCTTGCCGGGTTCTTGTGGAAGTCAGTTCTGCTTCATATTGGGCGATGGCAGAAACAATGTGAATCATCATCTTATTTGCTTGGGGGAAGTCGCAGAAGACAATCTCAACGTCAGATTCGAGAAGTTGGGAAGTGAAGGCGACGTTTCTAGAGAGTCGATCCATCTTTGCAACGATTAGTATAGCTCCGGTCTTTCTACACAGTTCCAGAGCCTCTTTCAGTTTGGGTCTGTCGTTATGTCTGCCACTCTCCACCTCCACAAATTCAGCGATGGGAGTTTTGTCCTTCAAGTGCTTCTCTATGATTTCCCTCTGTGCCTCTAGCCCAAGTCCAGAATACCCTTGTTTTTGTGTGCTAACTCTAAGATAAGCGACGTAATTGTGTTTCATGGGTTTAAGTAAGAATTAAAAAAAGGAGCCATGATACTCTCATTCAATAGATTTCTCATGATTCCCTTGTCGATTGTAGATTAGTTCAGTTTGTCGGGGTATTTACGATAGACATACTCCTGAAGGATGGACTTGATGCACCTGATCTTTTGGATTTCGGTGTAGGTGAAGTAGTAGGTTCTCAGATTCCCCATCCTGTCATCCCTTCTACATTGTCCTTCGTAGTTGCCCTGTCGGAAGAATCGTCTATACTCCTCACTCATGTTGGTGTCTGTATTCTCATATTGCAGGTAAAGCTCAACATACAGTTCACCCTTGTAGAAGTCAACACCCTCGAAGGTACTGTTCCAGCAATTCCCACGTCTGCGTTCACTGTCGATGGAGAGAAGTTTGTCACGTTTAGAACGGTAATGAGCTTTTCCCACTTCCTTGACAATCCTGATTACTGTTGATTCCTTGACGGCTAACAACTCCTTTTCGGTCAGAGCCTCGATTATCTCCAACTTCTTCTTCAGCTGGTAACGCTTAAAAAGTTCTATGTTAATGTCTGTCATAGTGTAAGAGTTTAAGTGTTATACAGTTATGACGAGGCTGGGAGATACACGGCTGGTACGCATATAGTCTTCATAATTCAGATCCGGGTAGGCCATACGGAAGGTGCTCAGGTCAAAGTTGCTTCTTGTGGATGCGAGTTTGCGAGTTATCTTCATTGTATCTGTTGACCAAGAACGAATGTCTAGTAATTCCATACGTTTCATGATACCGGCCTTGATTTGGTTCAGCTGTTCCTCTGCTCTGGCTTTCGTTTCCATGAGGCTCCGGATAAGCGACTCCTGACCCCGGATGTCGAGAGGAACATCATACGGGTTGTTAAAGGGTTTCCCGTCGAGATAGGTCTGTAGCAGCTCCTCACAGATGTCAGAGGGGATTCGAGAAATAGGTATAATCTCAGCGATGTGGTCTTTTTCAGTCTCACGGAGGTGGATGATGGCCAGATTTCTCACCTTTGCATTGGGATTGTTCAGTGTCAGGTAGAAAGCGTAGATGGAAAGCTGATAACGGGCCTTCATCAGGTTATCATTGGTTGGTGTCGCCCAAGTCTTGATGTCATAGAGGTCGAAGGTACAATCATCAACTCTCGCCACAAGGTCAATGCTCGAAGCCCAGTGTTTGAGGTCCGAAACAAGATACTCATTTGCTTCTGCCACAATACCGTTTTCCTTACAAAGTCGGATATAGGATTGGACCTGTGGAGAGTCGTCATTGAACCATTCGTTATTGAAGCGTTGAATGGACTTGTGAATCTCGTTGCCCCGCTGCGTTGCCTTTTCGAGTATGGCCGCAGGGATGTTGTCGAAAGCGTTTGCAAGTCCAAGCTGGGTACTGATTGCATGGGTTATACCAGAGAGTTCGGTATCTCCCAAGAAATAGCGATGTTCTTCTTCAATGAATTTCACACCGCAGTCTTTAAGTTCGATTCTTTGTTTCTTCATGGCTATTACTGATTTTGAAGTGTTTGTCTGCGAGCTGTGAACATGGCCTTGATTTCGGGATTGCTTTCAACTTCCTGCTGATGCTCCATATAGAGTGAAAGAAGTGAATTGACATCCTTGCTGGCGTTGATAGCGTTTTTGATAGCGGTATTCTTGTCAACCGGAGCGGCCTGACGTGGAGTTGTCTTGGTGGTAGAGGTGGAGGTTCTTCTAGTTGTCTTGCCTTGGCTATACTGGTCGCTGTCTATCTCCGGGGAATCGTCTATGAGGAAGAGTGCGTTCATGGCATATTTTCGGGCATAACTGGAAGCTGCCCCACTGATTTGAGCGGAGTCCATGCCTGACTTCTCGATGGCGTGTTCTGCCTCGCTGGTGGTGGATAACGATTCTCCCTTGTCGTTGAAGAGGGTGAGTGTGGTTTTGAGGAAGGTACGGCCACAATGCTCTACTATGGTATCGTCAAAGCGTATGCCACAGTTATGTTCGGCCAGAAGTGGTTTGAGAGCAGCCTGAATATCTTCCAAGCTGCGATACTTGAACTTGCCGAATTGATTGTATTGGTTCTTCGGCACATTGAGTCTTTGCTGAATGTCGATCAGCGATTTTAATAATTCTTGCATTTTTTGAAGATTTTAAATGGTTTTACGTTTATTAGATGTTCGTCTTGTTGGTGTAAAATTTGATAAAGGGCACAAAAACAAAGGGCTGCAAGATTTCAACATTTGTAGCAGTTTACTTTCTTACAGCCCCTCGTGTCTTGTAGGGTCAAGATTTTGTGAGAGTCAGACGTGTGTTATAAAGCCGTATTCCTCACATATCCTTTTCTGGTAGTCGTCGGTTTTCTCCACCTCTTCGTCTATCAGGGAAACGAGTTGGTCCAAGAAAACCTCGTCGTGGGTAATCTGTAGTGTGTCATTGTCGGGAATGATGTCGATGCGGAACAGGTCGGATCCTTGGTCGTAGGTAATCATGACCGTTCCTTTAACTTTGAAACCCGACACATGGAATTGGAGTCCGTCGGTGATAGTCTTTACGGTCTTAGGGTCTATCCACCAAGACATCATCACATCAGGTTGGAATTTCAGAATGGCAGTGATATACTTTGCCATCGCTACGTCTTCATCAGTTGCCATATTAACAATCCTCCTTTTCGTAGTATTCCTTCATATAGCAACTTTCGCAGAGTGAGCCATAGTCATTGACATCTGAGCGGTTCATGGGTTTGCCACAATAATCGCAATGTCTGACTATAACGTTATGTACTTCGTGTGCCACCTCAAAGATAGAAGGGCCACGGTGTTGGATTGTGATTCCTGTTTTCTTCGGTTTGCTCATAATCATTGGTATTAAAAGAAACTGAAATTTAGATAGTTGTTATTAGGGTCGGCAGCTTGGAGATATTCGTCCATAATCTCCAGCATCCGTTGAGGGGTCAGTTCCACCTTCTTCAGGGATTCTTCGATTTCTCTTTTTACATCTTCTTCCTGTGAATCAAGTGTAGCCAGTTTACCCATTCCTATTCTCCATTGGTCTTTGCTTACCTCAAAATCATGGTCGTATGGTTCGCCATTATAGTCTATTTCAAGAGCGTCAAGAATATAATGAAACTCCTCGATAAGCCAGTTGAAGTATTCGATAGAGGCATACTGAACATCGTATTTCTTAGCAACATGCAATCGACATCCCATCACACTACCTCCTTTCTTTCAGCTACGACGGGCATATCTTCGGCATCACAGCTGGCATATTGGATTTCGTTGACGATGCTATAGTAATCGTCTTTGGTCAGGTGGGGATAACTGTCCTTGTAGGTTTCATAGAAGAGGTCGGTTGGCAGTCCAGGTTGGTATGTCAAATAATCTGAAATTATCTCATACATTTCCCAGTACTCGTCTTCCTTCTGATAGTCAGGGTCGTAGTTCCGCCAATTCATCCCGAAGCAGCCGTTGGAGTTGTCGATGTGTGGGTACTTCTTTTGGCACTTCTCGATGATGTGGCAGACGAATTTCAGACAGTTTTTCAGTTCGCTCTTGATGGTGAACTCCTGGTCAGTGTGGGGTTCATAGTAGGCACAGGAAATATTGAGAGCACAGACAGAAAGTCCACGCTCTTTTAGGGTCGCTACATCGGTCATAGCTCCGTGTGTCTCCTTATAGCCAAACTTCTCAAAATCGATGTCGGCAAGGAAATCTTTACTACATAGTTCACCCCAGATAGAAGTGATAAGGTCGCCACCGTTCCGTCTGTCACATTGCAAAACAAATCTGCAGTCATCAAAGAAAGAAAGGTCAATAGCGGAGGAGCCTACACATCCTATTTCCTCTCCCACGAAAAAGACACATTTGATAGCGTCATACTTTTGTAGGCACTTCAAGGCTACCCATATTCCATTCTTATCATCGGCTCCTAATCCCTCCTGTCTCTTGTTCTTTAGGGAGAAGCCAACAATATAGTCCTTTGTTTCGATGGCTCTGAAATCTTTGCTATGGATGTCCTGCACTTGGTCGATATGAGCTACGACACAAGGGTACTCGGTCGCAGTTCCTTTCTCGACAAGTAGGTTCCCGGTAGGGTCTGTGGTCACGGTGGCTCCGGGGATATTGTTTAGAATCCACCAGCGTATGAATTTTCTCATCCGCTTCTCTCTTTTGGATGGCGAATGAATCTCGTAAAGTTGTTTTAATAATTGCATATTTTTCTTTGTG